>Ga0206127_1000001_pt1:125000-600843 | contig 600843 bp, 537 predicted proteins | sample Helgoland_Spring_6_FD_148646 | JGI IMG/M metagenome (GOLD analysis project Ga0206127, IMG submission 148646) | Pelagic subsurface seawater microbial communities from Kabeltonne, Helgoland, North Sea - Helgoland_Spring_Bloom_20160419_1 | ecosystem: Environmental > Aquatic > Marine...
CCCAAAGTGGAATTTTAGAGTCTAAAATTTTACTTGCTTCAATCAATTATCAAAAGAATAAATCTATACAACAACTAGAGAGCATATTGGAGCAAGTCTCTATAAATGGATCTTTAGAAATGAAGAGTGAAGTTTATGAATTGCTCTATATAGGATATAAAGTTCAAAATAGATTAGATTTATCTCTTAAAATGTATGAACTTTATAATTTATACAATGATAGTATTCAAAAGAATATCGACAGTTATTCAATAGCTAGAGAAAATGTAAAAAATGAATACGAAAAAATATTGTTTGAATCTCAACTAGAAAATGAGAAAGAGAAAAACATTCTTAAATTAAATCAAATTAAGAAAATAGTTTTTATAATTTTTATCTCAATAGTTTTAATACTCTTATTAATTTACTTTATTGTATTAAATAATAAAAAAAGTAATAGAAATAGAGATGCTTTGTTAGAGGAAATTAAATTTCTTAAAGAAAACAAAGTTAATGCTATTTTCGATTCCAATAAATTTGAATTGTCTAAGCAGAAAATAGACAGTTATCTAAATAGAGTATTAAATGAAACAGATTGGAAAGTTCTTTTAATATTATTAGATAATCCAATGGTATTGAATAAAGAGATTGCTGAAAAATCTAATATGAGTATTGATGGTATTGGTTCTTCATTAAGAAGAATGTATGATTACTTTGAGATTAATGAAACTAAATATAAGAAAGTTTCCTTAATTCATAAGGCAGTTAATATTTCTGAAAAAATATAAAATAAAACCCACTCAATTGAGTGGGTTTATTTTTGGTGGACCTCTAGGTCCTTATTTCGAGCTTTTTTCAGAGAATTAAATCGTTGAATGTGTAAGTTTTTTTCTAGATTAAAATACCTATATATTGTTGTTGAACTTATAATTTTTTAAATTAAAATAAATTGTAATTTGTAAATAACTATATATTTTTGCACTGTTAAATAATTAAAAACAATAATCAAAAATATTTTAAAACGTAAAACTATGAAAAAATTAATACTTACACTTTTTACTGCTATAGCTTTTATAAGTGTACAAGCACAGTGTAATTCAAATCCAATTTCTGACAATGGAGGTTCAGGAACTTTAAATTTCTCTGATAGCTCATCTGTATCTCCTGGATGGTCAGTAAATTATTCTGTATCTTATTTATGGGACTTTGGAGATGGCACTACTTCAACACAACAAAATCCCTGTCATACCTATGGAGATTTATCTAATGTTTCATTTCCGTTATATGCTACTTTGACTGTTACGTATTTTGATTCTACAACAATTAACTATTGTATAGATACAGATTCGGTGCAAGTTTATATATTAATGAATCCGTGTAACTACGGTAATTTGCAAATTTCAGCATCAGGAACTAATTTATCAGCTGACTGGACTTACAATGTTGGAGGTAGTGCTGGTTGTGCAAATAATTATCCAGACACTTATTTATGGTCAAATGGAGATACTACTCAAACAATTAGCGTTAATTCTTCTGGAACGTATACATGTACCGTTACAACAACTACTGGTTGTATATACACAAGTACATACTCATATAATGGTTCCTTTACGCCAACTTTTGATTGTAATTTAATAGATTTCAATGAACTTAATAATAATCAGGATACATTAACAATTTCATCTAATTATTTAAATAATAATTTTCCTGAAGTCATTGATTCATTATCTTTTTGGGAAGGTTATTCAACTGATGGTAATGTTAATTTATTCGCTCCTTTATATGACAATCCAACAAGTTTTCTAAATATAGGAGGATTCAATGGGTTGCTTTGTGATACCTTTATTATATGTGCTAATGTTTTTTTATATGATAGTTTATATCAGCATGATTTGTGGGCAAGCCCACCTTTAGGATCTGCCTGTAATACATGCGATACAATTGCTTGGGATGGAACTACTTGGCAAACTGTAACACCAAATAATTCTTATGACTGTGACCCAATTCTAGGCTGTTATGATGCAGGTCCTGCAGGCCCATGGGGAGGGCAGTATGCCTCTCTATCTGATTGTCAAAATACGTGTTATGTACTTTGTGACTCAGTTGACTTAAGTATTACTAATGTTGTCAACTTAACTGCTAGTTCTGATTCAGTTACAATTGGATCAAATGTCTCTAGCTTAACAACAACTGGAGTTGATTTTGAATGGATAGATTGGAACGGAACTGGTTCAACTTTAAGTACTGATTCAGTTTTTAGTTTCGTGATGAATAGTTCAGATACAGCATTTTATATTCTTAAATTAGAACTTTCGGACAATAATTTTAATACTTGGATATGTTATTATCCAGTACTAGTATTTTGGGGTAATGGTCAGTATGTTTCTTTGAGAACTGGTAATCCTATGTTCACTTCCATAGACGAATCTACTGTTGTCAATTCAAGAAAATTAATTAAGATAGTTGATCTTTATGGTCGAGAAGTAAATAAAATTCAACCAAATCAATTATTGTTTTATTTATATGATGATGGTACAATAGAAAAACAAATCTCAATTAGATAAACAATGAAAAAAATATTTCTATTAAGTTGTTTAATATTTTTTTTATTATTTAATTCACTTGCACAGTCTGTTAAAGTTCTTGGAGTTAATCATGCTGATACAGTTCAGCATGATGCTCCTTTTTACTTGAATACATTCTATATTGTTAATGATGGGAATGTTCCGATTCAAGGCAGTTCTTATCATCTATATTTTTCAGTAGTTCCAAATAATCCAGCATTGCCAGCTTCTAATTTTACAGGGCATCTATTTAATGGCATTATTCCAAATCAGGCTTTACTTCCTGGAGATAGCTTAATTTGGCAATTTAACTTCCCAATGACAGGCGGTGTAAATTTATACCAACAAGCTGGAGATCATACGGTTATTATTTGGCCTAGCTTTGTAACTCCAGTTACTATTGATACTAGCAGTACTGCCCTATATGTTTTACCACAAATAACCGCTATCTTTGAAGATGTTGAATTAGATATTAATGATACTAATAATATGTTCTATGATATGTTAGGTAGGAAAATTGACAATATTATCAATCTTCCTTATGGTACTATGTATTTTAGTAGAAATGGTAAAAAGTATCTAAAACTATAATTTTGAAAAATGTATTAAATAGCATAATTCAGTCTCTATCGAAACAGGAGATCAGGTTTTTTAAATTATTTATAAAAAGAACTGATAATAAAAAACGAAAAGATGTAGATCTTTTTGATTTTATCAAAAAGAAAGGAGGTGATTTAAAGATAAAAGATGCTTTAAAAAAATTAGAAACTAATACCAATAATTATCATCAAATTAAGAATCGACTTTATCATGAATTAAATAATTCAATGGTATGGCAGCATATTTGGAAAGATAATCAATCTAAATCATTTAGTTATGTATTGCTTGCTAGAGTATATAAAAATAAAGGTGAATTAGAGTTAGCCTTTCATTACTTAAATTATGCTCAGAAAGAAGCATTAGATTCCGAATTGTATGAAATTTTATCTATTGTCTACACAGAAATAATCCAGTTGTCTCATGAATTAATTTCTATTGATGTTGATAAGTATATTGCTTTAAAAAAAGAGAATATTTTAATTTTATCAGAAATTGACGACGTTGATTTATTGTTAGCTAAAGTAATGTATGATATAAAGACAAAACAAAATTTTGGAAGAGCTGATATCAGCTTATCTAAACTAATTAAATCGAAATACAGTAAGATTGCTAAAGATAAGAAGTTAGTAAATAGCGCAAGATTTAGAATGAGATTATTCAAGATGTATAGCCGCTTATTACTACAAGAACGTGATTATAAATTATTAGAAAATTTCTTAATTGAAAGTTATAATGAGTTTGAAGAGGATAATCTATTTAGTAGGTCAAATCATAATGAAAAACTAACTCTATTAACTTATTTAACAAATTGTTTATGTAAAAATAAGAAGCATAAAGAATCAATAAAATATGCTGAACTACTATTAATTAGTATGAAAGAGTATGATTCTTTTTTACATGATAAGTATTTGTTTTTCTATTATAATATTTTGGTATCAAACTATGCTAAGACTGATAAAGATAAAGCACTAGATTATTTAAATAAAGCAAGTAATAGTGAAGTAATTAAAAAATTACCATCATACACTAGTTTCATTTATTTAAATAAAGCATTAGTTTATTTTCATGAAGATAATTTTAGTCAAGCCCAAAAGAATATCTCTAGATTAATTCTTCAAGAAGATTTTCTTTTATTAGATAAAGCTTTTCAATTAAAGGTTTTGATTGCTGATGTAATAATTAGATTTAAAAATGGGTATCACGATATTATAGATAAGATTGAAGTTATTAGAAAAAAACATAAGCAATTATTATTGGATGAAGAGTATGTTCGAGATATAGAAATGATAAATATAATATCAAAAAAGATTAATGATGGGGATGTCGCGGATGATAAAAAAAGAATATTGTCTTTTATGTCAGATTATGACTCAGAAGATTTAGATATTATAAGTTATAATATTTGGTTAAGAAATAATCTATAAATATTAAAAACCCACTCATTTGAGTGGGTTTATTTTTGGTGGACATCTAGGTATTCGAACTGAAATTATTTTTTACTAAAATTTAACTTAATTTTTCTAATTCATCTTTAATAAAGTCAGCTAGTTCTTTTACATAGCTGGCTGAGAAATCAAATTTGATTCCTGCTGTTTCATAAATTTCACCAATTTTTTTGGTGTATCCCAGTTTAAGTGCATTCATATAATTGTCCAAGCCTTGCTCTCCTAATTGTTTATATGAACGCCACATAGCAATTGCTCCTAGTTGCGCCATACCGTATTCAACATAATAGAAAGGAACTTCATATAAGTGTAATTGTTTTTGCCAAAGATTAGCATGTGTATTCTCATTCCCTTCCCAATCAATAATTTGATTTCCTAATTCAGCTGAAATATCTAACCATTTCTCTTTTCTTTGTTGAGCTGTATGTTTAGTAGTATAAATCCAATGTTGGAATTTATCAATAGAAGCAACCCATGGTAGAGTTTCTAATGCTTTTTCTAATTGTTCCAATTTTGCTCTTTTTAAATCAGCTGCATCAGTATAAAATACATCCCAATGATCCATAGATAACAATTCCATAGCCATTGATGCTAACTCAGCAACTTCAGAAGGAGTAGATTTGAATTCAGTCATTGCTAAATCTCTACTCAAAAAAGAATGAACAGCATGCCCTCCTTCATGAACCATAGTAACAAGATCTCTTTGAGAGCCAACAGCATTCATATAAATAAAAGGAACTCCAATTTCATAAAGTGGATACATAAACCCTCCTGGAGCCTTTCCGTTTTTTGATTCTAAATCCAAATGTTTCATGGCTTTCATGGTTGAAAGACATTCTCCAAAATAAGGTCTTAGTCTATTGAAACACTCTACTGATAAATCAGTTAGTTCAGTTCCTCCTTCAAATGGTTTTAAGGGTGCCAACCCATCAACATCAACAGCTGTATCCCAAGGTTTGTATGAAGTGTATCCTAATTTATCTTTTCTTTTTTGTTCAAATGAATTGATAATAGGAACAATTTCTTGTGCAATAGCATCATGAAAGTTAAAGCAATCTTTAGGTGTGTAGTCAAAACGTCCCATAGCCGCAAACATATAATCACGATAATTGTCAAAGCCAGCATTTTTTGCAATTTCTTGCCTTAAAGCAATTAGTTCATCAAATAAATCATCTAAAGCTTTTTCATCCTGCAATCGTCTAGTACTAATTTTATTATAAACTTCTTCTCTTTCATCTCTATTCGTACTTTTTAATAATTGTGCTGCTTTTTGCATTGTCATTTTTTCACCATCAACCACTATTGACATCTTAGCAGAAATAGCACCATATTCTTGTTGTTTCTCTTCCATTACTGTAAACAAAGGAATGTTTTCTTCACGAAAAATTTCAATTTGTTTTTTAACACTTCTTAAATAGATGCGGTATTTTTCTTGATCTAATTCTTTTAAGAAAGGACTTTCAAGCAATTTTACATTTAACTTGTGTGAATAAGGAGCTGTATTTGGTGAAATTTCCTTTATCCAAAATGAAAAACGCTCTCCTAATTCTTTATCAGTAGTATCAATATTCATTTTAATGTAACGCCAAGCCATATCCTCTTCCAAAACTGCTGAAAGCTCAGATTGGTCTAACATCCATTTTTCTAATTCTGAAGCAGAGGATATTTCTCTTTCAACTAAATTATCAAATAGTGATTTTATTTTATCCCAAGAATCAATAACTAATTCTTCAGTAACAAATCTTCTTGCTGGGCGTGTAGGTATTGCAATTGTATTTTGCATAATTATTTTTTTTCAGGAGTATCTATTTTCTTCTGTTTTGCTTTCTTTTCCTCTTTAGGTAATTCAATTAGTCCTTTTTTTTGCATTGCATTGTACCATTGTATCACTTTTTTGATGTCAGAAATGTATACTCTTTCCTCATCATAGTCAGAAAGAATTTCTCTAAAATATAAAGTTAGATCATTAGTTGAAGATTTATGACTCAAAGCTTGTTCACATTTTTCTTTTTTTGCTATTTCATCAAAAATTTCAGATAAAGGTTTAGTATCATCATAAGTATATATACCTATTTCTTCTAGCATATTTGCTTGGTTGTGAGAATATAATGGTGTTTTCTTTCCATCAGTGAATGATTCAACAATTACTGTATTATTTCCTTGTGAAACTACTTTGTAAAGTCCTGGTTTCCCAGCAACATTGATAATGCCTTCTAAGTTCATTTGTTTAATTTTAGGATTGCAAATGTATAATTTTTAAGGGGATAAGCTAAATTAGTTTTCTGAAATAAATTGTGTATTATTGGCATTTATATATTTGATGAGTATTTTTAAAATTAAGAATAGGAAGGAGGTTTTTGCATGGTCAATTTATGATTTTGCAAATCAGCCTTTTACTACTATTATAGTTACTTTTATTTATAGTGCGTTTTTTGTTAAAGTAATTGCTCCTAATGAACAAGAAGGTACTTTTTTATGGAGTAATGCAATTGCAATTACAGCTATAGTTGTTTCGCTTCTTTCTCCTATACTTGGTGCTTTAGCGGATAAAGGAGGTTATCGTAAATTTTTCTTAATTACTTCTACCTGGATTTGTGCGATATTTTCAATCTTATTATATTTCCCTAATGTTGGAGATATTTATTTTGCTTTATCATGTTTTGTAATTGCAAATATTGCCTTTGAAATGGGTAGTGTTTTTTGTAATTCTTATTTACCTGATTTGTCAAGTACTGATAATATTGGTAGAATTTCAGGGTATGCTTGGGGGCTTGGTTTTGTTGGTGGATTATTGGCTTTATTTCTTTCTCTATTTCTGTTTGATATTAATAACCCTGATGAAATAAGAAAGATAAATATTTTAGTTGGTATTTGGTTTTTACTCTTTAGTATTCCAACCTTTCTGTTTGTAAAAGATAGAAAAAAAGAGAAACTGAATAAAGAACATATTCATTCTTCTTTTCAGTCTGTTAAGGAAACCTTCAGAAGTATTACAAACTACAGAGAAATATCTAGGTTTTTGATTGCTCGTTTATTTTTTAATGACGGGTTGATTACCATTTTTGCATTAGGAGGAGTGTATGCAGTAGGTACATTGAATTTTACTTTTGAAGAGGTAATGATGCTTGGAATAGTCTTGAATTTATGTGCTGGAGGAGGGTCATTTCTATTTGGTTATATTGAAGATAAAATTGGAGCAAACAAGGTGATTAACATTTCATTAGTGGTATTGATAGTTGCTACTTTAATTGCTTATTATTCTCCAGAAACAGCTCATCCTAAGCAATGGTTTTGGGTTGCGGGTGTGCTTTTAGGTTTAATGGTAGGGCCTAATCAATCTTGTAGTCGTTCCTTAATGGCGCGCCTTACACCTAAAGAAAAACAAAATGAATTTTTTGGTTTTTTTGCACTTACTGGGAAAGCAACTTCTTTTTTAGGCCCATTACTTTTTGGAATTGTCACCAAATTTCATAGCCAACAAATGGCGCTTTGGGTAGTTGTTGCTCTTTTATTTATTGGTTTTATTTTATTTAATAAGATTAATTTTAAAGAATAGTTTTTTGATATATATCATATTTGTTGTGAAATTCTTTATTAATTTTGAACTTTAATTAAACTAATTTATATGCGTCTATTATCTTTTTTTTTAGGTTTATTATTTTTTTCATGTACTTATCATGAGATTATTCCAGACTGTAACCCTAATGAACAAGTGTTTTCTAATTTAGTGCAGCCAATAATTGAAAATAATTGTATTAGTTGTCATAATGAATCTTCAGGTAGGCCTGCAATACTTGAATCATATGAGGGTGTTTTAAATGCTTTAGACAGTTATTCGTTAAAAGAAAGAGTTGTGAGTCATACAATGCCACCTTATGGATCTCCTGTTATGAGTCAGGAAGATATTAATATTATAAAAAACTGGGCTAATTGTGAATAAGATAATTGTTTTTATATTATTGTTTTCAGCTACTAGTATTCAAGCACAACAGTATTTAACTAAATCAGCTAGTATTTCTTTCTTTTCTGAAGCTCCTTTAGAAGATATATCGGCAAAGAATAGTAAAGTAAGTGCTGTGTATGATGGCGAAACTAAGCAATTGGTTTTTCAACTTAATATTTCAGATTTTATCTTTCCAAAACCTTTAATGCAAGAGCATTTTAATGAGAATTATTTGGAATCAGATAAGTTTCCAAAATCTTCTTTTTCAGGATTTATAGGGCAATTGAATGATAGTGCGATAGCAACAGGAACTTTAAAAATTCATGGGGTAGCTAATGAAGTTGAAGTGAATGGAAGTTTAGAGAAAACAAGTGATAGCTTAATAATTAATGCTACTTTTGTTATTCAGCTGAAGGATTATAAAATTAAGATACCTAGAGTAGTTATGTATAATATTGCTGAAGAAATTGAAGTAACTGTAAAGGCAGAGCTAAAGAAAATTTAGATGAAAAGAATACTATTAATTTTACTTCTTTGTAATACAATTGTTTTTGCTCAAAATGATTTGTTTCAATTATTGAGTGATGACCCAAATTATAAGATAAGCTCTACTTTTAAAGGGGTTAAAATTGTAAATGGGCAATCAGTTGAGCAGGTTAGTAAAGGAGATTTACTTTTTTTGATTCAGCATAGGTTTGGGACTTTAAATTCAGGAGGGTATAATTTATATGGTTTAGATAATTCCCAAGTGCGTTTTGGTTTGGACTATGGGGTGAACGATTGGTCTTCAGTAGGATTGGGTAGAAGTTCATTTTTAAAAACTATTGATGCAAATTCTAAAGTAAAATTAGTTAACCAAAGTAAGGGAAAGAATGCTTTCCCTTTAAGTTTAGTTTGGTATTCTTCAGCTTTCTTTAAACAATCAGTATGGGAAGATATGCAAAAAGAGAATTATGTTATATCAGACCAAATCAGCTATGCTCATCAATTGTTGATTGCACGAAAAATGAATAGTAATTTATCTATTCAACTAAGTCCAACAATAGTTCATAAGAATGTTGTAATTGAAGGTGGTTCACATGATTTACTTTCTGTTGGAATATGTGGAAGACATAAATTAACCTCAAGAATTTCAGTAAATGCAGAGTATTTTTTGCAATTTAATGAAGGTGAAAGTATTAATCCATTATCTCTAGGGTTAGATATTGAAACAGGAGGCCATATTTTTCAATTGCATTTAAGTAATTCAGCTGCTATGTTTGAGCGTGCTTTTATTCATGAAACAAATGGAAATTGGTTAAAGGGAGATATTTATTTTGGCTTTAATATTTCTAGAGTTTTTACATTAGTAAAATAGAATAGCAACATGCAAAATAAACATTTTGATATAGCAGTAGTTGGAGGAGGGATTGTAGGGTTAGCAACAGCTTATCAGATTCAAAAAGCATTTCCTTTACTTAATCTTGTTGTCTTTGAAAAAGAAAAAGAATTGGCTTTTCATCAAACAGGTAGAAATTCAGGAGTAATTCATTCAGGGTTGTACTATAAAAATGGTTCCTTAAAAGCTAAAAATTGTGTAGAAGGTAGGAAAGAGCTTATTGAGTTTGCAGAAGAAAATAATGTAGAGTATGATGTTTGTGGAAAAATTGTTGTAGCCGTAAATCATGCTGAAGTTGAGCGATTAGAAGGCTTAAAAATAAATGGTGAAAAGAATGGATTAGAGGATTTGGTTTTATTAAATCCTGAGGAATTTATTAAGATTGAGCCTAATGTTAAGGGGTTAAAAGCACTTTGGGTTCCTGAAGCAGGAATTATTGATTATAAGGGAATAACGAATAAACTAGCTGAAAAAATATTAGCGGTAAACCCGAATAGTAAAGTGTTAACAGGTTGTGAAGTGCTAGATTATAATGATGAAACTATCAATACTTCAAAAGGAGAATTTAAGGTTAAGCACATTATTTTTTGTGGAGGATTGTTTGCTGATAGACTAGCTACAAAAGATAAGGTAAAACTTGATATGCAAATTGTTGGGTTCAGAGGAGACTATTATGAGCTTTCTGAACAAGCAAAAAATAAAGTAAATAATTTAATTTATCCTGTTCCTAATCCTGAATTTCCTTTTTTAGGAGTGCATTTTACACGAATGACTAATGGTGATATTGAGTGTGGACCAAATGCTGTTTTCACTTTTAAACGAGAAGGTTATAATAAAACAGATTTTAGTTTGAGAGATACACTCCAAGCACTTGGGTTTTCAGGCACTTGGCGATTGTTCATAAATCATTGGAAATTTGGACTCAATGAGTACAAAAGGGCGTTCTCAAAATCTTTATTTTTGAAGGAATTACAAAAGATGATGCCGACATTAAAAATTGAGGATATTGTAGAAGGAAGAAGTGGTGTAAGGGCCATGGCTTTAGGTAGTGATGGTGAGGTGATTGATGATTTTAAAATAATAAAAAATAAAAAGAATATACATGTGTTAAATGCACCTTCCCCTGCTGCAACTGCTTGTTTGGCTATTGGAAAGCAAATAATGGAGGAGGCAAAATCACATTTTAATCTGTAATTGATATGATAAAGTTTTTAGGTTTATTATCAAAAAAGAAAAAGGTAAAGGCTGAAGTAGCTGCTGCTATTTATGTGAATTTACTCAATAATGTGATTGAGGTTGGCTTTGTAGAAATTAAGGATTTTATCAATAATAATAATAACTTGGAGGATAATCCAAACCTTACTGATCTTGATGTTGAATGGTTCAGGAATATCATTTTATTAGGAAATATGCAGAACTTAGATACTTATTTTGAAGAAAAAGATTCAGCTACCTTAAGAGGATTTATTTTAGATGAAATGCACAAAGAACTTCCTGAGAATGAACAGCATTTAGCAATTGAGCGTTTTTTGGATTATGAAAATTATTTTAATGAGTTATTAGTTGAAAATGAATATGCAATTAGTGCTATGGCATATGGGATTTTTGAAAAATATAATATCAATGAATTTCAAGGAGATTTGTTTAAAAGAAAAAACAAACCAAATCCTATATTTTATAATGAATTGAAAAATCTTTTAAAACACTTTATGTGGAATTGGGAAGATTATCTAGAGAAAAATAAATTAAGTTTCTAATATAAAAAAGCTGAGCATTTGCTCAGCTTTTTATTTTTAGATTTAGGATCAAGTCCAGACTGAAATCTATATTCCTGTGTAATTGCTAGGAGTGATTGCTTTTAATTCTGTTTTAATAGTATCGTTTACATCTAAAGTGTCAATAAAGGAAGCAATGCTTTCTGCATTGATAACAGAATTTGTTCTCGTTAATTCTTTCAATGCTTCATAAGGATTAGGGTATCCTTCTCTTCTTAAAATAGTTTGAATTGCTTCTGCTACAACTGCCCAGTTTTTTTCTAAGTCAGCAGCAATATTAGCTTCATTAATAAGTAGCTTATTAATTCCTTTGTTTAAAGCTGCAAAAGCAATAAGTGTATGTGCAAATGGCACTCCAATATTTCTTAAAACTGTACTGTCAGTTAGATCTCTTTGCAAACGAGAAATAGGTAATTTGCTAGATAAAAAAGAGAAAATTGCATTTGCCATTCCTAAATTTCCTTCTGCATTTTCAAAATCAATAGGGTTTACTTTGTGTGGCATTGCTGAAGAACCAACTTCCCCTTTTTTAATTTTCTGCTTGAAATAATCCATGCTTACATACGTCCAAATATCTCTAGAAAAATCTACTAAAATTGTGTTGATTCTACTGATGTTGTCCATCAATGCAGCCAAATTATCATAATGCTCAATTTGTGTAGTTGTTTGTTGACGCTCCAATCCTAAAGCATCAGTTGTATAGCTATTTGCAAAACTTACCCAATCAATTTCTGGAAATGCTACATGGTGTGCATTAAAGTTTCCTGTTGCGCCACCAAACTTTGCAGAAAAAGGAATTGTATCTAATAACTGTATTTGCTTTTCAATACGCTCAATAAACACTTGTATCTCTTTTCCCATTCTTGTTGGAGAAGCTGCTTGTCCGTGTGTACGGGCTAATAGTGGAATTGCTTCCCATTGGTCAGCTCTATCCTTTAATAATCTAATGATTTCAGTTAGTTGAGGCAAGTAAACTTGATTTACAGCTTCTTTTATTGAGTAAGGAACGGCAGTATTATTGATGTCTTGTGAAGTTAATCCGAAATGGATAAACTCTTTAAATTCTTGTAATCCTAATTTTTCAAATTCTTCTTTAATAAAGTATTCTACTGCCTTTACATCATGGTTGGTGATACTCTCAATATCTTTGATTCTTTGCGCATCACCCTCACTAAAGTTTGTGTATAAATCTCTTAAATTGCTAAATTTTTCAGCAGGAAAATGGTTAAGTTGTAGAATAGAGCTATTGCAAAGAGCAATGAAATATTCAATTTCAACTTGTACTCTAAATTTTATTAAAGCAGCTTCAGAAAAGTAGGATTGTAAGCTAGAAGTTTTGCTGATGTATCTTCCGTCTATTGGGGTAACTGCATTTAAAGGAGTAAGTGCCATTTTTTGTTTTGTTAATTAAGGCTGCAAATTTAATCATTTTAATAAGATGTGCTTTCCTATTTCATTTGCTTTTTTACTACTTTTGGAAAATGGAAATATTGATTATCATTGGAATTGTAATTTTATTGTTTTTAGGAGTAATAGGGAGTGTTATTCCTGCTTTACCAGGTCCTCCACTTTCCTATATTGCTTTGTTACTTTCCCATTTTTTTATTAATTCTTTGGATGGTGATTTTCTTTTATGGATAGGAATTGTGGTAGTTTTGGTTACTATTTTGGATTATTATTTACAGATTTATGGTGTGAAAAAAGCAGGAGGCGGGAAGTATGCTATTAGAGGTTCTATTGTGGGAATGTTGTTAGGGATTTTCCTGTTTCCTCCTTCTGGTATTTTAGTAGGTGCTTTTGTTGGAGCTTATATGGGAGCAAAAATGGAGGCAAGTAAGCATGAAGTGAAGATAGCATTTGGTGCACTTTGGGGTTTTATTGCTGGTACAATTCTGAAATTATGCACTAGTTTCTATATCATCTATATTTTACTATTCTGATGCTAAAAATCTCGGCTGTTTCTTATTTAAATACAGTTCCTTTTATCCATGGATTAAAGCAAAGTGTGTTGATACACAGTATTGGTTTACAGTTGGACTACCCTTCTATTTGTGCGGATAAACTCATTAACGGTATAGTGGATTTGGCTTTAGTTCCTGTGGCGGTTATTCCAAAATTACTGCAGGCTCATATTATTTCGGACTATTGCATAGGGGCGAATGGTGCTGTGGATACCGTTTGTTTGTATTCGGATGTTCCTATTACTGAAATTGAAAGCATAGCCTTGGATTATCAATCGCGTACTTCTGTGGCATTGCTTAAAATTTTACTGAAAGAATATTGGCAATTGAATCCTGAACTTAAAAAAGCGGATGTTGGTTTTGAAGAAAATATAAAAGGAAAACATGCTGCTTTGGTAATTGGCGATAGGGCTTTTGCTTTAAATGATAAGCATGCTTATATTTATGATTTGTCAGCAATTTGGAAAGAGATGACAGGTTTGCCCTTTGTATTTGCCGCTTGGGTAGCGAATAAAAAATTACCTCAGGATTTTATTATCGCCTTTAACAAAGCCCTTGAAAAAGGATTAAGTGATATTGATACTGCTTTGGTTTTAGAAGGGGCTAATTATCCGAATTGTACAAACCCTGAAGATTATTTGAATAATAAGATTTCGTATAATTTAGATGCTGAAAAGCAAAAAGGAATGGAACTTTTTTTGAAGAAGGATAGTGCTTTGTAGAAGTAGGTTTATTTCTTTTCAACTCGCATAATTTTTTCCATTTTACGCCCTTTAGCCAATTCGTCAATTAACTTTTCCATTTGTCTGCATTGTTTGTATGTTTCAAATTCATCTTCTATTTCTTCAATTCTGTAACCACAAACGACTCCTTTAATTAAGTGAGCATTAGGATGAATTTTTGCTTTTTGGAAGAAGGTTTTAAAAGTAACTTTCTCCTCAATAAGTACTTGCAACTTATCTTCATTAAAACCAGTTAGCCATTCTATTACTTGGTGGAATTCTTCTTTTGTTCTTCCGTTTTTCTCTAATCTATTCCAGTAAAGAGGGTAGATATCTGCAAATATCATATTTGCAACTTGTTCATTTTTTTCGTCTGTAACTTTCATTTTAAATCAAATTTAATACCAACAGTAGTTGAAACCCTAACATTTTTTCCTCTTTTAATTCCTGGAATCCAAGCATGCATAGAGTTGACTAATCTAATTGCTTCTTTATCTAAATCTTTATCTACACTTCTAATTACATTAGTTTCAACAGCCTTTCCTTTTTCATTGATTATAAACTGTACATATACGATTGCTCTTATCTTTTTTTTTTTTGCTCTAATTGGAAAAAAAAGGTGGTCATCTACATAGTTCTCAAAAGAATTTCTATTGAGTTCCATAATTTCTCTCTGAATATCCACATAGTTATCTTGAATACTACCAGATTCAATTAATTGCATAATTTTTTTGTCAAGTACATTCCTTTTTTGTTTAGAATTTTTTTTATAATTAAAAAAAGGCATATTTTCTACTATCATATATGTTTCTTGCTTAAAATGAGAAGAATCGGGCAAGTAATTTACATCTTCAGTTGTATAATAAACAGTATCGTATCCATTTTCAGATTGATATATCCATTTGTCAGAAATTAAACCATTTTGATAAAATCCTTTTGCAATAATCTGCTTAGATACTTTATCAAAGTAGGTTGTTACTCCATTTTCTATTATAGGGTCCAATGATAGTATTTCAGACTCTTGGACTAATTGATTTGATTTTGTAAGAAATTCTTGAAAGATATATTTATCATCATTATGAATATATTTTCTGTAATATTCTGATTTATTAATTTTCTTTGTTTCTTTTTCATTCTTTTTGTAATAGATAGTAAGTGTGTCTTGACTAAATGCTGTTAGGGTTACCGAAAGCAATAAAAAAGTTATATATTTTTCATTAAAGATAATTGTTGATTATATGCAATACTACAAAAAAATCCCCACCAAATTGGCAGGGATTTCTTTCGTTTATATCAAATTAAAAATACTATTTTCTTTTCTTCAATTGTTGTTCTTGCTTTTTTTGCATTTCTTCTAATTTCTTTTGGAACTTAGATTTTGGCTTTGCAGGCTTCTTTTTATTGGCTTCCAATTGTGCTAATATTGCATCTTCATCAATCATTCTTTTCATGAAGTATTGTTGTGTGAAAGTAAACATATTTGCCAAGAAGTAGTAGTACGAAAGTCCAGCAGCATAATTATTAAAGAACCCAAGAAACATGATTGGCATTAAGTACATCATCCACTTCATTTGTGCCATTTGCCCTGTTGCCATTGAAGAATTCATTCTAGTATATAGCAAAGTAGATACTGTCATCAAAAGCGTAAATAAACTAATATGATCTCCATAAAAAGGAATTTCAAATCCTAGGTTATAAATAGAATCGTAAGAGGATAAATCATCTGCCCAAAGGAAACTTTCTTGCCTTAATTCAATAGATGCAGGGAAGAAACGAAACATGGCAATAAGTATTGGAAATTGGAAGAGCATTGGTAAGCAACCACCCATTGGGTTCACGCCTGCTTTTCGGTAAAGTCCCATAGTTTCTTGCTGAGCTTTCATTGGGTCTTTTCCTTTTAATTTCTCATTAATTTTATCAATTTCAGGTTTCAATACCTTCATTTTTGCTTGTGATAAAAATGCTTTATAAGTAAATGGAGCAAGTCCTATTTTTATGATTAAAGTAAGGATAAGTATAATTAATCCGTAAGAAGAAAAATACTTGCTTAGGAAATCAAAAATGTTGATAATGATGTACTGATTTACCCAACCAAAAATACCCCAACCTAATGGAACTAACTCTTCAAACCCTGAATCGTATGATTCTAAAGTTTTATAATGATTTGGACCAAAATAGAATTGGAAACTTAATTGTTCATCTCGGTTATGTTTGTACGGTAATTCAAATTTAGCAGATAAATCCTTTATAAATTTTGACCCTTCACTTTTAGTAGATGTTAAGTAAGTCGGTTTGTCAAATCCATCTTTAGCAATAAAAATTGCACTAAAAAACTGTTGCTTGAATGCTACCCAATTTAAACGAGCATTTATTTTGTCTTCATCAGTTGAAGTAAAACTTAAATAATCAACCTCATTGTCCGAGCTGTATTGGTATTGCAACCCTGTGTACATGTCTTGATTTGTCTTACTTTTCTCTGTTTGTGGAGTTTTCATTTGCCACTCTAAGTTCATGTAATTTACTCCTGATGGTATGATATTTTCCATTCCAACAAAATTGATGTCAAAATCAATAAGGTAATCATCAGTAAGCGTGTATAAGTATTCTACATAATGACTGTCATCTGCCTTTAGTTTCATACTTAAAGTATTGCTAGTTTGCTCAGCAACAAAAAATAAATCAGCAGTATTTATGTTGTGCCCAGTTGTAAATTGCAGATTAAAACTTGAGCTATCTGCATCAAACAAGTCAAGCGCTAGCGAATCAAAAGTTTGATATTCTTTTAAAATTACGGATGTAATTCTACCTCCTTTATTAGCAACTGTAATTTTTAATTTATCATTTTCAATTGTCTGGAACTCGTCAGTTCCTTTTGCAGAAGAAGCAAAAATTCCGTAAGTTGCTTTTAGTTCTTCACTTACAATAGAGTCGTTAAGTGTTGGAATAATAGGTGCATCAGTTACTGTTTCAGTAATTTGTGTTTCCGTAATTACAGCCTCAGTTGGTGCAGTTATTGGTGCTTGTTCTTGTTGAACTTCAGGGAAAAAGAAAGTATTGAATACTATTAAAATGATAGCCATTAATACAAAACCAATTAGTGAATTTTTATCGTATTGTTTCATTTGTGAATCTTATGTTATTTGTTGTTTATACAGGCATCAATAAATCCACAGAATAGTGGGTGAGGATTAGCAACTGTACTTTTGTATTCTGGATGAAATTGCACGCCAACAAACCATGGGTGTGTAGGGATTTCTACAATTTCTACTAAATTATTTTTTGGATTGATACCGGTCGCAATCATTCCTGATTTTTCAAAATCAGATTTGTAACTATTGTTGAACTCAAATCTGTGTCTGTGGCGTTCACTTATCTCAGTATTTTGATAAGCATTATAAGCATTTGAGCCTTCAGTAAGTTGGCAGTCATAAGCACCAAGTCTCATTGTTCCTCCTTTTTCAGTTACTGTTTTTTGCTCTTCCATTAAGTTAATAACAGGAGCAGAAGTTCCTTCATTCATTTCTACAGAATTGGCATCTTGATGACCAAGTACATTTCTAGCATATTCAATTACTGCTGATTGCATGCCAAGACAAATTCCTAAAAATGGAATATTATTTTTTCGGATGTGTTTTATAGCAGTAATTTTTCCTTCTATTCCTCTATCGCCAAAGCCAGGAGCAACTAGTACACCATTTAGTCCTGCTAATTTTTTAACTACATTATTACTGTTTATCTCTTCTGCATGTATCCAATCCACTTTTACTTTACAAGCATTTGTTGCGCCTGCATGAATAATTGCTTCCGAAATAGATTTGTAAGCATCTTGCAATTCAACATATTTCCCTACCAATCCTATAGTAATTTCTTTTTCAGGATTTTGTAATCCTTCTAAAAAGCTACACCACTTTTCTAGTTTTACTTCTGTGTTGTCAGCTAAACCTAATTTACGCAAAACCACTTTATCCAATCCTTCTTTTTGCATTAATAATGGCACTTCATATATTGTTGAAGCATCCATTGATTCAATTACTGCATCACGCTCAACATTACAAAAACGAGCTACCTTTCTTTTGATGTCTGAACCTAAAGGATGTTCTGTACGGCAAACTAAAATATCAGGTTGTATTCCTGATTCTAATAAAGTTTTAACAGAGTGTTGAGTTGGTTTTGTTTTTAGCTCACCTGCTGCTGCTAGGTAAGGTACTAATGTTAGGTGAATAAATAAAGCTGAATCTTCAAGCTCCCACTTTAATTGTCTTACGGCCTCAATATAAGGTAGTGCTTCAATGTCACCTACTGTACCACCAATTTCAGTAATTACAAAATCATATTTCCCTGTATTTCCTAGTAATTGAATTCTTCTCTTTATCTCATCAGTAATATGAGGAATAATCTGAACTGTTTTGCCTAGATAATCTCCTTTTCGTTCTTTTTGAATAACTGTTTGATAAATCCTACCTGTAGTTACATTGTTAGCTTGTGAAGTAGAATTATTTAAAAAACGCTCATAATGTCCTAAATCTAAATCAGTTTCAGCACCATCATCTGTTACGAAACATTCCCCATGTTCGTAAGGGTTCATTGTTCCAGGGTCAACATTGATGTAAGGGTCCAATTTTTGAATAGTTACAGCATATCCTCTTGCAGTAAGCAGTTTTCCTAAGGATGCAGAAATGATTCCTTTTCCTAAGGATGATGTTACACCACCGGTAACGAATATATATTTTGTAGGAGATTTACTCACAGTTTACAGTAGTTTTTGTTTTTGCAAAAATACTATTTGTAACTGATTATTCTTTTAATGATAAAAGTTTTATTAAAAGTTTTTTAAAATCAGCTAAGTTATTTAGAATGTGATGCTTGCCCCAAAACTAGGCATAAGCGGTAATTGATTCACTCTTTCGTACTTTACACGGTTAAAATAAAAGATGTTTTCTCTATTGTAAGCATTGGTTACTGATAGTGTCATGTCAAGTTCAGAACTTTTATTGAGTTTAACACTTTTAGATAGAGAAGCGTCTAACCTGTGATAATAAGGTAATCTTCCTTCATTCAAATCAGCATAATCGATCCCTAATTCCCCATTAGTTGTTGTGTAATCACTATTGATTCCATCAGCAAAAGTTAGATTTTCATAGAATCCTTGTGTTTGTGTAAAAGGGAAGCCTGATCCTAAATTCCATCTCATATCAGCCTTCCAACTATTTCTTTTTCCAAATTTATAAGAAGTAACAAAGTTTACATTATGTCTTCTATCAAAATGAGGATTGTAAGTTCTGTTGCCATCATTTCGTGAAATAGAACCAATTGAATATACTGCCCAGATGTATAGTTTTTTGCTTTTAAATTTCACTAAAAAATCCACCCCTTTAGCAACACCACTTTCAATAATAAATTCGTCATCATCATTAGAAGTCATGTTTCGGTTGATATTTGTAAGCTGAGTAAAATCCTTAATATACCCTTCTAATTGAAAATCAATCCTTCTACTTATGTCATATTCAACCCCAGCAATTAAGTGTCTTGCTTTTTGGAATTTATGTTTATAAGGATTTCCATCTGCTTGGTCAGGCACTTCTTCAGGAGAAGAAATTATTCCTGAAAATAAACTCACCACATCCCTGTCAGAAGTTGTACTTAATATATTTTGAGAATAATACCCTGATGAAACTTTAAATCGCATACGATCACTAGCAATATATTTCATTCCTAATCTTGGTTCAGGAGATACTCCTAAAGTATATTTTTGCAAGCGAAAACCAGGTTCAATAATAAAGCGAGTTGTGTTTATTTGATAGTTGAAATAAGCTGAAAATTCAGAAGTATTTTCGTTTTGCTCAATTTTAGAATTTACTGAGTTATAGGTAGTAAAGTCAGTAGAAAAGCCATGGATGTCAAATCCATATTTTATTTTCCCTTTTGGTTGAAAATAAGTAAAATCAAAACCCATATTAAACCCATCAATTCCACTTTTTCTTAAAGGAGAAGCAGCTTCATCTAAAGAGATGTCATAAGATGAATAAGCAAAATTACCTTCAATTAAAACAGGTGAGCCTCCAGGGATTAAAATAAACTCTGAGCCTATTCCTTTTGATGTCCAATTCAATTCTGATATGCCTTGATAATTTACATTGTCTTGAAAATTAAACCCAAAGATATTTACTTTACTCCCATTGTTTCCATGTAAAGAAAATTTACCGTATAAATCAGTATAAGAATAAGGCAGCCCTTTGTCATCAAAATAGAGGATTGGTTCTTTGTAGAGTAGCTCAGAACTTTTATCAAGATAAGATGTTTTTCCTGAAAAAACAAATGATGATTTTCCATTTCCTAAAAGTGGTCCTTCAACAAAAATCTTGGAGCCAAAAGTATTAGCTGAAAGCTTTCCTCCAAATTCTTTTTTATTTCCATCAATAGTTTTTATATCCATAATAGAAGAAATTCTACCGCCATATTCTGCACTAAATCCTCCAGTGTAGACATCCGTATTTCTAATGATGTCTGTATCAAAAACCGAAAATAAACCAATAGAATGGAAGGGACTGTAAATTGTCATTCCGTCTAATAATACTTTGTTTTGTATTGGCGAACCTCCTCTTATGTAGAGTTGTCCTCCTTGATCACCAGTGAAAACTACTCCAGGAATTACTTGCAAATATTGTGCTAAATCAGGTTCCCCACCAATAGTTGGAATCATCTCCATATCTTGCTTAGTAATTTTGATAACTGCTGCTTTTACTTCTGTTTTCATTTCAGCTCTTTCAGCTGATATTCGCACTTCATTTAGCTTTACACTCGATTCTGAAATCTCCAAATTTTGAGTAAGTACTCTCCCAGATTTTAAAGTGATATTTACTGCTGAAGTATCATAGCCGATATAGGTAACCATTATTGTGTAATCTCCAGCTGCTACTTTTGTGATATTATACATTCCGTTAATATCGGTAGGTGCTCCAATAGTTGTTCCTTTTAGGAAAACATTACAGAACATGATTGGTTCACCACTACTTTTGTCATAAACAAACCCTCTGATGTTTCCATTTTGAGAGAAAGCAGTTGCTGTTAAAAGTAATATTGATAAGAGAAAAAGAAGTTTGCGCATTTTGTAAAAATTAGTCCGCAAATATAACTAAATAAAGGAAGGAATATTATGCGTGTAGAATTTTGAAAATCAATTCTTTTAAAAGCCCTTCATGGCTAGTACTTTTATTGTTTACTCCCTTACTTTTTAGGTCATAGTCTTTAAGGTGTTCAAAAATATAAAAGAGTTGCCTCTTGCTGTAATTTTGAGCTGCAGTTTGGTATTGGCTTACAAAAAACGGATTTACCTTTAAAACACTAGCTGCAAATTTTGGACTTTTGTCCTCTAAAAAATGATAAACCATTATTTTTTGAAAATAAGAGAATAAAGCGCTCATTACGGGTACTATGTTGTGGTTTTTTGGGTTAGCTGCAAAATGATTAATTATTCTATTTGCTTTTACAACTTGCTTTTTCCCTAGTGCATTTTGCAATTCAAAAACATTATAATCCTTGCTAATTCCAATGTGATATTCTATCAGTTTAGTAGTAATTTGTTCTTCCTTTTTTACTACCAGCATAAGTTTGTCTAATTCATTGGTAATCTTGGATAAATCAGCACCAATATATTCTGCTAACACTGCTGTTGCGCTATTGTCAATCTTAAATCCATTTTCAGTTACATAGGTATTTATCCAAGCAGGGATTTTGTTGTCGTATAATTTTTTACTTTCAAAAACTACACATTTTTTTGCTAGCGTTTTTCCAAACTTCTTGCGTTTGTCAACTGATTTTCCTTTGTAGCAAATTACCAAAAGTGTAGAGGGTTGCACATTATCTAAGTAGCTATCCAACAAATCAATATCTTTTAAATGTTGCGCTTCCCTAATGATAACAACTCTTTTTTCTGATCCAAAAGGAAACTGCTTGGCTTCAGCAATTATCTGTGCTGTTTCAATATCTTTTCCGTAAAGTACTACTTGGTTGAATTCTTGCTCTTCAGCTGAGAGTATATTTTTAGAAAATAAATCAGCTAATTTATCAATATAATAAGGTTCATCTCCCATCAAAAAATAGACGGGTTGCAAATCTTTATTTGCTATTGATGATATGATTTCTTTATAATTCACTTATTTTGTGGATATGTTTGTGGATATGAATATGCCTCAATTAAATTTGCCAAATGCAGCCCTCAAAACTAAATTAGTTGAAGGGACTACACAAGTTTTTGATGCAGTAAGAAAAAAATATTTGGTTTTAACTCCTGAAGAGTGGGTGCGTCAACACTTTATTCATTATTTATATAAGGAAAAAAAATACCCTTTGGGCTTGATGGGAGTAGAGCAGATGGTAAAATATAATGGTATGCAAACTAGGGCTGATATTGTGCTTTATAATGCTGATGGAAAACCAAATGTAATTGTTGAATGCAAAGCGCCAAAGGTGAAGATTACACAAGATGCTTTTAATCAGATTGCAAAATATAATTTCAAATTAAAAGTTAATTTTTTAGTGGTAACCAATGGTATACAACATTTCTGTTGCGCTATGGATTATGAAAATAATAAGATTACTTTTTTGGAGGAAGTTCCTGCTTATTAACTCTTCTAATTTCAGAAAACATTCCAAAAGCAAGTAATGCCATTGAAGCTATTCCTAGGTATGAGCCGCTATTGTTTTACCAACTTAAATCAGAATAATCCAATGTTATTAAATGAATAATTATTAATGCTAAAGCAACTAAGGCTACTATGAGTATGAATTTATTGTTCATTTTTATTGATTCCCAAATAGATAAAAATAAATCCTAAAATGGTTATAAGGCTTGTCATAGCAAATACAATAATGTCGAATCTCCCATCATTAAAATTAAAGAACCAACTAATCAGCAATGGTTGAGCCTCCTACTAATTCGCGTTTTCATGCTAAATAATTAAGTCCGAAAAGTAAAAGCCAAGGAAAGGCATTTGGACTATTTTTTATAATTCCAATTAATCCACCTCCATAACTTTCCGAGCCAGAAACCAAAGCAAATACAAAAACAATAGTTGTGATTGCTAATAATAATGTGCGTGCAATTTTTCTGAGTATTAGCACCAATAAGGGTAGTATCCACAATACATTAATCCTGCTCCAATCAATACAGCTATAATAAGCCATACTTTTGATTCGCTATTTTTATTGCGCTCCATTTTTTGGACTACAAAACTTGGAAAAGCAATACGAACTACTCCTTTTAAAACTGACATCCAACCGATAAAGGTTACAAAACCCAATACATCCAAAGTCCAAATATTTTGCAGGATGATGACCGGTAAGCCAATTAATAGAGAGAGCATTCCTGTAAACATAACATGGGTTTCATCCTTTGATGCTTATATCATTACCTCCATCCCCTTTTTGCTAATAAGTAGTGCTCCTGCAAATAAAAAGAAGAAATAGCCATAAAATTTGAGAAAGAAAATACTTGTTTCCATAGTGATTTAGTTTAATTTCTGTAAAGATAATAAAATATTTATTTCTAGTAATTAATAGTTTTCTTTAATTAATGTATCTACATTAAATGTAATTACATATATTTGCGTCATCAAATTATTGATTATGAAAATAGAAGAAGAAATACAGCAAGGGAGTTTTCAATCCGAACAACAAAGGTTGTTAATCAACATAGTGTATACGGGTAATCAGTTTACTTTATCCAATAACAGAATGCTGAAACAATTTTCAATTACAACTCAACAGTTTAGTGTGTTGAGAATTTTGAGAGGCCAGAAAGGAAACCCAATTTCAGTAAAGGATATACACGGTAGGATGTTGGATAGCACCTCCAATGTGTCACGCCTAGTGGATAAGCTGTTGGCGAAAGGGCTTATTGAACGCATTATTTGTCCTAAGGACAGAAGAAGAGTAGAATTGACAATTACAAATAAAGGACTTGATTTGTTGGGGAAAATTGATGAATGTTTTGGTGGGTTGAAAGTGGAAATGGAAAATGCAATAACAGAGGAGGAGGCTAAAATAGCAAGCCGTATCCTGGATAAATTTAGAATTATTAACCAAATTTAATTATATTATGAAAAACAAAATTTTTATGGGAGTTCGTATTTTATTCGGACTCATGATGGTAAACTCAGGACTAAACAAATTTTTAGGCTATATGCCAATGCCTGAAATGGCAGAAGCAGCAGGGACTTTAATGGGTGCTTTTGCAGCAAGCGTTTATATGTTTCCTTTAGTTGCTGTGGTTGAGCTATTGGCTGGGGGTTTAATTATTACCAAAAAGTACAATGCTTTAGGAGCTGTATTGATGATGCCTGTAACAGTAAATATTTTTTTGATACATACTGTTTTGGATCCAGCAGGATTTGTAATGGGTTTAATCCTATTGTTAATCAATACTTGGATTCTAATAGAAAATAAAGAAAAGTTTTCAGGGTTAATTGATTAATAGTCTCATTTAATTTAAAAAATCCCACTCAATTGAGTGGGATTTTTTTATGCAAAATTCTAAGCATTAGCTTGTTAGTATTCCTTATTTTTGCGCCCTCAAAAAAATATAGATTATGAAATCAGCATTTAAGTTTATTACCCCAAGCAATGGAAGTATAAAAGATGATATGTTATCAGGTTTAACTGTCGCTTTAGCCTTAGTTCCTGAAGCAGTAGCTTTTGCATTTGTAGCGGGAATATCACCTATTATTGGTTTGTATGGTGCATTTATGATGGGATTAGTTACTGCTATTTTTGGTGGTAGGCCAGGGATGATTTCAGGGGCTACAGGAGCTTTAGCAGTTGTGATGGTACATTTAATTAGAGAAGGAAATGCAATGGGGCCTGATGGAGCAATGATGGGACTTCAATTTCTTTTTGCAACTTTAATCCTTGCAGGAATATTTCAAGTTTTAGCAGGAGTATTAAAAATGGGGAAATTTGTAAGAATGATTCCTCATTCAGTAATGATGGGGTTTGTAAATGGTTTGGCAATTGTAATCTTTACCTCTCAATTAGGAATGTTCCAATCAGGAGGAGAGTGGCTTGAAGTTGGGGCAATGTTTACCATGTTAGGTTTAGTTGCTTTAACTATGGGGATTATGTTCTTTTTACCAAAAATCACTAAAAAAATTCCTGATGCTTTAGCCGCAATTATTGTAGTATCCCTTATCGTTATTCTTGGTGATATTGATACACAAACAGTAAAATCGTTTATTGTAGCTGGAGGAGGTGAAGGGATAAAAGCAGGACTACCAACCTTTAATGTTCCTATTATATCATTGAATTTAGAAACTTTAGGTTTTATTACTCCTTATGCATTAATCTTGGCGGCAATTGGTTTAATAGAATCCTTAATGACTTTAAATTTGATTGATGAGCTAACAGAGACTCATGGTAATGGAAATAAAGAATGTATTGCTCAAGGTGGCGCTAATATTTTGAATGGTTTCTTTGGAGGAATGGGAGGTTGTGCTATGATTGGTCAATCAATTATCAATATCAAATCAGGAGGTAGAGGAAGGCTTTCAGGAATTACTGCTGCATTAGCTTTGTTGGCTTTTATCTTATTTACTTCTACTTATATTGAAATGATTCCTATTGCTGCTTTAGTAGGAGTTATGTTCATGGTGGTGATTGGTACTTTTGCTTGGAATACCTTTAAGATTTGGAATAAAGTACCTCTTTCTGATGTGCTAGTAATTGCTTTAGTAACTATCTTAACTGTTGTTTTTGATTTAGCTATTGCAGTAATTTCAGGAGTTATTGTTTCAGCATTAGTGTTTGCTTGGGAAAATGCTTTAATGATTAGAGCAAGAAAGCATACTGATGAGCATGGAATAAAACATTATGAATTGTTTGGTCCTGTATTTTTTGGTTCTATTGAACTATTTAACTCAAAATTTGATGTGAAGAATGACCCTAAAGAAGTTGTTGTTGACTTTGCAGAAAGTAGAGTGGTGGATCAGTCAGCTATTGAGGCTTTAAATAAGTTAGCTGAGCGTTACCAAAAAAATGGTAAGACTATTCATTTACGCCACCTTTCGGCTGATTGTGTGAAGTTGATTAAGCGTGCAGAAAAAATCTGTGATGTAAATGTATTAGAAGACCCTGATTATTTTGTTGCAATTGATAATTATAGGCAGGCTTTAGCAAAAATACAAGTATAAATAAAAGTCTTTAAAGATTTATTCTTTTACAATTTTGGTTACATTACTGCCGTTTTCTAAGATGTAAATTCCGTTTGAAAGCAAGGATAAGTCAATGCTTTTTCCTTCTCCTTTTTTGATTAAAGTACCAACTACATTGTATAATTTATAGTCAATATTTTCAGAGAAATAAATTATGCTATTTGTAGGGTTCGGGTAAATCTTAAATTCATTTTTTATTTCGTCAACACCTAATGGTATTGTGTTTAATTTTATCAATTTTGCTTGTTCTGTATTGTAGACTTCTCTTTGTCCTCTTACACCTACATATCCTGCATCATTTCCATTCATATATTTAACAACAGCAGCTACCAATGTAACTTGTTTCTCATTGATACTATCGGGTAATGTGTAGTTGAAAGTGTATTGAAAATTACCTCCCGCACTAACAATATGTGGAATAAGATTATCAATTCCAAATGCGCCTCCTGTCGCATAACCTCTTAAAACATTCCTATGTGGAAATCCGGAAATAGTATTTCCTGCTCCATAATAAGGGTGTCCAGCTGTATTGTTGTATGCATTTGCTTGGTCGTAATTAGAAGTGCTCCCAATTACACTATCCTCAACAATCATTAACACAATACGAGCATCTCCTGCTGAATTATCAGTATAATTAGCAATTACAGAAGCGGTTATTGTCCTTGATATTGAATCCCATGTATGCTTGATTGTTATATCTACTGGGGTAAACTCAGAAAGTTGAGTTGAGGTTAAAGATGACCAGTCTCCTCTTCCTTCTGATTCTATTTTATAATTATAATTTGAAGAAAAATCTTTTCGATCAATCATAGCTTTTGGATAAGAAGTTGCACAAAAAGCTGATCTTAGAGAATCAGAAAACTCCATTGCATCTCCATAATGCAGATTAATAGAAATAAGGTCTGATCCGTGTTGACTAATCATGTCGTCTACAATAGCTGTGCCGTCAACACAGTGACCATTCCAAGCTCCTGTCCATTTTTCTAAAAGTACTTTCTTGTTAGCGCTATTATTTTCAATACCAGTGATATATTCTGTTAAGGTGTCATTGCAGCCCATTTCATCAGTTTGCCCGTTTACATTACTTACCCATACTTTTAACTCAAAATTATCTGTAGCAGATGTGATCTTAATTTCAGTTGGGTGTGTCCATAATGACTTATCAGAATTTTTGATATTTGAAACAATTGACCAATTACAAGAACTTCCTTGAGAACTGAAAGTGCTATTCCCATTATGTCCAGTATTTGGTATCCCAGAAGTTAGAGATATTCCATTGTTATCTGATACAGAGTAGCTTCCTCCGTTCCAGCCATCTCCATAAGAATCATTCCATACAAAGTTGTAATTCCCAGCAGGTAAACAAATAGGAATATGATGAGTATTATTATTATTATTATAATTTGAACCTTGTGCAACTGTATCTCCATTTTCATTTATAATATACCAAGAAATTTCACTAGCATAATCCATTGTTTTTATAATAACCTCAAAGTCTCCAGTCCATATTGTATCTGATTCAATAATAGTAGCTATTTGTGTTGTGCCACCATTTAGGCTATAGTTGATGTCATATCTACCAAGGTTAGCATTTCCTTCATTTCTTACAGCCCCTTCTAAGATATAGTTGCCAACAGGTAAGTGATTATCAATCTTTATTCCAGTTAATGATGCATCATTTATGATAGGGTTATTCCAACTAAATCTATGTACTTCATATAAATTAGGATTAGAGATAGGATTAGAAGGTATGTAATTTGGACTTCCTGCAACTTCAGTTCCTATTGTTCCATTTGAGTTTTCACAACCTATAGTTGTATTAATCATAGGGAAAAATATTGATGATGAGTCAATGTCTCTATGATTTATAATGATTTCAAAGTCTCCACAGCTTTCATATAATTTTAAAGTTACAGTTATATCGTCTGAAAGGTTAGGGGCGCCAAGATAATTCAAACTAGTCCAACTAATAGCATGAATTCTATTAGGTTTTGCTCCATATGTTCTTCTTGAAATAGTAGTAGAGGTTGTGAAATCATCCCATAGTGCATAAATAACATTGTTAGGTCCGCTAACATCAGGAATATTTGTATTTGTTCCTATAGAATTTCCTATGGAGTTATCAAAAGTAATGTAGCCACTATGTGCTATTTTGTATCCTGTTACAGGTTGTCCGTAAAAATTCCAAGAAAAAGGCAAGTTATACCAAGAAGATAAATTATTTGTAGGATAGAGAAAATCATGTTCGTACGCTCCTGACCAATGTTCATCATCATCTCCAATGTAAGAGCTGATTGAATAGTTTTGGGCGCTTATTGCATAAGAAAAGATGATACTCAGTACTAAAAGTAAAATTCTACTCATATATGAATTCAATTAAGTGGTCAAATATAGTAATAATCAGAGACTTATATGTTGTTTTTCTTTAATTACTTAAACCCTTAAAGCAAAAAACCCTGCTTATAGGCAGGGTTTAGTACGAATATTTAGTTTTTTCTAAACGTTTTGCTTTCTGATTAAATTAAGTGCAGACCCTGCTTTAAACCAATCAATTTGTGCTTCATTGTAAGTGTGGTCTAGCAAAATTGTATCTGTTTCTCCACTTGCATGAGCTACTTCTAAAGTCAATTGTTTTCCTTCTGAAAATGCATTTAAATCAGTAAAGTTGAAAGTATCATCTTCTTTAATTAACTCATAATCATTTTCGTTAGCAAAAGTAAGTCCTAGCATTCCTTGTTTTTTAAGGTTTGTTTCATGAATACGAGCAAATGATTTTACAATAACTGCCATTACTCCAAGGTGTCTTGGTTCCATAGCAGCATGCTCTCTTGATGATCCTTCTCCATAATTATGATCTCCAACTACAATAGATGTAATTCCTGCTGCTTTGTATCCTCTTGCTACATTTGGTACTTCATCAGTATTTCCGTCTAATTGATTTACTACTGCATTTGTATTTCCTCCAAAAGCATTTACAGCTCCAATCAAACAATTATTTGAAATGTTATCTAAATGACCTCTGTATCTTAACCATGGTCCTGCCATAGAGATGTGATCAGTAGTACATTTTCCTTCTGCTTTTATTAAAAGTTTTGCTCCCGTAATATTTTCTCCATTCCAAGGATTGAAAGGAGTCAATAACTGTAATCTGTTTGATTCAGGACTAACAACAACCTCAATTCCACTTCCGTCTATTGCTGGAGCTTGATATCCGTTATCTTCTACTTCAAATCCATTTGGAGGTAATTCATGTCCTGTTGGTTCAGCAAGTTTTACTTTTTCTCCATTTTCATTTGTAAGTGTGTCTGTTACAGGGTTAAAATCTAATCTTCCTGAAATTGCAATAGCTGCAACCATTTCTGGTGAGCCTACAAAGGCATGAGTATTAGGATTTCCATCTGCACGCTTTGCAAAGTTTCTATTGAATGAGTGGACGATAGAATTTTTTTCTTTTTTCTCAGCTCCTTCTCTGTCCCATTGTCCGATACAAGGTCCGCAAGCATTTGTAAAAATTCTAGTAGATTCAAATTTATTGAAAGTATCAATTAATCCATCTCTTTCAGCAGTATATCTTACTTGTTCTGATCCAGGGTTAATTCCTAAGATTGCTTTTGGTTTTATTCCTTTACTTACTGCATCTTCAACAATAGAAGCTGCTCGGGTTAAATCTTCATAAGATGAATTAGTACATGATCCTATTAATGCCCATTCAATATCCAAAGGCCAATCATTTGCAGCTGCTTTGTCATGCATTTCTGCAACTGGAGTAGCTAAGTCTGGCGTAAAAGGACCATTTAAATGAGGAGTTAACTCATCTAAATTTATTTCGATTACTTGGTCAAAATATTGTTCAGGATTTGCATAAACCTCTGCATCCCCCGTTAAATGTTCTTTTATTTCGTTTGCTGCATCTGCTACATCATCTCTATCAGTTGCTCTTAAATATCTTTCAATACTTTTATCATAACCAAATGTTGAGGTTGTTGCGCCAATTTCAGCTCCCATATTACAAATAGTACCTTTACCTGTAGCTGATAAAGATATTGCACCTTCTCCAAAATATTCTACAATTGCTCCAGTTCCTCCTTTAGCAGATACAATTCCAGCAACTTTTAATATCACATCTTTTGGGGCAGTCCATCCGTTTAGTTTCCCTGTTAATTTTACTCCAATTAACTTTGGAAATTTCAACTCCCATGGCATTCCTGCCATTACATCTACCGCATCAGCACCACCAACACCAATAGCAACCATCCCTAATCCTCCGGCATTTACTGTATGCGAATCTGTTCCAATCATCATTCCTCCAGGGAAAGCATAGTTTTCTAATACTACTTGATGGATAATTCCTGCTCCTGGTTTCCAAAAACCAATTCCATATTTATTACAAACAGAACTCAGGAAGTTAAATACCTCATTGTTCTGGTTTATTCCTTCTTGTAAATCTTTACTTGCTCCTAATTTTGCTTGAATTAAATGATCTGCATGTGCTGTAGATGGCACGGCAACTTTATCTTTTCCTGCTTGCATAAACTGTAAAAGTGCCATTTGTGCAGTTGCATCTTGCATTGCTACTCTGTCTGGTGCAAAATCAACATAGTCTTTTCCTCTTGTGAATGCAGTATTGGCATTCCCATCCCAAAGATGAGTATAAAGAATCTTTTCAGAAAGAGTTAAGGGTTTCTTTGTTGCTTTTCTTGCAGCTTCAACTGCTGAAGGGTACTTTTTATACACCTTTCTAATCATATCAATATCAAATGCCATACTGTGTTTTTGGTTTTAAATTAGGATTGCAAATATAATAATTTGCATTTTATTTCTATTGAAAATTTTAATGTATGTTTTACTTGAAAATTAGGCAATAAAAAAGCCGAACGGGTAGGTTCGGCTTTTAAATATTTGTGTGATTTTACTTATTCAGCAATAACGCTATAGGCTACATTTGTGCTTACTGTTCTGTGTAATCTTACTTCAGCCTCATATTTTCCTAATTCTTTTACTTTAGGTAATTTTACGAAACTTGCATCAATAGTATGTCCTAGTGCCGCTAAAGCATCAGTAAATTGTGATGTTTTAACTGAACCAAATAATTTAGTTCCGCCATCAGCAACTTTTGCAGTTAATACAATTTCTAATTTAGGTAATGCTTCTGCAATTTTGTTAGCAGCTGCAATTTCAGTTTCTTCTTTTTTAGCTTGTTGTTTCAAGTTTTCATTCAAAACTTTTATAGCTGATTCAGTAGCTAAAACTCCTAATCCTTTTGGGATAAGAAAGTTTCTTCCGTAACCATTTTTTACTGAGACGATTTCATTCTTGAAACCTAATTTCTCAACATTTTCTTTTAATATAATATCCATGTTTCCTTAAGTTTTATGATTATTTTAAATTATCAGCAACATATGGTAATAAAGCAATTTGTCTTGCTCTTTTTACAGCTGTAGCTAATCTTCTTTGGAATTTCAATGAGTTACCAGTAATTCTTCTTGGTAAAATTTTTCCTTGCTCATTTAAAAAACGCATTAAAAATTCAGGATCTTTATAGTCAATATAATCTATTCCCATTTTCTTGAAACGGCAATATTTGTTTTGTTGTCTTAATTCAATATCTACTGGAGATAAGTATTTGATGTCTGTTTTATTTCCCATGATTATTCAGCTTTTGCGTTAGTACTTAATTTCTTTTTTCTTCTATCAGCATAAGCTAAAGCAAATTTTTCTAATTTAACAGTTTGCCATCTGATAACACGCTCGTCTCTTTTGAATTCAACTTCAAAGTCGTTAATCATTTGTCCGTCAGCTTGGAACTCAATTAGGTAATAGAAACCAGTTTTTTTCTTTTGGATTGTGTATTTTAATTTTTTCAATCCCCAATTTTCTTCATTGGTAATTTTTCCTTTGTTACTCTTAATGTGGGCAACAAATTTCTTTACTGTTTCCTTTACCTGATCTTCAGATAAAACGGGATTCATAATGAAAACAGTTTCGTAAGTAGTCATCTTGTTTTGTTTTAGTTAATAATTTTTTACGGGCGGCAAATTTAGTAAAAACATTCAAATTCACATAATTAGATAGCTTTTTAATTTGATGAAATATTTATGTCCTATTTTATAAGAAATGTTAGTTTTGTGTTTCGTATTTAAAAAAATTGATTAATGAGTGATTTTATTGTATCTGCTAGGAAGTATAGGCCGTCAACATTTGATGCTGTTGTAGGACAATCTTCAATCACTTCCACTTTAAAAAATGCGATTAAAAGTAATCAGTTAGCACAATCTTTTCTTTTTTGTGGCCCAAGAGGAGTGGGTAAAACCTCTTGTGCACGTATTTTAGCTAAGACAATTAACTGTGAAAATATTACAGAAAATGTTGAAGCATGTAATACATGTGTAAGTTGTAAATCTTTTAATGAAAATGCTTCTTTTAATGTTCATGAATTAGATGCTGCATCTAATAATTCAGTTGATGATATAAGAAAATTGGTGGATCAAGTTCGTTTTGCCCCTCAAGTTGGTGAGTATAATATTTATATTATTGATGAGGTACATATGCTTTCTTCACAAGCTTTTAATGCTTTTCTTAAGACTTTGGAGGAGCCACCAAAACATGCTAAGTTTATTTTAGCAACTACTGAAAAACATAAAATTATTCCTACTATTTTGTCAAGGTGTCAAATTTTTGATTTTAAAAGAGTTGGTATTAATGACATTTCTAATCACTTGGCCTTTGTTGCTAAAAGTGAGGGTATTGCGGCACAGCAAGAAGCTTTGCATTTAATTGCTCAAAAATCGGATGGCGCTATGCGTGATTCTTTATCGTTATTTGATAGGTTGGTTAGTTTCTCAGAAAAAGAATTGACTTATCAGGGAGTGATTGAGCATTTGAATATTTTAGATTATGAGTATTATTTTAAGGTTACTGATGCTTTGTTAAAAAATGATATCAATACACTTCTTATTTTATTCAATGAGATATTAAATAATGGTTTTGATGGACACCATTTTATCAATGGTTTAGCTGAGCATTTAAGGGATATATTAGTAGCAAAAGATGAAAGTACTTTAGCTTTATTGGAAAAAGGAGATGCTTTACAAGCTAGATATTTGCAGCAGTCTAAAGCATGTGAATTAAGTTTCTTAATTCCTGCTCTGAATTTATGTAATGAGTGTGATGTGCAGTACAAAACATCAAATAACAAACGATTATTGGTTGAGCTTTCGTTAATGCGAATTTCTTCAATAGGACATCAGTTGGCTGAAAAAAAAAGCCCTAAAAGTTTTGTAGTAACCTTAAATGATGAAAAAAAGCAGGTTTCTGTTGAAAAATCACCTGAAAATGCTAAAAAAATTGAAAAAACTACTGAAAAATACATAAAAACTGAAAAAGAAGTAGTTGTTGCTCCAAAACCAATTCCAAGAATTTCATTGTCTGGTAGAAAGAAATCAAAAACAATTTCAATAACTGCAGCCTTTCAGGAGATAAATAAAGTAAAAGAAGAGCAAGAAGTTGATACTTCTAATTTGAGAAAAACTGAATTTACAGAAACAAAAATGATTGCTGTTTGGAAAGAAGTAATATCATTTGTGAAGAAAAAAGGGAAATCTAATTTAGGTATTACATTGGGTGTTTTTCCGCCAGTATTAAAATCAAATTATGAAATAGAATTGCCTTTAAGTAATAGTTCTCAGGTAGAAATGATGATGGAAGAGAAATATATGGTATTGGAATTTTTGAGAAGTAAATTGGAAAATGATTATATAGAAATAATAACTACAATTATTGAGGGAGAAAAAAGTAATATCCCTTATACAAATAAAGATAAATTTGCCAAAATGATGGAGGAGAACCCTCACTTGGAAACTTTAAGAATGAAACTAGGACTTGATCCTGATTATTAATAGATAAATAAATAAAATGAATATGAAACCAAAACAAATCTTAACCATTGTGCTGATAGTAGCTGCAGGAATCTATTTCGCAATAAACGCTAAAGAACAAATGAATAAAATTGAAAATAATTATGAAACGGCAGCAAATGATCCGTTAAAAGCAAGAGTTTATACTTTGGATAATGGACTTAAAGTATACTTAACTGCTTATGCTGATGCTCCAAGAGTACAAACAAATATTGCTGTGCGTGCTGGAAGTAAAAATGATCCTGCTGATGCAACAGGTTTAGCGCATTACTTGGAGCATATGCTATTTAAAGGAACAGATATTTATGGTTCTTTGGATTTTGAAAAAGAAGCACCAATGTTAGATAAGATTGAGGCTCTTTATGAAGAGTATCGTACGATTGATATGGATGATACTGAAAATAGAGAAAGAGTGTGGAGACAAATTGATTCTATTTCGGGTGAGGCTGCAAAGTTAGCAATAGCCAATGAATATGATAAGATGGTTAGTGGGTTAGGAGCAAAAGGAACGAATGCTTATACCTCTAATGAAAAAACAGTTTATATTAATGATATTCCTTCTAATCAAATTGAAAAATGGTTAAAGTTAGAAGCAGAGCGTTTTCGTTATCCTGTGTTTAGGTTGTTTCATACTGAGTTAGAGGCTGTATATGAAGAAAAGAATATTAGTTTAGATAATGATGGGCGTAAAATGTTTGAAGCCTTATTTAATGGTTTGTTCCCAACACATCAATACGGGCAGCAAACAACAATTGGTACAGTTGAACATTTAAAAAACCCTTCTTTAACTGAAATCAGAAAATATTTTAACAAATACTATGTGCCAAATAATATGGCAATGTGTCTTTCAGGTGATTTTGATTATGATGAAACAATTAACTTAATCAATAAATACTGGGGAAGTTTTGAAAGAAAGGAAGACCCTACTTTTGAAGTAATTAAAGAATCCCCAATTGCTGAGCCAGTTTATGCTGAAGTGTACGGACCTGAAGCTGAAAGACTTTATATTGGTTTTCGTTTTGATGGTGCAAATTCTGAGGATGCAAAAATGCTGACTATGATGGATATGGTGCTTTCTAATTCTGCAGCAGGGCTTATTGACTTGAATTTAAATCAAGCACAAGAATTAATTGGTGGGGGTTGTTTCCCTTATGTGTTAGAGGATTATTCTATGCACGGATTTTATGGTAGCCCAAAACAAGGACAAACTTTAGAATCAGTAAAAGACTTATTGTTAGCGCAAATTGAGGAGGTAAAAGCAGGTAATTTCCCTGACTGGTTAGTGGATGCTATTATTTCTGATTTGAAATTAAATCAGATTAAGAAATTAGAAAGTAATAGTGGTAGAGCAAATGAGTTTGTTGACGCCTTTACTTTAGGTATTTCTTGGGAAGATCATCAAAATGAAATGGCTGAGTTAGAAAAAGTAACTAAGCAAGATATTATTGATTTTGCAAATGCTAAGTATGCTAATAATTTTGTTGTAGTTTACAAGAGAACTGGTGAAGATAAATCAGTGATTAAAGTAACAAAACCTGCTATTACTCCAGTATCTGTTAATCGTGAGGATCAATCTCAATTTTTAGTAAGTCTATTGGGTGAAGAAGTGCCTGATGTAGAGCCAGTATTCTTGGATTTTGAAAATGATATTGAAAAAACTACTGTTGGTGATGTTGATTTAATCTACAAAGAGAATACTGAAAATGAGAGGTTCAAATTGAATTATATCTTGGATATGGGGAAAGACCATGACAATAGATTAAAACTAGCAGTAGATTATTTAAAATATTTAGGTACTGCTGATATGACTCCTGCTCAAAAAGAAGAAGAGTTTTATAAATTAGGTTGCGAACTTTCAGTAAATTGCAGTGATGATAAAATTCAAGTTACTTTAAGCGGATTAGCAAACAACTTTAACGAGTCGGTTGCACTTTTTGAAACAATCCTAGCGGGTGCAGTGGCTGATGAACAGGCACTTGTAGATTTAAAAATGAGTGTATTGAAAAAGAGAGGAGATGCTAAATTAAACAAGCAAGTAATCCTTTGGAGGGCTATGGGGAACTATGCAAAATATGGAGCTAACTCTTCATTTATGAATATTTTATCTGAAGAAGAATTAAATAATGTTACTTCTGCTGAATTGTTGGATTTAATTCATAACCTAACTTCTTACGAGCATAGAATTTTATATTACGGACCAGATGAAATGGTAGCTGTGGAAGATAAGTTAACTGCTTTGCATGTTAACAATACAGCACTTAAAGCTATTCCTGCTAAAAAAGAATTTATTGAAAATGCAATGGACAAGCCTTTAGTTTATGTTGTTGATTATGACATGAAGCAAGCTGAAGTTATGATGTTAGCAAAAGGAAATAAATTGAATATGGATAAGTATGCAATCATCAAATATCATAATGAATATTTTGGTGGTGGAATGAGTTCAATTGTTTTTCAAGAAATGAGAGAGTCTAAAGCTTTAGCTTATTCAGTTTATAGTACTTATACTGTACCTACTGATGCAGATGAATCACATTACTTAATGAGTTATATAGGTACGCAAGCGGATAAATTATCAGATGCTATGGTAGGAATGACTGAACTGTTAAATGTAATGCCAGAGGCTGAAGCAAATATGAATAATGCTAAAGAAGGAATTGAACAGAAAATAAGAACAGAAAGGTTAACAAAATCTAAAGTGCTTTCAGAATATGAAAAGGCGCAAAAGTTGGGTGTTGATTATGATATCAGAAAAGATGTTTATGAGGGAGTACAGTCTTTTGATATGAGTAGTTTAAGAGAATTTCATAATTCTCATATTGCTAATGGTACAAGAGTTGTAATGGTTTTAGGTTCTAAAGATGATTTAGACTTAGAAGTGTTAAAGCAGTATGGTGAAATAAAACACTTGACTTTAGAGGATGTATTTGGTTACTAATTTTTAAGTTTGCAACCTTTTTAAAATTTAGAAAAAATAGAAGAATGAGTAATCAGATTTCAAAGATAATATATACTAAAACGGATGAGGCGCCAATGTTGGCAACTCATTCTTTATTACCAATTGTTAATGCATTTACAGCTAAAGCTGGTGTAAATGTAGAAACAAAAGACATATCATTAGCGGCAAGAGTACTTTCTGCTTTTCCAGAATATTTAAAAGAAGAGCAAAGAGTAAATGATGCTTTAGCAGAATTAGGTGGGCTAGTGAAAAAGCCAGAGGCAAACATTATTAAATTACCTAATATTTCTGCTTCAGTTCCGCAACTGATTGCTGTAATTGAAGAGTTGCAAGGAAAAGGATATTCAATTCCTTCTTATCCTGATGCACCTGAAAATGCAAAGGATGAGGATGTAAAATCACGATACAACAAAATTAAAGGGTCGGCTGTAAATCCTGTGTTGCGTGAAGGTAATTCTGATAGAAGAGCGCCAAAGGCGGTAAAGAATTATGCAAAAGTAAATCCTCATTCTATGGGGGAGTGGAAGTCAACTTCTAAGTCGCATGTAGCTACAATGTCTGAAGGAGATTTCTTTCATAATGAAAAATCAGTATGTGTTGAAAATGCTACTAATGTAAAAATAGAATTATTTGCTGCTGATGGAGAGGTTGCAATGCTAAAGGAAAATACTCCTCTTTTAGCTAAGGAAATTATTGATTCATCTGTGATGAGCAAGAAAGCTTTGTTGTCATTTTTAGAGCATGAAATTAATGATGCTAAACAAAGCGGAATACTACTTTCTCTGCACATGAAAGCAACAATGATGAAGGTTTCTGACCCAATTATTTTTGCTCATGTTGTGCGTGTTTTCTTTAAAGAGTTAGTTGAAAAGCATGAGGCTACTTTTATTGAATTAGGAGTAGATTTTAAAAATGGTTTTGGTGATTTAATCAGTAAATTACAAAATACTTCAGCAGAAAAAAGAGCTGAGATTGGAGCTGAGATTGCTTTAGCCTTTGAAAATAATGCAAACTTAGCAATGGTTGATTCTGACAAAGGAATTACGAACTTACATGTTCCTTCTGATGTTATTATTGATGCTTCTATGCCGGCTATGATTCGTACTTCTGGTCAGATGTGGAATAGAGATAACAAAACGGAAGATACAAAGGCAATTATACCTGATAGTTCATATGCAAGTATTTATAGTGCAACTATTGATTTCTGTAAAGAAAATGGAGCTTTTGATCCTACTACTATGGGAACAGTTCCTAATGTTGGGCTTATGGCTCAAAAAGCTGAAGAGTACGGTTCACATGATAAAACATTTGAAATTCAAAAATCAGGAATTGTAAAAGTAAGTGATGCTGAAGGGAATATCTTACTTGAACATACAGTTGAAGAAGGTGATATTTGGAGAATGTGCCAAACAAAAGATGAGCCAATTAAGGATTGGGTGAAGCTTGCCGTAAATAGAGCAAAAGCTACTGAATGGCCAGCTATTTTTTGGTTGAATAAGGATAGAGCCCATGATGCTGAGGTTATTAAAAAAGTAAATTCTTACTTAAAGGATTATGATACTGCAGGATTAGATATTCAAATTTTAGATCCTTATGCTGCTTGTCAGTTTACACTTAAGCGTGTGAAAAATGGTGAGAATACTATTTCTGTTACTGGAAATGTATTGAGGGATTACTTAACAGATTTATTCCCAATTTTGGAATTGGGTACTTCTGCAAAAATGCTTTCTATCGTTCCGTTAATGAATGGTGGTGGTTTGTTCGAAACAGGTGCTGGAGGTTCTGCTCCAAAACATGTTCAGCAATTCACAAAGGAAGGGCATTTAAGATGGGATTCATTGGGTGAGTTTATGGCAATTGTTGTTTCATTAGAGCATTTGGCTGAGGTGAATGATAATCCTAAAGCAAAAATATTAGCTGATACTTTGGATACTGCAATTGAAAGTTTGTTGAAGAATGGAAAATCGCCAATGCGTAAGGTAGGGCAGTTGGATAACAGAGGTTCACATTTCTATTTAGCAATGTATTGGGCAAATGGTTTAGCTAAACAAACTGAAGATGCAACTTTAAAAGCAACATTCGAAACTGTGGCTGCTGATATGAAAGCTCAAGAGGATGAGATTATATTTGAACTGAATAATGCACAAGGAAAAGTTGAAGATGTAAAAGGGTATTATTTTCCTGATGAAGCAACAACTTTTGCAGCTATGCGACCAAGTACTACCTTAAATACTATTGTAGATAATATATAGATGACTAATAAAGTCATGCTGAGCTTGATTAACTTTGTTGAGCCTAAAGGTTTCAGTATCTATATTACATATATTAAGATTCTGAATTAAATTCAGAATGACATAAAAGATAAAAAAGCCGAGCATTTGCTCGGTTTTTTTTATTTAAAAAAACTCTTGCTTAAAATTAATCAAGTATAACTTTTTACTTGCTCTAGTCATAGCAGTGTACAACCATCTTAGGTAGGATTTGTCTAGCATATCTTCAGTAAAATAACCTAAATCTACAAATACATTTTCCCATTGTCCTCCTTGTGATTTATGGCAGGTAATGGCATAGGCGAATTTTATTTGCAAGGCATTGAAGAATTCGTCTTCCTTAATTTTTTTGTTTATTTCCTTTTGTCCTTTGTAGTCCAAACCAACTTCTTGGTAAAGTTGTTTGTATTGGTCGTAGGTTATTGCAGGGCTTTCGCTTGTTAAGGTGTCTAAAAGTAATATTACATCCAATTCCTTTTCATCAGGATAATCTACCATTTGTACACTTGCTTTAGCAAAACGGAAACCATAGCGTTCAATCGTTTCTTTTATTTTAACAACTTCAACAATATCCCCATTGGCAATAAATCCTGCTTTGCTGCTGTCATCTAGCCAAAAATAATTATTTCGCACAACCATCAGCATATCTCCAGTTGAGATTTCATTTTCTTGCCACCTAATTTTGGCTCTTATCTGCTGGTTGTATTGGTTAGCTCTTTTGTTAGATCGGCAAAGTACAGTGGTAGCATTTACTCCTTCATTGCTGTATGCTGTTTCCAATGCATCTTGTAAATCCTCACCAGTATTCAGGCGAACAACTTCTGCATTTGTTGCTAATTTAGGATAGGAATAATCATTAGTTGCAATTCTATTCCTAAGGTCAGTAGCGTTTTCTAGGATTAAAGAATCTTCCTTTTGCCTAACAACTTGGGTAAGTTCCTTGCAGATAACTTGTTTGCTATAATTCAGCTCTAGTTTATCTTCATCTAAAGCAGGGCTAATATCCAAATGAACAGGAGGGAGCTGAGCAGTATCACCAATTAAAATAAGTTTACAATCTTGTCCTTCATATACATATTCAATCAAATCATCCAAGAGGGAGCGATTTCCAAATCCTTTGTCTGAATTTTCAGGAATCATTGAGGCTTCATCTACTATAAATATAGTGTTGCTGTGGGTGTTTTCTTTAAGTGTGATAAAGGTGTTTCCACTCTTATTGGTTCTTATCCAGTAAATCTTTTTGTGTATTGTGCTTGCTGATTTTTTAGAATATTTTCCTAGAACTTTTGCGGCCCTTCCTGTTGGTGCCATCAGTACGGAACGCTTCCCTAAAATTGGTAAAGATTTTACTAAAGTAGAAACTAGAGTAGTTTTACCAGTTCCTGCATAACCCTTTAGTATAAAAATACTCCTGTTTCCTATAGTGCTAACAAAATCAGCAATATCAGTGATGAGTTCATCTTGTTCTGAAGTGGGAGTGAACGGGAAATAGAGTCTTAGTTTTTCTTGTAGTTTCTTGCTTTTCATTACAAGATATTTACTTCAGGATCTAAATTTATTCCGTATTTATCCTTTACTCTTTGTTGTACTTCTTTTGCTAAATTAATGATTTCAGTTCCGTTAGCATTTCCGTAATTTACTAAAACTAAGGCTTGGTTTTTGTGTACGCCAGCATCTGCTTTTCGGTAGCCTTTTAGTCCTGCATTGTCAATAAGCCATCCAGCAGCAATTTTGGTTTTGCTTTCTGAAATTGTATAGCCTACCATTTCTGGGAATTCTTTTTTCAGTTTCTCAAACTCACTCGTTTCAATAATAGGATTTTTAAAGAAACTTCCACTATTCCCTAATACTTTTGGGTCAGGTAATTTACTGCTCCTTATGTTAATTACAGCCTGTGCAATACTTGAAGGAGAAGCTTCTTTTTGAAGGAGTTTTAGCTCCTCAGTTATTGCGCCATATTTAATATTGTTTAGTGGTGTTTTACTGAGTTGGTATACTACTTGAGTAATAACTACTTTCCCTTTTAGTTCTTCTTTAAAAATAGAATTTCTATACCCAAACTTACATTCTTTATTTGTGATTTCTTTTTTTGTACCCGTTTCAATTTCAATATAACTAACTTTTGTTATTACATCTTTTACTTCTGTGCCATAAGCACCAATATTTTGCATAGGTGAAGCCCCAATTAATCCTGGAATTAATGCTAAATTTTCTATTCCTGAGAGATTTTGATTGATACTCCACAAAACAAAGTCGTGCCAAACCTCTCCAGCACCCACAGTAATACTTACACTTTGTTCGTCCTCATAAGCTATATCAATTCCTTTTATATCATTAGCTAACACTATTCCTTCAAAATCTTGTGTAAGTAAAATATTACTTCCTCCTCCTAAAATAAAAAGAGGCTCGGTTTTACAAATTTTATTTCTTAATAGTGCTATTAATTCAGATTCAGAACTAAAGCTTGCAAAATATTTTGCACTTGCATCTATACCAAAAGTATTATGATTTTTTAGGGAGTAATCTTCTTGAATATTACTCATGATCCATTACAATTTCACTTATTTTCTGATTTGCACATTGTAGGGTTCTTGCCTTGTATTTTTTTATGATTGAATAATCGTGTGTCGCAATTAAAATAGTAGTACCTTTTGCATTAATTTCTTGCAATAATTCAATTATTTTATTTGATTTTTCAGGGTCAAGATTACCTGTTGGTTCATCTGCTAAAATAATTTCAGGGTTATTTAAAAGTGAACGAGCAATAGCTGCTCTTTGTTGTTCTCCTCCTGATAATGCATAGGGCATTTTATCTTTTACATCATTAAGGTGTACACTTTTCAATACTTCATTTATTTGGTCACTAATTTTTGTTTTATCTTTCCATCCTGTAGCTTTTAGTACAAAGGATAAGTTTTCAAAAACATTCCTGTCAGATAATAATTGAAAATCTTGAAATACAATCCCTAGTTTTCTTCTTAAATTTGGAATCTCTTTTGCTTTAATCTTATTGAGGTCAATTTCAGTAAGTGATATGTTTCCAGCACTTACTTTTAGTTCCCCATACAATGCTTTTAGCAATGAACTTTTTCCACTACCTGTTTCACCAATCAAATATAAAAAATCTCCAGCATTTACTTTTAAGGTAATATTACTAAATACTTGATGATTCATTTGGTGAATGTCTACACCTTCCAGATTGATGATTGGTTTATTCATTTTCGCTATAATATTTGTGGATTTTCCCATAAGGTATGCTTTTTAATAAAGCCATAATCCCTTTTGATTCTTCTTCCAAATTATTTTTTTTAAGTCCAACTTCCTGTTGGCTTAGCCTGAAATAGGCGCGTAAGGTCATTTGTTCATCTCTAATTTGTACAAAGTCAGGGATGGTTTTTGTTCCTTTTATTTTTAAGATATATAACACTAAGGCAAATTAAAAAATTTATTGCTCATAAAACGATAATTTGAAGTAATAATTGTTAGAAAATGCTGTTGAAAACTTCAAAGTTCTGTTTTTAGCACAAAGCCTAATTTGGGTACTTTTAAATATGATAAGAAATTCTATGCCTAAAATTATAAAGTTCATCCTTCTATTACTACTTTGTAGTGTCAATCTTAAAGCTCAAAATGCTAAATCAAATGAAGCTAGTGCTTTGTTCCTAGAAGGAAAATACAGTGCTGCTCAAGCTTTGTTTCAACAATTAATTATTGATAATGGAGCTGATGAAAATGCGCATTACTATAATGCAAAGTGTTCTAAGGAGCTGTTTTCTTCAGATGCAATATTCTTGTACGAACAGTTTTTAAGAGATTTTCCTTTTGCCTCTTTTAAAGATGAGGTGAATGAAGATTTGGCATTACTTTATTACAGAGGTCAGGAGTATGATAAGGCAATAGATTATTTATTGAATTTGAAAGATATAGATAAGCAGCCTCATTTAATTTTCAAGTTAGCTTATGCTAATTTTAGTATTGATTCCTTGGAAGAATCTCAGTATTATTTTTCAAAATTAATCAATACGGAAAGTAAATATGCAGCAACTGCCCAGTATTACTCTGCATATATCGCTTATGAAAACGGCTTGTACAAAACAGCATTAAATGGTTTTAAACAGTTAGTTGCTGATGAACAATTTGGTGCAATTGCTCCTTATTATATTACACAAATTTACTTTTTTCAGCAAAGCTACAAGCAGTTAATTGCATTTGCATCACCACTTATTGAAAGCGTTATTCCTTCAAGAAAGGCAGAAGTAAATCGTTTGCTGGCAGAAGCATATTATCGTACTGAAGATTATGAGTATGCTATTGTTCATTTTAAGGCCTATGTTCAACAGGGTGAACAGGTAAATCCAATTGTACATTTTTTATTAGGTCAATCGTATTTTAAAATCAGTCAATATGAAAATGCAATTGATAATTTAGAAAAAGTGAGCAATACGGCTGATAGTATTGCTCAGCATGCTACTTATTGTTTGGGGGCTTCTTATTTGCAGCTTCAGCAGTTTAACTATGCATTACAAGCTTTTAAAAAATCAGCTACTTATGATTATGATTTGCAAGTTAAGGAAGATGCATTTTATAATTATGCAAAATTATCCTATCAGTTGGATTTACCTTTTGATAATACATTGGAAGTGCTTAAAACTTATTTGGAAAAGTATGATAATGCATTGCATAAAAAAGAGATTGAAACTTTAATGGTTCAAACCTTTCAGGGTAGCAGTAAGTATGATGAGGCTTTTGAGGCTTTAAAAGATATTCATTTACCAAATAATGAGCAGCAAAAATCCATGCAGCAACTGGCTTTCTTTTTAGGTGTTAAACAGTATAATAATTCTGCTTATAAAATTGGGCTTACTTATTTTCAGTTAGCTACTCAATACCCTGTGGATGATAAAATAGCTTATGTAAATGATTTTTGGTTGGCGGATTGTTATTATCAGTTAAATAATTTTGAAAAATCAGCTGAAATATACACTAGTCTGGCAGTGAATAGTACTTCTGACTTAGAAGTCTATAATAGTCTAAAACAATACAATTTAGCTTATGCTTATTTTCAGCAAAGCGAGTATGCTTTGGCAAATACTTACTTCAGGAAATATGAAAAACTAACTGCTGATAGCATGCATTTAAATGATACTTATTTGAGAGTTGCAGATTGCTTTTTTATGACTAAGGAATATTCTTTATCGGAGAAATATTATGAAAAGGCAATTGCTTATTCCTTGTTTGATGGGGATTATGCAATCTATAAGCGTTCGGTTGCTTTAGGTTTGGTAGGAAAAAATACTTCCAAAGTTAAGTTGTTGAATCAACTGACTAATGATTTTTTAACATCAGCTTATTATGATAATGCATTATATGATTTGGCGCGTTATTATAAAAATAATGCCAAGAATGATTTGGCGCTTTCTTATTATGATAAACTCTTAGAACAAACGAGTGATGAGCAGTTTATTGCTGATGCTCACTTGAGTAAGGGAATGATTTATTTTAATAGTAGCAATGTAAATGAGGCCATTACATCTTTCTTGTTTGTGGTAAATAATTTTCAGCAGACAGTTTATTTTAAAGAAGCATTATCAGGATTGCAGGCGGCTTATGTGAGTTTGGCTAAGGTGGATGAGTATCTGGCTGTTGTTAATGGATTGCCTGAAATAAGCATCAGTAAGGCGGAGCAAGATTCCTTGACTTATAATACAGCATTTATGAAATTCTCTGAAGGAGAATATGAAGTTGCACAAAGAACTTTTAATCAGTATTTTGAGAAATTTGAAAAAGGCATATTTAAAATAGATGCAACTTATTATAATGCTTTATCTTCTTTAAAAACTGGTGATACTGCTAGTGCAGTTTTGATGTATACTGAATTGATTGCTGTTTCCAATGCAGAATATCAGCAAGTGGCTTTAAGTTTTTTGGCTCGTAAATATTATGCAGAAGATGATTATGCAAACTCAAATATCTATTATCAAACTTTAGAAAAAGTAGCGACTTATAACGCTTTAAAGCGTGAGTCTATTATCCGTTTGATGTACGGTAATGAAAAAACGAATACTGACCTTGCTTATAAATATGCTAAACAGGTAGTTAATTTGGATAAAACAGATGATTGGCTTTTGAGTAAAGCTAAGATCATTATTGCTCGTTATCAATTTGCTGGCGGAAATTATGCGAAATCCAAAATTACTTTTGAAAAAGTAGTCGAGCTGTCTGCTTATGATGAGGGTGCTGAAGCTAAATATCATTTGGCTTATCTTACTTATTTGGATGATAGCTTGGTTGTGGCTGAAAAAATGATTTTTGAGTTGTCAGAAAATTATAGTAGTGATTATTTTATTGTCAAGGCATTTATTCTGTTGGCGGATATTTATGTGTTGCAGGAAAATGATTTTCAGGCTAAGGCAACTTTGGAAAGTATTATTGATAATCATGAAGGAGAAGAATTGCTAAATATAGCTCGTAAAAAATGGGAGTTAATTGTTGAGAGAGAAAGTTTGGAAAATGAAATAAAAGAAGAACCTCAGAGTTTTATTGAAATATCAGAAGAAGAATTTGATTATGATTTGGAAGAATTTTTGGTTGAAGAAATAATTGATGAAGATTATTTGGTAGTAGCTCCTGATACTTTGTATGAACTTAAAAAAGATAGCATAGAGTTAATTCACGAAAAAATTGAAACAGATGAAATTGAATAAAATAATAGCAGTGCTTTTATTGAGTACTACTCAGCTTTTAGCACAAGATATTGGTACAACTGAAGTAAAGGTGATGGAAGGATTTAAACCAACTATTCCTGAGGCAAGTCGCCTAAATGAAAAAGCAACTTTTGCGGACACAACTAAAAAAGACCGAACACAAGAGTATGCTGTTATTGCTACTGATTTAAAATCGGACTATAAAACAAGGCCTTTAAAAGCAGCAAAAGTAAAGGCGGATAAAATCCCGCAATTATATGGTACAAAAGTGGGGGTAGCTTTTGGAAATGTTTTTACAACAAAAGCAAGTATTGTGCACAATAGTAAACGCTCCAAAACTTTGAGTTATGGAATTCTGTTGAATCACTTTGCAAATAAGTATGATGTAGATTATGTTACATCAACTAAGTTTTCAAACACTGCAAAAAACAGCAAAAACACTATACATCTTTATGGGAAGAAAATAAATGTGTCCCATATTTTTATGCTAAATTTGGATTATGATAGGAGAACAGCAAATTGGATTGAACAAAACCCTGCTTTAAATACAGACTACAGAGGGATTGTTAATCGTTTTGCATACACAAAACTTTCTCTTTCCCATATTTCCAAAGAGTTGGCGGCCGATAAATTAAAACACCACACTACTTTTTTTGTTTCTGATTTGAATGAGCTTTCTGAAAATCAAATCCACTTGAGTACGAATTTAAGCAAAACGATAAAGGGCTTGCCTTTTGCTTTGGAAATTGAGTTGAATGATTATTTGAATTATAATAATCCAGATACAAGGTTTGAAAGTACTAGTGTGCAGTCGCTTCATTTTTCACCTTCTACTGCTATTACAAAATATGGAGTTGATTTTGATTTAGGATTGGACTTTCGCTATTTATCTGAGGATACACCATTTGGAATTTTTCCACAAATTAAAGCGACTAAAGAGCTGGTGAAAGATATTTTGTTGGTGTATGGTGGTTTGCGTCATAGCGAGCAAAGGCATACTCTTAAATCGCTTTCTGATGAGAATCCTTATGTTCATTCTTATGGAGCAAACCAGTCTATTTTGAGTGGAATTACTATTTTACAAAATTTATTAACAACTGATACAGATGAGTTGTATGTGGCTATGCGCAATGTGTTAGGAAAGGGTGAGGTTTTTGAAGGAAGTGTGGCTTATGGTACGGTTAATAATTTTGCTCATTTTCTTGGTGTTGCTAATGGGGATTATAGTCGTTTTTTAGTGGATTATATAGATGTAAAACAACTGCATGTTAATGCGAATTATGATAGAAAAATAAATACTATTATAAGCTTAAATGCAACTGCAGATTATTATAAATGGGATAAAGAAGTTTATCATAAGCCTAATTTTACCTGTGCTATTAGTGCTCCTGTTAATTTGAGAAATAAAATAAAAGTTATTCCTTCATTAAGTTATATGGGAAGTAGAATGGCTCGTTATGAAAATTTATTGGTGTCTGAACTTGTTATGCCAGCTGTACTTCCTGCTCAAATCCATGCCAACTTAGGGGTGTACTATAATTACACTAAAAATATTTCAGCTTATCTACAATTGAATAATCTTACAGACTCCAAACAAGATATGTGGAGAGGTTATCGTGAAGTTGGTTTTAATGGTCTTTTTGGGTTGAATTATTTCTTCTAATTTTATCAACATTTGTTGATAAACTCCTTTTAATTTTCATGCTTTTTTCCGTGCTTTAACTCATTCAATAAGTATATTTGTCTGTTTTAAAAAAATGAGAAAATAATTCAATTCTATGAGTGAAGAAAATAAAAATCAAGACTATAGTGCAGATAATATCCAAGTGCTTGAAGGTTTAGAAGCAGTACGAAAAAGACCAGCCATGTATATTGGTGATATTGGGCTGAAAGGGTTGCACCATTTGGTGTATGAAGTTGTGGATAATTCAATTGATGAGGCGCTTGCTGGACATTGTTCGCATATTGATTGTTTTATCAATGAAAATAACTCCATTACTGTAACGGATAATGGTAGGGGAATTCCTACAGGAATGCATGAAAAAGAAGGTCGTTCTGCTTTAGAGGTAGTAATGACGGTACTGCATGCTGGGGGTAAGTTTGATAAAGGTTCTTATAAAGTTTCTGGTGGATTGCATGGTGTTGGTGTTTCGTGTGTGAATGCACTTTCTTCTGATTTAAGAGTTGAGGTGCATAGAGATGGGAAAGTATTTGAGCAAGAATATAAAATTGGAGCTCCACAATATGATGTGCGTGAGATTGGTGCAACTGATGTTACAGGGACGAAAGTTACTTTTCAGCCTGATGGTTCAATTTTTGAAGATACTGTTTATCATTTTGATATTTTAGTCGCTCGTTTAAGAGAGTTGGCTTTTTTGAATAAAGGAATCCATCTTTCTATTACGGATAAAAGAAGAAAAGATTATGAAGGAGAATTTGTAAAAGAGGAATTTTATTCTGAAGGAGGATTAAAAGAATTTGTTTCTTTCTTGGATGAAACTAGAGATTCTATTTTAGAAGATGTTATTTATATTGATGGGGAGAAGGATGGAGTTCCAGTTGAAGTAGCTATGGTTTACAATACTTCTTATACTGAGAATGTTCATTCTTATGTAAATAATATCAATACGCATGAAGGGGGTACTCATCTTTCAGGGTTTAGAAGAGGATTAACAAGAACACTTAAAAAATATGCTGATGAGTCAGGGTTATTGAAAAAAGTGAAGTTTGAAATTTCTGGTGATGACTTTAGAGAAGGATTGACGGCTGTAATTTCTGTAAAAGTAATGGAGCCTCAGTTTGAAGGACAAACAAAAACTAAATTAGGAAATAAGGAAGTTACTTCAGCTGTTTCTAAATCAGTAAGTGATATGCTTACTTTTTACTTAGAAGAAAATCCTGAACAAGCAAAAAGGATTGTACAGAAAGTAATCTTAGCTGCAACTGCTCGTAATGCTGCAACTAAAGCAAGAGAAATGGTGCAAAGAAAATCAGTGCTTACTGGTTCTGGTCTGCCAGGAAAATTATCTGATTGTTCGGAAAAAGACCCTTCAAAATGTGAAATATTCTTAGTTGAGGGAGATTCTGCAGGAGGTACTGCAAAGCAAGGTAGAGATAGGCATTTTCAAGCAATTTTACCTTTGAGAGGAAAAATCTTAAATGTAGAAAAAGCTATGCAACATAAGGTTTTTGAAAATGAAGAAATCAAGAATATGTTTAAGGCACTTGGAGTTTCTATCGGTACTGCTGATGATGAGAGAGAGTTGAACTTAGAAAAATTGAGATATCATAAAGTAGTAGTCATGACGGATGCGGATATTGATGGGTCGCATATTGCAACTTTATTATTAACTTTCTTTTTCCGTTTTTTAAAGCCACTAATTGAACAGGGGTATGTTTATATTGCTACTCCCCCTTTATATTTATTAAAAAGAGGAAAAGACCAAAGATATTGTTGGGATGAGGATCAAAGAGATATGATGATTCAAGAAATGAAGGGTGGGAAAGATGTAAATGTAATGATACAAAGGTATAAAGGTTTAGGGGAGATGAATGCTTCTCAGCTTTGGGATACTACTTTGAATCCTGAATATAGAACGCTTAAGCAGGTTACAATTGATAATGCAGCAGAAGCGGATAGAGTATTTTCTATGTTAATGGGGGATGAAGTTCCGCCAAGGAGAGCCTTTATTGAAGCGAATGCAAAGTATGCTAATATTGACGCATAAATAGAAAAATGATTATTTGTTGATGTGTTTATTTGATGAATTCACCAACAACTAAACAAATAACGAGTTAAACAAATAAACAAAAAATATATAATGAAAGTTACAGTAGTAGGAGCAGGAGCAGTAGGAGCAAGTTGTGCGGAATATATCGCGATAAAAAACTTTGCTTCAGAGGTAGTATTAGTGGATATTAAAGAAAACTTTGCTGAAGGAAAAGCAATGGACTTAATGCAAACGGCATCTTTAAACGGTTTTGATACGAAAATTACAGGTTCAACTAACGATTATGCTAAAACTGCAGGAAGTAATATTGCAGTGATTACTTCAGGAATTCCAAGAAAACCAGGAATGACAAGAGAGGAATTAATTGGGATTAATGCTGGAATTGTAAAGTCTGTTTCTGAGCAATTAATTAAATATTCTTCGGATGTAATTTTAATAATTGTAAGTAATCCTATGGATACTATGACTTATTTAACGCATAAGGTAACTGGTTTACCTAAAAACAGAATTATTGGTATGGGTGGTGCTTTGGATTCAGCAAGATTTCAATACCGTTTGGCTGAGGCAATGGAATGTCCAAGTTCTGATATTGATGGTATGGTAATTGGAGGTCATTCTGATAAAGGAATGGTACCTTTAACGCGTTTAGCAACTAGAAACTCAGTGAGAATTTCAGAATTCTTACCTGCTGAAAGATTACAAAAAGTATTGGAAGAGACTAAGGTTGGTGGAGCTACATTAACAGGAATGTTAGGTACTTCAGCTTGGTACGCTCCAGGAGCTGCAGTAAGTGGTTTAGTACAAGCAATTGCTTGTGATCAACAAAAAATGTTCCCTTGTTCAGTGTTGTTAGAAGGTGAATTTGGTTTAAATGATTTATGTATTGGAGTTCCTGTTATTTTAGGTAAAAACGGAATAGAAAAGGTAGTTGAAATCAACTTAGATGAGGCAGAATTAAATCAGTTACAAGCCTCAGCTGTAGGAGTAAAAGCAACTAATACCTTGCTAAACGATTTAAATTTATAATATTTGTTAATTAGTGTTGCTGATTTAATAAAACTTTCTATTTTTGCAGCCCTAATTTAAGAAGATACAATTATGAGAAAAGATATACACCCAGATAATTACAGATTTTGCATATTTAAAGATATGTCAACAGAGTTTGCAATTTTAACTAAGTCTTGTATTGAAACTAACGATACGATTAAGTGGGAAGACGGTAATGAATACCCATTAGTGAAAATGGAGATTTCTTCTGATTCTCATCCTTTTTATACTGGTAAAGCAAAACTTATTGATACTGCTGGTAGAATTGATAAATTCAAAAACAAATACAAGAAATTCGCTAAATAATCAAATTTTAAGCTATAGTAAAAGCCCGCACATTTGTGTGGGCTTTTTTTATAACTTTGCTTTTATGAATGTAATCTTTTTTTGATAACAATATGTTAAATACTGATAAGTTAGATGCGGTAGTGAATGATAACTTTAAGAAAGTAAAGTTAGGTTTATTATTTTCTCCTTTTTGCCTATTATGTTTAGTTACTTTTTATGTTATTTTTTTTAATACTGGAGAGGGATATGTTGATGGGTATGTAAATATTCAGAAAGATTTATTTTTCTATCTCAATGGAAAATTATCTGAATTTCCAAACTTACAGTTTAACTTAACTCAATTGGGTGATGTGTTAATATTTTTTCCATTTCTAACTGTTTTCATTGTTTATGCTCCTAAAATTTGGGAAGCTTTATTGTCATCTGCTATACTCTCATTATTAGTTTCAGCTATATTGAAAAAAATATTTGCAATGCCAAGGCCAGCAGCAATATTTGAGAATGAAAGTTTTGTAATTATTGGGAAAATCCTTTCAGGAAATACCTCTTTACCTTCAGGACATTCTATAGCTACTTTTGTTGTTATAACGATATTCTTATTTGCTTTTATGCCTAAGAGAAATAAGTATAAAGTAATCTGGTCTTCATTTATTTTGATGCTTGGTTTTATTATTGCATTTTCAAGAGTGGCAGTAGGGGCTCATTATCCTATTGATGTAATAGTTGGTAGTATTATTGGTTATATAGTAACCGTTATTGGGATTCAAATAAGTAATAAAGTAGATTGGTTTGCTTGGATTTCAAATAAAAGGTATTACCCTGTTTTTATACTATCTTTAATAATATGGGGAGGTGTTATTGTTGCAAAAATACTAGGTGATAATTTACCAGTATTTTATTTTTCATTATTTTCTTTAATTATTTCATTGTGTTTAATAACAAGTACTTATGTTCAAAAAAGATATTAAATTAAGTTATTTCGTTTTAATAATTAGTTTTATTAATCTAGCTTTATATCATCTTTCTTTTTATGAATTTGTTTGCAATAATATAGATGCTAAAAGTTTAAGTGGAATTCTACTTTTTGTAAGCTTAAATATTCTGCTTTTTATTCTAAATGCTTTTGTTTTTTATATAGGATTATTTTTACTCCGTTTTATTGGTAAATGGATATTGGTGGCTTTTCTCAATCTTAATGCTATTGCTGTGTATTTTATAAATACATATGGGGTTATGATAGATAAAACAATGATTGGGAATATCCTTAACACTAACTTTGAGGAGTCAAGTAGTTTTTTCTCTTTTACTTTAATTGTCTATATTGTTTTTTTAGGAATTATTCCTAGCGTTTTAATTAGTAAGTTGAATATAATCCCTTCAAAGATTAAAAACTTTTTTATTCATATTTCTTTAACATTAGTTTTTATATTATCTCTTGCTTTTGCTAATTCTTCTAATTGGTTATGGATTGATAAACATTCAAAAACTTTAGGGGCTTTAGTTATGCCTTGGTCGTATGTTGTTAATACTAGCCGATTTTTCATTCATAAAAATCAGGAAAATAAGCAGCAAATTTTACTGCCAAATGCAATTGTAAAAGATGAAGAAAAATCAGTATTCGTACTAGTTATTGGAGAGTCAGCTAGAGGTGAGAATTTTTCATTAAATGGCTATATGAAAGAGACTAACCCTTTGTTATCAAAAATAGATAATGTATATAGTTATAAAGCTGAGTCATGTGCAACTTATACTACAGCAGGGGTTAAGTGTATTTTAGAGCATAAGAATACAGGTAAATTGTTTGAGATTTTACCAAATTATTTATTTAGAAATGATGTGGAAGTTATTTGGAGGACTACAAATTGGGGAGAGCCCACTGTTGTAGTTGAAAATTATCTAAGAAAAAGTGATCTTAAAAAATTTTGCAATGGAGATGCTTGTGATTATGATGAAGTATTGTTGAGTGGATTGAGGGAACAGGTTTTGGCAAGTGAAAAAAATAAAATATTGGTCGTTTTGCATGCAAGTACTAGTCATGGGCCAACATATTATAAAAAATATCCTAAGCAATTTGAAAAGTTTAATCCTGTATGTAAAAGTGTTGAGCTAGCAAAATGTACTCAAGAAGAATTAATAAATGCGTACGATAATACTATTGTTTATACTGATTATATTTTAGCTACTCTAATAGATGAATTGAAGCAATTGGAGGGGTATAATTCTTCTATGATTTACATCTCTGATCATGGTGAGTCCTTAGGGGAAAATAATTTGTACTTGCATGGGATACCAGCAAGTATAGCACCAAAAGAACAATTAGATATCCCATTTATTGTTTGGTCATCTGACGGCTCTAAAGAGCTGAAGAGTAATGAAGTTTTATCTCAACATAATATTTTTCATAGTGTTTTGGATTTTTTAAGAATTGAAAGTCCTATTTATGATGAGAATATGAGTGTTTTTGAAAATTAATTATTGAAGAAATGCATAACTAAAAAGCCCGCATATTTGTGTGGGCTTTTTTTTTAACTTTGCTTTTATGAATGTAATTCTTTTTGATAGCAATAGGGAAAATTATTATCCCCTTACATATACTCGACCAATCTCTGATTTTAGGATAGGAATCTTAACAATTAAGGAGAAATGGGAAAAGTATTATAAATCAGTTTCGGTGCAAACAGTTGATTATTTATCAGCTAAATTCCCTTTAAAAACAAAAAAAGATAATCTTTGGATTGATTCAAAAACTCTCCCTTCTAAAGCATTGATAACTGAATTAGAAAGTTTAAGAGTTGGAGAGGCGTTAGAGAAAAATGGGGATGTTGTTGCTTTTCGTTCTGCTATTTTTGATTTGCCAAAAATGAACAGGATAGCTTCTCATGTTGAGTTTAATACAGTTGAAAATGTATGGGATATCTTTTCAGATAATGAAAGAGAAATAGAAAGTGATTTTATATTGCTTACTAAGAGAAGAAAGTCTCAAACTTTAAATGAAACCAATACTTTAGTTGGAGATAGAGTTTTTATTGAAAAAGGAGCAAAAGTTTCTTGCAGTATATTGAATGCAGAAAATGGTCCTATATATATAGGGAAAAATGCTGAAGTGATGGAGGGTTCAATTATTAGAGGCCCTTTTTCTATGTGTGAAAATTCAGTATTGAAAATGGGAGCTAAAATTTATGGAGCAACTACTTTAGGGCCTTATTGCAAAGTAGGTGGTGAGGTAAATAACTCAGTATTTTTTGGCTATTCTTCTAAAGCACATGATGGATTTTTAGGTAATTCTGTTATTGGTGAGTGGTGTAATCTTGGGGCTGACACCAACAATTCTAATTTGAAGAATAATTATGCTGAGGTTAAACTTTGGAATTATGAAACGGAACGCTTCAAAAAAACAGGTTTGCAATTTTGCGGACTCATTATGGGGGATCATTCTAAGTGTGGGATTAATACTATGTTTAATACAGGAACTGTAGTGGGAGTAAGTGCTAATATCTTTGGTAGTGGTTTTCCAAGAAATTTTGTACCATCTTTTAATTGGGGAGGTGCTTCAGGTTTTTCAATTTACAAATTACCAAAAGTTTTTGAGGTAGCTGAAAAAGTTTTTGCTAGAAGAAAATTGAATTTTGATAATGTAGAAAAGGATATTCTTACCAAGGTGTACGATATGACAAAACGCTACAGAAACGAATCCTAACTGACAAAAATTACATATTTCAATTATGGCACACTAATTGCATTAGTTGATTGGTGAAAAACAATTATTATGAGAAATAAATATCCTTTAGATGGCTTTGAGTTATCTGATTTAATAAATGAAGAAACAGAGTTTTTGCCATTAATGTCTGATGAGGATGAGGCAAAAATATCAAAAGAAGATACTCCGGATGTATTACCAATTTTACCGTTAAGGAATACCGTACTTTTTCCTGGTGTGATTATTCCTATTACTATTGGTAGAGACCGTTCAGTAAAATTGATAAAAGATGCTGAAAATGGAAATAAAACAATTGGTGTTGTTTCTCAAAAGGATTTTGACACAGAATTACCTGAATTAAAAGATTTGAATGAAGTAGGTACAGTTGCTCATATTCTGAAAATGCTTAAAATGCCTGATGGAAATATCACGGCAGTAATACAAGGGCGTAAGCGTTTTAAGATTGAGGCAATGGTTCAGAACGAACCATATTTCAAAGCAAAAGTAACGGATTTGTCTGAAGTAAAACCTGAAAGAAATGATGAGGAGTTTAGTGCATTGGTTTCTTCTGTAAAAGATTTAGCATTAAGGATTATTGATGAATCTCCTAATATTCCTTCTGAGGCAGCAATTGCTATTAAGAATATAAAGAATACTTCTTTTGCAATTAATTTTGTTTCGTCCAATATGAATATTGGTTTATCTGAAAAACAATTCTTATTGGAAGAAGTTGATTTGAAAAAGCGTGCAATTTCAGTATTGGAATTATTGACAAAGGAGTTGCAACTTTTGGAGATGAAAAATAAAATTCAATCTAAAGTACAAACTGATTTAGATAAGCAGCAAAGAGAGTATTACTTGAATCAGCAAATGAAAGCTATTCAAGAAGAATTAGGTGGAAGTGGTTCGCAAAAAGAGATTGATGAAATGCGTACTCAAGGAAGTAAAAAGAAGTGGAGCAAAGAAGTTGCTAATGCTTTTGATAAAGAATTAAGAAAGTTGCAGAGGATGAATTCTTCTATGTCCGATTATGCGGTACAAAGAAGTTATATTGAACTTATCTTGGATTTACCTTGGGATAAAGTTACTACTGACAGTTTTGATTTAAAACAAGCAAAAGAGATTTTGGATAGAGATCATTTTGGGTTGGAAAAAGTAAAGGAAAGAATCATAGAACATTTGGCAGTATTAAAATTAAGAGGGGATATGAAATCGCCAATTTTATGTTTGTATGGTCCTCCAGGAGTTGGAAAAACTTCTTTAGGAAAATCAATTGCTGAAGCATTGGGTAGAAAATACGAAAGAGTTGCTTTAGGTGGACTAAGAGATGAATCGGAAATAAGAGGGCACAGAAAAACTTATATTGGAGCTATGCCGGGTAGAATTATTAAATCTATCCAGAAAGCAAAATCATCTAATCCTGTTTTTGTTTTAGATGAAATTGATAAGGTAACTAGAGATTCTCATGGCGATCCTTCTTCTGCACTTTTGGAAGTGTTGGATCCTGAACAAAATGAAGCTTTTCATGATAATTATTTGGAGTTGGATTATGACTTGTCAAAAGTAATGTTTGTGGCAACAGCAAATTCTTTAGGAACTATTCAGTCAGCACTAAGGGATAGAATGGAAATCATAGAAATTAATGGTTATACTCTTGAAGAAAAAGTACAAATAGCAAAAAAACATTTATTGCCTAAGCAATTAAAATCTCATGGATTAAAAGTAGAACAATTTACTTTGTCTGATGAGATGTTAGAGAAAATTGTTGACCAATATACAAGAGAATCAGGAGTTAGAACTTTGGATAAAATGGTGAGTAAGATGATTCGTAATGTAGCAAAATCATTAGCTATGGAAGAATCCTTTGATTACTCTCCAAATGCTGAGGTGGTGGAAAAAGTGCTAGGCGCGCCAAGGTTTGATAGAGATAGGTTTACGGATAATTCAGTGGCAGGTGTGGTAACAGGTTTGGCTTGGACTTCAGTTGGTGGTGATATTTTGTTTATTGAAAGTAGTTTAAGTAAAGGAAAAGGAAAACTTTCTGTAACAGGAAACCTTGGAAAAGTAATGAAAGAGTCGGTAACGATTGCTATGGAGTATTTAAAGGCGCATGCTGGAGAATACGGGATAAATACGGATGTATTTGATAAATGGAATGTGCATGTACATGTGCCAGAAGGAGCAACTCCTAAGGATGGTCCTTCAGCAGGAATTACTATGTTTACTTCTTTAATTTCTTCTTTCACACAAAGAAAAGTAAAAGAGAAAATTGCTATGACAGGTGAGCTTACTCTTAGAGGAAAAGTATTGCCAGTTGGTGGGATTAAAGAAAAAATATTAGCGGCTAAGCGTTCTGGAATTAATGAAATTATTCTTTCAATGCAGAACAAAAAAGATATTTTAGAGATAAATGAAAAGTATGTTAAGGGTATGACTTTCCATTATGTGGATACTTTGAAAGAAGTAACTGATATTGCTTTGCTAACTGAAAAAGTAGAAAGAGCAGTAGAGATCATTTAGTGTATAATAAGAATAAGGTTTAGTCGTTAGATAAATTAATTAATGATAAAGAGAATAATCATATTAGTATTTTGCTTGCCTTTGGGTCTTTTGGCTCAAATTGGCGGAACAACTGCTTTCTCTTTTATGGATGTGGAATTATCTCCAAGGATTGAAGCTATGGGTGGAAGTGGAATTACTATTGTTGATTATGATGTGACTTTAGCCCAAACTACACCTTCCTTGTTAAATGCTGAAATGCATAATAGCTTAGTGTTTTCTTTTACTGATTATTTTTCAGATATTAATTTAATAGGTTTTTCTTATGCCAGAAAATGGAAAGAATTTGGGATTGTTTCCTTAGGAATTAAAGCAGTGAATTATGGTAATTTTGATCATAATGATGCTGTCGGGAATAATTTGGGTTCATTTTCTGCTCACGATCAAGTGATTACTTTAGGAGCTAGTAGGTCATTAAATGAAAAATTTACTCTTGGTGTGAATATAAATGTCTTGAATTCTCAATATGAAACTTACCATGCTTTTGCACTTGCTGCAAATATAGCAACAACTTATTTTAATCCAGAAAAAGCATTTACTGCTACTTTTTTATTGAAAAATATTGGTAGACAATTAGTGTCTTATACGGATAAAAAAGAAACTCTTCCTTTTGATGCACAGTTAGGAATGAGTAAAGAATTGAAGCATCTTCCTTTTAGGTATTCACTTACTTTTCATCATTTGAATCAGTTTGATATAAAATCACCTTATAAGTTAATTTCTCAAACTAATATTGAAACAGGGGAGTTAGAAATAAAAGAGGAAAGCATTGCGAAAACTGCATTACGACATTTGATTATTGGAGGTGAACTAAATCCTTTTCGTAAAAGTCTTTTTATAAGAGGGGGTTTTAATTTTCAAAGAAGATTTGATATGAGCCTTTCTACTTATCCTGCATTAGTTGGTTTTTCTTGGGGAATAGGGTTTAAGGTTTCAAAATTCAGGTTGGATTATAGTAGAGCGTCTTATCATTTGTCAGGAATACCAAATAATTTTAGTATTGCTACAAATTTGAGTACTTTTGGGCTTTAAATGAGTTTACCTTTTAACATAGCTATTGACGGTCATTCTTCCTGTGGGAAAAGTACTATTGCAAAAGCAGTGGCTAGTAAATATGGTATGCGTTATATTGATACAGGAGCAATGTATCGTGCAGTTACACTTTATTGTATGAGAAATAATATCATTAATGATAAGAAGGTTGATTTGTCTGTGCTTATTTCTAAATTAGATAAAATTACAATTAATTTTGTTTTTAATGCTGAAACTAAAGGTTCTGAAACTATTCTGAATGGAGAGAATGTTGAGCAGATAATTAGAGGATTTGAAGTTTCAGATAATGTTTCTATTGTCGCTCAAATTCAGCAAGTGCGTGAAAAATTAATTGCTTCACAACAAGAAATAGGAAGGGAAGGAAATGTAGTAATGGACGGTAGGGATATTGGCACAAAAGTATTTCCTGATGCTAAGCTGAAATTATTTGTAACGGCCAGTTCAGAAATAAGAGCGCAAAGAAGATATGATGAATTGAAAAAGAAGGGAGAAAAAGTTACTTTTGAGGAGGTGTTAGGTAATCTTACGCAAAGAGATGATCATGATACAAATAGAAAAATAAACCCTTTGGTTCAGGCAAAAGATGCGATTTTGATTGATAATTCTGATTTAACAATTCAAAAACAAAATGCTCTGATTGATGAATTAATAACAACTAAATTAAGTGAATAATGGAAGTTACTATTGATAAATATTCAGGATTTTGTTTTGGTGTAGTGTATGCTATACAAATGGCAGAAGATATCTTGGAAAAAGAGGATGGCTTATATTGCTTAGGAGATATTGTGCATAATAATAAAGAAGTAGATCGCTTGAATGATATGGGTTTAAAAATTATTAATCATGATGATTTAAAAGAATTATCTGATTGTAAAGTGTTAATTCGTGCTCATGGTGAGCCGCCATCAACCTATACTATTGCACTTGAAAATAATATACAATTACTAGATGCTTCCTGTCCTGTGGTGTTAAAATTACAGCACCAAATCAAGGAGGGATATGAGGATATTAAGAAGATTGATGGACAAGTGATTATTTTTGGAAAAGAGGGGCATGCTGAAGTAACTGGTTTGCTTGGGCAAACAAAGAATGATGCAATAATTGTTACAACAGTTGATGATTTGGAAAAGGTAGATTTCTCTAAGTCAATCTATATTTATTCCCAAACTACAAAAAGTCCAAAAGCTTATAAAGCGATTAGTGATTTGATTGCTGAAAGGGTTAAATTGGCAGGAAAAGAAAATGTAAAATACATAGTGCATGATACTTTGTGTAGGCAGGTTTCGGGTCGTGAGCCTCAATTAAAGCAGTTTTCAAAGGATAATGATGTGATTGTTTTTGTGAGTGGGCAAAAAAGTTCAAATGGAAAAATGTTGTATAAATCATGTAAAGAAGAAAATGTTAATTCTTACTTTATTTCAGATGTAAATGAGATAAAAAATGAATGGTTTTTAACGGCAAGTTCTGTTGGGATTTGTGGAGCAACTTCTACTCCAAGATGGTTAATGGAAAATGTGCAAAACGCTATTGAAAATATAGCTTAGTATTCTTGTTTGTTATTTCAGATTAAAATTGTATTTTTGCAGCCCTTTTTAGAATGTTCTGTAAGGTAGTGGAAAGGAAAAATATAAATTAATAGCTCTTAAAGTTTAAACATCTCAGCCTTACTTACTTTAAGATACAAATGTAAAATGACAAAAATGTCAGAAGAAAACAAAAAAGAAACTGCACCAAAAGCAGTAGAAACTCCGAAAGTTGAGGAGGTAGTTGTAGCAGAAACTCCTGTTACTGAAGAAGTAGAAGCAGCTCCAGTACTTGAAGAAGTAAAGGCTGAAAAATCTCCAAAAAAGAAAGTCGAAAAAGTAGAAGAATTCGATTGGGACAAAGCGGCTCAAAACGATATGTATTCTACTAAAGAAAGAACTGATTTAGAAAAAGAATACAGCTCTACATTACCTGATGTAATCGATAAGCAAGTTATTGATGGTACAGTTGTAATGGTAACTGATAGAGAGGTTGTTGTAGATATCAACTTTAAATCAGATGGTGTAATTAGTTTTAATGAATTCAAGTACAATCCTGAATTAAAAGCTGGTGATACTGTTGAGGTTTTAGTTGAAAAACAAGAAGATAAAAACGGACAATTAGTATTATCTCACAGAAGAGCTAGAGTATTAAGAGCTTGGGAGAAAGTAAATGTTGCTTTAGAAACTGGTGAGGTTGTTAATGGTCAGATAATGAGTAGAACTAAAGGAGGTATGATTGTTGATGTATTTGGTATTGAGTGTTTCTTACCAGGTTCTCAAATTGATGTTAAGCCTATCCGTGACTATGATGAATATGTTGGTAAAAAGATGGAATTCAAAGTTGTTAAGGTAAACGAATCGTTCCGTAATGTTGTTGTATCTCATAAAGCATTAATTGAAGCTGATTTAGCAGTTCAAACTAAAGAGATCATGTCTAAGTTAGAAAAAGGACAAGTACTTGAAGGGACAGTTAAAAACATTACTTCTTATGGTGTATTTGTTGATTTAGGAGGTATTGATGGGTTAATTCATATTACTGATTTATCTTGGGGTAGAATTTCTCATCCAGATGAGATTGTATCTTTAGATGAAACAATTAATGTTGTAATTCTTGACTTTGATGAAGGTAAGAGTAGAATTCAATTAGGATTAAAACAATTAGGTTCTCATCCTTGGGAGAATTTAGATGAAAGCTTAAAAGTAGGTGATGAGGTTGATGGTAAAGTTGTAGTTGTTGCTGATTATGGTGTGTTTGTAGAATTACAAGCAGGAATTGAAGCATTACTACATGTATCTGAAATGTCATGGTCAACTCACTTAAGATCAGCAAACGATTTCTATAAGAAAGGTGATGCTGTAAAAGCACAAGTTTTAACTTTAGATAAAGAGACTAGAAAAATGTCATTAGGTGTTAAACAAATGACTCCAGACCCATGGGCTGATATTGCAGCAACATTCCCTGTAGGTTCTAAGCATAGTGTTAAAGTGAGAAACTTCACAAACTTTGGAATTTTTGTTGAATTAGTTGAAGGTGTTGATGGTTTAGTACATATTTCTGATTTATCTTGGACTAAGAAGGTGAAGCATCCAGCTGAGTTTACTCAAGTTGATTCAATGCTTGATGTTATTGTTTTAGATATTGATAAAGGAAATAGAAAAATCAGTTTAGGACACAAACAATTAGATGTTAATCCTTGGGATGATTATGCTAAGCAATATAAAGAAGGAAAAGACTATGAAGGTATTGTAAAAGAGGTATTTGATAAAGGTGCTGTAATTGCATTGTCTGATGAAGTAGAAGCTTTTGCTCCAAAAAGACATACTGAAAAAGAGGATGGTTCAAGTATAGTAGTTGGTGAAACATTATCTTTTAGAATTTTAGAGTTCTCAAAAGAGAACAAAAAGATTTTAGTTTCTCATACTGCAATCTTTAAAGAAGAGTTAGAGGTAGAAAGAAAGAAATCAGCTTCTGCAGCTAAGAAAGTGATGAAAAAACTTGAAGATGATAAAAAGCAATCTACCTTAGGTGATTTGGATCAACTATCCGCTCTGAAGAAGGATTTAGAGAAAGGTGAATAATTAATTCAAAGCCCCATTAATTTGGGGCTTTTTTTTTGCTATTTTTGTATTGCAATGATTGAAGAAAGACAAATATTAAATCAGCATGACATTGAGATTACAATTGAAAGGTTGTGCCAGCAGTTAATTGAAAATCATAATGATTTTACAGACACTGTAATTATAGGTGTTCAACCTAGAGGTACTTTTTTAAGCAAAAGAATTATTACTAAACTTCAAACTCTTATTCCAAGTTCTCCTATTCAATCAGGAAATGTAGATATTTCTTTTTACAGGGATGATTTAATGAGAAGAGATGAGCCTATTGTGCCAGAGGTTATGGATATGAATCTTTCTGTTGAAGGTAAAAATGTAGTATTAATTGATGATGTGCTATTTACTGGTCGTTCCATCCGTTCAGCAATTGATGCTTTAATGGCATTTGGTAGGCCAAAGTCAGTTGAGCTCTTGACATTAATCGATAGAAGGTTTAGTAGGCATTTGCCAATTCAACCTAATTATGTAGGGAGAACAATTGATGCTATTGAATCAGAAAGAGTAATAGTTGAGTGGAAAGAAATAAATGGAAAGGATAGAATATTAATGGTTAAATCAGAAAAATGAGTAATTTATCAGTAGATCATTTATTAGGTATAAAATATTTAAAGAAATCAGATATAGATTTGATTTTTAAAACAGCAGATAATTTTAAAAAGATTATTAATCAGCCGATTAAAAAAGTACCTTCTTTAAGGGATATTACAATTGCTAATTTATTTTTTGAGAATTCTACACGAACAAAATTGTCTTTTGAATTAGCAGAAAAAAGGCTTTCAGCAGATGTTATTAATTTTGCTTCAGCTTCCTCATCTGTTAAGAAGGGGGAGACTTTACTAGATACTGTAAATAATATATTAGCCATGAAGGTTGATATAGTAGTAATGCGTCATCCAAATCCAGGAGCCTCAGTGTTTTTATCAAGAAATATTGATGCTAAAATTGTAAATGCAGGAGATGGAGCACATGAACATCCTACACAAGCTTTGTTGGATGCTTATTCAATCAGAGAAAAATATGGTAAAGTTGAAGGTAAAAAGGTTGTAATTGTTGGAGATATTCTACATTCAAGAGTTGCTTTATCTAATATATATTGCTTGCAAAAACTTGGAGCTGAAGTAAAAGTTTGTGGACCTTCCTCATTAATGCCTAAGCATTTAGATGCTCTAGGTGTAGAGCATTTCTCTAACCTAAAAGAGGCTTTGAAATGGTGTGATGTTGCAAATGTTTTGAGAATACAATTAGAACGACAAGATGTAAATTATTTCCCTTCCTTAAGAGAATACGCTATGGTATACGGAATAGATAAGGAAGTGCTTGATGGATTAGAAAAAGAAATAACTATTATGCATCCTGGCCCAATTAACAGAGGTGTAGAGTTAAGTTCAGATGTTGCAGATTCAAAGCATGCAATTATTTTAGACCAGGTTGAAAATGGTGTTGCAATACGCATGGCTGTATTGTATCTGTTAGCAGGTAAAATTAAAAATAAATAGGAAGAATGAATATTCAAGAATCAACTTTAGTGTTTAAATTAGGAGAAGATAATAATTTATCAGATTTAAAAATCACTTCTGAAATTAAAAATTTTATAGCTGATTTAAGAGGAGTAAGTCCTGTAGTAGCTGAGGATATCAAAGATAAATTTATTATATTTGCAGATAGTATTTTAAAAATGAAAGGTTCTTTTGTAATTGTTTGTGAATTTTCATTTGATGAAGAACTTACAATTGTTCCTACTTTACAAGAAGCATATGATTATATTGAAATGGATGAAATGGAAAGGCAATTAGAATTATAAACCAAAATTAATTAAATATGAAAAAAACTTTACTTACACTTATGTTGGCTATTTCTTTTGTTGGAGCACAAGCACAATGTACACCAGACCCTCAATTTACACTTCCAGGAATTTACCCTGATAGTGTTACAGGTTTACCTAATGCAATAGTTGGTCAACCTTATAATGAAGTAATTACTATTGTTTCTCCATTAGATACTTCTGTTGTATTTGTAGGGTTAACAATTCCTGTTGTTATTCAAACAATTGAGTTAACTAGTGTTACTGGTTTGCCATCAAGTTTTTCTTATGATTGTGCGACAGCTAATTGTACTTTTGCAGGAGGTTCTACTTCTTGTGCAGTGCTTATTTCTCCAAGTCCAACTGTTGCAGAAATAGGTTCTCATCAAATTGTTATGAATACAACTACTACTGTTGATGCTGGTACTTGGGGAATTCAAACTCAAGATGATATAATTGATTATTATTATATTGAAGTTACTAATGCTACTTCAGTTGTTAATCAATTTAATGATTTTACTTTTGAACTAAAAAGTATTTATCCTAACCCAGTTCAGAATACTGCTAAAATTCAATTTATTTCAGGAAATTCAGTTGATGTAACTTTTACAGTATTTAATTATTTAGGTGAAAAAATTGAGGAAAGAAATATATCTGCTAGTCGTGGGGTAAATGATATTGAAATAAACGCTAATGATTATGCTAATGGTATGTATTTGTATTCTATTAACAATGGAGCTCAAATTGTATCTAAAAGAATGGTTGTTGCAAATTAATGTCATTTAAACTTACCATTTTAGGGTGTAATTCAGCAGTACCTACAGTAGAAAGACATCCAACCGCTCAATTGCTAAATGCAAATGAGCGGTTTTTTTTAATTGATTGCGGTGAAGGAACACAGGTTCAGTTAAGAAAATATCAATTGAGTTTCCAAAGAATTAATCATATTTTTATTAGCCATTTGCATGGTGATCATTATTTTGGATTAATTGGGTTAATTAACAGCATGCACCTTTTAGGCAGAAATAAAGATTTGCATATTTATGCGCATCAAGAGTTAAAGGCTATTATTGATTTGCAATTGGCAGCTTCTAAAACTGAATTAAATTACCCCTTATTTTTTCATCCTATTCCAGAAGATAACGAACAAATATTGTTTGAAGATGAACTGATAAGTGTGCGAAATGTTTTGCTTAATCACACACTTAAATGTTCAGGGTTTATTTTTCAAGAGAAAAAAAGTAAACGCAAGATTTCTAAAGAAAAAATAGAAAAACTAAATATTCCATATGAAAAATTTAATGGTATAAAGGAGGGCGCAGACTGGATTGATGAGAAGGGTATAATAGTTAAAAATGATGAAATTACTATTGCAAACACTCCAGCACATTCTTATGCTTTTTGCACAGATACTTTATATGATGAAGCTTTAGTCGAAAAGATTAAAGGAGTAGATTTATTATACCATGAAGCAACCTTTAAAAAAGAGTTATCAGAAAGAGCAAAAGAGACAGGGCACTCAACAACTTTTGAAGCTGCTACTATTGCAAGAAAAGCAGAAGTAAAACATTTGATAATTGGTCATTTTTCTCAAAGGTACAGGAACCTTGAGGAGTTGTTAGTTGAAGCTAAGAATACTTTTAGCAATACCTATTTAGCTGAATCAGGTTTGGTTATGGATTTTAATAAGCTATCTAGTTAATTTATTTAGGTATATTTGCCTTTAAAACTTTCTAAAATATGAAAAGAATTTGTATTCTAATTTTTTGTCTAATATTTGTATTTACAGCTAATGCCCAAATAAGTTCTTCATCTGTTCAAGGTATTAATTGTTATAATGACACAGCTTTTATTGCACTTGATGCAAATTCTCAATTAACGCAATGGCATTATAAGGATGCTGGAGTATGGGTAACAGCTGCAAATTATTCTTTTATTAATATTAATACTACTGGTGACACATTGAAAACGACCCAATGTGGAAAGTATAGATCTATAGTTTTTTGGAATAATGGTGCTAGTGAAGAAGTTGATTCATTTTCTCTTTCATGTCCATTAACAATTGGGCAGGGTCAAGATCCAATTCTTTGTTATGGAGATTCTTCAGGAACTTTGAAAAGACCTGTTTTTGGTGGAACAAAATTTGATCCAAATAATAGTATTATTTTAAATGATACTCTTGATGGAGATGAATACTATGTATATGCTTGGTATTATGCTGATGATGGTGTGGGAACAAATAGTATTCCTTTATCAGATACAACTGAAAATCTATCAGGAATATCGGCAGGTTGGTACAAGGCAGTGGTTACAGATGCAATTGGCTGTACTGATTCTATAGATTATTTAGAGTATAAAAATCCTCAGAAAATTGCTGTAGCACTTGAAGTTGTTGATTCTGTAATGTGTATTGGAGATACTACTGGAAGAATATTTCTAAAAATTGGAGGAGGACATAAGTACAGTGTTAGTCATAAATATTTTTATTATTTAAAATTAGGTAATGATACTATTGCTTTTTCTGATTTATCAGGAAGTACTTCAAATTTTTCTTTATTTTCTCCCGATTCAAATATGCAATCTTTCTCACTTGAATCTGTTGCGTTTGATAATTTATCTGCAGGTAATTATGTGTTATCAGTAGTTGATTCAAATTATTGTATAATGCTAGATACAATAGAGGTTCTAGAGCCAGAAGCCTATACAGTCTTTTCTTCAACAACTTATCCATTAATTTGTGCTTCTGATTCGGTAGAATTTTTAATTGATAGTATTGTAGGAGGAAATACAATACTCGATTATTACTTCTTGGGTTATGGAAGTGATACTATAAATGTCCCAGCAGGTTCGTATGATATTTATATAAAAGACTTGCAGTTTGGATGTGAAGACACGCTTTCAGCTACTTGTATTTCCCAATATGAAATTGAATTTGAAAGTACAATAGAGCATATATTGTGTTATGGTGATGCATCAGGAACAATAACTATTGATTCTATTTTTGGAGGAATTTCTCCTTACACAGTTCAATGGGGAGGGGTTAATAATCAGGCGCTTAGTGCAGGAAATTATATTGCTTTTGTTTCTGATAGCTTGGGTTGTACATTAATGCAAGATTTTACAGTTGAACAAGGAGAGCCATTTTCTGCTAACCCTATTTTTTACCCTCCAACATGCAATGGCTTATCGGATGGAAGTATAAAAGTTAATGTGACAGGAGGAATTGGTCCATTAACTTACTACTGGCTAAATGGATCAGGTAATATAGATTCCTTATATGGTTTGCCAGCAGGAATATATTCTTTAGTTGTGTCTGATTCGTTATCTTGTGTTGATACTTTATTACTTACATTAAATGAACCAGAGCAAATTGCTTTTACGTATGCTAATTATGAAAATCCTTTGTTATGTAAAGGAGCAATTACAACTATTGATATTAATATTTCAGGAGGAACTGGTCCTTTTTTAGTGCTTTGGAGTGATGGGAATACAAATGCTCAAAGAGTGTTATCTGCTGGTATTTATACATGTGAGGTTTCAGATACAAATGGGTGTACTACACTCAACACTCAAATTATAATTACAGAACCAGATCCTTTTAGTATTCAGAATGTTTTTTATAATGATGCTACATGTGATGCTGGTGGAGATGCTAATATTACAACTTTTGGTGGGGTAAACCCAATTCAATATATGTGGAGTACAGGAGAAACTAGCCAAAGTATAAGTTCATTGTTAGGGGATAATTATTGGGTAATAGCTACAGATTCTTGCGGAAATTCTGATACAGCTTATTTTAATTTGTCTCCTTTTGAATTAGTTACTGCTTTAATTTACGATAATGTAATGCATATTGGTTCTATTGAGGTTGACTATACTTCAACAGGAGGTCCTTTTTCTTATGAATGGGTTGATGTTGTAGGTAATATAGTTAGTACTGATTATATAACTTCAAATTTATGTGAGGGAACTTATTTTGTAACGACAACTGATATTACTTCTAATTGTTCAGTAACGGATACTTTAGTAGCTACTTATTATCTGCCAAATGGAATTATAGATGTAAGTACAACTACTGTATTTCCTGATGTTGATTTATGGGGTAATCCACCTTATTCTTATGTGTGGGGGACAGGTGATGTCACTCAACATGCTGATATATGTCCAGGTGATCCGACTTGGGTAGAGGTAACTGATAATTTAGGTTGTGTGATAAGAGCTAATTTTGATATTGATGCTTTATTAATTACTTTGGATCCTGCTGATTTAATTGTAGAGTGTAACTTAGAAAATTTAGATGTAGATATTACTGCTGATGCTAGTGGAGGAACTTCTCCTTATACTTATTCATGGTCGAATGGAAGTACAGAAAGTTCAATTAATTTAAATTTAAGTCCAGGAAATTATAGTGTTATAGTAATGGATAATAATGGGTGTACTGAAGATACTTCTTTTACTATTGCAACTATGAGTGCTGAATGTATTCCTAATATTTTCACTCCTAATGGGGATAATATAAATGATACTTGGAGTTTAGAAGATACTTTCTTATATAATGATTCTAAGGTAAGGGTGTATGGCAGGTATGGTAAATTATTGTTTCAGTCAGTTGGCTATTCATCCCCTTGGGATGGTAAAAATGAGAAAGGAAATGATGTTCCTAATGGGGTTTATTTTTACTCTATTGAGATTGGACATGAATTTGATGCCATAAAAGGAAGCGTAACTATACTCCGATAAATCTTTTTATTTCATCTAATTGATGTGGTTCAAACCATTTTGTTTTTTCATCTTTTCTGAACCAAGTGAGTTGACGCTTTGCAAACCTTCTTGTATTTTGTTTGATATTTTCTACAGCTTTTTCAAGAGTACATTCATTATTATAGAATGCAAATATTTCTTTGTATCCGACAGTTTTTAGTGCATTTTTATGCTGAAAAGGAATAAGTGATTCTACTTCTTCAAGTAAGCCATTTTCTAGCATTTTATCTACTCGAGTATTTATTCTTTTATAGAGCACTTTCCTGTCAGTTGATAAGCCAATCTTAACAATTTCAAAAGGGCGTTTCTTTGTTGTTTCTGATTTGAAAGAAGAGAACCTTTCCCCAGTTGTTTTATAAACCTCCAATGCTCGCAATAATCTTTGAGGATTTTTAGTGTCACAATTTTCAAAGAATACTGGATCTATTTCTTTAACTTTTTCTTGTAGCCAAGAAATTCCTTTTTTACTGAACTCCTCATTAAGTGATTCTCTAATATCAAGAGGAATTTCAGGCATTTTATCAAAGCCTTTGCAAATTGCATTGACATATAATCCTGAACCTCCTACAATCACAATAGTATCTTTCGTTTTATGTAGTTCCTCAATTTTTTCAATTGTATCTAATTCAAAAGCGCCAGCATTATAATCGTTATTTACTGATAGGTGCTGAATGAAATGATGTTTTACTGTTGCTAGTTCTTTAGAGCTTGGAGGAGCTGCTCCAATTAATAACTCTTTATAGAATTGTCTGGAATCACATGAGATGATTTCTGTATTTAAACTTTTGGCAATATCAATACTAAGTGCTGTTTTTCCAATAGCAGTAGGGCCAACAATTATGATAATTCTCTTAGTATTCTTCTTCATACTCATTAAATTCATCAAAATCGTCAAAAGCATCTTCAAATGGGTCGAATTCTTTTTCAGCTTTAAAAGAAATTTCAGGCGCATCTTCTGGCATATCCCCTATTGATTTAATGCATTTTGTTTCTGTAATATCTTCTTCATTCGCTTCAGTTAGTGTGATGAGAAAACGCCACATCTTCATGAAATCATAAACATATAGTAGTTGCGCACCTTCTTCTGTAAGAATAGAAGATAGAATTACTTCATTCATACCAAGCATAGAGTTTTCTTTGTCATCTACACTGAATAATGGGATTTCTTGTAAAAGCTCAAAATCTTCATTGGTCATATAGAAAGAAGCTAACTCATTCTTATCTAGCCCGAATGCAGTAATTATTGCTGAATGTAAATCTTCCAAATTGCTTGATGAATCAATTTCAATATCACGAATTATATCTTCCTTGTATTCTAAATGGACTTGTATTGTACTTTTCATTTTACAGGGTGTAGGTTTAGTTCTTTTGCTTTTTTAATAATAAACGCTAAAGCTTCTTCTTTGTCATTTTTTACAGTTCCATCAAGAATAGCATCTTTAATGGAGGTTTTTAAAATACCAATTTCTCTTCCTGCTGAGATGTTAAATAAATCCATTATTTCTTTTCCGTTAACAGGAGGTTGAAAATTTCTTATATGATCTTTTTCTTCAATTTGTTTTAGTTTTTCTCTTACTAATTGAAAGTTTTTTAAGTATTTCTTTACTTTTTTCTCATTTTTTGAAGTGATATCAGCATCACAAAGCGTCATCAAATCATCTATGTCATCTCCAGCATCAAAAAGTAAACGCCTAATTGCTGAGTCAGTTACTATGTCCTGTGCAAGTACGATTGGTCGTAAATGTAGAGTTACTAGTTTTTGAACATACTTCATTTTTTCATTAAGGGGTAGCTTAAGTTTCCTGAAAATTTTAGGAACCATTTTACCTCCAATAAACTCATGCGCATGAAAAGTCCAGCCATGTCCTTCTTCATACTTTTTAGTTTGTGGCTTGGCTATATCGTGTAGAATTGCCGCCCACCTTAACCATAGATTATTTGTATTATTACTTATATTATCTAATACTTCAAGAGTGTGGTAAAAATTGTCCTTATGACCGTGTTTTCCAATGAATTCAACTCCTTGAAGTTTGCATATTAGTGGAAAGAATTGATGCAATAATTGAGTGTTAAATAGTAATTTAAAACCATCTGAAGGTTTGTTGCTTAGAATAATTTTATTTAATTCTTCTGTTATTCTTTCTTGAGAGATAATTGATAATCGCTCTGCATTTTGGTTAATTGAAGTTAATGAATTTAATTCAATCGAAAAATTAAGTTGTGTTGCAAAACGAATAGCACGCATCATTCTCAAAGGGTCATCACTATAAGTAATATCAGCATCCAAAGGAGTGCGAATAATTTTGTTTTTTAAATCCTCTTTTCCATTAAATGGATCAATTAATGTGCCGTAATTTTCAGTATTTAATTGAATAGCCATTGCATTAATGGTAAAATCTCTTCTATTTTGGTCGTCTTCTAAAGTTCCATTTTCTACTATTGGTTTTCGGCTGTTTGATCGATAGGATTCTTTTCGTGCTCCTACAAATTCATACTCCTCACCATTATAGTTAATCATAGCAGTGCCAAAATTTTTGAAAACTTTAAGTGTTGCTTTACCTCCTAGTTTATTAGTGACACATTCTGCTAGCTTCATGCCATTCCCTATGCAAACAAAGTCAATATCAGTTTTTTCTTTTTTTCTTTTTAAGAGAAAATCACGAACAAATCCGCCAACAACATAGGTCGGATAGTTTAGCTCATCAGCAGCTAATTGTACAATTTTGAATATTGGACTTTTTAAAGCAGAAGAATAATTCACTATCTAATTTTTTTAACGCTTCCATCTTCATTTATCAGTAGGATAGTTGAAGGGGTAGACATCAATTTATTTTGGCGCAAATTTACGATATAATCAACATTGTTTTTTATTTCTTCTGAAATTTCTGAAAATTGTTTTGGGGATATATTTCCACTAATATTTGCAGAGGTAGAAACAATAGCTTTTCCAAATAATTGAATGAGTTGTTGGCAGAAATCATCTTGTACAACACGAATAGCTGCAGAACCATCTTTTGCTAATAAGTTAGGACTAATCCCTATTGCTTCAGGATAAATTACTGTTGTTGGTTTTGAAGTAATGTCAAAATTAGGAATATTTCCAGTAGTACTTTTAAGTTGCTTTTTATCAGTAACTAAAGAAATTAGTGCTTTGCTGTCTTGTCTTTTTTTAAGCGCATAGATTTTTTTAATAGCAATAGAGTTTGTAGCATCACAACCAATTCCCCAAATGGTGTCGGTAGGGTAAAGGATAATTCCTCCAGCTTTTAATGTGGCTAAAGCTTTATTAATTTCAGTTTGCATATTTATTGATTCCATTCGTGCAAATATGTGTTTTATTTTTAATTGCTAAATCCAAAATAGTATTATTAATATTTAAACCACTTCTTGATGAAATAGTATGGTGAAGATGATAGCAAACAGCTAAACATTTTAGTTTATGTTTTTGTAGACCACTATTCATTAAACGAACTGATAATTCAGTGTCTTCTTTACCCCATCCAATCATATCTTCATTGTACCCATTTATTCTTATAAAATCTTCTCTCCAAAAAGAAAAATTACAACCTCTTGTTCCTTTTAAGTTTCTATTTTGATTGCTAAATAATTCTGATAAAATAGGTGAGTGTAATGCGTTAAAACGATTACTTATTCCATAGGTGAAAATTGAAAACTTACTGTTTGATTTTAGAATGGATTGCTGAGTAGTTTTTTTATTCAAAAAAACTCTACTTCCGTGAATAAAAGCTCCTGCTTTTGCAACTTGAATATGATCTTTTATAAAGTGTTTGTGTAGAACTATGTCTCCATCAATTTGAATGATGTAATCGCCAGTAGCTTGTGCAATTGTTTTGTTAAGGATAATAGTTTTTCGAAAACCTACATCTTTTTGCCAAATGTGTTTTATCCCTGAATGAAAGTGCTGAGTATATTTTTCAATTACTTCCTTAGTTTTCTTAGTTGAACCATCATCAGCAATCAATATTTCATTTGGTAAAACACTTTGTTTAAGAATGCTTAATAAAATAAGTTCCAAAGCTTCTGGCCAATTATAGGTAGCGATTACTAAACTAATTTTCATCTTACAATTCAGTATATACTTGCATTATATTCTTAGCAATTTTATCGTCAGTAAAGTTTTGAGCATATTCAAAACCTTTTGTAGTTATTTTTTCTTGTAGGTCAGTGGAATTTTGAATGTCAAGAATAGCTGCTTTCATCTCATCAACTGAAAGTGGATTGATGTATTTGGATTCAGGACCCCCTGCCTCAGAAAAACAACCACCTTTGGAAGTTATTACAGGTGTTTTGGAAAATAATGCTTCTAAAATTGGAATTCCAAAGCCTTCAAAAATAGAAGGATAAATAAGTATATCAGCACTTTGGTAAATAGCAGCCATTTCTTCTAGATCCAGTCCTGTTAAAAGAAGAACTCTGTCTGATAAATTATGTTCAGCAATAAAGCGTAAGCACTTTATTTTATAGGTTTTTCCATTACCGATAACCACTAGCTTTTGATTTGGTAATTCCTTGAGTGTTTTGAGTAATGTGAGGAGGTTTTTACGCTCTTCAATACTACCAACATTAACTAGGTAATTGCTTGGAAGATTATACTTATTAAGTATCTCTTGTTTTTTATTTGCTTTAATTTCTTTTTGAAAGATACTATTACAGCCCTGATAAACTACTTCAATTTTATCTTCAGGAATAAAAAAGAAATCTATTATGTCTTGTTTAGTTTGTTGGCTTACTGCAATTATTTTATCTGCTCTTTGGCAAGCTGACTTGAATTTTTTATAATAAATTTTCCTGTCAATTAACTTAAATAAATGAGGATAACGGATAAAAATCAAATCATGAATGGTAACAACAGTTTTGATATTTGTTTTTTCAATTCCTAAAGGAAGTTCATGACTTAAGCCATGGTATATGTCAATCTGATTGGTGAATAAATCACGGACAATACTTTTGCTTCTCCAATAGGATTTTAATGCTTTATTGATTAAGGATTGAGGAGTGCGTACAAAAGTGTTTTTACTATCCTTTAAAAAAGATAAGCGATTGTTGTCTTTATCTTTTGGAGTGTATAAAAAATATTTATTGCTTGGAAAGTAATGCGAAAGCACACGAATAGTATCACGGGAATAGTTGCCTAAACCAGTATTGTTTAAAAACGCTCTTTTTGCATCAAATCCTATTCTCATTATACGGCTACATTATATTCCCTAAGTGCATCATTTAAGGATGTTTTCTTATTTGTACTTTCCTTACGCTTACCAATAATTAGGGCACAAGGTACGCCATAATTTCCTGATGGAAAAGCTTTGTTGTAAGTTCCTGGAATAACTACTGAACGGCTAGGAACAATTCCTTTGTATTCTACAGGAGAATCGCCACTAACATCAATTATTTTGGTGGAGGCCGTAAGTACAACATTGGCTCCAAGTACTGCTTCTTTTTCAATTTTAACTCCTTCCACAACTATGGAACGAGAACCTATAAAGGCATCATCTTCAATAATAACTGGGGCAGCTTGTACAGGTTCTAACACACCACCAATACCAACCCCACCAGAAAGGTGTACATTCTTACCAATTTGAGCACAAGAACCTACAGTTGCCCAAGTGTCCACCATAGTGCCGCTATCCACATAAGCACCAATATTTACATAAGAAGGCATCATAATAACACCAGGCGCTAAAAAGGCACCATAACGGGCTACTGCATGAGGAACTACACGAACACCAAGCTCGGCATAACCACTTTTTAATTTCATTTTATCATGAAATTCCAAAGGGCCAATTTCAATGGTTTCCATCTTTTGAATAGGGAAGTAGAGGATAACTGCTTTTTTTACCCAATCGTTTACTTTCCAGCCCTCATTAGTTGGCTCGGCAGTACGCAAACGACCTTTATCAATTTCTTCAATAATGGTACGGATGCAATCCTGAGTTGCCTTTTCTTTAAGTAGTTCTCGGTTTTCCCAAGCTGCTTCAATAATTTCTTTCCATTGTTTCATTGAGCAAAGATAGGATTTAGATTTTAGATGTGAGTATTTAGGTTATTGGTTTGTTGTCTATTTTGTTGTTGTGCACTACTCCCTCTTGCGTAACTGACTCCTTGTAAAGGATTCCACACTCTTTGTGTTGCGTAACTGAGTCCTTGTAGAGGATTTCACACTCTTTAAAAAAGCGAAACTGAATAAAAATACAGCAAATTTTTCGTTCAATACAACTGTATCTACACCCCTCAGTCATGAATGACAGCTCCCCTAAAACAGGGGAGCGGCTATTTGGAATGGCTATCATGTAATGTTAATGAATAATTACTTTCCTACTCGTGCCGTTCAGTTCTAAAATGTAAATTCCTGTTGCTAGGTGTGCAGTATTGATTTTGAGTTGAGTGTTTTCTTTCTCTTTTCTAATTACAGTATTTCCTAATAAGTTTTTAATGCTTACTGTACCAGTTGAGTTTCCGCTAATGCTTAGTTGATTACTTGCTGGATTGGGGTAAATTGTAAAATTTTCTTTTTTGTTATTAGTCAGATTAGTTGCTGTTGTGTCATTCAGTAAAGTATCACTGCTAAAATAAGCTATCCCTCCTGATAGATTTCCAAGTATCATCTCTGGGTTATTATCATTGTTTATGTCTGCAAAAGTAAAAGTACATTTACCGCCATCCCAAATTGTACTAGCAGTACTGTTTGCAGGTGTGAACTGCCCTGTTAGGTTTCCGTCAATATTGGTAAACTGATAAATAGTTCCTGTAAAGCTCCCTACAAAAAGTTGATACACTCCATTGCTATCAATCAGCTTAGGACTGCTATAACCTGTGCTAATAAAGTTTGTATCCACATCAATTCCTCCCCAATTTTTAATGATAGTATCAAAAATAGCAGTGTTTGTTGTTCCTGAATTAGGGCAGTAATTTACCGAGCCATCTTGTTCACCAATAATGATATCTAGCAGTCCATCTCTGTCTACATCCACCAGTTGTGGTTGTGCAAAATAACCAATATCAATATTGTTGTAGTTAGGTGCTGTAATTGTAAAGTTTCCGTTTTGGTTAGTAAAGTAATGTAGCTTTCCGTCAGCATCCCCAAGTATCATATCATTATCTCCATCAGCATCTAAGTCCCCAAAGGTTGGGCAAAGGTTTAGGGCAGGAATATTTAGGTTGGTGTTAAGGTTTATGGTTGAAATGTTCTGCCAATCTCTATCTACTAAATCATATTCTGGAATATCAATCGTTCCTGTATTTTCAAAAAGAGCTAAGGAAGAGATAGGGTCATTATTTGCAACATGATAGCCGTAATTTCCAATTACTAAATCCAACAGACTATCATTATTGTAATCATAAAAAGTAGGAAAGGAAGAAGCTCCTAAGTCAATCATTTCACTTTGCATAAAGTTGGTTTGTACAAAGTTAAAGTCAGGTGTATTGTTTTGTCCTGCATTTTCATATAGCCAACAGCTTTCAAAATTCTCAGAGTTATTTTGACTATTGGTTGTTACGATTAAATCCTTTACCCCATCATTAGTAACATCCAAGTAATAGCTTGCAGGGTATACATGCATGTTTGCGGGAACTGTATTGGTGTGGTTTTGTGGAAAAACAGAATCTACACTAATAACATGAGCACTGTCACTATTTCCTCCATTAATAAGTAGGTTAAGGTTGTTGTAGCTTACATCACCAAGTACTAGATCCATGTCATTATCATTATCAATATCAAGGGCTAGTAAGGTAGAGCCAGCATGCTTTTGTTTTGAGTTTATGTTATTAGGTGTGATAATAGGTGGGCATAGGCAGTTCGGACAGTCCAATATGTAGGAGTTTAGCCCTTCATAAAAAAGCCCCCAACAGCTTTCAGAAAATTTAAATGCAACCGTATCACAGCTTCCTGTAAGTTCAATTGCCATGTTTTTATGATATTCTACAAATCCTCCTAAAATAGAGAAAGTAAGTATATCTAAATCACCATCATAATCAACATCAGCAATAGCAGGAATGTCAACAGGGCTAATGTAAATGTTTAGGTTATTTGATCCGTAATCTGATAAAACCAAAGAAGTAACCAAGCTAAAACTTAGGCTAGTGGTTGAGGTGTTTTCATAAATTGCCATTCCTGCTGATGAGTAGGTGTAAATGTCATTTTTTCCATCACAATTGTAGTCTGCAAGCAACATCCAGTCATGCACTTTAGGGAAGTTGTTTCTGTATTTTGGTGCGTAAATATAATTGCCATTATCATTGATGAAGGGGCTAACTTTATTTCCTGATTTGTCAAACACAACTAAATCCATAGTGCCATCTAAATCCAAATCAATTTCAGCAAATTGTCCAGAGTTGATTCCTCCTGAAAAAGCAGAGCTGAAAGTAATGTTGTTTTCTGAGATGTTTAGTGTTGTGTCTCTATTTAAAACCATTTGGGAAAATGAAGAAGAAAAGCAGAAAACAAAAAATGAAAAAAGAATATTTTTTAATGACATACAGTTAATTTTTTACAAAAAAACGCAATATTTTTTGATTAACATAGTGTATCTAATTATTATCTTATTTGTTCAGATTAAAGTTTCCTATATAGTAATTGTATTATTTGCTTTGAAAGTTTATATTTGCCGACTTTAAAAAACGAGATTAAAAATAAAGATTATGCAAAACAGAAATGTTATTAAAATTTTCGCAATCATATTCGCAATAGTTTGTTTGTACCAACTATCGTTTACTTGGGTTGCTGATGGAGTAGAAGAAGATGCAGTTGCTTATGCGGCTGACTTTAATGAAGATGAAAGAGAAGCGAAAGAAAAGTTCTATTTGGATTCGATAAATAGTGAAGAGGTTTATGATATTTTACTTACTTCTTACACTTACTCAGAATGTAAGCAAAGAGAAATTAACCTTGGGCTTGACCTTAAGGGTGGAATGAATGTTACCTTGGAGGTAATGGTTGTTGATGTTGTTAAAGCACTTTCTAATCAAAATAAAGATGAGGCATTTAATACTGCAATTGCAAATACTTTAAAAGCACAAGAAGATAGTCAAGATGATTTTGTAACTATTTTTGGAAGAGAATATGAGAAATTAGCACCTGCTGCAAATACAGGTTTATCTGCTATTTTTTCAACACCTGATTTAAGAGATAAAGTACAGTTTTCATCAACAAACCAAGAGGTTGTTGAAGTATTGAAAATTGAAGTAGAAGATGCAATCTCTCGTTCATTCAATATTTTAAGAAGTAGAATTGACCGTTTTGGAGTAACACAGCCAAACATACAAAGACTTGAAACTGCTGGAAGAATATTGGTTGAATTACCTGGAATTAAAGATCCTGAAAGAGCAAGAAAATTATTACAATCCACTGCACAGTTAGAGTTCTGGGAGACTTATGAGTACAGAGAGTTGTTTGAAGGATTAGAATTAGCTAATGCATATTTAAGAGATGTTGCTGAAGCAGATACTGAGGAAGTAATAGATGGTGAGGAAGTAATAGATGGTGAAGTTGCAGAAGTTGCAGAAGTTGAGGTTGTTGAAGAAGAGGTTTCTGAAGAGGCTGTTGATTTATTAGCTGAAATTGAGGCGGATACTTTAGCTGCTGATAGTGCTGCTAATAGTTTAAGTTTTGAGGAGTTTGCGGCTGAGAACCCTTTGTATGCAGTGCTTTACCCTAATGTTGATCAGCAAAATCAATTAAGAGAAGGGCCTGTTGTTGGTATGTGTGCTGTAAAAGATACTGCAGCTTTAAATGTATATTTGAATGATGATGCAATTAGAAAGTTTTTCCCTGTTGATGTAAAGTTTGCTTTTACAGTAAAGCCTTATGATCCTGATGGGAAATTTGTACAGTTAGTTGCGTTAAAGTCTGATAGAAACGGAAAGTCAGCTATGGAGGGTGATGTAGTTACTGATGCTGTTCAAACATTCGGACAATTTGCTTCATCAGCTGAGGTGTCAATGGAAATGAATGCAGAAGGAGCTAAGCAATGGAAAAGATTAACTGCTGAAAACATCAGCAAGTCAGTTGCTATTGTTTTAGATGGTTATGTGTATTCTTACCCAACTGTACAAGCTGAAATTGCTGGTGGTCGTTCTTCAATTACAGGAAACTTTTCAGTAAATGAGGCAAAGGATTTAGCTAATATTTTAAAGTCAGGTAAATTACCTGCTCCAGCTCGTATTATTGAAGAAGCTATTGTTGGTCCTTCACTTGGTGAAGAGGCAATTAGCTCAGGTTTAACATCATTTATGTTTGCTTTACTTTTAGTATTAGTTTATATGATATTCTATTATAATGGTGCTGGTGTGGTTTCAAATATTGCACTATTAGCAAATATCTTCTTTATTTTTGGAGTGCTTTCATCATTAGGAGCTGTACTTACTTTACCTGGAATTGCGGGTATTATTTTAACAATAGGTATGTCGGTAGATGCGAATGTACTTATTTATGAGCGTATCCGTGAGGAACTTAAAAATGGTAAAGGTATGCGTTTGGCAATTGCTGATGGGTACAACAGTGCTTACAGTTCAATTATTGATGCCAATGTAACTACATTGCTTACAGGTATTATTTTATATACTTTTGGTACAGGACCAATTAAAGGTTTTGCTACTACTTTAATTATCGGTATTTTAACTTCACTTTTTGCAGCAATCTTTATTACTCGTTTAGTAATTTCTGCTCGTTTGAATAAAGGGAAGTCTATTTCATTCTCAACTAAGTTAACTGATGGTGCATTTAAAAATATCAACATTGATTTTATTGGAAAGCGTAAAAGATTTTATGTTCTTTCAGCTATAATTGTATTGTTAGGAGTTGGGTCTTTAGTTACTAAAGGCTTAAATTATGGTGTTGATTTTGTTGGGGGAAGAACTTATGTTGTTCGTTTTGATGAAACAGTAGATAATGAAAAACTAAGATCAGCATTGACAGCTGTATTTGTTGATGCAGATGGATTAAATTATGCACCACAAGTTAAAACTTTTGGTGATGATAATCAAGTGAAAATTACTACTTCATTCATGATTGAGAGTAGTGAGATTACTACTGATGAAATTGTAGAGTCAAAATTATCAGAAGGATTAGCAACTACTGGTTTCCAATATGAAGTAATGAGTTCGCAAAAAGTAGGGCCAACTATTGCTGATGATATTAAGGATGCGGCTGTATGGTCAGTGTTCTTTTCGTTATTAGTTATTTTCCTTTACATCTTAGTAAGGTTTAGAAAATGGCAATTTAGTTTGGGTGCTGTTGTGGCAGTATTCCATGATGTTATTATTGTGCTTTCTATCTTCTCTATTTTCTATGGAATTTTACCTTTCTCTTTAGAGATTGATCAAGCATTTATTGCAGCTATTCTTACAATTATTGGTTATTCGTTAAATGATACTGTGGTTGTGTTTGACCGTGTTAGAGAGTACATGAATGATAATAAAAAGAAAGGAGTACATGAGTTAATGAATGGTGCTTTAAATAGTACATTAAGTAGAACGATAAATACATCATTAACTACTTTTGTAGTACTTTTAATTATCTTCATTTTTGGTGGTGAGGTAATTAGAGGGTTTATGTTTGCCTTAATGGTAGGTGTAGTTGTTGGTACTTACTCTTCATTATTTGTAGCTTCTCCAATTATGTTGGATACTATCAAAAAGAAAGAAGAAAAATCAAAAAGAAAATAATTAGTTTATAATTTTTATTAAAAAGCCCTTTCATTGAAAGGGCTTTTTTATTTTTGCGATATGTTATTATTTATAGGAGGACCAGAAATTATTGTAGTACTATTGTTTATAGTGATGTTTTTTGGTTCAAAAAAAATACCGGAATTAGCCAAAGGATTAGGGAAAGCTATGCGTGAGGTAAAGGATGCGTCCAATGATATTAAAAAAGAGATTCGTGAAAGTGCAACAAGCATTAAAGACGACCTTGATATAACCAAATAAATGACGCCAACTATTGCTTTATTATTAGGTTTAGTGCTGCTCTTTTTTGGAGGGGAGTTATTGGTGAGAGGTTCAGTTGCTTTGGCCTTAAAAATGCGTATTTCTACTTTGGTAGTGGGTATGACGGTAGTTTCTTTTGCAACTTCAGCACCTGAATTATTTGTAAGTTTACAAGCTGTTTTAGGCGGGAGTAATGATATTGCTTTTGGAAATGTTATTGGTTCTAATATTGCAAATATAACATTGGTTCTTGGAGTTACAGCATTTATCTTTAGGGTGCAAATTTCTGAGCAAACCATTATCTTAAATTACCCTATTTTATTATTATCCTCTTTAGTTTTTGGTGGGGTGATGTATTATTTTAATGGTATTCCTCAAGAGGTTGGCTTTTTATTCATTTTCTTATTATTGATTTTCGCATGGCTGTTAATTCGAAAATCAAGGAGAGATAATTTAAAATCTGATGAAGATGAATTGCTAGAAGAAGCTTCAAATGATTCATTGTTAAAGAGTATCTCTTATTTAGTGTTAGGTATATTTGTGTTGAAGTTTGGTGCTGATTATTTGGTAGAAGGTACTATTGAAATTGCAAAGAAATTTGAGATTTCTGAACGGGTAATTGCAGTTACTGTTGTTGCTATTGGGACTAGTATTCCTGAGTTGGCAACTTCAATTGTAGCAGCACTTAAAAAGGAGGATAACCTAGCAGTTGGTAATTTAATAGGGTCTAATATTTTTAATATATTGGCAGTGTTAGGGGTAGTGGCAAGTGTGCAAGAAATCAAGCTTTCTGATTTTGCTATTTTATCATTTGACTATATCTGGATGATTATAATTACCTTTATTTTAGGCTTATTTATTTATGCTTTTTCTAAGCGTAAAATTTCAAGAACAGAGGGTGTTTTGTTGCTATTGATTTACATTTCTTATATGTATTTCTCAATTTATTAAATAGGTTTTTATCACTTAATAATGTGTTGATAAATCTAGTGTTTAAGGAGATGTTGAAATTGCATTTTTTTCTTTTTTTTAAATTATATTTGCCACATCATTAATCCTATACACATAAACTAAAATTATGAAATCTAAATTAGAATACATCTGGTTAGACGGTTATGCTCCAACGCAAAACATGAGAAGTAAAACAAAGGTTGTTGAAGACTTTAATGGAACTTTAGAAGAATGTCCTATTTGGGCTTTTGACGGAAGCTCTACAAGACAGGCAGAAGGTAATTCTTCTGATTGTTTGTTAAAGCCAGTTGCTATTTTCCCTGACCCTGCCAGAATTAATGGTTGGTTAGTAATGACTGAGGTGATGAATGCAGATGGTTCTGCTCATGAATCTAACGGTAGAGCTAAGATTGATGATAATGATAATGATTTTTGGTTTGGTTTTGAACAAGAGTATTTCATTATGGATGTTGAAACTCAGTTGCCTTTAGGTTTTCCATTAGGTGGTTATCCTGGTCCTCAAGGAATGTATTACTGTTCGGTTGGTGGTAAAAATACTCATGGAAGAGACTTTGTAGAAGAACATGCTGATTTATGTATTGAAGCAGGAATTAATTTTGAAGGGATTAATCAGGAAGTTGCTTGTGGACAATGGGAGTTCCAACTATTTGCAAAAGGAGCTAAAAAAGCAGGGGATGAACTTTGGGTAGCTCGTTATTTGTTAGACAGATTAACAGAAGACTATAATTACTATATTGAGTATCATCCAAAACCTATTAAAGGAGACTGGAATGGTTCTGGTATGCATGCTAATTTTTCTAATACAACTTTAAGAGAGTGTGGTTCACAAGAAACTTATGAGAAAATTTGTGAAGCTTTCCGCCCTGTAACTAAGGAGCATATTAAGGTGTATGGTGAGTATAACGATCAGAGATTAACAGGCTTGCATGAAACGGCTTCAATTAATGATTTTAGTTATGGTATTTCAGATAGAGGTGCTTCAATTAGGATTCCAATTATTACTGTAGAAAACAGCTGGAAAGGTTGGTTGGAAGATAGGAGGCCAGCATCAAATGCTGATCCTTATAAAATTGCTGGGAGAATTGTGAAAACAGTTAAATCTGCTAAGTTATAATCCTATTAACAATGGGTTGCTGATAACCCTAAGTTTCTGTTTTTAAAAACTTTATAAATTATTCCTTATTTTAGCAGGAATTTTAAATACAATAAAATGAAAAGAATTTTACGTTTACTTGCGATATTTGTTTTTCTGTTCTCTCTAGCACAGACAGAAGTTTATGCTCAGAAAAAGAGTAGAAAAATGATAAAAGCAGATAATGCTTTTAACTTAGAACAATATGTAAAAGCAGCTGAATTATATAAGAAAGCTTATAAAAAGACAAAAAATAGAGCTGTTAAAGCTGAAATAATCTTTAAGCAAGCTGAGTGTTACCGTATGTCAGGTAATATTAAAAGAGCAGAGAGCTATTATAAAAGAGCTATAAAGGCAAAATATCCTGATGTTATTGTGTATTTAAGATATGCTGATGTGCTTAGGATGCAAGATGATTTAGCTGAGGCTAAAGTTCAATATACTAAATATATGCAATTAAACCCAACTGATGTAAATGGTGAGATGGGTTTAAAATCATGTGATTTTGCATTAAAATGGAAAGATTTACCTACACGATACAAGGTTGAATTAATGCCTTTAGTTAATTCTAGAAATAGTGATTATTCCCCTGCTTTTGGTAATGGAGAGTATACTGAGATGTATTTTACTTCTTCTCGTAAAGGTGGGTTAACTGATAAGTTAGATGATAGAACGGGCGAAACTTTTTCTGATGTTTGGTTTACAAAAATCAATAAAAAAGGAAAATGGAGTTTACCTATTGTAGTTGCTGAACCTATTAATACAGAAGGGAATGAAGGTTCAGTTGTTTTGAATAAAAGAGGTACAGTTATGTATTTAACGCAATGTAAGGTGGAAAAGAAAAAAGCTTTAGGTTGTGGGATTTATGTATCAAAGAGAAAGGGTAAGTTGTGGGGAGCTCCAGAATTACTGCAGATTAAAATAGATAGTAATACAACAATTGGTCATCCAGCTTTAAGTGAAGATGAGACTATTTTAATTTTTTCATCTGATATGTTAGGTGGTTATGGGGGTAAGGATCTTTGGATGTCTATTAAAGGAAAAAGAAATAGATGGAGTGATCCTATTAATTTAGGGCCAATGGTAAATACACCTGGTGATGAAATGTTCCCTTTCTTGCATTCTGACGGAACAATTTATTTTTCATCTAACGGACATGTTGGTATGGGAGGTTTAGATGTTTATAAAACTTCACAAGATGAAAATGGGGCATACAAGTTACCTGTTAACTTAAAATCACCAGTGAATTCTTCTGCTGATGATTTTAGTATGATTATTGAAAAAGATGGAGAAAGAGGATATTTAACTTCTAATAGAGATGGTGGAAAAGGGGGTGATGATATTTATCAGTTTGAATTACCGCCATTGCAATTGAGCTTAAAAGGAGTATTAACTGACTCAAAGACAGGTGGAATAATGACTGGAATTAAAGTTCAGTTAATTGGAAATGATGGTACAACTAATGAAGTAGAAACGGATAATACAGGATCTTATGAGTTCACTTTAAAACCATTAACATCTTATGAAATTGTTGTAAATACTGAAGGGTACTTGAACAAATCAGTAAATGAAACTACTGTGGGTGTTGAAAATAATAAAGTATTTGTTATTGATTTCTCAGTTGACCCAGTTAAGAAAGAAGTGATTTTGCCTAGAATTGAGTATGACTTTAATAAATTTGATTTAAGGCCACAATCTATTGCTGATTTAGATCTTTTAGCTGAAACTTTAAAAGACAATTTGAATGTTGTTATTGAGTTAAAATCACATACTGATTACATTGGTTCTAATGCTCAGAATAATAAATTATCACAACAAAGAGCTGATGCTTGTGTGGCTTATTTAATTAGTCAAGGAATTGATGCAGGGCAATTAGTTGCAAATGGAATGGGAGAAAAAGAGCCATTTGTAATTGAAACTAAAGATGGTAGGTTTAAAGAAGGTGATGTGCTTACTGAATCATATATTAAGAAAATCAGATTTAAGAAAAATAAAGAAAAAGCAAATCAGTACAATAGAAGAACATCTTTCAAAGTGTTAAGAGAAGATTATGTTCCTGCTTCTATTGAAGAAAAAAAGTAACTAACATATAAATACTAGAAAAGCGTCCTAATAATTAGGATGCTTTTTTTTACAATTATGGCAACAGATAGATATAATCAAAGAGGAGTTTCAGCTGATAAGGAAGATGTGCATAATGCAATTAAGAATGTAGATAAAGGATTGTTTCCTTCAGCATTCTGTAAAATTGTTTCAGATTATTTGAGTGGTGATGAAGATTATTGTTTAATAATGCATGCTGATGGTGCAGGTACAAAATCATCATTAGCTTATATGTACTGGAAAGAAACAGGAGATGCTTCAGTTTGGAAGGGTATAGCACAAGACGCACTTATCATGAATATTGATGATTTGTTATGTGTAGGGTCTGTGGATAATATAATGCTTTCCTCAACTATCGGCAGGAACAAATCTGTTATTAATGGTGATGTACTTTCTGAAATTATTAATGGAACTGAAGAGTTATTAGCTGAATATAAAAAGTTTGGTGTAAATATAATTTCTACAGGAGGTGAAACTGCTGATGTTGGTGATTTAGTTCGTACAATTATTGTAGATTCTACTGTTGTTGCTCGTATGAAAAGAACAGATGTAATTGATAATGCAAATATAAAAGGAGGAAATATAATTATTGGTTTATCATCATCAGGTATGGCAAGTTATGAAACAGAATATAATGGAGGAATGGGAAGTAATGGATTAACTTCTGCTCGTCATGATGTGTTTTCAAAAGTATTAGCTGAAAAATATCCTGAAAGTTTTGATCCTTCAGTTCCTTTGGATTTAGTGTATTCTGGAACTAAAAGATTAACTGATGCTGTAGAAGGTTCAACTTTAGATGCTGGGAAGTTAGTGCTTTCTCCAACTAGAACTTATGCTCCAATTATTAAAAAGATTTTAGGTAAATACCGTTCACAGATTAATGGAATGGTACATTGTAGTGGTGGTGCGCAAACTAAGGTGTTACACTTTGTGGATAATGTGCATGTTATAAAGGATAATATGTTTGAATTACCTCCTTTGTTTAAGTTGATACAAGAAGAATCGGCTACTGATTGGAAAGAAATGTACAAGGTGTTTAATATGGGACACAGGATGGAGTTATATGTTCCAGAAGAAATTGCAGCAGATATTATTGCGATTTCAAAATCCTTTAATGTAGATGCTCAAGTTATTGGTAGAGTAGAGGATTTTAAAGGAAAAAAATTAACAATTAATTCCGAATTCGGAACTTATATATACTAATATGTTAGATAAATTATCAGCTATTAACGATAGGTATAATGAAGTAGAAAAATTAATTTCTTCTCCTGATGCTATGAATGATATGAAAATATTTATTCAATTGAGTAAGGAATATAAGGATTTAGAACCAATCATTAAGGCCTATAAAGAGTACAAAGATTTGGTAGGGAATATTGCTGAAGCAAAAGAACTTATTTCTACTAGTGATGATCCTGAAATGAAGGAAATGGCAAAGATGGATTTGGATGAAAACTTGCCTAGGAAAGATGAAATGGATGAGGAGATTAAAGTCCTTTTAATTCCTAAAGACCCTGCTGATGCAAAAAATGCTGTAATGGAAATTAGAGCAGGAGCAGGAGGTGATGAGGCAAGTATATTTGCAGGAGACTTGTATAGAATGTATTCTGCTTATGCGCAAACAAGAGGTTGGAAAACTGAATTGGTTGATGTGGCAGATGGAACTTCAGGAGGGTATAAAGAAATTATTGTCAATATTGCAGGAGAAGATGTTTATGGTCAGTTAAAGTTTGAATCTGGAGTGCATAGGGTGCAAAGAGTTCCTCAAACTGAAACGCAAGGAAGGGTTCATACTTCTGCAGCTACAGTTATTGTACTGCCTGAGGCTGAAGAGTTTGATATTGAACTATTACCATCTGATATTCGTAAAGATACTTATTGTTCTTCTGGTCCTGGAGGTCAATCGGTAAATACAACTTATTCGGCAGTGCGTTTAACGCATATTCCAACTGGGGTTGTGGCACAATGTCAAGATCAAAAATCACAGCATAAAAATTATGACAAAGCATTGAAGGTATTGCGTTCTCGTATTTATGAAATTGAATTGCAAAAGAAATTAGAGGAAGATGCAAAACATAGAAAAACTATGGTTTCTTCAGGAGATAGGTCTGCAAAAATTAGAACTTACAATTACCCTCAGGGTAGAGTTACTGAGCATAGAATTGGCTTGACCAAATACAATTTACAAAATGTAATGGGAGGTGATATTCAAGAGTTTATTGATGAATTGCAATTAGCTGAAAATGCTGAAAAACTAAAAGTAGGTTCGTCAGCAAATGAATAGACAAGAGCTCATATCAAAAATTAAGCAAAAGCAATCTTTCCTTTGTATCGGTTTAGATACTGATATAAAAAAAATTCCAACTCATTTATTGAAATTGGAAGATCCTATCTTTGAGTTCAATAAACAAATAATTGACGCTACTAAGGATTTGTGTGTGGCTTACAAACCCAATATTGCTTTCTATGAAAGTATGGGGGTTAGCGGTTGGAACTCTCTACAAAAAATTTTAGACTATATTCCTAAAGATATTTTTACTATTGCTGATGCAAAAAGAGGAGATATAGGCAATACATCTAGTATGTATGCTCGTGCCTTTTTTGAGAATATGAATTTTGACTCTGTAACAGTTGCTCCTTATATGGGGGCAGATTCTGTTACTCCATTTTTGGAATTTAAAGATAAATGGGCTATCGTTTTAGCGCTTACTTCTAATAAAGGAGGATTGGATTTTCAGAAGATAAAAGGTGAAAATGGAAAGCAATTATTTGAACAAGTTCTGGAAACTTCAAAAGGATGGGGTACGGATGAAAACATGATGTATGTTGTTGGGGCAACAAGAGCAGAACAGCTTTCTGAAATTAGAGCTATTATTCCAAATCACTTTTTATTGGTTCCTGGTGTTGGCGCGCAAGGCGGTAATGTGCAAGATGTTGCAAAATATGGAATGAATACTGATTGTGGACTATTAGTTAATTCTTCAAGAGGAATTATTTATGCTTCTAATGATATAGATTTTGCAGAAAAAGCAAAAATTGAAGCTCAAAAATTACAGCAAGAAATGGCTATTATTCTATCAGAAGCAGGAATCTAAAATTTTATTAGATATACAATATAACCAATCCACTCATGGATTAATTCTTGCCATTTTTCTAAAGCCTCTATTCTAGGTAATAAAATGTATTCATAGCTTGTACTTCTGTATGATGTTGTACAATCAGTAGGGAAGGCTGTAACTGTTATGTTTGCTTTTTCAAAGCACAATTGAGCTCTTCTCATATGATTGGCAGAAGTAATCAATAAACAAGAACTATTATTGTATTTTATGTTTAGAATTTTTGCAGAATTCATTGCGTTTTCAATGGTATTTCTTGAAGTGTTTTCAATTATGATATCTTCTAATGGGATTTTATTTGCTAATAGGTGATCTCTCATTGCTTCTGATTCTATGTATCCGTCATTAAAAAGCATTCCATTTCCACCGCTTATCATAATTTTTTTGATAATTCCTTTATGGTAAAGTTGTTCGGCATCCATAAGTCTATCAGCATGTTTGTTGAAGTTATGTGCTTTTGTTATATTATCATAATCAGCAATTCCTCCCAAAATAATACCAATTTCATAAGTTTCAGTAGGTGTAAATCTTTCTATTTCCCAAACTCTAGCAGCTTCATCAGCAATAAAACTATTACTAAAAAAATAAAATATGCATATGCTAATTATAAGTAATTTTCTCCTGTTGTATTTAAAAATCAAGGCACTTATTAATAGTATAAAAATCCACATAAGAGGTTGATTTAAAAAGGCAAGTAGTTTGGAAGCTATATAAAACATAAATTTTATTTATCTTTCAAAAGTAATTTATTATTGGATAAAATTAAAAATGAAAGAGGATTTTTTACATTATATATGGAAAAATCAGTTGTTTAACAAAGCTGATTTGCGTACTGTTAATGGTGAAAGAATAAGTATTATAGATGTTGGTAATCACAATACTAATGCAGGACCTGACTTCTTAAATGCAAAAATTAAGATTGAGAATTTAACATGGGTAGGCAATGTTGAAATCCATGTAAACTCTTCCGATTGGATAAGGCATAAGCATCAAAATGATAAAGCTTATAATAATGTAATTCTACATTTGGTGTATAATGATGATAAGGTACTAGATACTGAAAGGGGAGATATTCCTCAGACCTTAGAGCTTAGCAATAGGTTGGATATTGATATATTAACTAAGTATAAAAAGATATTTAATCAAAAAGAAAGTGTTTTATGTACTGCTTATTTATCATCAATTGATGATAAACTTTGGAAAGAAACTTTACAAAAATTGGTTGTTGAACGATTTAGGAATAAAGTAAATGAGGTTGAGGAAAGTTTAAGTAAAACAACAAATGATTTGGAATGGGTACTATTTTCTTTTCAAGCACAATCTTTGGGGTTGAAGGTGAATAAGCAATCCATGCAAATGTTGGCTCAATCTATTTCAATTAAAATACTAAGAAAGTATCAAAAAAATGAATTTCAACTTTCGGCCTTATTTTTTGGACAGGCTGGTTTTTGGATGAAGAGTTTGTAGATGAATATCCTTCAAAGTTAAAGCAAGAATATTTGTACTTGAAGCAAAAGCATAATTTTATTCCTTTGAAGAAGTTTGTTTGGAAATTTATACGTTTGCGTCCAGCAAGTTTTCCTGTAATTCGTATTGCTCAGTTGCAGGTGATTATGAGTCAGCCTCATTTTTATTCTAAAATAAAATATGCAATATCTTATAAGAAAATTAAAGAATTGTTAAATGTGGAACTTGATGAATATTGGAATACGCACTATGTTTTTAATAAGTCATCAATAAATAAGAAAAAGCAGTTAGGAGATTCAACTTTGGATGTTATTATAATAAACGCAATTGTACCTCTTTACTATCTTATTGGTGAAAAGGAAGAGAAATACAATGCCTATGCTACTACATTGTTGGGATCTGTAAAGGCTGAGCAAAATGCGATTGTAAAAAAGTATAGAAATGCAGGGAAGGAAATAAAATCAGCTTCTGATAGTCAGGCACTAATTCAGCTCTACAATTTTTATTGTAGTCCTAAAAAATGTTTAACTTGCAGCATTGGAAAACAACTCATGAAAAATGATTAATTTCTTCAGAAATTTTTTTAAAAAACAATTTTTTGGTGTTAGTTCTTGGTGGGCTAATCTTCTAGGAGTAAAAGCATCTTTTATTCGCTTGTTTTTTATTTATGCAGCTTTTACTAATGCTATCACTATTTTGATATATTTGTTTATGATTTTATTACTTAAAATAAGAAATCATTTTAAGTATAGAAAAAGAAAAAGTGTTTTTGATTTATAATAAATATGGAAAATCTACAAATAAAACTAACAGTATTACTTTTACTTATTGAAGTTATTGCTTTTGCATGGCTGATTATTGATATTCAGAAATCTAAGAAAAATCAAAATAAGATTATTGAATTAGAGCATCAAATATTGAAAGTTGAAGGTTCAATTATGGATCTTGAAAAAGTTATTGTTGAAAAGATAGATAAGTTGATTGAAAAATCTAATGACTAAAAGAAAAATTTGGGGCGTTTGTGCATGGCTTGCTGATAAGTTTGGTTTGGATGTTGGTGGGGTAAGAATATTATTTGTTGCTGCTGCTATTTTCGGATTTGGTTCGCCAGTAATTATCTACCTAATTTTGTACTTAGTAAAACCAAGCAATTATTAAATGAAAATTTTAATTACAGGAAGTAATGGCTTATTGGGTCAAAAATTGTTGCATAAGTTAAGAATAGATAATTCTGTAGAATTAATTGCTACTTCAAGGGGGGATAACAGAGTAAGCGAGCAGTCAAATTATAAATATATTGATTTAGATATTACGGATGAAACGGCTGTTGCTCAAATTATTGCAGAACAAAATCCAGATGTAGTTATCAATACAGCTGCAATGACAAATGTTGATTTGTGTGAGGCAGAAAAAGAAAATTGTGATGCCTTAAATGTAAGTGCCGTTCAGTTTTTGGCAGATGCTTGTGTTAAGATAGATGCTCATTTAATTCATATTTCAACTGATTTTATTTTTGATGGGGAGGATGGGCCTTATAAAGAGGAAGATGAACCGAACCCACTTTCATATTATGGGTTGTCCAAATTAAAATCGGAACATTTATTACAAGCTCATGCAGTAAAATGGACGGTTCTCAGAACCATTATTGTATTTGGTGTAGGGGAGAATTTGAGCAAAGGAAATATTGTCCTTTGGGCAAAGGGTGCTTTAGAAAAAGGAGAACCTTTAAATATTATTGACGACCAATTCCGAGCACCAACTTTAGCAGAGGATTTGGCTGATGCTTGTATATTGGCAGCCAATAAAAAAGCATTTGGTGTATTTAATGCTTCAGGGAAAGACATAATGAGTATTTATGAAATAGTTGAAAGGATTGCAAAACACTATGGAAATACTACAGAAAATTTAAATAAAATTAGTACAGCTACTTTAAATCAAACGGCAGGAAGACCACCTAAAACAGGTTTTGTTTTGGATAAGTCAAGACAGGTTTTGGGGTACAATCCTCATAGTTTTGAGGAGTGCCTTGCTCTATTAGATGAACAATTAAAACAATAATATGAAAAAACAACTTTTACTATTCACTGCTATGATGACTTCTTTTATCTCAGTACAAGCAGAAACTTTAAGCGAAACTATTGATGGATTTTTCAAACCCTTAGTAGATAATTATTTAGTTCCTGTTATATTTTGGGACCCAATTAAATTCTTTGGTTTTGATGTAGGGGCTGATGTGCCTATTGTTGTAATCTGGTTAGTTTTTGGGGCTATTTATTTTACTTTTAAAATGAATTTTATCAATATTAGAGGATTTAAACATGCTGTTGGTTTGGTTAAAGGAGATTATGATGATCCTAATGATAAAGGAGAGGTTTCTCATTTTCAAGCTTTAACTACTGCCCTTTCGGCAACTGTTGGTTTGGGTAATATTGCAGGGGTGGCTATCGCTATTTCTATTGGTGGTCCTGGGGCTACATTTTGGATGATAGTAGCAGGATTACTTGGTATGTCAGCTAAATTTGTAGAATGTACATTAGGTGTTAAATATCGTAAGATAGATGCAAATGGAGAAGTTTCTGGAGGGCCTATGTATTATTTGCGTGATGGTTTAGCAAAGTATAAGATGGGAGGATTAGGAAAAGTATTGGCAGTCCTTTTTGCAATCCTTTGTGTTGGTGGTTCTTTTGGTGGTGGTAATATGTTCCAAGCGAACCAAGCTTACGCACAACTTTCAGGGCAGTTTCCTGTTTTGGCGGGTAACGGACCAATGTTTGGTTTAATCTTAGCTATTTTAGTTGGTGCAGTAATTATTGGTGGGATAAAGTCTATTGCAAATGTTACAGAAAAAGTTGTTCCTTTTATGGCAGCATTATATGTTGGAACGGCATTAATTATCATTTTATTAAATATAACAGAAATAGGAAATGTATTTGTCATGATTTTCAAAGGTGCTTTTGCTCCTGATGCTGCTTTTGGTGGTGTTATTGGGGTGTTGATTCAAGGGTTTAGAAGGGCAGCTTTCTCTAATGAAGCAGGGGTTGGTTCAGCATCTATTGCCCATGCGGCAGCTAAAACTAACGAGCCAGTTTCGGAAGGAATTGTTGCTTTGTTGGAACCGTTTATTGATACAGTTGTAATTTGTACTATGACGGCTTTGGTATTAATCATTACAGGTTTCCATGATGTGCAAGGGGTGGAAGGTGCTCAAATGACTTCTCAGGCTTTTGGTTCAGTATTCTCTTGGTTCCCTTATTTATTAGTGGTGGCAATATTCCTGTTTGCTTTTTCTACTATGGTTTCTTGGTCATATTACGGTCTTAAATCTTGGGAGTTTTTATTCGGAAAAAGTAAACTTTCAGAATACTCGTATAAATTATTATTCCTTATTTTTATTGTGATTGGTTCTTCCGTAAAACTAGGGGCAGTACTCGACTTTTCTGATATGATGATATTGGCTATGGCCTTTCCAAATATCTTAGGATTACTTATTCTATCTAAGGAAGTTCGTTTGGATTTAGATACTTACTTTGATAAATTAAAAACAGGAGTGATTAAAAAATTCAAATAGTGATTGGAAAATTAAAAGACTATTTTCAGTTTAATAAGAAGGAGCGAAATGGTATTTTGCTCCTTTCTTGTCTTTTATTGTTACTGGTTTTATTTTATCAGTTTTCATATTTATTAAAACAAGAAAGTAAAACTGATTTTTCTGCTTTTGAAAAAGCACTTGCTGAACTGGAATATAAGCAAGAACCTATTATTGAAAAACAAAAAGATTCGCTTTTCTATTTTAATCCTAATACTTTAAATGATAAAGGTTGGTTGGCTTTAGGTTTGTCTGAAAAAAGATAAAAGAAAATAGAAATTCAGAAAAAGTGGAGCTACTTTTAAAACTAAAACAGATTTAAAAGATTGCTTTGCAATCAGTGATGAATTTTACAATAGGATTGAAAAGTATATCTCAATTCCTACAACCATTCCCCTTTTGGGAGGGGTTAGGGGTGGGCTTGAGAAACCAAAAGCAATAAAGGAAATAGTTGAACTGAATCAGGCAGATAGTTTACAACTCGTATCCATAAGTGGGATTGGTCCATTTTATGCTAAACAAATTTTAAAGTACAGAAAGGAATTAGGAGGGTTTAGGGATTATACTCAATTCACTGAAATATGGGGTTTAGAAAATTTGGAAATTCAAAAGTTGAAAAAACAAACTTCCATTGACAAATTATATATAAGGAAGATTAATGTGAATACAATTAAGTTGGAAAAATTGACAGTTCATCCGTACTTGAATTACAAGCAAGCAAAAATGATTGTGAATTACCGCAAACAACATGGCGATTTTAAAGAGCTTAAAGATATTCGTAAAATCAAACCGATTAGACCTGAATTATTTCGTAAAATTGCACCCTATTTAAAAACCCATGATTAGCGAAAAATTAGATGCAGCAATTCGGGAGGTACCTAACTTTCCAAAAGTAGGAGTTAACTTTAAGGATATTACAACTTTGTTGTTAAACCCTGAGTTGTCTTCTCAGATTGTTGATGCTTTTACTGCTGAATTGTCGCATCTCAAAATTGATGCAATTGTTGGTGTAGAAAGTAGAGGGTTCTTGTTTGGTTTTTTGTTGGCTAATAAAATGGGCGTCCCTTTTATTCCAATACGAAAAGTTGGGAAATTGCCAGCAGAAACCTTAAAGTATAAGTACGATTTGGAGTATGGTTCAGCTGAAGTAGAAGTGCATAAATCGGATATAAAGCAAGGGTGGAATGTATTAGTGCATGATGATTTATTGGCTACTGGAGGTACAGCTTGTGCTGCATCAGAATTAATACAACAGTTAGGAGCAAAAGTTGCTGGTTTTGCTTTTGTTATTAGTTTGGATTTTCTAAAAGGGAATGAGAAATTAGCAAAATATTCAAAAGAAATAATTAGTTTAAAAAAATATTAAATGGATTTTACAATTAACGAAAATCAAAAAATGATTGCTGATATGATTCAGCAGTTTGGAAAACAAAATATTACTCCTTTTGTGCGTGAGTGGGATGATAATCAAACTTTTCCAGTTGATGTATTTAAAAAGTTAGGAGAGTTGGGTTTGATGGGAGTGTTAGTCCCTACTGAATATGGTGGTTCTGCTTTTTCATATACTGAATATGTAACGGCTATTGAGCAGTTATCAATTTTAGATCCTTCAATTGGACTTTCTATGGCGGCACATAATTCTTTGTGTACAGGTCATATTTTACAATTCGGAAATGAAGAGCAAAAGAATAAATGGTTGCCAAAACTTGCTTCTGCTGAGTGGATTGGTGCCTGGGGATTAACTGAGCATAATACAGGTTCAGATGCAGGTGGGATGTCAACTACTGCAGTTAAGGATGGTAATGAGTGGGTGTTAAATGGAGCTAAGAATTTCATTACCCATGCTATTTCAGGTAATGTTGCAGTAGTTATAGTGCGAACGGGCGAAAAAGGTGATTCTCATGGAATGACTGCTTTTGTGGTGGAAAAAGGTACTTCTGGTTTTACTTCAGGAAAAAAAGAAGATAAATTAGGAATGCGAGCTTCAGAAACTGCTGAACTTATTTTTGATAATTGTCGTGTGCCAGAAGAAAATATTTTAGGAGAAGTAGGTGATGGTTTTATTCAGGCTATGAAGGTGTTGGATGGTGGTAGAATTTCCATTGCAGCCTTAGCATTAGGCACTGCAAAAGGAGCATATTATGCTGCTAAACAATATGCAAAAGAGCGTGAGCAGTTTGGTAAGCCAATTGCACAGTTTCAAGCCATTGCGTTCAAATTAACCGATATGGCAACTGAAATTGAGGCTTCAGAACTATTAATTTACAATTCTGCTGATAAAAAAAATAGAGGAGAGCGTATGACTTTGGAAGGAGCAATGGCAAAATATTATTCATCAGAAGTAGCAGTAAGAGTAGCGACTGATGCTGTGCAAGTTCTAGGTGGTTATGGTTACACTAAGGATTTTCCGGTGGAGCGTTTTTATCGTGATTCTAAGCTGTGTACTATTGGTGAAGGGACCTCAGAAATACAAAAATTAGTAATTGCAAAACAAATTATAGGATAATGTTTGTTAATTGCAAAGTTATTTATATTTTTGCAGCCCAAATTTAAAAAGAAATATGTTAGTAATACCAGTAAAAGACGGAGAGAATATTGATAGAGCCCTTAAGCGTTTCAAAAGAAAATTCTTAAAAACAGGAACTTTAAAACAATTAAGAGCTAGAAAGCAGTACATAAAACCGACTGAAAGAAATCGTGTTAAGATGCAAAAAGCAGCTTACTCTGAGGCGCTTCTTAGAGATATGGAATAAAAAATAATTTTTTATAATTATAAAACCTTTTTATTTGTAATTTCGTTACAAGTTTAAAGGTTTTTTTATGTCAAAAAATAAATTCATTATATATCTATCTTCTGAAAAAAGATTTTCTGAGCATACTGTAAAATCATATACTACCGATTTAAATCAGTTCACCACTTTTCTTGCTGATGAATTCCAAATTACTGATGATATTGATGAAGTTCGTTTTCAGATAATCAGAACATGGATATCTTCTTTGTTAGAAAAAGGAGTAAATCCTAGGTCAGTTAATCGAAAAATATCCACTTTAAAATCCTATTTTAAATTCCTAATAAGGGAAGGAGTCATTGTAGAAAACCCTATGATGAAGGTGGTTGCTCCAAAATCCAAAAAAAGACTACCTGTTTTTATAGAAGAAGATCAGATTCAATCCTTATTAAATGAGGTGCAGTTTGAAGGAGGTTTTATTGGAGAAAGAAATAAGTTAATAATAGAGCTATTCTATGTTACTGGTATTCGTCTTTCAGAACTTATAAATATTAAAATTAGCGATATTGACTTTCAAAACCAATTAATTAAGGTTTTAGGGAAGAGAAATAAGGAGCGACTTATTCCTTTATCTTCTAGTGTGCTAGTGGGGTTAAGTAATTTTATTGAAAAAAATCAACAAAATCAGTTTCTTTTTACTAATTTGGACGGGAAGAAATTGTATACTAAACTAGTGTACCGTCTCGTTAACAAGTGTATAGGCGAAATTAGTAGCGTGAATAAGAAAAGTCCACATATATTAAGGCATACATTTGCAACACATATGTTAAATAATGGTGCTGATATTAATGCAATAAAGGAATTGTTGGGGCATGCAAATCTAAGTGCTACTCAAGTCTATACTCACAATACCATTGATAAATTAAAAACAGTTTATAAACAAGCTCATCCAAGAGCGTAAAATAATATATTATGAATATTCAAATACAAGCAGTTCATTTTTCGGCAGACAAAGAATTAAAAGACTTTATAAATAGAAAGGTTGAAAAACTGATTTCTATAGATGATAGTATTATTAATGCTGATGTATATTTAAAGGTGGATAAGCCAGAGTCTTATGATAATAAGATTGTCGAAATTAAACTTCATTCTTCATTGGGTGAATATTTTGCAAAAAAACAAGCTGATTCTTTTGAAGAATCAGCTGATTTAGCTTCCCAAGCTTTGCGTAAACAAATCCTGAAACACAAGGAAAAATAAGCTCAAAAATCTTCTCGATTTAAATATTTAAAAAAAACTTTTCTTTTTAATTGGTTGTATTAAAAACTTTAATAAATTTGCAGCCCATTTTAAAGGTGATAGTTCATTTAAATATACATTAATTTAATATAAGCCGATATAGCTCAGCTGGCTAGAGCAGCTGATTTGTAATCAGCAGGTCGTGGGTTCGAGTCCCTCTATCGGCTCTTATTTTAATGGGGGGATACTCAAGCGGTCAACGAGGGCAGACTGTAAATCTGCTGGCTACGCCTTCACAGGTTCGAATCCTGTTCCCCCCACATAAATTAATGAAATTGCGAGAGTAGCTCAGTTGGTAGAGCGTCAGCCTTCCAAGCTGAGGGTCGCGGGTTCGAATCCCGTCTCTCGCTCAACTTCACTAGCCGGTGTAGCTCAGGGGTAGAGCGTTTCCTTGGTAAGGAAGAGGTCACGGGTTCAATTCCCGTCATTGGCTCTAGGTAGAAGTAGTAGTACAGAAAGTAGAATTTATAACTAAATTAATAATAACTAAATTTAACAAAAATGGCAAAAGAAAATTTTAATCGTACCAAGCCACACTTGAACATTGGTACTATTGGTCATGTTGACCATGGAAAAACAACCTTAACTGCTGCAATTACAAAAGTATTAGCAGAAGCAGGTGGTGCTGAAGTTCGTGATTTTGACACGATTGATAATGCGCCAGAGGAAAAAGAAAGAGGTATTACAATTAATACATCTCATGTTGAGTATGAAACTGAGAACAGACATTATGCTCACGTAGATTGTCCAGGTCACGCGGATTACGTTAAGAACATGGTAACTGGAGCTGCACAGATGGATGGTGCAATTTTAGTATGTGCTGCAACTGATGGTCCTATGCCTCAAACAAGAGAGCATATCCTTTTAGCAAGACAGGTTGGAGTGCCTTCAATTGTTGTATTCTTGAATAAAGCGGATATGGTTGATGATGAGGAATTAATGGAATTAGTTGATATGGAAGTTAGAGAATTATTATCTTTCTATGATTATGATGGAGATAATACTCCTGTAATTGCTGGATCTGCTTTAGGTGGATTGAATGGTGATGCAGATTGGACTCCGAAAATTAATGAATTAATGGCTGCTGTTGATGCTTGGATTCCTGAGCCAGTAAGAGATAATGAAAAACCTTTCTTGATGCCAATTGAGGATGTATTCACTATTACAGGTAGGGGTACTGTTGCAACTGGTAGAATCGAAACTGGTGTTGCAAATACTGCTGATGCTGTTGATATTATTGGTATGGGAGCTGAAAAATTAGCTTCTACAATTACTGGGGTTGAGATGTTTAGAAAAATCTTAGATAGAGGTGAGGCTGGTGATAATGTTGGTATCTTACTAAGAGGTATTGAGAAGACAGATATTAAAAGAGGAATGGTAATTTGTAAGCCAGGATCTGTATCTCCACACCAAAAGTTTGAAGCTGAGGTTTATATCTTGAAAAAAGAAGAGGGTGGTAGACATACTCCTTTCCATAACAAGTACCGTCCACAGTTTTATATTAGAACAACTGATGTAACTGGTGAGATATTCTTACCTGCAGGAACTGAGATGGTAATGCCTGGTGATAACTTGACTATTACTGTAGAGTTAATTGCTGGTGTTGCAATGAGTGAAGGTTTAAGGTTCGCAATCCGTGAGGGTGGTAGAACTGTTGGAGCTGGACAAATTACTAAATTACTTTAGTAACTAAATCATAAGTTTGACAGTTAAAGGAAGGTTGATTTTCAATCTTCCTTTACTGTGTAAACGGGTGTAGCTCAATTGGTAGAGTAGTAGTCTCCAAAACTATTGGCTGGGAGTTCGAGTCTCTCCACCCGTGCGAAAAAAAGAATTAAGAAAAATGGCAAATAAAGGAACATATATTAAGGAGTCGTATGACGAGTTAATAAATAAAGTGAGTTGGCCAACTTGGTCAGAATTACAAAGCAGTTCTATTGTTGTTGCAATTGCAACAGTGATAATTGCTTTAATTATTTATGTAATGGATTCAGCATTTAGTAATGTGATGAATTTATTTTATGGTTTCTTTTCATAATTAGAGGATGGAGCAAGAAGTAGGAAATATGAAATGGTACGTCCTAAGAGTGATGGGAGGTAAAGAGAATAAAACAGTATCTTTTATTGAAAAGGAAATTGATCGCTTAGGAATGCAAGATTTTGTTGCTCAGATATTGGTGCCAACTGAAAAAGTCTACCAAATTAGAAATGGTAAGAAGGTAAGTAAAGAGAGGAATTTCTTTCCTGGTTATGTTTTGGTTGAAGCTAATTTAGTTGGAGAAGTTCCTCATATTTTAAAGAATGTTACTAATGTTCTTGGGTTTTTAGGAGCTACTAAAGGAGGTGTTCCTGTACCAATGAGAAAGAGTGAGATTAATAGAATTTTAGGTAAGGTTGATGAAATGGCTCTTACTGATGAAAGTGTTAGTATTCCTTTTGTTGTTGGCGAAACAGTGAAAGTTATTGATGGACCTTTTAATAGTTTTAATGCCGAGATTGAAGGTATTGATGAACAAAAGAAGAAGTTAAAATTAATGGTAAAAATCTTTGGGAGAAAAACTCCTTTAGAGTTAAATTTTATGCAAGTAGAAAAAATATAATAGAATGGCAAAAGAAATTTCAGCACTTATTAAATTACAGATTAGAGGAGGGGCAGCAAATCCTGCACCACCAGTTGGTCCTGCATTAGGAGCGAAAGGGGTGAACATCATGGAGTTCTGTAAACAATTTAATGCAAGAACACAAGATAAAGCAGGAAGTATTGTTCCTGTTGTAATTACAGTATTTGCAGATAAATCATTTGAATTTATCATTAAAACTGCACCTGCTGCTGCACAAATTTTAGCTGCTGCTAAAAAGAAAAGCGGATCAGGTGAACCAAACAGAGTGAAAGTTGCTACAATTACTTGGGATCAAGTAAGAGCAATTGCAGAAGATAAAATGCCAGATTTAAATGCTTTTAAAGTGGAGTCAGCAATGAAGATGGTAGCTGGTACTGCAAGAAGTATGGGGATAAATGTTAAAGGAGCTTTTCCTTCATAAAAAATAAAATTTAAAATAGTTTAACTAATGGGAACTAGCAAAAAAAGAAAAAGTGCTTTGGAAAATGTTGATATGAAAAAATCATATAGCATTGAAGAAGCTTCAGCAATTATCAAAGATAATGCAAAAGCTAAATTTGATGAGTCTGTAGAATTGGCAGTAAGATTAGGAGTTGATCCTAGGCAAGCTAATCAAATGGTAAGAGGTGTTGCTTCTTTACCACACGGTACAGGTAAAAAATTAAAAGTATTAGCTTTAGTTTCGGCTGACAAAGAAGCAGAAGCAAAAGAAGCTGGTGCTGATTTTGTTGGTTTGGACGAGTATATTGAAAAAATCAAAGGAGGTTGGACAGATATTGATGTTATCGTAACAATGCCTTCAATTATGGGTAAGATTGGTGCTTTAGGTAGAGTGTTAGGGCCAAGAGGATTGATGCCAAACCCAAAATCAGGAACTGTAACTATGGATGTTGCAAAAGCTGTTTCTGATGTAAAAAAAGGAAAAATTGATTTCAAGGTAGAGAAGAATGGAATTATTCATGCTTCAGTTGCTAAGGTTTCTTTTGATGCTAATAAGATTGCTGAAAACGCTAATGAGTTATTACAAACAATCATTAAGTTAAAGCCTTCTGCAGCAAAAGGTACTTATGTAAAAAGTGTTTTTATGTCAAGCACTATGGGATTAGGATTAGAAATTGATGCTAACTCGATAGTTTAATAAATTTTAGAAAAGCGTAAGATGAATAAATTAGAAAAAAATCAAATGATTGAGGTCCTTGACGGGATGCTTAATGAAAATAATAACTTTTATTTAGCTGATATCTCTGGCTTAACTGCTGAGGAAAATAGTGCTTTAAGAAGATTATGTTTTAAAAGAAATGTTTCTTTACAAGTTGTAAAAAACACTCTTTTGAAAAAAGCTTTAGAAAAGAATGAAGCTAACTTTAGTGAATTGTATGATGTATTAGTTGGTAATACTTCAATCATGCAAGCTGAAGCTGGTAACGGACCTGCTAAAGTTATTCAAGAATTTAGAAAAAAGAATGCAAAACCAATCTTAAAAGCTGCTCATATTGAGGAGTCACTTTATGTTGGAGATGAGAATTTATCAGCACTTGCAGATCTTAAGTCTAAAGACGAATTGATTGGTGATATTATCACCTTATTACAATCTCCAGCTAAGAATGTTATCTCTGCATTACAGTCAGGTGGTAACAAACTTTCAGGAATTGTAAAGGCCTTAGAAGAAAAGGCTTCATAAAGAAGAAATGCTTCCAACATTTAAAATAAAGTAAAACAAATTAAAACAAAATAAAATGGCAGATTTAAAAAAATTCGCAGAAGAATTAGTTAACCTTTCAGTAAAAGATGTTAACGAATTAGCAACTATACTTAAAGATGAGTATGGTATTGAGCCAGCAGCAGCAGTTGCAGTAGCAGGCCCAGCAGCAGCAGGTGGTGGTGAAGCAGCAGGTGAAGAACAAACAGAATTTGATGTTATCTTAAAAGAGGCAGGAGGTTCTAAATTAAAAGTTGTTAAAACTGTAAAGGAATTAACAGGTTTAGGATTGAAAGAAGCTAAAGATATTGTTGACAGTGCTCCAAAAGCAGTAAAAGAAGGAGTATCTAAAGATGAAGCTGAAGGAATTCAGAAAGCACTAGAAGAAGCTGGAGCTGTAGTTGAGCTTAAGTAATTTTCTTTAAACATTTAAAAGGTTTAAATCTTATGGTGACATAAGGTTTAAACCCTTTCGTTTTTTTATAGAACCCCTTTTTTATAACTAAAACTCACAGCCTTGGCTAAACAAAATAACACCCAAAGAATTAATTTCGCATCCATTAAAAATACGGTTAACTTCCCGGATTTTTTGGATATTCAGCTTAAAAGTTTCCAATCTTTTTTCCAGATAGGTACTACCCTTGAAGAAAGAAGAAATGAAGGACTTTACAAAGCATTTGAAGAGCTTTTCCCAATTACAGATTCAAGAAACAATTTCGTTCTTGAATTTATTGATTATACAATTGACCCTCCTAGATATTCGATTGAAGAATGTATTAATAGAGGATTAACTTTTAAAGTACCTTTAAAGGTAAAGTTAAAGTTATATTGTACTGACCCAGATCATGAGGATTTTGAAACTATCGTTCAGGATGTTTATTTCGGAAATATTCCGTTTATGACACCTAAAGGTAGTTTTGTAATTAATGGTGCAGAAAGAATTATTGTATCTCAGTTACACAGATCTCCAGGGGTATTCTTTGGACAAAGTTTCCATTCTAATGGAACAAAATTATACTCAGCAAGAGTAATTCCTTTTAAAGGTTCTTGGATTGAGTTTACTACAGACATAAACAATGTAATGTATGCTTACATTGATAGAAAGAAAAAATTACCAGTTACTACTTTATTAAGAGCTATCGGTTACGAAAGTGATAGAGATATTCTTGAGATTTTTAACCTTGCTGATGAAGTTAAGGTTTCTAAAAGTGGATTGAAAAGAGTTGTTGGAAGAAAATTAGCTGCCAGAGTATTGAAGTCTTGGGTAGATGATTTTGTGGATGAGGATACTGGTGAATTAGTGCCAATTGAAAGAAATGAAGTGATTCTTGAAAGAGATACTATCATTGAAAAATCTCATATTGACGAGATTGTAGATTCTGGTGTTGAAACTATTTTATTACATAAAGATGACGGAAGTGCATCAGACCATGCTTTAGTTTATAATACTTTACAAAAAGATCCTACTAACTCTGAGGTTGAAGCAGTTCGTCATATATACAGACAATTAAGAAGTGCTGAAGCTCCTGATGATGAAACGGCAAGAGGAATTATTGATAAATTATTCTTTTCTGACCAAAGATATAGTTTAGGACATGTAGGTAGATTTAGAATTAACAGAAGGTTAAAACTAGATATTCCTGAAGATAAAATGGTATTAACTAATGAAGATATTGTATCAATCATTAGTAACCTTATTTCCTTAGTTAACTCAAAAGTGGATGTGGATGATATTGATCACTTGAGTAACAGAAGAATTAGAACGGTAGGTGAGCAGCTTTCAAACCAATTTAATGTTGGATTGAGTAGAATGGCAAGAACTATTCGTGAGAGAATGAATGTAAGAGACAATGAGGTGTTTACACCAATTGACTTGATTAATGCAAAAACTTTATCTGCAGTAATTAACTCTTTCTTTGGAACTTCACAGTTGTCTCAATTTATGGATCAAACGAATCCATTAGCAGAGGTAACACACAAAAGAAGAATTTCAGCTCTTGGGCCTGGCGGTTTAACAAGAGAAAGAGCAGGTTTTGAGGTGCGAGATGTACATTATACGCATTATGGAAGACTTTGTCCTATTGAAACTCCTGAGGGGCCAAATATTGGTCTGATTTCATCTTTAGCAGTATTCGCTAAGATTAATACTTTAGGGTTTATTGAAACTCCTTATAGAGAAGTTGAAGAAGGTAAAATTGATATTTCAAAAGCACCAGTTTATAAAAGTGCTGAACAGGAAGAAGAGCAAATTATTGCACAAGCAAATGCTCCACTTACTGAGGATGGATCATTTGAAAAAGAAAGAATTCAATCAAGAAGTGAGGCCGATTATTTAATTGCTGAACCTAAGAATGTAACTTTGATGGATGTAGCTCCTAATCAAATTGCATCTATTGCTGCATCTTTAATTCCTTTCTTGGAACATGATGATGCGAATAGAGCACTGATGGGATCGAATATGATGCGTCAAGCAGTGCCTTTATTAAGAACGGATGCACCTATTGTTGGTACAGGAATTGAGCCCCATGTTGCTCGTGATTCTAGAACAATGATTAATGCTGAAGGGGAAGGTAAAGTAACTTATGTTGATGCGAATACGATAAAAGTAAAATACACAAAAACTGAGGAGGAGAAATTAGTAAGTTTTGATGAGGATGAGAAGACTTATAGCTTAACTAAATTCCAAAAAACGAATCAGAGAACTTGTATTAACATTCAACCAATTGTTAGGGTTGGAGATAAAGTAACTAAAGGACAAGTATTGTGTGATGGTTACGCAACTGAAAATGGTGAATTAGCTATTGGACGTAACTTAAAAGTTGCCTTCATGCCTTGGAAAGGGTATAACTTTGAGGATGCAATTATCTTATCAGAAAGAGTAGTAAGAGAAGATTTATTTACTTCATTACATATTGCTGAACATGTTGTTAATGTTAGAGAAACTAAAAGGGGGGCTGAGGAGTTAACAGCTGATATTCCTAATATTTCAGAAACTGCAACTAAGGATTTAGATGAATATGGAATGGTAAGAATTGGTGCTCATATTAAAACGGGTGATATTCTTATTGGTAAAATTACTCCTAAAGGAGAATCTGATCCTACTCCAGAAGAGAAATTATTAAGAGCTATCTTTGGTGAAAAAGCAGGAGATGTAAAGGATGCTTCTTTAAAAGCTAAGCCTTCTAATCAGGGGGTAATTATTGGTAAATCATTATTCTCTAAAACTGTAAAAGACAGACGTGCTAAATCAGCTGATAAAGAAGAGCTAGAACGTTTGGATACTGTTTTTGAAAAAGAAGCTTATGCACTTAAGAATATCTTAGCAGCTAAACTTTACCAAATTATTGGAGGTAAAGCATCTAAAGGGGTTAAGAATATTTTAGGAGAAGAAGTAATTCCTAAGAGCGAGAAGTTCACTAAGAAAATGTTATTAGGAATTGACTTTACTTTAGTTGATCCTTATAAATGGACAGGTAGCCAAGATAACAATACATTAGTAAATAGAACGATTGAGAACTATTTAAGAATGTATAATGATATTTATGGAGAGCACAGAAGAAAGCGTTTTGCAATTACTATTGGTGATGAATTGCCAAATGGAGTATTGCAATTAGCGAAAGTTCAGATTGCTCAAAAACGTAAAATTAAGGTTGGTGATAAGTTAGCAGGTCGTCATGGAAATAAAGGTATTGTGTCTCGTGTAGTTAGAGATGAAGATATGCCTTTCTTAGAAGACGGAACTCCTGTTGATATTATTTTAAATCCACTTGGTGTACCTTCTAGGATGAACCTTGGTCAGATTTATGAAACTATCTTAGGTTGGGCAGGAGAAGAATTAGGTAAAAAATACTTTACTCCTGTATTTGATGGAGCAAGTATGGATCAAATTAATGCTGAAACGGATGAAGCTGGATTACCAAGATTAGGTCAAACTTATCTTTATGATGGTGGTACAGGTGAGCGTTTTGAACAAACAGCTACAGTTGGTATCATCTATATGCTTAAACTTGGTCACTTAATTGACGATAAGATGCACGCTCGTTCTATTGGGCCATACTCATTAATTACACAACAACCACTTGGAGGTAAGGCTCAGTTTGGTGGGCAAAGACTTGGAGAGATGGAGGTTTGGGCACTTGAAGGTTATGGTGCAGCAAATATTTTACAAGAGATGCTTACGCTTAAGTCTGATGATGTAATTGGTAGAGCAAAAGCTTTTGAAGCAATTGTAAAAGGAAAAGATTTGCCTACTCCAGGTATTCCAGAATCATTTAATGTATTGCTACACGAATTAAATGGTTTAGGACTTAAAGTTTCATTTGAATAATATTACTCATGAGAAATACAAAAAATAACAGACAAGCTCAGGATATCAATGCGATAAAAATTTCTTTATCATCTCCTGAAGATATTTTAGAAAAATCATCTGGTGAGGTTACAAAACCAGAAACGATTAACTACAGAACTTATAAGCCAGAAAGTGGTGGATTATTCTGTGAAAGAGTTTTTGGTCCTACCAAAGATTTTGAATGCCATTGTGGTAAATACAAAAGAATCAGATATAGAGGTATTGTATGTGATAGATGTGGGGTTGAAGTAACAGAAAAGAAAGTAAGAAGAGAGCGTATAGGACACATTAGTTTAGTTGTTCCTGTTGCGCATATCTGGTACTTCCGTACTTTACCTAACAAAATTGGTTATTTACTAGGGTTGCCATCTAAGAAATTAGATATGATTATTTACTATGAAAGATATGTAGTAATTAATACTCCTGAAGGAATTGTAAATGCTGAAGGTGAAGCTGTAAAATATTTAGACTTCCTAACTGAGGAAGAATATTTAGATATTTTAGATGCTCAACCATTAGAAAGTCAGTATTTAAGTGATGATGATCCTAATAAGTTTGTAGCAAAAATGGGTGCAGAGGCAATTCACGACTTATTGTCAAGATTAAATTTAGATGATTTATCATACCAATTAAGAGATCAAGCAGCTAATGAAACTTCACAGCAGAGAAAAACTGAGGCGTTAAAGCGTTTGCAAATTGTTGAAGCTATGCGTGAAGGGCAATCGCATACTGAGAATAGACCTGAATGGATGACCATTAAAGTTATTCCAGTTATTCCACCAGAATTAAGACCATTAGTACCATTAGATGGAGGTCGTTTTGCTACTTCTGATTTAAATGATTTATATAGAAGGGTAATCATTAGAAATAATAGATTAAAAAGATTAATGGAGATTAATGCTCCTGAGATTATTTTAAGAAATGAGAAAAGAATGTTACAGGAATCTGTAGATGCTCTTTTTGATAATTCAAGAAAATCTTCAGCTGTAAAGGCAGATGGTAAGAGAGCATTAAAATCTTTATCTGATTCCTTAAAAGGAAAACAAGGTAGATTTCGTCAGAATTTGTTAGGTAAAAGGGTAGATTATTCTGCTCGTTCGGTAATTGTTGTAGGGCCAGAAATGGAATTACACGAATGTGGATTACCTAAGGATATGGCAGCTGAACTTTACAAACCATTTATCATCAGAAAACTGATAGAAAGAGGGATTGTAAAAACAGTTAAATCTGCTAAAAAAATTATTGATAGCAAAGAACCTGTAGTTTGGGATATTTTGGAAAATGTGATGAAAGGACATCCAGTTTTATTAAACAGGGCTCCTACGCTTCATAGGCTTGGTATTCAGGCTTTCCAACCTAAAATGATTGAAGGGAAAGCAATTCAATTACACCCATTAGCTTGTGCGGCATTTAATGCCGATTTTGATGGGGATCAAATGGCAGTACACTTACCATTAGGTGCGGCTGCAATTTTAGAAGCTCAAGTATTAATGTTGGCTTCCCACAATATTTTGAACCCTGCAAATGGAGCTCCTATTACTGTACCTTCACAGGATATGGTTCTTGGTTTATATTATATGACTAAGGAGAAACGTTCAACTGATGAGGAAAAAGTAAAAGGAGAAGGAATGACTTTCTATTCTTTGGATGAGGTAAAAATTGCCTACAATGAAAAGCAAGCTGACTTACACGCAATGATTAAAGTTCGAGTTAAGGATACTAAAGGTAAAACTACTTTAGTTGATACAACTGTTGGAAGAGTATTGTTTAATGAATTTGTACCTTTAGAGGTTGATTTTGTAAATGAATTATTGACTAAGAAAGCGTTAAGAAATATTATTGGTGATGTATTAGAAAGATGTGGTGTTGCTGGTACTGTTCATTTCTTAGATGGAATTAAAACTATTGGTTTTGATATGGCATTTAGAGGTGGATTATCATTTAATCTTGGTGATGTAATTGTTCCTGAAGAAAAAGAAGGATTAATTGCTGATGCTAACAAAAAGGTTGATGAGATTAAGGGTAACTATGCAATGGGTTTCATCACGAATAATGAAAGATATAATCAAGTAATTGATGTTTGGACAACTACTAATGCAAGATTAACTGATACAGTTATGAGAAACATTAGTACAGATAAACAAGGATTCAACTCTGTATATATGATGCTTGATTCTGGTGCAAGGGGTTCTAAGGAACAAATTCGTCAGTTATCTGGTATGAGGGGACTTATGGCAAAGCCTAAAAAATCGGGTGATCATGGAGAATCAATTATTGAGAATCCAATTACAACTAACTTTAGAGAAGGACTGTCAATTTTGGAATACTTTATCTCGACTCACGGGGCGAGAAAAGGACTTGCGGATACGGCACTTAAAACGGCAGATGCGGGTTACCTTACAAGAAGATTAGTTGATGTAGCACAAGATGTTATTGTTACTGAAGAAGATTGTGAAACTCTAAGAGGATTAGAAACTTTTGCATTAAAGAACAATGATGATATTGTTGAATCTTTAAGTGATAGAATTTCTGGTAGAGTAAGTTTACATGATGTTTATCATCCAAAAACTGAAAAGTTATTTGTTGCTTCATCTGATATGATTACAGCTACTGTTGCTAAAGCAATTGATACTGCAGGAATTGAAATGGTTGAAGTTCGTTCAGCATTAACATGTGCTACTCGTAGGGGTATTTGTGTAAAATGTTATGGTAAATCATTATCAACTAACAGAATGGCGCAAGTAGGTGAGTCAGTTGGTGTAGTTGCTGCTCAATCAGTTGGGGAGCCAGGTACACAGCTTACACTTAGAACCTTCCATGTTGGGGGTACTGCATCTAGGTCAGAGGTTGATTCTTCTATTACTATTAAAAAAGATGGTAGATTAGAAATTGAAGATTTAAGAACAGTTAAGACAACTAATAAAGATGGCGATAAAATTGAAATCGTTATTAGTAGATCAGCTGAAACTAGAGTAATTGATGATAAGAATGGAGTAATCCTTTCATCAGCAATTGTTCCTTATGGTTCAACAATCTTTATTAAAGATGGAGCTGTTAAAAAAGGGGATGTTGTTTGTGAGTGGGATCCGTATAATGCTGTAATTGTTTCTGAGATTGCTGGTAAGGTTGAGTTCATGGATATTGAAGAAGGTGTTTCTTACCGTACTGAATCTGACGAGCAAACTGGTCATCAAGAAAAAGTAATTATTGATAGTAGAAATAGAAAAATTTCTGCCTCTATTACAATTGGTGATAAAAACTATAGTGTTCCTGTAGGATCACATTTAGCAGTTGAAGATGCAAGTAAGATTAAAGCGGGTGCTATTTTAGCTAAGATTCCTAGATCAGCAGGTTCGTCTGGGGATATTACAGGGGGACTTCCAAGAGTAACAGAAATGTTTGAGGCAAGAAACCCTTCTAATCCAGCTGTAGTTTCTGAAATTGATGGTTCTGTTTCATTCGGGAAAATCAAAAGAGGAAATAGAGAGGTGATAATTACTTCTAAAAATGGTGAAACTAAGAAATACTTAATCAAATTGGCTAAGCATATTTTAGTACAAGAAAATGATTATGTAAAGTCAGGAACTCCACTTTGTGATGGTGTTATTACTCCTGCTGATATTTTAGCAATTAAAGGGGTAGTTACTGTACAACAATACATTGTAAACGAGATTCAAGATGTATATCGTTTACAAGGGGTGAAGATTAATGATAAGCACTTTGAGGTATTAGTTAGACAAATGATGCGTAAAGTGAAGATTGCTGATTCTGGTGATACTTATTTATTAGAAAACTCATTGGTAGGAAAAGAAGCATTTAATGAGCAAAATGATAAGATTTTTGGAATGAAACTTGTTGAAGAAGCAGGAGATTCTGAAGACTTAAAAGTTGGACAGATTGTTTCTCCAAGACAGTTAAGAGAAGAGAATTCAAGATTGAAGCGTAAGGATATGAAAGAGGTTGAAGCTAGAGATGCAGTTCCTGCAGTAGCTACTCCAGTTCTTCAAGGAATTACAAGAGCTTCATTACAAGTTGATTCTTGGATTTCAGCTGCATCATTCCAGCAAACTACTAAAGTACTTAATGAAGCTGCAATTAATGCTAAGCGTGATAACTTAATCGGACTGAAAGAGAATGTAATTATTGGTAAGAAAATACCAGCAGGTACAGGATTAGTTCAGGCTGCTGAAACAGTTGTTGGTTCACAAGCTGAGTACGATAAATTAATGAATCCTGATACAGAGGAAGAAGTTGTAACAACTGAAGAAGTAGTTGAAGCAACAATTGAAACTGCAACAGAAGAGTAAACTAATTATTATGTCAGAGGAAAATAAAAAAGAAGGACTAAATATTGAGCTTACTGAAGAAGTAGCTGAAGGAACTTATAGCAACTTGGCTATTATCAATCATTCTCCATCAGAGTTTGTGGTTGATTTTATCCAAATGATGCCAGGAATTCCTAAAGCAAAAGTGAAATCAAGAATTATTCTTACTCCTCAACATGCTAAACGATTAATGAAAGCACTTGCTGATAATGTAAATAAATTTGAAAATCAGCATGGTGAAATTAAGGATGTTGATCCTGCTGCCGGAATTCCAATGAATTTTGGAGGGCCAACACCATTAGCATAATCATTAAAATCATAAAACTAAAAAAGCCTGCAAATTGCAGGCTTTTTTTATGATCAATATTTTAAGTTGTTTATCCTAAAAAAGGATATTTGTAGTCAGTAGCAGGTACAAATGTTTCTTTAATTGTTCTTGGAGAAACCCATCTTAATAAATTTAAGATTGATCCTGCCTTATCATTTGTACCTGAGCCTCTAGCTCCACCAAATGGTTGTTGCCCAACAACAGCTCCAGTTGGCTTGTCATTAATGTAGAAGTTTCCTGCTGCATTTTCTAAGGCTTTGGTAGCATACTCGGCAGCATATCTATCTACTGATAAAATAGCTCCTGTTAAAGCATACTCTGATGTGTTATCTACTAATTCAAGCGTTTCTTCCCACTTGTCAGCATCATATACATAAATAGTCATTACAGGGCCAAATACTTCCTCCACCATAGTTTTAAACATAGGATTGGTAGTTACAATAATAGTTGGTTCAATAAAATAACCTACTGATTTATCATAATTTCCTCCTGAAATAATTTCAGCATCATCAGCTATTTTTGCAAAATCAATATAAGATGAAATACTATCAAATGCTTTTTCAGAAATTACAGCATTAATGAAGTTTGAAGTATCCTCAGGAGAACCCATTTTGAAACTTTTACAGTCAGCAATAATTTGAGTTTTCACATCTCCCCATAAATTAGAAGGGATATAAGCACGAGAGGCAGCTGAACATTTTTGCCCTTGGAATTCAAAAGCACCTCTTGAAATAGCAGTTGCTACTTCAGCAGCTACTGCTGATTTATGTGCAATAATGAAATCTTTTCCTCCTGTCTCCCCAACTATTCTTGGGTATGATTTATATTTTTCAATGTTGTTTCCTATTCCTTTCCAAAGCGTACGGAATACATCAGTACTTCCTGTAAAGTGTAAGCCTGCAAAGTTTTTATCTTCAAATACTACTTTTGAAATTTCTCTACCACTAACCGTTACCATATTAATTACTCCATCAGGTAATCCTGCTGCTTGGAATATTTCCATAATTACTTGTGCAGAATAAATTTGTGTTTCTGCTGGTTTCCAAACTACTACATTCCCTAGCATTGCTGGTGCTGCACAAAGGTTAGCACAAATAGAAGTAAAGTTAAATGGTGTTAATGCAAAAACAAATCCTTCCAATGGTCGGTGTTCTAAACGATTCCACATTCCTGGTAATGATTCTGGTTGTTCTTTGTACAACTGACTCATGTATTGTACATTGAATTTAAAGAAATCAATCAGTTCACAAGCAGCATCTATCTCAGCTTGCATTACATTTTTACTTTGAGCCAACATAGTAGCAGCATTCAGTTTTGCTCTATATGGTCCTGCTAACAAATCAGCAGCTTTTAAGAAGATAGAAGCTCTATGCTCCCAACTCATATTTTCCCACTTTTCACGAGCAGCCATAGCAGCATCAATTGCATCACGAACCTCTTGTTCTCCTCCATAATTGGAAGTTCCGATTACATGTCTATGCTCATGAGGTGGTGTTAAATTTCTTTTATCATCAGTAAATACTTGTTTGTCGCCAATATACATTGGCACATCAACAGTAGTATTGTACATTCTTTTGTATTCTGCTAGTAATTCAGTGCGCTCAGGGCTTCCTGGAGCATATCCTTTTACTGGCTCGTTTACCGCTTTGGGTACATTATAAAATCCGTTTGACATTTTTTAATTTTTATTTATAAAATTCTATTTGCAAATTTAGTTATTTGCTACTACTAAAACAGTTCTTTTGATGAAGTTTTAAAAAAGCCTACAAACCTATCGTATCTATCGCCTACAGCACGGTAGTATACGTATACATAGTAATCGTTACGGGTTTGGTAATGCGTTCCTTCAATAAAGGAAATATCTACTCTACCTGTACTAATATCATTTAAGGCATAATGATAGTTGTAATAACCTTGTTTTAGGTAAATGCTTCCTCCATATTGCTTTTGTTCATTATTGTATTCTAGTTTGAAATCTTTCTTCAATTCCCAATCAGAAAATTCGCCCAATACATATAAATCACCATAACTGATATGATCTACAGGAAGTGTGAAATGCACAAAAGCATAGTCTGCCTCAATAGAGGATTTCCAACCTTCTTGAGATTTAATAAGGAACTTTCCGTTAATGTCTGGTTCAATGGAGTAGCGGTCAAAAGGTCGTTTTCTATCCTTGAATAAATACACATGGTTGTAGGTGCTATCATAAGTAATTTCCTTTATTCTATCTGACTGAAAGCGTAAACTCTTGATGTCAAAATGACGAAATTCATTGTTTGCCCAAAAGGTATTATCGTCTTCATAGTCATACACCAATTCATTGTTTTTTACAAAAATAGGAGTGAGGTCTGTTATAGCATTATCCTCTTTGTTGTTTTGCTTAATAGTGACTTTTATATCAGAAAATGGGTCGGCTACCACTAAGTTAGGATGCTTAATCGTAAAGTCAATTTCATGTTTTGTATTGCGATTATCAGCCAAAGTTGCACGCCTCACTTGGGCTTCAATGGTTAGTTTAGTTTCCAATATCATAAAGCGTTTGTAAGCAATAGTTTCTCCGCCTTCTTCAAATATCTTAAATACATAGTTCCCTGATAAGAGAGCTTTCATTTCTTCAGTTGGAAACTGAAAGTTATAGTGTGTGTATTGTTGTAGTGTGTTAAAGGAAAACTCATAATCGGTTATGGGCTCATCTGTAAATCCACTGATGTATTCGCTTTGCATTAAATCGCTTGCTGTCCAATCGGAATTACAATGAATAATGGTGTAATAATAGTCCTTTATGTCAGCATCCAAATCATCATAACTCACTAAAAGTTGGTCATCAGAATTTAAATTAAGGATAGGGAGTGAAAGTTCATCTACTATTTTATGGCAAAGCAGGGTTTTTATTTGTTGGTTAAATGTTTCGTTTTTATAAATTTTTTCAATTTCAGGACTTGCTATTTCTTCAGTAATGCTACTGATATCTAGTGTGTTATCTGTACTGGATATTTCTTTTGAGCTATGGCAAGCACTCATTAAAACTATAGAAATAATTAGCAGTGTTAGGAAGTTGTTGAATCTCATTTAAAAATATGATTTAAATAGGTAAATAATAACCGCAAATTTATACTTTTGCAGCCGAAAAATCTAATTTAAAAAGGATGTCTAAAGAAATAAGATTAAAAAAAGGCTTGAACATCAATTTACTTGGTGAGGCCGACAAAGTATATGCGTCAGTAAAACCTACTGATAATTATGTAGTAAAACCTACTGACTTTCATGGATTAACTCCAAAACTAGCTGTAAAGGTTGGTGATAAAGTGAAAGCAGGGACTGCATTATTTTTTGATAAATATAATGATAAAGTAAATTTTTCATCACCTGTAAGTGGTGAGGTTACTGATATTGTAAGAGGTGCAAAAAGAAAAGTACTTGAAGTAGTTATTAAGGCTGATGCTGAAATTGCTTATGAGGGTTTTACAACTGCAACTGCTGATAGTTTATCAAGAGAGCAAATTATTGATTCCATGCTAAAGGCTGGGGTTTGGCCATTTGTTAGGCAAAAACCTTATGATATTATTGCTAATCCTACTGATATGCCTAAAGCTATCTTTGTTTCAGCTTTCAATACTGCTCCTTTAACGATTGATAATGACTTTGCACTTTATGGAATGGATGAGTTATTCCAAAAAGGATTGGATTATGTTGTTAAGTTAACTACTGGAAAAACGCATTTGAATATTGATGGAAATACTAACCCGTCTAAAGTGTTTACTCAAGCAAAAGGAGTTGAGATAAATAAAATAAGTGGAGCACATCCTGCAGGAAATGTAGGGGTGCAAATGCACCATATTGACCCTATCAATAAAGGAGAAGTGGTTTGGTATTTGGAGCCACAAGATATAATTGCAATTGCAAGATTATTCACAGAAGGAAAGTATGATATATCAAGAATTATAGCTTTGGGTGGTGCTCAAGTTGCAAAGCCAAGGTATTATAGAACAATTTCGGGTGCTTCTATTGCTAATTTACTTGTTAATAATTTAAAAGAAGGAGATAATAGAGTTATTTCTGGAGATATTTTATCAGGTCAGCAAATTGATGAAAACGGAACATTAGGTTTTTATCACACTACTGTTACTGTAATTGAAGAAGGAAAAGAACAAGAGTTTTTAGGATGGATTTTACCAGGAATGCATAAGTTCTCTGCTTCAAAAACCTTCTTATCTTGGTTAACACCTTCAAAAAAATATGCTTTAAATGCAAATATGCATGGTGAAGAGCGTGCCTATGTAGTGACAGGGGAATATGAAAAAGTATTACCTATGGATATTTACCCAACTCAATTGATAAAAGCATGTATGTTTGAGGATATTGAATTGATGGAAAACTTAGGGATTTATGAAGTTTCTCCTGAAGATTTAGCATTGTGTGAATTTGTTTGTACTTCAAAAATTGAAGTGCAGTCTATTATTCGTCATGGATTGGATTTAGTAAGAAAAGAAAATAGTTAATATGAAATTATTTAAAAATATTTTAGAATCAGTAAAACCTCACTTTTTAGAAGGAGGTAAACTAGAAAAAATGTATCCTGCGTATGATGCATTTGAAACATTTTTATTTGTTCCTGATCATACTACTAAATCTGGATCACATATTAGAGATGCAGTAGATTTGAAAAGGACAATGGCTTTTGTTGTATTGTCTCTAATTCCTTGTATTATTTTTGGAATGTGGAATATTGGTGATCAATACTTTAATGCAATTTCTGTAGAAACAAATTTTATAAATAATTTAATTTTTGGATTTTGGAAATTTTTACCACTTTTAGTTGTTTCTTATGCTGTAGGTTTATCTGTTGAATTTGCATTTGCGATATCAAGAGGACATTCAGTTAATGAAGGTTACTTGGTTACAGGTATGCTAATTCCTTTAATTATGCCTGTTGATGTTCCTTTATGGATGCTTGCAGTTTCAGTAGTTTTTGCAGTAGTAATTGGAAAAGAAGTTTTTGGAGGAACAGGTATGAATATTTTAAATCCTGCTTTAACTGCTAGAGCATTCTTGTTTTTTGCGTATCCATCTTATATGTCTGGTGATAAGGTCTGGGTTCATGGAGCAGCAGTAGATGGTTACTCTGGTGAAACAATTTTAGGTGCTTTGGCATCAAATACATCATCATGGGATAATTTGCAATGGAACTTTAATGATGCTCTTATAGGCTTTATACCAGGTTCTGTTGGTGAGACATCATTTATAGCTATTATAATAGGTGCCATGATTTTAATTTTTTCAGGAGTTGGAAGCTGGAGAATTATTCTTTCAACTTTTTTAGGAGGATATTTAACTGCATTATTATTTAATTTATGGGGAGTAAATTTCCTTATGAGCACTCCAGCTCATATTCATTTGTTAATTGGTGGTTTTGCTTTTGGTGCTGTGTTTATGTCAACTGATCCCGTGACTGGATCTCAGACAAATAAGGGTAAGATTATTTATGGCTTGTTAATTGGTTTCTTTGCAATTGTTATAAGAGTATTTAATCCAGCATATCCTGAAGGTATGATGTTAGCAATTTTATTAATGAATGTATTTGCACCACTAGTTGATCATTATGTAGTGAATGCAAACATCAAAAGAAGATTAAAAAGAGTAAAAGCTTAAATTATGGATGTAAATAAAAATAGTTATACAATAGGATTTGCAACTATCATGGTGATAATAGTAGCTGCTTTACTATCATCAGCTGCAATAGGACTTAAACCATTTCAGTCAAAAAATATAGAGCAAGAGAAAAAACAAAATATTTTAAAGTCAGTAGGTGTTGAGGTTAGTAGAGAACAAGCTGAAATTGATTATTCTACCTATATAAAAGAAGAGTTAGTTGTAAATCATCTAGGAGAAATACAAGAAGGATCTGCTTTTAATGTAGATTTATCTAAGGAGGTGAGAAAAGATGCTAAAGATCAATCTTTACCTCTTTATGTAGCAGAAGTAGAAGGTGCATTGAGATATATTATCCCATTAAGAGGAAAAGGATTATGGGGACCTATTTGGGGGTTCATATCCTTAGAAAAGGATTTAAATACAATTTCTGCAGCAGTGTTTGATCATAAAGCTGAAACTCCAGGTTTAGGAGCAGAAATTAATAGAGATTTCTTTCAAGACCCTTTTGCTGGAAAAACAATTTTTGATGGTGAAGAGTTTAAATCAATTAAGGTAATAAAAGGGGGTGCTAAGGAAGGAGATAAGCATGGTGTAGATGGTATTTCAGGTGGTACTATTACTTCTGATGGAGTAACTGATATGATTTTTGAGAGGTTAAGTATGTACTTACCTTATTTTAATAATGTAAAACCAGCTATTGAAGTAGATTCTGTTTTTTCTGCAATGGATTCAGTAGTTACGGTTAACGATTCAATAATAAATTAAGATTATGAGTAAAGATTCCTTATTCTCTAAAAAGAATTTAAAATTAATAAAGGATCCGTTAGATGATAACAATCCTATTACAGTGCAAGTACTAGGTATTTGTTCTGCTTTAGCAATTACGGTACAGTTAAAACCAGCAGTTGTGATGGCGGTTTCTGTGTTCTTTGTAATGTGTATAGCGAATGTAGTTGTTTCTTTAATGAGAAACATGATACCTTCTAGAATTAGAATTATTGTACAATTAGTTATAATCGCAACATTAGTAATTTTAGTAGATCAAGTGCTAAAAGCTTTTCTTTATGATGTAAGTAAGGAGCTTTCTGTATTTGTTGGATTAATTATTACAAACTGTATTATTATGGGTAGATTAGAAGCTTTTGCATTAGCAAATACTCCTTGGAAAGCCTTTATGGATGGAGTTGGAAACTCATTAGGATACGCACTACCTTTAGTGGTTGTAGCTTTTTTCAGAGAATTATTAGGTTCAGGTACTTTGTTTGGATATCCAGTTTTAGAAAACTTAGGATTATATCAATTAGGGTATGAAAATAATGGTATGATGATTTTACCTCCTATGGCGCTTGTTACTTGTGGGGTATATATCTGGATACAAAGAATGAGAAATAACAAATTAGTAGAACAAAACTAAAATTATGCAAGATTTAGCAAACATATTTATAAAATCCATATTTATTGATAATATGGTATTTGCCTACTTTTTAGGAATGTGTTCCTATTTGGCAGTATCAAAAACAGTAAAAACTTCTGTAGGTTTAGGTTTGGCTGTAGTTTTTGTACTTGGTATTACAGTTCCGGTTAATTATTTATTAGAAAACTATGTGCTTAAAGAAGGAGCATTAACTTGGTTAGGAGAAGGGTTTGCAACTGTAGATCTTTCTTTCCTTTCATTTATATTATTCATTGCAGTTATTGCATCAATGGTACAATTAGTAGAAATGATTGTAGAGAAATTTTCTCCTGCATTGTATAGCTCTTTAGGTATTTTCTTACCACTTATTGCAGTAAACTGTGCAATTTTGGGAGCTTCATTATTTATGCAAGAAAGAGCTTATGCTACTATTACTGAAGCAACTGTATTCGGACTAGGTTCTGGAGTGGGTTGGTTTTTGGCAATTGTTGGTATTGCTGCAATCAGAGAAAAAATTAGATATTCTAATGTGCCCCCTGCATTAAGAGGACTTGGAATTACATTTATTATTACAGGACTTATGGGTATTGCATTTATGAGTTTTATGGGTATAAAATTAGAAGATAGTAAAAAAGAAGTTTCTACAGAAGAGGTAGTTCAGTTAGAAAATAACGAAACAGAAATTAATTAAGAAGATGGTATTATTAACAACATCAACAACAATAGTAAGTAGTATAGTAGTTTTTCTATTTGTAGTTTTATTACTAGTATTTTTATTACTATTTGTAAAGTCTAAACTTTCTCCAGCAGGAAAATTAACAATAAAGATAAATGGAGAAAAAGAAATTGAGGTAGAAGGAGGTTCTACTCTTTTATCTACTTTAAGTGATAATGGAATATTTTTACCATCAGCTTGTGGTGGGGGTGGTACTTGTGTGCAGTGTACTTGTCAAGTACATAGTGGAGGTGGTAGTATATTGCCAACTGAAGAACCTCATTTCTCTCGTAAAGAAGTGGCTAATAATTTCCGTTTAGGTTGCCAAGTTAAGGTAAGAGAGAATATGGAAATTGATATTCCTGAAGAAGTGTTTGGTGTTAAAAAATGGGAGGCAACAGTAGTATCTAACTACAATGTTGCTACTTATATTAAGGAGTTTATTGTTGAGGTTCCGGAAGATATGCCATATGAGGCAGGAGGGTATATTCAAATTGAAATCCCTAATTGTGAGGTGCCGTTTGCTGAAATGGATATTACAGCTCATCCTGAGGATCATCCAGGAGAACCAAATAAATTTGATAAGGATTGGGCAGAAGGAAACTTTGCTATGCGTAATTTAGTAATGAAGAATGATGAGGATGTTGTAAGAGCATATTCTATGGCTTCTTATCCTGCTGAAGGAAGAAAAATTATGTTGAATGTTAGGGTGGCTGCTCCACCATGGGATAGAGATAAAAATGCTTGGGCTGATATTAATCCTGGTGTTGCATCATCTTATATTTTTGGGCGTAAGCCAGGAGATAAGGTAACTATTTCAGGACCTTATGGAGAGTTCTTTATCAATAATTCTGAAGCTGAGATGTTGTACATTGGTGGTGGTGCAGGTATGGCGCCAATGCGTTCACATCTATATGAATTATTCAAAACATTAAAAACAGGAAGAAAAGTTTCTTACTGGTATGGTGGTAGATCAAAAGCTGAGCTTTTCTACATTGAGCATTTCCGTTCTTTAGAAAGAGAATTTTCTAATTTCAAATTTTACTTAGTACTTTCGGATGCACAAGAGAGTGATAATTGGAAAGAAATGAAAGATGTAAATGATACTGAAGGGGATGGTTTTGTAGGCTTTGTTCATAATGTTGTAATTGATCAATACCTTAAAAAACATGAAGCTCCTGAAGATATTGAATTGTACTTCTGTGGACCACCAATGATGAATCAAGCAGTTATCAAAATGGCAGACGATTGGGGAATTCCTGATGAGAATGTAAGATTTGATGACTTTGGAGGATAAAAAATAGTCAATAGATATTTATACAAAAGCCGAGCATTTGCTCGGCTTTTTTGTTTTAATTGCGCCACTAATTTAAAAATAGGACTATGATGAGATTAATGATTCTTTTACTGAGTATCCCTTTTATAATGCAAGGACAGAATTCTATTAAGTGTACTACTTCAGAGATTAATAATAAATATTTTGAAGAGCATCCTGAAGCCAAAAAGGAAAGGGAGTGGCTGAATGAAAAATCAAGATTGGCTGAGTTAAATAAAACAGCCGAGTTTACCTCTATTACTATCCCGATTGTGTTTCATGTTAATGATGCTACAAATCCTCAGAAAGTAACTTTAGCACAAGTACAATCAGCAGTTGATATTTTAAATGAAGATTTTAATGGTTTAAACCCTGAGTTTAATAGTTTGCGTCCAGAATTTCAGGGTATAGCCTCAAATCTTGAAATTAATTTTTGTTTGGCAGCTATTGACCCTGATGGAAATTCTACTAATGGAATAACTTACCACTATAATAGTTATAATGGAAGAGAGCCAAATGGTAGTGGTGGAGCTGTTAAAGGAGTGTCTGTATGGCCTTGTGATAAATACCTTAATGTTTGGATTGTAAATGAAGTAGAAGATGATGGTGATTTATATTATTCTGGATGGGCATTTTACCCATCAACTAGTTTAGCTGACCAAGGACTTGATGGGATAGTTTATAACCATAGATACCTTGGGTATGGTGAAGGATCTTCTGATGTTTCAGGACCTACTTCTTGGCAGGCAAAAATGGCAAGAGTACTTACCCATGAAGTTGGGCATTATTTAAATTTAATGCACACATTTGCAAATTATTGTACTTCTCCTGGTGATGAGGTTTCTGACACTCCTCCAGTATATCATCATGGGTCAAATAATTGTCAGCAAAACTGGACACTTTGCTCAGGAGTTACAATAGTTAATGATGAAAACTATATGGATTATACTGATTGCCCTTCTATGTTTACTGATGGACAAAAAACTAGAGTCCTAACAGCCTTAAACTCCACAGTAGGGTATAGGAATAATTTATGGTCTTCAGCTAATTTAATTGCTGTTGGTTGTCAATCGGTTACAGCTGTACAGCCGGAAATAATACACGATAGGAGACTCTTAAAAATTATTGATATTCTAGGTAGAGAAACTAAACCAACAATAAAGACTTCACTTTTCTATATTTATGATGACGGAACGGTAGAAAAGAAACTAATTATTGAATAGTTAGTTCTTAAATTTTTCTTCATACAATTTAATCCAATCATTTGGAGTCATTTTTGTACTAAGTTCAGCTATTAGTTCAAAAGGAATTTCTTCAATCTTTTTAAAACGAATACAGCTTTTACCCATATCTAATTTTCGTTTGCAGTGTTTTGGGTATTCGCTTACAAACCATTCCATCAGTTCAGGGTTTGCATAAATCCCCATATGATAAACGGCAATAAAATTCTTTTGTGAAGCAACATTCATAAAAGGTAAAGGTAGCTCAGGTGTACAGTGGTAACCATCAGGATATGTTGAATGTGGAACCACCCAAGCTGGCATTCCATAGCCTAATTGCTCAGTAAATCCATTTGGTAAATTCTTACTAATTGTACTAATTAGTTCTTGCATTATTGCTTTTCGTTCTGCAGGAATGTTTTCTAAATACTCTGAAATGCTATTGGCTTTAATTTTCATTTTTCAAAGATATAGAAATAGATTTTAGAAGTTAGTATTAAGATTTTAGATTTTTCTCATGTCTCATGTCTAATATCTAGTATCTATCTTTTATCTTTGCTCCCATGAAAAATATCTTCTATTTATTTGGCCTAATTTTATGTGCGTGTTCCTCTTCTGATAACAGAATTTTGGTTAAGAATTCGGGAGAAGCTCAAGGAAGCTATTATCATATTCAATACCTTTCTGAAAACGGAGAAAATTATAAATCACAGATTGATAGTATTTTATTAGAAGTAGATAGTTCTCTTTCAATTTATAAGGATTATTCGCTTATTTCAAAATTAAATAAGAGGGAGAACATAAAAACAGATACGCTATTCAATGCTGTGTTTTTGGGAGCTCAAAAAGTGTTTGTGGAAAGTGAAGGGAATTTTGATTGTTCAGTTTCACCCCTTGTAAATGCTTGGGGTTTTTATAAAAATAAATTGGGTGATTCCTTAGTGATTGATTCTGCAAAATTTAGAAAAATATTACCTTATGTAGGTTTTGATAAAATCAGTTTGATTGCTGATTCCTTAGTGTTGCCAAAAGGAATGAGTTTGGATTTTAATTCCATTGCTCAAGGCTATACAGTTGATATAATTGCTCAGTTTTTAGAAAGTAAAGGCGATAGTAATTATTTGGTGGAAGTAGGTGGTGAGTTATTGGCAAAAGGTAAAAATGCAGATGGAAATATTTGGAGAGTTGGTGTGGATAAACCTACTGAGGATATTGATACGCAAGAGCGTTTTCAGTTTATTTTGGATTTAGAAAATAAGGCCTTAGCAACTTCAGGAAATTACCGAAAGTTTTATGAGCAAGATGGCGTTAAGTACGCCCATACCATTAATCCTTTTACGGGTTTCCCTGCACAAAACCGTTTGTTGAGTGTAACGGTAATTCATGATAACTGCATGCTAGCAGATGCTTATGCTACTGCATTTATGGTGATGGGGGTGAAGCAGAGTAAGCAATTTGTTAATGCCCATTCTGAAATTGAAATCTATTTAGTGTACACAGGAAAAGATGGTGCTTGGAGAACTTTTATAAGTCCTGCTATGCAAAAGCGAATTTTTAATTAAGCTTCTTCATTTTTACATTTTTCTTCTGGGCTAGCACCACAAAGGCCACAGGCTTCACCCTCTTTGTTTAAGAAAGGACTTTGGCTAGCACAAGTGCCTGAAAACTTCCCATTCTTCTTAAGAAGAATTTTAATTCCAATTCCTGCAAAAACGAATACTAAAAAACCGACTGTAAGTAAGAATATTGGTAGAAATGACATTGTAAATAATTTGATGCAAAAGTACATAAAAAAAGGGCTACTAGTATAGTAGCCCTTCTTTAATAAATTATTAGTTTACTATTTTGAAATAGTAATTTTCTTAATAGTAGTTTCCTTTTCTTTAATGATGCTAACAAGGTAAACACCATTACTTAAATCAGAGACATCAATAGTTTTTTGATTTTTAGTAATTAATACTAATTTACCAAATACATCATAAATATTTGCTGAAGTATATTCTCCATCAATTATTAATACATCTTTAACTGGGTTAGGATAGATGTTAACTGAAAACTCATTATTTTCTTGAATTGCATTAACATTACATACAGCAGTACATGAAGCTAGTGTATTGTAGGTTCCTGTTCCTGTTCCTGGGTCAATACAGCCATTTACAAGATCACAATCCCATGAAGCAGTAATATTTGAGCTAGTTAAATCCGCTTTTCCAGCATTCAAAATTTCTCCTGTAGCAGCATTAATTATCATTACAACTGCATGAGCCTTAGTCCAATTAAACCCTGCATCATTATATCCTGCAAGTGTATTAATACTTACATCAGTAAATGTATGGCTGTATGTTCCAACATTAACTGTTCCGGAAGGAAGACTTCCTACATCTCCTAAAATGTCATTATTGGATAATGACCTAGCAACATGGTCATAACCACCAAAATTAGCTGAAGGAGTAGGAGAGTTAGCAGTATTAAAACTAAACCCATTATTTACATTAGGAGGGAAAGTCATATTAGAACTATTTCCTGAACCACCAGGTCCGTAATAATTAATTTGATCCCAACTAGAATTACTACTTTGTAGGTCATCTTCTACAATAACACATGATAGTCTGAAGTCACCAAGTATATTCCCAAAAAATTCTGCATCAGTTGATACACTAATTTTATTTGTTGATCCATCAAAAACTGCAGTAACACTATTAACTGCACAAGGTACAATATCAGTAAATCTTGTCGAGTGCATAGTTGAGAATGTGCTTGGGTCACCTTCCAATACTCTGTCAACTCCACCTCCAGGATATCCACCAGGTATATATGCACCAAGATTCCCATCATATGCGCTAATTGTCATTGGGTCGCTATTATGTACTGCTATTCCAATAAAACTGGAAGTTGCTTCCATTTCAGCTAAAGCTACTGCACCTCTAGGACACCATCCGCACCAAGCTCCAGTTTTTTCTTCTCCAACAGTAACTTTGTTTGGGATAGAAGTAAGTCCAGCGACAGCTGTTGTTAAAGTGTTATTTGTAGTATCTAAGTCAGCAGCATATTCAATCCAAATTGTTAGTGAATTAGTAGCTAAACTACTAACATTTAATTGGGTTGTGTGGGTGAAATTATAAGTTCCATTCATTATGATATTTAACCCAGATAGGTTATCAGTGTATGTGTTTATACCATCTGACCATTTTACATCAATACTAGTAATTGGATTTAGTCCTCCGTTTGTAATTATTCCTTTAATATCAACATTAGAAGGATTAACAACATAAGCATCAATATCTAAAGATGATAAAATAGGGTCGTCTGTAGGGGGGTCGGCTAACTCATAAGAAAAAAGAGAAATCCCTTGGCTGATACCGATCATTGAATTTGTTCCAGTATTATAATTATTACAAATAAATAAGCCTCCAGCTAATCCTGAGCCTCCACCAGCTAGATCTGTGGTAGCATCATGCATTATCCCTGTTGGTGTGCCTGAAATTGTTAATTGAATAATATCAGCAGTATTTCCTCCCTGATCAAATGCCCATAAATAGGGTCCGCCTAATGAAAATCCATCATATGCCATTCCATAAATTCCAGTAAGACCATGAGTTCCAGAAGAAATTGTTGAAAGAGTCATTCCACTCATGTTTACAGCTGTAATATCTGAACCATATTCTCCTGTCCAGAAACCTCCATTTCCACTATCTAAAGTAGGGTCAAAAGTTAAGTATCTACAATTTGCTACAGAAGTATTAATTGTTGAAACTAAAGTTTTTGTAATTGGGTCGACTTGATAAATACTTGAGGTGTTTGTTCCTATATACATATATGTGCCATCAGTAGTAATGCTTCTAGTTCCTGTTACACCATTAATAGTAAAACTTGCTGGAGTTGAAGCGTTCCCATTTGCATCTGCTACATAAATGTCAGCAGAATTCCAAGCGGCACACCAAAACTCTGTACCTGTCCAGGCTACACCTGCTAATCCAGAACCTAAAGCAGTTGGATCAGTATCTAATTGTATGTTCCATAATTGTGCTTGAGTTTGTAATCCTAAAGCAATAAAAAGGGCTAGTAATATTTTTTTCATATTTTTTTAAATTAATTATCCTACAAAGATACTAAAAATAGATTGTATTTTTTGAATCAATTTTGTAATTGAAATATAAACTTGTAAAAGCCAATTAGTTTATATTTGAGATAATAATTATATTTGCAATCAACCTAAAATCATATGATGGAAAATAAAACAAAAGCATTTAGCCGATTGCTAACTATTATGGATGAACTAAGGGAGCAATGCCCTTGGGATAGAAAACAAACCTATGATAGTTTACGCTATTTAACTATTGAGGAAATGTATGAGCTTTCGGATGCTATTTTGGATAAAGATATGAATGAAATTAAAAAAGAACTAGGGGATGTGCTTTTACATATTGTTTTTTATGCGCGTATTGCTTCCGAAACCAATAACTTTGATATTGCTGATGTAATCCATAGTTTGTGTGATAAATTGGTGCATAGGCATCCTCATATTTATGGAGATGTAAAAGTTGCTAATGAAAAAGAAGTAAAAGCTAATTGGGAGAAGTTAAAACTGAAAGAAGGAAATAAATCAGTTTTGGAAGGTGTGCCTAAATCCTTACCTGCAATTGTAAAGGCTTTTAGGATTCAGGAAAAAGTAAGAGGTATTGGTTTTGATTGGGATGATAAATCTCAGGTTTGGGATAAGGTACTGGAGGAAATAGATGAGCTTAAAGTGGAGGTAAAAAAAGGGGATACTGACAGGATAGAATCAGAATTTGGGGATGTGCTTTTTGCATTAACTAACTATGCTCGTTTTGTTGATGTAAATCCTGAAGATGCATTGGAAAGAACTAATAAACGATTCATTAAGCGTTTCCAAATTATGGAAAATGAAATTAGAGAAAATGGGTTGGATATGACAGAAATGAGCTTGACTGAAATGGATGTGTATTGGGAAAAGGCAAAGAAAACTTATTTGAGTAAATAAGAATGAAAAAAAAGGTTGGCTACTAGTTAAACCTTATTGCTTATTATTGCTCAAACGCTTATTAATTAAAAAAACAAGATGAAAAGAATACTATTTACTTTGCTAACATTTACAATAGTTGTAGCAACTACAGCACAAACTTTTAATGGTTTTGCTCTTTATAACAAAGCAGGAAACACCACTACTTATCTGATTGATGAAACTCAGCAGATTGCCCATACTTGGAATATGTCAACTGAATGTAATTACACAGTTCAGTTAAAAAATAATGGAAATTTAATAAGAGGAACAAAAAATAATGGAAATCAGTTAACAGGTGCAGCTGAAGGAGGTAAGGTGCAGGAAATTGATCCACAAGGAAATATAGTTTGGGAGTATACATATTCAAGTGCCGATTATTTATCTCATCATGATTTAACTTTGGTGGGTGATAATGTATTGCTTACCGCTTGGGAAGTAAAAACAGCAACAGAAGTTAATGATGCAGGCTTTGATAATTCAACTACTGATAAATGGCCGACTCATTTTATTGAATTGGCTGATGATGGAAATGGTGGGGCTACTATCGTTTGGGAGTGGCATATTTGGGATCATTTAATTCAGGATACTGATGCTAGTAAACCTAATTATGGAGTAGTTTCTGATAATCCTCAGTTGATAGATATTAATATGATAGCAGCAGGTGGTGGACCTCCTGGTGGTGGCGGAGGCGGTGACTGGTTTCATGTAAATGGAGTGGATTATAATGAGGAGTTGGATCAAATTGCTTTTTCTTCTCGTCATGCATCTGAAATTTACATTATTGATCATAGTACAACTACTGCTCAGGCAGCTTCTCATGCTGGTGGAAATTCTGGAATGGGAGGAGATATTATGTATAGATGGGGGAATCCATCAAATTATGGAATTTCAGGTGTGCAAGTAATCCCAAATGCGGTACATGATGTAAGATGGATTGCAAATGATGGAAGACCAAATGGAGGTTTTTTACAAATATTTAATAATAGTGGTGTGAGTAATTCTGTGTCAGCAATTGATGGTATTGAAACGCCTTGGGATGCTACAACAAATTCTTATTTACGAAATACAGGACAAGCATTTGCTCCTACTTCTTACACTACAAGATATGAATGTGGATATGGTTCTGCTTCAGGGCAATCAGCTTCTGATAGAATGTCAAATGGAAATATTTATGTGAATGCTTCTTCTGGACAAGGTGGTGCAGGGGTTATGTATGAAGTAGATTCAATTGGTAATTTAGTGTGGGGGCCTTATGGTGCACAGTCGAATAAAGGCTTCCGTTATGAATGTGATTATCCTGGAATTATCGCTTTAGAACAATACATGACTTCAACTGCTACAACTTCCTGTTTTGATGCGACTTCTATTACTGAAAATTCTATTGCTGATGCACTAACTATTTCCCCTAACCCTACAAAGGATGTTATTACTATACAGTTTGAATCTGCTGAGCAACAAAATATTGATATTCATATTGTAAATTCTATAGGGCAACAGGTGTATAGTAATTCATTGAATAATTATATAGGTTCTGTAAATGAAAAGGTGAATTTATCTTCTTTTTCTGAAGGACTTTATTTTGTAAAAATTACTAGCGATAAAGGGCAGTCAGTTACTAAGCGAATAGCACACATAAAATAAAATGCTAAAAAAGTATTTTATACTTTTTGCATTAGCTGTTTTAGTACAGTTTAAAGGGGTTGCACAAAGCAGTTTCTATGCAATAGATTCCATTAGAGAAATTCGTATTTATTTTTATGCTACCGACTGGGATTATCAATTGGATAGCTTGTATGTAGAAGGGGATAATGAAAGGATTTTGGCTGATTTAATTATTGATGGTTCTCCTTATGATAGTGTTGGTGTGCGTTATAAAGGCTTTAGTTCTGTTTCAGTTAATCGGATTAAAAATCCATTTAATATCAAGTTAGATTATATTATTGATGGACAAGATCATAATGGAGTAGATAAGTTAAAACTTTCCAATGTTATTCAAGACCCTTCATTTGTTAGAGAGGTATTGACTTATGAAATTGCTGCAAATTATCTACCATCAGCAAAAGCAAATTATGCAAATGTATATATTAACGATACCCTTTGGGGATTGTACACCAATGTACAAGCTGTAAATAAGGATTTTATGAATGATCATTTTGGGAATAAATACAATCCATTTTTTAAGTGTAATCCTGAAAATTTGAATGTAAGTCCTGGCGGTGAAAATGCAAATCTTAGCGATACTCACGGAAATGATAGCTTGGATTATGAACCTTATTATGCTTTAAAATCGGATTATGGTTGGGAGGCACTTTATAATTTAATTGATACCTTAAATAATTATACAGACAGTATTAATAATGTTTTAAATATTGATAGAACACTTTGGATGCATGCCTTAAACTATACTTTAATTAATTTTGATTCTTATATTGGTTATGGGCAAAATTATTATTTGTACAAGGATAAAACAGGTCAGTTTAATCCTTTGCTATGGGATTTGAATATGTCTTTTGGTAGTTTTCGCTTAACAGATGCTTCTTCTATTTATTTTAGTGGTTTTGATATTGCTCAAGCCCAAAATATGGATCCTTTATTGCATCATACTCAAATTTCTGTTTCGCCAAGACCTTTGCTAAGGAACTTGTTTTTAAGTGAACGCAACCGTAAAATGTATTTGGCACATATCCGAACTATTGTTCAGGAGCATTTTGAAAATCAGGATTATGCTATAAGAGGGCAATACTTTCAAAATTTGATTGATACTAGTGTTCAGAACGATACCAACAAGTTCTATTCTTATGCTGATTTTATTACGAATCTGAATAATCCAGTAACCTTGGTTACTGCTGATTGTCCTGGGATTACACAATTGATGGATGCCCGAACTACTTATTTGAGTAGCTATGCAGGTTTTAGTGGTGAGCCTACTATAACGAATATTATGGCTAGTCCTCAGAACTTTGTGGTGGGTGATGATGTTTGGGTTACTGCTGATATTGCAGATGCTACTGAAGCTATATTGGGCTATCGTTTTGGAAATAATATGGCTTTTAAAACGGCTGCTATGTTTGATGATGGAAATCATAATGATGGTTTAGCAAGTGATGGTGTATTTGGAGCTGTAATTCCAAACTCTGCCAATATGGTTGATTATTATTTATATGCTGATAACGATTCTGCTGGGGTATTTTCTCCTGTTCGTGCAGCTTATGAGTTTTACAGTATTCAATCCCAATTACAAATTGGTGATGTGGTAATAAATGAGTTAATGTCCAATAATGAAAGTGAAGTAACTGATGCGAGTGGCAAGTTTGAGGATTGGATAGAATTATACAATACAACTAATTCTCCTATTTCTACTGCTGGTTTATTTTTGACGGATACTTTGGGATTAATGCATAAATGGGAATTACCAAATCAAACTATTCCACCTAATGGTTATGCAATTATTTGGGCGGATGAAGATGGAGGGCAAGGAGATATGCACGCTAATTTTAAATTGTCAAATTTAGGGGAGCAATTAATTTTAACGAATGCAGATAGTTTAGTGTTGGATTCTATTACTTACCAAACTCAAGCAGATGATGTGGCTTTTGCACGCTCACCTAATGGAACTGGACCTTTTGTGATGCAAACACCAACTTTTAAGGCCAACAATGATTTTATAAATGCAGTTACTGAAAAGCAAGAAATTATAAAAGTATACCCAAATCCGTTTTCAGATTTTATAAAATGGAAGAATATGGAAAGAGTTGAGGTGAGAGATATACTCGGTCAACTAATTTATACTGCTGAAAACACAAATCGCATTGCAACCTCTTCTTGGCGTTCAGGAATTTATTTTATCGATTTGAAGGATAAAAATCAAACTCTAAAAGTCATTAAAATACAATAATATGAAGAAAATACTACTTTTAACAATAAGTGTAATTGCATTACAATTAAATGCTCAAACGATTACAAATTATTACACTGCTGATGGATTACTAAGTGATTTTGTTGAATGTATTGAAGCAGATATGAACGATAATATCTGGTTTGGAACTTCAGTTGGGATTCAAAAATTTGATGGTACTAATTGGACAGCTTATACAACTGCTGATGGTTTGGTAAATGATAATATAAAGGTGATTACATCAGCCAGTAATGCTGATGTTTGGGTAGGTACAGATTTTGGTGCTAGTCATTTTGATGGTGCAAATTGGACTACTTATGACAATACAAGCGGCTTAAATTCTAACCAAGTAAAAAGTATTGATGAAGACCCTAATGGCGGTATTTGGATTGGGACAAATTTGGGAGTATCGCATTTTGATGGGGCAAATTGGACTTCTTATTCATCACCTAATTTGCATTGGAGTGGCGTAAATGCTACTGCTTTTGATAGCAATGGTGATAAATGGTTTGCTTCTCCTTTAGGGGGGACTACTCATTTTGATGGAACTACTTTCACACCTTATGATACTGCAAATGGTTTGCTTTCACAATATATAACGGATATTCTTGTAGATAATCAAGATAATAAATGGGTTGGAACTTCAAGTGGAATGTCTGTTTTGGATGCAACTAATACAACTTTCACTCAGCATACTAGGATGTATATTATGCCTCCTCCAGACACTTTAAATCCTGTAGTAGATATTGCAATAGATGGTTGGGGAAGAATTTGGACTTCTATTTATGTGGGCTATTTAGCTGTAGGAGGTGTAGCTTATTGGGATGGTAGTCAATGGGAGGATTTTGATGTTACTGATGGATTGGCAGGGCCAAATGTTAAGGGTTTAACAATCGATAATCAGAATAATGTTTGGGTAGCTACAAGTACAGGAGTTTCGAAAATTGTACCTGTGCCAAGTGTTATTATTACTCCTGAATTTTCATCAGTTAATTTATTCCCTAACCCTAGTAATAATGTGTTATATCTAGTAAATAAAAATCAAAAAATTCAACAGATTAATATGTATAATAATTTGGGTACTTTAGTCTATGAAAATGATAATAATCAGCTAAACTATAGTATTGATGTTTCCTCTCTTTCTAAAGGGTTGTATTATGTTAATATCCAATTATCTGACGCTATAATTTCTAAAAAAATTGTGGTTAACTAGCCCTAGTATTTTGAATGCCTAAGATTGATTTTTGGTTTTCTGCCGTAAGTATTTATATTTTTTAACTTTACAAAAAAATAAACTATGCGTAAAGTACTCTTGATTATTGCCTTTATTGGTGTTTCCTTGTCTTCATTTTCACAAGATGTTTTTGATGTTGGCGTTCGTAACATTGAAATCTTTTTTAGTCAAACAAACTGGGATGATTCATTGGATATTTATTACGCAAATGGTTTAGGTGAACGCTTGGTGGCTGATTCTATTTTGATAGATGGAATAGCTGATCAAAATGTAGGAATAAAGTATAAGGGGAATAGTTCTTACAATATAAATAATACTAAAAATCCAATGAATATAAAGTTGGATTATGTCAATAACGGTCAGTCAATTGATGGTTATAATGTGCTGAAATTATCTAACGGATTTAGAGATCCTTCATTTGTGCGTGAAGTATTGACTTATGAAATGGCAAGGGAGTATATGCCTTCACCTAAAGCTACTTATGCAAAAGTTACTGTTAATGGTACTTTAATTGGCATGTACACTTGTGTACAATCCATTGATGATGATTTTACTAATGAAAAATTTTATGAGCGTAAAGGTCCTTTCTTTAAGGTAGAAAATACAGGGATTTCAGTGCCAGGTTGTATGGGACAATTAGGAATTTTGGAGCATTATCCTGATACCAATTGCTATCAAAGAGCCTATGAAATGGAGTCTACAAACGATTGGACTGCTTTAGGTAATTTCTTGGACACCTTAAATAATCATTTTACTGAGGTAGAAAATGTAATGGATATTGACCGTACGCTTTGGATGATGGCTTTTGAAAATCTTACGGTTTCCCTTGATGGTCCTATTAATTCTATTCCACATAATTTCTATTTATTTAAGGATAATAATGGTAGATTTTCTCCTTTGTTATGGGATATGAACATGGCCTTTGGTACTTTTACGAATGGTTTGCCAAATCCTGTGCAAACTTCCGATTTACAGGAATTGGATATTTTCCATAATAGTACTGATGCAAGTAATAAATTAACAACTCAAGTTTTTTCTTCTGATAGATATAAGAGAATGTATGTGGCTCATATGCGTACAATTTTGAATGAACAATTTGCGAATAATAATTACAGTACAAGAGCTTCAGCTTTGCAACAATTAATTGATACGGATGTAAATACAGATCCTAATACTTTTTATTCTTATACTGAATTCACATCAAATATAAATTCATCTGTTGGTGTTAATCCTATTATTGGCATTGCTGAGCTGATGAATGCTAGAACTTCACACTTGCAAGCTTTAAGTGAGTTAACGGCAGCACCACCAGTGGTTACTAATATTGCACCTAACCCTACAGCTGTTTTGCCACACACTACAATTAATATAACTGCTGAAATTTCTAACTCCAATTATGCGTATTTGGGTTACCGTTACACTTTTGCTGATAAGTTTGAAAAACTGCAAATGTATGATGATGGTATGCATGGTGATGGTAGTGCTGGTGATGGCGTTTTTGGAGCAACTATTAATATTGATGCGCGTGATGTGCAGTATTATTTTTATGCTGAAAATGCTGATGCAGGAATTTTCTCTCCTGAAAGAGCTGAAAAAGAATTTCATCAATTGCCAGTATTGGGTGGTTTAGTAATTAATGAAATTATGGCAGGAAATATGTCTGCAGTTGCTGATCAAAATGGAGAGTATGATGATTGGGTAGAGCTGTATAATGGTAATAGTTTTAGTTTGAATTTGAATGGCTATTACCTTTCGGATAATGAGAATGATTTAACAAAATGGACATTCCCAAATGTTACTATTCCAGCCAATGGTTATTTAATTGTTTGGTGCGATACAGCAGGAGGTACACAAAGCGGTTTGCACACTACTTATCGCCTTTCGGCTGACCAAGAGGAAGTGTATTTAACGGACCCAACAGGAACAGTTATTGATGCCGTTCATTTTGTAAATATGCCAACTGATAAAGGCTATGCTCGTGTGCCAAATGGTACGGGCGCTATGCAGTATCAAACTCAAACATATGATGCAACTAACCAAAACGGAACAGGAATTAATGATGTGAATGTTAGTGGTGAAATGAGGGTGTATCCTAACCCATCTAACAATAGGATTTATGTTTTGGGAGCTACTGAGTCAGTGAGTGTTTTCAATATGATGGGGCAAGAAGTATTTGCAAAACAAGAAGTAGCATCTGTAGATATTAGCAATTGGAAAAATGGAATTTACTTTGTAAAATCAGGAAATAGTGTGGTTAAAATTATAAAACAATAATGATGAGGAATTTATTAATTATTTGTGCAATAGCAATCGGTTTTACGGCTTGCGAGAAACCAGCAGGTGAGGGAGGTACTTCAGTAATTGAAGGGCAGGTTTATAAAATTTATACTTTCCAAAATCCAAACACTGGCTTAATAGATACTCCATATTTTCAATTGGATGCAGGAAAAGATGTATTCATCATTTATGGGGATAATAAAGGAGAGGTGTATGATGATAAGTTTGAAACCGATTATAATGGAAGGTATCGTTTTGAGTATTTAAGGAAAGGGGAATATACAATTTATACTTATGCGGATAGTACGGTTGAATACTCATCAACTTTAGATATTAAATATGAATATCCTGTATATAAGCAAGTTACTATTAGTTCAAATAATTCTACTAATAAAATAGAAGATTTTATAATTCAGGAAAACCAATAAGTGAGTAATTTACCTCAAATAGTTGCTAATTTTTTACCTATTTCATTGGATGAAATGGATGATGTGAAATTGATGAGCCGTACCGACACTAAGTTTGCTTTTAAAGCAAATAAAATGCCTTTGCTTTTGCAAGAGTTATTGCCTTACTATAGAGTATTAGCAATTGATGGAAAGCTTATCCATGACTATAAATCCCTTTACTATGATACGGATAATAGAAAGTTTTATCTGGATCATCATAACGGAAGGGTAAACCGAAACAAAATTCGTTTTAGAGAATATGTAGGAAGTAAACTTACTTTCTTGGAGATTAAACGGAAAAATAACAAAGGGAAAACCATCAAAAAAAGAATGAAGGTGGATGCCATAAGCAATGAGCTTTCAGAGAAACAGCAAAGTTATATTGAAAAAATTATTGGGAAACCTATGGAAGTAAACGCTAAGCAGTGGATTAATTTTAGTAGAATTACTTTTGTGCATAAAACTCAAAAAGAGAGGTTAACCATGGATGTTAACCTTACTTTTGAAAACGAAAATGAAAAGGGGGATATGAAACATATTGTTATTGCTGAGGTAAAGCAGGAACGCATGAGTCGCTCTTCTGACTTTATGCGTATTGCAAAAGAAATGTATATCTTGCCCATCCGTATTAGTAAGTATTGCCTTACAACTTTGGCCTTAAATCCTGAGTTGAAGAAAAACAGATTTAAAGAAAAAGTATTATTTATAAATAAATTAAAACAAGCGTAAATGGAACTATTAACAATTTTATTGAGTGGATTTGGAGATTTTTTAGGAACTCCAATTTTTGATGCTGAGGATTTTTGGAAACTGATTACAAAAACAGTTTTTAACCTAATAATCATCACTACTATTATCAGGTATATTTACTATCCTGTAACCAAAAATAAGGATTATTTATTTACTTATTTCCTGATTAGTTTAACGGTATTCTTGCTCTGTGTATTGCTGGATAGTGTTAAGTTACAATTAGGTTTTGCATTGGGGCTTTTCGCTATTTTTGGTATTATCCGTTATCGTACCGACCCTATTCCTATTAAGGAAATGACCTACCTATTTTTGGTAATTGGTGTGTCGGTAGTGAATGCTTTGGCGAACAAAAAAATTAGTCATGCTGAACTTATTTTTGCAAATATGATGATCGTATTTGTTACTTTCGGAATGGAGCGTATTTGGCTATTGAAAGGCGAATCTCGTAAGAATGTAATCTATGAGAAAATCGAATTGATTGTTCCTGAAAGAAGAGAGGAGTTATTGGCGGATTTAAAAGAAAGAACAGGAATTGATATCATTAGAGTTGAGGTGAGAAGAATTGACTTTTTAAAAGATACTGCTAACTTGCGTATTTTCTATTATGAGGACAGTACAAAATAGTATATTCCTTTTATTATTTTGCTCCTTATCTGCTTTTGCTCAGGAGAATGATTTCCAGTCTTGGTATTCAGTTTCTCTGAATAAGAAAATCATAAAAAAAACGAATCTTGCTGTAAAAACAGGTTTGCGCTTAAGAGAAAATTCCTCTCTTTATGCTAAGCAATTTACGGATGTAAAAATCAAGCGTAAATACAACAAGCGTATTTCCTATGCTGTGGGTTATCGTTATATTAACAAGTGGAATATCGCAATGGATATTGCGAATCAGAACCGTTTTTATGCTGATGTAAATTATAAAAACAAACTCAGCAAACGCTTTGCTTATGCCGTTAGGAATAGATGGCAAACGCAAGGGTCTTTGTATGGATGCAAAATGACCTTGCGTCAGAAATTTGCACTGGACTATAATATCCGAAAAACAAAATTAGCGCCTAGTATTGCAATTGAATATTTTTTAACTCTGGAAGATGGTATAAACAAGTTGCGTTCCACCATTGCTTTGGGTTATCCCTTGGCTAAAAAGTTAGATTTTGAATTGGCGTATAGAATTCAACACGAGTTTTATGTGAATAATCCTGAAACTCTTTTTATCTTTGAGGGCAAACTAGCCTACGATTTATAATTTTATGCAAGAAAAGAAAATTGAACTTTCCTTTATTACCGCTCATATTTCTGAACTGTCTGAACAAGAACAGCAGTTAGTTGCGAATGCAAAATCAGCACTAAAAACGGCTTATGCTCCTTATTCTGGTTTTTTAGTTGGGGCAAGTGTCTTGTTGGAGAATGGAGAAATTATTAACGGTAGCAATCAGGAAAATGTAGCCTATCCTTCAGGACTTTGTGCGGAAAGGGTCGCCCTTTTTTATGCAGGAGCAAAACATCCTGATGTAAAAGTAAAGACTATTGCTGTTTCTGTGCTTTCCAAAAACTTTGAGGTAACTGATGTTATTTCTCCTTGTGGGGCATGTAGGCAAGTTATGGCGGAATATGAGGAAAAACAGGAGGAGGCAATTAAAGTAATTCTGCACTCTCCAAATGATGATGTACTTATTGCCAATAGGGTTGAGGATTTATTGCCCTTTATGTTCAAAAGCCCTTTGCTTAAAAAGCATTAGTTTGCTTATCTTTACCCCATGCATATTCTTGATACCCCAATTGACTTTTTGAAAGGTGTCGGTCCTTTACGGTCCGATTTGCTTAAAAAGGAGTTGCGTATCTTCACTTATGGCGACTTGCTTATGCACTATCCTTTTCGTTATATTGATAGAAGTAAAATCTATACTATTGCTGAACTAAGGGAGGCAATGCCCAACATACAGCTAAAAGGTAAAATCATAAAATTTGAGGAAAAAGGACAGAAAAGAGCCAAACGATTAATTGCTCATTTTCAAGATGAAACAGGTGTTATTGAGTTAGTTTGGTTCAAAGGTGCTAGGTGGATAAGGTCAAGCATAAAATTACATACGGAATATATTGTTTTTGGGAAGCCTTCAGCTTTTAAAGGAAATTTCAACATTGTACATCCTGAAATGGATATGCAAGAAGAAAATCAGCAATTTACTGCTGGTTTGCAACCTGTGTATCATGCTACAGAATTATTAAATGCAAAAGGGTTGAGCAGTAGAGCAATTGGTAAATTGACAAAAGCATTATTACCACTTTTGAAAAATCACTTGGAGGAAACCCTTTCGGCTCCTTTAGTGGAAAAGTTAAATTTACCAACTAGAATTCAGGCACTTGTTGATGTGCATCAACCTAAAGATGCTAAGGCTTTAGTGCGTGCTCAAAAACGCTTAAAGTTTGAAGAGTTTTTCTTTTTGCAATTGCACTTGCTAAAATTAAAACTAACACGAAATAAAAAGTTTAAGGGCTATCCTTTTGAAAACCTAGGGGATGGGTTTAATGAATTTTACAATAAACATTTACCTTTTGAATTAACAGGAGCACAAAAGCGTGTACTAAAGGAAATCAGAAATGATGTTAGGAATCCTCAGCAAATGAATCGCCTTTTACAAGGGGATGTTGGGAGTGGAAAAACTTTGGTGGCACTACTGAGTATGCTCATGGCGGTGGACAATGGTTATCAGGCTTGCCTTATGGCACCTACTGAAATTTTGGCTCGCCAGCATTTTACCACTATTTCAGAATATCTGAAAGAACAAAATATTAAAGTGGCTGTACTTACAGGTTCTTCAAAAACTAAGGAAAGGAGAGTGCTACACGAACAATTGGAAAATGGAGAAATTGATATCTTAATTGGTACACATGCTCTTATTGAGGATAAAGTAGTGTTTCAGAATTTGGCTTTTGTTGTGATTGATGAGCAGCACAGGTTTGGGGTGGCACAAAGGGCTAAATTGTGGAAGAAAAATAAATTTCCACCGCATATGTTGGTGATGACAGCAACTCCTATTCCAAGGACGCTATCCATGACCCTTTATGGCGATTTGGATGTTTCCGTTATTGATGAACTCCCTCCAGGAAGAAAGGAGGTTAAAACTATGTGGAAAACGGATTCTTCTCGTTTGCAGATTATCAATTTTATGCGAGAACAAATTGCTTTGCAAAGGCAAATCTATGTGGTATTTCCTTTAATTGAGGAATCCGAAAAATTGGATTATAAGAATTTGATGGAAGGCTATAATGCGATTGATAGGGAATTTCCTATGCCAGAATTTCAAGTAAGTGTGGTGCATGGGCAAATGAAACCTGAGGATAAAGAATATGAAATGAAACGCTTTGTGGATGGTGTAACGAATATCATGGTGGCTACTACTGTAATTGAAGTGGGAGTAAATGTCCCTAATGCTTCCGTTATGATTATTGAAAGTGCAGAACGGTTTGGGCTTTCTCAACTCCATCAGTTAAGAGGTAGAGTGGGTAGGGGTGCTGAGCAATCCTATTGTATTTTGGTGAGTGGTAATAAGGTAAGTGTAGAGGGAAAAACCCGTTTACAAACTATGGTGGATACCAATGATGGTTTTGAGATTTCGGAAGTAGATTTAAAACTCAGAGGTCCTGGTAATATGATGGGAACAAAACAAAGTGGCGTTCTTGATTTTAAAATTGCAGACATTATTGTAGATAATAAAATACTACACTTTGCAAGAAATGAAGCGGACTTGTTGTTAAAGGATGATGAAGAATTGGAAAAAGCAGAGAATATCAATATTGCTCGTGCTTATCGTCCTTATGCAAGGGAGCGTACAGGTTGGAGTAGGATTTCTTAAAATAAATAAGGGTAAGCTACTTATATCGCACCGCTACAACCTATTACCCTTGCTGCATTCCTGCCCTGGGGGAGTTCATAGGGAGCTGGTCGTACAAGACTTACCCTTAAGGCTGCAAAACTAATATAATCTAACATTCTACAAAGTATTTTTCAATTCGTTTTTTGTATATATTTGCCACTATTAATTTTAAAATAAAATAGATGGATACTAAGAAATTTGCAATGAACTATGGAGGTGTATTAGGTTTGGTTTTAGTTGCTATTGCGGTTATTATGTGGTCAGTAGGTGCTGATGATAAGCAATCAGTTATTCCTGCTTTGTTGAATAATGCTATCACTATTGGGTTTATTGCTTATGCAATTATTCAGTATCGCGATATTAATAACAATGGTTTTATCTCTTATGCTGAATCTTTAAAGCTCGGAACTACTGTCGCTTTTTTCTCTTCTATTATCTTGGCTTTCTATCAATTTATCTACATTTCTTACCTTGACCCAAATGCTTTGAGTGAGGTGATGAGAATTACTGAACAAACTATGTTAGAAACAAATCCTGAAATATCGGATGAAGAATTAGATATGGCTTTGCAAATGACAGGTAAGTTCATGCAACCGCATTGGATGATGATAATGGGGATGTTAGGGGGTACTTTTATGGGCTTCTTATATTCTTTAATTATTTCTATTTTTGTTAAAAAAGAAGACCCAACTTTAATCGCCTAGTTTATGAATATTAGTGTAGTAGTCCCTTTATTTAATGAAGAAGAATCCTTGCCAGAATTATGTGCTTGGATTGATAGAGTAATGCAAAAGAATAATTTCAGTTATGAAGTACTTTTAATTGATGATGGAAGTAAGGATAAATCATGGGAAGTGGTGGAAAAAATTTCAGCTGATAACTCCAATATTAAAGGAATAAAATTCAGAAGAAATTATGGGAAATCTGCTGCACTTAATGTAGGTTTTGCAAAAGCAGCTGGTGATGTTGTAATTACTATGGATGCTGATTTGCAAGATAGTCCAGAAGAAATCCCAGAATTATACAATAAAATTGCTGTTGATGGTTTTGATTTAGTTTCGGGTTGGAAAGCAAAACGCTATGATCCTTTAACCAAAACTATTCCTACAAAACTGTTTAATTGGGCGGCTCGTAAAGCATCAGGTATTTATTTACATGACTTTAATTGCGGACTTAAATCCTATAAAAATACGGTTGTAAAATCGGTTGAGGTACATGGGGAAATGCACCGCTATATCCCTGTTCTTGCAAAGTGGGCAGGTTTTTCTAATATTACAGAACAAGTAGTGGAACATCAAAGTCGAAAATATGGTGTTACTAAATTTGGTTTGGAGCGTTTTGTAAATGGCTTCTTGGATTTACTGACTATTACTTTCGTTTCTCGTTTTGGTAAAAAACCTATGCACTTTTTTGGGGTGCTAGGTAGTTTAATGTTTATGGTAGGTTTTGCTTTGTTTACCTATATTGGTGGAGCAAAGTTATATGCAATGTTTGCTAGTATTCCTTCAAAAAATATTGCTGAAATGTCAGGATTTTATATTGCGCTTACTTCAATGGTAATTGGGGTACAATTATTTTTGGCTGGTTTTATTGCTGAAATGATTTCGCGTAATGCCTATGATAGAAACAACTATCAAGTAGAAAAAGAAGTATAGATTTTGAGTAAAAGAAAAGTAATTATTATTGGCCCTGCTTTTCCTTTTAGAGGTGGAATAGCCAACTTTAATAATGCTTTAGCGCAAGAATATTATGATAGAGGAGATGATGTAACACTCTATTCTTTTACGCTTCAATACCCAGGTTTTTTATTTCCAGGAACTACACAATACGAAAATGGAGAAGCTCCAAAAGACTTAAAAATAAAAACGCTTATTAATTCAGTTAATCCTTTTAACTGGCTAAATGTGGCGCGTAAAATCAATCGTGAAAAACCTGATTATGTTATCATAAGGTATTGGTTGCCTTTTATGGCGCCTTGCTTGGGTACTATTGCTCGTTTACTAAATAAAAAGATTAAAATTTTAGCCATAACGGACAATGTTATTCCGCATGAAAAAAGAATGGGTGATACTTTGTTTACTCGCTATTTTGTTAAAAGCTGTGATGCTTTTCTAACGCTTTCAGCTTCTGTATTGGATGATCTTTCAAAGTTTACAAATACAACTTTTAAAAAGTTTATTCCACATCCTATTTATGATGTATTTGGTGATAAAATCCCTAAACAACAAGCAATAGCAAATTTAGATTTAAACCCTGATGATAAACATTTATTGTTTTTTGGATTTATACGCAAGTACAAGGGTTTGGATTTAATGCTTAAGGCAATGGGAGATAGTCGCTTAAAAGCTATGGGTATTAAACTCATTATTGCAGGGGAGTTTTATGATGATAAAAAGGAATATACCAATATGATTGCTGATTTGGGTATTGCCAAAAACATCATTATGAAAAGCGATTTTATCCCTGCTGATAAAGTGAAAGATTATTTTTGTGCTGCTGATATGATTACCCAAACTTATCGTACAGCCACACAAAGTGGAGTTACTCAAATTGCTTATTCTTTTGATCGTCCAATGTTAATTACTAATGTAGGTGGTTTGGCAGAAATTGTGCCAAATAACAAGGTGGGTTATGTTACTTCTCAAAATCCAATAGCAATTGCTGATGCAATAGTTGATTTCTACACGAACAATAAAGAAGCTGAATTTATGATTAATACTAGTACTGAAAAGAAACGCTTTTCTTGGGAAAGTTTTGTTGATGGTGTGGAACAATTGATGCAAAAACAATTTTAAGTAATTCATCCTTTTCTTACTATATTTGCAAAAAATTTATTACAATGAAAAAATTACTTTTTTTTCTACTTTTAATTCCGTTTTTATCTTTTACTCAAACGATTAATGAGGTTGATGCAAACGGTTTAAAGCAAGGCGTTTGGAAAAAAATGCATAATAATGGCAACTTGCGTTATTCAGGTCAATTCAAAAATAATATACCTCTTGGAATATTTATGTATTACTACTCATCAGGAGAGTTACAGGCCGAAAAAGAATTTTTTCATAACGGAGAAGCAGCAGCAACTCATCTATTTTATAAAAATGGAAATTTAAAAGCAGCTGGACTTTATGTAAATGAGTTAAAGGATAGTACTTGGCATTATTTCAGTGCTGATAGCGTACTTATGATGAGTGAACAATATCAAAAAGGACAGTTGAATGGGGCAACAAAAACCTATTATTATACTGGAAATTTGTACGAAATAAAAAATTGGAGTGAAGGGATTGAAGATGGAGCTTGGGTTCAGTATTTTATGGACGGAAAAACAAAGATGGAAACCGCTTATAATGGTGGACAAAGAGAAGGAAAACAAATTTTTTATTACCCAAATGGTGAGGTATATTGTAAAGGTTTATATGCTGAGGATAAAAAATCAGGAGTTTGGGAATATTTTACGGAAGAAGGAGTTAGTGACACAATAATAAATTACAATGAGTAAAGGTAGAGTTTTAATGGCAATGAGTGGTGGTATTGATAGTACCATGGCATCTTTATTATTGCATGAGCAGGGTTATGAAGTAATTGGTTTAACCATGAAAACTTGGGATTATGATTCTTCAGGAGGAAATAAAAAAGAAACAGGTTGTTGTAGTTTGGATTCTATAAATGACGCGAGACAATTGGCTGTTGATTGTGGTTTTCCGCATACAATATTGGATATTCGTGAAGAGTTCGGAAACTTCATAATTGACAATTTTGTGGATGAATACATAGCTGGGCGTACGCCAAATCCTTGTGTGTTGTGTAATACGCACATTAAGTGGGAGGCACTTTTAAAGCGTGCGGATATGCTAAATTGTGAGTTTATTGCAACTGGACATTATGCGCAAGTTCGTGAGGTGGAAGGTCGTTTTGTAGTCTCAAAAGGATTAGATGATAGTAAAGATCAATCGTATGTGCTTTGGGGAGTAACACAGGAATGTTTGAAGCGAACTATTTTTCCAATGGGAGAGTATCATAAAAAAGACATAAAGCAAATGGCTTTGGATAGAGGTTATAAAGCATTGGCTGAAAAAAGTGAGAGTTATGAAATCTGTTTTATTCCTGATAATGATTATAGAGGATTCTTAAAAAGAAGAGTAGAGGGGTTAGAAGAAAAAGTGAAAGGAGGTAATTTTGTTACTACTGACGGACATATAGTGGGGACACATGATGGTTATCCTTTTTACACTATCGGACAAAGAAAGATAGGTGTTTCTTTAGGACCTAATTCTACTTATGTTATTGAAATAAACCCTGAGGACAATACAGTAGTTGTAGGGACAAAGGAGGATTTACAAAAGCAAGAAATGTACATTAGAAACATCAATTATTTAAAGTACGATAAAATAGAAGATGGGATGGAATGTTTGGTGAAAGTTCGCTATAAGCATAAAGGGGAGATGGCAACTGTTACAAATGATGGTGAAAATCTTAAGGTGCTTTTTCATAAAAAAGTGGAGGGTATTGCTCCTGGACAGTCTGCTGCAATTTATGAAGGTGATGATTTGATTGCTGGAGGATTTATTATGAAAAAATAGATTTTGAAGGTTGCTGAAATTTCATATCAAGAAACCAATAAATTCTCAAAATTAACGCTTGATTATTTAAGTGAGGATAAAAAGTTAAAACCCTTTATAAATCATTTTCCAAAACTAGAAAATTTTGAAAAACAAATTACTGAAAAACAGAATCACCCTGTAAATAGGGAGGTTTTGGCTGAGGTGTTAACTCAGCAAAATAGTAACTTATTATTGTCTGATAAGTCTCAAAATAATATTGAAAGTTTACTGAATAACAACACTTTTACAGTAACTACTGGGCATCAATTGTGTTTATTTACGGGTCCTCTTTATTTTATATGCAAGATAATTTCTACTATTAATTTAGCAGAACAATTACAAAAAAAATATCCTAAGCATAATTTTGTTCCTATCTTCTGGATGGCTACTGAGGATCATGATTTTTTGGAGATAAATCACATAAATCTATTTGGAAAAAAAATAGAATGGGATAGCAAGCAAACTGGTGCAGTGGGTCGCATGGGTTTAAATGGTTTTGAGTCTGTTTTAACTGAACTGAAATCAGTATTAGGAACTTCAGAAAATGCTGAAGAATTAGTTTCCCTTTTGCAAAACGCATATTTAAAACATGATAATTTGGCTGATGCTACTCGCTATTTGGTAAACGAGTTGTTTGGTGAGTATGGTTTGATTATTTTGGATGGGGATGATAAAAGGTTAAAGCAACAATTTATTCCTACTATTAAAAAAGATATTTTAGAACAAGGGTTTAAAAAATCAATCACTAAATGTAGTGATGATTTAGCGAATGAATATAAGGCACAAGCTTATGTTCGTCCTATTAATTTTTTCAAATTATCAGATGGAAAAAGAGAGTTGATAAAAGGAGTTATTACTGAAAAAGAGATTGATGAATATCCTGAAAATTTTAGTCCTAATGTATTGTTGCGACCATTGTATCAAGAAACTATTTTGCCAAATATTGCTTATATTGGTGGAGGTGCTGAGGTAAACTATTGGATGCAGTTGAAAACTGCTTTTCAGCAGGAAAATATTCCTTTTCCAATATTATTACTTAGAAATTCAGCAATGTTGCTAAATGTTGGCCAAAATAAAAAACGACAGGATTTAGGGTTTTCTATTGCTGATTTATTTTTAGATGAACATCAGTTGCAAAAGAAGTTTGTGTTAAGTCAAAAGGGTGCTGTCGTTTCTTTGAAAGATGAAATAAATTCTCTTGAAGATATGTATGTTTCTATTTTAGCAAAAACGACTGATGTAGGACTTCAGATTAGTATAAAATCTCAACATCAAAAGCAACTAAAATCCTTAGTTCAATTAGAGGAAAAACTGTTGCGTTTAGCAAAACAAAAAAACGAAAGTTCTTTAAATCAGATAAGTAAAATTAAACAGCAATTATTTCCGAATAATAGCTTGCAAGAACGGCATGATAATTTCATTTCTTTTTATTTAACACATGGGGAAAACTTTATAAAAATAATGAAAGAGAATTTAAATCCGCTAAACCCTAATTTTGTAGTTTTATCCCCTAAAATAAAATAGATAAATGGAGCACGAGAAAATATTAATATTAGATTTCGGATCGCAATATACACAGCTTATTGCTAGAAGAGTAAGGGAGTTGAATATCTATTCTGAGATTCATGCTTACAATAAAATGCCAGAAATTGATGGCAGCTGGAAAGCCGTTATTTTATCAGGTTCTCCGCATTCTGTTCGTGAAGAAAATGCTCCAATTCCTGATTTATCAGCTATAAAAGGGAAATTACCTTTATTGGGCGTTTGTTATGGTGCCCAGCATTTAGCACATGAATTTGGAGGAGAAGTTTTGCCTTCAAATACTAGAGAATATGGTCGTGCAAATTTATCATTTGTAGCTTCAAATAATGAATTAATGAAGGGTGTTCCTGCTGATTCACAAGTGTGGATGAGTCATGGTGATACCATTGCAACTATTCCTGATAATTATAAAGTTATAGCTTCTACAAATGATGTAGAGGTTGCTGCTTATCATATTGAAGGTGAGCAAACTTATGCTTTACAATTTCATCCAGAGGTATATCACTCAAAAGATGGAGCTACTATTTTAAAGAATTTCTTAGTTGATATTTGTGGTTTTTCACAAGATTGGACTCCAGCAACTTTTGTTAATGAAACAGTTGCAGAACTAAAAGCTAAAATAGGAGATGATAAAGTTGTTCTAGGACTTTCTGGAGGAGTAGATTCTACTGTTGCAGGAGTGTTGTTGCACAAAGCAATTGGTGAAAATTTATATTGCATTTTTGTAGATAACGGTCTTTTAAGAAAGGATGAGTTTGAAAGTGTTTTGGATCAGTATAAAGGCATGGGCTTAAATGTAAAAGGGGTAAATGCAAAAGACCGTTTTTATGATGTATTGGCTGGACTTTCTGATCCTGAGAAAAAGCGTAAAGCAATTGGTGGAATGTTTATTGATGTGTTTGATGATGAATCAAATCAGTTAGAGAATGTAAAGTGGTTAGCACAAGGTACTATTTATCCTGATGTTATTGAATCTGTTTCAGCAACAGGAGGTCCTTCACAAACTATTAAGTCGCACCATAATGTTGGAGGATTACCTGATTATATGAAGCTTAGTATTGTTGAGCCTTTAAGAGCTTTGTTTAAAGATGAAGTACGTAGGATTGGTCGTTCAATGGGAATTGATGAGGAATTATTAGGGAGGCATCCATTCCCTGGACCAGGTTTAGCAATTCGTATTTTAGGTGATATTACAAAAGAAAAAGTAAGGATACTTCAAGAAGTAGATCATATTTTTATTTCATCATTAAAGTCATCTGGTTTGTATGATAAAGTATGGCAAGCAGGAGCAATTTTCTTGCCTGTACAATCAGTTGGAGTAATGGGAGATGAGCGTACTTATGAAAATGCTGTAGCCCTAAGAGCAGTGGAATCCACTGATGGAATGACTGCTGATTGGGTGCATTTGCCTTATGAATTTTTGGCAAAAGTGTCGAATGATATTATCAATAAAGTAAAGGGAATTAACCGTGTGGTGTATGATATTTCATCAAAGCCACCTGCAACTATTGAATGGGAATAATCAGTAAAATAACTTTTGCATTTTCACTTTTATTTGTTTGTGGCTTGTCAGCTCAAACAGTAAGCGATTCTGTCGTTTTTGATGGTGCTACCTATTTAAAACACATTGTTTCTGCTGGGGAATCGCTTAAGTCAATAGCAAAACTGCATAAGGTTAAAACCTCTGAAATTATTGATAATAATGAAATACAAAAGCGTTTGTACTATAATCAGCTATTGTATATTCCTGTTTCTTCTAATCAATCTAAAAGTAAGGTAACTAATTTAAGCATTCAAAAACAAATTGAATTAGCTGATGATTTAAAAGATACCTCAGAGTTAGATATTGCTTTATTAATGCCTTATTTTTTAGTAAAGAATGATACCATGTTTAATGATTTTGAGGATAATACAGAAATTCAAGATATATATTATCAAAGGTCTGAAGTTGCTCTATCTTTTCATATTGGAGTTGAGTTAGCTCTTGATTCATTGAGAAAGCAAGGCAAGAACATTCGTTTACATACTTTTGATACCAATAAAGATACTCTAAAAGTACATCAAATTGTAAGTTCAAAGGTTTTGGAAGATATGGATGTTATTATTGGTCCTTTATATGCTAATAATTTTAGAATTTTGTGCAAAAAGTATGGAGATGATACCACTAAAATACTAATTTCTCCTCTTTCTAAAAACACTAAAAATGTACGGAAATATAGTGCTGTATATCAATTATCTCCTTCTTTTCAAGTTCAGACTAATATCATTAAAGATTATATTTTGAGACATCATAATCAGGATAGGGTTATTGTATTAAATCAAAAAGGATATGAGGGGAAATCAGCTTATATTAAAAACTTGTTCAACCAAGAAGGGAAAGGAGTAGAAACTTTTACTTTGAAATACACTAAGGTGGATTCAATTCGTAAAATATTTCAGGAAAAACAAGTTGTTATTATTCCTTCAGAAAATAAGGCGTTTGTAAGTAAAATTTTAGGGGCTATTGGGGGTATGGATTCTACATCTCTAGTTTTTGGCTTATATGATTGGAAAAAATATGATAACTTGGATATCCATAATTTAATGTTTTTGGATGTTAAATTTCCTGACGCTTATAGTTTTAGTAGTGCTAATACACATGATGCTTCTTTTTTGAAATTATTTGAACAGAAATATAATACCAACCAAGCAAAGTATACACATATTGCTTATAATATTGTAATGCATTTTGCTTCTGATTTTTCTTTATTTAAGTTTCAAAATGTGACAGGTGGAGGGAGGATAAACACTTATGCTCCTTTGCATCATTATATTAATTATGAGTTGTTTCCTGTGGAATAGTTAGTTTGCAAACTTTTAGTAAATTTGCAAAACTCTGTTTTGCAAAGAATTATAAAAATATTATCCCTTTTCTTTTGTATTGTTTTTTCTAACAATATTAAGGCGCAATGTGTAGGTACACAAACTGCATCTATGTCTCCTGCTGGTCCGTATGTTGCAGGACAAGTTGTTACTGTTACCTATACGTTAAGTAGTTTTACTCAAGTAAATAGTAATTGGATAATTGCTTTTGATATTGACTATGGTAATGGCTGGTCCTCAATATCTCCAGTTTCAGCACCAGGAAATCCAAATCCAAATGATATTCGGGGTACTGGTAATTGGATTTGGGATGCCCAAAACACCTATCCGAGTGGATTAAATTTTGGACCAGGTTATAGATTTAATAATACTGGTTGGTCTCAATGGGTTTGGAACTGGGGTTGGTCTCAAGGAACACCAGATTGGGGATCTTCTTCTGAAGGTCCTTTTACTTTAAGTTTTCAATTAACAGTTGGTAGTTCTTGCATACCACAAGATTTATCAGTTAGCATAAGTGCTATTGGTGATTGCCAAACTGGAGGTTGGGGAGGTGGAGTTGGCTGTTGTCCTGTTTTGTTATATAATATATATAATGGAAGTTCATCAGTAATAACTCCTTCTGTTACTGCAGGAACAAATCAAACAATTTGTAATGGGGGAGTTCCAAATAATCTGACTGCAAGTGGGAGTAGTAGTGGTACGTATAATTGGTCGCCTCCATCTGCTTTTACGAATTCTAACCTGCAAAATCCTAGTTTTAATTCTGGGATAAATACAACTTCAATATATACGGTAACCTTTACAGATGTAGATGGTTGTATTGCTACTGATACAGTTGTTATCACAACTAACCCTATACCTACTGTTACGCTTTCATCAGTGCCAAACCCAGCATGTATAGGTGATGATATTGTTTTAACAGCTTCAACATCTATTCCTGTGAACAGATATAGATTTCAATATAATACAGGTAGTGGCTGGGTAAATATGACAACTCCTGGCTTTAATACACTAAACCCAGTTACTTTTTTAAATATATCGACTACTACTCAATTTCGTGTAAAAGTTCGAGAAGATAACGGCTGTACAAACAGTAGTTGGTCATCAATAATAACGGTTCCTGTCAATATGATAGTTACCCCAGCAATAAGTCACAACTAAATTTATTTAATAATCAAAAATGTTAAGGTCATGAAATCAAAAAACAAATTACTGAAAGCAATAGCAATAATCGCTATGTTATTAGGGAGCAATCAATTGATTGCTCAAACGAACACATCCCCAACACAAACGGTATGTGCAGGTTCACTTGCTGAACCCTATTTAATCAACCCTCCTACTGCAGGGTCAACTTATGCTTGGAGTTTAAGTGGAGGTGGAACTATTATTCCTGGATCTAGTTCTGATAATATTACAGTAGACTGGGGAGTAACTCCAGGAACATATACCATTACGGTTACTGAAACTGATATTAATGGATGTATTGGTGCACCAGTAACTGTTACTGTTACTGTAATTCCATTGCCAACAGCAACAATAGCCACTTCCCAAACAGCATGTTTAGGTTCTGTAATTCCTGATTTATTTGCTATTGGAGCAAACGTGAATTGGTATTCAGATGCAGCATTAACGACTAATGTATTCACTGGAAATAGTTTTGCTACAGGACAAATATCAGTCGGGATTTATACTTACTATGTAACTGAATCATTGAATGGATGTGAAGGGCCTTCAGTTCCTGTTACTTTAGAAATTTATGCTATACCAGTAGTTTCCGCAACTGCTGATCAAACAATATGTAGTGGGTACGCTCCAAGTAGTTTAAATGCTAGTAGTGCTAATGCAGGAACTTACTCTTGGGTTGATGCGGCTGATCCGTTAGGAACTGTTCTTGGAACTGGTTCTAATTTTCCGCCACCACCTCTTACAACTACCACAACTTATACAGTTACTTTTACAGAAACAAGTAGTGGATGTACTGCTTCTGATGATGTAACAATTACTGTTAATCCTTTAGATGATGCTACATTTACATTAACTGATTATTGTGAAGGATCTTCAAATTCTGCTACAGTAACTGGAACCTTAGGTGGATTATTTACATTTACTACCCCAGTACCTACTGGAGGAGAGACAATAAATTCAGTAACTGGAGAGATTACTGGTGGTATTGCAGGAACTATTTATTCTGTAACTTATACTACACCAATAGGTGCTTGTTCTCAATCAAGTATCCAAACAGTAACAGTTACTCCTTTAGATGATGCTTCATTTACATTAACAGATTATTGTGAAGGTAGTGCAAATTCTGCTACAGTAACTGGAACGGCAGGTGGTGCATTTACATTTACTACTCCAGCACCTACTGGAGGGGAGTCAATAAATTCAGTAACTGGAGAGATTACAGGTGGTATTGCTGGTACTACTTATTCTGTAACTTATACTACAACAGGTATTTGTCCACAGTCTAGCGTGCAAACAGTAACGGTTAACCCATTAGATGATGCTACATTTACATTAACTGATTATTGTGAAGGTAGTGCAAATTCTGCTACAGTAACTGGAACGGCAGGCGGTGTATTTACATTTACTACTCCAGCACCTACTGGAGGAGAGACTATAAATGCCTCAACAGGAGAGATTATAGGTGGTATTGCAGGAACTGCTTATTCTGTAACTTATACTACAACAGGTATTTGTCCTCAGTCTAGTATCCAAATAGTAACTATTTACGCTACACCATCAACAGGACCAATTTGGCATAATTAGAAAATGCGAAAACTAAAAGCTATCATATTATTGCTTATTGCATTTGCTACACAAGTTGTGGCACAAAGTACTGTGCATCTTTGCGCAGGAACTAACCACAATTTTGGGGTGCCCTATACTGTTGGGTCTTCCTATAATTGGCAGGTGCAAGCAAATACTGCTATTGCAACTATTACTTCAGGTAACGGAACCGAACATATCATCATGGACCTTAACAATTCGGGTGTGTTTCAGTTATTAGTTGAAGAAATAGATGTAAATGGTTGTAGTGGATACGATAGTATTTTAGTGGAAATACACGCATTGCCTAATCCGAATATATTTGCTTTAGGACCTATTTCTTTTTGTGAGGGAGATAGTGTTCTGCTGCAAGTAGATTCAGCTTATGTAACGCAAAATTGGAATAATGGAACGACTTCCATTTATACCTATGCAGATACTTCTGGTAATTATTTTGTGAATGTAACAGATGCCAATGGGTGTAGTAATAGGAGTAACACAATTAATATTGATGTGCGCCCTAGCCCAGTGGCTAATTTTATAGTGGATGGAATTTGTGCTAATACCCCCAGTCAGTTTGTAAATACATCTACAATTAGTATGGGTAATATTGCGAATAGTATTTGGTATTTAGGAAATGGAGAGGTAGTGAATGGTGATAGCTTACTGTATACCTACACTTATGCTGGGGATTATTTTACTCAGTTATTTGTTACTTCTGATTATGGATGTTTGGATTCAATAGGAAAATGGTATTCTATTTATAATCCACCTATTGCTTCTTTTGAGTATAATCCTTTTTCAGTTTCTACCTTGCAGCCAGAGATGAACTTTGTGACTACAACATCTAATTTTATTTCAGTATTTTGGGACTTTGATGATTCAACTTATAGTATTTTATCTAACCCTCTTCATGAATTTGAGGATCCTGGAATATATGATGTAATGCTAATGGTTTCAGACAGCAATCAGTGTGTTGATTCGGTAATACACAGGATTACTATGTATTATGATTTTGTATTATTTATTCCAAATACTTTTACTCCAGATAAAGATGGAATTAATGATAAATTTGGTCCAAAAGGAATACGTATGGAAAAGTATGAGTCCTATGAATTTACTGTTTTTAATAGGTGGGGTGAGAAAGTATTTACTACTGATAAAGTTAGCGAACAATGGGATGGCGTAAATGGACTTCTAGGCACTTACACTTGGTCTATTATAATAATAGACGAATTAGGAGCTGTGCGTAAAAAAGTAGGTGAGGTAATGTTAATTAAGTAATAACTATCTCAAATCAATTACTTCTACTCCTGGGAAATCAGCTGCATTAAAAGTGAAAGGTGCAATAGTAGTATTACTTGTAACACTAGTGATAAGGTAGGTGTAGGTGCCTCCGTTTTTATCATGGATAGTAATTTTGTGTAACTGGTGCTTAGCAGCATCTATGGCTAGGTTTATTTTCATAAACTCACCACTTTCCTTTGGGAATAAGTCAATGATGTGTAAGCGTTTTCCTTTATCAGCTTCTGCACCAACATAGGTGTATTTGTAATCGTTTTCGTAAATAGTGAATAATTTACTAGGAATCATCATATCTTCCTCTGGGTCATGCTCCATAATTTGCACTTCATTCATGTCCGCTAAGTATATCCATTGATATTCCCCATCATTTATGATGGTTTGTTGTTCCATCTCTAAGAGAAAATTGTCTTCCTGCATGACAAGTGTTCCATTTTGTTTTTCATTGATGTTTTGGCTTTTGTTTTCAAAACTGAAATCAAAACCAATTGTCATATTTTTGTAGGATTTGGTAGTAGCACTTAGTTTGTCCAATACTTCTTTTGCTACTTGTTCCTGAGCAAACAAGCTAGCGCTTAAGGCAATCAATAGGGTAGTGATTAATTTAGTCATTGTTATTTAAGTTGTTTAATAATTCTTCTAGTTCTATTTCATCACGCACCAATACTTTTCGGGCTTTACTGCCTTCAAATGCTCCTACTACTCCAGCAGCTTCTAGCTGGTCAATTATTCTTCCTGCACGGTTGTATCCTAAGCGTAATCTTCTTTGTATCATTGATGTTGATCCTGACTGATGTTGCACTACCAATAAAGCGGCTTCATCAAACATTGCATCCTTATCATCTAGGTCAGCTTTACCGCCAACTGCTTCTCCTTCTGCTTCATATTCAGGTAGCATATGTGCTTGTGAGTAAGCTCTTTGCGATCCAATAAACTCACATATTTTCTCTACCTCAGGAGTGTCAATAAACGCACATTGTAATCGTGTTAAATCATTTCCTGTTGAGATTAACATATCTCCCATACCAATTAATTGTTCGGCACCTTTGCTGTCCATAATGGTTCTAGAATCAGTTTGTGATGACACCCTAAAAGCAACCCTTGCTGGGAAGTTTGATTTAATTAATCCTGTAATCACATTAACGGATGGTCTTTGTGTGGCAACAATCAAATGAATGCCAATAGCACGGGCTAATTGTGCTAAACGAGCAATAGGGGTTTCAATTTCTTTTCCTGCCGTCATTATAAGGTCAGCAAACTCATCAATCACCAAAACGATATAAGGCAAGTACCTATGTCCGTCATTAGGATTTAATCTTCTGCTGATGAATTTTGCATTATATTCTTTGATATTTCGGCATTGAGCTTGTTTACAGAGTTCATATCGTTCATCCATTTCAATACAAAGGGAGTTAACCGTGTTTACAACTTTCTTTGTATCCGTAATGATGGCTTCTTCCTCATCAGGTAGTTTTGCTAGGTAATGTCTTTCAATCTTGTTGAATAGAGTAAGCTCTACCTTTTTTGGGTCAACCAGTACAAACTTCACTTGAGATGGATGTTTATTATATAGTAAGGATGCTAATATTGCATTTAATCCTACTGATTTTCCTTGTCCTGTTGCGCCTGCCATTAGTAGGTGAGGCATCTTTGCTAAGTCAACTACATAGGTTTCGTTTGATATTGTTTTTCCAAATGCAATTGGCAGGTCCATTTTGCTGTTTTGGAATTTTTCTGACTTTAGTACCTCAAGCATAGATACCGTATTTTTTGTTTTGTTTGGCACTTCAATACCTACAGTTCCTTTTCCAGGAATAGGAGCGATAATACGAATCCCTTCAGCTGCTAAACTTAAAGCAATATCATCTTCTAAGTTTTTAATTTTTGATATTCTAATTCCAGCTTCAGGAACAATTTCATAAAGGGTAATGGTTGGTCCTACAGTTGCTGAAATTGATGTGATGCCGATTTTGTAATGTCCTAAGGTTTCAACAATTCTATTCTTGTTGTTTTCAAGTTCATCTTTATCTATTTCAATTTTACTTCCGCCATAGTCATTTAGTAAATCCATTCCTGGCATTTTAAATTGTGATAATTCAAGGGTAGGATCAAAATCGCCTAACTCTTTTAGCTTCTTCTCAATTTCAGTTTCGCTTAATGTTTCCTCAGTAGTAGTTTCAGTTACTTCTAATCCTAAATCGTTTTCTTGTTCTTCAGTAGGGGTTTCTGTTTTTTCAATCTGTGGTGTTACTAAGGTGGGCTCCTCAATTGCAGTGGCAGTTTCAGTAAGGCTATCAAGTGAAGTTTCTTGCAATACTGGTGCTGTAGTTGTTTCAGTAAAAGTAGGTGTAGTTATGGTATCATCTTCTTGTTCAATAATTCTTTTGGTAGGTTTTACCTTTTCAATAAAAGCTTTTATTTTTTCAGCATCAATTTTAAAAGAAATTACTAGATATAATAAAGAAATAGTAATCAGTAAGAGGGAAGTTCCTAAGCTACCAATAGCTGAGTTCATTAAATCGTTTGTGTAGATGCCTATACCTCCAGCTGTAATTGTTCCGTTAAAAAAGTGGCGTATGAATATTGGGATAATTAACATGCCTAATATACCGTTAAAAATGAAATTGCTAAGAGAGTATTTTTTTAGTCCTAGTATTTTTAATCCAGCAAATAAACTAAATAAAGGGATGAAAAAAGCTGCTAAACCAAACCACATTTTAACAAGTAGATTGGAAATATAAGCCCCTAATCCTCCTATTGAGTTATTGATTTTTTTATCTGTAATAACATCTGATAAATCTTTTCCTGAAACTAAGCTGTCATCTGCTTCCCATTGAAAAAAGAAAGAAATAAAAGCGATAATTAAGTACAGTGAGATAAGGATTAAAACAGCAGCAAATATCTTTTGATTATTTTCATCTTTAAATGGGGTTACTATTCCATCAAAGTTAAAGGACTTAGCGGATTTTAATTTTAATTTCTTTTTTGCCATATTGTCATCAAAAGTACAAATAGATTTTAATGTTGTATTAGGTAGAAACTATTATTTTCCCATTAAATTGTTAATAAATGTTAATTGTAATAACTAAACCTAAAATGTTTTGAAAATAGTAGATTTGCAGACAATTATGATGAAGATAAAAGTAAGAAATGAAACTGCAAAACTAAAAGCTGTAGTAGTAGGAATTGCTAATGATTTTGGAGGTACGCCAAAGGTTGATGAATGCTATGATCCTAAGTCCAGGGCACATGTTAAAGCTGGAACTTACCCTACTATTGCGGCTTGTGTAAAGGAGATGGATGCTTTGGTTACTGTATTTAAAAAGTATAATATAAAGGTTTATAGGCCTCAAAATATTAAAGGTTTAAATCAGATTTTTTCAAGGGATATAGCTTTTGCAATTGAGGATAAGTTAGTAATTCCTAATATAATTGAAGATAGAAAAGAAGAAGCTGATGCAATAGTTGATGTGTTAACTCAAATTGATGAAGAAGATATTATAAAAATGCCAGTAATTGCAAGGGCAGAAGGTGGAGATGTGATGCCTTGGAATGAATATATTTTTGTTGGTTATTCTGAAAAAGAAGATTTTGAACATTATACAGTAGCAAGAACAAACAAAGCAGGAGTTGATTTTTTAGCAACTTCTTTTCCTAATAAAATAGTAAAAGGTTTTGAGCTAAATAAATCAGATGATGACCCAAGAGAAAATGCTTTGCATTTAGATTGTTGCTTTCAGCCAATAGGAGAAAATATGGCCATTATGTATAAAGGTGGTTTTAAACATACAGCTGATGTTGAATTTTTAGTGAATTACTTTGGTGAACAAAATATCATTGAAGTTAATAAGGAGGAAATGTATAATATGAATTCAAATGTATTTTCAATTTCAGAAGAAGTAATTGTTTCAGAAAAAGGATTTACAAGATTGAATATAGAATTAAGAAAAAGAGGGTTTAAAGTTGAAGAAGTGCCTTATACCGAGATAGCAAAAATGGAAGGGTTATTAAGATGTTCAACAATGCCATTAATTAGACAATAATGAAACAGATTACAAATACAATAATGATGATAAAGCCTGTTGGCTTTAGGTATAATGAGCAAACGGCTGTCAATAATTATTATCAGCAAGTATTGGATAGTTTAACAGCTGAGCAAACACAAAAAAATGCTTTGAATGAGTTCAATACTTTTGTAGATAAGTTAAGAAATTCAGGCGTAAATATTGTGGTAATTGAGGATACTAAAAATCCTGATACTCCTGATTCAATTTTCCCAAATAACTGGGTGTCGTTCCATAGTGATGCTATGATAGGATTGTACCCTATGTGTGCTGAAAATAGAAGGGATGAAAGAAGAGAAGATATTTTTGATACTTTGGTAGATAAGCATGGATTTGCAATTGAGGGGATAAAGGATTTTACAGAATTTGAAGAGCACGATAAGTATCTTGAAGGAACAGGAAGTATGGTGTTGGATAGAGAAAATAAGATTTGTTATGCAGCTATTTCTATTCGTACGGATGAGATTGCAGTAATGCAGTTTTGTGAGGAGTTTGGCTACCGACCTGTATGTTTTACGGCCAACCAAGATGTTGAAGGTGAGCGTATGGCAATTTATCATACTAATGTAATGATGTGTGTTGCGGATACTTTTGCTGTTATTTGTTTGGACACAATTGATGATGAAGCAGAAAGAGAACATGTACTTGAAACCCTTACAGAAACAGGTAAGGATATTATTGAAATAACAGAAGAACAAAAGCATAGATTTGCAGGCAATATGTTGCAAGTAATGGGTGATAAACCTTATCTTGTTATGTCTAACTCGGCTTATAGTAGTTTAACAGAAGAACAAAAAATAGTTATTGAAAAGCATTGTCCTATTATATATAGTTCGTTAGATACAATTGAGGCCTGTGGAGGTGGTAGTGCAAGATGTATGATGGCAGAAATATTTTTACCAAAACAAAAGTAATGATAGAAGAAATCTTAAAACCAGAAATAGAAAAATGTTTAGCTGAGTTATATTCAGCAACTGACCAAAGTATTCAATTTCAAAAGACAAGAAAGGATTTTGAAGGAGATGTTACTTTAGTTGTATTTCCACTATTAAGAGCTTCAAGAAAAGGGCCAGAGCCTACTGCAGAAGAAATAGGAAACTATCTAAAAAGCAAAGTAGATGAGGTGAATGGTTTTAATGTGGTAAAAGGTTTTTTGAATTTAGAAATATCTGCAGAATTCTGGTATAATCAATTTGTTGCTGCTTACAATACTGCTGATTATGGAACTATAAAAGCAGATGATAATGCGCCTACTTACTTAGTAGAGTATTCATCACCAAACACAAATAAGCCTTTACACTTAGGGCATATTCGTAATAACCTTTTAGGGTATTCAGTTGCTGAGATTATTAAGGCAAGTGGTAAAAATATGAAGAAGGTACAAATCATAAATGATAGAGGAATACATATATGTAAATCAATGATTGCTTGGCAGGATTTTGGAAATAATGAAACTCCAGAAAGTAGTGGGTTAAAAGGTGATCATCTGGTAGGGAAATACTATGTAGAATTTGATAAATACTACAAAAAAGAAGTTGCTGATTTGGTTGCTGATGGAATGGAACGGAAAGAGGCTGAGAAACAAGCTCCTATTTTAAAAAAGGCACAGGATATGCTAATAAGTTGGGAGGCAAAAGAACCAATAGTAATTGCACTCTGGGAGAAAATGAATGCTTGGGTTTATGATGGTTTTACAAGTACTTATGGTAGACTTGGGGTTGATTTTGACAAGAACTATTATGAAAGTGATACTTATCTGCTAGGCAAAAAAGTGGTAGAAATTGGCCTTGAAAAAGGAGTGTTTTATAAAAAAGAAGATGGTTCGGTATGGATAGATTTGTCAGCAGAAGGCTTAGATGAAAAAATCATTTTACGATCAGATGGAACAGCTGTTTATATGACACAAGATATTGGTACTGCCATACAAAGACATGAGGATTTTTCATTCTCAAACATGGCGTATACGGTAGGGAATGAACAAGATTACCATTTTAAGGTGTTGTTTTTAATTCTTGATAAATTAGGATATGACTGGGCAAAGAGCTGTTATCATTTATCGTACGGAATGGTGGATTTACCAAGTGGAAAAATGAAATCGCGTGAAGGAACTGTGGTGGATGCTGATGATTTGATGGAGGAAATGGTAAGTACTGCTAAAAACATTGCTAAGGAATTAGGGAAGTTAGAGGGAATGACTGAACAGGAAGCAGATGCTCTTTACGAAACAGTTGGTATGGGTGCACTTAAGTACTTTATGTTAAAAGTTGACCCTAGAAAGCGTATGCTTTTTGATCCTGCAGAATCAATTGATTTTAACGGAAATACTGGTCCATTTATACAATATGCTTATGCTCGTATTCAATCCCTTAAAAGAAAACATACTGCTGAGGTGGTAATGCCAAGTACAGTAAATATTACGGATAAGGAACAAGAAATTATAAAGTTATTGACTGAATTCCCTGCTGTAATACAGGAGGCAGCAGCAAATTATAGTCCTGCACTTGTGGCTAATTATGTGTATGATTTGGTGAAAGAATTCAATAATTACTACCAGAATACGGCTATCCTAACTGCTGAAAGTGAAGAGTTGATTAATTTTAGATTAGGACTTTCAGCTAAAGTAGGGGAGGTAATACAAACGGCTATGCGTTTGTTGGGTGCCGGTGTTCCGAATAGAATGTAATTGAAAAATTCGCTCTTTTGAGAGCGTAAATTATTGCTTAAAAACTACAGTAAAGCAATATATCTAGTAGAATTAGTTATTTCTAAACCCTAATTTTTTTGGCGATTATCAGATAGGATTTATCTAATTTAGAATTATTATAAATAAAACTATCTTTATTTGGATTTATTATAAATAAGGTTGTATTTTTGCAGCCGTTTTTAAATAACTAATCAAATAAATAAAAATTAAAATATGAAAAAAATTGTTTTTTCTGTATCAGTTGCCTTAATGACTATAGGAGCTAATGCACAGAACACAGCAGAACGAATTCTTGCTAATAATGAAGGGCTTCACATTGGTGGGTATGCGCAGGTAGATATGAATATGCCATTAAGTGATGAGAATGTACATTATAACGCTACATTAGATGTGCACAGATTGGTAACTTTTATCGGTTATAACTTTAATGAAAAATCATCATTTATCTCTGAAGTTGAATTTGAGCATGTTTCTGAAGTTTATGTTGAGCAAGCATTTCTTAACTATAAGTTAAAGCATAACATGAGTGTTCAGGCAGGATTGATGTTGATTCCTATGGGGATTCAAAATTTATACCATGAGCCACCAACATTTAATGGTGTAGAAAGAACAAATGTAGATAAGTATATTGTGCCTACTACTTGGAGAGAAATGGGAATTGCTGTTTCTGGAAGCTTAGAGGAACATTCTTTAAACTACCAATTGATGATAGTAAATGGATTTAATGGATACAATGATGGTGGAGTATTCAGTGGTAAAAAAGGATTGAGAAGTGGTCGTCAGAAAGGTGCTAAATCGTACATGACAGAAATGGATTTTGCAGGTAGAGTTTCTTATTATGGAATGCCAGGATTGAATTTAGGTGCTTCTTTCTACAAAGGAGAGTCAGAAACAAGTAAGTATAATGAATTGAATTTAGATGATGCAGCAGCAGTTGCTTCAGCTGACTCATCAAAAATTGGTATTCAAATGTTAGGGGTTGATGCAAGATATACAAATGGTCCTATTCAGGCTCGTGCACAATATATTGTTGCAGACCTTGAAAACACATCAGCTTATAATGATTTTGCAAATTCTGATTTAGGTTCAGTAATGACAGGTTACTATCTTGAAGGTGGGTACAACTTACTTGACAACAAGGATACTGACAATGAATTAGTTGTTTTTGCTCGTTATGAAAACTACAACACACATGCTGAGGTTGCTGAAGGAATGGATGCAAATTTAGCTTACAACCGTACTGAAAATACTATCGGACTTACTTATAAGATAGCAAGTGGTGCAGCTTTTAAAGCAGATTACCAAGTGTTTAAAAATGATGCAAGTTCAGTTGAGAAAAAACAATTAAACTTAGGTGTTGCTGTTTGGTTCTAAACAAAAAATGAATCAGGTTAATACATTACTTAGATTTTTTAAAACTATAGCGCCATCTATTAAGATGATTGCTATAGTTTTTATTTGTTTGTTTTTTATTTCAACTACTACTGCTCAGTTTGTTACTACTGAACAATCTCTTCAAAAAACTAATGTATTGATTAATCAAACATTTGGCGATAGTATTGAATTATTGCATTTGTCAGTAAACTCAAATTATCAATCAGTTAAAAAAGATGGAAAAATTATAGGGTATTCTTGTATTGAAGAAGCAAAAAGCAAACATGATAGGTTTGAGTTTGTTGTCCTTTATGATGCTGCTATAAACATCCTTGAAGTAAAAGTATTGCTTTACCGTGAAGATTATGGTTATGAGATAAAAAGTAAAAGATGGTTAAAACAGTTTTCAACTCGTGAGGTAAGAAAAGTTCAAGCGATATCAGGAGCTACTATATCAGTAAACTCATTAAAAAGTGCAGTAAAACACCTTAGCAAAAAAATGAAGGAATTCGTTTTATAATATTATTTTTGCATTATGAATTTTCAGTTACATACTTTACCAAAATCATTAAGACACACGCTTACTGTATTTTTATTAGCCCTTTCGTTTGGCTATTTTTCTGGTTTAGATTTATTAAACCATACTACAGATTTTAAAGTAGCAGGTTTAGAGCAAAATGTACTAGGTAATGAGATAGATGAAGAGGCAGATGAACTGCATTTTAAAATGTCAGAAAGAGCTTTGCAAGGTCTTATTCATAGCCATGTTATTAGTTTAGGAATGTTGTTTCTAATACTCTCAATTATAATGTGTTTTTCTTCTTACAATGAAGGGATTAAATATTTTTTAATGCTTGAGCCTATGGTTTCTTTGGTAGTTACTTTTGGTGGTTTGTGGTTGCTGTGGTCAGGGGTTTTCTGGATGAAATATATAATTATGATATCTGGTATAATGATGCACCTTTCTTTAGTGGCAATTATCCTCTTATTGCTAAAAGATCTTCTTTTTCATAAATCATATTTTGCTAAGTAATAGTATTGTAATCACCTGATTATGAGTTGTAATAAAAGTGGTTTCGGAAATTGAAAATAGTTTGTGAAAGCACGAAAATAGTTGACAAGAACACAAAAAATGTTGTTGAGAGTTCAGAACTACTTGCAGAACACACAAAAATACTTGTTAAGCTTTTGAAAATAGTTGTAGTAAGGTTAAAACTACTTGCTCTTAGTGAAAATTCTGTTTAGGAATTGTTCTAATTGTTCAGCAGTTCGCTTTGTAAATAGTTCACCATCCTTTACATAGGAAATACCACCAGTTTCTTCCGATACTATAACGGTTACTGCATCTGATTCTTCCGTAATGCCAACTGCAGCCCTGTGGCGCATTCCTAAATGCCCTGGAAAATCATCACTATTACTTACAGGCAATACACACCTGGCACTTATTATTTTATTATCTCTTATGATTACTGCCCCATCATGCAGTGGGCTATTTTTGTAAAAAATACTTTCTATCATAGGAACTGAAATTTCAGCATTCATTCCTACACCTGTTTCAGCAAATACTGCCAAATCATCTATTTGAGTAATTACCATTATGGCACCCGTTTTCGTTTTTGCCATATCTTCACAAGCACGGGCTATAGAATGTGTATTCAAATGGTTGTCGTGTTCCACTTTAAAGTTGAATTTAAAAAGTCCTTTGTTTTTAATCACTTTCCCTTTACCTATAAACATCAAGAATTTCCTAAGTTCTTGCTGAAAAACAATAACAAGGATGATAACTCCAACCCCAATGAACTGTCCTAAAATCTCACTTAATAGTTGAAAATGAAAAGCATCTACTATTTTCCATAATAAGTAAATAGCGGCTAAGCCAATAAAAATATTGATAGCTACTGTTCCTCTTACTAGTTTGTATAGCTGATAAATTAGCACGGCTACTAGTGCTATGTCAATGAGTTCAATAAAGCCTATGTTTAGAAATTCCATTTATGCAAGATTTTTTGCGAATGTAGTGATTTTAATGCATTCCATTGCTTCCTTTACATCATGTACTCTTAAAATAGATGCTCCTTTTTGCAATGCCATGGTGTTGGTTATGCTTGTTCCGTTTAGTGCGTTCTTAGGATTTGTATCTAGTAAATTATAAATCATTGATTTTCTTGATGTGCCAATTAAAACAGGAATTTCAAATTGATTAAATTGTTCAAGTGCATTTAAAAGTTGATAATTATGTGCTAAAGTTTTTCCGAAACCAAAGCCTGGATCAATTATAATTTGTGCGATTCCTTTTGCTTTTAACTGTTTTATTTTTTCTTCAAAATAGGAGATTACCTCTTCTACAACATTGTTGTAAGTAGGGTTCTTTTGCATATTCTGTGGTGTTCCTTGCATATGCATTATAATATATGGAACTTGTAGTTCTGCAATAGTGTCAAACATTTTATTGTCCATTTCTCCTGATGAGATATCATTGATAATATGCGCTCCAGCTTCAATACATTCCTTGGCTGTTTTTGCCCAAAAGGTATCAATTGAAATAATGATTTCAGGAATTTCAGTTTTTAACAATTTAATAATTGGTAAAAGCTTTAAAAGTTCCTCATATGCTTGTATTAAAGTTGCTCCTGGTCGGCTGGATTGTGCGCCAATATCAATTATGCTTGCTCCTTCCTCTAGCATTTTTTTACATCTGCTAATAATTGCTTGCTCATTTGCATATTTCCCGCCATCAAAAAAAGAATCTTCTGTAAGGTTCAAAATCCCCATTACAATTGGGTTTTTTGTTGAAAAAACACTTGAATTGCTTTTTCCTTTTATGGAATTTGAGACGCTAAATGATGTATATTTCGGCATTATTAAAGGTTAAAATTATATGGAACAGACAATTGCTGAATACGATTCAATAATAAAAAAATGTGAGGACATTTTCGCTAAGAAAATGAAAGATTATGGTAGTGCTTGGCGCATACTGAGAATCAGCTCGTTAACGGATCAGATTTTTATTAAAGCACAAAGGATTCGCTCTATTGAACAGAAAGGAGAACAAAAGATAGAAGAGGGAGTGTCTAACGAGTTTGTTGGTATTGTAAATTATGCAATTATTGGGCTTGTTCAATTGGATTTAGGAGTTTCAGAACTAGCTGAGGAAATGGACTATAATGAGGTTATGAACATCTTTAGTAAACATGCTAATATTGCAAAGGAACTTATGATTGCAAAAAATCATGATTATGGTGAGGCTTGGCGTGATATGAGGGTCAGCTCACTTACGGATTTAATCTTACAAAAGATATTGCGTGTAAAACAAATTGAAGACAATCATGGTGCTACTTTAATATCAGAAGGAGTAGATGCAAACTACCTTGATATGCTAAACTATGCTGTTTTTGCGTTAATTAAACTAGAAAAATAATATTATGAAAAAGAACTTACCAATGATTATTCGTGTGCTAATATCGGCACTATTTTTACTTTCCGCAATTGCAAAATTATACCCTACACCTATGTTTGGTATTACTAAAGTGTTTGAGCAAGGACAACTTATACCTATGGGATTCCCAGAAGATTTAGTGCCTTACCTTTCTCGTTTCATTTTAGCAATTGAACTACTCATTGCTTTTGCTATACTTCAAAAAAACTACCTGAAAAAAATAATTATTCCTTCTTCAATCGGTTTGCTTATACTATTTAGTTTGCACCTAACTTATTCTATATTTTTAGGCGATACTGAAAACTGTGGTTGCTTTGGTGATTTAATTCCTATGTCTCCTTTACAAGCCTTAATTAAAAATCTAATTACTATTGCTGTTTTAGGGTATTTGTATAAAAATACTGCTGATGATAAAGAAAATAGCTGTTCAAAATTAAGTATACAATTCTTATCAGTATTGCTGGTTATGTTTGCTTTTTTACCTGTTTCATCTCAAACTAAATCAGAAGGAAGTAGTTTTGTTTCATTTGTTGAAGATGAAAACTTTAAGAATTCAGAAGAGTATAAAATTCTATGTTATTTTGATGCGGGATGTGAACATTGCCAACATGCTGCAAGAAGTTTAGATTCATTATCTAATTTGTCTGATAATTTCCCGCCTGTTCATATTGTGTTTTCAGATACTGAACAAGATAATATTCCTAACTTTTTTGATTATGTTGGTAGCGAATATCCTTACCAAGTAATGCCGTTTGCAAATTATGACACTGATGAAGTAGATAGTTATATGGAGATTACTTTTCCAGATTATGATAACCCAATTATAATTCTTTATAAAGGAGCAAAACAAATAAGATTGTTTGATGGTACTGGGTATAATGAATATCATGCTGAAGATCTACAATTACTGTTAGATAAATAAAATTGTGCTTGCTTATATTACAAAAAAAATAAGTTATGGTATCCTAGTTTTATGGGGGGTACTTACGCTAGTTTTCTTTTTGTTTAATGTATTACCTGGCGACCCTGCTCGTATGATGTTGGATAAGCGTGAAGATGCTAATCAGTTGGCTGTTATCAAACAAAAGTATGCATTTGATCGTTCGGTTGGGGAGCAATATGCTTTATACCTTAATGATGTTTTACCATTTTCGGTTCATCATAATAGTACTACTGCTTTTACTTCCCTTTCAAGCGGGAAGTACCAATTTACAAAATTGCTAACATCTACTAATTATACCTTTGTTTTTAAAGTGCCTTATCTTAGGGAATCCTTTGTTCGTAAAGGAACTTCTGTTACTTCAATACTTGGAAATACTTTTAAAAACACTTTTATTTTAGCAGTTTCATCTATTGGGATTGCTTTGTTTTTAGGATTGATTTTAGGGGTGTTTTCTGCATTGTATAAGGATACTTTTATTGACAAGTTGATTCTATTTGTTTCTGTTTTAGGAATGTCCTTGCCTTCATTTTTTGCGTCAATAATTATTGCCTGGCTGTTTGGTTTTGTACTGCATAATTACACAGGATTAAATATGACAGGTAGTTTGTATGAAGTTGATGATTACGGAAGAGGGTCTTTCTTGCAAATTAAGAATTTAATTCTTCCTGCAATAACCTTGGGTGTTCGCCCTTTGTCAGTTATTATTCAGTTGTGCAGAAATTCCTTGTTAGAAGTGCTTTCCATGGATTATGTGCGAACTGCAACAGCAAAAGGATTAAGTAAATTCACAGTTATTTTTAAACATGCTTTGCGCAATGCTTTGAATCCTGTAGTAACTGCTGTTTCAGGTTGGTTTGCCTCACTTTTAGCAGGAGCCGTTTTTGTAGAATACATCTTTGCTTGGAACGGAATAGGAAAAGAAATAGTGGATGCATTAAATAAAATGGACTTGCCAGTAGTAATGGGTTCAGTGCTTTTTATTGCATCAATTTTTGTAATCATTAATATAATAGTCGATTTAATATATGGGTGGCTTGACCCCCGAATTAGAATAAGTTAATATGAGAAAGAATATAGTTGCAGGGAACTGGAAAATGAATTTAAACAGACAGGATGGTATAGCTTTAGTGGAAGATGTACTGGGTAAATTACCTGCTGATAATAAAACCCATGTGATATTTGCTCCATCATTTGTCTATTTACATAAAGTAGCAAAAATGTGTGCTGATACTCCTAAGGTGGTTGCTGCTTCACAGGATTGTAGTTCAAATGAAAAAGGCGCTTTTACTGGAGAAGTATCTGCTAGTATGATATCATCATGTAAAGCGAGATATGTTGTTTTAGGGCATTCAGAAAGGAGAGCTAATTTTACAGAAACAAATGATCAGCTAAAAGCAAAAGTAGGACAAGCATTTGCAAGTGATTTAAAAGTAATTTTCTGTTGTGGAGAAAGCTTAGTGCAAAGAGAAAGTGGCGTTCATTTTGAGTGGATAAAATCTCAAATTTCTGAGAGTTTATTTCATTTGTCGGCTGATGAATTTAAAAAAATAGTTATTGCTTACGAGCCTATCTGGGCAATTGGTACTGGAGTTACAGCAAGCACTAGTCAAGCACAAGAAATTCACGCTTTCATTAGAAATTTGTTAGCTGAAAAATTTGGAAAGGAGGTAGCTGAAATTACATCAATTTTATATGGTGGAAGTTGTAAGCCAAGTAATGCTAAGGAATTATTTTCAAGCCAAGATATTGATGGAGGTTTGATCGGTGGAGCATCATTAAAAGCTGATGATTTTCTTGCAATAACTCAATCATTTTAATGGAATATACTGAAGTAGATATTAGGTTAAATCCTGTTGCACCATTTGCTGATATATTGGTGGCAAGGCTAAATGAAATTGAGTTTGAATCTTATAATGAAGATAAAACAGGGGTAAAAGCTTATGTGCAAACTCATTTAATGGATGAGGGAGCTGTAAAAGAAATTATTGCTGAAGTTGCAGAATTATGTGAGTTAAATTTTACCATCAATAAAGTAAAACAAGAAAACTGGAATGAGCAGTGGGAAAATAATTTTGAGCCAGTACATATTAATGAAAAGTGTGTAATTCGTGCTCATTTTCATGATTCATTTCCTGATATAGAACAGGAAATTATCATTACACCAAAAATGTCATTTGGTACTGGTCATCATGAAACAACCTCTTTAGTGATGAATGAAATGTTCGGAATTGATTTTAAAAATAAATCAGTTTTAGATATGGGAAGTGGTACAGGAGTTTTGGCAATCTTGGCTTCTAAATTAGGTGCTAGTTCATTAATAGGAATAGATTTTGATGAGTGGGCTTTTGAAAATGCAGAGGAAAATGCTAAGCTTAATATTGTTGATAATATTGATTTCATTCATGGAGATGCTGATGCAATTGGAGACGCAAAATTCGATATTATTTTAGCAAACATCAATAGAAATATTATTTTGCAGGATATAGCTACTTATGTTGGGGCAATGAATACTCAATCCGAAATTTTATTTAGTGGATTCTTAAAAGAAGATATTCCTTTAATTTTAGAAAAATCAGAACAACTTGGCTTGGAATTAGTTGTTTCAAAACATAAAAACAAATGGCAAATGCTACATTTAAAAAAGGCTTAATACTTTTTGTATTAACGCTTGTTTTTTCTTTTTCCACTTTCGCTCAGAAAAAAGGAAAATTAAAAGAGTTCTCTAAAGAATTTCCTGCTTATTTAGCTGAATTAGGCGAGTTTATGACGGCTTCTGATAACTCAGATTTGAAGGCTGTTTTTAAATCTTTTTCAAAAAGCTTATCAAGTTTAACTGCTTCAGAGCAACTACAAATAATGGAAATTTCTAATAAAATGTTGGATAAGCGAATGCGTGCTAATCCTCATTTTTCTAAGGTTTTATCAGCATTAATACATGTAAATTATCATGCAAAAGGAGAGAGCATGTTGCCACAGTGGTTATCGGTTGTTGATGAAACAATTGACAATACAACTACTAAAAAATTAATGTTGTTTTGTGCTTTTACTGAAGGTTTGGTAAAAGAGAGTGTTTTAAGATCTAGTAAGGCGGCTTCTTGGTTGGTGAATACAGATGATTATCTTTTTGATTTTGAAATGATAGAGCCAATTATCTTATTTAATTCTGAATTCAATTTAAGCTGTAGTGCTAATGGTGGTTCGTATACTATTGAAGGAACAAAAGGTAAATATTATTTTGTTTCTAATGATTGGGAGGGGAATGGAGGGCTGATTTCTTGGGAAAGCCAAGGGTTTGCTAAGGATTCAGTTTATGCTACAATTTCTGATTATAAATTAGATACCCGTAAAAGTACTTTGATTGCTGATTCAGCAGTTTTTTTTAATAAATATATTTTCCCATTACCGATTATTGGTCAGGTTATAAATAAAGTTGCTTCCAGTAGGCAAGCAGAGAATTTTCCAAAATTTATCTCCTATAGTAAGAATGTAGAGTTGAAAGAAATTTTTCCTAATGTAGATTATAAGGGAGGTTATAAAATGCAGGGTAAAGAATTTATTGCTGATGGTGGGGATTATGCAGAGGCAAGAATTATTTTTAAACGAAATGATAAGCCTGTTTTTGTTGCCAATGCTAATCGCTTTAGTATTGGTGCTGATAAGATTACATCAAAAGGAGCTGGAGTGAAAATATTTTTTGAAAGTGATTCTATTTATCATTCTAATTTACAATTTAAGTACATAAACAGTTCAAGAAAATTGCAGTTATATAGAGATGTTAATGGACTTTCAGGAGCTCCAATGCTGAACACTTACCATAATATAACTATGGATTTTGAACTTTTGGTATGGAATATTGATAATGAGATTATTACATTTGGTTCTTTGCCAGGCACAGCAGAATCTCGTGTTGAGATGGAATCAGTGGATAGGTATTTGAAAAAAAAATATGAGTCAATGCAAGGGGTTGATGCAATTCATCCATTATTTTTAGTAAACAATTATGTGCGTGCTAAGCAAGAAGAAAAGTTCTTTGTGGAAGATTTTGCCAAATTTTCTCGTTTTCCTGCTGTTCAAATTCAGCATTACTTAATTCAGTTAGCCAATGATGGGTTTATATTTTATGATTTTAGTGAGGAGAGAATAACAGTTTTACCTAAATTATATACTTATATAAATGCTGCTTCTGGTTTAGGGGATTATGATGTCATTTCTTTTAATTCTACCATTACAACAGGAGAATATAAAACATCAGATAAATATTTAGTTAATGCAGCTTTGAATATTGAAACTAAGGATTTGAATATTCTTGGAATTCATGACATTCAATTGAGTGAAGCAAGAGATGTTTACCTTTATCCAAAAGATGGATTATTGGTAATTAAAAAGAATAGAGACTTTATTTTTAATGGACAAATTTATGCGGGTAGAGGGCGTTTGAATTTATTTGGTAAAAATTTCTTTTTCCATTATGATGAGTTTAAAGTGGATTTAAATGAAATTGATTCTGTACAACTTTCAGTTCCGATTATGCCAATTCAAAAAGATATGTACGGAAATGAGAAACTAACTAAAGTAAAGACAGTGATTGAGGCCGTTACAGGTGATTTAAGGATTGATGACCCTACCAATAAATCAGGACTTAGAAAAGATAGTTTTCCTGGTTTTCCTATCTTTAGGTCGTTTGAAGATTCGTATGCTTATTATGATAGGCAAACAATTTATGATGGAGTATATGATAGAGATCGTTTTTCCTTCCATTTACAACCTTTTGAGATTGATAGTTTAGATAATTACACAGGTAAAGGTTTGGCTTTTGCAGGTACTTTTGAGTCGGCCGGAATTTTCCCTACTTTTGATGATACTTTGCGTTTGCAAACGGATTATTCACTTGGGTTTACAAGGAAAACTCCTGCTGATGGATTTGCTATTTATGGAGGTAAAGGAAAGTATCATAATGATATTCACTTGAGCCATAAAGGATTGAAAGGAGATGGTGATTTTGAATACTTAACAGCTAAAGCATCAGCTGAAGAAATTTTCTTTTTCCCAGATTCTACTAATTTATATACGCAAACATTTACAATAAATGAGGTCGTTTCTGGTATTGAATTTCCTCAGGTAAGCAATACGGAAACCTATGCACACTTTTTGCCATATCAGGATAAGTTGGAGGTGGATAAAAGAAAAGATGAATTTGACTTTTATAAGGGTCAAGCAAGCTTTAACGGAGATTTATTAATGCAACCAACTGGCCTTACTGGTGGTGGTGTTATGAAATTGGATAAGGCAGAAGTAAACTCTAATCTCTTTGCTTATAATGCCAACTGGTTTGGAGCTGATACAGCAAGCTTAAATGTTTTTGAAGCTGGTGGGGCAATTGCTTTTAAAGCGAATAACCTCCGTACTCATATAGATTTAGCTATGCGTGAAGGGGTTTTCCATTCTAATGGAGCTGGCTCTTTTGTTGAGCTGCCAGCTAACCAGTACATCTGTTATATTGATAAGTTAAAATGGGCTATGGATGAAGAACTCTTAACTTTGGGTGATGAGGTAGCTTCCTCTAGCGCAGGGTCAGAATTTATTTCCGTTCATCCTCACCAGGATTCACTTAGTTTTATGGCTACTACTGCAAATTATAGTTTGAAGGATTATATAATTCATGCCAATGGAGTTGAGGATATTGCAGTAGCAGATGCAATTATTTATCCTGATTCAGGAATTGTAACGGTTGAAAAAAAGGCAATTATCCAAACCCTATATGGAGCTAGAGTACTGGCAGATGATTTAACAGAGTACCATACTTTTACAAATGCATCAGTTGATATTATTTCAGCTCATAACTACACAGCAAGTGGAGATTACACCTATACTGATGCTATGAATCAGAAGCAACAAATTTTCTTTAAGGAAATAAGAGTAGGGGAGGATACAGTTACTTTGGCTAGGGGAGATGTTGAAAAAGATAAGCCTTTCCATATTGATAGCAAGTTTGATTTTAAAGGAAGTTTGGATTTAATTGCTGATAGAAAAAATTTAACTTTTGATGGTTATTTTTTGGCAAATCATTCTTGTGATTTATTGGAAAAAGAGTGGGTGAAATTCCGTTCTGAAATAGATCCTAAAAATATCCTGTTTGCTTTGGATGAGAAACTGTATAGTGATGAACAGGATTTATTGTCTACTGGACTTGTGATGAGTTTGGATTCTACTAATATTTATTCTTCATTTTTAAGCAGAAAGGATAGGGCCATTGATGCCGATTTATTGAAAGCATCATATACTTTGGCTTACGATAAAAAACAATTCGCTTATGTAGTTGGTGGTCCTGATACTTTATCAACCTACTTTACGCTTTACGATAAAACTTGTAAAACGAAAGGGGAGGGTGTAGTTGATATGAACCTTGATTTGGGGCAAGTTAATGTTGCAACAGTAGGGAGTTTTATACATGATATGAAAAGTCAGAAAAAAGAGTTTGAAGGTTTCTTTATGTTAGATTTCTTTTTCTCAGAAGCTGCCATGCGTGTAATGGCTAAGGATATTTATTCTGCACCTGGTGATGGTATGTATGAATATGATGAAGCGTTTGCAAATAATTTAGGAAGAGTTGTTGGAAAAGAAAAAGGAGATATTTTAATGCTTGATTTGGAGTTAAAAGATGAGTTTGTTGATTTTCCTAAGGAGATGAATCATACGCTTGCATTTACCAAAACAAAATTCAAATGGGATAATGCCAACAAAGCCTATGTTGCTAAGGGTGAAATTGGAATTGGGAATATCTATGATAGCCAATTGAATGGTTTGTTAGATGGATATATCATTGTTGAAAAGGGCAGGAATTCTGATATTTTAACAATTTACTTGCAAACAGAATTTTATGATGAATATTACTTCCAATATAAGAATGGGGTGATGAGGTCATGGTCAACAAATGAGGATTTTAACATTGCAATACGGGAAATTGCTGATGGAAAACGAAAAGCGGAACCTAAGAAAGGAGCTATTCCTTATCGATATATGTCTGCAAATGAAGATGTTACTGAGAAATTCTTGAAATCAGTGAAGAAAAAGTATTAATTATTATCTTTCCGGCCTTTTATGTTAACTACTGAAATCATATTATTTATCCTGTTAGCTTACTTAACAGGAGCTTTTCCATCTGCTGTATGGGTAGGTAAAACATTTTATAAAATTGATGTTCGTGAGTTTGGGTCAGGTAATGCTGGGGCAACAAATACCTTTAGAGTATTAGGCAAAAAAGCAGGTATTCCTGTGCTCCTTATGGATATTTTTAAGGGTTGGTTAGCTGTTAATTATTTGTATTTTGTAGCAGTAATTCCAGAGTCAATTGAGCATCAATTTGAGATAAAATTAGTTTTTGGAATTGCGGCCGTTATTGGGCATTTATTTCCTATTTATACTGGTTTTAGAGGTGGGAAAGGGATTGCTACTTTAATGGGATTGTTGATAGGATTACATTCTTTAGCAGCTGTTTGCTGTTTTGGGATATTTATTGTTGTTTTTAGTATTTCAAAATATGTTTCATTGGGCTCTATTATAGCTTCTATTGCTTTTCCAATTATTGTAATTTTAGTTTTAGGATCTGTAAATTCATCTTTAAATATGTTTGCTGTTTTTGTTCCAATTTTATCGTTAATAACTCATCAAAAAAATATTGAACGCTTAGTAAGAGGAGAGGAAACAAAGATTATATTTGGTAAAAAATAACCGTTATGAAAAATTCTCCAAAGTCTAAGCAACAAGCTAGCTCAAGCAAAATTAAAGTAAAGTCGTTATTTTTAATTAATGATGACTATAATTCATTTGATCATGTAGTAGATTGCTTAACTGCAATTTGCGATCATGATGAAATTCAAGCAGAACAGTGTGCCTTATTAACTCATTACAAAGGAAGTTGTGAAATTGTAATAGGGGATGCTACTGATTTGGAACCAATAAAAGAAGATTTAGCTCTATATGGACTAAATGTTGAGATTCTTTAATATTTCTAGTTAAAATAATTTGCACTCAGTGCGAATAAATTATATTTGCAGCCTTTTAGGACTCGTAGCATAACTGGATAGTGCACTAGATTACGGCTCTGGAGGTTGGGGGTTCGAATCCCTCCGAGTTCACTAAAAATAATAATCCTAGGACGAGAGTTCTGGGATTTTTTATTTTATAATTTTAATGATAGCTGTTTTTCCTAATTCTAGTTGAGTAATTATAGGGTACTTAGTTTTGCTATCTACAAGTTCTATACGACTAGTATTTGGTGGTGAAGTCCCTAAATTAGTTGCTTTTATTTCAATTGTATTCTCTCCATCTACTAATTTATATTTTATTTTTTTGCGTTTATTAGTAGTTTCAAAATCATCAAGGATGATGTTTCCGTTTATTGTAAGCTGAATTTTATCACCATCTTCCTTGTTGGCATCCCAAATAAACAGCTTTAGTTTATTACTTTCCCATTTAATGGTAAAATCATCACCATCTTTTAGTATTTCAGTTCTTTTAACCAATGTTGTATCTTCATACTTTTCATTGTATTTTTTCTCTACTTTCTTTTTTATTTTTTCAATTTTCTTTTCTAGCTTGGTTCTTTCCATTAAAACTATTTTTCCACTAGCACATTCAATGCTGTCTAGAAAGTTGCCTGTAAAAGTACCTTGCACCCGTTTACTACCAAATTTACCCATTAGTTTTAGGTTCATATTGATATAGCAAAAACTATTTAAAGGTGCTTCAGAGTTGGTTTGGAGAATCTGAGTTTCTTGTAGTTGAAAGGATTTATCTTTCTTAAAATACAGGCCACTTATTTCACTTTTGGTTTCATCAGGTGTATTTATATTGGTGATGGAATAGCCGTTAACAATTCCATTATCTTCTTGTAATTCTAAGATAAAGCTAATAGGGGTATTGTTGGGTAAAACAAGTGTACCTAAATAACTGAAAGTATTTTGGCTATAGGTTAAACTGCTTAAAATAAAGCAAAAAATGGTAAGTGTATTTTTCATAATTGCAAAACTAAAAACAATAATTGTATTAATTTATAATAAAATTATTATTATTGTGATGAAAATAATATTAATTAAAAAAAATAAAAAATGAAAAAAATTGTACTATTACTTGTTACTTTATTCTCTCTGAATGCGGTTACTTATGCCTCTTTTCCTGTTACTGAAAATGGTGTAAAAACTGAAATTGTTTCAGAAAACACTAATCTAACAATGGAGGCTCCTGTAAGAGGTGGTGGTCCTGGTATGGGGATTGCAGCTTTGTGTTGTGGTATTCTAGGTTTCTTCTTTTTACCATTTTTATTAGGTCCATTAGCAATTATTTTTGGAGCACTTGGCTTAAAAAATAGTGGAAGAGGTATGGCTATTGCTGGCCTTGTTCTTGGAAGTATTCAGGTTTTACTTGTATTAATTGTTATACTTCTTGTAGGAGCTGCTATTAGTTCAGGTCTATATTAAGACGTATGAATGTCTGTTAGAAGTTATTTAGTTTTAATAGACAAACCACCCAAATGGGTGGTTTTTTATTTTCTCAATATTCAAAACTACATTATTCCACAAGTATTTAAGCTTAACAGCAAAGATATATTTTTGCCTGACTAACTTCAAATAAACTTGCAAATCATTAATTTTTAAAACAATAAAATAATGCCCATTTGGAAATTTACTATCGATTTCCCATATTACTTCATATTTTTGAGAATTTAATTTTTTGGGTGGCTTTTTTATTATCTTTACAAAAATGAAAAGAATTCTATTTATTATTGTATTACTTTGTATTTCTAACTTAATATTTGCATCATTTCCCATTACTGAAGTCTTGTCTGAACCTAATGAGGGATTATATAAAACTGTTGGATATTTTATGGGTATGTTTCTACTTATTTTTGGGGTAATTATTGCTTATGCTTACAACAATAAAACAATGCTTAAATCTGCATGGAAAGGTTTTTTAACAGTAATTGTAGCTTTTGTTCTTTATTTATTAATCCTTTTTTCTTTATATTTCTTTGCTCCTGGTGATTTTAGTTTTCCGGACTAAGGTTTACTAACCATTTTTAAATATCATTACTTCTTTTTTATTATTTTTAAGTAATGCACTTGTAATTCATTAATTTTTAAAGCAATAAAATAATATCCATATGGTAAGTTATTGTCAGGATCCCATATTACTTCATATTTCTGAGGTTCCAATTGTTGTTTGTCTAATTGTGCTACTATCTTTCCTTCAATATTATAAACGAATACACTGACTTTAGCCTGTTGAAAAACACCATAATTAATAGTAACTTTATTGTTAAAAGGATTAGGACTTGCACTATAAATCATTCCCTTATTTAGATGAATGTTATTGGCACCAACAGGAGTGCCTTCCCCATTGATTACAATGTCCCAAGTTCCTTCTAAATCTCCATTTGCATTAGTTGTAAGTGGAATAATTCGGTTAGTAGCATTAAATGTGCCACTTGTTATTGAAGCTGCTGCATCACTAGCAATATGAGGGTCGCCAGCAAAATAGAGCTGAGTAATTAGTGATGGGAAATTAGGAGGTGTAATTTTAAAGTGAATATGTGATGGACGATAATTAGCACCATTCAAGTATAATCCGGGCTTTATAGTTTCAAATACATAGAAACCTTGAGAGTTAGAGGTAGCCTTTCCTCTTAGATTATAGCCTGTATTGTCGTAAGCACCATCATCATTGGCATGCCATATGTCAATTTCAGAATTTGGAATTACTTCCGAACATGCAAGATTAAGCACTTGACCACTTAGTATAAGGCGTGTGCCCACCTCATTGCTGTCAGCCAACATATCATTTTGAATAGCAGGAGCATTAGCGGTATAAAAAGGTCCTTGTCCATAAGCATCTTCAGTAGATTTATTACATAAAATAGGAGAATTCGGCTTAGGTTCTGCAGTAGTTTTTGCAAGAGCTGGAAGAATTCCAAAAGACAAAGCAGCTAATGAGCTATTCCTTAAAAATTGTCTTCTGCTATCTTTTTTCTTCTTTTTCATAAGCTTAATCTATAATACATTATGATACAATACTACACAATATTTTTCATTGTGTAATATTTTAAAAGTTAAGGTCTTATGTATTCAATCTTTATTGTACTAATTTTCCAAAATCTATTCCTTCAAAATTTCCTGAACTCATCATAAGTAAATTTTGGTTTTCCCATTTTAAAGATTTTAGGTGTTCCTCTAGTTTATCAGCATTTTTAAAAACTAATAAGTCTTCACGATTAAAAGCAGCATGTACTTGCTGAGTTGTAATAGGGTCTAGCTTTTTGTGCGCAATAGCAGTAGGACTAAAATAGACAATAGCAGTATCTGGCTCATTCATACATTCCTTGTATTGTTCTAGGAATTCTTCATTCAAACTACTAAAAGTATGAAGCTCCATACAAGCAACTAATTTCCTGTTTGCAAACTGCTTTTTCATAGCTGAAGAAGTAGCTTTTAACTTTGATGGAGAATGAGCAAAATCTTTATAAATTGCAGAAGTATCCGTTCTTTTAACTAATTCTAAACGCTTGCTTGCTCCTTTAAAAGAAGCTATTTGCTTGTAGAAATCAGTGTCAGAAACTTCAAGTTCATTGCAGACTAATTTGGCAGCATTAAGGTTTTGTAAATTATGATTTCCAAAAATTAATAGTTCAGTATTCGCAACAGTCGTTATTCCGTTTTCAATACTATGTTTTGGAGTTGAGTAAGGTTTGAGTTTGCATTTAGTTTCTTCAGTTGCTAATTTATTTAAATGTTCATCTTCTGTACAGTAAATGAGTGTATCAGTAACCATGTTTTTAAATATTCTGAACTGATTTACATACATATCAAAAGTTGGAAAAACATTTATATGGTCCCAAGCAATACCACTAAGCACGGCTATATATGGTTTGTATAAATGAAACTTAGGTCTTCTATCAATTGGTGAGCTTAGGTACTCATCTCCCTCTAAAATAATAATTGGAGCTTCATGGGTTAGTTTTACCATAGTTTCAAAGCCTTCTAATTGTGCGCCAACCATATAATCGCATTCAATATTTAGGTTTTGTAGTACATGTAATATCATGGCTGTTATGGAAGTTTTCCCATGACTACCGCCAATTACAACTCGTTTTTTGTTTTTACTTTGCTCGTAGATATATTCAGGATAGGAATAAATAGGAATATTTAACTCCTTAGCTTTTGCTAATTCTGGATTATCTTCCCTTGCATGCATACCTAAGATAATTGCATCTAAATCAGTTGTAATTTTATTAGGAAACCAACCCATTTCAGATGGAAGCAGCCCATGTATATCTAGTCTTTCTTTACTTGGGCTAAAAATTGCGTCATCACTGCCTGTAACTTCAAATCCTTTATGGTGCAAGGCCAAAGCCATGTTGTGCATAGCACTTCCTCCAATTGCAATTAAATGTATCTTCATTGTTTAAATAATTTCGGAAACTAAATTAAAGCTAAATTTCATTTCTTATTTTTGGAGCATCAAAATTTACTAACATGCAATTGTATACAATAGATACAGGATATTTTAAATTAGACGGAGGAGCTATGTTTGGTGTAGTGCCAAAAGTTTTATGGAGTCGAACTAATCCTGCTGATGAAAATAATCTTTGTCCCTGGGCTATGCGTTCTTTGTTAATTGAAGACGGAAATCGTTTGATTTTAATTGATAATGGGATAGGTGATAAGCAAGATGATAAATTTTTAAAGCACTACTATTTACATGGTGATGTAAATTTACATTCTTCATTGGCTAAGCATGGTTTTTCAGCTGATGATGTAACGGATGTTTTCTTAACGCATTTGCATTTTGATCACTGTGGAGGAAGTGTAAAGTGGAATGCAGATAGAACCAATTTTGAAATGACTTTTAAAAATGCGAAATATTGGAGCAATAAAGAACATTGGCAATGGGCAACAGAGCCAAATAACAGAGAAAAAGCTTCTTTTTTAAGAGATAATATCATTCCGATACAAAAAGCAGGGCATCTTAATTTTGTAGAAAAAGAAGGGGAACTATTTAATAATTTCAAAACCCTTTTTGTGAACGGACATACTGAAGCACAAATGATTCCTCACATTACTTATAAAGATAAAACGATTGTATTTGCTGCTGATTTGCTGCCAAGCACAGGGCATATACCTTTGCCTTATGTGATGGGGTATGATACAAGGCCATTACTTACATTAACTGAGAAAGAAAAGTTCTTAAAGGAAGCTGCTGAAAAAGAATACATCTTATTTTTGCAGCATGATAATTACAGTGAATGTTGTACTGTAGAACAAACTGAAAGAGGAGTGCGATTAAAAGATACTTTCTCTTTAGCTGAAATACTATAATGAAGAATATATTTACAGAACACCCAAAGCAAGTAAGTGAAACTTATTTGCAACATATGCAAAAGGCATTGAGCTTCTCACTCAAATTATCATGGATGAGCTTGCATGCATTAATTCATGCTTTTTTACCATTCCTTTGTGTAACATCAGTAAGTGAAAAGATAAAAGAAATGAATGAAGTTTTGCAGAAAAGAAAGAACTTACACTAGAGAGTTAAATACATCCCAGCTACTGCTAAAGTTGGTAGTGTCATCAAACTTTTTTTCTTTGACTATATGTCGGTAGAGTGTAGTTGATTTCCCGTCTTTATTTTTTACTGATATACTTTCATAATTATTAATATCAGCATTAATTGGCAAGTTTTTTAGGTAGCCAATTCTTTCAAAATTTGATGCTTCTTTTTCAGTCATTTAATTTATTAACGAGACAAACTTAAGTATTCTTTTCTTAATACGGAAATTGAGGGTGTTTGTTGTTGATAAAGCCCTATTTTTGTAGCCAATATGCAAACAGAAAAACGATATAACGATTTCTCTTCTTTCATTAGAAGAAAATTTAATGGAAGGGTGCAAAAAGTATCTATTGATGCTGGATTTACTTGCCCTAATAAAGATGGTAGTAAAGGTACTGGAGGTTGTACTTATTGTAATAATAATACTTTTAATCCTGATTATTGTAAGCCAATAAAGCCTATAAAACAACAGATTGATGAAGGGATTGAGTTCTTTTCTAAAAAGTATAAAACCCAAAAATACCTTGCTTATTTTCAGGCTTTTACTAATACTTATGCGCCTTTAGCTGATTTAAGAAAAATGTATGAAGAGGCTTTAGCGCATGAGGATGTTATTGGTTTAGTTATAGCTACTCGTCCTGATTGTATAAAAGATGAGGTATTGGATTATTTAGAAGAATTGGCTGCTGCAGGAAATTTTATAAAGCTTGAATTTGGTTTGGAATCTACCAAGAACGAAACGCTAGAGGCAATAAACAGATGCCAAACACATGAGGAAGCAATTGATGCTTTTAAAAGGGCTGATGGCAGAGGACTTCATTTGGGAGGTCATTTAATTTTAGGTTTACCAGGAGAAACAAAGGAGGATATGTTAAACCATGCAAGAATGGTTTCTCAGTTGCCTATGAATACTTTAAAGATTCATCATTTACAGATTGTAAAACATACTATGATGGCGGTTCAATTCAAGAAAACTCCCGAAATGTTTACCTTTATGGAGTTGGATGAATACATTGACTTGGTAGTTGATTTTGTGGAATTACTAAAACCTGAAATAATTATAGAACGCTTTTTTAGTGAATCACCAGCAAGGATGTTAATACATCCAAAATACGGATTGAAGAATTTTGAAGTAAAACATTTGGTAGAAAAAAGACTAGAAGAAAGAGATGCTATTCAGGGAAGGTTATTTTAAATCACGGAATAATTTTTCAATTCCCATCCAAATAAGGATTACAGGCCAGTAAGTTCTGATGAGTTCAGCAACTGAAATGTGTACATAATCAAGGTTGTCCAAAAGGAAAACAACACCAATAACAATTAACAATACTGAGATTCCGATATTTTTTTCATCTTTTAAATTTTAAGGAATTAATAATTACTTTTGTAACGCTAAAAATAATAAAATATGTCAGACGATAAGAAAATAATTTTTTCAATGGCTGGGCTTTCTAAGTCCTTCAACAATAATAACAAACAAGTGTTAAAGGATATTTACCTGTCCTTCTTCTATGGTGCCAAGATTGGTATCATAGGACTTAATGGTTCTGGTAAATCTACTCTTTTAAAGATAATTGCTGGTGTGGAAAAGCAATATCAAGGGGATGTAACTTTTTCGGACGGATACAAAGTAGGGTACTTGGAGCAAGAGCCAAAATTGGATGAAAGCAAAACTGTAATTGAAATTGTAAAAGAAGGAATGCAAGAAGCAGTTGATGCATTAGCAGATTACAATGCAATAAATGATGCTTTTGGGCTTCCTGAAAATTATGAGGATGCTGATAAAATGGAATCTTTGATGAAAGAGCAGGGCATTCTTCAGGATAAAATTGAGGCGCTTGGCGCTTGGGATATTGATACAAAACTGAATATTGCTATGGATGCTTTAAGATGTCCAGAGCCAGATGCTAATATTGGTGTGCTTTCAGGAGGGGAGAAAAGAAGAGTTGCTCTTTGTAGATTGTTATTGCAAGAACCAGAAATTTTATTATTGGATGAGCCAACCAATCATTTGGATGCTGAATCAGTACTATGGTTGGAGCAACATCTTTCAGAATATAAAGGAACAGTAATTGCGATTACGCACGATAGATATTTCTTGGATAATGTAGCAGGTTGGATTTTAGAATTGGATAGAGGAGAAGGAATTCCTTGGGAAGGGAATTACTCATCATGGTTGGATCAAAAATCTAAGCGATTAGCGCAAGAGGAAAAAACAGAAAGTAAAAGAAGAAAAACACTTGAGCGTGAGTTGGAGTGGGTGAGAATGTCTCCAAAAGGAAGGCGTACAAAATCAAAAGCCCGATTGAGTAACTATGAAAATTTATTGGGTGATGAAGGTAGGCAAAAGGAGGAGAGAATTGAATTATACATACCTCCAGGACCAAGATTAGGGAATAATGTAATTGATGCTGAAAAAGTAAGTAAAGCCTTTGGCGATAAGTTATTGTATGAAAACTTAGAATTCAAATTACCACCTGCAGGAATTGTTGGAATTGTTGGTCCGAATGGTGCAGGTAAAACTACTTTGTTCCGAATGATAATGGAGCAGGAAAAAGCAGATGCAGGAACCTTTAAGGTTGGGGAAACGGTTAAGATTGCTTATGTGGATCAGCAACATGCTGATATTGATATGGAAAAAACAATCTGGGAGCAAATCACTGGAGGACAGGAGCAAGTTACTGTTGGCGGTAAGTTAATGAACTCTCGTGCCTATGTTGCTAAGTTTAATTTTAATGGTTCTGATCAGAATAAAAAAGTGGGTGTTTTATCAGGTGGGGAGCGTAATCGTTTGCATTTGGCAATGACTTTAAGGCAAGAGGCAAATGTGCTTTTACTAGATGAGCCAACCAATGATTTGGATGTAAATACACTAAGAGCTTTGGAAGAAGGATTGGATAATTTTGCTGGTTGTGCCGTAATTATTTCTCATGATAGATGGTTCTTGGACAGGGTTTGTACGCATATCTTAGCCTTTGAAGGAGATTCTAATGTCGTTTATTTTGAAGGGGGTTATTCCGATTATGAGGAGAATCGTAAAAAGCGTTTGGGTGATATTTCGCCTAAGCGAATTAAGTACCGTAAACTAAAAAGAGACTAACTATTTCGATTTTGATTAGTATAAAAAAAACCGAGCAGATGCTCGGTTTTTTTATGTTGTATTTTGTAAGAGAGATGATTTTATTTTAATTTCATTATAATATTTCCGTATTCAATATCTTTGAAGGCAACTAGGCCATAAATGGTTTCTCCAGGGTTAATTTATTGGTTAATCTTTTTAAAGATGTAGCCTCTTTTAACAGCTCCCCATACATGGTTTCCTTCTTCGTCAAATCCTCTGTCCCAAGAAGTAATCTTTCCAGGAAAAACACTTACTTCAGAGTTAGCATAGCTAGCGCCTCTGAATACACTTTGGCAAGTTTTCTCTCCAGTTTCTCCTGCGTAGTGCTCATCAGTATGGCGTTTAAGAATAACTTCACATCCAGTTAAAGGGTCTAAATCTTCAAAATTTAATGTATTGAAATTATCAGCATTTTCCCATTTCCCTATCCAAAGAGAATTATTAGGTATTTTATATACATAACTGCAAAAAGTACTATCGCTACAACGTTTTAGTTCATAAATACGTTGGCGGTATGGTTTATCTTGCATGCTACTTAGTGCTTGCTCTACATATAAAAAATGTCCTTTCTCTTCCCAAATAGGATACATATGTAATGAGATGTCATAAAAAGTAGAGTCAGCTTCTGCTTGCTCTGCCGAGTTAAAAGAGCCTTGCATTAAAGCATAAAGCGTTTCTAAATCTTTATCTTGTTTTGTTGTACCAGTAAAAGCATAAAGAATAATAGCAGTAAATAGTAGTAGTATTGATTTCATTTTTTATAGGTTAAATTTATTTAAAATATAGGAGGTGAAAAAAATTATTTAGGAGCTTTATAAATTAGTATTCCAGCCAATACCATATAGCAGAGGTTTGGAATCCAAACGGCTAGTGCAGGAGCAAGATTGCTGTTGGTCGCAAAAGTGGTGCTTATCTGCATAAAAAGGATGTAAGTAAAAGCAATCAGAATACCGATTCCTAGGTGTATTCCTATTCCTCCTCTGGTTTTTCTGCTGGCAATTGCCACTGCAATAAGGGTAAGTATTATGGATGCAAAAGGGAATGCAATTCTTTTGTGTTTTTCAATTTTATGATAAACAATCTGCTCGCTTCCTTTTAATTCTTCTTGCGCTATATAATCATTCAGTTCAAACATATTCATGGTCTCCACTAAGCTTTTTCGTTTGGTAAAATCATGAGGGCTAAGGTTCAAAGTAGTATCAATACTTGCTCCACTACTAATGATTTCGCCATCTTCAATAAACTCTCTTACTTCATATTTATTGATTATCCATTTGTGGCTGATGGTGTCGTACTGTATGTAATCAGATTTTAGTTTGGATTCCAGTTTTCCATCTTTGAAATTTTCCAAAGTAAATTTATAGCCAATATTTCGGGTGGAATTGAAACTTTCCATATACATATATTGTCCTGGCTGAATTTGCATATGGATATTCTTAGCACGAGAATAGCGTTTGCTTTTCAGGTATTTATTTTCAAAATCTAATCGTTCGCTATTGCTAGGTGGGATGATGAAGTTTCCAAGTACAAAGGACAGTATTCCTAAAATTACTGCTGATACCATAAAAGGTTTTAGCAATCGGTTAAAGCTCATTCCGCTATTGAGTATGGCAATAATCTCGGTATCATTTGCCATCTTTGATGTGAAAAAGATAACCGAAATAAAGATGAACAGTGGGCTAAACAGATTTCCGAAATATGGAATGAAGTTGAAATAATAATCAGTAATGATTGTTTTTACACTTACTTCATGTTCCAAAAAGTCATCTATCTTTTCTGAAATATCAAAAATGATAACGATAAGTAATATCAATGCAAGGGTGAAAAAGAATGTCCCCAAGAATTTTTTAACGATATACCAATCTAGTTTTTTCATTTATAGCCTGATGTCTAGTTTTTTAACCATTTTATTTTTCCAAGTTGTAAATGTACCTGCTTCTAACTGTTTCTGAGCTTCTTCCATTAACCATAAATAAAAACGGATATTATGTAAGGTTGCAATCTGTTTTCCTAAAAGTTCATTGCTAGCAAATAGGTGACGAACATAGGCTTTAGTGTAAGTGTTGTCCACAAAGGAAGTTCCGTTTGGGTCAAGCGGACTATAATCATTAGCCCATTTTCTGTTCTTTAGGTTTATTGTTCCTTCTGATGTAAATAGCATTCCGTTTCGTGCATTCCTGGTTGGCATCACACAATCAAACATATCCACTCCTAAGGCAATATTTTCAAGTAAGTTGGTTGGTGTGCCAACTCCCATTAGGTATCTAGGTTTTTCCCAAGGTAATACTGAACAAACTATGTCTGTCATTTCATACATCATGTCATGTGGTTCGCCTACAGATAGGCCTCCAATAGCATTTCCTTCTCTTTCAAAACTGGCTATCTTCTCAGCAGACTGTAAGCGTAAATCCTTATATACACTTCCTTGTACAATTGGGAAAAAGGTTTGTTTGTACCCGTATTTTCCTTCTGTCATATCAAAACGATCACAACATCTTTTTAGCCATCTGTGTGTCATGTGCATGGACCGTTTTGCATAATCATACTCACAAGGGTAGGGAGTACATTCATCAAAAGCCATTATGATATCAGCACCAATAGTTCTTTGTACATCTATTGCATATTCAGGAGTAAAATAGTGATAACTTCCATCAATATGCGATTGAAACTTAACTCCTTTTTCTTCTATCTTTCTTGTTCCTGATAAAGAGTAAACTTGGTATCCTCCACTGTCAGTTAGTAATGGTTTTTCCCAACCTATGAATTTATGAAGTCCTCCAGCATTTTCTATAATATCAAGTCCTGGTCGTAAGTAAAGGTGGTAAGTATTTCCAAGAATAATTTGGGCTAGTGTATCTTCTAAAAGTTCATGTTGATGAATTCCTTTTACCGTTCCAGCAGTCCCTACTGGCATAAAGATAGGTGTCTTTATTTTTCCATGTGCTGTTTCAATCTCCCCTAATCTTGCTTTTGATTCCTTATCTTCCTTTTTTAGTGTAAATTTCATAACTGCAAAAGTAATTAATTTAATCCTCTAGCCTCTATTGAGTATTATCTAAAATCTATTCTTTATTATTGCACCAGTAATTACTGATGCTATCGCTTCAATTTATTGAAGAGGAAAGTCCGGACACCATAGAGCAACATAGTGGGTAACGCCCATCTGCCGCAAGGTATGGACAAGTGCAACAGAAAGTATGTACAGGTAATGCTGTAGTGAAACCAGGTAAACTCTATGTGGTGCAATACCATGTATATCAGGATTTAAGAGCTGCTCGCTTTTTCCTGAGGGGTAGGTAGCTTGAGGTAATAGGTAACTATTATCCTAGATAAATGATGGCACTCTTATGAGAACAGGATCCGGCTTATGTGTAATTACTGATATAAAGCCGACACTTAGGTGTCGGCTTTTTCTATCTTTGTACAATGCAAAAAATACTCCTTGTTTTTTCTTTTTTCTGCTCCATATCACTTTCTGCACAAGATACCTTAATGCCTGTTATCCTTTTGGATGATGTAGTGATTTCAGTAGAAAATAATGGTTTTACTGTGGAGGATTTTGTTGGTTATGTAAAAAAGGATACTACTTTTTACATGGGATTTAAGCACTTGAGATATTTCACGCACGATTATGAAAGTGAATTGCATATCTTTAATAAAAAAGGAAATATTATCGGTACTTTAAAAAAAGAAGGAACTCATTATTCTAATGGTGAAAAAGCTTGGCTTTTTAACGATACTATTTTTGATGAAGGAAAGATTTTTAAGCGTAATGGAGATTATAAATACTATACTCCTGAAGCTTTTGATGAGGTGTTTTTTCCAAAGGATACTATTGATGTAAGTTTAAAAATGACTGATGGAAAAAATAAGGAGGATAGCCAGAATATGCGAGATGCAAAAACGATTGGCTTTTCAATTGGTACGGATGAGGTAGAGCAATCCAAAGGTGGAGTGTCTAAAAAACTAGCTATTTTTGATATTGATATGCACCAGTATTATGATTATACAATTAGTGATACTACTTATAATGGAAGAGCATGTTATGTATTTACTGTAAAAGTAAAAGAGGAATTAAAAGCTAGAGAAAAGGATAAAGCATTAATACGTAAGATTGTTTCTTATTTTGATAAAGAGAATTTTAATGTGATTTACAGGGAATATAAGTTTGTGTACGACTATTGGCTCATTGACTTGGATATGGATGTAGTTGTACACATGGATTATGTAAATGAAAAACATATTCCAACCGATATACATTACAAAGGCTTTTGGGATGTCCTCTTTTTTAAACCTGAACGAGCAGAATTTAAGTTAAAGAATACTAACTATTTAGTTGACTAAAGATTTTTGTGTGAACCATCACAAAAAGCACCTTTGCTAGATTGTTTGCAGCCACACCAAGCAACTTTTTTATCTTCTTCCAATATTACTATTTCAGGAGAAAACCCTGTTCCTTTATGGCTTCCATCACAATAAGGGTCTTTACTGCTCAGCCCACAAGTGCAAAAAGCTTTTTTTCCTGCTTTTTCATCCGTTACATATGGTGATTTCTGAACAATTTTTGGTAGTTTTTCCATGTTGGTTTTGTTTTTAGCAAATATAAGAAAAAATGATTAGTAAAAATGATGAAACTTTTTTTAAATAAAAAAGCGGATTACAAAAAAACCTTTTATATTTGCAGCCCAGAAATAACAAAGAAATAAAGTCATGCCAAAAAGAACATTTCAACCATCTAACAGAAAAAGAAAAAACAAACACGGTTTTATGGATCGTATGTCAACTGCTAATGGACAACAAGTAATTGCAAGAAGAAGGGCAAAAGGAAGAGCCCGTTTAACGGTTTCTGACGAAATGGGTCATAAATAAGATTTGATATAAAATTTAAATATAGAGGTGTTGCTTTTGCAACACCTTTTTTTTAGGTTTTTTTCAGAGTAAATCTTGTTAATATCTATTCATTATTCTTAATAAGATTAAAAAGTAAAAAATTGTAAATTCGCACACTACATAAATAAAACAATGCCAAAAAATAATTCATTAAAATCAGTACTAATTATAGGAAGTGGACCTATAGTAATTGGGCAAGCCTGTGAGTTTGATTATTCAGGTTCGCAAGCAGCAAGATCATTAAGAGAGGAAGGAATTGAGGTTTCTTTAATTAATTCTAACCCAGCAACTATTATGACTGATAAGGTTGTTGCTGATCATATTTACTTAAAACCCCTTACTCCTGCATCCATAGTTGAGATATTAGAAGAAAGAAATATTGATGCTGTATTACCAACAATGGGAGGACAAACAGCCTTAAACCTTTGTATTGAAGTAGATGAAAAAGGTATTTGGGAAAAGTATGGTGTTGATATTATTGGTGTTGATATTGCTGCAATTCATATTACTGAGGATAGAGAACAGTTCCGTAAATTAATGGGAGAAATAGATATTCCTGTAGCTCCAGCTCGAATTGCAAGATCTTTTCTTGAAGGAAAGGCTATTGCTCAAGAACTCGGTTTTCCTTTGGTTATTCGTCCTTCATTTACTCTTGGAGGAAGTGGTGCTTCTTTTGTGCATACAAAAGAGGAATTTGAAGATTTGTTATCAAAAGGTTTACACGCTTCACCAATTCATGAAGTTTTGATTGATAAAGCTGTATTAGGATGGAAAGAATACGAATTAGAGTTATTGCGTGATGATAATGATAATGTTATCATCATTTGTAATATTGAGAATTTGGACCCTATGGGAATCCATACAGGAGATTCTATTACTATTGCTCCTGCAATGACTTTAGCTGATACTACTTATCAGAGAATGCGTGATATGGCAATCAAAATGATGCGTTCTATTGGAGATTTTGCTGGAGGTTGTAATGTTCAGTTTGCTGTAAATCCTGATGAATCTGAAGATATAATTGCTATTGAGATAAATCCTAGGGTTTCTCGTTCTTCTGCATTGGCATCTAAAGCAACAGGATATCCTATTGCTAAGATTGCAAGTAAGTTAGCTATTGGATATACTTTGGATGAATTGAATAATCAAATCACAAAAACAACATCTGCTTGTTTTGAACCAACTTTAGATTATGTAGTTGTAAAAATTCCTAGATGGAATTTTGATAAATTTAAAGGTTCTGATATTGAACTTGGCTTACAAATGAAATCTGTAGGAGAGGTGATGTCAATAGGAAGATCTTTCCAAGAAGCATTACAAAAAGCATGTCAGTCATTAGAAATAGGCAGAAATGGATTAGGTGCAGATGGAAAAGGGAAAACAGATCAAGATAAAATTTTGTATGAGTTAAAACATGCAAGTGGAGATAGGATTTTTAGGGTTTATGATGCCATGAGAATAGGTATTCCAACTAAGAAAATTCATGAAATAACTAAGATTGATTATTGGTTCTTACACCAAATTGAAGAAATGGTTGTTCTTGAAAAAGAAATTGAGAAATATACCATCGATTCTATACCAACAGATTTATTACTAGAAGCAAAAATGAAAGGTTATGCTGATAGACAAATTGCTCACTTAGTCAATTGTCTTGAGAGTGCAGTTTATGATAAGCGAAATAACGAAAATATTAAGCGTGTTTATAAATTAGTAGATACTTGTGCTGCAGAGTTTAAAGCAGAAACACCTTATTATTATTCCACTTTTGAAATGACAAAAGAGGCTGGAGGTAAAGTGTATACAGAAAATGAAAGTGAAGTTAGTGAAAGAGAAAAAATTATAGTTTTAGGTTCTGGTCCTAATAGAATAGGACAAGGTATTGAGTTTGATTATTCATGTGTGCATGGAGTGTTGGCAGCAAAAGAATGTGGTTATGAAACCATTATGATTAACTGTAATCCTGAAACCGTTTCTACTGATTTTGATACTGCTGATAAATTATATTTTGAACCTGTTTTTTGGGAACATATCTATGATATTATTCGTTACGAAAAACCTGTTGGAGTAATTGTTCAATTAGGAGGACAAACAGCTCTTAAGTTAGCAGAGAAGTTAGATCGCTATGGAATAAAGATTATGGGAACATCCTACAATGCGTTAGATGTAGCAGAAGATAGAGGAAGATTTTCTGAATTATTAAGAGAAAATGACATTCCATTCCCAGAATTTGCAGTAGCTGAAACAGCTGAAGAGGCAATAGAGATATCTAAAACTTTAAATTTCCCAATTTTAGTTCGTCCTTCTTATGTTTTGGGTGGGCAAGGAATGAAAATTGTAATTAATGAAGAAGAATTGGAACATCATATTGTTAATCTTCTAAAAGATATGCCTGGAAATCAAGTATTACTTGATCATTATTTAGATAAAGCAATTGAGGCAGAATCGGATGCAATTTGTGATGGAGAAAATGTATATATTATTGGAATGATGGAGCATATTGAACCTTGTGGTATTCATTCTGGGGATTCTTATGCTGTATTACCAACTTTTGATTTGAGCGATAATGTTCGTCAGCAAATGATTGATATTACAAATAAGATTGCAGTTGCATTAGAAACATTAGGGTTAATTAATATCCAGTTTGCAATTAAGGATGAAGTAGTTTATGTAATTGAAGCCAACCCTAGAGCATCAAGAACTGTTCCATTTATTGCAAAAGCTTATGATGAGCCTTATGTAAATTATGCTGCAAAAGTAATGTTAGGAAAGAAAAAAGTTACAGATTTTAATTTCAATCCTAAAAAGAATGGCTATGCAATAAAGGTTCCAGTATTCTCGTTTGATAAATTCCCTAATGTAAACAAAGAATTAGGCCCAGAAATGAAATCAACAGGAGAAGCAATATATTTTATTGATGATTTAAAAGATGATTACTTTACTAAAGTATATTCTGAAAGAAATCTATATTTAAGCAGATAATATGTTAGCAGGCTTAATCAAATTTTTATTTTGGTTTTTCTTTATTTCTTATTTAATAAAGATACTAAGTCGTTTATTGGCGCCAATTTTAATAAAACGCTTTGCCAATAAAATGCAAGATCGTTTTCAGCAGCAATTCAATCAGCAACATCAAAATCCACAAAACCCACCACAACAGGAGGGAAAAGTAACGCTTGAAAAAACAAAATCTTCAACAAAAACAAAATCGGACAGTGTAGGGGATTATGTTGATTTTGAAGAAGTTGAGGAATAAAATACAATTATGAAACGATTTAAAAAACTAAGCCCACATCTAATAGTAATTCTATTATTTGTGGGTATTTCTTTTGCTTATTTTTCGCCTGTACTACAAGGTAAACTCCTTGATATGCCAGATATTACGCATCATAAGGGTATGAGTAAAGAGGTAACTGATTTTCGTGAAGCAACAGGAGAGGAAGCGCTTTGGACAAATGCTATGTTTTCAGGAATGCCAGCTTATCAGATTTCTACAAAGTCAAATAATAATTTAATACAATATGTTGTTAAGGCTATTAAATTAGGAATACCAAGACCAGCCAACCTATTGTTCTTGTATTTATTAGGATTTTATTTGTTATTGCTAAGCCTGAAAGTAGATTATCGCCTCTCAGCTGTAGGGGCAATTGCTTTTGCATTTTCTTCCTATTTTTTTATTATCATAATGGCTGGTCATATGACCAAAGCACATGCGATAGCTTATGTACCAATGGTAGTTGCAGCTGTACTTTATACTTATAGAGGGAAAATGCTTTTAGGAGGAGTGCTTACAGCACTTGCAGTGGCTTTGCAGCTTTATGCTAACCACTTACAAATTACTTATTACTTAGTATTAGTACTGATTTTGATTGGGATTGTTCAGTTTGTAAAAGACTTAAAAGTAAATAATCTTCCTGATTTTGCAAAGCGTTCAGGGGTTTTGGTTTTAGCTGCTTTATTGGCTTCTGGTACTGCTGTTACTCGTCTAAGTACAACTATGGAATATGGAAAGGATAGTACTAGAGGTAAGTCAGAATTGACAAATAATTTGGATAATAAAACTTCTGGTTTGGATAAAGATTATGCTACTTCTTGGAGTTATGGAGTTGCTGAAACATTCACGCTTTTAATTCCTAATTTTTATGGAGGAGCTTCTCAAGGAGCTTTGACAACAAAATCAGAAACATATCAAGCAATTAAAAGAGCGCCTAATGCCAAACAGCTGATTAAGCAATTACCGCTTTATTGGGGAACACAACCCTTTACTTCAGGGCCTACTTATGCGGGCGCAATTGTAATGTTTCTTTTCATTTTTGGTTTATTCTTTGTAAAATCAGAAATGAGAGTTTGGATTTTATTGGCGACTATCTTATCCATTATGCTGGCTTGGGGTAAAAACTTTATGCCGCTTACTGATTTGTTTTTGGATTATTTCCCAGGTTATAATAAGTTCCGTGCTGTGTCTATGATTTTGGTAATTGCAGAATTTACAATTCCACTTTTAGGCTTTGTGGCTTTGAATAAATTTTTTAATAGCAATGATGAATCTAGTAGTAATGTTTTAAGAGTTAATAAATATTTTGCATTGTTATTATGGATAATTTTTTCACTGTTATTAAACCCAACTTTCCCCTCCTTATCTTTAATGTCTATTTATTCTATTATTTTCTTTTTAGGACCATTGATTTATCTAGTATATTCTATAATAAAAGAATCATCATCTACAATTTCAATTTCAACTTCATTTGATAAAAGTGTTGCGTTAAAGTCTTCATTTTATTTAACTGGTGGGATTACTTTAGTTTTTGCTTTAATGCCCAATTTATTTTTAGACTTTGTAGGTGGGCAAGATGCTAACTTGGCTAAAAACGGTTGGCCAATTGATGCTTTACAAGCTGATAGAGCAGGACTTTTGAGTGCTGATGCTTGGCGTTCCTTTATTTTTATTGCACTTACTTTTGGAGCAATGTGGATGTTCTTAAAACATAAATTGAGCAGTAAATATGTTATCCTTATTGTTGGGATATTGGTTTTGGCTGATATGTGGACGATAAATAAACGATACTTAAATGATGATAATTTTGCAAGAAAATCTAAGGTAGAAATTCCTTATCATCCTACGCAAGCTGATCAGCAGATTTTAAGAGATAAAGACCCAAATTTTAGGGTATTTAACCAGAGTGTAAGTACTTTTAATGATGCAAGTACTTCCTACTTTCATAAATCAATTGGAGGTTACCATGGTGCAAAATTAAAGCGTTATCAGGAATTGATTGAAAATCATATTTCAAAAGGAAATATGGCAGTATTAAATATGTTAAACACTAAGTATTTTATTACCCCAAAAGGACAAGTTCAACAGAATCCTGCAGCAATGGGTAATGCTTGGTTTGTAAATGAAATAAATACGGTTGCAGATGCTGATGCAGAAATTGCTGCTTTAAATAGGTTTAATCCTGAAAACACAGCAATTATTGATGTTAGGTTTAGTGAGCAAATGATTGATGGTTTAGATAATACAGGAGCTAGTATTTCTTTAATTGAGTACAAACCCAACTATCTGAAATATAATTCTAATTCATCAAAAAATGGAATAGCAATTTTCTCAGAAATTTATTATGACAAAGGTTGGAATGCCTATGTTGATGGAGAGTTAAAACCCCACTTTAGAGCAAATTATGTGTTAAGAGGAATGCAAATCCCTGCAGGGAACCTTATTGTGGAATTCAAATTTGAACCTGCTGTGTATCATATTTCAGAGCGTATAGCATTGACATCCTCTATTATATTATTATTGCTTTTAGCTTTTGTTTCAGTTAAGGAATTAAAGGTTTAATGAAAAAAGTATTAATCATCACTTATTATTGGCCTCCAGCAGGTGGTTCTGGAGTACAAAGGTGGTTAAAATTTACAAAGTATTTGCCAAAATACAACTGGCAACCTATTATTTACACACCAAAAAACCCTTATTTTGAAGTTCAGGATGAAGCTCTATTGAATGATATTCCTTCTGAAGCAGAAATTTGGAAAACTTCTATTTGGGAACCTTATTCGCTTAAAGATAAATTATTTGGCAAAGGAGGAAAGTCTCAAAGTGCAGGAGTAATTGCTAATAAAAAATCTTTAAAAAATAAGGCATTGAATTGGGTGAGAGGAAATGTTTTTATTCCTGACCCAAAAGTATATTGGGTAAAGCCATCCGTAAATGTATTGCTTGAAAAAATAAAGAATGAAGGTATTGAACACATTATCACTACAGGACCACCTCATTCTATGCACTTAATTGGTTTGGGTTTAAAAAAAGCTATGCCCAATTTAAAATGGATAGCTGATTTTCGTGATCCTTGGAGTGAATTGGATTTATTGGATGAGTTTCACCTTAGTAATTCTTCAAGGAAAAAGCACAAGGATTTAGAAAGAGAAGTGTTAAAAACTGCTGATGTAACTTTAACGGTAAGTGAAACTTGGGTGGAAGATTTAAAACGATTAGGAGGGAAGAGAGTTGAATTAATCACCAATGGCTATGATGCAGATGATTTTGAGTTAAAACCTAAAACAAATGATAAATTTGTAATTGGGCATTATGGTTTGTTGAATCACCTTAGGAACCCTAAAAACTTATGGAAAGCACTAGCTGATTTATGTAATGAAAATACTGAGTTTAATGCTAAGTTGGAAATTCATTTGTCAGGAAATATTGATGGAGAAGTACTTACAGAAATAGAGTCATACTCTAGTCTGAAAGGAAAAGTAAAAAATTTGGGTTACCTTTCTCATGCACAGGTTTTACAACAGTACAATGAAGCTGATTTATTATTGTTGTTATTATTTAATTCTAAAAGTGGAGTAGGAAATTATCCAGGGAAAATATTTGAATATTTTGCAGCAGAAAAACCCATTATAGCTTTTGGGCCAGAAGGGAGTGATGTAGAAAACTTATTGTTTGACTATTATAGAGGAGTATGCCCTAGGTATGATACTTCTGTTAAAGATATAAAGTTTCATGTTTTAACTTATTATAAAATGAGAAACTCTATTATGTTTATAAAAGATGCCTCTAAATTTAGTAGAGAAAAATTAACTCATGATTTGGCAAACCTTTTAAACACTTTAAGCTAATGGGAGTTATTAGAAATCAGAGTATTAAGAATTCAATCAGCTTTTATATTGGTATGGCAATAGGGGCAGTTAATACTGTTCTAATTTATCCTAATGTATTTAAAGATAATCCAGAACATTTTGGATTAATTCAAATTTTAATTGCTTACGCAATTGTAATCTCTACATTTACTACTTTAGGTGTTTCTAAAACTTTTGTAAAGTATTTTCCAACAATAAAACAAAAAGGGCAGTTATATTTTCTAAGTTTTCTTATTCCATTAATTGGTTTTGTTCTTGCAGGAATATCATATTTTCTGTTTAAAGAGCAAATCGTTATTTTACTTAATGCAAGTGAGTTGCTAAAGAATAATTTCTTTTATATTATTTTATTGGTATTTTTTATTGGTTTTTATGATGTTCTTACTTCAATTTCTAGATCATTTTTAAATGCAGCTACTCCTATATTTATTAATGAAGTTTTCTTAAAATTTTATAGTATGTCAATGTTGCTGTTACATTGGTTTGATTATTTAAGTTTCTCTAATTTTTTAAAGATTTATCTCTTTGGTTATGTTTTGAAATTTGCAATATTATATTTTATACAATGGAAAAATAATAGACTTGAATTAGAAATGTCTTTAAAAGATTTAAAAATAAAAGAATTATTGAGATTTGGTATATATGTTATGGCTGGTGGTGCTTCAATAATGATAGTAACTAGATTAGACATGATGATGATTGGCTACCTTTTAGATTTAGAACAAGTTGCATTTTATACGGTTGCATTTTTTATTGGTAATGCGATAAAAGTACCAGCCAAGGCAATAGGGTCAATTGCTACACCTCTTGTTGCAAAGGCATGGGATAAGCAAGATATAAAAGAAATCCAAATCCTTTATTTAAAATCTTCAATTAATCAATTAATAGTGGGAGGAATATTTTTCATTTGTGTATGGATTAATATTGATGCAATATTCAGTCTACTCCCAGCTAAGTTTTCGCATGGAAAATGGGTGGTTTTTTACATTGGGCTGGCACAATTATTTAATATTACTACAGGATTAAATAGTGTAATTATTATAAATTCAAAATTTTATAGGCTTGACTTAGTTACAAATATAATATTACTCTTATTAACAATTGCAATAAATTACATCTTGATTCCAGTTTATGGTATAAATGGTGCTGCAATGGCTACAGCACTTTCCGTATTTTTGTTTAACCTTATTCGTTTGATTTTAATTAAAGTTAAGATGGGTATTCAGCCATTTTCTCTGAAAACGATTTATACAATATTGATTTTACTAGTGGTATATGGTATTAGTATTTATCTTCCATTAACCGGTAATTTATATTTGGATATAGTATGGAAAACCTTTGTAGTGCTAGCTATTTTTATTCCGTTATTATTGACTTTTGAACTGTCAGAAGATATTAATAAAATAGCTATTGATGTAAGAAAACGGCTAGAGAAATAATTCTGTTTTAGTTTAATAATTTAATGAAACTTACCCTCTTTTTTAAGTTTTTTAAAATGTTCAATATTTCTTTCTGAGAATATTTTTGCAGGATGCCCTCCAGCAATTGCGTATTTTGGTATATCTGAAACAACAACACTTCCTGCTTGAATTATTGCCCCTTCTCCAATGCTAACTCCCCCTAATATGATAACCCGATCTCCTAACCAAACATTGTCTTTTATTGTTATATCCTTACAAATATATGTGTTGTCATAGGGTATCATTTTTCCACTATTAAAATTATGATTTTGAGAAATAATTAAACATTCCTTACCTGAATGGAAATTATCTCCAATGACAACCTTTCCACAACCTGAGATATGGATTCCATTAAAACTTACGTTTTTCCCTAAAAGTGTCGTTTTACTTACAAAACTTAGTCCATTAACGGTTAAGGGTGGTATATAGCTTTTTACTTTTCGTTTTACTATAAATAAATAGAGTATTGTTAGCGGTTTCTTAATTAATCTTAATAGGTTCATTTTTTTTTAATTATTTAATTTTCTATAGGTATTAATTAAAAGGTTATATCCAGGTAGATAAATCTTGATTTATTAATTTTTCTAATTTTTTAATATCTTCTAAGTAGTACTTTCTCGTTAGTTCTTTTACTAATTCTTTATTCATTTTTTTAGGTTTTGAGTAAATTGTTTTTAGAATTAAATCAACTAAAAACTTTGGTAATATTTTGCCGAACTCAATATCAGGTATTAGATTGTTTTTTCTAAGTTTCATTACAGACCACCCTAAGTATCCTTTTGGAACTCCCGATACATTTGCTTTCTTTGAAGTATTTGGAATAAATGAAGAATCAACCCCTAAGAATTTAAATACTTCCTGTGTGACTTCCCCTGGATTCTTAATCATATCCTCAAATAGAATTATTTTTATCTGTTCTTTTGGAAATACATCATAATATTTCTTAAGTTGCTTGTAATAAAATCCTTTCTCCAAATAATAATGTGTCTTTATTCCTTTTTTTAATATTTTATCTTCTTCATTGAAAGCTTTTTCAAAATCTGTATCTTTTTCTTGATCAGCTCTTTTAGCATGTAAGAAGTTAGAGTATGCTCTTTCTACAGGCTGCCTTAATATAGCAATAATTTTTGCTTTAGGTAGAATTTTTTTGATTAGTATATGGCAGTTTTCGTCAAATATATAAGAAGGAGAAGCTTCACCAATAGCGATTTCATTTATTGCTTCTTTAAAAAGATTCTGATACTGATCCAGTGTTTTTATTTTTATAAGCCCTTTTCCTTGTAGTTTAAATCTTGAGTCTTTATTAAAATTATTGAAAAACTTTGGTTCTTTAATTGACGACATAAAGATATCAGGATGTTGTTTTAAATATGTGTATAATGAAGTTGTTGCAGCTTTCATTGCACCAATAATGATAAAATTTGGATTTATTACTTTCATTTATTTAAGAATGGAGCATTGTAGTTAGTTGCCGCTAAAGTTGCTCAATTTTTTTCATTAATTGCTATATTAATTTCTTGAATTTGTGTTTTTCTTGTAATAATACTAAGTCTATTAACTTTTAAAGGTAAGATATAGGACATTACTCTATTTTTCACTAATAAAGTGAAGAATATTGATTCTCCCTTTTTATAATCTTAATTTAAGGTAATTGTATTAAAAACTGCTTCATTATTAAATAATTATGATCTATTCGATTCCTTGCCTCTTTCAAACGAGTAAAGTTTATAGTCTTCTCATAATCAGCTTCATAATATAATTCTTTTATCAAAAATTTATTTGAATAGAATCTATCATAAGAAGGAAGGATTCTATTTAAAACTCTAGAAATAATACCATTTTTAAATCCTAAATATCCATCTAAAACAATTCCCCCAATAGCACCTTTGACTCCTTTACCTCTACCATCTTCACTAATTAGTATTGATTTCTTAGCTATACTATTCATAAATATATGAGCATGTACTCTATAACCTATATGAAGATCAACTTTAGAATAATAATTCATTAGATTTTCAGCACTTCCTGAAATATCAACATAACTAATTCCATGTTTTTTTAACCATTGAGTAAACTTAATGTGTGTATTGACATGCCTTAGTGAAGAATTATCAACCACTTTATAATTATCTCTATCTAATGAATGATGAAATACTACCTCAAATTCTCTATCTAAATATCTTTTCTTGCAAGCTAAAATATTTTCCTTCATTAACCTTTCCATTGAAGTAGATTTCATAAAAGAAACTCCTAATGAAAATGCAACTTTCTTTACTTCATAAGGCCTAAAGTAAGTATTAATAAAATTACTATCATAATACGCAGGACATCCTGTCATTAAGAAATTCTCAAAGCCATTAAATCTTAGAGAATTGAGAGTGTGATAATCTCTAACACTAGATTGAAAACCAAAGCTATCAATTTTTCTTAATAACTCTAGATCTTTTACAGCTAAAGAATAATTGTATGTGTCCTTCCAGTTCCCTTGTTGAGATTTCCAACCTATTCCCATCATGATAATAGGCACTTTAATATCGTCTATATTTCCAGTTAAAGGATAAACTTTTGGCACCATATTTCGTACTAGAGCAGGTCCACCCATTAAGATTAACGCTTTTGATGAGTTAATAACTTCTAACTTTTCTTTTGATAATTTCTCATATGCATTTAGGTCAATTATTTTCCTGTCAGGTCTTATCTCGGAGAATAATTGTTTTGCTCTATATTTTATCAAATAATCTCCTGCATTATTCTTACTTCCAGTTAAAATTACATATTGATCTTTCATATCAAATCTTTTTTTATTAAATCATCTTCCATTCTTTACAATAATCATTAATCGTTCTAATAACTTTCTCAGTATAATTATTAGGATCTACACCTCCAAAAGTAATTAAAATATTTTTAACTTCTTCTTGCACTACTTTTTTATCAGATAAAATAAATTCATCTCTCAAAATAAAATAATCCTTTCCAAAATAATGATTTGGAATAGAATTTTTCTCAGGATATATCGCATTTATAACAGCATCTGCATATTCACAACCACTTCCTAAATCCTCAAAATTAATCACCTTATATTTTTGCATCTTTAACTCCTTGATATAATCATCTGATGTATCTAACCTGTCATTAATAATAATATCAGGAGATATATTTTTGATATCATCCAGGATATTCTCATGCTGTTGCATCACAACAGGATAATTCTTAGATTTTATTGCTTTAGAAGCCAACTCACTTTCTTTATCAACTAAGAAAGTAATCTGATGATTTAATATGTCATTTGCTATTAAAAGGGTATTATAAACATGACCTAGACCAACCACACTATTCCCAGTTAAAACAAAAAGAATATGCTTTCTTCTTAAATAATATTCGCATAAATTCCAATCCTCATAAGTATCAATATCTATTTCTTCCCCTCCGGCTAGTAGAGCTAAATCAACATTTTCTCCAATTCTATTATTTTCAGAAATTATTGTATTTCTTGTAATTAAAAATGCCCCAGTCTCAGTAAACTCAGGAGTTAAATATTGCCTATTTACTCTTTCAGTATAATTTGAAATGAATTGTTCATTTTCTTTTCGCCAAGATAGGTGAGTCGCATCTTTTGCTGCAATTATTGTATCAATATCAGTATTTTTTACCATTTTTTCAATAGCAGAATCTAAATATTTTGACAACAATAAAGGGGAGGTAGGTTGCATAGTAACGATTAAATCATAATCCTTATTTTCAACATTTTTCGCATGTAGGTAGCAATCATAAATTACAGGATCTAGAGTTGTTTTGTCATCTGAAATACTTAGGTCTCTCCTGTGAGTTTTAGCGCCAAATTTATGTGCAGTATTTAAAATTTCCTCATCTTCACTTGAAATAAAAACATCTAAATTATATTTAGACTGTAAAGCATTCTTAATCGAATAATATATAAGAGGTTTTTCTACAAGTAATCTTAAGTTTTTTCTAGGGATTCCTTTTGACCCACCTCTTGCAGGAATTACTACTAAAATATTTTTTTTATAGTCATTTATAACTGCAAATTTATATTTAAATAATGATAGGGTTGTATTTTTTAATAAATTTATCCATATACTCTATTCCAGGTAAGTCTAGTAATATTGTTTTACAATTAAATTCAATACCTTCATAAAGTACTGTTGAGAAAACACCTGCCTGATACTCTGTTTCGGCTAAGTTTTTATATAAATCTATATCTGTAACTATTTTGATATTATATTTACTCTTTAAATAATCCAGTTTTTTATATTTAGATATCATGTGGTATTCATTAGGGTGCAGTTTGAAAGTGATACTATATTGTTGGAAGTAATTAATATTAGTAATTATTTTTTCAGCAATTCGTTCAGTAATTCCTCCTTGACTAAAAATAATTAACGAATCTGTTACCTTCTTTTTTATATTATACTTTTTCTTTTCTGTTTCTAAATATTGAAAAGGAAATACTTTAATATTCTTTTCTGAAATTGGAAAATTGATTAAATTTTCCCAGTATTTATTCCAAACATAAAATTTAGTAGGTAAGTATAGCTTATTACTTGTTTTCGGAAAGGAATATCCTAAATGGTATTTACTAAAAGTACCGTGTTGTAATTCAATTATTTCTATATTAAGGTCATTAGCAGCTTTTATAAGTTCTCCTCTTCCGTAGGAAACAACAAGATAGATTTTTTTTGGCTTAGTTTTTTTTAGAATATTGATGTAAAAGGAATAAGTAGGTTTAAATTTACGAGTATTACTTATTAGTAATTTTTCTATATCTAAAAAGCTGTTTTTCCCTTTATTTATTTCCTTGCATAACTTACTTATAAGTTCTTTATTTTTTTGATTTAAAGTTGTTTTTATAAAACGGTTTTTAATATTCCTTAGTATAAATATACTGTCAAGGTATCCAGTAAATTGTTGCTTTTTTCTAAGGTGTTTTCCCTTATCAGGGGATTCAAATTCTAAGAATGAGACCTTATTTTTTAAAAGGTCATTTACAAGATAGTGAGTATATGGATCTATTATTCTGTTATCAACTGATTTGCTTCTAGGGTGAGAAAATACAAGGACATCTACCTTTTGTAAGTTAAAATGAAAGTAATCATAAAGAGCATTTTTTAGTAATTGAAAGAAAGAAAGTACTTTTTCTTTTTTGGAAAGTTTCATGCTTAGGTCTTTATTAAAAATCTCATGTTTTTTTCCAATCTCATAATATATGTCCATCCGAAATGCAGCCCAAGGATGTACCCCATTTATATCAAGATTAAATAAATCATATTTATCTTCTAAATACCAAATGTACTCGCATAAATCTTTGATGCTTTTTATTTTAATATTTTTCATTAAATATTTTTAAAATTAACAAGCTTATAGATAAGAAATTATTAGAATAATTATTTTTGTTTCTCCCATTCCCAAGCAGATTTCATAGCTTGATCCAGTGTTTCCTCAGCTTCCCAGCCTAATTTAGCTTTTACTAAACTGCCATTAGCATATATTTTTTCTATATCACCATTTCTTCTAGGACCAATGGAATAACTTATGTTTAGATTGTTTGTTTTTTCAAAAGCCTTAATAGCATCTAGCACACTTACTCCAATTCCTGTACCGACATTAAAAGCATGTTTTCCAGGGTTTTTTATCAGGAAATCCATAGCTTTTACATGTGATTTTGCCAAATCAACTACATGTATATAATCCCGTATGCATGTTCCATCAGGAGTATTATAATTATCTCCAAATACAGTGATTTTTTCTCTTTTTCCAATTGCAACCTCTGTTATAATAGGAACTAAGTTACTTGGCCTGTCAGCAGAACAATCTCCAATTAAAGCAGAAGAGTGGGATCCTATAGGATTAAAATACCTTAAAGCAACACTATTACAAGTATCCTCTTTTAGCATACCTTCACAGATTTGCTTGGTTTCCCCATAAGGAGATTCTGCTTTTTTAAATGGAGCATTCTCATCAACAGGCAATATATCAGGCATTCCATAAACAGTACAAGAGGAGGAGAATATAATATTCTTCACCTCATTTTCTTGCATGCATTGTAAAAGTACTTCAAGTGAACCCATATTATTGTCGTAATACTTTTGTGGGTTTTGTACGGATTCTTCAACTGCTTTATAAGCTGCAAAATGAATTGCACCTTCAATCTTTCCTTCTGCTGCAAATACTTTATCCATTCCAGATTTGTCAGTACAATCAGTATTATGCCATTTTACTGATTTGCCAATAATCTTTTCAATCCCTTCAAGGTTTTGTGTTGAAGTGTTACATAAATTATCTACTATAATAGGGGTGTATCCAGCAGTAATTAGTTCTACAACTGTATGTGAACCAATATACCCAGCACCTCCTGTTACAAGTATTTTTTTCATTTATATGGCTCTGTTAATTCCAATTAACCATCTAAACTGGAAGAAATCTTCATCAGATGCTGGTGGACGGTTTAAGTATAGTGGCATGTCAAAACGAATAACTAAAGGTTTTACTGCTTCAAGTGGTCCAAAATTTCTAAGCGTATAAGTAAAACCAACTCCTGCATCAGCTCTTACATCAGAAAATACTTCTTTGTAATTTTCTTTAGTTAAATTTTCACTGCTTATAATTCCTGCATCAGCAAAAAGATAAGAAGCAATATTGTTCTTGCGGATAGAGTAAGGAAGGTAGGCTGTAAAATCAATTTCAGTATTGAAAGCAGCACCATTTCTTCCATTATAGTTGTATGAAGCAACCGTTCCATCTTCATTAAATTCAGGAGCTAAATAACCAGAATATCCTCTTAAATTTAATCCTCCAGCAGCATGGAAATAATTTGTAGTATAGTCATAGTCCATAAAATCAGCTGATACAATACCTTCTGCTCTTGTGAATTTAGAACCCATCATCTCTTCATTATTTGCACCTGCTAAACTTAGTTTACTTTCTTCTGCCCAATTATTCCCTGTTCCTAGCTGGAAGTAAGCTCTTGTGTTTATTTTAAGTTTTTCAACTTTATTATTATTTTTGGCACTTAGGATAAGTTTATTGTAATCGTAAGCGCTACCTAAAGCTGAAGACTGTAGTTTTAGGTTAAGTGTTCCTTTACCATAACTATACTTGTACTTATGTTCCAAATTCAAGTCAATCCTATTATTCATTGTTCTTAAATCCCAACCATTATTGATTAAGTAGTTGTCATTTGTTCTATACATTGATAAGAAGTCAACTGTTAATTTGTTATTTCCTTTACTATCTGATTTTACTAAACTTAATTTGTTTGTATGTAATCCTGCAAGAAATTGTGATCTTACATTTAATCTAGTGTTTAAAGCAATTTCATCCAAGTTAGTGTTATAGTTTACTCTGTAAGAATAGTAGTCATAATCATTTGCATTAGCGATACTATCTTTTTGTAAAGCTCCAGTATTGAACCATACACTTGCATCAAATAAATGATGATGCCTCATGTACCCTCCATTCAGGTTTAAACCAACTTTTACACCATCATAATTATTCCACCATACATCAGGACGGTACTTTATCTCATAATTTGTCCAATCAGGATATTGGTATAATTTATGATCAAAACTAAAGGTAGTATTACATTTAGAATTATTGTCAGGCATATAAGCATCAGCTAATCTTCCACTTGGGTCAATTATAACTTCCTCTATTCCTGAAGGAATATCTAAATGTGCAGTATAAGTTGGGTGAATTAAATCCCAACCATGCCATTTTTCAAGTACTGTTGCATCTGTCTTTTTAATAAACCAGTTATTAGGAATATGATAGTCATATGATTTTCCATCTTTAGCAATTACCCTAAAGTCAATCGGCATTTGCATTCTTGATTTTCTTTCAAAAGTCACGGTATGGCCTTTTGTCTTTACAGAATAATCAATCCTTTTAGTTGATTCTAACCATTGGTCAAAAAACCAGTTTAAATCTACCTTTGTGAATTGAATTATTGCCGCTCTAAAATCCTCATTGTAAGGATGTGCAATTTTCCAAGTTTCAAAATAGTGTTGCATTGCAGCTAAGAATAACTCATCTCCTAAAACATATTGAAGATTATATAGCATTGATGCTGTTTTGTAATATACATGACGATAACCACCTCCATGACGCAATGCTCCATTAAAACAATCAGAGTGAGTCGAGATTACTGGGTCATTATATTTTGTTGCATCAGCAATATATGCATAATAAACACGGCTATCAATTGCTTTAGTTGGTTTATCAAATCTTACTTTGTATTTATCAGTAGGTTTGTCTTCTACAAGGTTATCTCCATCAATTTTGATAAGAGCCCAAGCTGTTAAGAATTGAGTAAATCCTTCATCTAATAAAGCTCTGTATGTTTCATTATTACCTACTTGTCCAAAGAACCAGTTGTGACCAATTTCATGTGCTAATAATCCTCTGTATCCTGGGTCCATACCACCATCTAAGGTAAGCATTGGGTATTCCATACCATCACGAGCATCAGCAACAATCATTTTATGGTAAGTATACATTCCAAAGTCTTCTGAAAATACGCGTATACATTCTGCTGCATATTGTGCTGCATTTTGCCATTTGCTTGCATGTGGCTCTTGAACTAAAGAATAGCAAACTTTATCTTTCCACCATGCTTCCCCAATTCTGTAATTAGGATCGGCAGTAAAGGCAAAATCATGTACATTTTCAGCATGGAATCTCCAGGTTTTTCTTTCGTTTTTGTTGTATTCAGTAATTACTGAAGGAGATGAGTTCCAAGGCTTATCTTTAAATTGTGTTACATCTAGTTTTTCTCTCAATTCTTTTGGTAACATCTCATCTCTGTTTAAAAGAAAACCAGTTGCACCTACAATCATATCAGCTGAGAATGTTAATGAAACATCAAAAGCTCCAAAATCACCATAAAATTCTTTTCCTAAATGTTGGTCAGTTGTCCAACCAAATTTAGCATCATACACACAAATTCTAGGGTACCAATGTACTCCATCATAGTGCTTGTATCCCCAAGAGTTAAAAGTTTTCATTCTTCTTCTTACATCTCCTATATCAAAGTGAGTAAGGAAATCCATATCAAATGTAATTGAAGAATTAGGGGCTAAAGTTTTAGGTAAGTAAACTTTAAGAATTGTGTTATCAAGTTCAGTTTTAACAACTATTCCATCTACTGTAAGATTATTAATTACAGTACCTAGTTTTTGAGCTTCATAATTTCCATATTTAGGATTTTTATGATTTTGATGCTGTAATTCATCTAAGTATGAATCAGGTTGAAATGCATTTTGGTATAAATGAAAATAAACAAAATCTAAATTGTCAGGGGAGTTGTTAGTGTAAACTAATTGCTCAGTACCCTCTATAATATCAGTTTTTTCATCAATATTTACATCAATCGTATAATGCACATCTTGTTGCCAGTATGCTTTGTTTGGCATTTTATTCTTCCAGTAATTTGGGTTGTCAGCATTCTGATAAGTGTTTGGAGTTGCTAAAGCATTGTATTTTTCTTGTGCAAAAGTAAGCGTGCTAACAAAAAGTATAGCTACTAGTAAAATATTTTTCATAGTTTAAAATTTTAAAGTGTGCGAATTTACAATTCCTATTCGGAAAATTGCTTATTTTCTTTAGCATTTGATATGCTGGCATTTAGTTCAAATCCTGTAAGTAGGATAATAGAGTTAAAATACATCCAAATAAGGATAATCATTAGCGTACCAATAGAGCCGTAAACCTTATTGTATTGCGCAAAATGATTGATATAATAGTTAAAACCAATAGAGGTAATAATAATTCCTAGAGTTGCCAAGATAGAGCCTGCTGTAAAGAATTTCCATTTTCTAGAAGTAGCAGGCCCAAAATGAAAAAGAATAGCTATACCTGAAAATAACATAGCAAGCATTACAAACCATTTCCCATAAAGTATTAGGTCAGCTGAAAATTTACTAATTATTTCAAAGTCAGTAAGGTAATTTACAGCTACTTTTCCAAAAATGATAAGTCCAATTGCAATTATTAAAAGCAAGGCAAGAAAAAAAGTTAAGGTTATAGAAAGTGCTTTTTGCCTTAATAATGAACGGTATTCACTTATATGGTAAGAAGAGTTAAAGGCTTCAATTAAAGAGCTCATACCATTGGCAGAAAAGTAAAGTGCTAGAATAAAACCAATAGAAAGTAATCCTCCTCTAGGGTTATTAATGATGTCATCAAGGGTGTTAAAAGTGATTTCATTGGTTGATGGGGGTAATACAACTGATAATAATTCCATCAAAGTTTCTTGCAATCCTTCAATTGGTATGTAGGGGATAAGGGTGAAGAAAACAATGATTGAAGGAAAAAAGGCAAGGAAAAAATTGAATGCCAAAGATGATGCTCTGGTTGTAATTGCTCCTTCCACTAATCCTTTCCAAAAGAAAATAGTTACATCATAAATACTAAGCCCAGCAAAACCTAATGGTTTTATTTTTTTAGTAATGTTTATGATGAATTCTATCATTTAAAAAGCTTTTAAACTTAAATCAAAATTAAGTACAGAATGGGTGAGGGCACCAACCGAAATAAAATCAACGCCACATTTTGCATATTCAGCAATGCTTTTTTCTGTTATACCACCACTAGATTCACTTTGGCATTTATTACCAATAATAGCTACTGCTTCTTTGGTTGTTTTGTAATCAAAATTATCCAACAGAATTCGTTTTATTCCTCCTTCAGCAAGTATCTCATTTACTTCCGTTATACCTCTAGCCTCTACAATTATATCAAGGTTTTTGTTTTTGTCAGCAAGATAGGTTTTAGTTTTTTGTATTGCATTGGAAATTCCTCCTGCAAAGTCAATATGATTATCTTTTATCATAATCATATCGTAAAGGCCAAACCTATGGTTTACACCCCCTCCAATTTTTACTGCCCACTTTTCAATGGTTCGGTTTAGGGGAGTAGTTTTTCTTGTATCTAATAGTTTACAATCAGTACCTTCAATTAAGGTGTTAAGGTAAGCCGTTTTTGTAGCAATTGCACTCATGTGTTGCATACAGTTAAGGGCTAAGCGTTCCCCAGTTAAAATTGAGATAGAATTTCCCTTTACAATAAAAGCAATATCGCCAAATTTAACTTTATCCCCATCTTGCAGAAATTGTTCTATTTCTAGGGAAGAATCTACCTCTTTTAAAATCATTTTTGCGAGTTCTATCCCTGCAATTACACCATCATCCTTTACAAGTAAATGTGCTTTGCTAGTTGCGTTAGCTGGAATACTAGCTAATGAAGTATGATCACCATCACCTACATCTTCCTTTAGTGCATTATTTATAAAGTTTTTAAGGTCTTTCTCTATCATACAATCAAAATTATTAATATTGCCAAAAATACAAAAAATGAAGATTGTATTACTCACTATAGGAAAGACATCAGAAAAGTATTTGTTAGACGGCATTGCTCAATATCAAAAACGCTTGAAACATTATACACAATTTGAGATGCTTGAAATTCCAAACCTTAAAAATGCTAAGAATTTTTCGAATGCTGAGCTTATGAAAAGGGAGGGAGAGTTAATCTTAAAGCATTTACAAAATTCTGATCATTTAGTGTTGTTGGACGATAAAGGAAAAGATTTTACATCTCCTAAATTTGCACAGAAATTACAAAGCTGGATGTTGAGTGGGAAAAAGCGTTTGGTATTTGTTATTGGAGGTGCTTATGGTTTTTCATCAGATGTATATGCTAGAGGAAACGAAAAATTATCTTTGTCAAAAATGACTTTTTCACACCAAATGGTACGCCTGTTTTTTGTAGAACAAATATATAGAGGATACACAATCTTGAATAACGAACCTTATCATCACGAATAAATGAAACTAGTCTTTGCTACCAACAATCCTAATAAATTATCAGAAATTCAAGCTTTAGTTCCACAAGGTATTGAGATTTTAAGTTTAAAGGAAATTAATTGTAATGAGGAATTGCATGAAACAAATCCTACTTTGGAAGGGAATGCTTTGCAAAAAGCAAAATATGTATACGATAATTATGGATACAATTGTTTTGCTGACGATACTGGCTTAGAGATTGAGGCTCTAAATGGAGAGCCTGGAGTGTATTCAGCCCGTTATGCAGGTGAGGATTGCAAAGCAGAAGACAATATGCAAAAGGTATTGACTAAATTAGAAAATGAGGAGAACAGAAATGCAAAGTTCCGAACAGTAATTGCACTGATTATAAAGGGAGAAGAAAATTTGTTTGAAGGAGAGTGTAATGGGAAGATTACAAAAACTAAAAGTGGGGCAGAAGGGTTTGGTTACGACCCTATCTTTACTCCTGAAAATTATGAAATTACTTTTGCTGAAATGTCAAAACAAGAAAAAGGAGCAATTAGCCACAGAGGAAGGGCAGTAGCAAAATTAGTTGAGTTTTTGAAGTAGTTTATTCTAAGTATTTTGCTTTTAGTATTTTCAAATCATCACTATTTGGATTGTTTTTGATTAATTCATTAATTGTAGAATTGGCTTTTTCATAAGCTTGATTTTTAGTATAACATAATTCACAATAGGCTAGAGTTAGGTTATATGATGCTGAAAAGTCATTTGGTATTTGTAATAATGCATTTTCAAAATAGCCAGCTGCATAGAACCATTTCTTGTCGTCTAATAATTGTTGTCCCATTGCCATACTTTCGTTATAATTAACTTGAGTAAGTTCATTGCTTTTTTCTAAATGAAGGGGCGTATTATTAACTCTATTAGTTAGCATTGAATAAGTGGAACTACTAATGACTAGAAATATAAGAGCTAAAATAGTAAGCTGGATTTTATTTTCTCTTTTTCTTTCTTGAAGAACTTTTTTTCTAATTTCAGAAAGCTCTTCTTTTGTAGCTATATTACCTTTGATAATAATATTGGTAGCAGTTTTGTAATCTTCTCTAAGTATTTGAAATTTAGTTTTGAATAAACCTCTTTTGGTTCCTAAAAGAATCATGTTATTCTTTAAGTTTTCATCATATTTTGAATAGAACCTCCTGACATAGTTTAATGCGTTTTTGGATGTACATGCTCGTGCCCATCATCATGTTTGTGTGGTTTGTTCTCAACCTCCTCCGTTTCAATATATTTAGTGTGGTGGTGACTATGGTCAGTAAAATAAGCATGCAATTGAAAAACTATTAAGCAAGCACCTGCCACCACTAAAGCCCAATTGGAGAATTTTGCTATCTTGTCAAATACTGTTTCATTAATCAGTTTTATAAGCAAGAAAACAATAATTAGTACAGCAATTTGCCCAAATTCTACTCCTAAGTTAAAAGATAATATTTGTACTAATGATAAGTTTACTCCAGTAGCTACTGCTACTTCTTGCAGTTTTGTTGAAAGGCCAAATCCATGAATTAATCCAAAGATAAATACCATTAAAACTAAGTTAGGCGACCTGGTTGAAAAATACTTCTTAAAACCATCTAAGTTTTCAAATCCTTTATAGATAACACTAAAAGCAATTACTGCATCAACCAAATAAGCATTGGCAGTTATTCCATAAAAAGTAGCAAAAATTAAAGTAATGCAATGTGCAATGGTAAATGCAGTTATAAATTTGAAAATATCCATATAATTGGATAGAAAAAATACAATTCCAATTAGGAATAATATATGATCGTATCCTGTAATCATATGGGTTGCCCCAAAATAAATATAGTCCAAGGTTGAAGCATTAGCCATTGCCTTAATAGTTGCTTCTGGTACCCCATGTGCTAAACCAATAAAGGGAATGCAAAACAATAGAAAAAGGAATGTCTTTTTCATTTGGTTTATAAGTTAGCTTCAATTAATCCTCTGATTTTATCAGAAGAAGGTCTTGGAGCATCTAAGGAAATTACATTTCCATTAGCATCAAAAAGCATAAATCTTGGTATACCATTTATTGCATAATCTTTTGTGATTTTTGTCCAGCCATTCGCCCATAGTTGCACGCCACCCAATTGCTTGTCAGCTACCATATTCAGCCATGCTTCTTTGTCAGTATCAACTGATACACTTAGGAAAGTGATGTTGTTATTTTGGTAATCGTGTTCTAAAATTTTTAAAGCAGGAATTTCAGCCTTACAAGGTCCGCACCAAGTAGCCCAAACATCAACATATACTAAGCTACCTTTAAAAGTAGAAAGTGAAAATTCATTTCCTTCTTTATCAGGATAAGTAAAGTCAATTGCAGGTTCTCCTATTTGTGGTAAGTTTGCAATAGCTTCTATTTTTTCAACATAATACTCAAGCATTTTTACATTGTTTTCTTTTTCAGCAGCAACAAATGCTTCATTATTAACGTTAGAGAGTTCTTGTTCTACTTTAGCAATATGCATATTCAAATTTGTGATGAATTCTTCTTTTTCAGTAGTGAATAGTTGTCCGTATATATTAGCTTCTTCTCCCAGTAAATATTTTTGGGCTAGGTAGGAGGATTCAACAGATCCTTCATAATTAATTGTTTCATCAAAAAACTCAGTATCAATTGTTAAATTAACACTTTCTCCTCCTTTTAAGTACATGGCAGTACTTTCATCACCATGATAAAAGCTAAGGTAAGTTGCCGAATCAATTGGTAAGATAATTGAAAAATGATTGTCATCCGTTAGAGTAGTGGTGTAAGTGTTTTTTTGAACTATAAATTTAACGGTATCCCCCTTAGGATTAGTAATTGTACCACTAATAATAATATGATTATTTTTGGTGTTTGTACAAGCAAAAAGTAAAGTTGCTAAGGCAACTATAAGTAGGTTTTTCAATTTCATTTTATATAATTTTAAAGGTCTATTTCTTTGGGTATAAATTTACTTACATCACCACCATTTTTTATGATATCACGAATGATAGAGGAGGAGATATGAGAAATTTCAGGAGGGGTTATGATAAAGATAGTTTCAATAGTTGCATATAATTCTTTATTCATTTGGGCAATGTTTTTTTCAAACTTAAAATCGTGTGAATCCCTTAGCCCTCTAAGGATGTAATTTGCATTTTCTTTTTTGCAGAAATCTACTGTCAATCCCTCATATCGTTTTACTTCAATTTTAGGATTATTTTTGTAGACTGACTCTATCCATTTCATGCGTTCCTCAATAGAAAAATATTGATTTTTCTCTCCATTAATTCCTATTGCGATAATTATTTTATCAAATAAGGGTAGGGCTCTATCTACTATGGATTGATGTCCAACAGTAAATGGAGCAAACGATCCAGGGAAAATTGCAGTTTTTGACATGATCAAAAATAGTAAAATAAACTTGCTTTTAGCAAGCAAATACAGTTTTAGATTGAGTTTGTTGGGTTATCGCCCTGCTATTAAAATGAAAAAATACTAAAGTGTACCGTTCCGTATTTTCTTACTTCAAGGTTTTCGCCTTCAAATTCTGTGTCCTTGTCGTGTTCAATTATTAAAACACCATCTTTTTTAATTAAATTATTTTCAATAATTAAGGATTTTAATTCCTGATAATTATCATAATCATAAGGAGGGTCAGCAAAAATAAAATTGAATTCTTGTTTACACCCCTTAAGGTATTGTAAGCAATCGGACTTAATAGTAGAAATATTGAAATCTAAATCCTTAGCCGTTTCTTCAATATAGTTTATGCAATTGTAATTGTTGTCCACAGCCAATACTTTTTCGCAACCTCTTGATGCAAATTCGTAAGCTATATTTCCAGTACCTGAAAATAAATCCAATACATTTTTATGTTCAAAAAAATAAAGGTTTTGAAGAATATTGAAAAGTGCTTCTTTTGCTCTGTCGGTAGTAGGGCGAACAGGTAATGAACTAGGTGCCATTAACCTTCTTCCTTTATGTGTTCCTGAAATTATACGCATAATACTTGTGTGAATAGTCCAAAGTATTTGTGTTGAGCTATGCTGTTAAATACACCAGGAAAAGTAAACTGATGTGGTCTTTTTCCCAACTTTACATTACGAATATAATCATACAATAAATTGAAGTATTCATCATTCTTTTCAATTGTACCAAATACGGTTACATCAATAGTTTCAGTAGATAGTTTCAGTTGTTCAAAACTGAATAGAGTATAATAAAGCAAGTCCTCTTTAGTAGTATACTCAAATGTATTGTTAAAGATTAATTTATCTCCTTTAAAAACTGTAATCCCTACTTTTTGTTCATTCAAGTAAAGATAAGCTTTTTCAGAATCAGTATTTAATTGGCTGTACTGCTCAATAAGTATGCTCTCTTGAGCTTTCTGTTTTGCTTTAGGGAAAAAGTTACTTACAATACTTACAATACTTTCGGGTACAGCATATATTAAATGTGCTTTTTGGGAAGGGATTTTGTCAGTTAATATTTTCCCGTTCACCTGACTGTTAAAATTTAAAAGTGTTTCAGCTTTTTCTTCCTTGTAAAGTGTACTAGGTACTAGTGTGCTAGGAGAATTTACAAAAGCTACTGATTGTGAGGAAAACTCAGCTTTTATAATAGCATCATTTTTTATGATTTCTGTAATTTCAGTTGCTATATCTTTAGCAGATGAGATGCTGTATTTTTTAGCATAATCATAAGTAAAGGTAGTTGTGTTTAGCAAACAATAGGAAAAATGTGAAAGCCCTAATTGTATAGATAAATGGTAGCTATTCGCTAAGGCAATGTTAAAATTGTCTGACTGTATGCTTAAAGGATTACTCTCCCCAGTTTCCATTTAAAGAAGCTTCATCCATTGATCCTACTTTTAATGATTTATCCAATTCGTAACTTTTATTTTCAGCATCAAGTCCTGTAAATACAGCACCATAAGTTGTTGAAATTTCAAATACCTGTACAGCTACTTTTCCTTTTTCCACCATTCCTGCATCTACTGAATAGCTTTCGTTAGAATGAGGTACATTAGTTAAAGTTGCTAAATCCAAAGCAAAATCTTCATTTCTACTGCTTAGATAAGCTTCATCAAATACAGTTTCTTTTGCCAATACATAGGCAGTGTCACGGCTAATAATTCCTAGTTCCAATGCCTGTACATCAGTTAAAGAATCAGGAGTTTCCCCAATTGCTTTTACAATTGACATGGAATCATTTTCTAAGAAATCAAGTAAGGACTCAAAGTTATTAGCATAGGTATTATTTACTTTTTTGTAAGCAATTTGTACTTGTCTTAAGTCTTTTAGTTTTTGTACATTTTCAGCTATTCTTACTTTCGCTACTGCTTGAAATTCTACCTCACTGTTTATGCTGTTGTACACAAAGTAAGCTAGGATAATGTTTAAAGGAATAAGTATAAGTGCAATTTGTTTTGCTTTCATAGTAAATTATTTTTTGTGTTGCAAACTTACAATTTTTGCTGATATAACTATAAAATGTTTTTTCTTTGTAAAAATATTTATGATGAAACGATTATTATCAAAGTTGCTGTTTAAATTAAATGGATGGAAAGTTATAGGAACTCATACTTATCCTAATAAATGTATGGTGATTACTGCCCCTCATACTTCCAACTGGGACTTTTTTATTGGCAGATGCTATGCTTATATTATTGGTATTCATCCTCAGTACTTGATTAAAAGTGAGCTTTTCTTACCTGTTTTAGGAACATTGTTGAAGTGGAATGGAGGAATTCCTGTTTACAGAAAGGCCAAACATAATGTTGTTGAACAAGTGGTGGAAATGATAAATAAGAGTACTGCTATTAATATTGGTATTGCTCCTGAGGGAACAAGAACACGAGTTGAAAAATGGAAAACTGGCTTCTATCATATTGCTGTAAAAGCAAATGTTCCTATTTTATTATTAAAAATGGATTACGAAAAAAAGGAAATTGGAATTATGTGTGATTTTATGCCTTGTGGTGATTTTGAAAAAGACATGCTTTTTATACAAGAACAATACAAGGGTGTAAAGGGGAAAATACCTGAATATTACAATCCTAAGATATTTTAAATTCAGCTATTTAAAAAGATGTTAAAAACACTAAACTAATTTTATGTTTAGTAAACTATTTACCATCTAAAAAAACTATTTTCGCACCCTAATTAAAAATTATAATATGTCATCACAGGCAACACTTACTTTAGCAACTTTAGATCAAGCCCAAGAAATGGGATTGCTTCCAGAGGAATTTGATAGAATTATTGAGATTTTAGGAAGAACACCTAACTTTTGTGAGTTAAGTGTATTTGCTATTATGTGGTCAGAGCATTGTTCATACAAAAACTCAATTGTTTGGCTTAAGAAATTACCAAAAGATGGACCTCATATGTTAGTAGAGGCTGGAGAGGAGAATGCAGGATTAGTGGATATTGGTGATGGATTAGCATGTTGTTTTAAAATTGAATCTCACAATCATCCTTCAGCATTAGAACCTTATCAAGGGGCTGCTACTGGTGTTGGTGGTATTAATCGTGATATTTTTACTATGGGTGCTCGCCCAGTTGCACAATTAAATTCACTTAGGTTTGGTAATATTGAGTTGGACAGAACTAAATGGTTAGTGAAAGGAGTAACAAAAGGAATTGGTGATTATGGTAATGCTTTTGGAATCCCGATTGTTGGTGGTGAGGTTTTCTTTGATGATTGTTACAATACAAATCCGTTAGTAAATGCTTTTTCAGCAGGTATTATGAAGAAAGGAGAGATGATTTCTGCTACTTCATCAGGGGTTGGGAATCCAGTATTTATTGTGGGTTCTCGTACTGGTAAGGACGGAATACATGGAGCATCATTTGCATCAAAAGATATTACAGAAGATTCAGCAAATGATTTGCCAGCTGTACAAGTTGGAGATCCTTTCCAAGAAAAATTATTATTAGAAGCTACTTTAGAGTTAGGAAAAACAGATGCAGTAGTTGGAATGCAAGATATGGGTGCTGCAGGAATTACTTGTTCGTCAAACGAAATGTCGGCAGCTGGTAAGCATGGTATGGATTTATGGTTGGATAAAGTACCTACTCGCCAAGCTGACATGAAAGATTGGGAAATTTTACTTTCTGAATCGCAAGAAAGAATGTTGGTAGTTGTACATAAAGGAAAAGAAGATATAGTAAATGCTATTTTTGATAAATGGGATTTATCTTGTGAAGAGATTGGTGTAGTAACTGAGGGTGAAAGAGTAAGGTACTTTATGCATGGTGAATTAGTTGGTGATGTACCATGTGATGATTTAGTGTTAGGAGGTGGAGCGCCAGTTTACCACAGAGAGTGGAGCGAGCCAGCTTACTTTGAAGAATGGAAAAAATTCAATATTGATAGTATTGAACAGCCTACAGATTTAGTTGAGGTTGCTAAATTTTTAACAGGACATGAAAATATTGCATCAAAAAGATGGGTTTATGAGCAGTATGATTCTATGGTAGGTACTGCAAATATGAGTACCAATATGCCAACTGATGCTGGGGTAGTAAACTTAAAAGAAACAGATAAAGCCTTAGCAATGACGGTTGATTGTAATGCTAGAATGGTAAATGCTGATCCTGAGGAAGGAACTGCAATGGCAGTGGCAGAAGCTGCTCGTAATATTGTTTGTTCTGGTGGTATTCCATCAGCAATAACTAATTGTTTAAATTTTGGTAACCCTTATAACCCTGAAGTGTATTGGCAATTTGTTGGAGCTATTAAAGGGATGAGTAAAGCTTGTCTTAAATTTAAAACTCCTGTAACTGGAGGTAATGTAAGTTTCTATAACCAATCAGCTGTTGAAGGAACGGAAGTACCTGTTTTCCCAACTCCAACTATTGGTATGCTTGGTATTGTTGAGGATAAAAAGTATGTTACTTCTTTAGCTTTTAAAGGTAAGTCGGATTTAATATATTTAATTGGTAAATGTGAGAATGATATTTCTTCATCAGAATATTTAGCTTCTTACCATGGTGTTAAGGAATCATCAACTCCAAAGTTTGATTTGGATGCTGAGTATGATATGCAACAAACTGTTACAAAATTAATTAGAGCTGGAGTAATTGAATCAGCTCATGATGTTGCTGATGGAGGATTATTCATGACTCTGTTAGAAAGCTCATTTACTAATAACTTAGGATTTGAAATTATAAGCTGTTCAGAAGGGAGAGAAGATGCATTCTTATTTGGTGAATCGCCATCAAGAGTAGTGGTTTCTGTTACTGAAACGGGTGAGGATACTTTCTTAGATACATTAAAAGAAACAAATACTCCTTTTATGTTATTAGGACATGTTACTCAAGGTAAAATTATTGTTGATGATACTAACTTTGGAATGGTTTCTGAGTACAAAGAAATTTATAAAAACTCGTTAGCTGAGAAGTTGATGAAATAGATTTGAGACTAGTTACTAGTTCTTAGAATTTAAAGCTGAGCATTTGCTCGGCTTTTTGTTTTGTTTAAATCTTGTTAATTAAGCTGTTAACTCTCTGTTAAAAACTAAGAATCAGTTTGGCATTAAGTTGCCTTGCCGTAAGGTAGTTAGGTACTGCATATTGCCTACCCGAAACATCAGCAACCCATAGGTAAGAAACGGTATTGTTAATATCCAACAGGTTAAATACTTCTGCACTTACCCAAATGCTATTAAAGGCATTCAGCCATTTTAGTTTACTCTTTTTTTCAGCTGCTTTTAGTACTGCCGAAAAACCAATATCTACTCTTCTGTAGTTTGGTATTCTTAATACATCTTGGTGCTTTTCTCCATCAGGAGGCCCAAAAGGTAAACCTGTACCATACACTAAGTTTAAGTGCATCTTGTAATTTGGTTTATTAGGTATATAATCCTGAAAGAACATAGAGAAATTAACCCTTTGGTCAGTTGGCCTAGCGATATAACCTACATCAACCGTATTTCCGTTTTCATCCGTTTTGGTATCGCCAACAATATCTTCTTCCGTTTTCATAACCGATAAACTTGCCCAACTTTCTGCTCCTGGTACAAACTCTCCATTTACTTTTATGTCTATCCCTGCTGCATATCCGTTAGAAAGGTCATTGGCTAAATATTGGATGCGTACATTATCCACTTTGTAGGGAATTAGGTTTTCCAAATCCTTGTAATATACTTCTGTTATCCACTTGAATGGTCGTCCCCATTTGTAAAAAAGGTAATCAGTCCCCAATACATAATGAGTTGATTTTTGTGCTTTTATATTGTGGTTAAGTGTTCCTTCTGGTGTACGTAACTCTCTATAGAAAGGTGATTGATAGTAGATACCAGTTGCAGCACGGAACACAACATCCTTTTCCCAGATTGGTGCATAGGCTAATGATGCTCTTGGGCTTAGTAAAAGTTCCTCATTATATGTCCAATAACTTCCTCTTGTTCCTGCATTTAAGGTAAGGTTACCTATGTCTTTGGATACTTGCATGTATCCTGAATTTCTGTAGGATGATAAATTGATTTGAGTTTTTAATAACTCACTCATTACAATTTGTTGGTCAGGGTTGGAAGGCAGCCCAATAGAGTCGTCAGGATGTGGAAAATTGAAAAAGGCTGAGTCAATCAAGTTCCATTCTGATATTTTATCTTCAATTTCTTCCTTTTGCATACGGAAACCCCAATCTACTTTTATAGCTTCTTTGTTGTAGTTTCCTCTGTGTGAAAAGTTAAGTACACGCGCACTCAAGCTGTTTCTTGCATGGTTAATGTATTTTCCAACTCCTCTGTCAAAAGCAACATCACCAAACTCATCCGAACCTAAATTATTTTCCAATTGGTATAGCCAATATTCTCCTAGTATATCAAAATTTTCTTGCTCAAAAGTTTGAAAAGCTGAGGTGGTAAATTGTAAGTTTAGTTCAGTGTTGGGTTGGTAGGTGGTACTTAAAGCTCCAAAGTAAGTTTCGTATTTATCTACCTCTTGCCCTTCAAAATATATTTTTAGTTTTAGGGCTTCATTGATAGTTCCAAAATCAGTATCTCTATTCTTAGGAACCATAGTGTATTGGTTCTTGCTGATGTTTCCTAAAAAACTAATTTGCCAATCCGTATTGAGTTCGTAATTGATAAAGGTTTGTAAATCGTAAAATTCTGGAGTATAATCTGCTTCAGTATCCATGGCACTGAATAGATACTTGTTTGTTTTGTGCCTTGCACCAATCAAGTAAGAAAGCCTTCCGTTTTTATTTGTTCCTTCAACATGTGCTGAACCTCCTAGCATACTTAGTTGTAGGCTAGCTGCATTTTCTCTTGGGCGTTTGTAGGTTATGTCCAATACTGATGACATTTTGTCGCCATACTTGGCCGCAAAACCCCCTGCTGAAAAAAGGATACTTCCTACCATATCTGTATTCACAAAACTTAATCCTTCTTGTTGCCCTGAACGGACAAGGAACGGGCGGTATACTTCAATACCGTTTACATATACTAGGTTTTCATCAAAATTTCCACCTCTCACTGAATATTGCGAACTGAGCTCATTTGCTGAATTTACCCCTGGTAGAGTTTTTAGTATAGCTTCAATTCCGCCACTATTTCCTGGTAATACTTTTACATGTTTTGGCTTGATGCGGCTAAAACTTTCTTTTCTGCTTTTTTGGTCGGTTACAATTACATCACCTAATAAAGTTGATGCCGATTTAAGTTGAATATTAAGGGTGTAAGTCTGCCCCTTTTTTAACATTGGGATTCTTATTTTTTCCAGTTGATAACCCACAAAACTATAGCCAATTACTACTGAACGATTAGCAGGGATGTCTAAGTTATAAGTTCCGTCATTATTGGATATAGCACCAATACTTTTTCCTAAAACACTAATATTAACTGCAGGAAGGCTGTTATTGTCCTCATCAGTCACAAGCCCATTGATAGTTTGCCCAAATCCTAAAAAGGATAATAATAAGAATGAAAGTAAAAGCCCTTTGCGCATATGTTGCAAAAATAGAATTATGTAGGTTAATAAACTTTAAAACTTAGAAATTATTATATTTGTGCTGAAAAAATCAATTAAATGAAAAAGAGAAAGCAATTATTGCATCCCCTTTTTGTTTCAAGTTTCTATTTTATTTACGGATTAGTATTTATGCTATTTCCTAGGTTGCCTTTGGCTGATTTATTTTTAACTGAAGTTAATAATACTGGGGCTTTGTTAATGACTCAGTATGTAGGGGTAATTTATATTTGTGGAACTATATATTTGTGGAACTATATTATTGTATGATATATTAAAAGTACAGATTATTAGGAGTATTAATATTTGTACACTAATTTTACTAATGATTGGTTTTTTTCATGTTTATGTCTATTTAATTTTAGATAGTGTTTGGATGGTGTATGGTTTTCTTATTAATATAATTTATGCTGTTTACATGCAGTTTAATAAAACAATAATTTTTAAAAATGAATAAAGTATTAATCCTGTGTACAGGAAATTCATGTCGTTCACAAATGGCAGAAGGTTTGATAAGTAATTTTTTTCATGAGATGGAAGTGTATAGTGCAGGAACAAAACCTGAAAAAGTAAATCCCTATGCTGTAAAAGCTATGGCGGAAATGGGGATAGATATTTCTAATAATGTGTCCAATCATGCTGATGAGTATGCTCATATTGATTTTGATTATGTGTTTACGGTTTGCGATAATGCCAAAGAGATTTGCCCTATATATCCTAAGGCAAAACAATTAATTCATAATAGTTTTTCTGACCCTGCTGATGCTACTGGAACTGAACAAGAACAGTTGAAAGTATATGTTGCTGTTAGAGATGAACTAGCAGTTTACTTTAAATCATTCTTTGATAATGAATCCAAATAATAATATATTCACTTGGGTAGAAATTCCTGTTACTGATTTTTATAGAGCCAAAAAGTTCTATGAAAGTTTGTTGGGACTGCCAATTCATGAGAGTAAAATAGGAGAAGTACTACATGGTTTCTGGGGCATACTGAAAATTCTGTTGGTGGAGCAATTGTAAGGCAAGGTACTCCTTCCAAAACAGGAACTATAGTTTATTTTGATGGAGGGGAGGTGTTATTAGATAAAACCCTTATTGCTAAAGAAATTGGCTATAAAGGAATCTTCTTGGATACAGAAGGAAATTGTTTAGCTTTTTGGTCTAGTAAGTAAACTCAGCTTTATAGTTTTTTTCGTTTCCTACATTATCAATTACCTTTAAAGTAAAAGTATGCTTTCCTTTTGTTAAGGATTTTTCAATATCAAAGCGTAATAAATTTCTTTTGTAATCATAATCCATTAATATCCACTTGCCATCAATTTCTCCTCTGTAGGATTTAATGCCACTGTTTTTATCCTTTATTGTTAGCTTAATTGTAGTTTGGGTATTGAATACTTTTCCAGGAAAAATATTCACTCCTTTTATTTCAGGGTTTGTAGTGTCAGCTATAATACAGAAATCACCAAACTCTCTTGTTTTAGTTTTAAGGAACCCATCTTTCCAAGTTCCTCCAATATGCCAAAAGTTTCCTTTCATATCAGTTGTTGCAATATAAGTTTTCCTTTTTAAATTGTCAGTTACATTAGCCTTAATGGAAAGTACATATTTTTTATGTACAGGTGTGTTATTGAAATGCACATGATGAACTTTACCAAACACGCCATCAACTGAATCAGTTGTGTTGTAATGAAACCTTAAGGGTTCATACAATGAAAAAGCCTCCATGTGAAGTTCAATGTTTTCTTGCTTAAAGATATTAACTTTACCTAAACTAAAATGTGTGCTTAAGGTATCTTTCGGTAATGGACATCTATTTAAAACAGGATTGTTAGTTGATTTTATTTTAAAATCTAATGTGGAAATATTTCCATATATATCAGTTACCTCTAAGTTTACATTGTGAAGTAATGTGTCTTTAATACTTATGATTCCATTATTTACTAAATTACTATAATTGTCAAGTTTATTGTTAGGAAGTATGTAGCATCTGTGGTATTTATTTTTGCTTTCTTTCTTTTCTTTATAATCCACATGTGCATTGATGTATCGGCTTGTGCTAAAGTCCAATTCATCCACTTTAAACTGATAGCAAGTATTTGTGTCAACACAAAGTTTTATACTGTATACCCCATTTTTATTATAGCTACCATCTAATTTGTCATAAGTGAATATTCCAACTGCAAAAGCACCATTTATGGTTACTGTGTCTTTAATTGAGTACTTGTTATCTTTTTTATCAATGCTGATAATTTTACTTTTATTATACCCATTAATAAGGGTAGTGTCTAAAGCGTAAATTTTTAGTTTTTTAAGTGTTGGAGCAATATTGTCTTTGATTTTAAAGCCAAATTGCAAAGGGTTAATTGGGTGTTCAGTTTTTGTATCTCTTATTTCAAAATGAAGGTGTGCTCCAGCACTTCCTCCACTATTTCCTGATAGAGCAATTATTTCTCCCTTTTTTATTGTTAATGCAGTTCTATTTGGGTAAAAATTGATTTCAAAACTTTCTTTTTTGTAATGTTCCTTTTTTACAATGCTATCAATTTTAGGGCTGAATTTTTGAAGATGAGCATAAACTGAGGTGTGTCCAGTTTCTGGGTGTGTGATGTAAATTACCTTTCCGTACCCCCAAGTAGATACCTTTATTCTTGAAATATACCCATCAGCAATGGCGTAAACCTTTTGCCCTTCAACTCCTTCTGTTTTTATATCAATTCCAGCATGAAAATGATTACCTCTTAATTCTCCGAAAGTACCAGAAAGTAATAAGCGAAAATCAAGTGGTGCTTGGTAGTCCTGGGCAAAAGTAAGGTTGTTTGATAAAAGTGTGATAATCAATAGTACAGATGAAACTAACTTCATTTATAAGAGAATTTATTAAGGTTTTGAAAAGTTCAGCAAATATAACATCAAAATTGTATCCTTAGTGTATTTAAAATCGTTAAGTTTGTAACAATTATTTTCGGGTGAAGAATATTGTAAATAACATAGAAATTAAGCTTGGGAAGTTCATTGCTAAGTATGAGGAAATCAAGCAAGAAAAGTTACTGTTACAGCAAGAAAATAATGCTTCAATTGCAGCTTTGAAGTTAAAAGAAGAAGAAGTTTTAAATCTGCAAGAGAAGATAAAGCTCATGAATATCTCTAAATCAGTTGATGCCTCTAAGCAGGAGGTGAAGGAAACACGATTAAAGATTAATGAGTATGTACGGGAGATTGATAAATGTATTGCATTGTTAAATAAATAGAATCAAGCTTAGTGGATAAGTTATCGATAAAATTACATATAGCGAATCGTATTTATCCAATGAAGATTGAGCGTAAATCGGAAGAATTCATTAGGAATGCTGTTAAAAAAATAGAAGAGCGCCTAAAGTTTTATGAAGAAAATTATGCTATTAAGGACAAACAAGATTTACTTGCCATGTGCCTTATAGAGTATGCTTCAAAGTTTGAATCTGTAAGTAATAAAAAAGTAGTAGAGGATGATGGTGTAAGTGAAAAGTTAGCCGAAATAGAAGCTCTACTATCTAGTAATATATAAACAGTTCTTTTAAATAAAACAATTTAATCCCGTATTAATGTTATTGTTAAACTCAACACTTAAAGTATTGGGGATTGACTTAATGTGTTAAAAACAGGCCTCAACCCGTAAAGGTTCTCAATTTGAGACAGTGGAAGTTTGCAATATGTTAGCAACCCTATCCATGTTATAATGGAGTTTTTCAGTTTTTAATACGGGATTTTTAAATTAAAACAACAATTAAAATGATAGAGACAATTATAGTAGGTTTAGTCGCTTTAATAGCAGGAGGAGGTATTGCTTTTTTAGTGTTAAACGGAAAAAATAAAGGAAAGGCAAATGCCATTATTTCAGAAGCAAATAAGGAGGCTGAGCAAATTAAAAAAGAAAAGATTTTACAAGCAAAGGAAAAGTTTATTGAGTTAAAGTCAGAACATGAAAAGGTTATTAATAAGAAAAATAATGATATCAATAATGCGCACCAAAGGGTAAAGCAGAAAGAAAATACGCTTAACCAGAAATTAGCTGAGGTAAATAGAAAAGATGCTTCTTTTAAAACTTTAAAGACAGAGATTGATCAGAAAAGATCGGTATTAGATAAAAAACAAGCTGACCTAGATAAATCGCACAAAAAGCAAGTAGAACAATTAGAAGAAATTTCTAATCTTTCAGCTGATGAGGCCAAAGCTCAACTGGTGGATACCTTAAAGGATGAAGCAAAAACTGAAGCCTTAACAATCATAAATAATACAATTGAGGAGGCAAAACTTACTGCAAAGCAAGAGGCTAAAAAAATTGTAATACAAACGATACAAAGGATTGCAACTGAGGAGGCAGTAGAAAATGCTGTTTCAGTTTTTAATATTGATAGTGATGCTGTAAAAGGAAGAATTATCGGTAGGGAAGGTCGTAATATTAGAGCTATTGAAGCTGCAACTGGGGTGGATATTGTTGTTGATGATACTCCTGGAGCAATTATACTTTCTTGTTTTGATTCAGTTAGGAGAGAAGTGGCTCGTTTATCCTTGCATAAATTGGTGACTGATGGTAGAATTCACCCTGCAAGAATTGAGGAGGTAGTGAAGAAAACAGAGAAGGAGATTGAAGATGAGATTATTCAAATTGGTAAAAAAACTACTATTGATTTAGGAATTCATGGTTTACATCCTGAATTGATTAAGATGGTAGGTAGAATGCGTTACCGTTCATCTTATGGACAAAATCTTTTACAACATTCCCGTGAAACAGCAAATATGTGTGCAACAATGGCTGCTGAATTAGGCTTGAATACTAAGTATGCTAAAAGAGCAGGTTTACTGCATGATATTGGAAAAGTATCTCCTGATGATGCAGAAACACCACATGCTATTATTGGTATGAAGTTAGCTGAGAAATATGGAGAAAAACCAGAAGTATGTAATGCAATTGGTGCTCATCATGATGAAGTAGAAATGACATCATTAATTGCACCACTTATCCAAGTTTGTGATGGAGTTTCAGGGGCTAGACCAGGGGCAAGAAGGGCAATGACTGACCAGTATATTAAGCGAATAAAAGAATTGGAGGAAACAGCTTTAGGTTATCCTGGAGTACTTAAATCCTACGCAATACAAGCAGGTAGAGAGTTAAGGGTTGTGGTAGAAAGCGAAAAAGTTACTGATGAAAAAGCATCTGAATTAGCTTTCCAAATTTCGGATAAAATTCAGAATGAAATGACTTATCCAGGTCAAGTTAAAGTTACAGTTATTAGGGAGACAAGAGCGATAAGTTACGCAAAGTAAAATCAATAATCTTGTAAATAAAAAACCCACTCAATGAGTGGGTTTTCTTTTTTCTATATTTTTTAAATTAAAGATTTACAATCGTAAACTCTGTTTCTAAGTTTTTAGCCCATTGATTTGTTTCCTCTTCATTTTCATAAGGGCCTATAAATACATTGTAGATTTCTTCTGTACTATTTGATTTATTTGGTAAAAAGAAATAATCACATTTAAATCCTTTTATAGCCAAATCATTCACCATTGCTTTAGCGGTACCCTCATCTTCAAATGATTCAATTATAGCTAATTGACTCCCTTTCATGTTAAAGTTATATTCTAACTGAAAAGGAGCGCTTTCTTCAACAGCTTCTTCTGAAGATATTTCAGGTACAAATGAATTGAAATCAATATTGTTATATCCATAAAAAAGACCATAAGCTACTGACCCAACAATTACCACTTTTTTTACCCAAGCTAAATTTAAAGGTTTTTTCTCCTTAATAGGAGCTTCAACCTCAGGAGTTGAAACTTCAATTACTCTTTCCCTTTGAAGTCTTGGAGGAACAGGAGTCTCTTGCTTCTGTTTTATTTGGGCTAATCTTTCCTGAAGAATTCTTAGCTTTTCATCATTTGTTCTGTCGCTCATTGTATGGTCTAAATTAGGACGCTAATATATTACTTATTATTTAGTGTATAACAGGCAAGTTTCAAAAATTGCTGAAAGTTTTAAGTTAGCTGCTTTTATTTGTTGAGGTATAATGCTTTCTTCTGATAATCCTGGAATAGTATTGATTTCAATAACATATGGTTTTTCGTTCATGATGATATAATCAATACGACAAATGCCACTTAATTGCATTGTTTTATAAATATCAATAGTAGTTTTTTGCACTTCTTTTGTAAGCTTTTCACTAATTCTTGCTGGAGTTATTTCTTCTGATTTCCCCTCATATTTTGCTTGATAATCAAAGAACTCATTTTCACTTACAATTTCAGTAATAGGTAAAGCTTGTATTGATTCTCCATTAAAAAACACTCCAGAACTTACTTCTGTTCCGTCAATAAATTGTTCAATCAGTACTTTATCATCATGTTCCAATGCGTGATTAATTGCTGAACTTAATTCACTTTCTTGTTTTACTTTTGAAATTCCATGACTAGAACCAGCACCATTTGGTTTTACAAAACAAGGTAGTCCAACTGTATCCACTATAGTGTCTATATCAATTTCATTTTCCTTTTCATACATATAGGATTGTGCACAATTGAATCCTAATTGCTTTAATTTTGTATTGCATTTGTATTTATCAAAAGTTAGAGCTGATACCTTTGCATTACAAGAGGTATAAGGGATATTTAGTTTGTCAAAATAAGGTTGGATTTCTCCATTTTCAGCAGGAGGTCCGTGCAATGCCATGAAAACAGCATCAAATGAAATGGTCTTATTTTCTAGTTTAAAAGTGAAATTATTTTTATCAAGATTAATTTTTTCATCATTAATAAGGGCAGTAAATTTATCATCTTTTAGATGAATAATATAGCCCTTAAATAATTCAGGGTTTAAATGTTGTAATACGGTATTGGCACTTAGGATAGAAATATCATATTCAGCTGAATCGCCACCCGTTAAAATTGCAATGTTTTTCATCTTATATATTCTAAAACAAACTAACAAAATATTTATTGTTTATCAAACTCCTTTGCATTCATAATTTTTATATTTGTAAATCGTTATTCAACAAGAAAAACAAGATTCAAATGCTATCTGCTCTTAAAGATAAAAAATTTTATAAACATGCTCTTCTTGCACTAATTACTTTGGTGTTGTTGTTTGTTGGCTGGTTAAAGTATTTGGATTATTACACGCTACATAACAAGTATATTTCTGTTCCTGATTTTAATAATTTGCAAATTACCCAATTGGATTCTGTAGCTGCAGCTAATGATATTAGAGTGGTAATTATTGACTCTATTTTTGATAGGAGTAGAGAGAAAGGAATTGTAGTTAATCAAGATCCTGAGCCTTTAACAGATGTAAAGCGCAATAGAAAAATATATTTAACCATTAATTCTTTGCAATCAAGAAAGGTTGCTTTTCCTGATATTTATGATTTATCATTGCGTCAAGCTATCCGAAAATTAGAAAAAAACGGATTGGAAGTAGGGAGACTTGAATACCGAGCAGACATTGCAACTAATAAAGTGTTGAACTATAAAATTAATGGCATAAAAATTGAAATAGGACAAGAGCTGTATATTGGTACAATTGTTGATTTAGTTGTTGGAAAAGGCCTGAGTAAACAAAGTGTGATTGTTCCTAATTTAATTGGCTTAACTAGAATGGAAGCAAATATTATACTGAAATCAACTTCTTTGAATATTGGCTCTGAAATTTTTAAATCTTCAGTAAAAGATTCTACATCTGCAGTTATTTATAAGCAGTTCCCAATAGGAAATGATGATAATACTTTAAATATTGGATCGGCTATCGATTTGTTTTTTGATAACGTAAAAATGAATACTTTATAATGAAAAATATAGTACTTATAGTTATTTTGTGTTTCTCTTCAATTTTAAAAGGGCAAGAGGTAATTTCGCATTTAGTAAGTAATCCTATTTTTAAAAGTGAGAAAGTATTGGTTAAGAAAAATAAGAGTGCAATTACTTTGCCATTTTTTGATGATTTCTCCTATAATTCACCTATTGCTGATATTGACTTATGGCAACAAAGTAGTGTTTTTATAAATAGAACTTATCCTATTAATCCGGTTACGATTGGGGTTGCTACATTTGATGGTTTAGATGAATATGGTTTTGTCAGAGATTATTCTCAGGTGAATCCTTCAGCACCTTCCGATACTTTGTTGTCTCAAGTAATTGATTTGTCAGCTGTTGATACGGCTTATTTGATGTTCTATTTTCAAGGGAAAGGAATAGGAGATGCTCCTCAATTGAATGATTCTTTAGTGCTTGAATTTTTAAATGATACATTAGCTTGGGAACAAGTTTGGTATGCTAAAGGGCAAGCAATGACTGAATTTGAAAAAGTTGTGATAGTAATTGATAGTGCAATTTTTTTGACAAATGATTTTCAATTTAGATTTAGAAATTACGCAACTATTTCTGGGAATTTTGACCATTGGCATATTGATTATGTAAAATTAGGTGCATTTATAAATCCGAATGACACAATAAAATTAAATGATGTTTCTTTTGTTTATTCTGCTCCTTCTTTTTTAAAAAGGTACGAGCAAATGCCTTGGACTCATTTTAAGAATAATGAAGCAATTGAGATGAATGATACTGCTGCTATATTCTTAAGAAATAATAGAGCAAGTATCAATATAGATTATCAATATAATATTTTTGAAAATGATATCCAAATTGCTCATTATCCTACTGCAGGACCAAGTAGAAATGTTAGTGTTTTTGATTATGATTCTATTGGAAATTTTGAATTTACTAATCCTCCTATTATTGTGAATAGTTCAGTGTTCACTTCATTATTTCCTGATAGCGTTTCATTTATGATACAACATATTCTAGGTACTGGTTTAGATGATAATAAATTGAATGATACCTTGCTTTATGTTCAAGATTTTAACTCAAGTTTTGCTTATGATGATGGAGTTGCTGAATCAGCCTATGGTATTAATACAAGTGGAGCAAAAATTGCATATCAATTTAAACTCAATCGTCCGGACACACTTAGAGCTATTCAAATGTATTTTCCGCAAATGTTAGATTCTGTAAGTTACATTTCATTTCATCTTACAGTTTGGGACAATAATGGAGGTCAGCCAGGAAATATTATTCATCAGCAACTGGTATATCCTGAGCATACTGAATTAGGTAATTTTCATTATTATTATTTAGATTCTTTATTTCAAATGATTGGTATTTTTTATGTTGGTTGGGAACAAACTACAAGTGATTTGTTAAATATTGGTTTAGATAAAAATAAGTTAGCTAATGATTATATGTTCTATAATGTTGGGTCGGGTTGGAACAATTCTGCTTATCCTGGTGCTTGGATGATAAGACCAATTGTAAGTTTGGAAGAAGTGATTTTGTCAGCAATTAATGAAATAGAAAAATCATTTATAGTATACCCAAACCCTGTAAATCAAATAGTTAATATTATTTCAAGTACAACAGATAATTTAATTTCAATTTATAATTTACAAGGAATGTTAGTAAAACAATTATTTGAAAGTAAAAATAATTGTAAAATAAATATTGCAGAATTACCCATAGGGATGTATGTTATTGAAATTAAGAATGATAAAGATAGAAGTTTTCAAAAATTTATAATTGAGTAGAATGGAGGAGAAAAAGTTTGAGCACTATAAATTCATTGCAGATAAGGGACAAAATCCTCTAAGAGTGGATAAGTATTTACAAAATTTTGTTGAGTTTGCAACTAGGTCAAAAATTCAACAAGCTGTAAAAGCAGGTAATGTTAAAGTAAATAATGTAGTTGTAAAATCCAATTTTAAAGTAAAAGGTGATGATGTAGTTACAGTTGTGTATGATTATCCTCAGGAAAAAAATGAGTTATTACCACAGGATATCCCGATTGAAATTACATATGAGGATGATGATTTATTAATTGTTAACAAGGAAGCTGGTATGGTTGTTCATCCTGGTTTTGGAAATTATGATGGAACTTTAGTAAATGCCTTAGCATTTCATTTTCAAAATCTGCCTAATATGGGACAAGAGGAAAGACCAGGATTAGTGCATAGAATTGATAAGAATACTTCTGGAATTTTAGTGATTGCTAAAAATGAAAATAGCATGACTACTTTGGCTAAAAAGTTTGAAGATAGGGATTTGAATAGAAAGTATATTGCCTTAGTTTGGGGAGATGTAAAAGAGGAAGAAGGAACAATAACTGGGCATATTGGTAGAAGTTTAAAAAATAGAAAAATAATGGATGTTTTTCCTGATGGTGAATATGGAAAGCATGCTGTTTCACACTATAAAGTGTTGGAACGTTTTGGATATACTACTTTAATTGAATGTAAATTAGAAACAGGAAGAACCCATCAAATTAGAGCTCATTTTAAATCTATAGGTCATCCACTTTTTAATGATGAAGAATATGGAGGTGATAGGATCTTAAAGGGAACTACTTTTACAAAATATAAGCAGTTTGTACACAATTGTTTTAAAATTTGTGACCGTCAAGCTTTACATGCAAAATCATTAGGCTTTACACATCCAATAACTAATAAGGAAGTATTCTTTGATTCAGATTTAGCAGAAGATATGCAGCAGCTAATTGAGAAGTGGCGTAAATATGCCAATCATCAACAGCTTTAAGATTTAATATTCCTTAATTGTATTGTAAATAGTGTCTCTTTCAATAGGGGTACGGCCTACAGCTTTAATTAAAGTAACAATTTCTTTAGTACTCATAGTTGGATTTTGATCCTCAACACCTGCCATGGAATAGATTTTTGTAGTGTCATCAATTGTTCCGTCAATATCATCTACTCCAAAAGCCAATAAGCTTTGTGTGGTTTTTTTTCCAATCATTGGCCAGTAGGCTTTTAAGTGATTAAAATTATCCATGAAAATTCTTGCAAAGGAATATAATCTCATATCTTCAATAACACTTACTTCTTTGATGTGAGACATTTGATTATTTCCGTTACGGTATTTTAAAGGAATGAAAGTATTGAAACCATTTGTTTTATCTTGAAGATTTCTTAACCTGCTCATATGATCTATAATATCTTTAGGATTTTCAATATGTCCGTATAATATAGTAGCATTTGAAGGCATTCCTAAACTATGTGCAGTTTCATGTATTTCAAGCCATTGCTCTGCAGAGCACTTGTCCTTACATATCTCATTTCTTACATCTTTTGCAAATATTTCTGCTCCACCTCCTGGTAGGGAATCTTGTCCTGCATCTTTTAGCATTTTTAACCCTTCTTTGTAGCTTACTTTTGCTTTTCTACACATGTATTCAAGTTCAACTGCTGTAAATGCTTTTACATGAATATCTGGACGGATTTCTTTAATCTTTTCAATAAGTTCAATAAAGTAATGTAGTCCCATTTTTGGGTGAACACCACCTACTAAATGAACTTCTGTTATTTCTTTTCCTTCATATTCTTTTAATTTATTAACCATTTCATCAATAGTAAATTCCCATGCATCTTCTTTTTTACTTATTTTTATAGAATAAGCACAGAATTTACAATCGAAAACACATATATTAGTAGGCTCAATATGTATGTTTTTGTTGAAGAATGTTTTGTTCCCATTTTTATCCTCACGGATAGCATTTGCTAGCGTTCCTAATAGGGAAAGAGGAGCTTCAGTATAAAGTATCATCCCTTCTTCTTCTGTTATTCTTTCTTCCTGAATTACTTTTTGTACAATGGGTTGTAGGCCATTAGCCATCTGTGCAATAACTAAATTCGTTTTTAACATTATTTACTAAGAATAATTTTTTCTATATGCGTTCCTTTATCATTAGTGATATGGATGAAATATACACCATTCTCAAAAGGTGATAAATCAATGCTATTTGCTGTGAAATTTTCAGTAAATAATATTTGTTTTCCAATTATATTGGTAATGTTTAAACTATTGATTTTATCAGCTGAATTTATATTTAACTTTCCTAATGTTGGGTTAGGATAAATCTGTAAGTTTTCTAATTGGTGGTTGTTTATTTCAGTACCAATAATTCCTGTGCAATTTGTACTTACAGTTGAATTTTTTAGTTCTATTCTGCCACCTTGCCATGTTTGAGCATTTAAGGTGTTTAACATAGCTGTAGTTTGACCGTTAGAAAACATCCATGTATTTGATGAATAAGACATATAATTTTCATCCATATCAAGCAAATCATTGTTGAAGCCATAATTTAAGTCATCACAAGAGTTGTTATTAGTATTTGTATTTACAGAACCAAAATATATTCCATCAGTAGCAGGAGTATCATCAACATTAGAATCATCATTATCACAGCAACCACCACTCTCACAGAATGTATGACTTAATCCTAAGTAATGTCCTATCTCATGAGTTGGAGTTCTTCCATCACTAGAATTACTTGCATTTTCTATTGTTCCAAAAAATTTATAATCTACAACAAGTCCATCTTTCCATGACTGTGAGCTAAATCCTTGAAGACCTGGCAAATATGCGTATCCAAGTGTTTGGCCTCCACCTCCAGAATTTGTTAAATTGCAAACCCATATATTGAGGTATCTTAATGGATCCCAATTATCAATTCCTCCTAAAGATCCTCTCTTCATATCATTCGATTCATTATCTGCATCCCAACCTGTTTTTGAAGTACCTGTTCGAGTGATACCAGTTGTTGAATTACCATTTGGGTCTAATGTAGCAAGACAAAATTTAAGTTGAGGGTTACCAGCATAATTATTAAAAGTATTTCTTGGTGGATTAGGGAATTCAGGATTTGTTTTACTAAAATCTTCGTTCAATATTCTAAGCTGGTCTGCTATTTGTGCATTAGAGATATTAGTATTACTTCCAATTGCATCTTGACTTCTATGTATAATATGAATCACAACTGGTATAGTAATTTCTGATTGATTTTTATAATTTCTATTTTCTTTTTGATAATCAATTAGATGCTGTTTTACTTCTATGTATTCAGAATTACTAAAACTCTCTTTTTCCATTAGTTGAGTAGTTATACATTTTTTAAAGTTCTCTTGAGCTTCAATTTGAATACTAGATATTAGTAAAAGGGTAAGGATAAGTTTTGTTCTCATTTTTATTTCTGGATAATTATTTTGTGTAAATATTCTTGTTCTTCTTTCTGAATAACTAATTGGTAAACTCCATTCTTTAGACAGCTTAAATTAATCTTATTGTTTACTATTTCTACTGATAGAATAATTTGTCCTAAGCTATTTAAAATTCGTGCAAATATAGGAGTATTATCGGACTCAAATTCCTGATTTACCCATAAGTTTCCTTCAGTTGGATTTGGGTAAATTTTGTAGGTTGTATTTTTCTCATTTATTGCTGTGTTTCCAATGCAAAAGTATGAAGTGTCAGAAAAAGTAAAAGGGACACTTTGTGCGTACTGAATATTTCCTATACTAGAGATGATTGCAAAGTTTCCATTTCCTAAATTGCAACAGAATCCATCACCATAACTATCATTAATTACAAATTTATAGCAACTATAGCCTAAGCAATATAACTTCTGATAAAGAGTATTATTTGCTAAGCTATCTCCACTATCAATAGTATTATCATTTTCATCTAGTAGAGTCCAAGAGGTTTCTAAGGCATAATTATCTGTCATTAAACTGAGTTGAACTTGTTCTCCATTTATAGATGAGAAAATGATTGATTCCTCATCATTACTAGCATTGATATCAATATTGTTATTTGGGCTGATAGTGCTTACATTCAATAAATGAGTAGTGCCGGTACTTGCCAATCCAGACAATAAGAAAGTATCTGTTTCATTATTGTTTAGGCTTCCATTCCAACTTTGATAATAATCATTACTTCCATTAATATTATATTTTATTATAACAGTGTTTAAAGTGGTTGTTCCATAATTTTTTAAAACTACTTTTGGGTAAATAGGACTTGCACAGTTAGAGTTTAGGTTATTTGGTTCAATAATAGAAATAATTCCAGCATCACTATTTGCTATGGTTGCTGGTGAACAGCCATTAGAGGTAAGTAATCCGATTCTCCAACTGCTAATGCTCGCCCAAATTCTGTTTTTTTGTCCTTCAGTAAACGAGTTCATGCAGGCATCATTGGTGTAATCCATAAAATTCATAAACATATCACCTGAATTGCTACAGCTCGTATGAGGGTGCATTTTGCATCCAAAGTTTGCTTGTTCTTGAATAGGAGTGTCATTTACCCAATCGTTACCACAATTATTATCTCCCCATAAATGAAATAGGTTAAACCAATGTCCAATTTCGTGAGTTGCAGTTCTTCCTAAATTATAAGGATATTTTGCAGTTCCAAATGTTCCAAAATGTTCAAAATCAATAATTACACCATCTGTTTCTGGGTCTCCTCCTGATGGAAATTGAGACCACCCAAGAATACCGCTCTCGGTTTTACAAACCCAGATATTTAAGTATTTTTCAGTATTCCATGCTGAGCTCCCTCCTAATGAATCATAATAAATTTTATTTCCCAAAAGTGAGAAAAATTCTTCTGTTGTATGTCTTCTGATAATTCCATTTGTAGGCTTTCCGTTAGGAGTTTGCATTGCCAAGCAGAAGTTGATTTGAGCATTGGCTACAATTGGTAAAAAATCAGTTGGAGTATTGAAAGCATCAGTATTGCTTCTAGTAAAATCTTCATTAAGAACATTTAGTTGACTTTGTATCTGAGCATCAGAAATATTTTCAGTTGCATTTTTATAAACAATATGCACAACTACGGGGATAGTTGTGTTTACTTTTTTTTGAAATTGAAAATCAGCAGTGAGTTTTTCTAATTTTGATCGAGTATTTTCTGCTTCAGTATTTGTTTTTAGGTACTCATTAAGACGTAAAATACTTCCACAGTTTTTTTCTTGTGCAAAAAGGTTAATACTAATTAAAAGAAATAAGAAAAATATTTGTTTCAAAATTGAGATTTATAATTGCAAATTTACTTAAAAAATTAGGAATTAATTACTTCCTATAAAATCGCTATCAGTTAATGTTCTTAAAAAAGCAACTAAATCTTGCTTTTCTTGATTTGTTAATTGTAAACCAACTCCTAATTTTTTCATTAAAGGATCAACAGTTAATGAATATTCTCCTCCAGAGTTATAATGTTCAACTACTTCTTCTAGAGTTGAAAATCTTCCATCATGCATGTATGGAGCAGAGAATTCAATATTTCGTAATGTTGGAGTTTTAAATTTTGCATTATCAGACGCATTATTTGTGATTTTCCCTAATCCTAAATCAGTAAATGGTTCAATATCTAATCCATTATTATGAAATAAATTATCCATAAACATTTGTGTTCCATGACAATGGAAACAATCTCCTTTTTCTGAATTAAAAATTGCATAGCCACCAAGTTCAGAAGAAGTAAGTTGTGTTTCTCCCCTTAAGTATTTGTCAAATTTACTATTTGCAGATATTAATGTTCTTTCAAATTGAGCTATAGCCATTACTACATGAATTGAATCAATATAATCAATATTAAATGCATTTTTAAATAGTGTAGGATATTCATTATCAGCATTTAATTTCATTTCAATATTTATCCATGTATCATTCATTTCAATAGGATTTACAATAGGATCATATGCTTGTTCTTCTAATGATGAAGCTCTACCATCCCAGAAATTGGAATTATTCCACCCTACATTTACAAGAGTTGAGGCATTTCTATCACCAAGAAAACCATCAATACCTGCACTAAATTGATTTGTATCACTAAATGAAGCAGATTGTAAATGACAACTTGCACAGGCCTGCATTTCATTTCCACTTAATATTTTGTCATGAAATAACTTATTACCTAAAGCAACTCCTTCAACAGTCATTGGATTATTGGAAGGTATATTCATATTTGGAAATCCTGAAGGAGTTTCAATTGTAATTGGGGTAGTGTTAAAAAAAATACAACTTCCATCATCAGTTATTGCATTAGTATTAAAATTAACTGCAGTATTATCAGTACAACCACTTATCGGAGCTAAATCTTTTTTACAAGAAAAAACAAAGAGTAAAATAATGCCTAAAAATATATAAGTACCTAATTTCATAAGATATAAATTAATTTACTGAAAAAACATCTTTAATTCCATTAGACTTTAAGATAGTTTGTTTATTAATATCTCCCATAATTCCATCTGTTGTTAATTCAAATGCCTCTGGATTTTTATACCAATTTGCTATTTCCATATTAATATTAATGTTATCAATATCAGTTATTTGAAATGTTTTGTTAAATGAGAAATCTAGACCATTTGTCCCTCCAGTATGTGTTGCATATCCATTAAATACTGTATTAAAATCTCCTTCTAGCTGCATGTAATGGTATCCTCCTCCTAAGAATTCTGGCCAGACAAATGATGGAAAGAAATTCTCATTTAAAAATAGATTAGTAATGTTTTTAATAGAATCTAAGCCCATAGTAAATGATATAGAAGTATAATTTTGATAATTTATTTGAGGAATATTCAGTATTAGTGTAGAATCAATTGAAATGTCTATAAAATGAACTTCATCTAACAGCGTTTCAATCCCATTATCTGTATGTAAAGTGATATCTGAAATTAAATATCTTAATGTTTGTATGCTATATATGTCATTTGTTGAGTTTGTATATGTCATTTCATTTACAACTAATGCTGTATCATTAACATAATGATTAAAATGAATAAAAACATTAATCGGGGCGTAATCGCAATCCCCATTGTCTAATGTTGCATCAACATTATAATTTATTGCAATAGGGTCAATGCAGCCTTCTTCTTTTTTACAAGCAGAAAGAGAGAGTGCAATAGCACAAACAATTAGGAATATATTTTTCATTATATACTTTTATATAAAACGCAAATTTAGAGATTTTATTGGCAATTATAACTGATTCCTTTCATACAGTTTTATATATCTTATGCATTCAAATATTGTTGGTAATTTCTGTGGCTTAGTATTCTTGTTTTTTAAAACTAAATATTCATCTTTGCTAAACATGTTTACTTCTTTAAAATATATTGATGTTATCCTGCCTTTACCGCTTAAAGGAACCTTTACTTATTATACAGATCAGGATAATTTATTAGTAGGACAAAGGGTGGTAGTGCAGTTCGGTGTGCGTAAATTGTACACCGCAATTGTAAAAGAAGTGCACAATAGAAAGCCAAATGAATATGAAGCTAAACCATTGTTAGCTATTTTGGATGAACCGCCAATAGTAAATGATATTCAGCTTAAATTTTGGTTTTGGATATCTAGTTATTATATGTGTAATTTGGGGGATGTAATGCAGGCAGCATTGCCTTCTTCTTTAAAATTGGCGAGTGAATCCAAAGTGATAGTTCATCCTGACTTTGATGGTGATATTGAGTACTTGAAACTAGAAGAAAATTTGTTGTTAAATGCACTTAGTCATCAAAAGGAATTAAATATTGCTGAAATAGCTAAGTTGCTTCCTATTAAAAATATCTTTTCGTTTGTTAATGAAATGATAAGAAAAGAAGTGGTGCAGATAAAGGAAGAATTGCAAGATAAGTACAAAAAAAAACTAGTAAAAATTGTTCGTTTTATAGCGAGTAATGAGATGTTAGAAAATACAAAATTGAGTCCAAAACAAACTGCATTTCTTCAAGCCTATCAACAATTAATTACGCAAAACTCAAGCAAAGAATGGCGAGTTACTGATTTGCTAAAGGAAATAGGAATTAGCAGAGCTATCTTTAATGCCTTGGTAAAAAAAGAAATTTTTACCATTGAGCAGGAGGAAATAAGCAGATTGCTAAAATCAAGCCAAGAATTAATTGTGGATAAGGAATTAGCGGATTTTCAGCAAAAAGCTTTAGCGGAGATAGAAACAGCTTTTACTGAAAAAGAGGTTTGCCTATTGCATGGTGTTACATCCTCAGGAAAAACGGAACTTTATATAAAACTAATTGAAGAGCAGCTAAAACAAGGTAAACAAGTATTGTATCTGTTGCCTGAAATTGCTTTGACTACCCAAATTATTAAGCGTTTGCAAAAACATTTTGGGAATAAAGTAGGAATAAATCACTCGCACCTAAATAATGGAGAACGAGTAGAAGTCTGGAAAGCAGTACAAGAAACAGATGGTGAAAAGGTGCAGTATCCAATTATGTTGGGAGCAAGGTCATCTTTGTTTTTGCCTTTTAGTAATTTAGGATTGATAATAGTAGATGAAGAACATGACTCTTCATTTAAACAGCACCAACCTGCCCCAAGATACCATGCAAGAGATGCTGCTATTTATTTGGCTTATTTGCATGAATCAAAAGTATTGTTGGGTTCAGCAACTCCATGTGTAGAGAGCTATTATAATGCCAAGACAGGAAAATACGCTTTGGTGGAAATGCACACTCGTTTTGCGGATATTGCTTTGCCCAAAATTGAAACGATAGACATACGAAAAGCCCACCTTAAAAAGCAAATGAAACATCAGTTTGCACCAGACATGCTGAATGCAATTCAAGAAACTTTGGAAGCAGGTAAACAAGTAATTTTATTTCAGAATAGGAGAGGGTATTCACCAGTGATGAGTTGTGGAACTTGTTCCTATACGCCTAATTGTAACAGTTGTGATGTGAGCCTTACTTTTCATAAATGGAACAATCAGTTAAAATGCCATTATTGTGGCTATACCGAGCAGGTGCCTGAGGTATGTCCGAGTTGCACGGCTAAAGATTTTTCTGATAAAGGTTTTGGTACCGAACAAATTGAGGAGAGTTTAAAAGAATTACTTCCTGACTATGTTACTAAGCGTATGGATTATGATACGACTAGGGGAAAGAATGCGCATCAGCAGATAATTACTGATTTTGAGCAGGGTAGGATTGATATATTGGTGGGCACACAAATGGTTACTAAAGGTTTGGATTTTGATAATGTGGCTTTGGTGAGTATTTTGAATGCCGATAGCATGTGGCATTTCCCTGATTTTAGAGCTTATGAAAGAGCTTTTCAGTTAATGATGCAAGTAGCAGGTAGGGCAGGACGAAAAGGAAAACAAGGGCAGGTATTGATACAAACTTATGATGAGCAGCACGAAATTTTTGGGCTGCTAAAGGCAAACGATTATACTACTTTTATTCGCCAACAGGTTGAGGAAAGAAAACTGTTTGCTTACCCACCTTATAATAGATTGATAGTAATTACTCTAAAACACAAAAACCAAAGAAAATTAGATAATACAGCTATTGCTTTAGCAGAATTAATGCGCAAGAGTTTTGGAACTAGAGTTCTAGGTCCTGAATACCCTTCAGTTACTAGAATACGGAACTATTATCATAAAAATATACTTCTAAAAATTGAACAAAGAGGTTCTATATCTGAAGCAAAGAATATCCTAAATGAACTTATTCATAAAATGCGAAATCATCCTGACCATAAAGCAGTGCGTTATATTATGGATGTTGATCCTGTTTAGGAACAAGCCTTCTTATGCTTTTTTATTACCTAATAATCAGTATTTTCTACTTCATTTACATCAGCATTCTTAATGTTAGATTTTTTGCTTGATGATTTAAAATTAAGTTTCCCAAATGTGTATTTAAAGCTAATTCCTATAGAGCGGAATGTAATTATTCTTTCAGAAATTTGTGTAAAATTTTCTCCTGTAATATCTGTAATAAATATTTTTTTATCCTTAAAAGGTTCAATAATTCTTATTCCAAGAGAACCTCTTTTATTTTTAAATTCTTTTTTTACACCAAAACTCATCATACTAAAAGATGTAGAGCTTCCTTGAATTGTTTGGTTAGGTGATCTAAAGAAACCCCAACATTCAGCTTTCCAGTGATCTCCTATATTATAGCTGCCACCAAAGTTATAGCTATACAATAAAGAACTTGTTAAGGAAATTGGTTTATCATCAATCACTCCACTTCCCTTATATTGATATAAGTTAAATCCTGTACGTAAATTAAATTTATCGAAACGTAGTGAGCCAAAATAATTAAATCCATAATTAGTGCTTGTACCAATATTTTCAAACTTCTTTACTTCATCACCAATACTATCAATACGAGAATAGCTTTCAATTATATCATTAGTTTTTTTAATATATATGTTATAACTCCCTTGATATTTTCTTCCAAATTGATTGTAGCCCATCTCTAATTGTTTAGCGTTAGCAGGTGTAAGTTTTGGATTACCTTCAGTAGTACTGAAATTATTATTTCTTAAAATATTTGGATTTATATTTTGAATGCCAGGTCTTAATATACGATTATTGTAAGAAAGTTTTAATGATTTAGTTTTACTAATGTTTTTTGAAATGGTTATATTTGGTAAAATATTGCCATATTGATTTCCTTTAAAATCACCGTTTATTATAGTGTATTCGTACCTAATACCAGTTTTTAAAGCAATATCATTATTAAATAACCAATCACTAGAAATATAAGATGATAAAACTTGTTGATAATAATTGAAAATATTTTGTGAAGAAGCATATTCTCTTATTTTTGAAATTGTAGTGCTAACTATTTCTCTGTCTCTATTAATTAATTTAGCTCCAATTTCTAATTTATTTTCTTCCATAAAAGGATGAGTATAATCAGTTTGTAAAGTGATTTCTATTTCCTTTTCATCATTATATGTTTCGTACTGATTTATTTCTTCTTTAGAGCTATTTATATTGTCATCTCCTAAATCACCTCCAATTTGTAAAGAGATATTGAATTCTCTGTCATCATCATTTGAAAAAGTTTTAGTATAATCTGTACTCCATTCAATATTGTTGCTTTTACTACTAGTTTCTAAGATTGAATTATATTTAATTGTGTCATTTCTGTATATATTATTTGTGAAAGTGTTGTTGTCACTAAAAGAACTTCTACTACCAAATCTAATATCTGACATAATACTATTATAAGCATTTATATCGTAATACATATTTACAGAACCTCCAATTCCAACCCAATTACCAAATGTTGAACTTACTTGATTTAATGTATTTAATCCAGTTGTATCACCATCTATAATATCATTCCAATCATTTCTAACTAAATTAGATTTACCTTCTCTTGGCCAACTATATCGTGCGTTAGCTCTTGCAGAAATACCTAATCTACCTTTTCCTAAACTTAAATTTACAGATTGCTTATTCATTCTATTTCCAAATGATCCATTGAAAGTACTTTTATAACCGTCAATCACTTTTCTTTTAGTTATAATGTTTACAATTCCTGCATCTCCTTCTCCATCATATTTTGCTCCAGGGCTTGTAATTATCTCTACATTTTTTATTTCATCTGCAGCAATCATCTGCAAGGCTGTGGCAATATCAGACGTGAAAAAAGAAGAAGCTTTTCCATTTATTAAGAACTTAATATTTTTTGAGCCTCTCAAGCTTACTTCTCCTTCTAAATCAACAGTAAGTAAGGGCGCTTTTCTTAGTACATCTGAAGCATCATTCAAGCCTTCATTCATATCATTTTCAGCATTATAAACTATCTTATCAATCTTATTTTCGAAAATTGGTTTCTGCTCTGATATTTTAACTTCTGAAAGCATCTCAGCATTAGCATTTAGTAAGATATCAGTAAGTCTTAGATCAGGTTTTTTTTTGGTGAGTTCAAAATTAATTGTTTTAATGTCATATCCTAAATAACTTACGCTAATTTGGTACTTACCAGAACGAATTTTATTCATAAAAAATCGTCCTTTTGAATCAGTAATTGTTCCTTCTATTTCTTTTTCCCATCTAATATTTGTTAGACTAATATTAGCATATTCAAGTGCTTTTCCTGTTTTGCTATCAACAATTTTACCACTGATATTTCCTTTAATATAATCATTGGAATTATCTTTTCCAAAACCTTTAAAATTACCACCTCTATCGGTTTTTTCTTGTGCAATTGTTAAAAATGGTAGTATTAGTGCAATAAGTATTATACGTTTCATATATGTTTTTTTGTTTAGATTTGAGTAAGGATAAAAGGTTTAGTCTTAACTATGAAATGATGTTGCAACCCCAGCCAAATAATGCTTTTTCTTTAATAATTTCAGCAACTCCTTCAGGTACTTGTTCTTCCCAATTGCCTTCCTCACAATTTTTTATTTTCTTTAGCACCTCCCTTGAGAAGATATTTAAAACTTCTTTATTAAATTCTAAATCTTCAATTCTTCCATTTTCATGTAAATAATGGTATAAATTGTTAACTCTAGGATGAATAGGAATATTGGAACTGTTTAAAAGTTCAGCATCATCATTTGGTTTGTAAGGGTAAAGATAAAATTTGATATCTCTAGTAAAGATAATTCCAAACGCTTCTAGAATTCCTCCATTTAGATTTCTGTAATATTGTTCTTCAAACATTTCTACCAAATTATCAACCCCTAATATTAAGCCCATTCTTGATTTTGTAAATTGAGATAAATATTCTATTAGTTTGTAGTATTTTTTGTAGTTTGAAATTAATACAGTATAACCTAGTGAACAAAGGATATCAACTCTATCTAAAAAATCTCTTTCATCTACTTCTCCCTCAGCTCTTAAATTACTTAATGTAATTTCAAAAAGTAATTGAATATTTTCTTCCTCTACTCTTGGGTTTTGCTTGAATTTTTCTAACCCTTTTTCTAGCATATCAATATTTACCTTAGTTACTGGCCTAAAACTTCCCCTAATTGTAATGATATTTTTTTTGTACAGGATGTCAGATGGTTGCTGATTCATTCCATCAGGAGTGAAAATAACAGCATCTGTCATTTTTTCTTTTACTAGGGTTAAGCTTAGTAATCTGTTATCTATTTCATCAAAATCAGGACCACTAACTTCTACCATGTCAATTTTTACTTTGTCTTTAGATAGGTTATCATACAGTTGTTTTAAAATTTCTTTAGGGTTTGATTCATTAAAACAAGCATACATCATATTTGTTCCTATAATCCCAACTGTTTCTTGTTGTAATTTTGCGTCTTGATCTTTTAATAAAACATGAATAATAAAATCATTTGGCTCACCATCAGCAGTTAATTGAAATCGTAAACCCATCCAGCCGTGTCCTTTTGTTGTTTTAGAATAGTTTATAGTTGAAACTGTATCGGCAAATGCGAAATAACGAGTTTCTTTATAATTGTCTTTGTTTAAACGTTCCTCCAAAAGTGAATATTCCTTTTGAAGCATTTTCTCTAATCTTGATTTACAAACATATCTTCCGTCATCTTCTCTTTCATATATTGCATCAGAAAAATCCTTGTCATAAGCTGACATGGTTTTTGCTATTGTACCAGAAGCCGATCCTACTCTAAAAAAATTACGAGCAACTTCTTGCCCTGCTCCAATCTCCACAAATGAACCATATATGGTGCTATCCAAATTAATTTTAAGCGCCTTTTGTGCTGGTGAGAGAATTATATTATTGTCCATTACTTGTTTATTAAATATTTAGCAAATTTATGCTTATAAATCTGTACATGATACTTATTATCTATAATTTTACGGCAAACTTAAAAAAAGATATGAAAATCACCCTTTTAGGAACTGGAACATCTCAAGGAGTACCCGTTATAGCATGTGATTGTGAGGTTTGTCTTTCATCTAATAAAAAAGATAATAGGTTGCGTTCCTCTATTATGGTTGAGGTAGATGATATTAATATTGTTATTGATACAGGACCTGATTTTAGACAGCAAATGTTGAGGGAAGATGTACAGGAAGTTGATGCAGTTTTGTTTACTCACCACCATAAGGATCATGTAGCTGGGATGGATGATGTAAGGGCATTTAATCATAAATGGAAGAAGGATATGCCACTTTATTGCAATCAACTTACAAGTGATGCACTGAAACTGGAATTTCCATATATTTTTTCTGGAGATAATTATCCTGGCATTCCAAAAGTTGAAATAAATATAATTGAAAATAAAACTTTTGAAATTTGTGGAACTAAAATTAAACCAATTGAGGTATTGCACTACAAGTTGCCAGTTTTTGGATTTAGAATAAAAAATTTTGTTTATCTAACGGATGTAAGTGCAATATCAGAAGAGGAAAAAGAAAAAATGAAAGGTGCTGATTTTATTATTTTAGATGCACTCAGAAAAAAGCCACATATCTCACATTTTAATTTAGAACAAGCTTTGAAATTATTAGAGGAGCTAAACCCTAAACAAGCTTTGTTAACTCATATTTCTCATTATATGGGACTGAATGATGAGGTAAATAAAGAGCTTCCTGCTCATGTTAATTTAGCTTATGATGGACAAGTTATATATCTGAAATAATAAGACAAAAATTAAAGTGTATTTTTACACAGATAACTTTATTCCAATTTACTAAAAATAATAGTAATAAATTTTAAAAATGATAAAATTAATTGTTAGACAAGCGAATTGGGGTATTTTAGGTAGTGTATTTGGATTTTCAATTGGATTTTTCGTAAAGATATACCTTATAGATATAGTAGGAATTGAGCAGTGGGGTAGATATGTTTCGGCACAAACCTTTGCTGGAGCTATGAGCACTTTATTATCATTTGGTATCCCATGGATTATTATAAAATATATTCCTAGTATTCTTGACAATGATATTAATAAAGCACAGCAGCTTATAAGAAAGATTTTTAGAGTTTCTGCATTTGCTTCTTGCCTGTTTTTAGTGTTAACATATTTTTTGTCACCATTTCTTGATGTTTATGTTTATAAGGAGATTGATAATTTTTCTCTCATATTATTAGTTGTTTCAATCAATGTTCCTATTGGAATTTTTATGGGTGTCATAACTTCATTGTATCGTTCAGTATTTAGAATAAAAGAAATTATGTTATATGGGACATTTATTATTGTGCCATTAAGAGCTGTTATTACATATTTTACATTTATGTATACAGATAATATCCTTTATTTTGTAGGTATTGAGATATTTACATCATTTGTTTCTCTGGGTATGCTTTATTATATGTTTAATAAAGATGCTCTCTCAATATTCACTATTTCTAAAGACAATAGTTTTAAGGTAGACTCTGAAATTAAGAAGTATGGAAGAAAAATGTATCTTAATTCATTAGTTTCATTTATTGCTGGACAATCTTTATCTTTTATTCTGAGTATTATGTTGCCAAGTTCATATATTGGTGTTTATAGTATATTACTTACCGTTTCAGGAGTTGCATTATTCTTGATTAATAATTTGAATACTATTTTTGCGCCAGCAATAAGTAAACTTTATGGTGAAGGAAAAATAGATGAGTTGAGTGCTTTGTTTAAAAAGACAACATTTATTATAAATCTTATAGCCTTTCCCTTCTTTATAAGTATTATTATATTTTCAAAGGACATCTTATTGTTATTTGATGATACGGCTAAGCTAGTTGTTTATTATCCGTATTTATATATAGTTGTATTTGCTAGGGTATTTAGGATTATGGTAGGTGCTGCTGGAAGTGTTCTTGTGATGGCTAATTTAGAAAAATATGAGCTAAATTTACAGTATTTAAAGGCAGTTCTGATAAATGTCTTGGCGATTATTCTAATATTAGAATATGAGTTATTAGGTGTTTGTGTTTTATTTACTATTTCTACTTTTATTGAAGAGGCCTATCGACTTATAGTTATACATAATAAACTTAAAATCAATCCTTTTAGTAAGAGTTTTTTCTTACTTATCTTGTTAAGTATTCCTTTTATTTTTGCAGGAATGAACATTAATATTAGTTTTAAGTTATATCATTTTATAGTTATACCTATACTTTTATATAGTTTTTATGCCTTAATTTTCTTTAAAGAGATTAAATTAATTTATTTCCAAATTTTGAAGAAAGAATAATTATTGTTAAACTAAATATCATATAAATTATCTTTTAGTTTGGCTTTCTGATTTTATATTTTATTATTTCTTCTAAAAAAATGTTACCTTTGCGTTTATATCAAACTTTTACTAATGATTAATAAAATGATAAAGAAAACTATAACAGCTTTAAGGTTATTAATGTTTAATAGAAAAGGTTTTTTTCAAAGAATATTCTCAGGTTATTTTGGTAGATATGATATTTTTCTTTTTTATTCCCAAGCAAAAATAAGATCATATTTCTTGGCGCCTAAGAAACGGTTGTTTGTAGATTTAGGTGCAAATATTGGTCAAGGATACCAATTTTTCAACCCTATTTACCCAAATAAACATTATGATTATATCCTTGTGGAACCTAATCATTTTTGTGTAGATGAGTTAAAAAAAAAACTAAATCATAAAGATGGGGTGACCGTTTTGCAAGCTGCTGCTTGGATAAATAATGGAAAAAAATTATTTTATGGTGTTGCTGAGTCTGGAAATAATACTACTCTAGGTGCATCTATAGTAAAGGACCATAAAACAAAGACTTATGATTCTAATAATGAGACAGCTGTTTCGGTTAATACTTTTGATTTTTCTGAATTTTTGTTTAAAAAAAAAGAAGTTTATGATGAAATTATAGTAAAAATGGATGTTGAGTCAAGTGAATATGATATTCTTGAAAAGTTGGTTAATGAATCTAGTATTAAATGTATTGATAGACTTTTTGTTGAGTTTCATACAAACTGGATGAAGGAGTCTAAGTCAAAGGATAATTACATTTTAAGAGAGAAAGAATTAATTAATATTCTTCCAAAACTTACTAATTTTCATATTTGGGTTTAAATCAATTAAAGAGAAAAGAGGCATGTTTTTTCCATATTTTTTTAAAATAAAACAATACACTTATTTTATCAGTTTTAATAATGATTAAATGGTTTTTTAAATATGGTGCAGTATTTTTTTTACTGAATACTATTTTGCTTTCAGTTAAACAAACAGTAGTTATTGGTGAGTTTGTATTTCTAGCAGTAATGGGTGTTTTTTCATTTTTAGTATTAATAAACCCATTTCAGATAAAAAATATTATTTTTCATAAGTCATTCAGATTTTTTCTTATTTTGAATGGCTTAAATATTTTTTATTTTATCCTTTTTCATAACATTAATGATTTTGAGGCAGCTAAATATTTACTTGCAAGAGGGTTTCAATTTTCTCTTATTTCATTTTCTATTTATCATAATTATGAATATTTTAAGGCAAGGTTTTTTAAACACTTAATATATTCTATTTTTGGGGTTGTTGTTTTAGGATTAATAGTAAATCCTTTTATTTTTTCAGGAAGATATAGTGGGATAATTTGGAATCCGAATATGCTATCTTCCTTTACTTGTATTGCTTTTTCAGCATTGTTTTTAGGTGTAAAAAAGAAAACAAAGTTTGAATTATTATTATTGTGGTTATTCCTTATTATTTCATTAGCTACAGGTTCAAGGGGGGTGTTAGTTGGTGTTTCATTGGCATTTATATTTAAATATGGATTGTCAATTCGGAATATGCTATATGCGTTACTTGCTTTTTCTATTTACTTTTTGCTTTTAAATGTAAATTTAGATACTAGTGTAAATCGTTTTGCGTCTCAAGGCATACTAAATGATAGATTACTTCAGCTTCAATATGCTTATGAAACTATTTTGCAGAAACCATTTTTTGGTTCTGGTTTAGATAAATATGCTTATATAAATCATGAGCTTATTCCATACTACTTGAGTGGTCATATTATTTCTGCTCACAATAGTTTTCTAGCTATTTTTGTGCAGTATGGCTTTATTTTTGGATTTTTTATTATAGGAATTATTTTTTATCAAACGATACGGTTTTATCTTAAGATTGATAAAGATGATCCAGTAGAATTATTTTATTTCTATATTATTATTTATACAATTCTAGCATCAGTTTATGAAAATCTAATTACAGGTATTAATGAATTTCAAACTATCCTATTTTGGTTCTCATTTGGGTTTTTATCGTATTCAATTTATAGAAGAGAAAATGGAAATTAAAGTTATAAAAAATATAAATGAGTTTAAAAATTCTGAGAAATCTTGGAATAGTTTGTATAATACTATTAATGAAAGATCAGTTTTTCAATCTTTTGAATTTAATTACTACTCTTGGATTTATCAGTTAAATAATAATAGGAATACTCTAGCATTAGTGATAGTTTATAATGAGGGAAAAATTATTGCAGTTTTTCCATTTTATATAGATAATAATAAAAGATTAAGGTTTATTAATGATAATCATGCTGATTTTTGTGATTATTTATCAGTGGAAATATTTGATCTTGATCTTGTATTAAAGAAGTTAAAGGAGCATTTTTTAATAAACAGTTTTAACTTTATTAATCTTATGCATGATGCTAGAATATTACTTTGTTCTAAAGTATCTACTTATTCCAAATTATATGAATACACTGCTGAATACTCGGTATTAGAATTAAATCAAGGAATTTTCCCAGAGAATTTTATCAATTATAAATCAAAACAGAAAACAGAATTTAGAAGAGTTTTAAAGAAGAATATAGACAGGGGTCATGAGGTTTTTTCTAGTGATAATAAACCTTTTCCAAGGAAAGAGATAAATAAACTTAGAGATAAAATGATCGCTTTAGGAATAAGAAATTCTAGTTTTTTGCCTCTTAATCAATTGCTGTTAATTGAAAAGCTGTACCAGAATAGAAAAATTATTCTTAGTATTGTTAAAGATCAAAAAACAATAAATGCTATTTCCTTTATCATTAAAGATTCTGATAAATACTTAATCTGGATTGATTTGTATGATAATTCTAAAATGATTAATATTTTCAACTATATTTCTTTAATGACTGTACTTTCCTCAAATAATGCGGTCATTATTAATTTTGGAAGAGGAGGATATGGGTATAAAATATCTAATTTTTTACCTAAAGTAATGTATTTATCTTCCTTTCATATCTTTAACTCAAAATGGCAAGAATTAAAGTTTTATTTTTTAAGGTTTGTAAAGGAAATGCTTAAGAGTATTTATAAGAAAATAAAATGATGAGGATATTTACTTATTTTGTGGAGCCAGCATCATATACTCTTGATTTATCTAAGAATATTCATGATAAGAATGAAATAGATTATTGTTTTATTAAATCAAATACATTAGTTGTTTCTGATGCTAAATCAGAAAAAGTATTTTTGGATCAAAAGACAATTATTGATAAGATTAAATTTGTGTATTTGCAATTTATAAAAAATGATTTTATTATCATTAATGGTTATAATAATTATCCATTTATAATTACTTTTTTACTTAATTTATTTACTAGTAATAAAAAGTATATTGCTACAGAATCAGACACTCAACTAGTTGTTCCAAATAACCCAGTTAAACGCTTTATTAAGTGGCTGTATTTATCATTTGTTTTTAGGAGTAAGTATGTTTTAGGTTTTGCTGGGGGTAGTGATTCTCACAAGGATTTATTTAGATATTACGGAATGAATGAAGAATGGATTTTCTTAATGCCTATGATGGTAGATAATCATAAGTTTCTTTTGTCAGTAAGATCAAATCCTGAAATGTTTACTTTTTTATATGTTGGTAGATTAGTTAAGCATAAGAATGTTGAAGGATTGATTCAGCAGTTTAATGCTAATTTTTCAGATAAAAATGCAGTATTAAAAATAGTTGGTGATGGTGAGCAAATGGAATATTTATTTGATAAATATAATTCAGAGAAAGTTCTTTTTTTTGGAAAGAAGTTTAATAATGAATTATTAGCTGAATTTAAATCAGCCTCTTGTTTTGTTTGTTCTTCATCTTTTGAGCCTTGGGGATTAGTAGTGAATGAAGCCTTATCAGCAGGACTGCCAGTAATTGCGACAAAAGAGGTTGGAGCTTGTTTTGATTTGATTAAAGGTAAAAAAACAGGATTTATTGCTAATGATATGAGTGAATTTGGGAAAATGATGTTAACTTTGTTTGATGATGATCAGTTACTCAAAGAGTATTCAGTAAATGCAAGTGAGCTAATGCAAAATAATTGGAATTATGATTTGTATAATAAATGTTTGAATGATGCAATTAAAAAAGTTGAGCAATGTCGATAAGTTCACTCTTTAGAATTGCTATTGTTAGAATTGCATCTTTATTTTATATAAGCAAAAAAAGTAAAGTTATTTTTTATCATGATATTCATTCTGATAAGAAATATACTGATATGTCAACTCCTATTGAACTATTTAAAAAACATATCAAAATTATTAGAGAGAATGGATATGAAATAGTAAATGAAATAACGAATTCACACAGGCAAATAGAAATTTGTTTTGATGATGCTTTTCTTGGGTTGTATGATAATATTGAATTGATTAAAGAACAAAATATATTCATTCATTTGTTTGTCATTTCCTCATTTTTAGAAAAAGAAAAACATATTAGTGCAGAACAATTATTAGAACTTAATTCCATATCTCAACTTAAAGTTTCATCTCATACTAAATCACATAAAATCCTCAACTGTATAAGTGAAAATGAAACTGCACAAGAGCTTCAAGATTCTAAGAATGAATTAGAATCCGTTATAAACCAAGATATTAGTTCCCTTTGCTTTCCAGAAGGTAAGTTTAATAGTTATGTGATTACTAATGCTATAAAGTTAGGATATACTAAGTTGTATTCATCTTTACCAGGATTTTATATTGATGAATTCTTACCAAATGTAAAGAGGAGAAGTTTAGTTCAATTTGCTGGAGAGGAAGAGTTTAAAGCAATTCTAAAAGGAGGAGATCATGTTTTATCATTTTGGTATAGATTTAAACATTTCAAGAAATGAAAATCTGCTTAATTTCATCATCTTTTTATCCAGCTACTTTTTATGGCGGTCCTATTTCAGCAACATGGGATTTATCAAAAAAATTGGCTGAAAAAGGAAATGAAATTTATGTATCAACAACTAATGCTAATGGAAAAAGTAAATTAATTGTTGAGTCAAATAAGTATTTGCGAAAAGAGAAAAATGTTTTTGTAAAGTATTACAATGAGCAAATAATAAATAAATTCTCATTAGCTTTTATTTTAGGAGTTTGGTCAGATATTAAAAAAACAGATGTGGTTTATATTCAGTATTTGTTCCATTATACAGTTTTACTCTCTTTATTATTTGCTTCATTACAAGGCAAGAGAGTTATAATTTGTCCTAGAGGTAGTTTTTCTACTTTCACTTTAAATAATAAACTTTCATTTGTGAAATCATTTTGGTTGTCTCTATTTATAAAGCCATTTGTGAGTAAGATTATTTGGCAAGCAAGTTCTTACTTGGAAGAGAGGGATATTTTAAATAGATTCCTAAATGCTACTGTTGAAGTTATAAATGATGGTGTTGATTTTAATGCTTTTCAAAATGAAGATGATATTTCAAACATTGAACTTTTAAATAAGGTTACAAATAATAATTTTAATAAAGTTTCTAAAGTCTTTTTCTCCATGGGAAGATTACATAAAATTAAAGGATTTGATGTTTTGATTGATGCGTTTAATCTGTTTTTAGAAAATGATAGTAATGCAAAACTAATTATTGCAGGTGGTGATGATGGGGTAGGAGAAGATTTGAAAAATCAAATAAAAAAGTTAAATATTGAAAAGTCAGTTTTTTTGATTGGTGCTATTAATTTTAATGATAAAAAATTACTTTTAAATAATTGTGATTATTTTGCTTTAGCTTCAGAATTTGAAAGTTTTGGGATTGTTATTGTTGAAGCAATGGCTTGTGGTAAGCCAGTAGTACTATCTAATAAAACGCCTTGGAAAGATTTAGAGATAAATAATTGTGGTATCTTAGCCAATAATGATATGAATAGTTTTTATGAGTCCTTTAATAAAATCATAAACAAAAATTATGATGAAGTGTTAATTAAAAATTATGTTAAAAACAACTATGATTTGGAAATTATAGTAGATAAGTTTATTGATTTAATAAAAAACAAGTAATGTATATTTTAGGAATAAATGCATATCATGGCGATTCTTCAGCTTGCCTTTTAAAAGATGGAGTTGTTGTTTGCGCCACTGAAGAAGAAAGATTCAGAAGAATAAAACATTGGGCAGGGTTTCCTTCTGAAGCAATTAAATTTTGTTTGGAAGATGAAGATATATCTATTGAACAAGTTGATCATATTACCATTTCAAGAGATCCTAAGGCGAATTTTTATAAAAAGGTGTTATTCAGTTTAAAATACAAGATTAGTATTGCTACAATTTGGGATAGATTAAAAAACTCAAAAAAAGTATGTTCTGTTAAAGGAGAATTAGCTACTATTTTTGAAGTTCCTGAATCTGCTATAAAAGCGAAATTGCATAATATAGAACATCATAGAAGTCATATTGCATCTTCCTTTTTTGCTGCTCGTTTCGAAAAGTCGGCCATTCTTTCTATTGATGGTTTTGGTGATTTTACCTCTACAATGTCGGCAGTTGGTAGTGGTAGTAAATTTGAGGTAATGGATACTGTAAATTATCCACATTCTTTAGGGGTTTTTTATACTACAGTAACTCAGTTTCTTGGGTTTCCAAATTATGGAGATGAGTACAAAGTGATGGGTTTAGCACCTTATGGTGAAGCAAAGTATTTAAAAGAGTTAAATGAGATCTTAAAAATGACTTCTGATGGTTTTTTTAAATTAAATTGCAAGTACTTTAGACATTTTAAAGAAGGGGTGGCAATGGATTGGAAAAATGGTTCTCCTTCAATTGAATCACTATTTACAGATGATTGGAGTGATTTATTAGGTAAACCAAGAGCAAAAGGAGATGAGTTAGAACAATGGCATATTGATTTAGCAACTTCTGTGCAGAGATTAACTGAAAATGTAATTTTTCATATGCTAAATCATTTGCATGCAAAAACTGGCTTGGATAATATCTGTATAACAGGTGGTGTAGCTCAAAATTCTGTGGCAAATGGTAGAATTCTGGAGAATACTCCTTTTAAGAATATTTATGTTCCATCTGCAGGTCATGATGCCGGTACTTCTATAGGTTCTGCATTGTACTTGTATAATCAAATTTTAGGAAATGAGAGATTACCAGAAACAACTACTGCTTATTTTGGAAAGAAAGCAACTCAGTCTGAAATCATCTCAGTCTTAGATGCAAAAGGTGTTGAATATTCTATTCTTAAAGATGTTGAGCTGTTTGATAAAGTTTCAGATAAATTAGTGGAAGGTGGTGTAATAGGTTGGTTTCAGGGGAGAGCTGAGTTTGGGCCAAGAGCATTAGGGCATAGGTCAATAATTGTGGATCCTAGAAGGGATGATGCAAAAGATTTGTTGAATGAGAAGATTAAAAGAAGGGAAAGTTTTAGACCCTTTGCTCCTTCAATACTTAAAGAGGCTGTAAATGATTATTTTGTGCAACATGATACTGTTCCTTTTATGGAAAAGGTATTTGATATTAAAAAAGAAAAACATGCTGAAATCCCTGCTGTAACGCATGTAGATGGAACAGGTAGATTACAATCTGTTGATGCAGAAATATCTCCTAGGTATCATAAATTAATTTCTAAATTTGCAGAGAAAACAGGTGTTCCAATTTTATTAAATACTTCATTTAATGAAAATGAACCAATAGTGAATAAACCTGAGGAGGCACTTGATTGTTTCTTAAGAACAAAAATGGATATGTTAGTAATGGAAAATGTAGTTGTAGAAAGATAAGTATGAAAAAAGAAACCTTTTATGATAATACACCATTTGAGTATGGTTATTCTTCCAAGGAGGAAATAATTGTAAATATGAATCCTCTATTGAAAGGTTTAATGGAGAGCAATAAGGGAAAAGTATTTTGTGATATTGGCTGTGGTTGTGGAAGAAATTTAGTGTATGCATCAAAATTTGCACAAAAAGTTATTGGGGTTGATCTAAGCAAACAATCTTTATCTTTTGCTAAATCATTTGTAAAAAGTGATAATTTAGAATTGTTAGAGGGAAATAATTTGGCTATACCCTTAAAAGATGAGATGGCTGATGTTGTTGTAAGTGATGGTGTTTGTCATCATACAGGCGATACTATAGGTGCATTTAATGAGTGTGTAAGAATCCTAAAGCCTAAAGGAAAGTTGTATTTGGCTGTATATAAAAAGTATAGATATTACCCATTTGTTTTTCATGTAATTGGTGGGATTTTTAGAGTAATAAATAAAGTGAAAATAGGTAATTTTATAGTGGAGAAAGTATTTGTTAATTTTCATTATTTTATGTATAAGGTTTTTAAAAAACAGAAATTATCAATAGTTGAGACTAGGAATATTTTTTATGACTATTTTATAACACCAGTGGCAACTTTTCAATCTAAAAAGGATGTTGCTTCTTGGTGTAGTTTGGTAAATTGTTCAATTGAGGATTATTCGCGTACTTCAGGGAATTGTCACATATTTATAATAAAAAAAGGTGAATAGTAATTTGAAAATATCAATTATTACAGTGTCTTTTAATAGTGTTGAAACTATTAGGGATACTATTAAAAGTATAATAAGCCAAGATTATGAAAATATTGAGTATATATTGATTGATGCTGGTTCTACTGATGGAACTCTTGATATTATTAAAGAGTATGAAGGTTATATTAATTATTTTTCTTCTGAAGAAGATGATGGGATTTATGATGGAATGAATAAGGGAATATCTGTTGCTTCAGGTGAAGTTGTTGGAATTCTTAATTCTGATGATTTTTATCCAAATAGTTATATTGTTAGTAATGTTGCTAGAACATTTGAAAAGAGAAATTGTGATGCAGTTTATGGAGATCTACTTTATGTAAAGTTTTATGATACTGATAAAATTGTAAGGTACTGGCAGTCAGGAAACTATTCTGTTAAAAAAATAAAAAATGGTTGGATGCTGCCTCATCCTACCTTTTTTGTAAAAAGAGAGATGTATGAAAAGTATGGTTATTATAATACTGAGTTAAAATCGGCTGCTGATTATGAGATGATATTAAAGTTGTTATATAAACAAAATATCAATGTATTTTATATCCCTATGATTCTAGTTAAGATGAGAATGGGTGGTAAAAGTAATGCTTCAATAATGAATAGAATTAGAGCAAATAAAGAAGATGGTTTAGCTTGGACCGAAAATCAATTATATAAGCCTTTATTTGTTCGTATTAAAAAACCTCTACAAAAAATTAAGCAATTCTTTTTAAAACCTAAATTATAATTGAAAGTTTTAATAGTAGATAATAGAGATTCGTTTACTTATAATTTAAAGCATTATGTCAATCAGTTTACGGATGATGTTGATGTATTTAGAGGAGAGAGTATTCAACTTAATGAAGTTGAAGTTTATGATAAAATTATTCTATCTCCAGGACCAGGTCTTCCATTTGAGCATCCTATTTTAAAGCAAATTTTAGATAGGTATTATAATAAAAAATCAATATTAGGTATTTGTTTAGGGCAACAAGCTATTTCTGAATTTTTTAATGCAGAAATTGAAAATTTATCTACTGTAAAGCATGGAATAACTTCTGATATATACCATTTTAACAATTGCAAATTATTTAAAGATATTCCAAATAAATTTAAAATAGGACATTATCATTCTTGGGTGGTGTCAAAAAATAATTTTCCAAAAGAATTAATAATTACTTCAGAAAATGAGGAGGGTATTATTACCTCAATAAAACATAATGAATACGATATAACTGGAGTTCAATTTCATCCAGAATCAATATTGACTGAACATGGTTTGAAATTGATTAAAAATTGGGTGTTATATTAATTGTATTCTGGAGTAAACCAGTCTTTTTTCTTCTCATACTTTAAGTCTCGTAAAGCAGCAGCTTTTACACGAATAGTAAGTGTATAGCTTTTGTGATAACCTATAGGAATATAATTGAAAAGTAATTCCCAGCAATGTAGATCTCTGTAAACATTAACAGAAGTATAAGTAAAATCTTTCGCATCAAAATCATAACCTGATCGAAAACCAATTTTCCATTTTTTAGTAATCTTTAAGTTTCCTGAAAAATTAAGAGATTGTGTTGTGTCAGCAAAGGCTGAGGATTTGTAGCCTTTATTATAGGTAAGTGAGTAATTTGCATTTAAATCCCATGGGATTGTATAGAAATCTCTTTCCTCTTGCTCCTCATCTTTACTTTCATCTTCCTTCTTTTTGGATGAAAAAGTTTTATCGTTAAGGCTAAAGCCGATTGATGTGCTTAAAGAAGTTAAACGAGCCAATCGGTTATTAGTGTTTAGCTCAAACTGATTGATGTTTTTTGTCTGCTCTTTATTAGAAGTATAAGGGTCATATCTACTAGAAAAATTAATGTCAAAAATGTCGAGTAATCTTGTCCTTGCACTTAAGGTAATATCATTTAAATTTAAAGAATCAGCAAAGATATTATAGGAACTTCTTATGCTAAGATTTTCCAATAGCTTAATCTTTTTCAAAGTTTCAACAGTATCCTTTTTACTTCTGGTTTTCATTTCCAAAATATTACTAAATCCAAAGGTAATGTTACCACTTTTTCCTGTTGATGGAGAGCCATAAATACCATTATTCATAATGCTATACTGTTGAGTGTTTCCTAGCGTATCGGATTGCACAGTTTTGTAATAGCCGTACTTTTTGTTTGAGAAATCAGGGGTATACTTAATGCTTAGATTTGGAGTGATGACATGTCTTATTGCGGCTATTTTACTTTTATTAAACTGTAACATTCCATAAATTTTTGTATTTATTGAAGTAGAAAAATTATAGTTATGTCCTCTAGTAAATTTATGAAGTGTGTCAGTAATAATACTCTTGCTATTTGTGTCCCACCTTTTCTCAGTTTGCGATAAATGCCATCTTTCAGTAAGGTTAAAGCTAGGTTTTAATGTAAAGTGTTTTAGCACCTTAATTGAGGTGCTGACGGGAATATTATGTTTCATTCCGTTTCTGAAATTAGATAGCGAGTTTTTGGTAAATAATAAGGAATCAGCAGTTGAAATCGTATTCTTTGTATTCATTCCATACTTAATCATTATCTTGTCGTACCATTGTGTTTTTGCAGTATTTCCTATTGCTTTAAAAGGATAAATTCTTTTTGAATTTAAGGATATATCAGGCAGTGTAAGGCTTACACTTTTTGTAGAAGTATTCTGGCTGTGGCTAAGATTGAAATTTAAATTATTGAAAAAAGCACCTTCCCAATTTTTAGTTAAATTCACACTGGATCTCATTGTGTTTTTTAGGAAATCATTTGCATTATAGGAATTGTTTCTGTGGTAGGTGCTACTTCCAGCCTCTACATTTGCTGAGAAGTTTAAAGAAGGATTTGCTTTTGGGTCTTGCTGATGCCTCCATTTTATATTGAAATCTTTTTTGACACTATAATCAGGAAAACCTTTAACACTATTAAAAATGTTACCGTAACTAAGGTTTAGATTTCCATTGTATTTATAACGATTTTTATATCTCACTTGTGATTTAAGATTCCAACTTCCTTTTGTGTAAATATCACTTTTTAAGGATAAATCCACTTTTTCGCTTATAGTAAAATAATATCCCCCTCCTTTTAAAAAGAAACCAAGGTTAGCCGACTCTCCATAAGATGGAATAATAATTCCTGAACTCTTTTTATCATTGTTAGGGAAATATCCAAAAGGAAAAATAAGTGGAGTAGGAATGCTGAAAAAAGTAAGATAGGCAGGTCCAGTAATTATTTTTTCCCCTGGAATAACTTTAATTTTATTAGCACGAATAGCATAATGAGGTTTTTCAGCATTACATGTTGTGTAGTCCCCTTTTTTAAGGTAGAAAATATCATCTTCCATTTTCTTTACTACTTTCCCTAAGATATAACCTTCTCCTTCTTTACTTGCTATTTGTTTTACTCTGCATTTTTTACTTTTAAAATTATAGATGATTTCATGAGCTTTAAAACTTTCATTTCCTTCAGTAAATACAGGATATCCAATTTTATTACCAATGCTATCGAGTAATGTAGTGGCAAGTATTATATTCCTTACCCAATCAATCTCTATAAAAGCAGCAGTAATGGTTGTTTGTTGATATTTGATTTTTGCATTTCCATATAAATAGGCTTTTCTGTTTATGATATCTAACTTTATAGAATCTTTAGCATCTTTCTCTATTTCAGCTTCAAAAAATGAATTTTGTGCTGTAGTGTCGTTAAAAATAGGGGTATTTATAGCAGTAGAATTGTTAATTAATCCTGTTGATAAGAATAGCAATAGAAGTCCTGTGAGGCTGTTTAAGTTCAATCTTAGTGTTATATTTGTATCAAATGCAAAGCAAAAATATCGTGTCAAAAATAATTAAATTATATCATATATTTTCTAGAAACGCACTTGGCTTGCTTTTATTGGCTACTTTATTTGTAAAACCCTTACTTGCTGAGGATAAAAAGCCAAAAAATAGTAAAATAAGAACTATTATTATTGATCCTGGACACGGAGGGAAAGATTCAGGTACTATGGGTACAAAGCGGTATACACAATATGAAAAGCATATTGCTTTAGACATTTCATTAAAATTAGGGAATTATATTAAGGAAGCTTTTCCAAATATTGAAATTATCTATACAAGAAAGACTGATGTTTTTTTGGAATTATGGGAAAGAACAGAGTTGGCAAATAATAAAAATGCAGATTTATTTATTTCTGTTCACTGTGATGGATTTACTAATCCAAAACCTTCAGGAGCAAGTGTTTTTGTAATGGGGATGAGTAAATTAAAAGCTAATATGGATGTAGCAATGCGAGAAAATTCAGTTATGTATTTGGAAGATGATTTCAAAGAAAAATATGATGGTTTTGACCCTAATTCTCCTGAAAGTTATATTGTTTTTTCTTTAATGCAAAATACCTTTCTTGATCAAAGCATTTCTATTGCGGGAAAAATTGAAGATGAGTTCGCTAATAGAGCAAAAAGAAAAAGTAGAGGGGTAAAGCAAGCTCCTTTTTATGTGATTAGTAGAGTGAATATGCCTTCTATTTTAATAGAAGCTGGGTTTTTAACAAATCCAAAAGAGGAAGATTTTTTGAATACTGAATTAGGGAAAGATCATATTGCATCTGCTATTTTTAGAGGTTTTAGAAGTTATAAAGAAAGTGTAGATGGAGCAAATGTTAAAGAGCTAGATAAGCCAGAAATTAAAGAAAAAGAAATCATAAAAATATCGACACCTAAAAAAGAAATACCTACTGATAAAGTAGTGTTTAAGGTACAGATAGGTACTTATTTAAAATCTATGTTGAATGAGGGTTCTTTTAAAGAGATTAATGCTGAAGAACAAGTGTTAAATGGAACATTTAAATACTTTGTTGGCAATGAATTAGATAAAATAGTAGCTGATAATTTAAAACTAAAAATGAAAGAAAAGGGATTTAAAGGAGCTTTTGTTGTCGCTTTTTTCAAAGGAAAAAGAATATCTACAAAAGAAGCCTTAAGTTTGCAATCTAAAAATATAAGTCATGAATAAAGAACTAAAAATAGGTTTACTTGCTGTTGTAGCAATTATTTTCCTAGTATTTGGCGTAAATTATCTGAAAGGAATAAATATACTTAACGATAATAGAAATTTTTATGCAGTTTATGAAAATATAGGAGGCCTTCAGGTAGGAAGCCCTGTGATGGTAAATGGTTATAAAGTAGGGTTGGTAAGTAATGTTGATTTATTGATTGAAAATAATCAGCAACTTTTAGTTACTATCAGTATAGAAAAAGAATTTTCTATACCTTCCAATACAGTATGTAAGATTGTAAACCAAGATTTGATGGGAACTAAAGGAATTTCTTTAGTACTAGGAGATGCAACTAATTTTCTTTCGGTAGGAGATACATTAAATGGTGGTATTGAAGGTACTTTGCAAGATGAGGTGAATGCTCAGATTTTGCCATTAAAAAATAAAGCAGAACAATTAATTGGATCAATGGACTCTGTGATGATGATTGTTACGGCTGTACTGAATAAAGATACTAGAGAGAGTTTAAGAAATAGTTTACAAAGTTTAGATAAAACTTTTTCATTGATGTCCGAAACAATGATAAAGGTAGATAGTATGGTTGCTGTAAATGATGAACGAATTACTAAGGTGATTTCAAACTTAGCATCTATTACTAGTAATTTGGAAAGTAGTAATGGAGAAATTAAAAATATATTGACTAATTTTTCTACTCTTTCTGATTCATTAGCTAAAGCTGATATTGCAACAGCATTAAAGAATGTAAGTGATATTACTGCTAAAATAAATAATGGAGAAGGAAGTATAGGTTTATTGCTTAAAGATGATAAAATATATGCTAATTTTGAAAAATCTACTCGTGAATTAGCTGAGTTATTGGAAGATATTAAACGACACCCAAGTAGATATGTTAACTTCTCAATTATTGGGGGAAGTAAGTCTTATGTAGAACCAAAATCAAAAAAATAAAAAATGGGAGTTTCAAACTTAATATTCTTAGTTGTATTTGTAATTGCTATTGGTTTTTTCATAAGAAATTTAAATAGAATTATTGCGAATATAAAACTAGGTAGAGATATTGATAGGTCAGATAAACCAACTGATAGATGGAAAAATATGTTCCGTGTTGCTATGGGACAATCAAAAATGACAAGAAGACCAATTGCTGGGGTTTTACACATCATAGTTTATTTAGGTTTCCTTATCATCAATATTGAGGTGATTGAGATAGTAGTAGATGGGATATTTGGAACCCATAGATTCTTAGCTTCAGTAATTCCATTAGGGTTGTATAACTTCTTAATTGGCTCATTTGAAATATTAGCAATTCTAGTATTAGTGGCTTGTGTTATCTTTTTGGTTAGAAGAAACATAGTTAGAATAAAGCGTTTTTGGAGTAAGGAAATGACTGCTTGGCCAAGAACTGATGCGAATCTTATTTTAGTTTTTGAAATTTTATTGATGTCAGCATTCTTAATTATGAATGCTACTGATAGCTTGTTAATTGCTGCAGGTGCTGAACATTATACAACTTCATTTTCTATTCCTATAAGTCAATATTTACAGCCTCTTTTTAGTAGCATGGAAACTTCTACTTTAATTGCTTTAGAGCGTTTTACTTGGTGGTTTCATATCATTGGAATTTTAGGATTTATGAATTATGTCCTTATTTCTAAACATTTGCATATTTTCTTTGCATTCCCTAGTACTTACTTTGCAAATTTAAACCCTTTAGGGCAGTTTACTAATTTGGAATCAGTTACTAATGAGGTAAAATTAATGATGGACCCAAATGCAGATCCATATGCTGCACCACCAGTTGCTGTTCCTGCTCCCGAATCTTTTGGTGCAAAGGATGCTACTGATTTAAATTGGGTACAATTATTAAATGCTTATAGTTGTACGGAATGTGGAAGGTGTACGGATAATTGTCCTGCAAATCATACTGGTAAATTACTTTCACCAAGGAAGGTGATGATGGATACGAGAGATAGAATTACTGAGATAGCAGACAACAAACGAAAAGGAGAGGAGGATACTAAAGCTTTATTGGGGGATTATATTACAGCAGAAGAATTATGGGCATGTACGAGTTGTAATGCATGTACAGATGCTTGCCCTATTGAGTTAGATCCATTATCCATCATTATGGATATGAGAAGATATTTAGTAATGGAGCAATCAGCTGCACCAACCGAGCTGAATATGATGTTTACAAATGTTGAAAATAATGGAGCGCCTTGGCAATTCTCGGCAGCCGATAGATTAAATTGGAAAGATGAATAGATTAGTAGAAAAGAAAGTTGATGGAGAATTAATTTCTCCTGTATTACCAGATGATATTAAAAACTATCTGATTGATATTGATGGTACTATTTGTGATGATATTCCAAATGAGGAGCCAGAAAGAATGGCTACTGCTGCATTATATCCTGATGCTTTAGAGACTTTAAACAAGTGGTATGAACAAGGGCATTATATTACCTTTTTCACTTCAAGAGTAGAGGAGCATAGAGAAGTAACTGAGGTTTGGTTAAAAGCAAATGGGTTTAAATATCATGGGCTTTTAATGGGAAAACCAAGAGGAGGGAATTACCATTGGGTAGATAATCATATTGTGCGTGCTACTCGTTTTGATGGGAAATTTACCGACTTAGTAGAGAAAGAAGTATCTATTCAAGTTTTTAAATCATAATATTATGAGTGAATTACAAGTAAAAACAATGGCCGAGTTTATGGCTGAAGGCAAAAGTGCAGATATCCTTTTTTGGGTAGGTTCTGCTGGTAGTTTTGATGATAGAGCAAAGAAAATTACCCGTGCTTTTGTTCAAATCTTAAATAAAGCAGGAGTAAACTTTGGTGTTTTAGGATCAGAAGAATCATCATCAGGAGATGCTGCAAAGCGTGCAGGAAATGAGTTTTTGTTCCAAATGCAAGCTATGATGAATATTGAGGTGATGAATGGGTATGGTGTAAAACGAATTGTAACGACTTGCCCTCATTCCTACAATACCCTTAAAAACGAATACAAAGGTTTGGGTGGTGATTATAAAGTACAACATCACACTGAGTTTATTGCAGAGCTTTTAGCAGAAGGGAAGTTAACGCTTACAGGAAACTTAAACGGAACTAAGATTACTTATCACGACCCTTGTTATTTGGGTAGAGCGAATAATGTATATGATATCCCAAGGGAATTGATTAAATCATTGGGTGTTGAGTTAGTTGAAATGAAAAGAAGTAAGCGTAAATCATTCTGTTGTGGAGCAGGTGGTGCTCAAATGTTTAAGGAACCTGAAAATGGTGCTCAGGACATTAACATCAACCGTACGGAAGAGGCTTTGGCCTTGAAACCTGATATTATCGCAACTGGTTGTCCGTTTTGTAATACTATGATGACAGATGGTGTAAAAGCTGTTGATGAAGGAGCAGCACAGGTGAAAGATATTGCTGAACTGATTGCAGAGAACATATAGATATTAGTACTGAGATATTAGATTTTAGACAGTATCAACATGATAAAACACGATAACTATGCTAACTGACTTTAACAACCTACCAGAATCCTCTCGTATTTGGGTATATGCTTCTGAAAAAGCTTTAACTACTGAGCAACAAAACCATATTAGTAATTATATTGCTGAACACCTAAAAGGGTGGAATGCCCACAAAGTACCTTTAACGGCTGGGGTTACTGTTTTAGAAAACCATTTTATTGTAGTTGCTTTGGATGAAAACATAAATGCAGCAAGTGGTTGTTCTATTGATACGCTACAGCAAACGATACAAGAATTGGAAAAAGAACTTTCTATTGACTTAATGAATCGCCTGAATGTTTTTTGTAAAATAGAAGGGGAGATACAATGTATTCCTTCTTTCAAATTAGAAAGTATTGCAAATGCTGACACCCCTTTTTATGACCTTACCATACTTACAAAAAGTGATTTGAACACTTACCTAAAACCAATAAGTGAGGGTTGGTGTGCTCATTTGGTATAATGTCATCCTAAAAAACTTGGGGATTTCTATTATATCTTAGGTTTTTGCTCTGCCAGAATGGGATATAGCCACCATATCCCTATCCTTTGCCACCATATCCTTGGATATAGTTATCATATCCCTGTCCTTTGCCACTATATCCTATTTTATTGGGATTGCAAGCAGCTATTTGAGCATTGCAGACACCTATATTAGCATTGCGAGCACTTATTAGACTGCTGGCTTGTCTTCTGAGCGTTGCAATGGCCTATTTGAGCGTTGCAGAGACCCTTAATAGCATTGCAGGTTTTTATTCTGAGCGTTTTATGGACTTAAATAGCCTATATGGCAGTGTAAATAGCACTGCAATGGACCTAAATAGCACTGCAATGTGCCTAAATACTACCGCAATGGGCTTTCTGAGCATTGCAATGGGCTTGTTTAACACAGCTGGAAAATATTCTAGGGATTGCATGGTTTATTTCTGAGCATAAATTAATGTTGGTTTGTATCTATTGGATTGGTAAGATATTCTTTTTCAACAATTTATAAACAATCTGTTGAAAACTAAAATTGAGTTTTTCAGTGAAATACTGCTAAAGAATTGCTGCAATTTTTTATATTTACACCACTGAAAATTAAACGCTTTCAATCTGAATAAAACAAACAGCAACCTTAACCAAGTTGCAAAAGCGAGAAGAGGCTAAACCCCTCAAAAGTTTAATTACTTAAAAATTGATATTCTGACTTATAAAAAGTGAGAAACAAACACCAGTTCCATGTTCTGCATGATTGGGTTTAAGTTATTATGCAATTATTTTTTCAGGAATCAAAAAAACATTTCACGGATAATTGACGGAAGACAGAGCGTTACGATAAAAACATTTTAAAAAATGGAAATATTATCAAACCTGGGGAGAACTATCCTCAGCACAGAAATTCAGTTAAATAAATTGAATGCTGCAATTTCAGCTACAGATGTAGCTGTTAGCCCACTACCTTGGGGCTTGGTGTCAGGGACAGATTTTACAGCTAGACATGCTAATTACTTGTTATTAAAAACAACACATACTGAAGGTAAGCAGTTGGCGCAAATGCATACGCAACATAAGTAGGCAACTACTAATATGCCGCTCTTCTACATTTATGATGATGGAACAGTGGAAGTGGAGAAGAACATAGTTTTTGAATAACTACTCCTCCAAAATAGATTCGCCATTTAGGTTGGTAGTCAATACATCACTCATGTAGTTAAAGAATGGGCGAACTACTTTAAAGGAATCAATTACAGTAGTATGGAAGTCTTTGGATAATACTTCCTTGTCCGTAAACTTACGCAATACGATAAAATCTTTTTTCCTAATTAACTCAATATTAGGGTGGTTTTTATCAAAACCAGTTGGGGCTACTTTTAATGAGTTTCCCTTATGAAATCCTTCAAATAGTTTTGTAAATTTCTTATCTGAAAGTATATTTTCAATATAAGAACTGTCTAATTCAAACTCCTTTCTAATTCTGAATAAATCTTCTTTATTGGGTTGCCAAAATCCTGCTGCTAAAAAACTTCCTCCTGGGGTAATCTCTAAATGATAGCCACCTCTTAATGCTTCAGTGGCTCTTTTATAACTGCAACTTCTGTAGGTTTTATAAGGAGTTTTGTCTTTTGAAAAACGAATGTCTCTATAAATTCTATAGGCTTTCATTCCTCCTATATTATCTACTTTCGATAAGGCCTCATTTATAGCAGTAAAGAATTCCTTAATCTGCTCTTCCTCTTTCAGGTAATAGTCTTTGTTATCAGCAAACCATTCTCTAGTATTATTTTTCTTAAGGTCGTTTAAGAATTTAAAAATTGAAGGATTTACGATTGCTTTCATATGTGTTTATTTGTTTAGCTGATTATATGTTTAGTCGCTTGTTATCAGTTTTTTCACATAATCAAATAAACGCCTTAGCAAATAATCATCTCTTTATTTCCCTACAAATCTAATGAATTAATTAAACTATCATCAGCAGTGTTAGGTATAGTCACTTTAAGGTCAGGATTCATCTGCATGGCTCTTTTAATTGCAAAGTTGGCTTCTTTATTTCTTGCCCAACTTCTTCTAGAGATTCCATTATTCACATCCCAGAACAGCATTGATTTTAATCTTCTGTCCGCATCAGTTGTACCATCTAACAACATACCGAAACCACCATTGATTACTTCCCCCCAACCAACACCACCTCCGTTATGGATTGATACCCAAGTAGCACCTCTGAAACTATCTCCAATAACATTCTGTATTGCCATATCAGCAGTAAATTGTGATCCATCATAAATATTGGATGTTTCTCTGTAAGGAGAATCCGTTCCTGACACATCATGATGATCACGCCCCAATACAACAGGGGCAGAAAGTTCACCACTAGCAATAGCATTGTTAAAGGCTTCAGCAATTTTCATTCTTCCCTCAGCATCAGCATACAAGATACGCGCTTGTGAACCGACAACCATTTTATTTTCTCCAGCTGCTTTTATCCAATTGATATTATCACTCATCTGCAACTTAATTTCAGAAGGGGAGTGCTGCATAATTTCTTCCAATACTTCACAAGCAATTTTGTCTGTTATTGCTAAATCCTTAGGGTCATTAGATGCGCAAACCCATCTGAATGGTCCAAAGCCATAATCAAAGCACATAGGTCCCATGATGTCCTGAACATAAGATGGGTATTTGAAATCTCCATTTGCTTTTAGGATATCAGCATCAGCACGGCTTGCTTCTAGTAAAAAAGCATTTCCATAATCAAAAAAGTACATGCCTCTTTCGCTTAAAGTATTAACTGCATTAGTATGGCGAACTAAAGTTTTCTGAACTTCTTTTTTGAACTGTTCAGGGTTATTTGCCATCATTTCATTGGCAGCCTCATAACACATCCCGACAGGGTAGTAGCCACCTGCCCAAGGATTATGCAATGAAGTTTGGTCGGAACCAATTTCAATATGAATTTCCCTTTCAACTACTCTTTCCCAGAGGTCAACTATATTTCCATCAAAAGCAATAGAAACTGCTTCTTTGTTTGCTCTTGCTGCAATTGCTCTATCTAGTAATTCATCTAAATCCTTGTATACTTCATCCACCCAACCTTGTTCGTGACGTTTGTAAGTTGCCTGTGGGTTTACTTCTGCAACTATGCAGACTCCTTTAGCAATTACTCCTGCTTTTGGCTGTGCACCAGACATTCCTCCAAGTCCTGCAGTGATGAATATTTTACCACTTAAATCTTCTGCTTTAGGGTCAATTTTTCGAGCTGCATTTAGTACGGTAATTGTTGTTCCGTGTACAATTCCTTGGGGCCCAATATACATAAATGAACCTGCTGTCATTTGTCCGTATTGAGTAACGCCTAAAGCATTAAATTTTTCCCAATCATCTGGTTGTGAATAGTTAGGAATCATCATTCCATTCGTTACTACAACTCTAGGGGCATCTTTGTGTGAAGGGAATAATCCCATTGGGTGACCAGAATATAAAGCCAAAGTTTGCTCATCATTCATTTCTGCTAAATACTGCATAGTCAATAGGTACTGTGCCCAGTTTTGGAATACAGCCCCATTTCCACCATAAGTAATCAATTCCTCAGGGTGTTGCGCAATAGCATCATCTAGGTTATTGGATAGCATCATTTGTAATGCTGCTGCTTGCTTGCTTTCATGTGGGAAATCCTCCAAATGCCTTGCTTTTATTTCATAATCAGGCATAAAACGATACATATAAATTCTGCCATAAGTTTTAAGTTCCTCAGCAAACTCAGGTGCTAATACGCTATGCATGTGCTCAGGAAAATAACGCAAAGCATTACGAATTGCTAATTGCTTTTCCTCTTTGTTAAGGATGTCCTTTCGGTTAGGCGCATGACTAACACTAGGGTTAATGTTCTTTTTTGCAGGAAGTTCTGATGGGATTCCTTGTAAAATGGCTTGTTTAAGATTTGTCATTTTTTGGCTTTATTTCTTTTTTGTACGGACAATGTTTGCAGTTATTATTGCAACAATACCCTCTTTTTAAATGGTACTTTTCAGTAAAAACAACATAGCCTTCTTTGGAATGATAATACTCATCCTTATCTAGACTGTCTATTTTTGAAAATCCTTTCATAGGGTTGGCGAATTTACGATATTTGCACGAATGATAATAGAAACTCAGGAAATATCAATGCCACTTTTAAAAGAGAAGGAAGTTCGCTTATTTATAAAGCGTATTGACAAGGTGCATCCTTTTGTTTCTGGGAATAAATGGTTTAAATTAAAATATAATCTGCTTCAAGCCAAAAAGCAAGGGTATAAGGTGTTGTTGACCTTTGGTGGGGCTTATTCCAATCATATTGCGGCTACTGCCTTTGCGGCAAAGGAAAAAGGCTTTAAAAGCATAGGGATTATAAGAGGAGAGGAGCATTTACCTTTAAATCCTACTTTGCAGTTTGCTAGGGAAAATGGAATGGAACTGCATTATATGAGCAGGAGTGATTTCCGAGAAAAAGCAACTCCTGATTTTTTAGCAAAACTAAAAGCACAGTTTGGTGATTTCTATTTGATTCCTGAAGGAGGAACAAATGAGTTGGCAATACAAGGAACAGCAGAAATTTTGGATGCAAATGATACACAATATTATATTTGTTGTGCAGTGGGTACTGGCGGTACAATTGCAGGAATTATTAATGCGACTACTGTCAAACAAACCGTGATTGGTTTTCCTGCCATTAAAGGGATTGATGCATTAGAAAAGGATATTGAAAACTGGACCAATAAAAGTAACTATAAGTTTATAAATACCTATTTTGGAAGTGGTTATGCTAAAGTAAGTGAAAAATTAGTTGAGTTTATAAATGAGTTCAATGTAGCACATGATATTCCTTTGGATTCTATCTATACAGGGAAAATGATAATGGGTATTTTGGATTTAATAGGCAAAGATTACTTCTCAAAAGGAAGTAGTATTTTAGCAATACACACAGGAGGTTTGCAGGGTAATAAAGGAATGAGTGAACGATTAGGTATTAAACTTCCCTCATAATTTCCAATGGGTTTTCTTTTCTCCAAGTTCCACCTGTGAAATCAGGAACAATAATAGATTGACTATTGGCAGCCACCGAAAGTTCAGAAAGAGGAGTGATGGCACTCCACAGAATACTATCGTATACATTTATATCTAGTGGTAAGCCTAAATTCAAACATCTAATCATTCTGTAAATCATTACAAAGTCCATGCCGCCATGCCCTTGTTTAAAGCCTTGGCTAACGGTTTTTAGTTTTTTAATTATTGGATGTTGGTACTTGCTTTTGTATTCGTTATATGCTTTTTCTTCCAACCAATTATGTCCCCAATATTCAGGTTTTTCTCCTTCAATGTATAAGCGACTTGGGTAGCCATCATGTACTGCTTTTGTTCCTACAACTTTATTAATCCTAGAATAAGGCCTTCCTGTATGTACATCAAATTGCAACAAGATAGTTTTCCCTTTTTCAGTTTTAATCATGGTGTTATTCATGTCCCCACATTTGTAGGTTTGTATAGGATGATTGTATTGTTTGGCAGCAATACTAAGGTTAAGTTCTCTACTACTCATAGAGGTAAGGTGCGAAAAGGTATCGCCCCTTCCAATGCCTAAATAAAAGGCAATTGGCCCTAAACCGTGTGTGGTGTAAAAATTTCCATTTCTTTCAGCATGTTCGTGCAAACGCCATTGTCCTTCATAATAAGTATCGTGTAGCATCAATGCCCTTAAATCATGCAAATAAGCGCCCTCAGTGTGTGTTATGTCGCCAAATACGCCTTCTTGTATCATATTCAATACCCAAAGTTCTTCCTCATTATAATTGCAATTTTCCATCATCATGCAATGTTTTTGGGTGCGTTCAGCCGTTTCAATAATTTTCCAACAATCCTCAATAGTGGAGGCAACTGGTACTTCACTTCCTACATGTTTACCGTTTTCCATGGAATAGATTGCCATTGGGGTATGTAAATCCCAAGGAGTTGCAATAATGACCAAATCAATATCATCCCTTTTGGCTAATTTTTCCCATTCCGTTTTTGATTTGTGATAAAGTACTGGTTTCTTGCTTTGCCAAACGGCTAATTTTTCTGCTGCTTTAGTTACTTTTTCTTCTGAAATATCTGATAAGGCAATGATTTCAGCCATTTCATTTTCTACCAAGTACTGAAACATTTCCAGTAGGGTATTTCCTCTATTTCCAAGGCCAATAATTCCGACTCTTACTTTGCTTATAGGATCATCAGCAAAGCCAAACATAGTCCCTTTAACATCTCTTTTGGTATTGTCTATTAACTCCTGAATAGTAGTGCTATCGTTACCCAAAGCAGTGAAAGGTAAACCCAAAAATGCACTAGCCCCTAAAACGGATTGTAGAAAATGTTTTCTTTTCAAAATATATTTATTAAAAATTAGTGTTCAAATATATATTTTTTGGGTGTAAATAGGTTGAATGGCTTTTCTATTTTAGTGTCATGAAAAAATGGGTATTAATTGTATTGTTGTTTTCTTCCTTTTTTGCAGTGGCTCAAAACAAAACTGAAAACTATATTGAAAAGTACAGTAGTGCTGCTATTGCTGAAATGGAACGATATGGAATTCCTGCTTCTATTACTCTAGCACAGGGGATATTAGAGAGTGGAAATGGAGAAAGCCGATTGGCAGTAGAAGGTAAAAATCATTTTGGAATTAAGTGCCATAGCAATTGGAATGGTAAAACAATTATTGAGGATGATGATGAAAAAGGAGAGTGCTTTAGAAAATACAGTAAAGTATCAGAATCCTACAGAGATCATTCCCTTTTCTTAACGGAAAGAGGGCGCTATTCTTTTTTGTTTGAATACCAAAAAACGGATTATAAAAAATGGGCTAAAGGGCTTAAAAAAGCAGGTTATGCTACTAATCCTAAATACCCAACATTATTGATTGATTTGATAGAACGCTATGATTTGACTAGTTTTGATAAAGGAGAATCACAAGGTAAGCAACTCTACTTTGCACATACTTACGGCTTACCTTATTTAACAGGATTAGGAATTTATTATTTTAATAAAAAAACAGTTTTACTTACTGAGCTAAATACATCTTTTGCATTCTCAGGAGCTAATGTAGGGTATCATTATGAGCTGTTTAATAAGTTTTACACGGGAGCAAATACTGGGATTATATATTTACCTACTAAAGAAAAAACTATTGCACCTCAAATATCAGCAGAGTTGATGTATAGAAAATCAAGTAAAAACAAGCGCTTTAACTCTGTGTTAATAAGAGGAGGGGTACAATTTCCTTTAGCTGAAATGGATTATAAAATAATCCCTTATTTGAGTTTAACTTATCTAATTGAATGACCCTAATTCGTAATTGTAAATAAACCCATTTTTACTATTTATGAGATTTACTTTATTGTTGTTGTCAATATCATCTATATTGAAAAAGCCATCACTATCGATAGGGAAGCCATCAACTAAACCATAGGTGTTGTATAGGTAAAGTTTGTTTTTAGTAGTTACTCCTAAGAATTCTCCAGCTTTTTTAATACTCGTAATTTCACTATCCAAAGTAAAACTGTAGATGCTTTTAAAATCTAAAACATCAATAATATAAAGTTGAGAGTTGTTACTGTAAATTAAGTTATAGCTATTAGGATCAGAAAGAACTTTATCCTTTACTATTTTGGCGCATAACAATTTACTACTTGAATTTAATTCAGGGAGTATAGTAGTGCTTGAATTAGCATCTAATGTTCCTCTCCATAATCTTCCTTCAGTAGTAATAGCGTAAAGTGTTCCATTTTTATCTTTTTGAATTGGGTTGTTATTGAACTGAATTCCTTCTTCAAATTTCACTCTTTCGCTACCATTAATAGCTAATAGTTGTGTGCTGCTATTGTTCCTTTCAGCAATGATATAATCCTTGGTGCCTATCCTGTAATAATTTGGAGTTTGCTGGATTCTATTACTGTTCTTTTCATATTTCCAACCCTTTACTTTCTTGCCTTTTTTATCTAGGTTATAGATGTTGTTATCCTCACCAATAATAAGGATACGGTATTTTTTAGTATTGTTATAGTCAAACAGAGCATGTCCAATTGTTGTGTTGCTAGGTAGTAATTGAGGGAAATCATCAACATGTTTACCATTTCTATCAATTAAATATAACTGATTTTCAGTATTGAATAGGCATTGGTATTTATTGTTTTTGTAAGCATCAATGCTTGATATTTTCCCTAGTATTCTTGAGTTCAATTGAAGGCTCCATAGTTCTTCACCTTTGGAGTTTATTGCAAATACTTTATAATCATCATTCTGTACGATTATCATTTTTTCTTTAGTGAAATGATTGTACACAAATTGAGGGTTCATACTAACACTTGTATCCAGTTGTACAAACCATTCCTCTTTTATTGATTCTTTAAAATCAGCATCATAAAACAGATTGATATTGTTAAGGATTAAGTCCTTTTTACTTGTCATTTGTAGGGAAAAAGCAGTGAATTTTGCTAAAGAATCAGTATTGAAATTAAGATTTTTACTATAAGAAGCTTGTAGTTTGTCTTTTAGAGCATTAGCAATTTTTCCTGGGTTTATGTAGAAAAGCAGATTTGATTTAGCAGATAAATAGCTGTCATAGTTACTAAAATTTTGGCTGTTGGCTAAAGTGTTATCACTTATGTAGTTGTCAATTAGGTATTCCAAAGAAGCGATAGTGCTACCAAAAATAAAATAATCGTCAATAATAGTGAAGTAGGGAGTGTTGTTGTTAAACAAGTCCCCAAATAACTGAGCAGTGATATTAGCATCATTAATGCTATTTATACTGTAGTTCTCATATTCTTTGTTGTCAGCAACTAAACCTTGCATTAGGCTACTTGCAGTTATTGAATTTTTACTTTTAAAGAAAGCATATTTCTGCAGGCTACTTTGGGTAGCTGAAGTATTAAAAATTCCTGCTTCACCCTCTAGTTCATTAATAAACTCATTGTAGTTTACATTACTACTGTCTTGTACTAATTTTCTGTGTTTGTCCCAACTCCAGAAATTATTTTGTTGTTGTAGTATTTTATTTTTCTTTTCAAATAATTGTTTTGCATTATTAAACCCGATACTAAAAAGTAGGGAAGTATTTTCAGGAATGATAGTTGTAATTCCTATAGGCTCAGCCGATTGATTGCTGAGCACATCAGTAAAATTAGTGGTGGATTTATTAAAAGCACTAAAACCATTGGCGATAATAAGTTTGTTTTTTATGCTAAGATCAGTGGCTACCCATCCTGAAAAATCAGAAGTAGTTATTGCTTTACTGCTAAATACATTGCTGTATTCAAATAAGGAATTATAGTTGTAAAAAAGATTGATATCAGCTGATTTGCTAATGGTATTATAAGCAATACTAAAAGAAGGATTTGTAGTTAATTTATCTTCAGCAACACTAGCTCGTATAGCATCTTCAACCAACATTTTGTTTTCTGAAAAGAATACAATATCTCCTTTAAAACTTAAAAAAAGTGTTCTTCCTTTGTGTACTATTTTAAAAATAGCTTGGTTGTTGTATTGTCCCTCTGAAATTAGGTTGCCAAGTAAATTATAGACCTGAGCATTGTTAAGTGCTGCTTTTCGTTCAAAATTACTACTGAAAAGTAATCCGCTATTGTTGGCGCCAACTTTATGGAAAGAAACAAAAAGGGTATGGGTTTTGAAAATAAGTGGATGTTGAGCGTAAAAACTACTAATTCCTTTGATGTAATTATTGATGCTGTCTAATGTGCTGATATTGCGTAAGTGTCCCCAAATATCAGTAGTATTTAAGGTGTTGTAAAGCGCATCAGCATCATTGCATTGTAGGATTATTGCTGCATTGGTAGGAATAATATTTAGTGGGTTTTCTGTATTTTCAGTAACTTGCTTGTAGCTGTTGTAGCCTATGAATAGGATGATAAAAATCAGAATAATTGGAGTAGCAATTTTTAGTATTTTACTAAGCATAGTGGTGTTTGAAATCAGAACCCCAAAATTAGTAATTTATATGTTTAAAACGAGCTGAGTAGGAAGTAGTTGAAAACTTTTTCTGTGATGATTATTTGCACCAAATTCTACTATTGCTTTTCTGTGTTGTTTAGTAGGGTAACCCTTGTTTTGTTTCCAGTTATAGGCAGGGAATTTAGTGTCTAACTCCTTCATGATGTCATCTCGGTAAGTTTTAGCTAGTACAGATGCAGCAGCAATGGATAGATATTTTCCATCTCCTTTAATTATACACTCGTGTGGAATTTCAGGGTAAGTATTGAAACGATTACCATCAATCAACAAGAGTTCTGCTTTTGTATTTAAACCCTCAATAGCCCTATGCATAGCCAAAAAAGAAGCATTCAAGATATTTATTTCATCAATTTCAGAAGGGGATACAATACCTACTGCCCAAGCTATCGCTTCTTTTTCAATGATAGGGCGTAATAGTTCTCTTTTCTTTTCGGATAGGACTTTACTATCGTTCAGTATTTTGTTTTTGAATTTTTTGGGTAAAATTACTGCTGCAGCTACTACTGGTCCTGACAAACAGCCTCTACCTGCCTCATCACAACCAGCAATTATTAGCTTTGATTTGTAGTGCTTTAACATCTATCTAGGAACTAATCCTCTTTTAGGTTTTTTAACTCTTTTTGTTTTCTGCTGATTTCTGATATCTACATCTTGCTCAAGCCACCATTTTCCTTTTTTGTATTGGTAGGCGTTAAAAGTCCCTTCAGGAATATAGTATTCTTTTAAGCCTGTTAAGTCTTTTCTTGGTGGTACTAAGTGGTTGAATACTATCCTTTGTTCTTTGCTGTGGTATTTTACACTAATACTCGTTTTAGAGTCATATTCTAGTATGACCCTTTTCTTACTTTCCTTTTTGTTCTGCTTAAAGATAGGAAGACCAAATTTGATTTTATTCTTCCCTGAAAAGTACATGACATCCATTATCTTTTTGGTGCTGTAGCCATCATTTCCATCCCAGGATAGGAGGGTGTAGTATTTCCTTCCTGCTTTTTTGATGTATGCAATTTGGTAGTAAAGTCCACCATACCAATTTTTAGCATCTAAATCTTCCTGCTCGGCATTACGAATATTAGCAGAATTGTCCACTAGTGGGATAACTTCATAACGCTTACGCTTTTTATTGTGGTAATGTACAATCCCAAAGTATTCGTAACTACCATTATCCTTTTTTAGTAGCCAATTGAAAATACGAAAAGTATTGTCAGGAGGTGTAATACGAGCAATAGTAACTAGGGAATCAAAAGGGAATTTGAAGGATTTTTCGTATTGAAGTACTTCAGTAAGGTTAATGATGAATGCGGTATTGGCTATGCGTTTTTCAGCCTCTGTTTCTGCATTCATTATTTGGTGTGCCATTACCTTTAGGGTGTCCTCATATTCTGCAAAAAGGCTGTTGTTTCCTTTTTGGGCGAAAGATGAAATGCAAAGGAATGCAAGAATGTTAATTAATATTGTTTTTTTCATTTAGCAGATGGTGACAAAAAATTACTTTTGCACAAAGATAATTATTTGATGAATTTACAAGCAAGAATACAGGCATTTACGCATTTAGGAGAATATTTAAAAACGGATATACAGCAAGAGGCAGAGGGAAAATTGTATTCAGCTGAGGTGCTTAACCCTTGGTTTACCAAGGAAAATATTGACAAAGCCCTAAATGCTTGGCACGAGCAGTTAAAAGTAGATATGCTTACAGCTTGGCTGAGTCCTTATAAACTAGAGGAGGTAGCAAGCCCAAAAAAGGTGCTTATCATCATGGCAGGGAACATTCCTTTGGTTGGTTTTCATGATTTCCTAACTGTGCTTATTTCTGGACATAATGTTGTGATTAAAATGTCCAGTACGGACAATGTGCTGTTAAGAGTGCTTATTGAAAAATTAATTGCTATTGCTCCAGCATTTAAAGAGCGTATTTCCTTTATTGATGATGTAAAGAACAGGAAATTTGATGCCGTAATTGCTACAGGAAGTGATAATTCCGCTCAGTTTTTTGAGTACTACTTTAAAGGAGCTAAAAAGATAATCCGTAAAAACAGAAGGTCAGTTGCTGTGCTGGATGGAACTGAATCTGAAATGGAGTTAAAAGGACTAGCTAATGATGTATTTGCTTACTTTGGATTAGGTTGCCGTAATGTGTCCAAGTTATTTTTGCATAAAGGCTTTGATTTGGATAATCTGTTTAAGGCATTCTACCCATATTCCCATGTAGTAGAACATAAAAAATACGCTAATAATTACGATTATAATAAAGCTATTTTCCTAATGGGAAGTAATGATTTAATTGAAAATGGTTTCCTATTGATGAAAGAGGATAAATCCTTGCTTTCTCCTGTAGCTATGTTGTATTATGAATACTATAATGATATGCATACGGTAGAGCAGTTTATGGAAGAAAATGCTGATCAATTGCAGTGTGTGGTTTCAAAAAAGGATATTCCCTTTGGAAATACACAACAGCCTAACCTTTGGGATTATGCTGATGGGGTGGATACAGTGGAGTTTTTGAGGGAGTTGTAGGGATTGTCATCCTGAACAGAGTTGAAGGATCTACAGTTGAATTTGTAGATATTTCGACTATCGCTCAATATGACATTATTCAACAAATTCATAAGCTCCTAAATCAGGAGTATTTCTTGAGTTACCTTCAATATCAATATCACTTGGCCCAATTCCAGCATCAATTGCAGGCGAGTTTTCTGTTAAATGAAAATCACTTTCCATTTTATCTTCAAACTTTGGAGATTGATTGATAATCGAATTGATGTAATGACTATTATCCGTATTTTCATCAGGGTCTAGCTTGATAAGGCAATGATCAAAAGTGTAATTGAACTCGCCTAGTTCTTGTTCTTGAAAACTAACTTCAGTAGATAAAGAGCCATCAATAATGCAATTGGTAAAATTGGCAGCATCCAAATCTCTAATGTAAATATTTCCATCAGCACCTTCATAATAGTTATTTAGTAGGATAGAAGGGGTGTTTCTATGATTATAATCCCAGTAATTAGCAAAAGTACAGTGGGTAAAATTATATGTACCACCAATATTACAAGCTACTGCATATTGTCCGCATTTACTTATAATTGTATTGCTTGCAGTAATATTAGCGCCTTGTCCTAAAATCCCAATAGCTGACATATTTTCTATAATTGTATTGCTGATTGTAATAGTTGGGTTGCTGTTAGCTACTGAATCAGCACGAATAGCAGTTGTTCCGTTTTTTATAATTGCATAATCAATTGTGCTATTAACGCTCCCTTGTACAAAGTGGATTCCATTCCATTGTCCAGGAATGTTTTCGTACCAAGCATCTAATCGGTCGCCTTGCATGCTAACTTCATTTCCTAAATCTCCATTAATGATGAGTGTTCCATTATTTGTTGGAGGATTTCCATTTTCATCTATTAAAATAGGGTTTCCTACAAACATTCCTGAATTATTATGAAAATAGATTTCAGTTCCTTCTTCAATTGTAAGAGTCGCATTGGGCTCAATCACTACATATCCGTAAACAACATGGGGCAAATCATTTGTCCAAATCTTATGTCCTTTTATTGAGTAATAGCCGTAATTAACACTGTCAGTTCCATCAGTAAAAATATTATCATGTGGCAAGTGAAAGTTTGCATTCCTGCCTGGAGATACTAGTTTTACATCTTGCTTTTTTGTTCCTGTAGTAAACTCAATTTTACTGGTGAGTAAAAAGTCATTACTGTTGTTATTTGAGTTAGGTGTAACTTCCAAGAAAATAAAAATACTATCCTTAGCAGGAATCTCAATATTCTTTTGCCTATTCCCTGCAACACCATCCACATTCATCCTAAAACTTCCGCCACTTATTAGGTTTAAATTTATATCCGTAAGTACAGTAAAACTATTGCGGTTGTAGATAGTTAGTGTTTTGGTAGGTGTACCGATAGAATGAAAAGCAGTATCAAAAATAATAGTATCATTTGAAAAATGCAAAGTAGCACTTTGGTCATTTTCCATGATGTCTTTTTTGCAAGCAAAAAGTAGGATTGTTAGTATAAGTAGAGGGAGAAAGTATTTCTTCATTACCTCATATTTCTGATTCTATCCATATCTCGTTTTTGGTCTTTTTCTTTAATGCTTTCTCTTTTATCGTAAATCTTTTTTCCTTTAGCTAGAGCAATTTCTAGTTTTGCTTTTCCTTTTTCGTTAATGAATAGGCGGATAGGGATAATAGAATTTCCTTTTTCAGTTACTTTGCCTAACATTTTGTTGAGTTCTTGTCGGTTTAGTAAAAGTTTACGGTCTCTTTTTGGTACATGATTAATATATCCTCCATTCTTATATTCATCAATGTGTAAGCTTTTTACAAAAAGTTCATCATCCACAAAAACGCAATGTGCATCAGAAATATTGGCTTGATTGTTACGAATTGACTTAATTTCTGTTCCTACCAGAGAAATTCCAGCCACAAAAGTAGCTATGAATTGGTATTCATAACTTGCTTTACGGTTCTTTATGTTTATTTTGCTTGACATAGGGCAAAGATAGTATTTAGATGTTAGATATAAGAATTTAGACAAAAATGTCTCATGTCTAAATACTCAATACTAAAATCTACCCAAGTGCAACATCAAGTATCATCATTACGATAAATCCTAGAATAAGCCCCATAGTAGCAAGGTCAGTATTTCCACCTCTTTGACTTTCAGGTATTACTTCCTCAACTACAATATATATCATTGCGCCTGCAGCAAAGGCAAGGGCATAAGGAAGTATTGGTAAAACTTGCATAACTACAGCAGCACCAATTACAGCAAAAATAGGTTCTACAATAGCTGAAAGCTGCCCCCATTTCCATGATTTCCACCTGCTTACTCCTTGTCTTCTTAGTGGCATAGATACTGCAAATCCTTCAGGAAAATTTTGAATTCCAATACCAATAGCTAATGCAATTGCAGAGCCAATTGTAAACACTGAGTGTCCTTCCATTCCTAATAGTTCAGGATTTGCAAGTGCACCAAAAGCAACTCCAACAGCCAATCCTTCAGGAATATTGTGCAGAGCAATTGCTAGTACTAATAGTATTGTTTTACGCCAGTTTGTTTCTACTCCCTCAGCTTCTTCTCTTTTTCCGAAAATATGTAAGTGAGGAATAATTTGATCTAAAACATAAAGAAATACAGCTCCTAATAAAAACCCAATTGCTGGTGGTGCCCATGATGGCGTGTTGCTCAATCCCATATCATTTTGCATTTCCACATAAGCAATAGCAGGGGATAGTAATGACCAAAAACTGGCTGCAATCATTACTCCACCTGTAAATCCTAAGGAAACATCTAAAACTTTACGGTTTGAATTCTTAAACAGAAATACTAATGCTGCACCAAGTGCTGTTAATCCCCATGTAAAAAGCCCTGCATATAATGCTTGCATTACAGGTGGTTGTATTATAAACCATTTGTATAATTCGTAATTTTCCATTGTTTAGTTTATTTTTATTAAAAGGTGTTTGGCGACATCATTACTAATGTGCTGAGTTTGGTTTTCTATTTTTATACTTAAGGATTTATCAAAACTGATTTTTTCTATTAATTCAATTTCAGTACCTATACTTATGTTGAGTTGAGTAAGGTAATCCAAAAATGCTTTTTCGTCTAATGTAACTCCCATTACTTTTCCTTTAGTTCCTGCTTGTAATTCGTTTAAAGGAGTGGTGTTGGTGCTTGGTATTTTTCCTTCCTTAGTAGGAATAGGTTCGCCATGAGGGTCAAATTTTGGGTACTCTAAAAAAGTATCTAATCTGTCAATGAGTTCAGGGGATTGTATGTGTTCTAATTGCTCAGCTACATCATGTACTTCTCCCCAGTTGAATCCTAGGTTATTTACTAAAAAGGTTTCCCAAAGCCTATGTTTTCTTAGGATGTTAATAGCATTGCTCTTTCCTGTTTTGCTGAGTTCTACTCCTTTGTACTTTTCGTATTTAATCAGTTTTTTATCCTGTAATTTTTTTAGCATATCAGATACAGAGGCGGCTGAAGTACCAATTTCCTTTGCTATTGCATTGGTAGATACTTTTCCGTCTTCATTTAATGAAATGGATAAAATGGCTTTTAAATAGTTTTCTTCTGCTAAAGTTATCATGCTACAAAAATATAAATTAAATTAATATAAATAAAAGTTTAGACATGTCTAAAAATAAACTATTTTTGCACCATCAAAATAATAATTAAAAAAACAAAATGAAAAGAAGAATTAATCTAGTGTTAATGCTTTTTTTATCACTTAGTTTTAGTGTGAATGGACAGGTAATTAAAGGAGAAATAACAAGTAATGGAAATGCAGTTCCTTTTGCTAATGTTATAATTGAGGGGAGTAAATTAGGTGTTTCAGCAGATGAAAATGGAGTGTATGAAATTACTAAAGTTCCATTAGGGCATCAGCATATAGTTGTTTCAGCAATAGGAATGCTTGAAAAGAAAGTGCATATTGATATTGTAAAAGGAATCAATACAGTTAATGTGGCGCTTGAAAAATCAGTATATAATCTGGATCAGGTAGTAGTAACAGGAACAAAAACTTTTAAAAGAAGAACTGAGTCTCCTGTAATTGTAAATGTAATAGATAGCCGTCAGCTTGAAAGTGTTCAAGCTTGTAATTTGGCAGAAGGATTAAATTTTCAGCCAGGAATAAGGGTGGAGACTGACTGCCAAACTTGTAATTACACACAATTAAGAATGAATGGATTGGCAGGTGGTTATTCTCAGATACTTATCAATGGTCGTCCTATTTTTAGTCCACTAACTGGTTTGTATGGAATGGAGCAAATTCCTACAAATATGATTGATAGAATTGAGATTGTTAGAGGAGGGGGAAGTTCATTATATGGTTCGTCAGCTATTGGGGGAATTGTAAATGTAATTACTAAATTACCTACTAAAAATGGATATAGCTTTGGTTATGATTATGGGAATATAAATAAGCTTGCTACTGATAAGGTAGTTTATGGGAATGCTACAGTTGTTAGTGAAAATAAAAATTCAGGTGCTACTTTCTTTGTGAATAATAGAGATAGAGAAGCGTATGATCATAATGATGATAATTATTCAGAGTTACCTGCACTTAAGGATAATACTTTTGGTGCAAATTTCTTCTTTTTACCTAGTGAAAACCAGAAGTTAGAGGTGAATATGGGTAGTTTGCATGAGTATAGATATGGAGGTGAAATGGTTGATGGAGCTGCACATTTTGCAATGCAAGCTGAGGAAAGAGTGCATGATGTATTATTAGGTAATATCGATTATCAACTTAATTTTAATGATGGAGCATCTTCATTGATTACTTATTTGGCAGCACAACAAACCAAAAGAGAGCATTATACAGGAATAAGACCAGAAGTTAATAGTGCTGATGATACTGGACATTTGACAAGTCCTCCTTACGGGACATCATTAAATACAACAAAACAAGCAGGGTTTCAGTTGAATCATAAGTATGATAAGTTTATGGGGCCTAATGTAATTACTATCGGATCTGAATATGTTACTGATGATGTGATGGATGAAATTGTTGCTTATAATTATTTAATTGATCAAAAGGTAAAGACAATAGGAACCTTTTTACAATCAGATTGGAATTTATCTGACCGTATTAATTTATTGAGTGGAGCTAGGGTTGATAAGCACTCTTTGTTGGAGAATGTTGTTGTAAGTCCTAGAATGTCATTGTTGTATAAGTTGCAAAAGAATTCTCAGTTTAGAATGTCATACAGTACAGGTTTTAGAGCGCCACAGGCATTTGATGCTGATTTGCATATTGCATTTGCAGGAGGTGGTATCTCAAGAATTGAGTTGGCGGATGATTTAAAGGAAGAGAGGTCAAAAAGTTTAAGTGCTTCTTATAATTATGATAAAGCAACACATAATTCTGTGTATGGTTTTACTTTTGAAGGTTTTTACACTAGGTTAGATGATGCTTTCTATCAAGATCCTTCAGTTGAAGATGAGTTTGGTGAAATATTTATAAAAAGAAATGGTGATGGAGCAACTGTTAAAGGGTTGACAATGGAGTTCAGAGCTAACTTTAATCAGAAAATACAGTTAGAGTCAGGGTTGACATTGCAAGAGTCGCTTTATGATGAGGCAGTAAGTTATTCAGATGATTTAGAGGCTAAACAAGAGTTTTTAAGAACTCCTACAAAGTATGGTTACGCTACTATAAGCTACACTCCATCTAGTAAATTTAATTTTGCAGCTAACCTTGTGCATACTGGAAAGATGGATTTAGTGCACATGGGAGGGGCGCCTGAGCAAGCAAATGATGAGTATTTAAGTTCTGAAGTATTTATTGCTTTGGGTTTAAAAGCAACTTATGTGCAAAAATTAAGTAGAGTAGGGGCTAAGCTTGAGTATAGTGTTGGTGTTAAAAATTTAACTAATGCTTATCAGCAAAGTTTTGATAGTGGAAAAGATAGGGATAGTAATTTTGTGTACGGACCAAGTACGCCAAGAACATTTTACTTTGGATTAGTGTTGAAATCACTCTAAATAAAATAGCTAAATATATTTTAAAAGCCTCTTGTTGTAAGGGTTTTTTTATGCGAATAGTTTACTTTTGTAAACAAAATAACCGATCAATAATTTAACTTTTCAATTCGTTTATTGAAATTCCTAAAAAATATACTTAAACTATATTAAGTCAATAAGTTATGAGTTTTAGTTAAAGTAATAAATTAATTATAATTAAAGATATTCAGAGAAATACAGCTATCAAATAAAAACTAATTGTAGTTTTGTGATTTACAATTGTAAACTTATAATTTATGCACGAAAGACTTAAAAATTGGATGGAATCTGAAGGCTTAAAATCCTCAACTTTGGCGGATAGTATTGGTGTGAATCGTGCTACAATTTCACATATACTTTCGGGCCGTAATAAGCCAAGTATTGACTTTCTGGAAAAACTATTGAATACTTATCCTAATATAAATGCCAATTGGTTAATTAGTGGAATTGGCTATATGCAGAACAATATGGAGCAAAAAGAAGTGCTTGTATCTAAGAAAATAGGAAAAGTGGTTGTGTTTTATGATGATAATTCCTTTGAGGAGGTAGGGGATTAGTTGTTAGTTTCCTGTTTGTAATCTAATAACTATTGCTACTTCTCTTGTATCTATATTTTTTACATTTGCGAAAAATATATCTATGTACAGAATCGTCCGTTTTTTCTTATTCCTATTTAACCCTGAAGCGATACACCATATCACCTTTAAAATGGTAAAAATTGCTGGGATGATACCTGGTAAAATGTGGACTTTGCGTCTGCTGTTTAAAGTAAAGGATGCTAGGTTAGAGCGTGAAGTATTCGGATTAAAATTTGATAATCCTGTAGGCTTAGCAGCAGGGTTTGATAAAGACGCAAAACTGTTTGATGAGCTGGCTTCTTTTGGTTTTGGTTTTGTAGAAATAGGAACAGTTACTCCTTTACCACAAGAGGGAAATCCTAAGCCTAGATTGTTCAGGGTAAAGGAAGATAGCGGAATCATTAACCGTATGGGCTTTAACAATCAAGGGATTGAGGCAGCAGTTGCTAGATTGAGAAGAAAGAAAACTAACATTATTATTGGAGGGAATATTGGAAAGAATAAAGTTACACCAAATGAAAAGGCAGTAAACGATTATGAAATTTGTTTTGAGAAATTTTTTCCTTATGTGGATTATTTTGTGGTGAATGTAAGTTCGCCAAACACTCCAGCATTAAGGGATTTGCAGGAGAAAGCACCTCTTACTGCACTGCTTAATAGATTGCAGGAGTTGAATGCAGTAAAGGATAAAAGGAAACCTATTTTATTGAAGATTGCTCCTGATTTAACAAATGAGCAATTGAATGATATTATAGAAATTATTGCTGACACTAAAATTGATGGAGTGGTAGCAACTAACACAACAATTGATAGAAGTGGGCTTAAAACGGATAAAACTAAGGTTGAGGTTATCGGTAATGGTGGTTTGAGTGGTAAGCCAGTTAGGGCGCGTTCCACAGAGGTGATTAAATACTTAGCGGATAAATCCAACAGAGCTTTTCCAATTATTGGAGTGGGAGGTATACACAGTGCTGAAGATGCACTAGAAAAGTTAGATGCAGGAGCAACATTATTGCAGGTGTATACGGGCTTCATTTATGAAGGTCCGCCACTAGTGAAAAGAATTAATAAAGCGATTCTTAAAAGATGAAAATAATAGAATGTCCAAGAGATGCAATGCAAGGTATCAGTGAATTTATTCCTACTGATGTTAAGGCTGCATACATCAATCAATTGTTAAAGGTAGGTTTTGATACTATTGATTTTGGTTCATTTGTTTCCCCAAAAGCTATCCCACAATTAAAGGATACGGCACATGTTTTGGCTCAGTTGGATTTAGAAAACACAAACAGTAAATTACTTTCTATTATAGCAAACACTAGAGGTGCAACTGATGCTTGCAAATTTCAGGAAATCAATTATTTAGGTTTTCCACTTTCAGTGTCGGAACAGTTTCAACAAAGAAATACGAATAAAAGTATAGATGAATCTCTAAAATCAGTAGAAGAAATTCAGAATTTAGCTATTAAGAATAACAAGGAATTGGTCGTGTATTTGTCAATGGCATTTGGGAATCCTTATGTAGAGAATCATCACCCAGACATAGTAGCGGAACTTACTGAAAAACTACATCAACTAGAAGTTGGTATTGTTGCTTTATCTGATACGATTGGGGTTTCTAATCCTACAAATATTGCACCACTTTTTAGTACATTAATACAAGAATATCCAACTATTGAATTTGGAGCACATTTCCATACTACCCTTGATAAATGGGAGGAAAAAGTAAATGCTGCCTACACGAATGGTTGCAGAAGATTTGATGCTGCCCTAAAAGGTTATGGCGGTTGCCCTATGGCAAAGGATGATTTGGTGGGGAATATGCCAACCGAAAAACTAATCACTTATTTTACTGAGGATTTAGGATTGAATCCATTAGAGCTAGAGAACAGTTTGAGCTTGAGTACTTCAGTTTTTAAATAAAAACCCCCTTCTTTTTGCTTAAAAGCTAGTGGATTAGTGTGTTTTTGGTACTAAGGGTTTATTATTACCATCTAGCACCAGCAGCTGATTTTAACTGTAGTTATGAAAAGTTAAGACAAACTTTTACTTATCTGAATTGTGCCTTACAGCACGAAAAACTTAATAGAGGTCCTTGGAAAAGCTTGGAGAAATAAGAAAGGAAACTTGCTGAAATGCACACTGTACAGGTAAAGGTGGTATTGGAGTTTGCTGAAAATTGGTTACCATCAGGGGTTTTGGTGCCTTCCTATTTTATAAAGATACTTAGCTATAATAATAGAGTTGAGGTCTATCGTTTTCCGAATGATGTTAGTGTATGGCGTAAGCCGTATAAGGACTATCAATTGCAGGATTACTTGGTGGTGGAGGGTTGTGTGGAATAGTTTTGATTGTCATTGTGAATGAATATGAAACAATCTAATTCCGTGTACTGTCTTTGCGAACAGAGTGAAGCAATCTATTCCTTTTGATTGTATCAGATAGCCGCACCTAAAGGTTCGCTATGACAGGCGTTATTTTGTCTTTGCGAGCAAACTTGTTTGGGAAGCAATCTATTCCTTAATACTATCGTATAAATCAAGCCATTGTCTGTTCTCCTTCTCGATTAAATCAATTTTCTTTTTTCGGCTTCCTGCTTTAATTTGTTTCTCTCTTGCTATTGCATTATTTATATTTGAAAAGTGCTCAAAGTAGACTAACTTATTTGTGTTGTACTTACTAGTAAATCCTTTGGTAAGTTTGTTTTTATGCTCATAAATTCGTCTGCTTAAATCATTAGTTACACCCGTGTATAGTACTGTGTTAGTATGATTAGTAAGAATGTATATGTAGTAATTGTGATTCCACATTTTGCTAAAATAGGAAAAGATAGCCACATTGTTTTTGTCTTTTCGAATGAATGTGAAACGCTTTTTGTTCGGCAAGGCCAAGCAATGTATTCCTTTTGATTATATTAGATAGCCGCACCTAAAGGTTCGCTATGACAAGAAGTTTCCTTGCTTCACGGACAAGAATATGCTTGTCAATCGCAAGATTCTTTGCTTCACGCACAAGAATATACCCATCAAGCGCAAGAATATAAGCGTTAGGCACGAGTTTTAATGCTTCACGCACAAGAATATACCCATCAAACGCAAGAATATAAGCTTCACGCACGAGTTTTATTGCTTCACGCGCAAGAATATAGCCATCAAACACAAGAATCATTGCTCCAATCGCGAGTTTTATTGCTTCACGCGCGTCTATCAAGTATCGGAATATCTGATAAGGTTTATCGCAAATAAAGAGGTAAATCCTTAATTTCAAATAACTAAGTACGAGCGCTAATCAACTAATAACAATTTATATATTTGCCCCAAGTTTAGTACACTAATATAGTGTAAAAGGGAATGAGGTGAGAGTCCTCAACTTTACCAGAAGCTGTAAAGTCCGTATCATTTTGGAAAACACAAGTGCCACTGTTGCAAAACGGGAAGGCCAACTCCAAAAGGACCAAGTCAGAAGACCTGCTAAGCAAAACAAAACCGAATCGTTTCTGGATAAAACGACAGGCATATGAAAAAGACTTTAGCATACATATTACTCTTTTGGGGGTTAAGCGTTAACAGCTTAGCGCAAATGGCTATGGATACTATTAGATTACCTGAGATAAAGCTAGAACATAACCGTTTGCAAACGCATTCAATAGGTACGGATATTGAAGTGCTTAGTCCTGAGTTAATAGGAGAGTCCACAAGCCAAAAACTATCGGATTGCTTAGCGAATCATTCCTCCGTTTATATAAAGCAGTATGGGGCGCTTGCAACTCCAACTTTTAGGGGTACATCCAGCTCACACACTTTAGTACTTTGGAATGGGATTCCCTTAAACTCAATTGCTAATGGTTTGCTAGATTTTTCCATTACTCCCGTACAGGGTTTCGAAAAGATAGCTATCGTACATGGTGGAGATGCTTCCGTGTTTGGTTCGGGTGCTATGGGTGGGAGTATTCACCTTAACTCTATTCCTGATTTTAAGAATCAAAAGGAAATAAAACTAACGAGCGAACAAGGAAGTTATGGTTTATTAAGCCAAGGGATAAGCCTAAAGCACAGTACGGATAAACTGGCGTTTAATCTGCTGCTTACAACCCTAGAGGATGAAAACATTTTCACTTATACGAACACCACACAAAGGGGGCACCCTACATTAGTGAATGACTATGGAAAGATAGAATCAAAATCAGGAAAAGTAAACCTTGCCTACAAATACGATAGTACCACAAAATTTGCAGTGGCTTACTGGGGTTCAGCTAATGATAGGGAAGTACCACAAAATATGACAACTCCTTTTTCGGATGCAAAACAGTACGACAAAACAAACAACTTATTCCTTAGTGCTACTCATTTTTTTACAGAAGGAGTAATCACTTTGAAAAGGGCTTTCCTTGAAGAAGATTTCCGGTATACTGAGCACCTGAAAAATATTGATAGCCAGTACCAAACTAATAGTAATATCACGGATGTGGATGTTAAAATTAACAAGGGTGACTTCCTTTATAACCTAGGAGGGAACTTTACAAAGCAGTCCGTAATTAATAATAATTATAGTTATAGCAGGCAGTTGGAAAAGCAAAGTGCTATCTTTTCATCCGTGCAGTACAATTATGATTTCCTGAGTATGAATACGGTATTGCGTAAGCAGTGGCAAACTACTTTTTCCGTGCCACTTATTCCTAGTCTGGCATTTTCTGCTGACATTACTAAACAGCTTAGTATTCGTTTTAAATACAACAGGAATTTCCGTTCTCCTACCTTTAATGATAGATTTTGGGCAGGAGCAGGGGCAAATGGAAATCCTGATTTAACTCCTGAAGATGCTTGGAACAAAGAGTTTGGTTTTGATATTAACGCTCCCTATTTCAAGTTTAAAGCTACTGCCTATAATTTGGATATTTCGGATATGATACTTTGGCAACAAGTGGATAATGGCAGCTGGATGCCCAACAATATAAAGCAAGTTTGGAGCAGAGGACTAGAGACAATTTTGAAAATTAACACTAAAAACTTAAGCATTATTGGGAACTATGCTTTTACCAAATCCACCAATGAGATAGCAACCGATCCTTTGGATATTTCAGTTGGGAAACAACTAAGGTATGTTCCTTTTCATAAGGGAGGTATTGCCTTTATAGTAAAGGAGAGTGACTTTTCCTTTATAGTAAATCAGCATTATACAGGGGAAGTTATTACTTCTCATGGTGCATTGGAAAACAAGACTTTACCTTACTTTATCTTAACCGATATTGCTATTACCTATTCTCCTGATTTTATTCCTGTAAGCATTGAGGGTAAGGTTAAAAACCTAATGGATAAAAGCTATACTACTTATCAGAATTACCCTAACCCAGGGAGAGAATTAGTATTAACACTAAATTATACAATTAATTAATTTAAATATGAAAATGAAACTAAGAAAACTTGGAATCCTAGCAATGGCAATTACTGTTATGGCTTCTTGTAAAAAAGACCAAGTAATTGATAATGGAGAAGTTATTGTTCCAGGAAATTATGAAAATGGTTATTTTGTGACTAATGAAGGAAACTTTGGAACAGGTAATGGTTCTATCTCTTTTGTTACTGATGAAGGTACAGTTGAAAATGGTGTGTTTGAATCTGTAAATTCTTTTGTATTGGGTGATGTTGTTCAGTCAATGAGTATTATTAATGAAAATGCTTATGTTTTAGTAAATGGTTCTTCTAAAATTGAAGTGACTTCTATTGCTGATATGAAATCAATTGCTACAATTGATGTTTCATCTCCTAGGTTTATGTCTAAAGTTTCTGATGCTAAGGCCTATGTAACGGACTGGGGTATTAATGGGGTTCAGGTTATTGATTTGGCAACTAATACGGTTTCAACTACTATTGCTTGTGGTGCAGGTCCTGAAGGGATTACAGTGAGTAATGGTTTTGCTTATGTGTGTAATGTTGGTGCTTGGGGATTAGATTCTACAGTTACTATAATAAATACGACTACTGATGCTGTTGAAACTACTTTAACAGTTGGTGATAAGCCAAATTCAGCTGTTGTTGATGCTAATGGTGCAGTTTGGGTGCTTACAGGTGGTTATACTGAATATGATGCTGCTTGGAATATTGTTTCCGAAACTGCTGGTAACCTTGTTAAAATTGTAGATAATACTATTGAAAATACTTATGCATTTCCTGTAGGAAATCATCCTGAGGATTTAGTAATTAATGATTCAGGTACAACTTTGTACTACAGTGATGGTTTATGGAGTAAAGCTGTTTATGCTTTTGATATTTCTGGTACAGAATTACCAACTACTGCCTTAATCAACAAGAGTTTTTACGGTTTAGGTGCTCATGATGGCTATGTTTACGGAACTGATGCTGTTGATTTTACGCAAAGTGGATGGTCATTCAAATACTCTGCTAATGGTATTATTGTTGACTCTGTACAGGTAGGGATTATACCTGAAGGATATTGCTTCAACTAATTGAGTAAATAAGATTAAGTTTTATTGAGGGAGGCATTGCCTCCCTTTTTTTTTATATTTGCTAAAAATTTATCACATGAAATTAATTAACTATTTACTTATTGCTTTAGTATTTGTTTCTTCTTGTAAGGAAGAAGATACAGTTGAAACACCTGTGTTGCCAAGTGATTATGGTAAAGGTATGTATATTGCTACTGAAAATGGAGTTAGTTTTTATGATGGTGAAGTGGTTAAAAATCAAATTTTTAAAGGGGTAAACGGAACTTCAATTTCTTCAGTTTCTAAGATTAAATTCAAAGGAACAAAGGCCTATATTGCAGCAGGAAATCAGATTGTAACTGCTAATATTGAAACTTTTGAAAATAAAGATGTTGTTAATGGTTTTGTTGATGTTGTTGATTTTGACTTTGTAAATTTTGATAGGTTATTTGTAGTTGATAAGGGTGACGCTAAGGTAAAGGTAGTTGATTTAAATAATTTAGATATTACTGCTGAAGTTGAGACAGGTGAAAATACAGTCCCAACATTTATTGCAAGCTCATGGTATCGATCAATTGTATTAAATAGTGGGGCAGTTGCTGATTCTTTAAAAGATACTACTATAGTTGCTATTGATTATAGAGATGGAGTGATTCCTTTGTCTGATTTTATGGGAAGTATTGAAGTTGGTGACAATCCTAATTCTGTAGTTTGGATTAGTAACTTAAAAGTACTTTGTAAGGGTATTTATGATCCAAATAATTCTTCAAGTAATACGGAATCATCATTAAGTAAAATAGATCCTTGGGATATGGAATTAGATTGGAATATTACTCTTAGTAATATCTATAATGCTCAAAACTTAGTTTCTGATGTTTCAGATTCTAAATATTTCTTTACAGCAATTAATGGTGTTTACCAAATGAATAATGATGGAACTAGTATTTCTCAAAAAATAAATTTTACATCTGATATTTTGGAAACATCAATTGAAAGTTATGCTGTTAATGATACAACAATAGGTTATGCTAATATGTTGTTTGTAAATGATGCTATAGGTGCAAATAATACGATATATAAATATAATTTAGCAACTAGTACTTTTTGCGATACTATTATTGTTGACTCTCCTGTAAAAGATATTAATTTTTACTAATAGTAAATTATGGAGTATTTAAAAGTAAAATTTCTAAGAAGATTATTTATTATCTTTTGTATTTTACTTGGTATTTTCACTCCTCTTTTTTGTTGGTATAAAATTCCTGATTTTAATCCAATTAACAAGCCTCTTTCACATTTTGGAGTATTAGAACCAACCTTCTTACTTTGGAATACAACTTTAGTGTTTTTAGCTATAGGTATCTTCTGGAATGCCTACACTTCACTTAGGTTTTATTTTAAAAAGAAAAGGTTTAGGTATCCATTAAAAATTATGCTTATTTCTTCTAGCATATCTTTAGTTTTTACAGCTAGTATTTCAATGGAATATGAGTTATTTCATCAAATACCTGCTTTGTTATTTTTCTTTAGCTACAATCTTTTTATTTTTTGCTTTGGGTTATTTCGTTCTTTCAAATATATAAGGAGAGGAATGTTCTCAATTTTTATAGGGTTAGCAATGTTATTTTCAACTTTATTACTTCTCCCTTTTCCATCCTATGGAGTATTTGAGATTGTTTATTTTGCTCTTATTCTTATCTGGAATATATATTTCTTGTTTATAAGGATAAAAGAAGAAGGCTTGAAAAAAAGACTTTAAAGTTTTTCCATTAATTCAGAATACAAAGCAACCATTGCTTTGATGTCGTCCTTATGTACTTTTTCATCAGGAGAATGTACATTGTCCTCAGGAGCACCAACAAAGCACCAATCCCAAGGGTAATCGCTTTTTTGCAATCCGTTTCCATCACTTCCACCTGCATCTTCCACTTCTAATTGGAAGTTAATACCTGATTTCTTAGCAATAGCTACTACTTTATTGATGTATGACTTTCTTGGAATTCCGCTATCTCTTAAAGAGATTGCACAGCCTTTTCCGTGTTTTACACCCTCAGTAACCCAAGTGATATCAGAAATTAGAGCTTGGTTTACTGCATATTTTTCTTGAATAAATTTTCCTAAATACCCTACAGAACCACCACCATGTTCTTCCCACGTAGAGAATACAATTATTCCGTTTTCTAGGGTTTTAGCAACCTCTAAAGCGTTCCAAACGCCTAATCGGTTATCCATATAGCAACTTTGTATAAACTCATCTGTATCTCTGAAATCTACTTTAAATGTTAGAGAAGTACCTCTATCAATTGTTCTGTTGAAATCAATAAAGATTCCATCTTCATTTTTGATGATTTTACCTTCAATTTTTCCTTGGCTATCTTCACCAACTAATACAATATCTTCAGTAGTTACAGGTCCTCCAATTTTTACAATTTCATTATTGTATTTTACTGTAAATCCTATAGAATCCAAATGAGCAAATATAGCAGTTCTAGGCTCGCCAAAAACTAGCATTAAATTGTCTTGAAACCCAGCACCATGATGTAGGATAGGTTTTACCTTCCAAGAGTTTTGATTTTCATTTATATAATTTAATAAAAACTCCTTCATCGCTAATTCTTCTCCTGCAGGAGCGTGAACTTCACACATTTGTTTTAATAATTCCATTATCTTATTTTTAAGTTTTTTATTCTTAATTCATGATTCTTTTTAAAAGTATTCACAACATCATTTGCTTTACTTTTTAGGACTGCAAATGTAAGTTTACAATTTATCTGGAAGTCAGTATTTACAACTTCTAAATCAAATTCTTTTACTAAACGCATAACATCATTCATTTGAGGGTATTTAAAGGATACTTCATGCTGTTCTTTTATAGTTTTAGTAATCATTGTAGCATTGCTGATGGCATCAGCTGCAGCAGTTTTGTAAGAACGAATCAATCCAGGGACACCTAGTTTTACTCCTCCAAAATAACGAACTACAATAATTAAAATATTGGTTAGATCATTGGAAAGGATTTGGCCAAGAATGGGTTTTCCAGCAGTAGAAGAAGGTTCTCCATCATCATTTGCTCTTTGTGCTGATTTATCAGGATTAAGGATGTAAGCATAGCAATGGTGCCGAGCTGCATATTCTATTTTTTTAACTTCTTCTAATTTTTCTTTTACTTCTTGCTCGGAATAAACAGGGTAGGAGTAAGCAATAAATTTACTTCCTTTCTCTTTGTAAATTCCTGTTGTGTGGTTTTTTACCTCTGTGTATTTATCCTCCAATATCAAATTATCTTTTTGGAACAATGATTTCTAAATTATCTGTTCCAATAACTAGCTCCTCTATTATTTCACCATTAATATTTGGAGTAATAACTCCTTCTGCTAATGTTTTATTAGCTGTAAAAATTCTTGCTTCATCCCATAGGTTACTATCAATAAAGGATTGTAAAGTTTTACTTCCTCCTTCAATAATTATTGATTGAATACTTAGTTTATATAATTCTTGTAAAACACTTTCAATCAAATTGTTGAAGTCAATTTTAACAAACTGATTAGTGTTAATTTTTTCTGATTTAACTGAGTTGAAAATCAAAGTTTCTGCCTCAGAATTAAATAAGTTTAAACTAGTGTCAAGTTTTAAATCTTTATCAATTACAATTCGTGTTGGATTTTTTCCTTCAACTTCACGAACTGTAAGGGATGGGTTGTCTTTTTCTGTAGTAATTCTCCCCACTAAAATAGCATCTTCTTCTGCTCTCCATTGGTGTACTAATTTCTTTGAACCACTAGAGGTCATCCAAAAAGGTTCTGTTTGATTTTTCGGAGCAATAAACCCATCTTTACTTTCTGCCCACTTCAAAAAAATATAAGGCCTTTTTTGCTCATGGAATGTAAAGAAGCGTTTGTTTAGTTCTCTGCTTTCCTTTTTCAATACACCAATAATTACTTCAGTACCTGCTTCCTCCATTTTTGCAATTCCTTTGCCTGCAACTTCTGAAAAAGTATCTACACAGCCAATTACTACTTTAGGTATTTTATGTTCTATTATTAGGTTGGAGCAGGGTGGTGTTTTTCCAAAGTGTGCACATGGCTCAAGGTTTACATAAAGAGTTGAGTTTGTCAATAAACTTTTATCTTTAACGCTAGCAATTGCATTTACCTCTGCATGATGAGAACCATATTTCTCATGATAACCTTCTCCAATTATCTCACCTTCATAAACGATAACTGAACCTACCATTGGGTTTGGCGAAACATCTCTTAAGCCTTTGGAAGCTAAGTCTAAACACTTTTTCATGAAAAACTCCTGATTTTGCATGCCTCAAAAATAGCCAAATTATTACATTTGTCCTGTGGAAAAGGTCAGTAATATTATTGGATATTTTAAAGATGAACTTAGTGAAGTTGCTAAGGAAGGAGAGGTGGTTTCTTGGGCTTATATCAGTATTGAATATCTTCTAGGTTATACTCGCTCAGATTGTATAATAAATGCTAATAGAGATGTTTCAAAAGATGTTTCAGATAGGTTTAAGCAAATTGTTAGTGCTTTGAAAACAAATAAACCACTGCAGTACATACTAGGTGAAACAGAATTTTACGGACTGAAATTTAAAGTAAATGAATATACTTTGATTCCAAGACCTGAGACAGAAGAGTTAGTGGATTGGATTTTGAAAGAAGAATTTTCTTCAGCACTAGATATAGGAACGGGAACTGGCTGTATCCCAATTGCTCTTGCAAAGAATAAAAAAGCTGTAATTTCAGCTATTGATATTTCAAATAATGCTTTGTTGGTTGCTAGGCAAAATGCAAAAATTAATGGAGTAGAAATCAACTTTATTCATAAAAATATTTTGATTTCAAATGATTTGCCAAAAGTTGATATTATTGTAAGTAATCCTCCTTATGTTTTAGAATCTGAAAAGGAAATGATGTTTGATAATGTGTTGAAATATGAACCTCATTTGGCTTTGTTTGTATCTGATAAAAACCCTTTATTGTTCTATAATAAAATTGCAAAATTAGCATTTGAAAGTTTAAATAATAATGGGAAGTTATTCTTTGAAATTAATGAGCAATTTGCAGATAAAACCATTGTAATGTTAAGCAAGATTGGTTTTGTTGATATTAAGTTGAAAAAAGACATAAACGATAAGGATAGAATGATTAAAGCCACAAAGAATTAGTTATTTTTGATTATCAAAAAAACAAGATAAGAGATGATTACAAAAGAAGAAGTTTTACAATTCCAGAAGGAGTGGGGAAATGGTATAATAAGTATGAGTACTACTTTTAAGAATGGTGGAGGCCATGTTGCTGAAGCAAAAGAATTTATAAGTAAACTTTATGCTTATGAAACGGAAGAAGTACTTTTTAAACCAACTCTTGCTGCTGATGCTCAATTCAGACTGGATAAGGTAGCAGCACTTTCCTATTTTGTTGGAGGTAATACTGATTTTTCAGAAGATGGAGGTTTTGCAATTAAAGGGTGGAACACTGTAAGATGGGAAAATGCAGGAATAAAAATTACCCAAGACTGTGCAATTTGCATGGGGAATTACTTTTTTGGTATGGAAAATGAACCTGATTTAAAAGTAGAATATTCCATAGTGTTAAAAAAAATTGATGGAAACTTAAAAATGATTTTACATGATTCACATCTTCCTTATCAAAAATAAATGAATGAAAAGGAAAGAATAGAATTCCTTAGGAAGGAGTTGGCTGATCACAATCATTCATATTATGTGTTGGACACTCCTTCAATTTCTGATTTTGAATTTGATAAATTATTGACTGAACTTCAAGGGTTAGAAAATAAAAATCCTGATTTGTTTGATGCAAATTCTCCAACACAAAGGGTAGGAGGTAATGTTTTGGAAGCATTTAAAACAGTTAAGCATAAATACAGAATGCTATCCTTAGGGAATACTTATTCAGCTGAGGATTTACATGATTTTGATACAAGATTAAGAAAGCTTACAGATGATGATTTTGACTATGTATGTGAGTTAAAATATGATGGTGTTTCTATTAGTTTGACTTATGAAAATGGAGAGTTAAAACAAGCATTAACAAGAGGTGATGGGACCCAGGGAGATGATGTTACTGAAAATGTAAAAACCATAAAAAGCATACCTCTCAAGTTAAAAGGAAATTATCCTGATAGATTTGAAATTAGAGGAGAGATTTTCTTGCCGATTGCTGGATTAGAAAATATGAATGAAGTAAGGATTGAACAAGGATTAGAACCTTACGCAAATCCTAGAAATACGGCTTCTGGAAGTTTGAAGTTGTTGGACACAAAGGAAGTTGCTAATCGTCCTTTAGATTGTTATTTGTATTATCTATTAGGTGATAATTTACCAAGCAATAATCATTATAATAACTTGCAAAAAGCAAAGGAGTGGGGTTTTAAGATTCCATCAGAAATAGAAAAATATAGTACTATTGATGATGTGTTGAGATTTATCAATAGTTGGGATGAAAAACGCCATGATTTACCCTATGAAATTGATGGAATTGTAATTAAAATAAATAATATTGACTTACAAGAGGAAATGGGTTTTACCGCAAAATCACCAAGGTGGGCAATTTCTTATAAATTTAAGGCTGAACAAGTTTCAACAACCCTAAATGAAATTACTTATCAAGTCGGCCGTACAGGAGCAATTACTCCTGTTGCTAACTTAGCGCCTGTACAATTGGCAGGTACAACTGTAAAACGGGCTTCCTTGCATAATGCCGATCAAATTGCAAAGCTAGATATTCGTGAAGGCGATAAAGTTTTTGTAGAAAAAGGAGGAGAGATAATCCCAAAAGTAGTTGGTGTGGAATTAAAGGATAGAGATTTGTTCTCTCAGCCAACTGCATATATTTCTAAATGCCCTTCTTGTACTACTGATTTAGTTCGCAAAGAAGGAGATGCAAAGCATTATTGCCCAAATAATGAAAGTTGCCCTCCACAGATAAAAGGTAAGTTTGAGCATTTTATTAGTCGTAAAGCTATGAATATTGATGGGCTTGGTGGGGAAACGATAGAGCTATTAATTCAAGAGGGGTTAATTTCAGAGATTTCTGATTTGTATCTTTTGAAAAAAGAAGATGTATTGCCTTTAGATAGAATTGCGGAAAAATCGGCAGATAATCTTTTGCTAGGAATAGAAGCTTCAAAAAAGATTCCTTTTGAAAGAGTATTGTTTGGGCTTGGAATAAGGTATGTTGGAGAAACTGTAGCTAAAATATTAGCAAAGCATTTTAAAACGATTGATACACTATTCACTGCAGATATAGAAACCTTAGTTGCAGTAGACGAAATAGGAGATAAGATTGCTGAAAGTGTCGTTTTATATTTTTCAAAACAAAAAAATATTGACCTAGTAGCTGCTCTTAAAAATTCAGAATTACAATTTGTATCTGCAATTGAAGACACCATAAAATCAGAACATTTAAAAGGAATGAAAATTGTTGTTTCAGGAGTGTTTGAAAAATATAGTAGGGCTGATCTTAAGAAAATGATAGAAGAACATGGCGGTAAAAATGTAGGTTCTATTTCAAAAAGCACTACTTTTGTTTTAGCTGGAGAAAATATGGGTCCTAGTAAAAAAGAGAAAGCAGAATCTCTAGGGATTCCCCTAGTAAATGAAAATAAATTTTTAGCAAAAATTAGTTAATGCAATTTATAGAAAATACAAAGCAAAAAATTGGGCAATGGGTTTTTCAGAGAGATTTGAAAACAAATAAACGCTTAAAAGAAGTTTGTAATTTGGAGGCTGCAAAGTCAGTAGGGATATTGTATGATGCTACTTCAGAAGCACAAATTAAGCAAGTGAAACCTTTTGTGGATTACTTTTTCAATTTGAAGAAGGATGTAAAGGCTTTAGGGTTTGTAAACTCAAAGCAATTATCATTTCATCATACACCAAAATTGCAGTATGATTTCTTTTGTCAAAAAGACCTTAACTGGTATTATAAGCCACAGAATTATATCATTGATAATTTTGTGAAAAAGGAGTATGATATTTTGATAAATTTATGTGATAGTAGTTGTATCCCTATCAAATATTTAGTAGCAAGTTCTATCGCACATTTTAAGATTGGGCAACATGAGGAAGGCTATGAAATTTATGATTTAATGATTGCCCTGAAAGAAGATAAAAGCATGGAAAAACTCATGCACGAAATAAAGCATTACATCAACTTAATAAATAAGTAATATGGATAAAATTAAAGGAACTGGAGTGGCACTTATTACGCCATTCAATGAGGATTTTAGTGTTGATTATATTGGACTTGAAAAGTTAGTCAATTATCAGGTTGATGGAGGAATTGATTATTTAGTATTGATGGGAACCACTGGTGAAAGTGCAGTTTTGTCAAAAACTGAAAAGCAAGAAGTAATTGCGTTTTGCAAAAAAATAAATGCAGGAAGATTGCCTATAGTGTTAGGGATTGGAGGAAATAATACATTGGCTTTAGTTGAGGAAATGAAAAATACGGATTTTGCAGGTGTTGATGCTGTGCTTTCAGTTTCTCCAGCTTATAACAAACCTACACAGGAAGGTATTTACCAGCATTATAAAATGATAGCTGAAGCATGTCCTTTGCCAATTATCTTGTATAATGTTCCTGGGCGTACAGCTTCAAATATGGCTGCTGATACTACTATGCGTTTGGCAAATGATTTTGAAAATATAGTGGCGGTAAAAGAGGCTTCTGGTAATATGGATCAAATCATGAATATTATTAAAAATAAACCTTCTGATTTTGTGGTGCTTTCAGGTGATGATGGACTTACATTGCCTATGATTCACATGGGTGCAGAGGGAGTGATTTCAGTAATTGGTCAGTCGCACCCAAAACAATATTCCGATATGGTTTCTTTTGGAATGTCAGGGAATAAGAAAATTGCAAATCAATTGCATTATAGTCTTTATGATTATTATGGGCCACTTTATGCTGAGGGAAATCCTACTGGAGTAAAAGCGTGTTTGGAATTGTTGGGAATTTGTAAGTCGGTTGTTCGCCCTCCATTAGTTGGAGCAAGTGATGCAATAAAAAATAAACTCAAGAGTTTGATGAAGTAATGAAAAATATAATTCTAATAATTATGGCACTATTTACCTTTACTACTTGTAATGCTCAAGAATCAATTTATGATGTAGCTATTAATGACATTAGCGGTAATCCTATCGATTTAAGCGCCTTTAAAGGCAAGCATATCTTGTTTGTTAATGTGGCTTCAGAATGTGGTTTCACTCCACAATATGCTGGTTTAGAAGAGTTGCATCAGCAATTTAAAGAGGGTTTAGTTGTCATTGGTTTACCTTGTAATCAGTTTGGGGAACAAGAGAAAGGAACTGAAAAAGAGATTCAGCAGTTTTGCACTAATAAATTTGGTGTTAGTTTTTTACTAACCGAAAAAATTGAGGTGAAAGGAAAGAGGAAGCATCCACTTTATAGCTGGTTAACGGATAAGAAGATAAACGGAAAATCCAGTTCTTCAGTAAAGTGGAACTTCCAAAAATATGTAGTTGATGGTGAGGGAGAGTTTGTGAACTACTTTTACTCAACAACAAAACCAATGAGCCCAAAAATCACTTCAATATTAAAGCAATAAATTCAAATTATTGCAGTTTACTAGATATAAAAATAATTTAGGAATATCCAATTATACCATTTATCTTTGCACCATTAAAATTATGATGAGAAAAATAACAACTATACTATTACTTGCCTTAGTGCTTAATTCCTGTGGAGAATATCAGAAAGTACTAAAGAGTGATGATTATAACTATAAGTACACAAAAGCAGTTGCATATTATGAAGCAGAAGATTTTAATAGAGCAATGCCTTTGTTTAATGAATTATCTACAGTGCTTAGAGGTACTTCAAAAATGCAAGAGGTAAGTTATTATTTTGCATATTGTCATTATTCTGCTAGTGATAATTTAATGGCGGCTTATTTATTTAAGAATTATACTCAAAATTACCCAAACAGCAAGCACACTGAAGAATGTGCTTATATGGCTGCTTATTGTTATTATTTGGAAGCCCCTAATTTTTCGCTTGATGCAACTAATAATTATAAGGCAATAAAGGAATTGCAAGCTTTTGTCAATAAATATCCTGCTAGTAAAAGAGTAGAAGAGTGTAATACTTTATTAGATGAGTTGAGAGGGATTTTATCTAAAAAGGCATTTGAAAATGCAAAACAATATTTTACTACTGAAAATTACAAATCAGCAATTATTGCATTGGACAATGTATTGATTGATTTTCCATCTTATACAAATAGGGAAGAAGTACATTACTTAATTGTAAAATCTTCTTATTTATTAGCAATTAATAGTATCAGTACTATGGTTGAGGATAGGTTAAAATCAACTTTAGATGCTTACGAGCAATTTAAACACAACTACCCTGAAAGTAATTATATTAAGGGGTTAGAAAACACATACAATAAAACAAATCAAACTTTAACTGAATTAAAAGAAAACAAAGATGAAATTTAAGAACACAGGTGCACAGAAATCTACTATTACTAGGGATGTAAATGATTTTGTAGCAAAAACAGATAACATTTTTAAGGCTGTATCAGTAATGGCTAAAAGGTCAGCACAAGTAAATGAAAAGATGAAAGAAGAGTTAATGTCAAAATTAGAAGAGTTTGCATTAACACAAGAACAGTTAGATGAGGTTTTTGAAAATCAAGAGCAAATTGCTGTATCAAAATTTTATGAAAGCTTACCAAAACCTTGGGCAATAGCTATGAAGGAATTGTTGAATGATGAAATCTATATGCGTGATGCTGATACTGAGGTAGAAGAAGATGCAGAGGATTCAAATAAAGATGCTTAAAGGAAAAAAAGTATTATTGGGTATAACTGCTAGTATTGCTGCATACAAATCAGCTGAACTAGTACGCCTATTTAAAAAAGCAGGAGCTTCAGTTAGAGTAATTCAAACTGAGGCTTCTTTGGATTTTGTAGCTTCCTTAACTTTGGCTACTTTATCCGAAAACCCTGTATTGACCAAAATGGTTGATGCTGATAGTGGTGAATGGAGTAATCATGTTGAATTGGGTTTGTGGGCTGATATGATGGTAATAGCCCCATTAACGGCTAATACTATGGCAAAAATGAAATCAGGGGAATGTGATAACCTGCTTTTAGCAACTTATTTATCAGCCAAATGTCCTGTTTATTTTGCTCCTGCAATGGATTTGGATATGTACAAGCATCCCTCTACTAAAGCAAATATCACTACTTTGGAAGAATATGGAAACATTCTTATCCCTTCAGGCTTTGGAGAATTAGCAAGTGGATTAGTAGGAGAGGGTAGAATGGCAGAGCCTGCCGAAATAATTGAATTAATTACTGCTGAACTAAATAAGGACTTGCCTTTAACTAATAAAAGAGTACTGATTACGGCTGGTCCAACACATGAGCCAATTGACCCTGTTCGTTTTATAGGAAACAGGTCGTCTGGTAAAATGGGGATTGCTCTTGCGCTTGAAGCTGCAAATCAAGGTGCAAAAGTGGATTTAGTTTTGGGTCCTACAAGTTTAGAATATAAACATGCTAATATCACTACCTATAAGATAGAAACTGCTGAGCAAATGTATAATCAGGTTGATGCTTTGTTTTCTGATTCAGATATTTCAATTTTTGCAGCTGCAGTAGCGGATTATTCTCCTGAGGTTGTAGCTGAAAATAAGATTAAAAAATCAGGTTTAGACTTAAGTATTTCTTTATCAAAAACCACTGATATTTTAGCAGAAATGGGAGTTAGGAAAAAGGATAAACAATTTGTTGTGGGTTTTGCTTTGGAAACTGAAAATGAACTTGAAAATGCAAAATCAAAACTTAGTCGTAAAAAATTAGATATGATAGTGTTAAATTCTTTGAATAATAAAGGAGCTGGTTTTCAGCATAACACTAATAAAATTACTATTATTGACAAAGCCAATAATATTACTGATTTTGAGTTAAAAGATAAGAATGAGGTGGCAAAAGATATTATTAATAAAATAATTAAATTAAGTTAATGAAAAAACTGCTTGTATGTTTATTGTTAGTTGCTTCTATAGTAGATGTAGGTGCCCAAGAATTACTCTGCAATGTTAGGGTAAATTCTAGTCAAGTTCAAACTAGTGATAGAAAGGTTTTTCAAACCATGCAAACTGCTATTTATGAATTTATAAATAATAAGAAATGGACATCAGCTAATATTCAAAATGAAGAAAGAATTGAATGTACAATCATGATTAATATTAGTAAAAAAATATCTAATGATGAGTTTGAAGGTTCTATTCAAATCCAAAGTACTCGTCCTATTTACGGAACTTCATATAAATCTACTTTATTTAATTATCTAGATAATAACTTCAGGTTTAAATATTTAGAGTATCAATCATTAGAGTTTTCAGAAGCAACACACAGGTCTAATCTTACTTCAGTTTTAGCTTTTTATATAAACATTATTTTAGGATTAGATTTTGCAACTTTTTCTGAAGATGGAGCTTATGAATACTTTAATGTGGCTCAAAAAATTGTAAGTAATGCTCAAAATGCTAGAGAGACAGGTTGGAAGGCTTTTGAGAGTGATAAGAACAGATATTGGCTGGCGCATGATTTAATGGATCAAAGATATTCTGATTTTCATACTTGCATGTATCGTTACCATAGAATGGGAATGGATAAATTAGCAGAAGAGCCTGATGATGCTCGTTTTGAAATTACTGAAGCTTTAGAAAGTTTAAAAAGTATCTATCGTGAAAATACATCTGCATTTATTTTAAAGTTATTTTTTGATGCAAAATCAGATGAAATTATAAAAATTTACTCTGAAGCATTCCCAAATGAGAAAGCGAGAATTTCAAAAACATTAATGGAAATTGATCCTTCTCACTCTTCAAAATATCAAGCAATTACTAAATCATCAGATTCAGGTAAATGATAAAGAGTTTACAAATTCAAAATTATGCTTTACTAAAAGATGTTTGCATTAATTTTATGGATGGATTTACAGTTGTTTCAGGAGAAACTGGAGCTGGTAAATCAATTATGCTAGATGCTTTATCTTTACTTTTAGGAAAAAGAGTAGAGCGTTTTTCTGAAGATAAAAATACTTCCAAAAGTATTATTGAAGGTGTATTTTTAATTGACTCATCTAGGTATCAATTTTTTAAAGATAATGATTTAGATTTTGATGAAGAAACTGTTGTAAGAAGAGAAATAAATCAAAATGGAAAAAGCAGGGCCTTTATAAATGATACTCCTGTGCTATTAAATACTTTAACTGCTTTTGGAAAACAGGTTGTTGAAATTCATGCTCAACATCAGTCGGTATTAATAAAAGATGAAGATGCTCAATTTAAGTTGATTGATCAGTTGGCAAAATCAGAAAAAGAATTAGCAAATTACCAGCATGAATTAAAGGGATATACTAGATTAAAATCAGAGTTGATTACAATAAAAAAATCCGGAAGTTTATCTGCAGCTGAATTAGAGTTCTTGCAATATCAGTTTGATGAATTAAATACTGCAAATTTATTAGTAAATGAAAAGGAGGAATTAGAACAACAGATTTCATTATTAGAGAATGTAGATGGTATTGCTAAAGCAATCTCAGAGAGTGAGTTTTTACTGAATAATGAACAAGGTATTCTAACTTCTATTTCAACTATAAAAAGGCAGTTATTGGAATTTGATTCTTTTAATGAAATATCAGAAAGGGTGGAGAGTTTGTTGATTGAACTAAATGATATCAATGTTGAATTATCAGATGTAAATAATAAATTAGAAGCTGATCCAGAAGAGTTGTTAAGGCTAAATAATCGTTTAGATATTTTAAATAATCTCTTACAAAAACATAGAAAACAGTTTGTTGAAGAATTGATTGACTTTAAAGATGAAGTAGAACAAAAGATTCAAATTTCATCTTCATTTGATTTACAATTAAAAGCAAAGCAAAGTGAGATTACTAAGCAGTTATCAGTATTAAAAATTTCATCAGAAATATTGACAAAAAAACGAATTAAAGTTTTAGAAAAACTGAAGAAAGAAATTGAGACTCATTTGCAGAATTTAGGGATGCCTTATGCTCAGTTTCAAGTTAATTTAAAAACTATTGATACTTTTCATCAAAATGGAAATACAAATATTACTTTTCTGTTTTCTGCTAATAAAGGAAGCGCTTTGCAGGAGGTTTCAAAAGTTGCTTCAGGTGGAGAGCTTTCCAGATTAATGCTGTCAATAAAGTATATTACTGCACAATCCTCAAAAGTAAATACATTAGTTTTTGATGAAATAGACACAGGAGTAAGTGGTGAAATCGCAAGTTTGATGGGGGATATGATGCTTGAAATTAGCAAAACTAATCAGCTTGTAGCAATATCACATTTACCTCAAATTGCATCTAAAGCAAATACGCACTTAAAGGTAGTGAAAACAGTAAATAGAAAGGGTACTATTTCTGATGTAATTGTGCTAAATAAAGAACAAAGAATAGAAGAAATTGCAAAACTTCTTAGTGGTAAAAAATTAACTAAGGCAGCAATTGATAATGCTGTAGAGTTATTAAATCAATAAGTTTATATTTGCAAAATAAATTATACAAAATGGCAAACAATATTTTAAAAGGAAAAAGAGGAATTATTTTTGGAGCATTAGATAGTAAGTCTATCGCTTGGAAAGTTGCAGAACATGCACATGCAGAGGGTGCAAAATTTGTGTTGACAAACGCACCAATTGCTTTGCGTATGGGAACAATTAATGAATTAGCAGAACAAACTGGTTCAAAAGTTATTCCAGCTGATGCAACTTCAATGGAAGATTTAAAAGCATTATATGAAGGTGCTATGGAAGAGTTGGGAGGAAAAATTGACTTTGTGTTGCATTCTATAGGAATGTCAGTAAATGTGCGTAAAGGTAGGGCGTATTACGAGCAAAATTATGATTGGAATATGAAAGGTTATGATGTTTCAGCTTTATCTTTTCATAAGACTATGCAGGCAGCATGGGAGCTAGATGCACTAAATGAGTGGGGATCAGTTGTTGGTTTATCTTATATTGCTGCTCAAAGGGTTTTCCATACTTATAATGATATGGCTGATAATAAAGCTATGCTAGAATCAATTGCCAGAAGTTTTGGGTATCACTATGGATTAAGAAGAAAAGTAAGAGTTAATACTATATCTCAATCACCCACTGATACTACAGCAGGAAGTGGTGTTGCAGGTTTTGATGGTTTTTATAGGTTTGCTAATGATTTATCTCCTTTAGGAAATGCTTCTTCTGATGAATGTGCTGAATACTGTATTTCAATGTTCTCTGATTATACAAAGAAAGTGACTATGCAGAATCTGTTTCATGATGGAGGGTTCTCTTTTACTGGAATGAGCGAAACGGCAATGGATACCTATCTAAAAGTGATGGAGGAAGAAAAAGAATCTTCTAATAAAAAATAATCTAAAAATATTATATAAATAAAAAGTCCACTGCAAAGTGGACTTTTTTTTATTGTTCTTTCTTGGTAGACTTTTTTACTTTTGTTTTAGGCTTAGTTATTTTCATTTCTAAAGCAGACTTATCTTTATTCAGACTTACTTTAATAGTATCTCCTTCTTTTACCTGGGCATTTATTATTTCTTCTGATAATGGATCTTCAAAGTATTTTTGAATAGCACGTTTTAAAGGTCTTGCACCAAATTTAGCGTCAAACCCTTTATCAGCAATAAAATCTTTTGCTTCCTCCGATATTTTAACACTGTATCCTAAAGTGTCAATGCGCTTAAGTAAGCTATTCATTTCAATATCAATAATTTTATTGATATCTTTTTTCTCTAAACTATTGAATACAATAATATCATCAATCCTATTTAAGAATTCAGGAGAAAAAGCTCTTTTTAAAGCTTTTTCAATTACACCTTTAGAGTGCGAATCCATATTATCTTTTTTAGCAGATGTGTTAAATCCAATACCTTGTCCAAAATCTTTTAATTGTCTTGCTCCTATATTAGAAGTCATGATTATAATAGTATTTTTAAAGCTAATCTTTCTCCCTAAACTGTCAGTCATTTGCCCATCATCTAAGGCTTGTAGAAGCATATTGAATACATCAGGATGTGCTTTTTCAATTTCATCTAATAAAACTACAGAATAGGGTTTTCTTCTTACTTTTTCAGTGAGCTGCCCACCCTCTTCATAACCTACATAGCCAGGAGGAGCTCCTACCAAACGGCTTACAGCAAATTTTTCCATGTACTCACTCATATCTAATCTGATAAGTGATTCCTGTGAGTCAAACATTTCTTCTGATAAAGCTTTTGTTAATTGAGTTTTTCCTACTCCAGTAGGGCCTAAAAAAATAAATGATCCAATTGGTTTGTTTGGGTCTTTTAAGCCAACTCTATTTCTTCTGATAGCTTTTACGACTTTCTCAACAGCCTCATCTTGTCCAATAATTTTACCTTTAATGTTATCGGTCATAGAGGATAGCTTCTTCCTTTCTTGTGAGGCTACTCTGTTTACAGGAATTCCTGTCATGATAGAAACCACATCTGCCACATTTTCTTCTGATACAGTTTCCTTGTGTGCTTTTAATTCTTTCTCCCAGATGTTTTTGGCATGTTCCAGCTGAGCGGCATGCTTCTTTTCATTGTCTCTAAGCTCAGCAGCAATTTCAAATTTTTGTTTTTTAATTGCATCCTTCTTTTTAATAGTTATTTGCTCTAGCTCTTCTTCTAAATCAGTAATATTCTTAGGTACAATAATGTTAGTAATATGCACTCTTGAGCCTGCTTCATCTAATGCATCTATTGCTTTGTCTGGTAAGAATCTATCATTCATATATCTATCGGTAAGTATTACACAGGATTTGATAGCGTCATCAGTATAGCTTACGTTATGGTGCTCTTCATATTTGAACTTGATGTTTGTAAGAATTTCTATAGTTTCATCAATTGAGGTAGGTTCAACCATTACTTTCTGAAATCTTCTTTCTAAAGCTCCATCTTTTTCAATATGCTGACGATATTCGTCTAAAGTTGTGGCGCCAATACATTGTAGCTCACCTCTTGCTAGGGCAGGCTTAAACATATTGGAGGCATCTAATGACCCTGAGGCACCACCAGCACCAACTAGAGTATGTATTTCATCAATGAATAAAATAATATCAGGATTCTTTTCTAATTCGTTAATGATACCTTTCATTCTTTCTTCAAATTGCCCTCTATATTTTGTGCCGGCAACTAATGCGGCTAAGTCAAGCATTATGATTCTCTTGTTGAATAATATTCTAGAAACTTTTCTTTGTACTATTCTTAAAGCTAATCCTTCTGCAATTGCAGACTTACCAACTCCAGGCTCACCAACAAGTATGGGGTTATTCTTTTTCCTTCTGCTCAATATTTGTGAAACTCTTTCTATTTCTTTATGTCTTCCAACTATTGGATCTAGCCTTCCTTCAGTAGCATATTTTGTTAAGTCTCTTCCAAAGTTATCCAAAACTGGAGTTGCACTTTTTGAAGTTGATTTTGGTTTTTCTGGGGTTGCTGGTCCAAAAATATCATCATCATTTTCTTCATCATCACCTAATGGCTCATCATGTTTTGAGCTAATGTCAATATTGTGAGTTTCGTATTCCTCTAAGATGATTTCATAGTTAAGATGAAGGTGTTTGAATGATATAGTTACTATATTGCTTTCGTCAAGTAGGATTGCAAGTAGAACATGAATTGTTTTTATTTCATCTTCTACCAAATTTTTCCTTTCCATTATTGATTTTTTAAGAATTCTTTCTGTTTGTTTCTTGAAATCAATACTATCTTTATCAATATTTACTCTGCTATCTCTTTTTGTGATGTTACTTTCAATGATAACACGCAAGTCCTTTGGGTCAATTCCTAATCCTTTTAATGTATCTATTGCAGTACCGCCACCTTCTCGTAAGATGCCTAAAAACAGGTGTTCAACACCTATACTTTCTCCGCCTAATCTAATTACCTCCTCTCTTACATAGGTAAAAACATCCTTCATTCTGTTCGAAAATCCTGTATTCATAACTTGTTGTTTTTAATTTGAACTAAATCTTTTGCAAGATACCTACTAAAATCGCACATTCTACAATAGTATCGATTCATTTTTTTTAACAAATATTGTTCATAACTTAAGCGTTAAAAATTGAATGAATGACTATCATAAAATACGCAAATTTCTTTAATTTGTTACCTTAACGAAAAAAGATAAAAAAATATGTCATTAGGCGAAAAAATAATTCCTATCAATATTGAGGAAGAGATGAAATCAAAGTACATTGATTATTCAATGTCAGTTATTGTCTCAAGAGCTTTACCAGATGTTAGAGATGGGTTAAAACCGGTACATAGAAGAGTTTTGTTCGGAATGCATGAATTAGGAATTAAGTCGAATACAGCTTATAAGAAATCAGCAAGAATTGTAGGGGAGGTGCTTGGTAAGTTCCATCCGCATGGCGACACATCTGTTTATGATGCTATGGTGCGTATGGCTCAACCATGGAGTTTGCGTTATATGCTGGTTGATGGGCAAGGGAATTTTGGTTCTGTTGATGGCGATAATCCTGCAGCAATGCGTTATACAGAAGCTAGAATGCGTAAAACGGCTGAGGATATGCTGATGGATATTGATAAAGAAACAATTGATTGGAACTTAAATTTTGATGATACTTTAAAAGAACCATCTGTTTTGCCAGCAAGATTGCCTGCATTGCTTTTAAACGGTACAACTGGTATTGCGGTAGGTATGGCAACTAATATGCCTCCACATAACATTACTGAGGTTGTGAACGGTACATTGGCTTATATTGAAAAGAGAGGAAATTTAGAGGTTGCTGATTTGATGGAATATGTAAAAGCTCCTGATTTCCCTACTGGAGGAACTATTTATGGTTATGATGGTGTGCGTTCGGCATTTGAAACTGGTAGAGGTAGGGTAGTAATTAGAGGGAAAGTGAGGTTTGAGGAAACTGGAACTAGAGAGCAGATTATTGTTGAGGAGATTCCTTACATGGTGAATAAAGCCAATATGATTAAACAAACTGCTGATTTAGTTAATTCTAAGAAGTTAGAAGGTATTGCTGATATTAGAGATGAATCAGATAGAAATGGAATGCGTATTGTTTATGATTTAAAGCGTGATGCAATTCCTAATATTGTGTTAAACAAATTGTATAAGTACACTGCTCTACAGTCTTCATTTTCAGTAAATAACATTGCTTTAGTTAAAGGTAGGCCGCAGTTATTGAATTTAAAAGAATTGATTGGTCATTTTGTTGATCATAGACATGAAGTTTTAGTTAGAAAAACTAAATATGAATTAGCTGCTGCTGAAAAGAGGGCGCATATTCTAGAAGGTTTATTAATTGCATTGGATAATTTAGATGCAGTTATTAAATTGATTCGTTCTTCTCGTACTCCTGAGGATGCTAGAAACGGGTTAATTAATAACTTTAAATTATCTGAAGTACAAGCAAGAGCAATTCTCGATTTAAGATTACAGAAGCTTACTGGACTTGAGATGGACAAGATTAAAGCAGAACATGCTGAAATCATGGAAAAAATTAAGCACTTAAATTTAATTCTATCTGATGAGAATTTAAGATATACTATGCTTGCTGATGATTTGAAAGAAGTAAAAGAAAAGTATGGTGATGAAAGAAGATCAACTATTGAGTACTCTTCTTCAGAAGTAAGTATTGAAGATATGATACCAAATGAGGAAGTATTGATTACAATTTCTCATTTAGGATATGTAAAAAGAACTTCATTAAGTGAATACCGTTCTCAAAATAGAGGAGGGGTAGGAAGTAAAGGTGCTACCACTAGAGATGAGGATTTTGTAGAAGAAATGGTAATGGCAAATAATCATGATTACATGTTATTCTTTACTGAGCAAGGTAGATGTTTCTGGTTGAAAGTATACGAAATTCCAGAAGGAGGAAAGACAGCTAAGGGTAGAGCTATTCAGAATATGATTAACTTACCTAAGGATGATAAAGTGATGGCTTACATCAATACTAAGGACTTAAAAGATGAGGAGTATATCAATTCTCATTATATAGTAATGTGTACTAAGAAAGGGGTAATTAAAAAGACTTCTTTGGAGCAGTATTCTCGTCCTAGAACGAATGGTATTAATGCAATTACTATCCGTGAAGGAGATCAGTTATTAGAAGCAAAAATGACTACAGGTAATTCTCAAATTATGATGGCCGTTAAGTCTGGTAAATCTATTCGATTTGAAGAAGAAAAAGTAAGATCAATGGGGCGTACTGCTGCTGGTGTAAGAGGAATTAGATTACCTTCTGAAGATGATGAAGTTGTTGGTATGATTTGTATTAATGACATGGAATCATCTGTTTTAGTAGTTTCAGAAAACGGTTACGGTAAGCGTTCGGCAGTTGAAGATTACAGAATAACTAATAGGGGAGGTAAAGGAGTTAAAACAATTAATGTAACTGAAAAAACTGGTGGACTAATTGCTCTTAAAAATGTAAGTGATGCTGATGATTTGATGGTTATCAATAAATCAGGTGTTACAATTAGAATTGCTGTAGACACTTTAAGAGTAATGGGTAGAGCAACTCAAGGAGTTAAAATTATCCGATTAAGAGATGAAGACAGTATTGCTTCAGTTGCTAAAGTTTCCAAATGGGAAGAAGAGGAAGTTGTATTGTTAGATGAAGATGGAAATGTAATTGAAGCTGAAGTAGTTGAAGGTGCTGAAACGCCAGAAACAAATGAAACTTCAACTGAAGAAAATACAGAAGATAATAATACGAACGAAACAACTGAAGAAAATGAAGAAAACTAATTTTTTTGCTGCAGCATTACTGTTTGCAACTACTCTAGTAGCACAGGATATTACTGAAACTACTTTAGTAAAAGAAGCAAGTTCTAACCCTATGGATATTCCTTATGAGAAATGGGAATTACCAAATGGATTGAAGGTATTAATTCATGAAGATCATTCTGACCCTATTGTACAGGTGCATGTTACTTATCATGTAGGGAGTAATAGGGAGGCAGCTGGAAAATCAGGATTTGCTCACTTTTTTGAGCATATGATGTTTCAAGGATCTGAGCATGTAGCGGATGAAAGGCACTTTAAAATTGTAAGTGATGCAGGAGGGTCAATGAATGGAAATACTACTTCTGATAGAACGGTTTATTTTCAAACTGTACCTACTAATTATTTAGAAACTGCTTTATGGTTAGAGGCTGATAGAATGGGTTTTATGCTAAATGCAGTAACTCAAGAAAAGTTTGAAAACCAAAGAGATGCCGTTAAAAATGAAAAGTACCAAAATCAAATTAATCGCCCGTATGGAATGAGTTCTGAAATTTTAGGCCAAACTCTGTATCCGCCTTCACACCCGTATAATTGGCCAGTTATTGGTTATGTTGATGATTTAGATAGAGCAACTTTACAAGACTTGAAAGACTTCTTTTTAAGATGGTATGGTCCTGACAATGCAATATTAACTATTTCAGGAGATGTTACTTCTGAAGAGGTTATGCCTTTGGTTGAAAAGTACTTTGCTTCTATTAATAGAGGAACAAAACCAGTAAGAAGACAAAAAGCAAGTACACCAAGATTATCATCAGATGTGTATACAGGGTATACTGATAATGTATATTTACCTTTAACTGATATTGTTTTCCCTACCGTACCTAACCATCATAAGGATGAACCAGCTTTAGATATGTTAGCAGCTTTAATGGGAGATGGAAATAATTCTATTTTTTATAAGAACTTTGTAAAAACTGAAAAAGCAATTCAAGCTACAGTAAGTCATCCTTGTCGTGAATTGGCAGGGGAGTTCCACTTTACTGTACTTACTTATCCTGATTGGCAGGAAGATCCAGGTATTTACTTCAATAATATTGAGGCAGATATCAGAAATACAATTGCTGAATGGGAGGAAAAAGGGTTTACTGATGAGGAATTAGCTATGGTAAAAACTGAGATGGAAACTATGATGATTAGCCAAAAAACTTCCGTTTCTTCTAAAGCGTCTGCTATATCATCTATGGAGTGGTTAGGTAGAGGAAAGAATAACATTGCAAGTTCTATACAACAATATCAAAAAGTAACTAGAGAGGATGTAATGCGTGTGTTCAATAAATACATCAAAAACAAAAAAGCAGTAATTGCTACTGTTCGTCCTAAAAGCCCATTTGTTAAGAAGTTAGATTCTATCATTAGTATTAATCCTAATGCTAACTTAATGTTGAAAGAGGACCCACAATACCAAGGTTTAGTATATAATCGTCCTGTGGATGATTTTGATAGGACTGTGCAGCCAACTGCAGGAGCTCCTAAAGCACCTCAAGTACCAAAGTACTATAAAACTATTTTTGATAATGGTATTCATGTAATAGGAACACAAACTTCAGAAACGCCTAAGGTTTATTTAAGGCTAACACTTAATGGAGGTTCGCTTTTAGAAGAAGCTAAAAAAGTTGGTTTGGCTGATTTTACTGCAAGTATGATGAATGAAAGTACTAAGAATAAAGATGCTGAAGCTATTAGTGTTGCTTTAAGAAAGTTAGGGAGTACTATTTATTTTTCAACTAGCGGTAGTGAAACACAAATGTATATTGAAAGTTTGACCAAAAACTTAGATGCTACTTTAGCATTAGCAAAAGAAAAGTTAATGGAACCTGCCTTTACTGATGAGGACTTTAAATTAGTTAGAAAACAAAACTTAGAGGGCTTAGAATCTCAGAAAAAGAATGCTCAATATTTAGCTAGTTCTGCTTTTCAAAATAAATTATTTGGCGAAACTCCATTTGGAAGAACAGCAACTACCAAAACAATGAAAAAAATTAAGCTGAAAGATATTCAAGCTTATTATGATGCATTTTACTCTCCATCAGTTGCCTCATTAGTAGTGGTAGGGGATATTGATGAAGCGAGTATTTTATCAAAATTAGATTTTCTTAAAAATTGGAAAGGTACTGCAGTAAATGTACCAACTCCTACTGATTTTGAATATCCTGCTGAAGTAGAAACACAAATCTATTTAATTGACAAGGAAGGTTCTTCACAATCAAATATATTCTTAGGGCATAAGGCTGATAAGTTTGATGTTGCTGGCGATCACTTTAAATCCAATATTATGAACTACCCATTAGGAGGTGGTGCAAGTGGTAGATTATTCCTAAACTTAAGAGAGGATAAAGGATATACTTATGGAGTATATTCTTTCTTCAGAGCATCTAAATATACAGGAGCATTTACAGTGTTTTCATCTGTAAAAACAGAAGCGACTGATAGTGCTTTAGTAGAGATGTTTAATGAGTTAAATGCTATGACAACTACTGGAGTTACTGCTGATGAGTTAGCTTCTACAAAAAGTTCAATGTTAAACAGTGAGGCTTTGGAGTACGAATCGCCAGGACAGAAGCTAGGATTCTTAAACAAGATGTTAAAGCATAATTTGGATGAGAGTTTTATTGATGCTCAAACAGATGTATTGAACAACATTACTTTGGATGAGATTAATGCTTTAGCAAAAGCTAAAATTCACCCAGATAAAATGACCATTGTAATTGTAGGTAATAAATACTTAATCAAAAAGAAACTACAAAACTTACAATCCAACACTGATGGTATGAAATATAACTTTAAAGTAACTGAAATTAAACTATAGAAATCATGATAAGAAAAGGAATATTAACTCTAGTATTAGCAATAATTACTATTGTAACATTTGCACAAAGTCATAATGTAGTAAATGCATCAATAGCCTTAAGGAATGAGGAATATGCAGATGCTAAAAAATACATTGATGAAGCCTATGCAACTGAAAGCACATCCAATGATGCTAAAATGTGGAACTACCGTTCAAAAATCTATTTACAAATTGCTTTAAAGCAAGGGGAACAAGATGCAGATGCAGTTTTTAAAGCAACAGAAGCACATTTAAAATGTTTACAAACCGATAAAAAGGGTAGGATAGTTGTAAGAAAATGGACTGCAAAAGAGGATGTATTAGCAGGAATGGTACAGTGTGGATATAAATTATTTAACCATGCTATTTCCGAATACAATGCAGGAAACTATAATAGCGCTTTAAAGCATTATGCTGCTATTTTTGATATTATCCCACTAGATGAAGAAGATCAATTAAAAAGAGGAAATATCACGAAAGAAACAATATTGTATAATTCTTTTTTCTCTGCTTATAAGATGAAAGATAATACTAAATCTAAAGAATTATTACAGGAGTTAATTGATATTAACTTTAATGAGCCTTCTATTTTTACTCATATGAGTAATATTTATATTGAAGAAAAAAATACAGATAAAGCATTAGAATATTTAGCTTTGGGTAGAGATATGTTTGAAGAGAACCAAGCACTTATCAATGCTGAAATTAACTTGTATATTCAACTGGGTAGAACTTCAGAATTAATTGGAAAACTTGGTGAAGCAATTGCTTTGGATGATGAAAATGATTTATTGTACTTTAATAGAGGTACAATTTATGATCAAGAAGGGGATATTGCTAATGCTGAAAAAGATTATTTAAAAGCTTTGGATTTGAATCCTACAGCATTTGGAGCAAACTATAACTTAGGTGCGCTTTATTTTAATAGTGGAGTAGAAACTAATAATAAAGCAAACGGAACATCTAACAATACTGTTTATGCTAAACTAAAAAAACAAGCTGATGCAGCTTTTGCTAAAGCATTGCCATATTTGGAAACTGCTCATGAGTTAGATACTGAGGATAAGAATACTTTACTTTCATTAAAGCAATTGTATTACTTGAACAATGATTATGCAAAGTCAGAGGAAATGAAGAAGTTGATTGCAGAATTAAAGAAATAAGTTAAAAGGTAAGTGGGAGGTAATACTCCCATTTATTTAAATAATACAATTTAACATAATATTAATTATAGGACAAAAGGAGTTATTTGTATATATCTAGTAAGTAGATGAATTTAAGAGATATCTATTACTGAATATTCCACTCCACCGTAATTAAACTGAGCTGAGATTGTTGTATTTATTAAGGGCTTAGCAATTGGTGCAGAATTTGAAATACAGAATACTGTTGTATCGTTTAGTATTAGTTTTCCAAAAGGAATTGCAATTAGGAAAGCTCCTTTATCAGTAATTATAAATTGTGAAGCTTTGGAAAGTAAATTATTAATAAACTGCTGAGTTTTTAAAATCTCAGTTTCTAGTTTATGAATTTCAATCTGAGCCATTTCACGGCTCGTTTCAAATTTATCTCCAGCACTGCTTTTGGTGTCCGAGTTCCTGGAATCAACAGTTTGTTGTAAGGTAGTGTTTAAATAAGTTAACTTACCAGATAATTGCTCATTCAGTTCGGCAATTACAGCTGATTTACTTAACATTATTTTTTCCTTAAATTTACTCCTTTATCACCTCTAGAAATTGCTCTTTTGTATTTTCTAGCTCTTTCTTTTCGCCAAAAATCTCTGTCGTTTACTTGCTGATTTTTCTCACTTTTCTCATGGAACCCAGAGTTTTCTCTTTCTACCTTTTTATCATTTCTGAATACATTTTTCCCGTTTGCTCTATGTTCTTCAGTCGTTAATTGTTGGGTGATTTCCACTTCTTCAGGAATCTCTAATTCAGGAATTTCCATGCCCATTAATTCCTCAATTTTATCAGCATAGTATTCCTCTCTTTCCGTATGAAAAAGGATAGACTTTCCTAATTCTTCTGCCCTTCCTGTACGCCCAATCCTGTGCATATAGTTTTCAGGAAAAGTTGGCGTATCAAAGTTGATTACATGGGAAATTTTATCTAAATCCAACCCTCTGGCAATAATGTCGGTAGCAATTAAAATTCTTACTTTTCCTTCATCATATTGGTTAATGGACCTAAACCTATAGTTCTGTGATTTATTAGAGTGAATTACGGCCAAATCAGAAAGGTAAAATTCTGACATTGATTCATATAATCTATCTGCAATTTTTTTGCTTGATACAAATACCAATACTTTTTTCATTTCATCCTTATCTCTAAGGATATTGGTTAATAAATTCTCTTTTGTATAATAATTGGGTACTGCATATTTCGTTTGAGCAATATTATCAAGTGGCGTTCCACTTAAAGCAATCTGTACTTTTTCTGGTTTACTAAAAAAGCTATCAATCATATCTGAAACATCTTCAGTCATGGTTGCTGAAAACATGATATTTTGTTTTTTATTAGGTAAAAGTTCAAAGATATTAGTCAACTGAAAACGGAACCCTAAATCCAGCATTACATCTACCTCATCAATCACTACCTTCTTCACTCCTTTTAATTGTAAAGCACGGCAAAGTGCTAGGTCATACAATCTTCCAGGGGTAGCAACAACAATGTCAGCACCTTCTTGTAGCCATATTTTTTGCGTATTCATGTTTGTTCCTCCATAAACACCAACAATACGACAAGTAATGTATTCTGTTAGTTGATTTAATGTTTCTACTACTTGTGCTACTAATTCCCTAGTAGGTACAAGTATCAGTATTCTTGGATTCTTTTGCTTTGAATAACTTAGCTCTTGCAACAATGGTAAACAGTAGGCAATAGTTTTTCCTGTTCCTGTCTGAGCAATACCAACAAGATCCTTTCCTCCTAGTATTTTGGAATAAGTTTCCTTTTGAATAGGGGTTTGTTGTTCAAACCCTAAATCAGCAATTGCATTTCGTAATTGCTTATTTAGGTTGATTTCGTTAAAATTACTCATAATTATTGTTGTTTTTCATCAAGCTCTAACCACCTCATTTCTTTCTTATCTATAATGTTTATAACCTCTCCTAATCTTTCACTTTGATTCATCATCTCTTCCATTGCAATATTAGGGTTTTGTATTGTTTCTTCAAGCTTCTTTTTTTCTTTTTCCAATTCAGCCAATTCTTTCTCTAAATTATCATATTCAAATTTATCATTAAATGATAATTTATTTTTTGGAGCTTTAACTTTGGAGTTCTCCTTTTCTAGATGTTGAATTTTCTTAAATTCTTTTTCTTCCTGAATTTGTTTTGCCCTGTATTCTGAATATGTACAGTAATGATCCTCAATTTCCCCTTCTCCTTTAAATACAAAAAGATGTTCGGTTAACTTGTCCATAAAGAACCTGTCATGCGATACTAGGATTAAACAGCCTTTATATTGTAGTAAGAATTCTTCTAGTTTTGTTAGCGTAAGTAAGTCCAAATCATTGGTTGGCTCATCTAATATTAGGAAGTTTGGGTTTTTCATGAGTACGGTAAGTAAGTGTAATCTTCTTCTTTCCCCACCGCTTAATCGTTTTACCTCAGTAAACTGCATTTCTGGAGTGAACATAAAGTGTTCCAATAGCTGTGAAGCACTTACCTTTCTTTTATCGGACATAACAATAAATTCGGCTATGTCTTTTAGTACTTGTATAACCCTCCTACTTTCATCTACTGCTAAACCTCCTTGAGTAAAGTAACCATAGTTGATAGTTTCTCCAATATTGATTTTTCCACTATCAGGTATTTCTTTTCCTGTTATGATGTTTAGGAATGTACTTTTTCCTACCCCATTCTTACCAAGTATTCCAATTCGTTCTCCCTTTTTGAAAGTATAATCAAACCCTTCTAAAATTACTAAATCATCATATGATTTTTTGATGTTTTTTAACTCTAGGATTTTACCTCCCATCCTATCCATTTTTACATCAATATTTAGTTCTTGGGTAATTCTTTTTGAGGTAGCTTTTTTCTTTATTTTATTAAAATTATCTATCCTAGCTTTGGATTTTGTGGTACGAGCTTTTGGTGAACGCCTCATCCATTCTAACTCCTTTTTCATGAGTTTTTGAGCCTTACTAATTTCTACATCAAAATTACTTTCCCTTTCTGCTCTTTTTTCTAAAAAATAAGCATAATTCCCTTTATGATGATAAAGATTTCCTCCTTCTAATTCAATAATATGATTGCATACTCGCTCCAAGAAATACCTATCATGCGTAACCATTAAAACAGTAATATTTTGTTGTTGTAAGTATTTTTCCAACCATTCAATCATTGATATATCTAAGTGATTGGTTGGTTCATCTAAAAGTAAAATATCAGCATTTTCTAAAAGTAAGAGTGCTAATGATAATCTCTTTTTTTGTCCTCCAGATAATTTACCTACTTTTTGTTGTAGATTATTAATGTTGAATTTTGAAAGGATTTGTTCACTTTTCCTCTGATAGTCCCAAGCATTTTCTCTCTCCATTTTTGCAGTGAGTTCTTCCACTAATTTCTCAGTTTGTGGGTTTCCTATTTTACTATGGTTATCAACTGCTTTTTCATACTCTTTTACAAGCACACTAATCTTATTGTGCGCACTGTTTATTAATTCATTAATAGTTAAGCTATCATCAAAAATAGCATCTTGTGGTAGGTAAGAAACTTTACACTCATTTCTGAAAATTACTTCTCCTTCATCTGCAGCATCTTGCCCAGCTAGTATTTTTAACATGGAGGATTTACCTGTACCATTATTGGCAATTAATGCTACTTTATCTCCTTTGGATAGACCAAAACTCAGTCCTTCAAAAAGGACTCTCTCCCCAAAATTCTTTCCTAAATTTTCAACTGCTAACAAATTCATAATGTACTATTTTTTCCGGCCAAGTAACCAGTTGTCCAAGCGGCTTGAAAGTTAAACCCTCCTGTTACGCCATCAATGTTTAATAATTCTCCTGCAAAGTAAATTCCTTTATGGCGTTTACTTTCCATTGTTTGCATATTTATCTCTGATAAATCTATCCCGCCACAACTTACAAACTCTTCTTTAAATGTAGTTTTCCCCCTCACCTCAAACTCATCATTTATAAGCATGTTTATCAGACGGTTTTTACTTTTTTTAGCCAATTCATTCCAAATTTGACTTTCAGAAACTTCTAACTTTTTCAACATAAAATGCCATAAGCGTTTTGGAATTTCTAAGGGGTTATGCTTATACATTCCTTTTCTACTTGAAGTTAAGTTTGTGAATTGAGTTCTAAGTTCCTCTTCATTAATTCCTAACCAATTTATTTGCACGCTAAAGTTATAATTTAGCTTTGCTAAATACTGTGCATCCCATGAAGATAGCTTTAGTATTGCCGGGCCACTCATCCCCCAATGGGTAATTAAAAGCGGTCCGTTTTGCTTTAATTTACTCCCCTTTATACTTGTGATAACATTAGGTACGCTTAGCCCCATAAGCTCAGTTATTGGGTTTTTAGGCATATTAAAAGTAAACAATGAAGGTACAGGTTTTACTATTTTGTAACCAAGAGCTGTAAGCCATTCTAATCCACTTTCTTTTGGGCTTCCACCACTAGCAATAATTACTTTATTAAACAAAAGGTTTTCTCCATTAATAGATAAATTTATTTTGTTTTCAGTAGGGTTAATTGCACTTACTTTACTTTTAAAAGAAACACGAATATTTAGGTTTTCAGCTGTATTTAATAAAAGATCAACAATAGTTTGTGAGCTATTTGTTTTAGGAAACATTCTATTATCTGCTTCAGTCTTTAAGGGTACTCCCCTATTTTCAAACCAATTAACTGTATCAGTTGTAAAAAAGTGATTGAATGGTTTTTTGAGTTGTTTTCCTCCTCTTGGATAATTTTTTATAAGCTGAGCAATACTAAAAGTAGCATTGGTAACATTACATCTCCCTCCTCCTGAAACTTTTACTTTAGCAAGTACTTTATCTGTTTTTTCAAAAATAGTAACTGAAGCTTCAGGTTTTGATTCTTTAGCAGTAATAGCAGCCATGAAACCGGCAGCTCCTCCTCCTATTACGGCTATGTTCATTTAATTTTCTTTACTTGCTCAATAAGTGCAACCAGTAATACCAATTGTAATAATATCTGAACAACAAAGTATATGCTTGGCAAATGGATAAGTTCATTGCACACAAAGATTAAATACAGATTGATAAAACCTACTAAATTTAAAGATGCAATTATAAAATATAGATTCTTCCCAATAGTACCTTTAAGTGCATAGGCGAATAAACCTATTAATATATAAGCACTTCCTAAAAACTGCTGAACAACACTTACTGCTTTAGATGACTCTCCTACCATTGTAAATACTGATGATTCTTCTGGAAATAAAAGTAATAAAAACCCTACGCCTAAAAATAGATAAGCATGTAGTTTAAGCATAACATTGGCAAAAGATATTCGTGTTGCGTTTTTATTCAAAATATTTTTAGCTATTTATCTGTAAGAGATTTTACGCATTCTTAAAGATTCTGGAGTAATTTCTAAATACTCATCAGCCTGAATGTATTCCATGCTTTCCTCTAATGAAAAATCAATTTTTGGTGCAATTACAATAGCAGCATCTGATCCAGATTTACGCATATTTGTTAATTGTTTCCCTTTAATAACATTAATATCTAAATCATTATCCCTGCTATTTTCACCAATTACTTGTCCTTTGTAGATGTCAGCTCCAGGAGAGACAAAAAATCTTCCTCTATCCTGTAATTTACCAATTGAAAAGGCAGTTGAAGTTCCTGCTTCCATTGAGATTAAAGAACCTTTCATTCTTTCAGTAATCTCTCCTTTAAATGGTCCGTATTCTCTAAATCTGTGTGTCATAATTGCATTACCAGCAGTTGCAGTAAGAATGTTATTTCTCAATCCAATTAAACCTCTTGAAGGAATGTCAAACTCTAAATGTTGTAAATCACCCTTTGGCTCCATTACTAACATATCTCCTTTTCTTTGAGTAACTAATTCAATTGCTTTACCTGAAAAGTCTGCAGGAACATCAATTACTAATGTTTCCATTGGCTCGCATTTTTTTCCATCAATCTCTTTGTAGATTACTTGTGGTTTACCAACTTGTAATTCAAAACCTTCTCTTCTCATTGTTTCAATCAATACTGATAAATGAAGAATACCTCTACCAAATACATTGAATTTATCTTCAGAAGTTCCATCTTCAATTCTTAAAGCTAAATTCTTCTCAAGCTCTTTGTGTAATCTATCTCTTAAATGACGAGAAGTACAGTACTTTCCTTCTTTACCAAAGAAAGGAGAGTTGTTAATAGTAAATAACATGCTCATTGTAGGTTCGTCAATAGCAATTCTTGGTAATTCTTCAGGGTTTTCAAAATCAGCTAAAGTGTCCCCAATTTCAAAATCTTCTATTCCTACAATAGAACAAATATCACCAGAACGAGCAGTTTTTACTTGTACCTTACCCATTCCCTCAAATACATGTAGTTCTTTGATTCTTACTTTCTTTTTAACGCCATTAGCTTTACAAAGAATATAGTCCTTTCCTTCTGCCAAATCTCCTCTGAAAATACGCCCAATTGCAATACGCCCTACAAACTTAGAATAGTCCAAAGATGTAATTTGCATTTGTGGTGTGCCTTCCTTGTAAGGTGCTTCAGGGATATCTGCAATTACAGCATCTAGTAAAGGTAAGATATTATCAGTTTTATCTTTCCAGTCTAAACTCATCCACCCTTCTTTTGATGAACCAAAAACTGTTACAAAATCTAATTGTTCCTCAGTAGCATCAAGATTAAACATTAAGTCAAAAATAGCATCTTGAACTAAATCAGGAGTACAATTTTCTTTATCTACTTTATTTACAACAACAATAGGTTTTAATCCTAGTTCAATTGCTTTACCTAATACAAATCTTGTTTGTGGCATAGCTCCCTCAAAAGCATCAACTAATAATAATACGCCATCAGCCATTTTAAGTACACGCTCAACTTCTCCACCAAAATCAGCATGCCCAGGTGTATCAATTACATTAATTTTTACATCCTTATAGGTAACGGATACATTTTTTGAAAGGATAGTAATTCCCCTTTCACGCTCCAAATCATTATTATCTAGTAATAACTCTTTTCTTTCTTTTCTTTCGTCAAGAACTTTACATTGGTCAATAATTTTATCGACTAAGGTAGTTTTCCCGTGATCGACATGGGCAATAATTGCTATGTTTCTGATTGATTGCATATTAAAATTTTAGGCGGCAAAATTACTCTTATTTTGCTATAAAATTGAGAATGCAATAACTATTTTGAAAATCAGTAAGAATGTGTTGTTTTTAAGCTTTGTTCTTTAATCAAAATTCTTGGATTAATGCGATAACAATTAATGTTGTTAAAGTTAGTCTGAATAGAAAATAAGTATCTCCTAATCCTATTGATACTGCATGTAAAGTCATAAGGTAAAGAGATGATAAGCTACAGAATAACAGATAGATTAGTGGCATTATTAAATTACCTTTTAACTTAAAACAACTCATGGCAGAAGAGTCCAGAAAGAATTAGCATTATTCCAAAATATTTATTTATAGCAATTAACTCATTATTAAGGTTGTTAGAAATTTTACCTAACATAGTCTCAGTAAAAAATAAAGAATATATTCCTAATGCAATGAAATAGATGGAATGGAAACTAATTAACGCCTTAGTTAAGGTAGTTGCTCTTTGACTCATGCTTTTTTTCTAGTTGTGGTTTTAAAGTTTGCTATTTTCTTTTCTTAAAGAAAGCTCATTAATTAAGGCTACTACTAAAAGAGTTAGAGTAGTAAACCTCCATGTGTAAATACTTAAACTAAGATATAAATTCGCTTTAACAGTTAGCATTAAATAAATTGATAAAACACTTAATAGAATTAGATAAATAACAGGAAAAAGTAATTCTCTTTTTTTCTAACAGATTCAAATATAAAGCACCCTAAAACTAAATCAGAGATGCCAGCATATTTAATAATTGTGTAAGGAAGTTCAGTTTTTGATCCATCAATAAATGAGAGTATTACACCAGGATTAAAGAACAATATAAGTCCTAAAGAGATATAAAAAGTAGCCATTACTTTTAGAAGTATTATGCTAAACTGTATTTTTATATGAGTATTTTCCATTACTATTTCAAAGGTAAGAAATAAAATAAAGAAGCCTGCTGTTTAGCAGGCCTCTTTTCTTTTTATTTTATATCCATGAGTTCAACCTCAAAAATAAGAGTTGCATTTGGTGGTATTACCCCTCCTGCCCCTCTTGCTCCATAAGCTAAATGTGGCGGTATTATAAAAGTTGCTTTTCCTCCTACTTTTAATAGTGCAATTCCTTCATCCCATCCTGGAATAACTCGTCCTTCTCCTAATGGGAAATCAATAGGTGCATTTCTGTCATGTGAAGAGTCAAATTTAGTACCATCTACCAATTTACCTGTGTAGTGTACTGATACTGTTTTTCCAGCTGTAGCTTGCTCTCCCTCTCCTTCTTTAATCATGAAGTAAGCTAATCCGCTCTCAGTAGTTGTAGCTCCTTTAGTTAATGTTTTCATTGCTTCTGCTGATTTAGCTGCTTTTTCAGCATTTGCTTTTTCAATATCTGCTTGTGCAGTTTCGAATACGCTTTTAGCATTAAATGCTTTTGCAGTAGCACCTTCTCTTAAGATAGTTACTGAATTCATTACATCATCTTGTGCAATTGCATTCACGACATCCATACCTTCTATTACATGTCCAAAAACTGAGTGTTTTCCATCTAGCCAAGGAGTTTCTTTATGGGTGATAAAGAATTGAGATCCATTAGTAGTAGGTCCTGAATTTGCCATAGAAAAAACACCTCCTTTATCATGTTTTAATTCTGGGTGGAATTCATCTGCAAATTTGTATCCAGGGTCCCCCATTCCATTTCCATCAGGGCAACCACCTTGTATCATGAAGTCAGCAATTACTCTATGGAATTTCAATCCATCATAGTAAGGTGTTCCTTCCTCTTTTTTATTGTTTTTAATTGTCCCTTCAGCTAAGCCAACAAAGCTAGCTACTGTAAGTGGAGTTTTCTCATGTTCTAGTTTGATTAAGATATCTCCTTTTGTGGTGTTGATTTTTGCGTACATACCGTCTTCTAAGTTTGATTTATTATCGTTATTGTTAAATTGTGTGCTAGCTAAAAGTGCTAGTCCTAAAAGTATTGCTTTCATTGTTTAGTTTGATTTAGTTCAGTTTTATATTCTTTAATTATTTGTTCAGTTTTTGTAATTGTTTCACTTACTGATACTTCTGATATTCCACCTGAAGCATTCATATGCCCTCCTCCTTTAAAATATTTATTTGCTATTTCATTTACCTTAAAATCTCCTTTTGATCGTAATGATAGCTTTACCATTCCATCTTTTTCAGCAATAAATACTGCAAATTTTATCCCTTTTATTCCAAGTGCAAAGTTTACAAAGCCTTCTGTATCTCCTTTTTTGAATTCAAATCGTGTTAATTCTTCAGCAGATAACGAAATTATTGCAGCATTATTCTCTGGATACAATCTTAATTTTTCATTTAAGCAATATCCCAGGAGTTTTATCCTGTTGGCTGAGGAATTATCATAGATTAAATCATGTATTTTAGTGTTTTCTACTCCTGCAGCAATCAGCTTTGCTACTATATGATGTGTTTTTGCAGTAGTTGATGCATATTTAAAACTGCCTGTATCTGTCATGATACCAACATACAGGCATTCTGCTATCTCTTTATTAAGGTAAGAAGTCATTTCCATAGCATCCATTACCTCATATACCATTTGTGCTGTTGAGCAGGCAGTGGTATCTGAAAAGATAAGTTCAGCAATTTCTCTATCAGGATCTTGATGATGATCAATCATAACCTTGGTAGCCTTGCTCTTCTTTACTGCATCAGCAAAAGTGGCAATTCTACTTAAATGACTAAAATCTAAAAGAAAAATTAAATCAGCATTAGCAGTGATTGCATCCGCCTCCTCTTCATTCCCCTCATAAATAATAACATCCTCATTTCCAGGAAGCCAGTGTAGGAAATCAGCATACTCATTAGGAGTAATAACCTTAACGCTATGCCCTATTTGTTGTAGCAAATTACACAAACCTAAGGATGACCCCATAGCATCACCATCAGGACCTCTATGGGTTGTGATTACTATATTCTTAGGGCTACTAAGTAGGTTTTTTAACGCTTGAGCAGTTTCTTTCATAAGCACGCAAAAATAGTAAAAGAAATAAGAGTAGGTTTTGATTAAAATTCTAATTTTGCAGCCCTTAATAAATAAAACTAAGAAAAGATGTCAAACATTACATTTACAATGATTAAGCCAGAAGCTGTTGCAGCTGGAAATACTGGTGCAATCTTAAACAAAATTGAAGGAGCAGGATTTAGAATTTTGGCTATGAAGAAAGTTCACTTATCTAAAGAAAGAGCTGGTGAGTTTTATGCTGTACATAGCGAGCGCCCTTTTTATGGTGAGTTGGTTGATTACATGTGTGAATCACCAATTATTGCTGCCATTTTAGAAAAAGATAATGCAGTTGCAGATTTTAGAACCTTAATTGGTGCTACTAATCCTGCTGATGCTGCAGAAGGAACCATTAGAGCAGAATTTGCAGAGAGCTTAGCTAAGAATGCTGTGCACGGTTCTGATTCTGATGAGAATGCAAATATTGAAGCTGATTTTCATTTCTCAGTAGAGGAAAGATTTTAGTAGATAGTTTGTGTTAATACTGAACAAAAGCCACCTTAACGGGTGGCTTTTGTTGTTTATGTCTATATCTAGAAAATCCGATACTTGATACACGCGCGTGAAGCATTAAAACTCGCGATTGATGGCTTTATTCTTGTGCGTGAAGCAATAAAACACGCAATTGATGACTATATTCTTGCGATCACTAAAAAGAAACTCGTGCCTGAAGCAACGAAACTCATTAATATAGCAAACACTTTTGGGTGTGGCTATCCTAACTCAATAAAAAGGAATAGATTGCCTTATTCTGTTAGCAAATACATGAATATTATAATTTACACATTAAGCAAGTTTTCTAACAACAACTTGTCTTAGCGAACCTTTGAGTGTGGTTATTAATTGCTAAAAGGTAAAGTCTTAAACCTTATGAATTACATAAGTAACTACTCCCCATACCTTAAAGTCCATTTCTTTAGTGATTTCAATAGGAGTAAAGTTTTCGTTTTCAGGCATTAGGTAGAGTTTATTGTCAGAAACATTTACACGCTTTACAGTAAATTCACTATCAATAACCGCTAGTACTATACTTCTGTTTTCAGGTTCAATGGCTCTGTCCACCAACATAACATCTCCACTTTGTATGCCAGCATCTTTCATGCTTTCTCCTATTGCTTTTATACAAAATGTATGGCTAGGGTTACGCACCAAATGATCATGCAAATTCAGGTCCAAATCCATAGCATCATCAGCTGTTGAAGGAAATCCAGCAGGTACACTACCTTCAAATAGATTTATATACTCAAGGTTTTCAGCATCTAGTGAGTAAAATGCAAGTTCATCAGTAGTTTTTATAGGTTTCAATTTCATTTTATTTCAAGATAATATCCTTAAGGAATGGTTTTCCTAGTCGTTTGTTTATTTGTTGTAGGAGTTCTGTTTTTTTATAACTCAACTCATTGCGCATAGGTGCCGATTTTAGCTTAACATATAATGTTCCTTTATATATTTTTCGGTCAATTATGAATTTCATTAGTGCATCACCCATTAAGTCATCCCATATTGCAATAGCATCTAGTTCGTCAAGCTTTCCTGCTAATTTTGGGTTTTTCATTAGCTTACGGATGATATCCCCAACATTATGTGTTTTTTTACCTCTCATTATATAGTAGCGCCATTTTCAATATTAAAAATACTATAAGGGATGTTGGCCTTACTTAATATCTCCTCACTCCTTTCAGCATGCGTATCTGTAATGAATACTTGCCCAAATACCCCTTTGTTTACAAAGCTAATTAATTTTAGTACTCTATTATCATCTAACTTATCAAATATATCATCCAGCAATAGTATAGGTTTAAAGCCAATTTGATGCTTTATAAATTCAAACTGAGCTAGCTTAAGAGAAATTAAGAATGATTTTTGCTGTCCTTGTGAGCCAATCTTTTTTATTGGGTGCTCGTTCATTTCAAAGATAATATCATCCTTGTGTGTTCCTGTTTGTGTGTAATTACTTGCCCTATCCTTTATTAAGGATTGTTTTAGTAGTTCTGAATAATCCCCATCATTTAATTGGGATTTATAAGCAAGGTTCACTGTCTCTTTACTTTCTGATATTTCAGCATAATATTTATTAAAAACAGGAGTCAGTTCTTTTAAAAACTCTGTTCTTTCTCTATGGATTACGCTTCCTAGTTCTATCAGCTGATTGTCATATATTTCAAGTGTAATCTCATCAAAATAACATCTTTCAGCAAATTGTTTCAGCAAAGCATTTCTTTGCTTTAGTGCTTTGTTGTAATTAATGAGTGTTTTCAGATAGCTTTGCTTGTATTGTGCTATGCTACTATCTAGGTATTTACGCCTTACCTCACTTCCTTCCAGTATTAAATTTGTATCGGTAGGTGATATTATTATACATGGAAACTGCCCAATATGTTCTGAAAAACGCTTGTATTTCTTCTGATTCTTTTTCAATACTTTCCCCTCTCCTTCCTTTAGGTTGCATTGTATTTCATCTTCAGAATCTTGTTTCTCAAAATTCCCTTTTAACATAAAATAGTCAGCATTAAACTGAATATTTTGTGCATCAATATGATTAAAATAGCTTTTTGTTTGTGACAAATAATGAATAGCATCCAATATATTAGTTTTCCCTGCACCATTGTTTCCTACAAAGCAATTCACTTGTTTGGTAAATGAAAAACTACTTTGGCTATGGTTTTTAAACTGATTTAATTGTAGGTTTTTTAAATGCAATGGTTTTAGATTGGTTTTAGTATTTCAGTTATCACAAAAAACTTATATTTGCGGTCCAAAAATAAGATTAAATGGCTAAAAAAGGAAACAAAACAGAAGATCAATTTGCACAAATTGAAGAAACACTTACAAGAACAGAACAATACATTGAAGATAATCAGAAAAATCTGATTACAGCATTAGGTGCAATTGTAGCTGTTATTGCATTATTTATAGGATATCAAAACCTTTATATTGCTCCTATGGAGAAAGAAGCACAAGCAGATATGTTCATGGCAGAGCTTTATTTTCAAAAAGATTCGTTCAATTTAGCATTGAATGGTGACGGACAATACTTAGGATTTATTGATATTGCTGATGAATACAGCTCAACTAAAGCAGGTGCTTTAGCAAACTACTATGCAGGATTATCTTACCTAAATACAGGTGATTTTGAAAATGCTATTGAGTATTTAGGTGATTTTTCATCTCATGATATAGTGCTTTCATCATTAGCTTTAGGATGTATTGGTGATGCTTACATGGAACTTGCTGATACTGACAATGCTCTTTCGTACTATGAAGATGCTGCTAATAATAATGATAACGAATTTACTACTCCAAGATATATGTTAAAGCAAGCCATGATACATGAAGCAAATGGTGATGTTGCTGATGCTTTAGCTTTATACAAAGGAATTGAAGCTGATTATAAAACTTCTCGTGAAGGAAATGGAATTGAAAAGTACATTGCCCGAGCTGAAAACTCATTGTAATGGCAACAAAAAATACTAACCTCTCCCATTTTAACAAGGAAGATGTTCCCAATGCCAAAGGTTTATCCTTTGGTATTGTTGTTTCTGAGTGGAACGAAAACATTACTGAAGGCTTATATAAAGGTGCCTATGATGCTTTAATTGAGTGTGGTGCTAATGCTAGTGATATATCACGCTTGGATGTACCAGGAAGTTATGAGCTTGTGTTTGGGGCTAAAATTGCTGCAAAGCAGAATCCTGATGCAATAATTTGCTTAGGTTCTGTTATACAAGGCGAAACAAAACATTTTGATTTTGTTTGTAATGCAGTATCCATGGGAATTAAGGATTTAAATATTAGTTTGGATATTCCTGTTATCTTTGGGGTATTGACTGACAACACTATGCAACAAGCCGTAAATCGTTCAGGTGGTAAGTATGGAAACAAAGGAATTGAAGCTGCCATTACTGCTATAAAAATGGCTGTTTTAAATAAGTAAATTTTTTTTTGCTTTTTGTTTTTAAAAAGAGAAAAAGGTTTAAGTTTGCAGCCCAATTTAAAAATGGTCGAGTAGCTCAGCTGGATAGAGCATCTGCCTTCTAAGCAGACGGTCACAGGTTCGAATCCTGTCTCGATCACTTAACAAGAAAAACCTCATCAACTAGATGAGGTTTTTCTTGTTTTATAGCTTTTGTTGTCTGAGTTTTTGCGGAGAGAGATTTTTCGATTGTTCCAATCTCAATAATTAATATTTCGAACACGGGTTCTCAATTAAATACTGTAAAATAAAAAACCACCCTAACAGGATGGTTTTTTATTTTGCGGAGAGAGAGGGATTCGAACCCCCGGTACATTGCTGTACAATGGTTTTCAAGACCACCGCATTCGACCACTCTGCCATCTCTCCAATTGCGGACTGCAAAAATAGAAATATTTTCAAATCGCGCACCTTTTTGTACTCTTATTTTAAGAATAATTTTACTTGCTTATAATGTCCTTAATAAACAATGATTTAGATTTTCATAAGTAGTTATTTTTTCCTATTATTAGTTATATATTTGCACACATGATTGCAAAGATTTTCTATTACATCTTAATTTTACCTGTCTCTTTATTGCCATACCCACTACTTTATCTACTTTCTGATTTTGTATATTTTGTGATGTATCGTATGGTTGGCTATAGAAAAGAAGTAGTTTTTACTAATCTGAAAAATTCCTTTCCCAATAAAAGTGAGCAAGAATTGAAAAAGATCATGAGTGATTTTTACCACCACCTTTGTGATATTATCATGGAAAGTATAAAAGGATTTACCATATCAGAAAATCAACTAAGAAAACGCCTAATCATTAAAAACCCTGAATTCAGCAATTATTTTGCTGACAAAGGACAAAGCATCATTTTTGTGGGTGGGCATTATAATAATTGGGAAATATGTGCACAAGCGTTTGCAATGTATTCTAATCACAAATGTATTGGAATTTACAAGCCGCTTAGTAATACTTTTATCAATGATAAGATATATACTTCTCGCTCCAGATATGGTATGAATTTAGTTTCTATGAAACAAACTAAAAAATCATTTGAAGAAGGCAGTGAGACTAAAGCAATTGTATTTGGTTCTGATCAAAATCCTGCTAACCCAAAAAGAGCCCATTGGGTACAATTCCTAAACCAAGATACAGGTGTACTTTTTGGAGTAGAAAAGTATGCTAAAGAATATGATTGGCCAGTAGTGTTTGTGAGTATCAGTAAGGTAAAAAGAGGATACTATGAGGTAGAGTACTCTTTAGTAACTGATAAACCAAAAGAAGAGCCACACGGAAAAATAACAGAAGATTTTACAGAAAGATTAGAACAAGATATAATAAACCAACCACAATACTGGTTATGGTCGCATAAAAGATGGAAACACAAAAGATAAAAACAGCAGTTGTAGTCCTTAATTGGAACGGGAAAGTATGGTTGGAAAAATTCCTATCTACCTTGGTGAATCATAGCCAAGAAGCTACTGTTTTTGTTGCTGACAATGCCTCAACTGATGATTCAGTTTACTATGTAAAAAGCAACTTTCCTACTGTTAAAATAATTGTAAACGCCAATAATGGTGGCTATGCTAAAGGGTATAATGATGCTTTAAAGCAGATTGATGCTGAATATTTTGTACTGATAAATTCTGATATTGAAGTAACTGCTGATTGGCTTTCTCCTATTATTAACTTAATGGATAATGATAAACAAATTGCTGCCTGCCAACCTAAGATGCTAGATTATAACAATAAAGCTAAGTTTGAATATGCAGGAGCTAGTGGTGGTTTTATTGATAACTTAGGTTACCCATTTTGTAGAGGAAGAATTTTTGATGATTTAGAGCAAGATAATGGGCAGTACAATGATGCTATAGAAGTATTTTGGGCAACAGGAGCTTGCCTTTTTGTAAGAGCAGTACACTATAATGAAGTTGGTGGTTTGGATGAAGATTTCTTTGCTCACCAAGAAGAAATTGATTTGTGTTGGCGATTGAAGAATAAGGGCTACAAAATCATGGTACAACCAAAGTCGGTTGTTTATCATGTAGGTGGTGGCACATTGAATGTTGGCTCTCCTTTTAAAACACACCTTAATTTTAGAAATAACTTATTTATGTTGTTTAAGAATTTGCCAGCCTCTTTCCTATTTGTAATTATTCCTGCTCGCTTAGTTTTGGATGGTGTAGCAGCACTTACTTTCTTGAATAAAGAAAAGGGCTTACAGCATGTATTGGCGATTGCAAAAGCACATTCTGCATTCTATTTTGAAATACCAAAACTGATGGTAAAACGCCATAAGATAAAACAGAAAAATATATTAACAGGGAGAGTGAATTATAGTATTCTTTTAAAGAATAAGATTGAAAGAATTAAGAGGTTTTCTCACTTATAAAACTGATAACCCAGCCTTATAGGAGTCCAACCCCAACCCACTAATAACAGCTTTACAATTAGGTGATAATAAAGATTTTTTTCTAAAGTCCTCCCTAGCGTAAATATTGGAAATATGCACTTCAATTACTGGGGTTTCAATCGCTTTTACACAATCTGTTAAGGCAACTGAGGTATGCGTATAGCCACCAGCATTCAGCAGGATATAATCGAAAGTAAAGCCTACTTCCTGCAATTTATTAATCAACTCACCCTCTATATTACTTTGAAAGTATTTAAGGTTTAAATCCGTAAATTCAACTTGTAAATCCTTCAAAAAATCATCAAAAGTAATATTGCCATAAATAGCCTCTTCTCTTTTGCCTAATAAGTTTAAATTTGGTCCGTTAATAATCATTACATTCATAAGAGCAAATCTACATAAATGAGTTGGGAAACATCTATAAAAGGCTTTAAATCTTACTTGCAAATTGAACGATCGCTTTCTGATAATTCAGTACTAGCTTATATTCGTGATGTAAAAAAGTTTGCCAATTATGCCATTCCTTTGGAGCTTTCAGAACTCAATATTGCTAGAGAAAACATAAGTAATTTCTTGGCAGAGATTCAAAAGGAAAATATTTCACCTCGTTCGCAAGCACGAATAATTTCAGGAATAAAAGCATTTTACAAATACCTTATTATTGAGGATTACTTGAAAGTAAATCCTACAGAATTAATTGAAAGTCCGAAAATTGGACTTAAACTTCCTGATACTTTATCATTAATTGAAATTGATAAACTTATTGCTGCAGTGGATTTAAGTACTAAACAAGGCGAGCGTAACCGAGCAATAATTGAAACGCTTTACAGTTGCGGACTTAGGGTAAGTGAGCTTACTAGCTTGCAGCTTTCCAATATTCATTTTAAGGAAGGGTATTTAAAAGTAATTGGTAAAGGGGATAAAGAGCGCCTTGCTCCCATTGGTGGTAGAGCTATAAAGTATTTAACGCTTTACATCAATGAGGTTAGGAATCATCAAACAATAAAAAAAGGACATGAGGATTTTGTATTCCTAAACAACAGAGGAGCAAAACTGACTCGAGTAATGATATTTCTAATCATCCAAAAACTAACAGAAGAAATAGGATTGAAAAAGAAAATTAGCCCGCATACCTTTAGGCATAGCTTTGCCACTCACCTTATTGAAGGTGGAGCTGATTTGCGTGCTGTACAGGAAATGTTAGGGCATGAAAGCATTACTACAACCGAAATTTACACTCATTTGGATAAAGAGTATTTAAGGAGTAATATCATACAATTTCACCCAAGGAGCTAATGCAATTAAGGCACAATATATTAAAAATGTATTTGCTAAAAGCAGTGCTTTGGTTCATGGTTGCTATGCCTATTATTGTTCTCTTTTTTCAGGAACATGGCTTAAGTTTAACTGAGGTTATGTTATTGCAGGGCATCTACTCTTTATCAGTAGCTTTATTTGAAATCCCATCAGGATATATAGCTGATATTTTTGGCAGAAAACAAACGATAGTATTAAGTACAATTTTTTCCTTCATTGGTTATTTAGTATTTTCCTTTTATGGTGGTTTTTATGCCTTTGCTATTGCACAAATACTAGTGGGTATTGGAGGTAGTTTAATGTCAGGTAGTGATAGTGCACTTATTTACGATACATTGTTAGAAACAGAAAGCAAATCTAGTTATACTAAAATTGAAGGAAGGAACTATGCAATTGGTAATTTCTCTGAAGCTTTGGCAGGTGTATTAGGTGGTTTCTTGGCAGTAAGTTCTATTTATTTACCTATTTATGTGCAAACCACTATCCTATTTTTTAGTATTCCTATTGCACTTACATTATTAGAACCTACTATGCATGAAGAAAATAAGTTGGATCGTTCCTTTAAGGCTATAATGGGAGTGGTTAAATTTTCTCTAGTGGATAACACAAGGTTAAGATGGCTCATTATTTATTCTTCCGCTATGGGAGTGGCTACTTTGTCCATGGCTTGGTTTGCTCAACCTTTCTTTAAAGAGGTAGGTGTGCCCTTGGCTTACTTTGGAATTCTTTGGGCAGGACTTAATTTTTCTGCAGGACTTACTTCCTTTAATGCTCATCAGTTTGATAAAAAAGAAAATAATTATAAGATGCTGATATATTTATCATTATCAATGTTTATCTCATTTATATTGTTAGGGTTTAATAATTCAATATATGGTTTGTTTTTTATTTTTATTATCTATTTGCTAAGGGGAATTGTAACGCCAATTTTACGAAATGCAATTAATGTAAATACTACATCTAATAAGAGAGCTACCGTACTTTCTATTAGAAGTTTTATCATTAGAATTTCATTTGCAATATGCGCTCCAATACTAGGTTATATAGCTGAAAACTATGCTTTATCAACTTCATTCTATGTATTAGCTATTGTTGTTGGCTCATTTTCACTCTTAGCATCACTTAGGCTTTCATCTTTGGATTAATATTCTATTTTTGCAGCATGAACAGACTTAAAGAAAAATGGGGAATAACCTCTAACTTTCAAATCATTATTATTTTACTTGTTTTCTCTATTACTGGTTCTATTGCTGTAATTGTTGCGAAACCAGTGCTTAACCTGGTTGGTCTGGATAAAGAAGTATTATCACCTTGGGTGTTTTGGCCTATTCGTATTTTTATCATCTTCCCTATTTACCAAGTGCTTATTATTATCATTGGTGCATTGTTTGGACAATTCAAATTCTTTTGGGCATTTGAAAAAAAGATGTTATCTCGCTTAGGATTTAAATACTTTAAGGAGGACTAATTCATTCCTTTTCTTAATTTTGGCAACCTTAAAACGAAAAGATGAAATTAATCATATCCTTAGCAACACGACTTATCCCTAGGCACTACCTACAACATGTAAGTCATTTCTTCTTGCAAATCTTCTCATTATTCATGAGGGGAAACAAATTTGAAGATCCAATAAACGGAATAACATACCGTAAACTACTACCTTATGGTAGATTAATCTCTCGTGAAAATGCAATTGCTCCTGATAGTATGAGTTTGGAAAGGCACAGATTGATGTGGCTATTCATGAAAGAGAAAACAAATTTTTTTACTGCCGATTTAAAATTCCTACACATTGCTCCTGAATACTGTTTTATTAAACTGTTTAAAGGAATGAAAAACTTGGATTATACTACTGGTGATCTAATATCCCCTTGGGCAGATGTAAAAATGGATGTACATGATATTCCTATGGATGACAACTCTTTTGATGTTGTAATCTGTAATCATGTATTAGAACATGTTGATGATGCTCATAAAGTAATGACGGAATTTTATCGAGTAATGAAGCCTGGTGGCTGGGGAATTTTTCAAGTACCTATTGATACAAACAACCCAAATACGGAAGAGGATAAAAGCGTAACCGACCCAAAAGAAAGAGAACGCCTCTACTGGCAAGATGACCACTTAAGGTTATTCGGGCTAGACTATGGTAAAAAGCTAGCAGCAGCAGGCTTTAAAGTTACGGAGAGCGACTTTATAAATGAATTAAGTCCTGAGTTAGTGGAACGCTATGCTCTACCAAAAGATGAAATTGTTTATTTCTGTCAGAAACTATAAATATACCTAGTGTTGAGTTAAAAAAAATACTTGACAGACAACATCCTAAGGATTATGTTGTGGCTTTCCTCAATAAAAATAATGATAACTTTAAACAGGCAATTTCACTAATACAAACTAGTGAACAACCTTATGCTTGGCGAGCAGCTTGGATACTTTGCCATGCTACTAAAAGACAAGACAAATGCATTCTTCCCAATTTATTGGATATCATAAAAGCGATTCCAAATAAAAAAGACGGACACCAAAGAGAACTACTAAAAGTGGTAATGAAAATGGAGCCTTTGAATGAAGAAGCTGAAGGGTACTTTTTTGATGTATGCACTAATCTTTGGGAAGATGTAAATAAGCAACCTGCAGTACGCTATTATTCGGGTTGCTACATTCTTACTATGGCTACAAAATACCCTGAGATAAAAAACAAACTAGAAGTACTATTCGGAGATTATTACACGCAAAGCCTCTCCCCTGCTATAAAACGAATATTTGAAAGAAAATTAGCTAAACTTAATAGCTGATATAAATCACTTTTTTGGTTTCAAAGAATTCTTCCTTAAAGGTATCTGATATTTCATGAGAAGTATGTGATATCCCTCTTAATTCTTCTGATAAATCACCCCCTTTTAAGTAGAGTACCCCATTCTTTAAACTATTGTTGTGCTTTTTATTGAACTTACCTTTTACCCATTTTTTAAAGTCCTTCATATTGGTTACGGCACGGCTCACTACAAAATCAAAAGTTTCTTTTATGTTTTCTGCTCTTTCGTGCATAGTACGCACATTTTTAAGTCCTATTTCAGTACTTACTTCATTTACTACTTTTATCTTTTTACCAATACTATCTACTAGTAAAAATTCAACTTCAGGAAACAGTATTGCCAAAGGAATACCTGGGAAACCTCCTCCTGTACCAATGTCCAATATTTTTGTTCCTTTTTCAAACTGAATAACCTTTGCAATTGCTAAGGAGTGTAAAATGTGGTTTGTATAAAGGGAATCCATATTCTTTCTGGAAATCACATTTATCTGTGCATTCCAATGTTCGTAAAGCTCTTGTAAATCAGTAAATTGCTGAATTTGTTTTTCCGTTAAATCAGGAAAGTACTTATGTATAATTTGCATTTAGTAGGCGTCCTTTATTCCAGACATAATTTTAAATAATTGCTCACGGCTTCTGTGTAATTGTGCCTTTACAGTTCCTAAAGGAACATCTAGCGTCTTAGCAATTTCTTCATAGCTCAATTCCTTAAAATACCTAAGCTTTACCAAGTCACGATATTTAGGTTTTAACTGATCAACAATCTGTCGTAAAATAGCAATCCTTTGTTTTTTTTCCATCATCATTTCAGGATTCAAATCTTTTGAAATTAAATCAAAAGTATTGCGCTTTCCATCTTCATCTATCATCATTTTATCAATAGAGATAGTTGGTAATTTATTCTTTCGTAAATAATCAATACAATGATTGCGGGCTACTGTATTTAACCAAGTGCTAAAAGCATAACTTGGCGTGTATAAATGTAGTTTTTTAAAGGCTTTACCTAAGGATTCAATTGTTAAATCTTTTGCTAACTCTTGGTCGCCAACCTTTTCATAAAGCATAAAATAAATAGGATCACGGTACAACTTCATTAGCTCATTATAAGCAGCTGGGTCACCATTTTCTAAAGCTCTATTGATTAGCTTTAAATCTCTTTTTCCCTTCTCTGTCAAATTGCTTGTCATCTGCTCCATTTTTTAGGTTTATTAACAAGATTCAATAATACAAAAATTCCTTGTACTAAAAGGTACATAACTTCATATATGGGGTGAAACCAGTATAAATCAATAGTATTTAATTGTCTCATAGGCTTATAGTTAACCATGTAAGATGTTATTAGTTTGACTCCTAGTAATGTAATAATTAAAATAATAGGAGCTTTTAATATTGATAGCCAAATAAAAGCAGCCCAAAAGAAAAATTGAGCATAAGGATATACAGATAATAATACTTTAAATTTTGTTTTATATAAAGGTGCTGTTGTAATATGTCTTCTTTTCTGGTAGCTCCAGTTCTTCCAACTTTCAATTACTGATGATGTTGTGTGAGTATTAGTATTTATTTCTACTGAAACATTATCTTTTTTTGCTACCTCTTGTATGAACAAATCATCATCCCCTGAAGGTATATGCAAGTGTTTGGCAAACCCTTTATTATCAAAGAACAATGATTTTTTGTAGGCCATATTACGCCCTACTCCCATATAAGTAAATCCTGCAAGCGCATAGGATAAATACTGCTGTGCAACATTAAAAGTATCAAAACGGATTATTTTGTTGAGTAGCCCTTTTCTTTTTTGATAACCACCAAAACCTAAAATTATTTCTGAATCATTAAAATTACTACTCATCTGTTTTGCCCAACCATTAGAATTGGGTAAACAATCAGCATCCGTTAATAAAAGGTGTTCGTGCTTAGCGGTTTTAATTCCTAAAGTTAGGGCAAACTTCTTTCCTGGCCAATGCTTAATGTGCTCGTCAATAGTAACCACTACCAAATTAGGGTAATTTTGTTCAAAGTTTTTTAAAACAACTCCTGTACCATCTTGCGACTGGTCATTAACCACCACAACTTCAAATTCAGGATAGTCCTGCTCCAATACTTTCGGTAGGTAGTTTTTTAAATTATCTGCTTCATTTTTGGCACAGACAATTATAGAAATAGGTTTGCTAAACGCTATTGTTTTGCTTTTGAAAAAAGTAAGTTTACTAAAAAAATAAATGCTATACCCAACAAGAATAGTCAGATTAGCAATGGCAACTGCTATCAGTAAATTATTAATCATTAATTATTGAGCCAAATAATTTAGGATATTTTTTTCTACTCTATTAATTACACCACTTACATCTTCTTTTACGAATTTATCTCCAGTAATGTATTCAAAAAGCTCAATATATCTTTCTGATACTGATATACAGTATTCTTCACTCATTTCAGGAATAGACTGCCCTTCCTTTCCTTGGAATCCGTTTTCAATTAACCATTGGCGCACAAACTCTTTTGACAATTGTTTTTGCTCTGTTCCGTTTGCAATACTTTCGTCATAACCTTTAATGTAAAAATAACGAGATGAATCAGGAGTATGGATTTCATCAATTAATGTAATAACTCCATTTTTATCTGTTCCAAATTCATATTTTGTATCTACTAAAATTAAGCCTTTATCAGCAGCAATCTCTGTTCCTCTTTGGAAAAGTGCTCTTGTATATTCTTCTAGTTTTATGTAATCAGCTTCAGCAACTAAACCTTGAGCTAAAATTTCTTCTCTACTAATATCTTCATCATGCCCTACCTCAGCTTTAGTTGTTGGCGTAATTAATGGTGTTTCAAATTTTTGGTTTTCAACCATACCATCAGGCATTGGCACACCACAAAGTATTCTCTTTCCAGCTTTGTATTCTCTCCAAGCATGTCCTGTTAAGTAACCTCTAATTACCATTTCTACCATAAATGGCTCGCACATCTTACCTATAGTTACACTTGGGTCAGGTGTCGCTTCCATCCAGTTTGGAACAATATCAGCAGTTGCTGTTAAAAATTTAGCTGCAATTTGGCTTAATACTTGTCCTTTGTAAGGGATACCCTCAGGTAATACATGGTCAAAAGCTGATATTCTGTCAGAAGCCACCATTACTAGTGTTTCATTATTTACAGTATATACATCTCTTACTTTTCCTTTGTAGAATTTTGTTTGTCTTGGTAATTGGAAGTTTGTTCCTTTAATTGTATTAATCATTGTTTTCGTTTTTATATGCGTTAATTATATCTTTTACTAGTTTATGTCTAATTACATCTTTACCATCAAGGGTTATGAAGCTAATATCTTTGATGTTTTTTAATGTGTTTTTTGCGTGTATTAATCCTGATTTTTGATTTCTTGGCAGGTCAATTTGACTTTCATCTCCTGTAATAATGAACTTAGCTGATTTCCCCATTCTTGTTAAGAACATTTTCATTTGTTGTTCTGTGGTGTTTTGCCCTTCATCAAGTATTACAAAGGCTTTATCTAAAGTTCTCCCTCTCATAAATGCTAAAGGTGCAATTTGTATTGTACCATTTTCTATATATTCATTTAATTTTTCAATATGAATCATATCAAATAAAGCATCATATATTGGCTGCATATAAGGGTCTAGTTTTTCTTTTAAATCTCCTGGTAAAAATCCTAAATTCTCACCTGCTTCTACTGCAGGGCGAGTTAATATTATTCTTTTTATCCCTCTATCCTTTAATGCTTTTACTGCAATAGCTACTGCTGTATATGTTTTTCCTGTACCTGCAGGACCTATTGCAAATAACATATCATTTTTTTCAATTTCAGCAACCATCTTTCTTTGATTAGCTGTTCTTGCTTTTATTACCTTACCATTTTGCCCATGTAAAATAACATCATCTTTTGTTTTAAGTATCTCATTTTCATCTCCTTCAACTAATCGTTCAATTTGACTAAGTGTAAGTGAATTATACTGATTGATATGCTTAATAAAGGCTGTTAGTTTTTGTTCAAAATACTTAATCTGGTCAGTGCTTCCTAAGATTTTTAACTTCTCTCCTCTAGATACAATTTTGATTTGAGGAAACAAAACTCTTATTTTATCAAGCTTATGATTATTAGTGCCAAAAAGTTTTACTAACTCAATGTTACTAAGTGTTATTAATTTCTCACTCATTAATTATACTGTTCATCAATTTCTTTTAATTTTGGAGCCACAAAATAACAATATTTTAACTACTTCAACAATAGCTTTTCATAATAAATGTCAATAATTACACTTACTTCTGATTTAGGAACAAAGGACAGTTACCTTGCATCAGTAAAAGGAAGTATTTACAGTCAGCTTGAAACAGCTAAAATTGTTGATATCACCAATGATATAGCTCCTTTTAATATTCAGCAAGCAGCCTATGTGTTGCGTAATTGCTTTAAGGATTTTCCTCATGGAACAATTCATATTATAAGTGTTGATGATGAATTAAGTATTAAAAATGAGCATTTGGCAGTAAAAGCAAATGGGCATTATTTTATTGGTGCTGACAATGGTCTTTTTTCTTTATTGCTAAATGAGGTAAAAGCAGAAAAAATTGTAAGGCTGAATATTTCCCAAACAACTAATTGCATGACATTTGCAACTAAAAATATATTTGTTCCAGCTGCTTGTCATCTAGCAAGAGGTGGAACAATGGAAATTATTGGTACTGAAGTGACTGATTTTGAGATAAAAAGAACTGAGCTAAAAGCTGTCATAGAAAAAGACATGATTAGAGGTGCAGTAATTTATGTTGATAGTTATGGGAATGCAACTACTAATATCAGTAAAGAAGTTTTTGAAGCAGTACAAAGAGGTAGGAGTTTTTCAATTCTTTTTGGGCGTGAGGATGAACAAATTACAAATATCTCAAGTAAATATAAAGAAGTCCCACAATCAGAAAAACTAGCTATTTTTGGAGAAAATAACTTATTGCAAATTGCAATTAATCAAGGTAAAGCTAATAAGCTATTAGGATTAAAATTACATGAAATCATTAGAATAGAATTTAGATGATTGCACTCTTAAAAAAAGAAATAAGTGTTTTTTTTAGCACCCTTATTGGCTACCTTATTATAGGTGTTTTTCTATTGATAAATAGTATCTTGCTTTGGTCTGATTTTAGTAAAATGAATATCTTAGAATATGGTTATGCTGATATGGATATCTTTTTTTCAATAGCCCCTCTCCTTTTTTTATTATTTATCCCAGCTATTAGTATGCGTATTTTTACTGAGGAATATACGAGTGGAACAATGGAAACATTAATTACTAAACCTATTACCGCTTTTAATATTGTGTTAGGTAAGTTTTTAGCTATTTTTACTTTAGTATTATTTGCTATTATTCCAACCTTAATTTATGTTGTGAATATTTATTATTTAGGAGAAATTATTGGTAATCTTGATCTGGCAGGAATTATAGGTTCTTATATTGGTCTGATTTTTCTGTGTTCTTTATTTTCTTCTGTTAGTGTTTACGCTTCATCTATTGTTGGAAATCAAATTATATCCTTTTTGTTAGCCATTCTTTTGAATACCTTATTCTATTTTGGGTTTGATCTATTAAGTGAAATTTCTCTTCTGCAAAATATTGATTTAATAATTCAACAAATTGGAGTTTCCTTTCATTATGATAGTATGAGTAAAGGCTTAATTAAGTTTTCTGATGTTGTCTATTTTACTTCTTTTACTTTTTTATTTATTAAGCTTACTGAACTGGTAATTATTGATAAAAAAGCTTAGTGAATACAAATAAGTACATAACATCTATTTTATTTATTACGCTAGTATTTCTAGTAAATATATTGTGTAGTTTTATCAATTGGGATATTGATTTAACGGCAGATAAAAAGCATTCTTTTGCTAAGGAAACAACTGAGATAATTAATAGTTTGGAGGACAATCTATTTATTAAAGTTTACTTGGAAGGTGATTTTCCTGCTGATTTTAAAAAGCTACAAAAAGCAACAGAGGAATTGCTAAAGCGTTTTAAATCAATTTCAAGTGATAATATTGATTTTGAGTTCATCAACCCTAATATTCCTATTGCTGATGATGATAAATTAGCTTTATTTAAACAATTGGTAAAACTTAAGCTTACCCCTACTGATTTAGAAATAAGAAAAGAAGGAAAACAAGTAAATCAAGTTATTTTTCCAGGGGCACTCATTTATTACAAGGATAAAAAAGTAGCCGTTAATTTTTTAAAGCAAAAATTAGGAGAAAGCCCAGGAGGTAATATTAATACTTCCATAGAAAATTTAGAATATGAATTTGTTAGTGCTATCCAATATTTAATTAAAAACAAGCTAGATAAAATTGCTTTTTTAGAAGGAAATGGTGAACTAAGTGAAAATGAAGTTCATGACATAACAAGTTCTGTTTTAGATGATAATTTTAACCTTTCTTATTATTATAATATTGACCGTTTTAACATTAAAGAATTTACAATAGACAGTACTACAATGCTTCCAAATTTAACTAGGCAATTAGCTATGATGAATGTGTATAAGGTAATTATTATTGCTAAGCCAACTATTCCTTTTAATAATTTGGATAAACTACTTATTGATCAGTATGTTATGCAAGGCGGAAAAGTACTTTGGTTAGTAGATGGAGTAATCGCTAGTATGGATAATTTGCAAAACAAATCAGGAGCTTTTATTGCCACTAAAAACAACTTAAATATTGATGATCAACTTCTAAAATATGGTGTACGCATTAATGCTGATTTGATAGAAGACTTAAGATCAACTAAAATTCCAATTATTACAGGTTATAGTAATAACAAGCCTCAGCAATCTTATTTTCAATGGCCTTATTTTCCTTTACTCGTTTCCGATAGTAAACATGCTGTAAGCAAAGGCTTGGACGGAATAAAATGCGATTTTGTCAGCTCAATTGATATGGTAAAAAATAATATTCAAAAAACTATTTTGTTGCATAGTTCAAAACAAAGCCGATTGAACCTTGCTCCTGCTAAAATTAGTTTAGGAATCTTAGAAAACCCTCCGTCTATTGAAAGCTATAATAAACAATTTAAGCCAATAGCCGTTTTGCTTGAAGGAGAATTTGAATCTGTTTTTAAAGACAAATTGATGCAGAAAAATAATCAAATTCAGTTAAAAGAAAAAAGTGAAATAACTAAAATGATTGTAGTTTCTGATGGTGATTTAATTGCTAATAATGTAAGTGCTTCAGGGACTATTTTTCCACTTGCTTATGATCCTAATATTAAATATACTTATTCAGGAAATAAGCATTTTTTAATCAATGCTATACAATATCTTTGTGATGAAAATGGCTTATCTCATTTAAAAACAAAGGAGCTCAGTTTAAGAATGTTGGATAAAGAAAAGATACAGAAAAATAAATTTCTTATCCAGTTAATAAATATTATTTTCCCAATAGTATTGTTACTTATTTTTGCCTTCTTATTCATCCGAAATAAAAAAAGAAAATATGCCTAAAAAACAAATGTTTTACCTTGTACTTATTATATTATTTGGTGCTATTATTTGGTTTTTGTCTACTGATAAAAAATCAACAATTACTACTGATAATAATTTTTCAATTAGTGATACTTCATCCGTAAGTAAAATATTTATTGCTGATAGAGATGGACAAACAATCACTTTGGATAGGGTTGAAAACAAATGGATTGTAAACGATAAATATGAAGTAAGGAAGGATGCAATAACAACTATTCTTAGTACTATTAATCAAATAAGAATTCAGAGACCTGTACCTAAAAAAGCATTTGAAAATGTAATTAAAAATTTAGCCACCACAGGAGTAAAAGTAGAAATTTATACCACAAAAAAAACTCCTGAAAAAACATATACAATAGGCAACTCTACAGCAAATCATTTAGGAACATATATGTTAATGGATGGTGCTGAATCCCCTTTTGTTATTCATATTCCTTTCTTTAATGGCTTTTTATCTCCAAGATATGGAATTCAGGGACAAAAACTAAATGAAAAGGATTGGCGAACAACTAATGTTTTCAAACTTAAACATGAAAATATTAATTCTATAAGCATTAAAAATTTCCAAGAACCTAAACAATCATTTACCCTAATAAATAGGCCACTTGCTTTGCTAGACTATTCTGGAACTGAAGTTGATTTTAATAAGGAAAAAGTATTGACATTATTAAATGCTTTTAAATTACTTAATTGTGAAAGCTATAAGGATGAGAAAGAAAAGATAGAATTTGCTCTTCCTTTGCACGAACTAATTGTAAATAATGACACCTTAAGGACTTATGCTATTGGAGGGTTAAATGAAACAACAAAAGAAAAAGAGGAAAATTTTACTGTTAAAAGAATGCATGCTACTTTGAATAATGGAGAACTTATGCTTATACAAGACTATGTTTTCAACAAAGTGTTAATTACTATTGACCAATTGCAGTAATAAATTGCTCTACTATACCAATAGAAAAATTATATTTGACACTTAAATAAACCACTTTAAAACACAAATTTACGAATGAAATTTATAGTTAATAGTACAGCATTGTTAAGGGAATTACAGAAACTAAATGGAGTAATTAGTTCAAGTAATACTTTGCCAATTTTGGATAATTTTTTATTTAATATTAGTAATAATCAAATGTCAATTGTTGCTTCTGATTTAGAAACAACTATGATGTCATCCATTAGTGTTGAGGCTGATGTAGATGGAAAAATAACTATTCCTGCTCGTATTTTAATTGACACCCTTAAAACCTTCTCAAACCAGCCTTTAACATTCATTGTTGATACAAATACTTTTGGTATTGAAATGAGCTCAGAATTAGGGAATTATAAATTAGCAGGGCAAAATGCTGACGAATTTCCAAAAATTCCAACTTTACAATCTTCATCATCAACTACAATAAAAGGGGAAGTATTAGGTAATGCAATAAATAAAACTTTATTTGCTAGTGGTAATGACGAGTTGCGTCCGGTTATGTCAGGAGTATTTTGTGAGCTTTCAAGCGAACAAACTACTTTTGTTGCAACTGATGCTCATAAATTGGTTAGACACTCCCGTACTGATGTAAAATCAGATAATACTGCTTCTTTTATTCTCCCAAAAAAACCTTTAACTATTCTTAAGAATAACATTGGTGATGATTCAGATGTTACTTTAGAATACAATGAAACAAATGCTTTATTCTCATTTGGAAATATTACCATTATTTGTCGACTAATTGATGGTAAATATCCTAATTATGAAGCTGTAATTCCTAAGGAAAATCCAAACAAACTAACAATAGCTACTGCTACCCTTTTAAGTTCAATCAAAAGAGTTTCAATTTATGCAAACAAAACAACTCATCAAATTCGTTTTAAAGTAGCTGGAAGTGAATTGCAAATTACTTCAGAAGATTTAGATTTTGCAAACAAGGCTGAAGAAAGATTGTCTTGCCAATATGAAGGAGAAGATATGGAAATTGGTTTTAATTCTAAATTTGTAATTGATATGCTAAATAATATAGGTGCTGAGCAAATTTCAATAGAAATGAGTGCGCCAAATAGAGCTGGTATAATATTGCCTTTAGATGGAATGGAAGAAGGTGAAAATACACTAATGTTGGTAATGCCGGTAATGTTAAATTCTTAATAAACTACAATGAAAAAAACGACTTTAGTTCTAGCCCTTACATTTTGCACAATTGCAAGTACAGCACAAAGTTTAATTCCTACTAAATTTGGACTAAAATTAGGTGTAAATTATGCAAACCTAAATATTAATCCTGTTGAAGGTATTAAGCCAACTGACAATTCTGCACAAATAGGAATTGCTGCAGGAGTTTGTGTACACATTGCATTATCTGACAAATGGTTTATAAATCCTGAAGTATTATATTCTCAAAAAGGAGCTTCATTTAACTATAGTTTTACAGATGACTATCCTGTAAATCAGAGAGATGTTTACGCAACAACTAATAAAGTCGTTCTTTCTTATGTTGAATTAAATCCAACTGTTAGTTATAAAGCAAGTGATAAGCTAGCGCTTAATTTCGGCCCTTCAGTTTCTTTCTTAATTGGTGATGAGTATACCTACACACAAGATCCTAAAACTGCAACAATTGCAACACATGGCTTAACTGGAGGTATACTAAAAGCTGAATCTTTAGATGTTGGTTTAAACTTAGGAGTATCTTACTTTTTAACTGAACAATTTTTTGTTGATACAAGAGTATATACTGGATTTATGGAAGTAGCTACAGCTACTCAATCTTATGAGGAGTTTCCTACAGCAGATCCTGCTCCTGAGTATTCACTTAAAAACAAAGCAATTGTGCTGTCATTAGGTTATCTGTTTTAAAGTTACTTAAAAAGACATTAAAATTAAACCCTGAGATAACTCAGGGTTTTTTTTATACCTTTACTTCATGAAGAAATTATTACTCCTATGCACAATATTATTTGTTAACTCACTATCTGCACAGCATATTTACAAAAACAGAAAATTTTTTGGTGGTTCATTTTATATAAATAATGAATCCTTAAAAGATGTAACTTTAGATGGAAATACTGCAGATGCAAATGGTATTGAGTATTGGAACAATACTCCTTTTGTTAAAAAACAACCTAAACATTCAAAAACAAATAGTAGGATCCGTTTTGATATGCGTTATGGCTGGTTTCCTATTGACATGTTGGCATTAGGTGGTGATTTTGATATTACCTCAAATAGTTATAATAGTGAGGATACTTCATTTATGATGAATACTTATATGCAGAATAAATCATCAGAATTAACTATTGGTCCTTTTGTTAGATGGTATATGTATGAAATAGGCGGACAACCTTATGAGATTGGTGCTTTATTTTTAGAAGGGGCTTATAAATTTGGAACAGGTACTTCAACAGATACTTATGTTTTTGAAGCTAGTTCAGATACTTTTTCAATAGTATTGTCAGGTGAAGAAAAATATTCATATTTAGCAACAAAAGCAACAGCTAAACTTGGTTTTAGTATGTACCTATCTGATTTCATTTCTCACAACTGGTTTACAGGATTTTTAATTGCTCTTGAACCAAGCGTACAATATGATTGGATAACAAGACAAGATATGGCAGATGATCCTCTTGATGGGATAACTAAAAAAAGAAAAGAAATATCAACTGGGATAAGATTTAATATAGCATTAGTTTCTTACTTCTAATTAATGTTGATGACCTCTAGCATCATTAGGAGTTATTTTGTAGTCAATATTAATATCTTCAACAAAAGGATTTAAACTTTCTTGCATACCTTCTAAAACAGGTTGTCCTGCATCTACCCAAGCGGAATACCATAAATCACCAATTGTAGCAATAGAAAGTCTTAATTTTCTTTCCACCATACCATCTAATTTAAGATGATAAGCTGCTGAGAAATCAGCTGATTTTACTTTAATTGTTTTGCTTCCTCTTTTTTCATAGGAATACTGTTTATCTTTCTCAAATTCTTGGGATAGCTCCTTGTCAAATAAAAGTACAGAATCTAAAGCGTTAAAACTACTTTCAATAGCCTCCCAAGCAACATCTAGTGCTGAGTATTGATATTCTGCAGTACCTACTAAATAGTCATAATTGTCAGCAAATAACTCAGGCAACCTACTTTCCCAAAAAGCATGAATTCCTTTCTGATTAGTAAGTTGTCCGTTATAATTTACTGTAGTATGTAGTGGTACATGAGCATCTGAAACATAATGCCCTAAATCAGCAGAATTTTTCAAAATATAATCAATATCCCTTTCTTCAAATGCTATAACTAATCGGTTGTAAATAGTTTGAATATGCCAAGGTACAATCCCATAAGTTAATAAAGTAGCTTCAGTGAATTTTTCAACAGCATCATTCCATTTTCTTGGCATTACCTCAAAAGGATTATCTCCATAATGGTCAATATCAATATAATGTCTAGAGGCCTCTTCTTTTATAGCATACCTCCTTTTATCAGCATCAATAGCATGTTCAGTTAAGTAATCAATGTGTTTTTTATAAAAACCAATTAACTCTTAAGGAAGTGTGAATACAGCATACCTATTTGCTAATTTATGAGCGTAAAATCCCCAAGGAACTGTAGCGTATAAGATTGAACTTAAAAATAATAGCAATACAATTATTTTAAAGCTCTTTCTCATCTTACAATACTACTAGTTTATCCCCTTTTAAGATAGGGATAATATCTGATTTTATTGGTGGAGAAAGGCAAAAACGAGTATCATCTTCCAAATTTAAGGACTTCAATCTTCTTCTGTGAGAAGAATCACTTAAGTAATTAAATAAATCTCCTTCAGCACTTTTTAATAATTGAATTGATGCAAACATAGAATCACAATTAGATTCGTATTTATCAGATTCCAATAACAGCTTAGCTAAGCTTCCTGCAAATATTGGGTCTTCCAAATTAAATACTCCTTTCCAACCTGAACATAATAAGATAATATCATTATGTTCATCAATTAAATGCTTAGCTACAGCATCAATATTAATATATGAAGCAGTAATAACTTTATGCTCTCTAGCATTATAGATTGCCTTTGTTCCGTTTGTAGTGGTCAAAACAAGGGTTTTTCCCTCTACATCAGCATTTATATAATGAAAAGGAGAATTTCCAAAATCAAATCCTTCAATAGGTTTTGCGTTACGCTCAGCTGCAACAATATATCCATCTTTTCCTTTATAGGAAAGAGCTTCATCCAAAGTTTGTACAGGAATAATTGCTTTTACACCTTCCATAAAAGCAGTAGAAATTACGGATGTTGCTCTTAGCAAATCAATAACTACAACAGTAGATTTTCTATTAGCATATTTTTTAAACTGATCAGCAGTAAAACAAACAGATATATTCTTTTTAGTATTCATTATTTTACAAATGGTAAAGCTACAACTTCAGCTTTTAATTGTTTTTTGCGAACTTGTATATACACTTCACTTCCTACTTTTGAAAGTTCCTTAGGAACATAAGCCATAGCAATTGCTTTATTTAAAGTTGGCGACATGGTACCAGAAGTTACAATACCAATCTCATTACCATCAGAATCAACAATAGGATAATCCTTACGAGCAATTCCCTTATCAACAAGTTGAATTCCAACTAATTTTCTTGTAGCACCTCCCTCCTTTTGTGCTTTTAACTGCTCATGATTTATAAACTCTTTTGTAAATTTAGTAATCCAACCTAATCCAGCCTCAATTGGTGAAGTTGTATCGTTAATATCATTACCATATAAACAGAAACCTTTCTCCAAGCGCAAAGTATCTCTTGCAGCTAAACCTATAGGTTTCATTTCAATTGAGGTAGTGAATAATGCCTCCCAAAGTTGTTTTACATCTTCATTTTTTACATACAATTCAAAACCAATTTCACCAGTATAACCGGTACGAGATAAGATTACATCATCAACACCAGATATGCTACCCGTTTTAAAGTTATAGTACTTAATATCAGACATATTAACGTTAGTTAACTCTTGTAATAGTTCAATTGATTTAGGCCCCTGAACAGCTAACAAAGAATAGTTATCCGATTGATTGTTGATTGTACATCCAAAGGTATTGTGCTTATTTATCCAAGCTAAATCTTTTTCCATATTGGAAGCATTTACAACTAGTAAATAACTGTTTTCTTCCAACATATAAAGCAAAAAGTCATCAACTATACCCCCATCAGCATTAGGTAAGCAAGTGTATTGAATTTTACCAGGAGTTAGTTTACTTACATCATTACTAGTAATGTATTGTAAAAAGTCCAAAGCTTTTTCACCACTTACAAAGACTTCTCCCATGTGTGATACATCAAACACCCCCACTTCATTTCTAACAGTATGATGTTCAGCTTTTACTCCTTCATATTGTACAGGCATATTGTAGCCTGCAAATTCAACCATTTTTCCTCCTATACTTTCGTGTATCTCTGATAAAACTAATTGCTTCATAAAAAATTTAATTTTCGCAAATGTATGAAATCCCTTTTCTTTAGATTTAATTTACTAGTGATATTCATATTTTTTTTCTTAATTTGCATTAAAGGAAAATAAATTGAAGAAACTAGAGAGAAAATTAACATTATCAGCAATAATTGCAATTAGTATTGCAGGTATGCTAGGAGGTATTTTTGTTTTACCTGGTATTGCAGCAGCAAAAACAGGATCATCAGTATGGTTAGCATTTTTATTGGCTGCAATTTGCATTTTACCTGCAGTACTATCTAAGTCAGAATTAGCAACTGCAATGCCAACCACTGGAGGTGCCTATGTATATATTGAGCGTGCTTTAGGACCATTAATGGGTACTATATCCGGTATTGGGCTTTGGATTTCCTTACTCCTAAAAAGTTCCTTTGCTTTAGTTGGCTTAAGTGCCTATCTCCTGGTGCTAGTCAATATTCCTATAGCTTATGTAAAGTACATTTCATTAAGCTTTTTAGTTTTAATAATGTTACTAAACATTTTTGGAGTCAAAAAAGTTGGTAAGGTTCAGTTAATTATCGTTTCATTAAGCTTGTTAAGTCTTATTCTGCTATTAGTCATTGGGATTCCTAGTGTTGATAAGCAATTACTATCCCCTTTTATTGCAAAGGGAAACATGGGATTAGCGAGTACAATTGCTTTTGTTTTTGTGGCTTATGCAGGTGTAACTAAAATTGCCGCTATTGCTGGAGAGGTGAAAAATCCAAGCAAAAATATTCCAAAAGCTATGATATTCTCTTTAATACTTATTTCTGCAATATATATAGCAATTTCCTATATATTGGTTGGGAATATCCCTATTGATCAATTAGGAACAGATATAAAGCCTATACATACCCTAGCTTTAGTAATTGGTGGTGAATGGCTAGGATACGGTATTGCTGTAATAGGAGTTATAACCCTAATTTCTTTAGCAAATTCAGGTGTACTTGCCTCTTCAAGGTTCCCATTTGCAATGGCTATTGATAAATTGCTTCCTGCTAATTTATCAAAGGTACACAAAAAGCACCTTACTCCTGTAAATACAATACTAATAACCTGTATTTTAATGGCTTTGGTTATCCTATTTTTAGATGTTGAGAAAATAGCAAAATTAGCTAGTGCTTTTAAAGTAACTATGTTTATCCTAGTTAACCTATGTGTAATAATACTAAGAGAAACTGCTGTGCAATGGTACCAGCCTTCCTATAAATCACCTTTATACCCTTATATGCAAATTTTTGGAATACTAAGTGGTTTAGTTCTGTTGTTCTATTTAGGATTAGTTCCTTTAATTGCTATACTCGTTATTGCACTTGTTAGTATAGTTATATATTATTCGTATGGAAAAAACTCTTCCCGTACAGGAGTATTAAAAAGATACGGACATATGCCAGCTTCTTATTTATTATTCGGGAAGAAAAGAAACTACACCCATTTAAAAGAATTGGAGGATAAAGAAAGAGATGAATTAGTACATGTAAATATTGATAAGGATGCAGGAGTAATTGTACCCTTATTAGGAAATGAAGTATCTCCTGAAACCTTAATAGAATTGGGTGCATCATTAAACAATAAAGAAAAAATTCAAACCCTTAATATTACTGAAGTTCCTGACCAAACTTCTTTGGATGCCTTTAGAGAAAAAAGACCTAAAACAAAGTCATTAGAAAGAATGGTTAAGACTTTAAGTAATCGTATGAAACTAAAGATAAACTTTGAATCTATTGCCACTCATAAGCTTTCAGAAACTATGCAGGCTTTAAGTGAAATAACTAATATTGATTGGTTAGTGATAGGTTGGAATGGTAGAGCTTATAATGGTATATTTTTCAACAATCCTATCGGTTGGATTGTAAGTCATATTAATTCAAATTTTGCACTGTTCAAATGTAATGGTGTTATGCGTTTTAATAAGGTATTGTTAGCTATTCGTCCCAATAATAGGGATTCTGTAAAGCTTATAGAAACTACTAATAAGTTATGTAAGTACTACAATGCTGAATTTACACTCTTGCATTTAGTAAATGCTAACATGGGTAGTGAACAAGTAAATGAAATAAAGCTAAAAGCAAATGAGCTGCTGAAAGGTACTAAAGGAAGTTTACTGCTTGTTCCTTCAGAAAATCCAATTGATACAGTGTCAGAACTGACTGCCGAGCACGATTTATTAGTTATTGGTACTCCTAGAAAAGATACTTGGGCAACTATGCTATTTGGTACTGGTAAGGATAAATTTGCAGTAAACTCAGCATGTTCAGTGCTTAGGCTTACTTTAAAGGATTAATCAATAATCAGCCTCTTTTCTACTGTTCCATCACTATATCTATAAATTAGTGGTATGTTTTTACTGTTAAAAGATTTCCTTCCTAAGATATCTGTTATCTCCAGTAATTCTTTTTTAGTAGTTTTTTCATTAATGCCTGTACTTAGGTTTACATTTATACTTACTGAAAAAGTATCCAACAAAAAACCACCATTGGTTAAAGCTGATAACGTAACTATATAACTTCCACCACTTGTATAAGTATGAGTTGGATTTTCAGCAAATGATGTAGTTCCATCTCCAAAATTCCAAAGAACACTTTCATAGTTTGATGATAAATTAGTACAAGTAATACTATCATTATTCTGTGCAATAGAAAAGTCAGCATTAAAGATATTCCAAGTTGCCAAACTATCTAGCACAGTATTGCTAGCAATAGTCTGTAAACTTAAAGCTGTAATACTATCAATAGCAATTGGCCAATAACTACTCCCAACTGCACTTTTCTTAAAGATACTACTATAAAAAGTACAAGCTGCTAGGTAACTACCATATATATTAGGATGACTATTATCAGCAGTATATAAATTAAGGGTACTATCTAACTCTATTGATTTTTTCCAAGCCATACCTACCGGAGCACAGGATGCACTATCATTAAAAGCCATTTCTAAATAACTCTCTCTTAACCTTTGCTGCATACCTTGATAAGTGCATATTGGTGGATAAAACTGACAGTTTTGTTGGTCTCCATACTTTCTGCCCCAAGTCATAAAAAATAAAGGCTCAGTACACGAAAAATTAGTTTCTATTAAATCAACCAGAGTTTCAGCATAAGGATATGTTTGACTAGCAACCTGTCCAGGTGAAAATGAAGGTTCTTGACTTTGGGCTTGTAAAACTACATAATCCCATTGTTGCTGATTTATTTTAGCAATTGTTTGTGCACTAGTACTATGTGCATTAAAAGTAGCTCCTCCAGGAGTACTGCTATCATGTACAAGTGTATCTCCAAATGACAATGCAATTTGCTTAATTAATTCTGGCAAGTTATTACCATAGGTATAAGAGTTCCCCACAAAAAGCACCTCCTTTTTTAATTGCCCATAAGCAACAAAAGGTAAAATTGACAATAAAAGAACTATCTTTCTCATACTATTCTACTATTAATTGTTTTTCAACCAATCCATTTTCATAGATATAAAACAAAGGGCAGTTTTTAGGCTTAATAACTTCCCTGCCTAAAACATCTACTATCTTAATTAGTTTTCCCTTTTTTTGTGATGCAATATCAACTATTGCATTTGGTGTAGTTGTAATTTCAAACTTATCAAAAGCTGCTTCTACTAAATGTCCACTTGGCATGTCTGCTGTTTCAACTATTAAATGCATTGTAGCTGTAGGTGTTATGAATTGTGATATATCAAATGAACTAAATGTCCAACTATTAAGGTTTGGAGAGTTAATTGAAATTGTTTCTAAAAGTGCAGAGGTTATTCCATTAGATATACTTATAGTTAACTCATCAGTTGAAGGCCCACCATTACCACCACCTACTGCAAACCACTTATAATATTCAACAAAATTTCCTGAATTATTTGTAGCATCAAAAATTGGGGAAGTTAGTATTGTATTTCCATCATCAACATCATCATCACCAGCTGAACCACCACCATTACCAGTAACATAGGCAAAGTCTGTACAGTCACTATTTACATCTTCTTCAGGGTTAAACTCATCTCCTTGGTAGTTTGTTCCTTGTGGCTCTCCTCTCTCCCAAATCCCTGCAGAAGCATTTCCGTTTACAGTCCAACCAAAATCAAAAGTAAAATCATCATAATAACCATCTTGCAGAGTAATAGTGTTTATTGTTGATGTAGCAATATATTCATTCCCACAAGAAGTTATGTACCCCCATTTTCCTACAATAACTTCATAATTTCCTTCATAAATATTGTTAATGTTGTAGTTTCCATTTGTATCTGTTGTTTCATTAAATGTAAATTCAGAATTAAAGATAACAACTTGTGCGTTTGCAATTCCATTTCCTGCAACATCTACTACCATTCCTCCAGTATTAAAAGCAATTGCAGGTAATAAAGCAGCATCTAATATAGTTACTGCTCCATTTGTTAAAGTTACTGGTAGTGTATCAGTTAAATATCCTGGTTTTGAAAAGACCACATCATAAGTTGCTGCAGTAGCAGTACCACTTATATATTTACCTAATAAATTAGAAGAAGAATTATTTGGCAGTACAGTATTTAAGATGTTAACACTAGCGCCACTTAAATTATTTCCATTAGAGGCATCCGTTAAATTCCCTTCTAAATAACAGGCTTGCGTAAACCCTCTTTCATAAATCATTAATTTTGCAGATTGGTTAGCACTGCTATTTATCTCAGAGGAAATAATAATACCTGAAGGAAAAAATGGATAAGTACCCCAACAACCATCAAAACCATCCCCACTTCCTGAATAAGAATCATAATATGCTACTTGAATCATATTATTTGGGTGTGTAATATCATGAACAGTAGTACCATCACGATAGTATGAAGTAATTAAAAAATTACCATCAACATGGGCATTGTGTGGTATTGATAAACTTCCAGGATTTGATTGTATTCTATCAACCTCTTGAATATTTGAACAGTCCGTAATATCATAAGCTGCTAAATAAGCATCTGATTTTTCATCAGTAGTAAATACAAAGTCTCCATCATCACTAATCCAAGCATTGTGTGTAAATGCATTTGGTGTGCTATGCGTTCCTAAATTAAATGGGTTACTCTTATTACTTACATCAACAACAAATAATTCTCCTGCATAAATACAACCTGCATACATAGTATCCCCTCTTACCATTCCATCATGAATATAGTGGTCATCCCATTCTCCTAAATAGTGCGGAGCAGTTGCATTAGCTGCTACATCCAAAAAGATGGCACCATCTGAAGGACTACCTCCATTAGCTGATGAAGCACCAAAAATATAGCAAATCCCATTTTCATCAATATATAAATTATGAGCTGCTGTAAACTCTACTGAATTACCAGTTGTAGGGTGGGTAAAATTACTCACATGCCAATATGTATTACCGCTCATATCTGTTAAATCAACAATTAATAAGCCTGCATCAGCCTCAGTAGTTACATAAGCATAATCACCCCAAGTTTTTACATCTCTCCAAGTAGAGTTTATATCAGATATATAGAACATCTCAACTGGATTCGTAGGATTAGATACATTTACACATGAGAATCCATCATTTAATCCTACTAAAGCATATTCTCCTCCATCAACTGGATCAACCCAACCCCAAATATCACTCCCTTCTGTAGTGGACCATTCATAACTACCAATTAATCCTAAATTTAAAGAACTTTGTGCCAATAATAAATAAGGCAACATTAATAATACTAATAGAATCTTCTTCATTTCTTATTTTTTTGCAAAGATATAAGAAATGCCTACTGAATTTAAATAGGCATTTTAATTTCTTATGTGCTCAGTTAAAGTTCTAAGGTTATTTGCCCTGCAGTATTCCCTTCATCTTCATCATCATTTTTAGAGGGAATATCATTAGTTATATTCAATTCAATTTCTGTGCTTACTTCTACCACCTCTCCCTTTAATATTTCTGTATTTTTTTCCTCAATAATCTCAGATTCAGATTCAATTATTTCAATAGGTTCAGCATAAGGCAAAGCATCAAGTAAATTAATTTCTTTTACCTTTTTAGAGGTCAACTTATTTCCTAAAGCTTTTTCTCCTTTTACAGAAATAAATTCTTCTAAGTTTATCACTTCTGTCTGTCTGTCTTTTCCTTTTTCTTTTACAAAAACAAGTTCTACTTGAGGCCTCCAATCAGAACTGACTACTTCTAAAATACTATCTTCATTATCTGTGATAAAACTAAACTTAGTCATTGAGTTTTCTACAAGGAACCTTTTAACATAATACGCTTTTTTATTTCCATCAAAATAGATAGCAGTAATAGGTTTTTTAGGGTTATTCTGCTCAATTAAAATCATATCCTCATCAAAATGATTACTAATATCAAATGACTTTAACTCCAACTCACCACTTTGCTTTATGGTAAGTATTTTATCTTCAGCTTTAAAAGCACCTAATAGCTCTCCTCTAGCCTCAACATTTAATCTTTGTACATTATCATCAAACCATATTTTACGAGCGGATAAGGTTGATACTCCTGCTGATTTAAGTTCTACCTTTCTTACGGGATTTTTAGTAAGAATATTACCTCCTGCACCTTTCCCTTTTATGGATAATTCCGAAAAATCAATATCAATTTTTAAGGTTTTTAGCTTTGCTAATTTTTTAAGATGCACTGTTACTGTTTCAGCTTCTCCATTGGGGTTTGCTGTAAAATACAACACCTTACTCCCTTTATCTGATTTTGTTAAGCTATATTCTTTACTTCTAGTTATTGAGGTTACAGGAAATCTTTTCATCATTGTGTTTCCTGATTTCCCGTCTTTATAAATCATGTTGTAGATAGTCCTTTCATCCTTCTTTTTAAAGACTGCACAATGAATAATATCTTTCCCTACAAAAACCTTACTATCAACTTTTACAACCTGCATTACACCATTCTTACGGAAAATAATAATATCATCAATATCTGAACAATCGCACACAAACTCATCCTTTCGCATGGCTGTACCTATAAACCCTTCTTCTTTATTGATATATAGTTTTTTATTAGCAACTACTACTTTAGTAGCATCAATACTTTCAAAAGTTTTTATCTCGGTTTTACGCTCTTTCCCTACACCATATTTCTTTTTCAGATTTTTGAAATAAGCAATTGCATAATCAGTTAAGTTTGCCAGATATCCCTTTAATTCCTCAATCTTAGCTTCTAACTTTAAAAGTTCTTCAGTAGCTTTATTAAGGTCAAATTTAGTAATTTTTTTAATCTTTATTTCTGTAAGTTTTTCTACATCTTCATCTGTTACAGTTCTTAATAAATGTTTTGTGTGAGGCTTTAATTCTAAGTGGATAACTGAAATAATTTCTTCCCAATTATCTAGCTCTTCAATTTTATGATAAATCCTGTTTTCAATGAAAATTCGCTCTAATGATGAAATGTGCCATTTTTCTTGCAATTCATTTAGGTTAACCTCTAGCTCTTTTCTTAATAAATCAAGTGTATGATTTGTAGATTGTTGTAATATCTCAGATACTCCCATAAATTTTGGAGTATTATCTTCAATTATACAAGATAATGGAGAAATTGAAACCTCACAATCAGTAAAACGATACAATGCATCAATAGTTTTATCAGGAGAAATACCAGCTGGAATTGTAATTGCTATTTCAACATGTTCAGCAGTATTATCCTCTACTTTTTTAACTTTAATTTTACCTTTATCGTTAGCTTTTAAAATAGAGTTAATTAATGATGAAGTTGTAGTTGAAAAAGGCAATTCAGAAATGATAAGGGTATTTTTATCTTCTTGAAAAATCTTAGCACGAACCCTTACTTTACCCCCTCTTTTACCATCATTATAATTACTAAAATCAGCTGATCCACCGGTTATAAAATCAGGAAATATTCTTGGCTTTATCCCTTTAAGTATTTTAATTGATGCATCAATTAACTCATTAAAATTATGTGGTAAAATTTTAGTTGATAGCCCTACTGCTATTCCTTCAACACCATGTACTAGTAATAATGGAAATTTAACAGGTAAGGTTTGTGGCTCTTTTCCTCTACCATCATAACTGGCTGACCATTTTGTAATCTTTTTATTATAAACAACATCTAATGCAAAAGGTGTTAATCGCACCTCAATATACCTAGGAGCGGCAGCTCTATCACCAGTAGCAGTATTTCCCCAATTTCCTTGCATATCCAAAAGCAATTCTTTTTGCCCTATCTGTACCATTGCATCACCAATTGAAGCATCACCATGAGGGTGATATTTCATAGTATGTCCAATTACATTAGCTACCTTATGATACCTTCCGTCATCTAACTCTTTAAGTGAATGTAATATTCTCCTTTGTACAGGCTTTAACCCATCATTAATATGGGGTACTGCTCGTTCCAATATAACATAAGAAGCATAGTCCAAAAACCAGTTTTGGTACATCCCTGAAACATGAATTACATCCTGTTCGCTATTATCACTTAAAACTATATCTTCTTCCATCAATTGTTTTTTACAATTATTATATCTAAAACACTGCTTATACTTTCAACTTCTCTTTCACTAATTAAGGTTAACTCAAATCGTTTAGAAATTCTCTTACCACTTCCTGTTTCTATCTTTAGCATTAGTGTTTTATTAAATGAAAAAGGCCTATCAAAAAATGAATAGTCCTTTAACATATTGTGTGAAATATCTATAAAATCTTTCTTTTTAAAAATTCCTGAAATAGTACGATAAGAGGTGATATCAATTACATAAGGATCAATTTTTATTCTGTAATAATATACCCCAGTAATCATAAAGTAAATTATAATTGGAACTGAAATAAAAGTATAATTTACATGATCAAAAATGTAATGCCCTAACCCAGACTCTGGAATGATATTTATTAATATTAATGGAAATAGAATGGTTGAAAAACCAAAAAAAGTAATGAACAAAGTTGTTAAGGTAACTTTATTTCTATTAGTAACTTTTATATTTATTTTATGCATCAATTATATCTTCTTCAATTCTTAAATTCTCAATAATAAAATCTTGTCTTTCCTTAGTATTTTTCCCCATATAATACTTCAATAAATCTTGTATGGTTGCCTCTTTTCCTAAAATTACAGGATCCAAACGCATTTCATCCCCAATAAAGTGTTTAAACTCATTAGGAGATATTTCCCCTAAACCTTTAAATCGAGTAATTTCAGCACTTGTCCCTATATCAGCTACTGCATCTTTTCGTTCTTGTTCGTTATAACAGTAATAAGTTTTCTTTTTATTCCTAACTCTAAAAAGTGGTGTTTCCAAAATAAATACATGTCCTTCTTTAACTAATTCTGGAAAAAACTGCAAAAAGAAAGTAATTAATAAAAGTCTAATATGCATTCCATCCACATCCGCATCAGTAGCAATAACAATTTTATTGTAACGCAAATCATCTATTCCCGTTTCAATATTTAGGGCAGCCTGTAAAAGATTAAATTCTTCATTTTCATATACTACCTTTTTGGTAAGTCCGTATGAATTTAAAGGCTTACCTCTAAGGCTAAACACTGCTTGTGTTTTAATATCCCTAGTTTTAGTAATAGAACCAGAAGCAGAATCTCCCTCTGTAATAAAAAGTGTAGAATCAGCCCTATTCTCTTTTTTCTGATCATTATAATGTACCCTACAATCCCTTAGTTTTTTGTTGTGCAAACTTGCTTTTTTAGCACGCTCACGAGCCAGTTTCTTCACCCCTGCCATTGCCTTACGCTCATGTTCGGCTAGTTGTATTTTCTGCTGTATTGCATCTGCAGCATCACTATTTTTATGTAGGTAATTATCCAATTCCTTTTTCAAGAAATCCTGTATAAAAGTAAGTACAGTAACTCCATCAGGTTCCATCTCAGTTGACCCTAGTTTGGTTTTGGTTTGCGACTCAAATATCGGCTCAATTACCTTAATACTAATAGCTGCATTTACTGCTTGTCGTATATCGGCTGCATCATAATTTTTACCATAAAATTCACGGATAGTTTTTACTAATGCTTGCCTAAAAGCACCTTGATGCGTACCCCCTTGTACCGTATGTTGCCCGTTTACAAAAGAGTAGTACTGCTCAGAATATTGATTTTTACAATGGGTAATGGCTACTTCAATATCTTCTCCTCTTAAGTGGATAATTGGATAAAGCATTTCAGCATCTGTTCTTTGTTCTAATAGGTCAAATAGTCCGTTTTCTGAATAAAATTTTTCACCATTAAAAATTATTGTTAACCCAGGGTTTAGGTAACAATAATTCCACATCATTTTCTCTACATATTCATTGATGAAACGGTATTTCCCAAACAATTCCTCATCAGGTATAAAAGTTACCTTAGTTCCTTTACGAGAAGTATTTTCTTGTATTGGCTCTTCATTAGTTATTGTTCCTTGTTCAAACTCTACTAACTTACTTTTCCCATCACGAATGGAACGAATACGAAAGTAAGAAGAAAGTGCATTTGCGGCTTTCGTTCCTACCCCATTAAGTCCTACTGATTTTTTAAATACTTTGGAATCGTACTTGGCTCCTGTGTTTATTTTGGATACACAATCTACTACTTTTCCAAGTGGAATTCCTCTACCAAAATCACGAACGGAAACCTTATTGTTCTTAACACTAACTTCAATAGTCTTTCCATTTCCCATCACAAATTCATCAATGGAGTTGTCAATTACCTCTTTTAATAAAATATAAACTCCATCATCTGGTGAGGAACCATTTCCCATTTTCCCAATGTACATTCCAGGGCGTAATCGGATATGTTCTTTCCAATCTAACGATCGGATACTATCTTCATTATAGTTTGCTTCAGCCATTATTCTACTTATTTACCTTCATCATTTTGATAAAAAGCAAATATAAAATACTAATGAATTTATTTTAAAAAACTAGTGGTGCGTTATTAACAGGGTTTTCAACCGGAAAAATGGATCTTAAATTTTAGTATTTAGATATATAATCTCAGTACTAATATCTATTATTTAGACATTAAAACGGAAATGCATGATATCGCCATCTTTTACAACATAATCTTTTCCTTCTACTGATAGCTTTCCATTATCCTTACAAGCTTGCTCGGAACCTAAAGTAACATAATCGTTATAAGCCATTACTTCTGCTCTAATGAATCCTTTTTCAAAATCAGTATGAATTACAGCAGCAGCCTGTGGTGCTTTTGTACCTTCTGTAATTGTCCAGGCTCTTACTTCTTTTACTCCTGCTGTAAAGTAAGTTTGTAGATTTAATAATTTGTAAGTAGATTGTATCAAGTAATGCACCCCTGGTTTTTCAAGTCCTAATTCCTCTAGAAACATTGCTTGTTCTTCAACATCTTCCAATTCAGCAATTTCAGCTTCAATTGCAGTAGCAATTAATAGCACTTCAGCATTTTCATTTTTCACAGCTTCTTTTACGGCAGTTACATGCTTATTTCCTGTCTTTACAGATGCCTCATCAACATTACACATATACAGTACTGGCTTTGCAGTAATTAATTGTAATGCTTCAATCACCTCTAGCTCATCATCTGTAGCATCTACACTTCTTGCTGAATTTCCAGCTTCAATATGTGCAATATATTTATCGCAAATAGCTAGTATTTTTTGTCCTTCTTTATCTCCTGACTTTGCAGTACGAGCATTTTTCTCACGCAATTTCTCTAAAGCTTCCAAATCCTTTAGTTGCAATTCCATATCAATGGTTTCCTTATCCCTTACTGGATCAACCGATCCATCAACATGAATAATATTATCATCATCAAAACACCTAAGCACATGTATAATAGCATTAGTTTCACGGATGTTCCCTAGAAATTTATTACCTAGACCTTCTCCTTTACTAGCTCCTTTTACAAGTCCTGCAATATCCACAATCTCCACTGTAGTTGGCATTACTCTTTCAGGATTTACTATAGTTGAAAGTGCCTCTAACCTATCATCAGGCACTGATATGATTCCAATATTTGGCTCAATAGTACAAAAAGGAAAATTTGCCGATTGTGCTTTTGCTTTTGATAAACAATTAAACAAGGTTGATTTCCCAACATTTGGTAGTCCTACTATTCCGCACTTTAATGCCATAATATTATTTTTTTAAGGTGGGCAAAGATAAAAGATACTTTTTAGTGGCTTGTTATTTGTTAAAAGAAAAACGCCCAACATTATGCTGGGCGTTTCTTTCTTGTTATAGCGAACCTTTAGCTGTGGCTATCTTATGCAGCAGTATCAGTAGCATTGGACTGATTGTACTCAGTAACCACAAATCCCCATGCCTTCAACTCTCTTGGTTTAATATTAGGGTTCTTAAGCATCTCCCTACCAAATAACTTCATCATAGTAGAAAGCTCCTTTAGCTCCTTGCGTTTTTCTATAGCCACTAATCGCCAATCCAACTTAGCTTGCTCCTCATCTAGCTCTGCTTGTCGCTTTGCATCTAGTTTAGCTTGCAATCCTGCCATGTCAAACACATTTAGTAAACTGTTAGCGCCATCTGCTGCATGTTTGCTAAGCACTGTTTCGCATAGCTTGTCCAATAGCACATTGTTTCCAGGCATTTTTATTATCCCGTTTTTGGAATGTATAACCTCAAAACCATACAAACCTAACTCCTTATAAAAGCTAAGCTTATTCACCTTTACATATTGTCCTATATCCTGCAAGTCCTTTCGGATTTCAGCAATATAAGCATACTTATGTTGCGTATACATTTGTGCCAACTGCTTGCCCTCAGTATGTGTTGTTTTTAATACCAGATAATTTGCATGCTTATCCGTAAAATCTGTCCCTGACACCAAGCCCCAAGGTAATGGGCTAACAACTACATCTGTAGCTAAAATTTCAGAATTCAATTTCTTTAACTGAATTTCTGTGCTAAGGACTGTTCTCCCCAGGTTTGTTAATACTTCCATTTTTTTAAATGTATTTATAGTAACGCTCTGCCTTTAGCACAATTACCCAAGAAATATTTTTTTTTGATTTCTGAAAAATAATTGCATAATCACTTAAATCCATATCCTGCAGAGCATAAATAGGCGTCATCTGTTTTGTTAAAACAGAATTTCAATTTTTAAGTAATTAAGCATTGAGGGGTTTAGCCTCTTTTTGCTTTTGCAACTTTATTAAGGTTGCTGTGGTCTTTTTGTTTACTTCAGATTAAAGCGTTTAATTTTCAGTGGTGTAAATATAAATAATTTGTTCAGCTTTATAATAACAATTAGTTAAAAATCAGCATTTTACTTATCAACAAAATAATAAACATTTTGTTAAAAAAGAACATTTTACACAATTACTAGATACAAGAAAACACTAATTTATGCTCAGAAAATAAACCTGCAATCCTCAGAATATTTTCCTGCAATGCTAAACAAGTCCATTGCAATGCTCAGAAAGCCAATTGCGGTAGTATTCAGGCCCATTGCAATGCTATTTAGGTCCATTTGGGTGCTATTTACACTGCCAAATATGCTAAATATAGCCCAAAAACCCTCAGAATAAAAATCTGCAATGCTAATAAAGGTGCCCGAAATGCTCAAATAGCCCATTGCAATGCTCAAAAAGCAAGCCAGCAGTCTAAAAAAGGTGCTCGCAATGCCAATAAAAGCATTTGCAATTCTCTAACCACTACAAACAACAAACCACCAACTAAATTCAATGTTAATAAATCACTCAATTTACTACAACAAAAAACCAACAACTAACAACTAGCAACTATCTATAATACTATCTTTGCAAAAAATTACACAATCAATATTATGCCAAATATTTCAAAATTAAATGATGTTATTTCTCAAGTTAGAAGAGATATAGTTCGTATGGTTCACGCCAATAGTTCGGGTCATCCTGGTGGTTCTTTAGGATGTACTGAATTCCTTACAGCTCTTTACTTTCATGTTATGAAACATAATACTAATTTCAGTATGGATGCCAAGGGTGAGGATGTTTTCTTCCTTTCTAACGGACATATCTCTCCTGTTTTTTATTCTATCCTTGCTCGTTCAGGTTATTTTGATGTTGCTGAGCTAGCTACTTTCCGTAAATTAAATTCTCGTTTGCAAGGGCACCCTACTACTCATGAGGGGCTTGAGGGTGTGCGTATGGCTTCTGGTTCTTTAGGGCAAGGTTTATCCAATGCAATTGGTGCAGCACTTACCAAAAAACTGAATAATGATGATAGCATGGTGTATACTTTACATGGTGATGGTGAATTACAAGAAGGACAATGTTGGGAGGCCTTTATGTATGCTGCAGGTAAAAAGGTAGATAACCTTATTGCTACTATTGATTATAACCAAAAACAAATTGATGGCTCTTTGGATGAGGTATTACCTATGGGTAACCTTACCGCTAAGCTAGAGGCTTTTGACTGGATTGTTTTAGAAGAATTCCAAGGAAATAACATTGAGGCAGTAATCAATACTTTGGGTAGAGCTAAGGAATTAGCTGGCCAAGGTAAACCTGTCGCTATCATAATGCATACCGAAATGGGTAATGGGGTGGATTATATGATGGGAACTCATAAATGGCATGGCTCTGCTCCTAATGATGAACAATTGGCTGATGCTTTAGCACAAAACCCTGAAACCTTAGGTGATTACTAAACAATTTAAAATACTAGGTTTAGCTACTCTCCTATTTATGGGGAGCTTTTCTGCTTTGGCACAAAAAAAGAAGGAACCTGTAAACCGTATTTTATTTATTTTTGATGCTTCTCAGTCCATGTTAGGTAGGTGGCAAAGTGGGCGTAAAATTGATATTGCTAAAAAACTACTCAGCAATATGGTGGATTCCTTAAAAGGAATGGAAAACCTAGAGATTGGACTAAGAGTATATGGTCATCAAAAGGGTTATCCTCCTCAGGATTGTGATGATACTAAATTAGAAATTAACTTCCTACCTGCACACTTAGTTGCTGATAGAATGAAAGCTAAACTGAGTATGATTCGTGCAAGAGGTACTACTCCAATTGCTCGTTCATTGGAAGAAGGCGCTAAGGATTTCCCCACTGGTGATGCTCGTAATATTGTCCTCCTAATTACTGATGGAAAAGAAGAATGTGGTATGGATCCTTGTGCTGTATCTCGTCTGTATCAAAGGAAAGGAATTATATTAAAGCCTTTTGTTATTGGTGTTGGGCTTGATGATAGTTGGAAAAATACTTTTGATTGTGTTGGTCGTTATTTTGATGCAAGCAAAGAGTCAGATTTCACAAATATATTGAATGTCGTTATCTCTCATGTTATTGATAACACTACTGCACAAGTTAATCTGTTGGATGAAAATGGGGAGCCAACTGAAACCAATGTAAACCTTACTTTTTATAATGACTTTACAGGAGTTGCTAAATACAATTACATTCACACTATGAATGCATATGGTAACCCTGACACAATGGTTATTGACCCTGTACTTTCCTACAAGGTGGTTGCACATACTATCCCTCCTGTTGCTGTGGATAGTATAATACTTACTCCAGGAAAACACACTATTATTCCTCTGTCTACTCCTCAAGGGGAGCTGGAAATTAAGATGAATTCTAAAATTCAGTATCAGTATATTGTTCGTCCTGCTGGGGTTGATACTACTTTGCATGTGCAAGAAATCAATACAATTGAAAACTATCTAACTGGCCGTTATGACATTGAACTCCTTACTTTACCAAGAAAAAAGTTTATTGATGTTGAGGTAAACCAAAGCACAAAAACTACTTACACTATCCCTACTCCAGGTGTTGCTAATATACTACTACCCTCAAGAGGTTATGGAGGAGTATATCTTCAAAACAAGGATAAATTGGAACAGATTTATCATTTCAAAGGAAATGAAATCCAGCACCGCCTTACTCTTTTACCTGGAAATTATAAAGTAGTTTTCAGAGCAAAGTCGGCTAAGCAATATATTTATACTAACGAAAAAAGTTTCAAACTTAAATCAGGTCAATCTGAACTGATAAAAATTTTTTAATATGGAAAAGAAAGATACACGCTCAGGATTTGGAGCAGGACTAACTGTACTAGGTAGAACTAACCCTAATGTTGTTGCACTTTGTGCTGACCTTACTGGTTCGCTTAAAATGAATGAATTTCAAAATGAAAACCCTGAACGCTTTTTCCAAATTGGTATTGCTGAAGCAAACATGATGGGTATTGCTGCTGGTATGACTATTGGTGGAAAAATCCCTTTTACAGGTACTTTTGCTAATTTTTCTACTTCTCGTGTTTATGATCAAATCCGTCAGTCTATTGCATATTCTGGGAAGAATGTAAAAATTTGTGCATCTCATGCTGGTGTTACTTTAGGAGAAGATGGAGCTACCCATCAGGTACTGGAAGATATTGGTATGATGAAAATGTTACCACACATGGTCGTTATTAATCCTTGCGATTACAACCAAACTAAAGCGGCAACTATTGCTATCGCTAACCATGAAGGGCCTGTTTATTTACGATTTGGTAGGCCAGCTGTACCTAACTTTACTCCTGCTGATCAAAACTTTATTATTGGTAAAGCCTTACACTTACAAGAAGGTACTGATGTAACTATATTTGCTACAGGTCATTTAGTATGGGAATCATTGGAAGCAGCAAAAACCTTAGCTGAGGCAGGAATTTCTGCTGAAGTAATAAATATTCACACAATTAAACCTTTGGATAGTAAAGCCATCTTAAGTGCTGTAAGTAAAACTAAATGTGTTGTTACAGCTGAAGAACATATGTTGAATGGTGGATTAGGAGACAGCATTGCACAATTGCTTTCAAGAGAAAACCCAACCCCTATTGAAATGGTTGGTGTAAATGACACTTTTGGTGAAAGTGGAACTCCTATGCAATTATTAGAAAAATACGGCTTAGATGCAAAAGCAATTGTTGCAGCAGCTATAAAAGCAGTAGCTAGGAAATAAAATGGATGCTCCAAAAGACATCTTTAAAAAACACCAAGCACAAACTTTCCCTTTTCCATCTTGTTTGGAAATAGAATCTGCTAGAGGAAGCTATATTTATGATGTAAATGGTAAAGCATACTTAGATTTTGTTGCAGGTGTTTCTGCTTGTACTTTAGGGCACTCCAATCCAATCATTACCAATGCTGTAAAAGAACAATTAGATAAATACACGCATGTTATGGTGTATGGAGAGTATGTGCAATCTCCACAATACAAGTTAGCACAATTATTAGCTGATAACCTTCCTAAAAGTTTAAGCACTACTTATTTTACCAATTCTGGTACAGAAGCAATTGAAGGTGCTATGAAACTAGCAAAGCGTGCTACTGGTCGTCCTGAAATTATTTCTTGTAAGGACTCTTATCATGGATCAACACAAGGCGCATTAAGTATAATGGGTAATGAAGATCACAAAGCAAAATATCGTCCTTTATTACCCAATTGTAATCAAATAATTTATAATGATATTTCTTCTTTAGTTAATATTACCAAACAAACAGCTGCTGTTGTAATTGAACCAGTACAAGGTGGAACAGGATTTGCAACTCCCACAAATAACTTCTTACAGAAAGTAAGAGAAAGATGCAATCAAACTGGAACACTTCTTATTCTTGATGAAATACAAACTTGCTTTGGTCGTTTAGGAACACTTTTTGGATTTGAAAAATATAATATAATCCCTGATATACTTTGTATTGCAAAAGGAATGGGAGGTAGCATGCCTATTGGGGCTTTTATTTCTTCTTGGGAATTAATGAACTTACTTACTTTTGAGCCCAAATTAGGACACATAACTACCTTTGGCGGACACCCTGTTAACTGTGCAGCATCTCTTGCAACTTTAAAACATTTACTTTCTACTGATATTATGCAAAAAGTAGAAGAAAAAGAACAATTATTCAGGTTGCATTTAAAGCATCCAAAAATCAAAGAACTTAGAGGTAGTGGGCTTATGCTTGCTATTGAATTTAAAGATGAGGAATTGGCTAAAAAGGTTGTAGAGCAATGCTTAGAAAAAGGCTTAATTCTATTTTACTTCCTATTTACCAAAACTACAATAAGAATAACACCTCCCCTAACTATTTCAAATAAAGAGATAATTGAGGGCTGTAAGATAATAAAAGGAATATTAGAAACATAAAAAAAGGAACCAAATGGTTCCTTTTTTTTGATTGTATTAACCATATTGATTTAAAAGTTCCAATAATAACCAACTCCAATAGTTTCTTGACCATTTCCAGATAAATCTAAGTTGTATTCAAAATTAACTTTATCATATAAATTATAACCAATTTTAATCACAGGAACACTAAAGGTATGATCATAACCTTCCTTATCTCCCTTTTGCTCTATATAACCATACTGTTCATCTCCAACACCCTCATTACCTATATTTAAATGAAGTCCAGCTCCAAATGACCAACTTTTATAATTATAACACACATACACTGGAATAGATAAAATTAAATGATCATTCCATTCTTCAAAGTCAATTTTTGCTCCAGCACTATCAGTTTTTGTAGAAGATGTAACATCTTTTGCTGTTAAGTTATAAAGTAACTTAGCATCAACTGATAAATTCTTCTGATTAGTATATGGCTTAAAAATATATCTATACTGTCCACCAATTAATATATCTGATGCACCATCTGGGTTAACACTTAATCCCAGCTTAAAAAACGCACCAAATCTATGATGATTAAGTGACCGTATAATAGTTTTATCATTATTATTACCTTTAATTTTTACATTTGAAGGGTCATCACAAATTTCAAGCAAATCTCTACCAGCTTTAATTAAACTAATACTTCTAGCCTTACCTTGATCAGTGAAATAGTTAATTAATTTCTTATCATTTTCAGAAAATGTCATATAAACCTTCTCTGTATTTACATAAGTTATTTTTCCACCATCTAAAGACGCTCTAGTATGTTCCTGTGATGATGGAATAGAGTGTTGCTTATGTCTATAATGCCATACCAAGACTTTACAATTATTTGCAACATCATGATAAATATCATATGGTGGAATTCCAATAAGAGCAGTTACTTCATCTTCTGTCATCCCTGGACTAACTTTATACAATTTATCAATTGTAGTGTACTCGGGTATAGATTCTTGTGCTATTGCAGAAAATGCAAAAGCTACAATTATTACTGTTATTATATTCTTCATTTTATTTAGATTTTTTATTGTTAGACTTTTTCACTTTAAACCCATCAAAAACCTTAGAGATATAATCATTAAATCTAATTTTTCTATTCCATAGTCGTCCACTTTTGTGAGTCAAATCAATATTAATTTGAGCATTTTCTTTATCAGCTAAGTCACATAAAGTACAGTCAGATCCGTCTGCTAGAATAATGTCTTCTTTTTTCTTCTTCTTTGGTTTTTCAACAGGAACGCATCTCTCACCACAATTTTTCTTAGCATCATATTTCTTATTTACTTTGTAGTCACATATACAATATTCACAATCACCAATTGTTAGAACAGTGCCTAATTCAGACACACCTTCATTCCTTTGTACAGTTGCCTTCTTATTGTAATTTAGCGATTTCTTATCCATGCAACCATAAATTGGAGCAATTTCGGATCCATAGCAAGCATCTTGGAGTTCTTGAGCAAATGAAAGCACCATTGAACCACCTTTCTTGCCTTCATCAGTCACTAATGACTCAACTTTTCCAGCTCTGTAATAAACATATACATTAGATGGGTCAACAAACTTCTCTGCTCCTTTAATATTTGAGTAAGAGTTTAATGTTCCGTGACCTACCTCTTTGTGTTTATACTTAAACTGATGTATTTCGCAGCCATTTTCTATTCCGTGAAATATTTCATAAGGCTCGACACCAAGTGTAGTAACCACATTCTCTTTTGTCATTCCTGGATTAACTTTAGTCATTTTTTCTACAGTAGTATAATAAGGGACTATTATATTACTACAAGAACTAAAAACTAATGTTACCAAGAATAATTGTAAAATTCTTTTCATTTTATTTATTTATTTATTTTTTTCTGCTTCAAAGTATTCGGCAATTCCACTCTCAGATTCTATCATTGTTCCTGATAACATCATGTAATCTAATCCTGCGCCAAATCCTTGACCAAACATTGTTGTAGTGCCTAAAATAGCAACCACCATTAAACTGTAAATTTTTTTCATATTTTTCATATTAGTTATTAATTCTTAGCAATAATACAAAAAAAAAATGAAGCTATATCAGTATGAATACTGATGGAAATTTACTTTAAATAAAGTAATTTAAATAGTTAATAATTAGCAGATTGTAAAATTTAATAAAAATTTATATCAATATACGACCTAAAATAAAAACTGAAATTTAATTGATTTTCAATAAATTTAACTTCCACTGTTTTTATCATTCAACATAGGTACAAATGAAAATTCTCCATGAGTTGTAACTCTAGTTTCTGTTGCTGACAATTTTTCTATTAAGTGCATAACTTGCACATCTCCATCCCCAATTGGCGCTACCATCCTGCCACCAACTTTTAGTTGTGCTACCAAATCCTCAGGAATAAAAGGAGCTCCACAAGTAATTATTATCTTATCGAATGGAGCAAACTTTGGCATTCCCTTATAACCATCACCATATACAAACATACAATTATAGCCTAAACTGGGTAAGAACTGCTTAGTTTTAAGGAATAACTCCCTTTGCCTTTCAATGGTAAACACCTCTGCTTCCAATAAAGAAAGTACTGCTGCTTGATACCCTGACCCTGTTCCTACCTCCAGTACCTTTTCGTAAGGATTTAGTTGCAATAACTGACTTTGAAAAGCAACTGTATAAGGTTGAGAAATAGTTTGCCCTGCTCCTATAGGAAAAGCCTTATCCTGATAGGCAAAATTCACAAAAGCATTATCCATAAATAGATGTCTAGGAATTTTATTCATAGCATTTAAAACTTCCAAATTAGAAATTCCTTTGGAAGCCAAATGTTCAACCAATTGCTTGCGCAAACCTTGATGCCTAAAACTATCTACCATTCTTTTTCTTTATCAATCTTTAAACTGTATTTTTGAAGTCAATTATTAATCACAAAAAAAGACAATAAAACTGCAATTAATACATTAATAGTAATTGTAAATTACACAGCAAATTGTTAATAGAATAATCCATGAAAAAAATTACCTACCTAATACTACTGCTATTTTTTGTTTCTTGTAAGAAAGAAAGTGCAGATACAATACCTGCATATATTCAAATTGATGACATAGAATTAGAAGAAGAAAATATTACTTCAAATATTACAGATGCTTGGGTATATGTAAATGATCAACTACAAGGAGTGTATAAACTACCTGCTAAATTTCCAGTATTGGAAGAAGGAGTACAAAAAGTTCGAATAAAAGCTGGAATAAAAGCTAATGGAATTGCAAGTAGCAGAATAGCTTACCCTTTTTATGATTCATATTTTGAAGATATTTCTTTTAACCCAAACAAATCAAAAAACATAACTCCTACAGTAGAATTTAACAGAGAAAATGAAGATATTTTTATTGAGGATTTTGAAGGTATAGGAATTAATCTAGAGTCAGATAGTTTAAGCTTTTCTACACAAAATTTTGAAGGAAATAATTTTGGGACAATTACTTTATCAGATACTATGTATATATCGGAAGTTACTACAGATGAATTTTTTGATTTGCCCCAAGCAGGTGCCCCAGTTTTCTTGGAGCTTGATTATAAATCCAACACTCCGTTTTTAGTAGGCGTATATGTAAACTACTCTCAATCAGTAGTGCAAAAGGATTTATTATGGATCACTCCAAAAGCGGATTGGAATAAAATATATGTAAATTTAACATCTACTATTTCAGAAGGAATAAATGCTTCATCTTTTAAGGTATTTATAGGTATGAAAAGAGAAGGTGACGATACAAATGAACTTTATTTTGACAACTTAAAAGTGGTATATTAATACTATTTTTGCCAAAATTTAAAAAAACAAAAAATGAAAAATATTACAGTAATTGGTGCAGGAACAATGGGAAATGGAATTGCACATACTTTTGCTCAAAAAGATTTTAATGTGAATTTAGTTGATATTTCAGCTGATGCTTTAGAAAGAGCTATTGCTACTATTAGCAAGAACTTAGACCGCATGGTAAAAAAAGAAAAAATTACTGAAGCAGATAAAGCAAATACTTTAGCTAATATTACTACTTACACTGACATGAATACAGGTGTAAAAGGAGTAGACTTAGTAGTAGAAGCTGCCACTGAAAATATTGATTTAAAACTAAAAATATTCAAGCAACTGGATGAAATTTGTGATGCCGACACTTTACTTTCTACAAATACATCTTCAATATCTATCACTAAGATTGCAGCTGCAACTAAGCGCCCAACGCAAGTTATTGGGATGCACTTTATGAATCCTGTTCCTGTCATGAAATTAGTAGAAGTTATTAGAGGATACGCTACTTCTGATGAAGTAACTGAAAGAGTAATGCAAATGAGCAGAACACTAGGAAAGTCGCCAGTTGAAGTAAACGATTATCCTGGTTTTGTAGCTAATAGAATATTGATGCCAATGATTAACGAATCAATAGAAACTTTGTTTCAAGGAGTTGCTGGTGTTAAAGAAATTGATACGGTAATGATGTTAGGTATGGCGCACCCAATGGGACCTTTACACTTAGCTGATTTTATCGGTTTAGATGTTTGTCTTTCAATTTTAGAGGTAATGCAGGATGGTTTTGGAAGTCCTAAATACGCTCCTAACCCACTTTTAGTAAATATGGTTATGGCTGGTAAATTAGGAATTAAATCAGGTGAAGGTTTTTATGATTATTCTGAAGGAGCAAGAAATAAAAAAGTAGCTGCACAGTTTGTAAAATAAGTTACAGCTACTTTAGAAAATAATGAAACGGGCAAAATGCCCGTTTTTTTTGTATCATTGTATTATGAATAAGAAAAATCCACAAGCTTTAGCGCCTTTTAGTTGCAAATATACCTCTCAGATCCCTCAATTACTCCAGCAATTAAATTGCAGTTAAAATTAATGTGGAGCAGCTTGAAGGTGGAATTTATTCAATTGCTATCCTATTTGAAAACGATAGAATTATAAAGCGATTTACTAAATAAATTATTTTAATTCAAAAAATTAAACGGGCTTTTGCCCGTTTTTTTATTCAAGTTTTCCTTCTAGTTTTGCTTGTATTAAGATGTGTTCAATGAGCATATCCTCTCGATTATTTACAGGATCATATTCTGTTTTTAAGTTATTATTCCAAAATTTAGCCATGGTTTGCCAAAAAAAAGCATTGAACCTCCCTCTGTAGGATTTTACAATTTCATAAGAAGTAGTATTGGTTTCACGGAAAATTAGTTTTACTAATATCTTACCTTCACTCATTGTTAGGTTTTTCAATCTATCAGTATACTCTACCTTCACCCAATTTGCTACTTCCTTAGTATATCTCTTTTTATGTCTTCTTTTAGGAATTGAGTCAAGGCCATTTTGTATGCTTTGTAATTTTGTTTTTGCAGCCAAAGCATAAGGATATACTTTCAGCACTCTCCTTTTTAGGATATAATACTTTTTACGTTCTTCCTTATCCTTAAAAGCCAACACCTCAACTTCAGGAACATCAGCAATAAAAAAAGTATCACCATCAATAATTGAAAAATTTGAAATTAGTAATTTTTCTTGAGCAGAACTATTAATACAACAAACACTCAGGAAGGCTATTACTAAAAGAAACCGCACTATTGAATAATTAAAGGCTGAACACTTGAGTGATCTTTACTGATTAGCTGAATAGTATACACCCCTTTTGCAAACTGACTTACATCAACTAAGGTAGTGTTTTCCGAATAAGATTCACTTAAAATCAAGCTTCCAGTAATATTAAAAATATTAATATTTTCAATTGTTGCATCACTACTTATCCTAACACTATTAGTAGCAGGGTTAGGAAAAATAGAAAACTGCTTCCCTGTAATATTCTCTACTGCTGATGGCGTCATAAACACAGCTGTTGCTTCAGCATAATCAGATAAGCAATTTTCCTGCAATTGTAAATTATAAAAGAAATAATGATAACTAGCACTATTAGGAGAGTTATGACCAGTTATACTTGCTATACTCCCAATTGAGTAAGGATATGCTGAACCAGTACTATTTCTATATAAATCAGAATTTCCAGTACTTATTCCTAACTCTAAATTATTCATAACAGGGACGTCAAAATCAAGATACAAAGTATTAAGTCCTATTTGAACACTTATAGTGGTATCATCTAACACTTGACTATTATTATCTCTTAATTCAAAAGTGATTGCTTGGGCTGTACCCGCATACACATCAGTTGAAATTAAAGTTGAATGCGTATAACAATCTAAGAATAAGTGCCTATCATTATTATAATACCCACCGCTACCAATTGTATTATCTAATGGTCCACCATATATTGAAGGACCTCCTACTTCACGAACATAATAAGTAGTACTTGCGCTAAGTAAAGGAGTTGTAAAAGGAGAGCCAGAATAAACAGAAGTAGTACCTAAAGTATCTGTATACCAATTTACTGAATTAGTAGCTGCAGTGAGAGAAAAAGTAGAAGGATTTAAATAAGAAGTGTCATTATAAACAATCGGTGCTGGAGTAAAATTAACATTCACTGTTGATACTTGAAGAACAGAATCTTGACCCAACCCATTTGAAACAAAAAGACTAACATCATAAACACCTGATTGCAAATAGGTATGAGTTGGATTTTGCAGGTTGGAAGTTGTTCCATCACCAAAATTCCATTGCCAATAATTAGGTTGATTGAGGCTTTCATCAATAAAATTAACTCTACCAGTACAACTTAATGAATCAATAGTTGTAAATCCTGCAAAAGGTGGAGCAACACAGCTATTATTTATTGGTTGAGTATTAAATGCTAATGATCTTCTTCCTTTATCTCCATTTACCTTAGCACAAACTGAAAACCAAGAATCAGTAATTACTGGGTTAGGGTTTAGTATTAAAGCCATAGTTGCTGAGGTAGTTGTCATAGAGTCCATATAAACATTTCCTAACATACTTACTTCATAATTAGTTGCACCATTTACTACATTCCACAATACAAAAATTGAATCAGGACAAATCCAATTAACTGTTAAATTCTGTGGTACTCCAATAATAGTAAAGTTAGCATCACTTTCATCAGAAAATCCATTACGACTAACTCTTATTTTGGCTTGATTTGTAACAGAGTTGGGAACTATCCAGTTATAGTAACGAGAATTTACTCCGGCACTATTTATTATTGTATTCCAAGCCAAACCATCAGTTGTATATTCCAATGTAAAAGGAGTATTTCCTTTTGATGCATCCCATCTAATAAATTCAGTTTCTCCAGGAACAAGACCTTCTCCTCCAATTGGATAAGTAAGTTCAACATCATCAGTGACATATTGGTAAATAACCCAATATTCTTGAGGACCAAAAGGAATAGAAAAACCATCAACAGATAAAATATAATTTCCAGCAACAGGATTATCAAGTGTTACTTGTTCCATGTTATTCAAATTATCAACTCCCCTTACAGCATCAGTATTTAATGCATTAGAATTTGGAGTTGGATCAAGCACCCAAGGCTCGTAAATTACTCCTGCAGGAGTAAGTATAGAAATATTAATATCATTAACCAAAGCTGGAGAAGAATTTACACTTGCCTCTTTATCATGCCAATATACCATAACCTTTATTTTACTTACACCAGAAGGAATAATAATATTATGTTGGTTATTAAAACCCTGAGCAATAGAATCATTTAAATAACTTCCATCTTCTAGAATTTTTATTGCCTGGTAAGCATTCACTTCTCCCCAACCGTGTTTAAAATCAGGACCAGGATTTCCTAAATCGTCAGCTGAATTTAATAAAACCCCTTTCATAAGTGCAGAACTTGGGTTTATCCCTGAATTTATTTCCTTATAGCCTTGATATAATTGTCCTAATATTCCTGCAATTCCTGGGCAAGCCATTGATGTTCCTGTAAAAGAATCATAATCATTAGAAGGTACTGTTGAATTTACTGAAGTACCTTTTGCACCAATATCTGGTTTAATTCTTCCATCAGCAGCCGGCCCTCTACTTGAGGAGCTGGCCAATCCTCCAGTTGAAGTTAAGTTAGCTACTGCAATAACATTCTTCCCTTGTTTATGTCCCCCAGTAACATTTCCCCAACCACTACCAGCACCATAACTACAGTCAGAACTACCACTATTACCAGCTGAAAAAACATGAACTAAAGAGGGGAGATTATTTATTTGTAGATCCAATTCATTTGATAAGGAAGTGTATCCTGCATTACAACCATTACTATAGGACTTTGAAGTAATCATAACATTATCATTTACATACAGAGCTGGGAAAGCATTAGAATAATTATTATTAGATGAACTATACACATACAGATAAGCAGCATTAGCCATCCCTGCAGCAATAGGATCCAAATTACCTGATCCCATAATAGTTCCTGCTACATGGTCGCCATGCGTATCAGACAAACTAGTACTACATCCTCCACAATTGGATTGATCAATTCTACCTTTATAATCAATATGAGGGCCAATAATTCCATCATCTTGCATCATAATGCTTATACCTTCACCATCATAGTGCCTACCACTTGCATAAGTTGTATTTATAGTGTTTGACCTGTGTAAAGTTCTACCAGTTTTATTTTCTTTTTCTGATGGAGGGTCAATTGGCTCAATATACCAAACTTCATTTGTACTTGCTAAATAATCTAAGTCATATGGGTTTATTGTAAGCGTAATACTCATACCAAAAATATTGACTGCATCTATTTTGTAGTTGGATAACCTAAAAAATTCCTGCACACCAGATATATCAGCATTTTTATATAGCAATACTTTAACTGATAATTTTCCATTTTTCAATGCCCAATCTGGGAAAGTATTATTTTGAATTTTAGGATCAATTTTATGCACCCCTTTAATTATTGAAATTGCTGACACTCCATATTTGGCTAATTGTGTTGTATTTGTATTTCTTGGAATACTAACTACATAGGTATTCTTTGGAATATACTCTAGAAACTGAATACCATATTGTTCAATTTTACTTTTAATTTTATCAGTTGGAATAACAGAAAATGACATAAAGCAATAATTAATATCACTTAATGAATTTACTTGTAAATCATTATTTAAAAATAATGTTCCTGACTTTAGTTGCAGTTTATTTTCTTGAGATTTTAGTTGTATACTAAATGCTGTAATTAAAAAAAATAAAAGATATTTTTTCATTGTTGTATTGTTTCCTACAAAAATACAATTGCAAAAAGGATTTTTACAATAATCAGAATTTATTTTAAAAAGGTCTTATTCGTTCAATGTCAATCCCTATTTTTGAACCGTGATAAATACCCTACAAATACAAGTACTTCCTGAAGTTGCAGCAACACAAAACCTACTTAAAAGTACAATAGCCCAAGAATTAAATATTGCTGAAAAAGACATCCAGCATATTGAAATTCTAAAACGATCAATTGATGCAAGGCAAAGAGTTACTAAAATAAACCTTAGGGTTGATGTTTACATTAAGGAAGATTTTATAAAAAAAGAAGAGGATATTCCTGAATACAAGGATGTAACAGGAAAGGATGAAGTCATTATTATTGGTGCAGGTCCTGCAGGGCTATTTGCTGCTTTAAAGCTAATAGAAAAAGGGCTGAAACCAGTTATTCTTGAAAGAGGTAAAGATGTAAGAGCAAGAAGAAGAGATCTGGCAAACCTTACTAAAAACCATATTGTTAATGAAGATTCCAACTATTGTTTTGGAGAAGGTGGTGCGGGAACTTATTCAGATGGAAAATTATATACTCGCTCCAAAAAAAGAGGAGATGTAAATAAAATTCTAGATATATTAGTACAACATGGTGCTACTCATGAAATTAGGGTAAATGCTCATCCTCATATAGGTACAAATAAATTACCCAAAATTATACAAGCCATTCGTGAAACGATTGTTCAGTATGGTGGTGAGGTAATTTTTGATAGCAGAGTAACCGATATCCTTATCAAAAATAATGCAGTAAAAGGAGTAGAATTACAAAACGGGAATCGTATTGAAGCCAGTAAAATCATCTTAGCTACAGGACATTCAGCTCGTGATATATTTGAATTACTACATAAAAAAGAAATCGCTATTGAGGCAAAAGCTTTTGCACTTGGTGTAAGAGTGGAGCATACTCAAGAGTTGATTGACCAAATACAATACAAATGTGAAGCAAGAGGAGAATTTTTACCTCCTGCACCCTATTCTATTGTTAAGCAGGTGAAAGGTAGAGGAATTTATTCTTTTTGCATGTGTCCTGGGGGAATTATAGCTCCTTGTGCCACAAGTCCAGGAGAAGTAGTAACCAATGGTTGGTCGCCTTCCAAGAGGGATTACCCAACATCCAATTCTGGGATAATAATGGAACTGAAACTAGAGGATTTTGCTAAATATGAAAAATACGGACCTTTAGCAGGAATGCAATTCCAAAAGGAAATAGAACAAAATGCCTGGAAACTAGGGGGTGAAACTCAAAAAGTACCTGCACAAAGGTTAGTGGATTATACCAATAATATTTTATCGACTGACATCCCAAAAACCTCTTATATTCCTGGCACAACTTCAGCAGTAATTAATACTATATTACCTGATTTTGTTGGAGAAAACATACAAGAAGGACTCAGGCAAATGGGAGTACATATGAAAGGCTACTTTACCAATGAAGCAGTAGTACACGCTCCTGAAAGCAGAACCTCCTCTCCTGTTCGTATTCCTAGAAATAGAAAAACACTAGAACACCCACAAATAAAAGGGCTGTACCCTTGTGGAGAAGGTGCAGGATATGCAGGAGGAATTATAAGTGCAGCCATTGATGGTGCAAAGTGTGCCGATAAATGTTAAAATAATTTTGCTTAGTTTTGTGAAATGAAAAAAATCTCCTACTCTCAATCCTAATTGTAACCCTCCTATTTTTATCTTATTTAGGAAGTTCAAAACATAAACCTATGAAATTTAATGCAAGTATTCGCATCAATCAACCCTTAGCAAAGACAGTTGCTCTATGGAAAGATAAAAACAACTACAAACATTGGCAAGATGGTTTTATCAGCAAGGAATTATTAAGCGGTAATGACGGAGAAGTTGGAGCAATTTCTCTTATAAAATGAGATTTCAATAAAGATATTATGGAGCTAACTGAAACTATTCAGTTGACTAATTTACCCCATGAACACAAAGTATTGATAGTGCACAAACACATGCACAATACCATGCATTCCAAGTTTACAGCTATTGATGAAAACACTACCCTTTGGACTGCAGAGATAGATTATTTTCAAGTTAATTTTTGGCCTGCCAAAGTTATGATGCATCTTTTCCCAAATATGTTCAAAAAACAAGGACAGAAATGGTCTGATCAGTTTAAAGATTTTGCTGAACAACAGTAATTACCTAATCTCTGCTCCTGCTTTATCAGTAAAAGATTTCATTAGTTTATCCATTACCTTATCCACATATTTATCGGTTAAAGTTTTTGTTTCATCTGCCATAATAAAGGATAATGCATAAGATTTTTTACCATTAGGTAATTTATCACCCTCATACACATCAAATAAATTTACTGATTTCAGTATTTTATTGTCAGTTGCAGTAGCAATTTTCTTTAGTTCAGCAAAGGAAACTGATTTGTCAATTAATAATGATAAATCCCTTCTTACAGATGGAAACTTAGAAACTTCTTGGTATTTTATTTTAGCATATCCAGCTAGTTCTAAGATTAAGTCCCAGTTAAAATCAGCAGCATAAACAGTTGATTTTACGCCAAATGATTTGCATAACTTAGTGTTTAATTTTCCAAAACAAACCATTCTTTTCTTTTTGAACTTATACATAAGTCCATCAGAAAAACCATGTGTATTAATTGCTTCTGATTTTATTTTCTTCACCCCTAACCTACTTAGGATATGCTCTACTTTTTCTTTTATAAAGTAGAAATCGGCAATACCAGCATTTGTATCCCAATTTTCAGAAACTTTTCTACCACTAACTAAAATTTGTAAATGCTGATTTTCTTCATTTCCTTCTTCTGTTTTATGATAGGTTTTTCCAAATTCATAAAACTTAATATCAGCATTTCTTCTATTCTGATTGTAAGCAATATTTTCCAAACCACTAAACAAAAGCGACTGACGCATTACATTCAAATCCTGCGACAAAGGATTTAGTATTTCTACATTTTGTTCCATATCCAATTCAGGAATTAAAGCAGTATATTTTCCTTTAGTCAAGGAATTATTCATGGCTTCATTAAAACCTGTACTAGATAGTAAATCAGAAATTATATTTCTAACATCTTCAGGATTTACGCCATCAGCATGTGAAATTGTAGTATTTAATTTTGCTGGAATAGCAACTGTATTGAAACCGTAAATTCTTAATATCTCCTCAATCACATCCACCTCTCTCTGCACATCAGCACGGAAAGGAGGCACTAACAAACTCAATCCATCAGGGTTTTCTTTTGAAATCTCAATCTCTAAATTTATAAGGATAGCTTTCACCACTTCCCTATCTATTTTTTCTCCTATTAAATTATCCATCTTAGCATAAGTCAATTCTACCGAAAAGTGCTCAATTTTATTTGGATAAATATCAATTACTTCTGAAGAAATTGTTCCTCCACAAATTTCTTGAATTAATAAAGCTGCTCTTTTCAAAGCATAAACTGTACCATTTGGGTCACACCCTCTTTCAAAACGAAAAGAAGCATCAGTGCTTAAATTGTGTCGTTTTGCTGTTTTACGCACACTTACTGGGTTAAAATAAGCCGATTCTAAAAATATGCTAGTTGTTTTTTCAGATACTCCTGATTCCAAGCCTCCAAAAACACCTGCAATACACATTGGTTTTTTAGCATCTGAAATCATTAAATCAGCAGCAGAAAGTTCTCTTTCTTGCTCGTCCAAAGTAGTGAACTTTGTTTTATCATTTACGGTAGCTACCACTACCTTATTTCCTTCAATTTTATCAGCATCAAAAGGATGTAAAGGTTGTCCTATTTCATGCAATACATAATTGGTAATATCCACCACATTATTAGTTGGCATTATCCCAATTGCTTTTAGCTTGTTTTGTAACCACTCAGGAGAATTATCAACCTTAATTCCGCTAATGCTTACTCCAGAATATCTAGGGCATAAATCAGCATCTGCCACTTCAACAGCAATAGTTCCATTCGTATTATCAACCTTAAAATCCTTAGTTGAAGGTTTACACATTTGCAACTTATTTCCTTTATGATTTAAAACAGTCATTAAATCACGAGCCACACCAATGTGTCCCATAGCATCCGAACGATTTGGTGTTAAGCCAATCTCAAATACTATATCAGATTCTAACTTAAAATACTCAGCTGCTGGAGTACCAACAATAGCATTTTCTTCCAAAACCATAATTCCATCATGTCCTTTTCCAAGTCCTAATTCATCTTCTGCACAAATCATACCCAAAGATGCTTCTCCTCTTAACTTTCCTTTCTTTATTTTGAAAGATTCATCACCATCATAAAGTAGAGTACCTACAGTAGCTACTGGCACTTTTTGACCAACTGCAACATTAGGCGCTCCACAAACAATTTGTATTGTCTCATCTTCTCCAACATTAACAGTTGTAACTGATAATCTGTCAGCATTAGGATGTTGAACTTTTGACATTACCTCTCCAATTACAACACCTTTCAAACCTCCTTTTACGCTTTCCACTTCTGTTATTCCCTCTACCTCTAATCCTGTATCGGTTAATAGTTGAGAGATTTCCTGAGCAGGAAGATTAAGATCTAAATAATTTTTAAGCCAGTTGTATGATATGTTCATGGTGTAAATTGAATTTCAGCAAAAATAGTAATTGTATTAATATCTAGAGTTTACTTCCTCACTCTTTTTAAATCAAGTAAATTCATAGCATTACTTTCAAATCCCGTAATGCTTTTATTCGTAAAACGCAATACTCTATCATAGTACAAAGGCACCACAACAGCACTTTCAATAATCAGTTTGTCCATTTTTTGATAATAGGCCTGTCTAGTTTCAACATTAATTTCTGAAAGTGCATTTTCATATAAAGCATCAAATTCCTTATTCTTAAAATGCGTGTAGTTGGGTCCGTTTGGGCAAAAATTCTTACTGTAAAAAAGAGATAGGTAATTCTCTGCATCAGGATAATCGGCAATCCAGCTTCCTCTAAAAAAGTTGAGTTTTGAAGTTGCCACCAACTGCCTATGAGTTGAAGGAGGATTTACTTCTACCCTTACATTCAAGCCAATTTCTTGCAATTGATTTTGAATATACTCGCACAAATCTAAATATGAAGAAGTAGTAGAAAGAATAATTTCTTGCTGAATATCAAAATCGCTAATAGCAATAAGCTCTATTGCTTTCTCAAGATTATAGTTATACCCCATTAGCTTTTCAGAAAAAGAAGGAAGTCCCTTAGGAACAAATCCATTTATTGCTGGTGTGCCGATATTATTTCTGAGATATTTAAGCATCTTAACTCTATCAAAACCATAATTGATAGCTTGTCTGACTTCCAATGGCAAAGGGTTATCCATTAAAAACCCAAGGTATTCTGTATTCAAATAAGGCTGTGATTGTAAAGCTACTATTGCTTTGTATTTTTCTTGTAACTCTCCAGTATTGGTTAAAATTTCATCTTTATAACTCGCATCAATTCCTGAAATAAAATCCAACTTCCCTTGTATAAATTGTAAAAAAGCAGATTGTTTATCCTTTATAAAAGTAATGGCTACTGCATCCAAATAAGGTAACTGTTCCCCTTCCTCATTCTCAAAATAGTTAGCATTTTTTCTAAGCACTAGTTTTACACCATCTTCCCATAATTGAAATTGAAAAGGACCTGTACCAATTGGCTCTCTGTTAAAATCTCTTTTTTCTACAATCTCCTTTGGAACAACAGAACAGTATTGCATGCTCAACAAAGATAAAAATGCAGGAAAAGGAGTTATTAGTTTTATGCTAAAAACTGAATCGTTTATAGCCTTAAAGCTTTTCACATTTGACAAAACCCAAGCTCCAGGAGTTGCTAAATTTTTATTTAATAATCGGTTGAATGAGTATTCAAAATCTTGTGCAATTACCTTTCTTCCTTTTCCGTTTTCAAATAATTCATCATCATGAAAAACTACATCATTTCTCAGAAAAAAAGTATACGCTAAAGCATCATCAGAGATTTGCCAACTTTTAGCAATAGAAGGCTTAACATTCAACTTACTATCTAACTGCACTAAACCGTTAAATAGTTGATTAGTTACCCAAATTGTAGCTTGGTCCTTAGCAAAAGTAGGATCTAGAGTAGCTATTGTTGCTGACTCATTATATTTAAATATAGTAAATTCATCATTATTATACTGCTGACTACAGGCAGAAAATAGAATAATAATAAAAAAGCCGACTTTCCACTTCATAATTTAGTTTTAAGTCGGCTAATTTAAGTATTTAAAATTACTTGCTCCACCATCACCAAAGTCCCATTGCCAATTAGTAATGGTATTATTTGTAATAGATATATCTACAAAATCAACAACTAGAGGCATACACCCATTTGCAGGTGAAATTGTCGCTAACTCTGAAACCGGCCTTTCATATACTTTTATTAATCCAATTGAAACTTCTGTATCATTAGATACAGCATTAGATACAGTTAAAGTAATATCATAAATTCCAGGATTACTAAAAATAGTAGTGGGATTTTCTAAAGTTGAAGTATTACCATTTCCAAAATCCCATAGCCATGTATCTGGGCTACCTGTTGATAAATCTTGAAACTCAACTACTAATGAACCGCATCCAGTATTAGCTGAGAGTGTCGTAAAATCAGCACTTACTTGTGGGCTTGCACTACTGGAAATTAGCATAGCTACAAGGATTAGGAAAAGGTGTACTAGCTTACTTTTTAGTAAGCTTAATCTATTTTTTGATAAGTAACTTAGTAGAAATAATGTCATGGTTTTGGGTATTAATTTTTACTGTAAGCCTTTTTGATAAAACGGCCGCTAAAATATTAAGTTACAAAAGGCGTAAACCTTTTTGATTTTCTACTTTTGCACTATGTTTGTTAATAAAAAAGTTGCCTTTTATACATTGGGTTGTAAACTCAATTTTTCAGAGACTTCTACCATTGGTAGACAGTTAGCTGAAATTGGTTTTAGTAAAACAGAATTTGAAAACAAAGCTGATTTATATGTGATTAATACTTGTTCTGTTACCGAAAATGCTAATAGAGAGTGCAGAAGAATAATAAGAAAAGCAAAAAGGACTTCCCCTGAAGCATTTATTGTAGTTACAGGCTGTTTTGCACAGCTAAAACCAAAAGAAATAAGTGATATTGAAGGTGTAGATATGGTGCTTGGAGCCAATGAAAAATTCAATTTACCAAAACTACTTACTGATTTAAATACAGTTGAAACTACTAAGGTACACGGCTGTGAAATAAATGACTTAGATTATTTTTCATCCTATTCTCTTACTGATCGCACGCGTTCATTTATGAAAATACAAGATGGATGTGATTATCCTTGTACTTACTGCACCATTCCTTTAGCTAGAGGGAAAAGCAGATGTGACAGCATAGAAAACATCATTGCAAATGCAAATGACATTGCAGATAAAGGAATAAAAGAAATAGTAATTACTGGAGTAAATATTGGGGAGTTTAAAGATAAGAATGATAATAGAAACTTTGCTGATCTTGTAAAAGAATTAGATAAAGTTGAAGGAATTGAGCGTTATAGAATTTCATCTATTGAGCCAAATTTAATTAGTGATGATGTAATAGATTTAGTGAAAAGTTCTAATAAATTTATGCCTCACTTTCACATCCCTATGCAATCAGGTTCTGATGTAATTCTTGGGAGAATGAAAAGACGCTACCAAACAAAATTATACAGAAATAAGATTGAAAAAATTGTTAGTGAGGTAAATGATGTTTGTATTGGTGCAGATGTTATTATTGGATTTCCAGGAGAAACTCAAGAAGAATTTAATAAAACACTAAACTTTATTAAAGATTTACCACTCTCCTACTTGCATGTATTTACTTATTCTGAAAGAGAAAATACACCAGCCATTGATATGGATGGAATTGTTTCAAAATCGGATAGAGCAGACAGAAGCAAGCAGTTAAGAATTTTATCAAATAAATTGCAAAGAGCATTTTATGAAAAGTATCTTAACACAGAACATACTGCCCTTTTTGAACAAGAAGATAAAGATGGTTTTTTACTAGGTTTTACTGATAATTATATCAAAATTAAAATTCCTTTTGGTGCTGATTATTGCAGAACAAAACAACAAGTTAAACTACTAGAAATTGATGATGACGGAATAATGAAAGCTGAACTTCTGTAAATAAAAAGAAAATAAACTATGTACCCTACTATTAGCCACTTACTGTTTGATTTATTTGGAATAAATATTCCTCTTCCCATTCAAACTTTTGGGTTTTGGGTTGCTATTGCTTTTTTAGCAGCATCCTATGTAATCACTAAAGAATTAAAACGAAAAGAAAAAGAAGGACACCTTACTGCTACTACAGTTAAGGAAATTATAGGAAAACCATTAAGTATTACCGATATAGCAAGTAGCCTTATCACAGGTTTTTTTATAGGTTTTAAATTTATTGAAGCTATTTTCCATTATGCTGATTTGGTAGAAAATCCTCAGGATTTTATCCTTTCAACAAGAGGAAACTTTATGGGAGGAATTCTTATAGCGGCTATATCTGTTTATTTAAAATGGAGTGATAATCAAAAAACAAAATTAGCTACACCAAAAGGAATTGAAAAAACGGTTCACCCGTTTCAATTAGTTGGAAATATGACAATGATAGCTGCTGTATCAGGAATTATTGGAGCTAAGATTTTCCATAATTTGGAAAATATGGGGGAATTTTTGGCTGATCCAATTGGGCAACTAATATCTTTTAGCGGACTTACCTTTTATGGAGGATTAATTGCTGGAGCGGTATCAGTAATCTGGTATGCAAAAAAGTATAAAATCAATACGCTACACCTAATTGATGCTGCTGCTCCTGCCCTAATGCTTGCTTATGGTATTGGGCGTATTGGTTGTCAAATGTCAGGGGATGGTGATTGGGGAATAGACAACTTAGCCCCTAAACCTGAATGGATGGCTTATTTTCCTGATTGGATGTGGAGTTATACTTTCCCGAATAATGTAATAAATGCAGGAATTCCTATTGAAGGTTGTGTTGGAAATTTTTGTATGGAACTTGCCAATCCTGTTTGGCCTACTGCTTTTTATGAAGTAGTGATGTGTTTACTTTTCTTTAGTTTTTTATGGGCTATTCGTAAACGAATCCATATTCCAGGGATATTGTTTTGTATTTATCTTGCAATGAATGGTGTAGAACGCTTTTTTATTGAAAAAATTAGAATTAACACAGAATATGATATTTTAGGAGGAATCACTCAAGCTGAAATAATTTCAACATGCCTTGTACTGATTGGTATAGTAGGTAGTTATTTATTATATAGTAGAAATAAATAAAAGAAAAGCCGAGCAAATGCTCGGCTTTTCTTTTATATCTAAACTATAATCTAAGCCAACACCTCAGCAACCTTATCAGCTGCTTCTTGTAACAAAATAACTGATTCTACTTTTAATCCACTTTCATCAATTAATTTTTTAGCTTCAGCAGCATTTGTTCCCTCTAACCTTACAATCAAAGGGATATTGATATCACCTATATTTTTGTAAGCATCAACAATTCCTTGAGCTACCCTATCACATCTTACAATACCTCCAAATATATTTACTAATAATGCTTTTACATTTTCATCCTTTAAAATGATTCTAAATGCTTGCTCAACTCTTTTTGCATCAGCAGTACCACCAACATCAAGGAAATTAGCAGGATTACCACCTGCCATTTTAATAATATCCATTGTTGCCATAGCCAAACCAGCACCATTCACCATGCAACCAACATTACCATCTAACTTAACAAAATTAAGTCCAAACTCTCCTGCTTCTACTTCAGTAGCATCCTCCTCTCTAGTATCTCTTAAAGCAATAAAATCTTTATGACGGAATAATGCATTAGTATCTAGGGACACTTTAGCATCAACTGCCATTATTTTATCATCTGAAGTTTTAAGTACAGGGTTAATCTCAAACAAAGAAGAGTCTGTTTTATCATAAGCAGTATATAGTGCATGTACAAATTTAGTCATGTCCTTGAATGCAGCACCAGAAAGTCCTAAGTTAAAAGCAACTTTTCTGCATTGAAATCCTGTTAAACCTACTTTAGGATCAACCTCTTCATGAAAGATTAAATGTGGCGTTTCCTCAGCAACTGTTTCAATATCCATTCCTCCTTCAGTAGAGTACATAATCATGTTTCTACCAGTGGCTCTATTTAATAAAACTGACATATAAAACTCTGAAGTTTCACTTTCTCCTGGATAGTATACATCCTCACATATAAGTACTTGGTGCACCAATTTTCCTTCAGCTGAAGTTTGAGGAGTAACTAAATGCATTCCTAAAATATCATTTGAAATTGACTTTACTTCCTCTAATGATTTAGCCAATTTTACACCACCACCTTTTCCTCTCCCTCCCGCATGAACTTGTGCTTTTACTACATACCAACTAGTACCAGTATCAGCAGTTAACTTTTCAGCAGCAGCTACAGCTTCTTCTGGTGTAGTAGCAACAATTCCTCTTTGGATTCTTACGCCAAAGCTATTTAATAATTCCTTACCTTGATATTCGTGTAAATTCATTTCATTTTTTTTAGTGCCGCAAAAATATAGGATTGATTTGAATTACAAACTTCTATTGACATTAAATTATATATTTGTGCTCCAAATTTTACCCTTAATGAAAATCAAACATTTTTTTTGCTTACTCACCCTCTTACCTTTACTTACTTTTGGCCAGTTTGAAAATAAAAAAAATTATACAATTAGCGAGTGCAGAATTCCTCCAAAAATTGATGGAGTATTAGATGATATACATTGGTCAGAACTAGCTAAGGCTGATAATTTTAAGCAAATAAATCCCAATAATGGAGCTAATGAAAGAATAGGGCAAAAAACAGAAGTACAGATTTGTTATGATAATAATGCTATTTATTTTGGCATAATGATGTATGATAATGCTCCTGATAGTATTTTAAAGGAACTTAGCAAGCGAGATCAAGAAGGAAAAAATTTTGATTCATTTGGCATCAGGATTGATCCTTATAATAATGGACAATTAAGCTATAACTTTTTAGTAAGTGCAGCTGGAGTTCAAACAGATGCAAAATACACCAATACCTCTATTGATTATGATTGGGATGCTGTTTGGAAATCAGCTGTAAAGATAACAGATAAAGGTTGGATAGCAGAATTTGCTATTCCATTTTCTGCTATTCGATTCCCATCAGAAAAAGAAAAAACATACAATATAAATTGGAGTCTAAATATGTCTAGAGGGATTAGAAGGTATAGAGAAAATTATACTTGGAACTTTATTGATGTCAACTATGATAATTACGCCATGCAAAATGGGTTGTTAGAGTTTTTATCCTTTAATGTGAAATCTCCAGTTAGACTCTCAGCAATGCCATACATTACTAGTTACTATAATAATTATGATGGTAAAAATACTTACCCTTACAACATGGGTATGGATCTTAAATATGGAATAAATGAAAGTTTTACTTTAGATATGACTCTTATTCCTGATTTTGGACAAGTTGCTCCTGATGACAAAGTACTAAACCTCTCTCCCTTTGAAGTTTATTACACTGAAAAAAGACAGTTTTTTACTGAAGGAACAGAGCTGTTTGGAAAAGCAGGAAATATGTTTTATACCAGAAGAGTAAGTGATGATTTACTTAATGCCTCAAAAATTTCAGGAAGAACTAAAAATGGCTTAGGAATTGGCGCCTTAAATGCCATCACAAAAGATTTTAGTAACTTTAACATATTGGTATTTGACCAATCCTTAAAGAATAATTCATCAGTTAGTTTTATCAATACTAATAAGTATGAAAAAGGGAATGGCATTAGCTCTAATGTAAATGGAATAACTACCAGCATAAATAACAGAGACAATACACATAGGTATGATGTCTACTTAAATAATAGTAATATTTTTTATTGTGATGAGTTAATACAAGGTTATTCAGGTAAATTTGGAATTTCAAAAACAAAAGGGGAATACAAATACAATATTTCATCTGAAATAATTGATGATAAATACAATGTAAATGATTTAGGTTTCCTAATGAGAAACAACAGCATTAATCATACATTATATTTAAGTTATAACCAGTTAACGCCTACTAAAAATCTTGTAAATTCTAACTTATCATTAACTGCTGATTATAAAACCCTTTTTACCGAACAGGAATTCACCTCACTTGACTACAGTATGAAAAGTGTTTTTACTTTAAAAAACTACTTAACAATAGGTGCATTTGGGACAGTTAACCCCTATAAAAGTATTGACTATTATGAAGCCAGAACTGGAAACTTAGAAAGTCCATTCAAAATTTCAAAAGGAGTTAGAGGAAGAATATTCTTTTCAACAGATTATCGTAAGAAATTTGCTCTTGACTATAGTTTTGGCGGACATATAAGGCCACTTTACAATTCCAGGAAATTTGGTTGGAGAATACAACCTATTATAAGAGTTAACGATAAGCTATCCTTCCGCTATGTTTTATCTGTTAACCATGTAAAGAATGATGCTGGCTTTACTACTAAAGATGAAAATGATTTGCCAGTTTTTGCATTAAGAAACACCAATATGATTACTAATGTATTGAGTGGTAGTTTTGTTTTGAACAACAAAATGGATTTAGCATTCAAATTGCGTTATCATTTTGATCAAGTAGAAAACACTAAATTCAAAAACTTAGGAAATGATGGTTACTTATATGCTAGTAATTATGATGGGAAACACAATATAAATTATACAACTTGGACAGGAAACTTAAATTTCAACTGGTTGTTTGCTCCTGGAAGTAAGTTAAGCTTAGTTTGGAATCATGCGATTACAAATGATGACAGTATAATCAGAAACCATTGGTTGGATAATGTAGAGCAGTCTCTAACCCTTCCTCAAGAAAATAGCTTATCCTTAAAAGTAATTTATTATTTAGATTATCTTTACCTCAGAAAATGATATTAGCAAAAAACATACACTACTCGTACGATAAACTTGAAGTACTCAAAGGGGTTGACTTAAACATTAAGCAAGGTGAGTTTGTAAGCATAACAGGAGCTTCTGGAGCAGGTAAAACTACCCTGCTTCAATTATTAGGCACACTTGATGATGTACAGAAAGGTTCCCTAACAATTAACAACAAGGAAGTAAATACACTAAGCCAAAAAGAATTATCAAGTTTTAGAAATAAGGAAATAGGTTTTGTATTTCAATTTCATAATCTATTAGTAGAGTTTACAGCCTTGGAAAATGTATGCTTGCCTGCTTTTATAGCAGGAACAGCTAGAAAATCAGCAGAAAAAAGAGGTTTAGAATTACTAGCCTTACTTGGGTTAAGCGAAAGAGCAAATCACAAGCCAGATGAACTATCAGGAGGTGAGCAGCAAAGAGTTGCTGTTGCCAGAGCACTCATCAACTCCCCTTCTATCATTTTAGCGGATGAACCTTCAGGGAATTTGGATTCAAAAAATGCAGAAGAACTACACAAACTATTCCTAAAACTTAACAAAGAATTAGGACAAACTTTTGTCATCATCACACATAACAAGGAGTTAGCAAACTTAGGAAGTAGAAAACTTGAAATGAAAGACGGAAAAATAATTTAAGTCAAAAAATACACTAATTCTAGCAAATAGTTTAATTTTGCACTTTGATGAGATATCAAAACCCACAACTGCTTTACTTCCTCTTTGCGATAGCAATTCCGATTCTCATTCATCTATTTAATTTTCGTAAACACAAAACCATATACTTTAGTAGTATCCGTTTTTTGAAGGAAATTAAAGAAGATAATCGCAAACGATCCAACCTTAGAAACTTACTCATTCTACTCAGTAGAATACTAGCAATTAGCTTTTTAGTGCTTGCATTTGCAAAACCTTATATACCACTTGAAAGTCAAAATAAAACAACAGAAAATATCTTTATTTATATTGACAACTCTTTTAGTATGGATGCTGAAAATGAAAATGGAAGACTATTGGCTATTGCCAAAGAAAAAGCAAGAAGTATAATAAATGCCTACCCATCTGAAAGTAATTTCTGGATTATAAGTAATGATTTCTTAGCTAAACATAGTAAAAGTACTAACGCTAATGCAATCAGAAATTATATTGATGATATAACAACATCAGTTCATAGTAAAGCATTAAAGCAAATTGTAAATAGGCAATCTAGCCTAAGCTCAGATCTTTGCCACTTGTATATAATTTCTGATATGCAAAATAACGGATTACAAGTAACTGAATTGAGCAAGTTAGATAATAATACTAACCTATTTTTAGTTCCAATTAAAACTAATGAAAACAGTAATATAAGTATTGATAGTTGCTGGTTAAATAGTCCAGTTTTTAGCAATAAACAAGAAGTAACTATTCATGCAACCATTAGTAATCAATCAGAAGTTTCAATAAAAGAACAAGCTGTATTCTTAGAAATAAACGGAAACCAGAAATCACAACAATATATCAATTTAAAAGGAGAGGAGAAAAAAGAAATTAGCTTTACTTTTCTGGCAGATAATAGTGAAATTCAAAAAGGTGTGATTAAGATAAATGACCACCCTATTACTTTTGACAACAATTGCTATTTCACCCTAAAAAATACGAATAAGGTAAATGTATTATGTATTAACGAAACCAGTAACAACACTGCAATTACCACACTATTTAGCAATGATTCATCCCTATTTAATTTTAAAAATGTATCCGTAAAAAATATTGACTACACTGCTTTGAATCAACAAGATTTTATCCTTATAAATGGAGTAGAACAGTTTAGTTCAGGATTCATAAATAGTCTAAATAAATTTATTAAAAATGGAGGAAGTATTGCAATTACCCCACCTAGCAATATTGATTTAAATTCTTATAATAAATCATTAAAACATTTAGAGATTTCTACTTTATCAGAACTAAAAATCAGTAATACATCAATTGATAAAGTAAATAGAGATCATCCTTTATACCAACATGTTTTTGATGGGAAATTGGATAAAATAAACTTTCCTAAAGTAAAACAATACCATCAAATAATTACACAAAACAACAGCAACAGTATTGCTTTACTAACCCAGGAAAATAAAGCTGTTTTCTTAGAGTCATTTTCAAAAGAAAAAGGATTAATTTATCTCTTCAATAGCCCGCTAAACAGCAAGTACAATAACTTTGGTAAACATGCTCTTTTTGTACCTACCCTTCTAAATATGGCTACTTCATCCATAAGAATTGAATCTATTTATAATACCATACTACATGAGGATTACTTTAGCAGTTCACAATTAAATAACAATACTGCTATCGTGCACTTAAAATATGATAAAATCGACATCATTCCTACTCAAAAAACACATTTAGGAAAACAAGTGTTTTACACTCACAATCAAATTAGTGAAAATGGAATCTATTCTATTGAGGTGGAAGATAAAATAATAGATGCTATTGCATATAATTATACGACAAGAGAAAGTAAAAGCAATACCCTTAGCATTAGTGAACTAAATGAATGGAAAAATAGCATTGGCATAGATAATATTCAAATTATTGAGGGCGATTCTTCTGCACTAATAGCTACAATAACGGAAACCCAAAGAGGAAAAGAATTTTGGAAAATATCACTGATTTTATCACTGCTATTTTTTGCAACTGAAATACTACTTATTAAACTGATAAAACCATGAATTTACTTATTAAATCGGCAAAAATAATTGACTGCAACTCAAAGTACCATAATAAGATAATGGATGTATTTATCAAAAATGGGAAAATTGAGAAGATTGAAAAGTCCATCAAATCCTGTAAAGAATCAATAGCGGCAGGAAAAGAAATAGAGTACAGTGCTAATAACTTACACCTTTCTCCAGGTTGGTTCGATTTACATGCAAACTTTTCAGAACCTGGAAACGAGCAGAAAGAAACATTAGAAAGTGGTAGTGAAGCAGCTAAAAAAGGAGGGTTTACAGGAGTGATGATAATGCCAAACACAACTCCAAGCCTTGACAACAAAGGCATGATAAAATACATCCTAAATGCAACTACAGGAAATATTGTTGACCTATTTCCAGCTGGAAATTTAACAAAAAATCAGGAGGGTAATGATATTGTAGAAATGCATGATATGCATAAAGCTGGCTGCCTTGCATTTACAGATGATAAGCATTCTATCAAAAGAAATGAAGTGTTAAAAATTGCAATGCTATACTCTAAAGATTGTAATTCCCTAATAATGAATTATCCTAATGAAAATAGTATTGCTAATGATGGCTACATGCATGAAGGAAATGTAAATACAAGACTAGGACTAAAAGGAATTCCTGCTCTAGCTGAAGAAATGATGGTAGATAGAGATATTAGCATCTGTGAATACACGAATAGTCGTTTTCACCTTAGCTACCTCAGTACCAAGAAAAGTGCTGAAAAAGTAAAAAAAGCTAAAGGAAAAGGATTAAATATAACGGCAGATGTTGCACTACACAATCTTTTTTTAACAGATGAGGCTGTAAACAACTTTGACACACGCTACAAAGTAATGCCCCCACTTAGAACAACTAAAGACAACAAGGCTTTAATAAAAGCACTAAAAGACGGGACAATTGACATTATAACAACTGACCATAGCCCACAGGATGAAGAACATAAAAAAATAGAATTTGATAATGCTGCAGATGGTATAATCGGATTAGAATCAGCATTTGGGCTATTAGGGAAATATTTACTTCCTCATTTAGAATTAAGTCAGATAATTGAGAAAATAGCAATAAACCCTAGAAAAATTCTAGGAATAAATCAAGCTACATTAACAGAAGGAAATACTGCAAACATTACACTATTTAACCCTGATTTAGAATGGGAATTCACCAAAGAGGATATAAAATCAAAATCAAATAATACACCATTCATAGGAGAAAAACTAAAAGGAAAAGCACTTGCAATTTTTAATAATGGAAAATTTAAAGAGTGCTAATAATACAAAATTATTAAAATAAAAAATCCCCTAGTATATTTACTAGGGGATTGTATTTAAATTTTTACAAGATTAACTCTTCAATCTTGGATCTAAAGCATCACGAGAAGCTTCAGCAATCATGTTGTAAATAGTAATGGTAATAAATATTGCCATTCCAGGGTAAATAATCAACCACCAAGCTTCTAGATTTTGTCTGCCAAGGTTTAAAAGTGATCCCCAAGTAACAATGTCATCAGGAACACCAATTCCTAAGAAAGATAACCCACTTTCAATTAAAATAGCAGAAGCAATACCAAAGGCAATACTTACAAATACAGGAGCTAAGGCGTTAGGTAAAGCATGCTTAAATATTGTTCTTACAGAAGAAAATCCTAAAGATTCAGCAGCTTGTACAAATTCTAAAGAACGGATTCGTAAGAACTCAGCTCTTGTGAAACGAGCAATACGTGTCCAACCTGTAATTCCAATAATAATCATTACAATCCAAATACTTCTTTCTACTACAGCTGTAATTGTAATAATTAAAAGTAACCTTGGAATAGAATTTAGTAGTTCAATTCCTCTAGAAACAAAAGTGTCAATCGGTACGCTTACTTCTTCTTTTAGTTTTCCAAATTGTAAAGGTTTGCTTAGAATTCTGAAAAGCATAGTAATTGCAATTACAACCACAATACTAACAAGCATAGCTAACATACCATCACCAATTCCATCAGAAAAAGCTTGAGAAAGTACATATTTTCTTTGTCCAAATCCATAAAAGAACCCCATAAAAATCCCGAATAAAGTAAGCCAATATTTTATCCTTGGCATCTTTAGTTTTGTGTCTCCAAAAAAGCCAGCCAATGCTCCTAAAATAATACCAATAAGGGAAGCTATTCCCATAGAAACTAATCCAACCATTAAGGAGATTCTAGTTCCATGAATTAACCCAGAAGCTAAATCACGACCAATACCATCTGTACCAAGTTTATGCCTGAATCTTGAAGGAATATCAATAATTTTACCATCTGAATTTTTAAATCTTTGCACTCCATTTGGTGCAGCATAATCTCTATTATACCTATCCATACTACCTGGAGAATAAGGGATAGGTGCCCATACTACAGAAGTTAAATTCAATTGTCTCCAATCTGTAATGTCGTACTGTAATACTTGAATGAAACTGCCTTCAGAATTATAAATAGAATCTGTTCTTGTTTCACTAGCAAAAGCAGGATAAAGGGTATTTCCCTCATACTCGGCATAAAGTGGTCTATCGTTAGCAATATAAGGAGCAAAAAGTGCAATAATTACTAAAATCAATAATAGGTATAAACTTACTAGTGCAATCTTATTTTTCTTGAACTGAGCCCAAGCATATTTTTTAAATGAAAAATTTTCGTTTGTATTTTGCATAATTTTATTTGTATGAAATTCTTGGGTCAACTACTGCATAAAGTAAATCAGCAACCAAGTAACCAACCATTATTAAAAATCCTGATAAAGTAAATACTGTAATAATCATTGGATAATCGTAATTTAATATAGCATTGAAAATCTCAACTCCCATTCCTGGAATAGAGAAGATTACCTCAATAATAATACTACCACCAATTGCCATTGGGAAGATAGATGCGAAAACAGTAATAATAGGTAACAGTGAGTTTCTTAGTGCATGTTTAAGGATAACTTTCCCTTCTCCTAGTCCTTTAGCACGAGCTGTACGGATGTAATCTTGTGAAACTATATCAATCATCCCTACTCGCATAATTCTACTTAAAAAAGCAAAAGAACCATAAGTATAAGTAATGATAGGTAAAATTAAGAATGGTATTCTGTGTTTTAGTTTCATCCATAAGCTCCAGTCAGGGTCAAAAATTGTTGGATCTTGAATTCCTGAAACAGGGAACCAGCTCAAGTTGTCAGGATTAGCAAATTGTAATAATAATAAAGTTGCTACAAAGAAAGAAGGCATAGAATACAGTACGAAAAGTACTAAGGATAGCCCTTTGTCTGCTACTGAATCCTTTTTATAAGCTGAATAAATTCCGATAGGGATACTAATTAAATAAGCCAAAATAATTGAGATAAGCGAAAGAGAAAATGAGATGCCTACTTTTTGCCATATTTTAGATTGTATAGGCTGACTATCAATATATGAAATTCCAAAATCTCCTCTAAGTAATCCTTTTCTATCTTTTCCATTTCCTAGTAACCATAAATGGTATTGGTTTTTACCACCATACCAGCTAATTGCAGGAATGTAAGTTTTCCATTTTGTAGCTTTTGTGAAAATGTTTTCTCTTTTTACTGTTACATTTTTTAGGGAAGGTTCTAGAGAAGATAAAAAAGTATTTGCTACTAGTAAGCTGTTCATTTTTTCGAATTTTAAAGCAACAATTTCCTTGTCAGAAGTTTCTAAAAGACTTCCTATTTCAAATCCAAATTGATTAGCTGCCTCATTCACTAAATTTAATGATAAAGAGGGGTCCTGAGAGACAATTGCTTTTGCATCTATTTTTTGGTGTGTTTTTTGTAAATCTAATAAGCTACTGTAGTAATTTGATACAGCTTCCCAGTTACCACTTTGGTGAGTAAGTGCTTCTAAATTTGCTTTATGATATTTGTCCTGCACTTTATATAGTGTGTCAGAAGAAGCTAAGTCAGTAATACTTAAGTAAAAAATAGGTAAATCTAATCCTAGTTTTTTTCTTAATTCCTCCTTAATTTTTTTTGATGCTCCAGATTGCTGTTCGGCTGAACCTTCATTTCCTGCTGCTTTGGATAAGCGTTCAACAGGATCGCCTGGTGCATTAATACTAATAATAAATGATAATAACGAAATAGCTATCAGCATTGGGATAAAGGTTAAAATTCTTTTTAGAGCGTATTTGAACATAGTTTATATTTTATTGTCCGTCAGTTGGAGTTAAGTTTTGAGAGGAGAAAGCTGCTTTTAATTCAAAGTTTTGAATCATAACTCCTGGTCGTTCATAGAACATTTTTCTATTATTGAATCTTTTGTGGATTGCAAATTTTCTCATAGAGCTGTAGGTGAATATATAAGGTTGTTCCTCATATATTTTAGCTTGTAATTTTAATAGTGCGTTTCTATGAATTTCTGGATCAAGTGTTAGGTTAGCTTCTTCAATTAAAGCATCACTTTCAGCATCACCAAATCCACAGAAATTAGATCCTTTATTTACCCATGAAGAAGTATGCCATAATTGCATAGGATTAGAATAAGAAGCGCTACTTCCCCAACCACCCATCATGCCATCAAAATTATGGTCCATTGCATTTTTGTAGAAAAGAGTAAAGTCCATAGGGGTTGGCTTTGCAACAATTCCAGCTTTATACATACTTTCTTTAATCATCAATACAATTTCCTTTGTTGTTGCAGAACTCATATAACTTAATTCAAAAGTAAAAGGAACTTTTACGCCATTAATCATTTTATCACGGATATTATCTCCATCAGTATCTTCCCAACCTGCTTCTGAAAGTAGTTTCTTTGCTTTTTCTATATCTAAAGGGATTAGTTTTAAGGTGTCGTTATAAGTACTTTTGAGTGGAGAAATGTTTGAGGCTTGTCTACTAGCTTTCCCATGTACCATTACTTCAATTATTTCTTCAATAGGGACAAGGTAAGCCATAGCCCGTCTTACTTTTTTGTCAACAAAATAAGGTTTTCTTTTAATTCCGTCAGGTTTCATATTAAGTCCCATGTAGCTATAAGAATATTGATTTAAGAAATCAGAATCATAATTATTGTTAAAATACTCTCTTTCCTGAAGCTTTTTTAATTTTACAGTCCCTATTCTTGTTGTTACATCAATTTCTTGATTTTTAAGAGCTAAGTATGAAGATGCGTCTTCCTTAATAATTTTAAATATTATTTTATCAGGATAAGCCTTATTGTATACTGAATTATCATTTGCTCCCCACCAATTCTCTTTCTTTTCAATTGTTATGTATTGGCTGGCCTCCCATTCTGTTACTTGGTATGCACCTAGTCCAACTAATTTTTCTGGTTGATAGCCATTGTCAGCATTGTTATACGCATTAAACCATTCTTGCAAAGCTTCAGTTTCATTAAAGTTTTCTGATGATAAGTCAGTGAAATTTACATTGTCTAAAACCCCTTTAGGGTCCCATAAACTTTTTTGCACCATATATAGTTCTGAAAAAATATGTAAATTACTCCAATTAACATTTAATGCATGCATAGTAAATTTCAATGGATTTCCAGGATCAATTTCTATACTTTTTATCACAGTTGTATAGTTGCTTTTCATCTGAGCATTATTGGTTAATGGACATAGCATTAGTTTTACTGAAAATGCTACATCTTCAGCTGTAAAGGCTGTTCCATCATCCCATTTAACTCCTTCTTTTATTTCATAGTCAAAAGATAGGTTATCAGCTGATGGAGTTGGGATTTCTTTTACTAAGTATGGAATATATTCTAAACTCTCAATATCTAACTTTATCAAAGTTTTTTGAGTATAATTAAATATATAACTTCTTTGCATAGAGTTGTCATTGAAAGGGTGTAATCCATCAGGTTGAGCCGTGATATGTGCAATTACTGTGTTTTTTGACAGGTCTCTTTCATCTACACAAGAGATAAGTATTACTGATATAAAGAGGATAGTAAGTAGTTTTTTTATCATAGTCTTATTTAATAAGTCTGCAAATATAACATTTGGCAAAAATAATAGAAGAAATAGGGCTTAAAATATTCCTTAAATAATTAAGGAATAATATTTGCTAGAAATATAGATTAGTATACATTTGCAATCTTAAAAATAGTCGTTCATTTTAAATTTTTCAGAAAGAATTGGAGAGGTGCCAGAGTGGCCGATCGGGGCTCCCTGCTAAGGAGTTGTGCGCTTGCGCGTACCGGGGGTTCGAATCCCTTCCTCTCCGCAAAATAAAAAGTTTGTCTTTTTATTTGTGGTTGTAAAAAAAGTTTACTTTTGCAGTCCAATTTTTTCGGGGTATAGCGTAGCCCGGTTATCGCGCCTGCTTTGGGAGCAGGAGGTCGCAGGTTCGAATCCTGCTACCCCGACATTTTTCTCCCCGAAAATCAACGATTTTCGGGAGTAACACACTGATTACCAAGCCCAAGAACATAAGATTTAGAAATTATTTTATAAAATAATTTTTTACCCCCTTTTATCAGATAATGCCACCAAAAAAAATGTAAAACGGTGAAAATTCTGGTGAAAGAAAATTGGCGTAAAAATTTTCTTCTTTTTTTAAGATCAAAAATTTCATCACTTTACATCCGTAAGTTCATATTTTTAAAAATATATTGCTTTATATCTTTAAAGATAACTTATTGTAAATCAGTTTATTAAATACATTTTGTATTGCATAATTTAATAAATTTGTAAGATGAAAAAACAATTATTTGTAAGCTTTTTTGCAAGAAAAGCATTAACCAAGAAAACTGGGATGGTTCCTATATACTGTAAAGTGAGATATAACGATACCACAGTCCAGTTTTACACCCAAATAGATGTACTCTATATAAATTGGGATTCCAAAAGAACACGCGTTAGGGGTAATAGTAAAAAAGTGCTGAATTTAGAGTTAGAAACTATACGCGTTGATATAATAGATAAATATAATGCATTAATAAAAACCAATGTTATTATAACAGCCAAGACTGTTCTTGATTTTTATAAAAATAATACACTTATAATGAATAGTATTATAAATGTGTTTAATCAACATAATGAAAATATGAAATCGCTTATTGGAATACAATATAGTTATGGGTCATATAAAAATTATATAACGACAATAAAACATTTAAAAAATTATATAAAAAAAATATATAACGCCAATGATATTTCACTCACTCAAATAAACTATAATTTTATATATAATTTTTCACAGTTTATATTATTAAATACTGAATGCACTCATAATGGAATGATGAAACATATTCAGCGTTTTAAGAAGATAACTAACTTTTGTATAAAGAATAATTATATAACAAAAGATCCTTTTGTGGGTTTTAAAATTTCATTTAAAAAAACGAATCGTGTTTATATAAATAAAGACGAATTATATATACTAAAAAATATAAAGTTAAATAGCAGTTTAAATAAAGTACGTGATATATTTTTATTTTCGTGTTACACTGGTCTTTCATATATAGATTTATATAATTTAAATATAAAAAACATACAAAAAGGTAATGATGGCTTACAATGGATTTATATAAAAAGACATAAAACTGATATTCCTTCAAATGTTCCTATTTTACCATATGCCTTATATATTTTAGATATATATAAAAAGCATAAAAACACAAATAGAATTTTTCCAATGATAAGTAATCAAAAAACAAATAAAGCATTAAAGGAAATAGCGCTTTTATGTAATTTTAATAAAAAACTTACTTTTCATAGTGCCAGACATACGTTTGCAACAACTATTACATTAACAAATGGAGTACCTATAGAAACAGTATCAAAAATGCTTGGCCATAATAATATAAAAACCACTCAAATATATGCACAAGTTATAGAAACTAAAATAAGTTCTGATATGTTGAAATTAAGAAAGAAATCTATATAAATTGTATATAATGTGTTGAAGTTATTTTACGATTTCAACTCAATTTAAAATTTAGAATATCTATACGAGATGTGATATTTGTTTATATTTTTATGCCTTAAATATTACAATATGAAACTTAACAGAATTAAAACTAGAAAAGCACTTAACTCTGAATACAGGCAACACAACCCTAAGAGGAGTGAAGTGAATAGTTTTAGAGCTGAGCTAAAAAATTGTTTGGTATCTATTAAAAGTGCTGAAGAAGTAAATGAAAGTGAGGAATTTATTAAAACACCTATTGCAACTTTTCTTAAAAACACTTTTTATGTTGATAATTTAGTAAATACTAAAGGAAGAATTGATTTAGCTATTTATACAGGAAAAGATTTAAATAGTGATGTTGGCGTTATTATTGAAGCTAAGAAACCATCAAACAAGTCTGAATTTATTTCTGAAGAAAACCTTAATAGAAAAGCCTTACAAGAGCTTTTGTTGTACTATTTAAGAGAGAGAATAGATAATAAAAATAACAACATTAAAACCTTAATTGCTACAAATGGTTATGAGTGGTATTTATTTAAAGGTGAACATTTTTACAAATACTTTTATAAAAACACATCCTTAATTAAGGAATATAATGCCTTTAAGGATGGACAAAAGGATAGTGAAAAAACTGAATTGTTTTATTCTGAAATTGCTAAGAAGTATATTGCTGAAATTGAAAGTGAACTACCTTTTGTTTATTTAAATTTTACGAAAAAAAGGTTAGAAGATTACACTGACCAATCCTTAAACACTTTATACAAAGTATTTTCTGATGTAAATATATTGGGAAATTCTTTTGGGAATGATAGCAATGCACTTAACAAAGATTTTTACAATGAGCTACTCCATATTATTGGTTTAGAAGAAACAAAAGATAAGGGGAAAAAGGTAATTTACAGAAAAGATGAGAAGAAAAGGGATTATGCTTCATTATTAGAAAACGCAATATTCAAGTTAGAAGACCAAGATCACCTGAATAAAGTAAAAAACTACACAGAAGATAAGGCATTTAATGTAGGGCTTACATTATGTTTAACTTGGGTAAACAGAATTCTTTTCTTAAAATTATTAGAATCACAGCTGCAGACATACCACCCAGCTGAAAAAGAAAAATATAGTTTCTTAAACTCTAATTTTATTAGCGGTTTTAATGATTTAAATGATTTGTTCTTTTCTGCACTAGCAAAAGATATAAAAGATAGACACCCAAAGTTTAAAGACAAATATCAGTACATACCTTACTTAAATAGTTCCTTATTTGAAATGAGTAGTTTAGAAAAAGATACCATTGAAATCACTAAACTTAATGATGATGAAATAGAGGTATATAAGACCACTGTTCTGAAAGAAAACGGAAAACGATTTAAAGGTAAACTAAGTACTTTAGAGTATTTGTTTAAGTTTTTAGATTGTTTTGATTTTGCAACTGACGGTACAGAAGGAATATCTGATGAGGAAGAAAGCAAAACTTTAATTAACGCCTCAGTCTTAGGATTGATTTTTGAAAAAATAAACGGATATAAAGAAGGTTCTTTTTACACACCTGCTTACATTACTATGTATATGTGTAAGGAAACTTTAAGAATGGCAGTAGTACAGAAGTTTAAAGAAAAAGAGAATGAAGATATTGAAACTTTTGAAGATTTAAAGAATTATTGTATTCGATTTTTTAAGCATGAGGATATTAAAAAACTAAATGATATTATTAATTCTTTAAAGGTATGCGACCCTGCAGTAGGTTCTGGGCATTTTTTGGTTAGTGCTTTAAACGAACTCATTGTTATAAAGCATGAGTTAGGTTTATTAGTAGATTTAAAAGGTGGTAGCCTTAATAGATACGATATAAACATTGAAAATGATGAACTTTATATTACGGATGAAAATGGACACTTAATTGTTTATAAGCATGAAAATACTGAAAGCGCTAGGGTGCAACATACTTTATTTCATGCAAAACAAACCATTATTGAGAATTGCCTTTTTGGAGTAGATATTAACCCCATCTCTGTAAAGATTTGTAGATTAAGGTTATGGGTTGAGCTATTAAAGAATGCATACTATACAAAAGAAGGAGTTTTTCAAACCTTACCTAATATTGATATAAACATCAAATGTGGTAACTCTTTAATTAGCCGTTTTGATTTACAAGATGATTTGAAAGACGCATTTAAGGGTAAGGATGTGAAATACTCTTTTAATGAGTATAGGGATGCTGTAAATCAATATAAACAAAGCAACAGTAAAAAGGAAAAAAAGGCAGTGCTTGAAATTATTAAAGAAGTGAAAAATAATTTTAAAAGTTCTTTAGATAAAAAATTCTCTAATAAACTTACTAAATTAGAGCTAGAATTAAATGTCGAAAACGATCGTATAAATAATATGTCACTATTTGGTGAGAAAATCACCAAAGCAGAGAAAGACAGATTGAAAGTGTTAAAAAAGAACTTTAAAGAAGCATTCTCTGAAAAACAAAGAATTGTAAATAATAAAATTTATGATAATGCCTTTGAATGGCGTTTTGAGTTCCCTGAAGTATTGGATGAAGCAGGTTATTATATTGGCTTTGATGCCGTTATTGGGAATCCTCCTTATATGCGAGTTCAAGAAATACAGAAAACGCAACCATTAGAGAAAAAACACTATGAAGTTTATTATGAGATTGCAAAATCTTCTTATGATTTAGCAAATTTATTTTTCGAAAGAGCTATAAATATTTCAAATGCTAATGCTAAAAATTCTTATATTTTCCCTCATAAATTCTTCAATTCAGCAAGTACAACCAATTTTAGAGATTACCTAACAAAAGGAGAGTATATAGATAAACTTACTCATTTTGGGGCAAATATGATTTTTGATGAGGCAGACACATATACTTGTATTGCTAATTTTAGTAAGATAGAAAACAAAGGATTTAATATTTATAAAGCAAAATTTAAAAGTTCATTTCAAACTGAAATGCTTAACAATGAAAATTACGGATTTGTTACATATGAACAATTAAAGCAACTATCTGAATTATATGGCTCAAACCAATGGATTTTATTAGATGGACAAAAAAGTATTTCATTATTTGAAAAACTATACCAATCTGGTACAGTTTTAAAAGATAAATTTGATAGAATATTTCAAGGTATTGCAACTGGTAAAGATGATCTCTACGTATTTACAGGTGCTGTAAAAGGTAAATATGTATTAGGTAACTTTAAAAACTCTGAGAGTTTAGAAATTGAAAAAGGAATACTAAAACCATTTATTAAAGGAAAGGATGTCCATAGATATGATATACTACCAAACAATAAATTTATTTTATTTCCTTACATTATTAATGGAGAAGGTAAGGGGGAAATTATGACTGAATCTTATATTGAACAAAATTTTCCTAAGGCATATAAATGGTTAAAAGTAACTGAACCTTTACATAGAAAGAAAGATAGTAAAAGTACAAATGATGATTTTTGGTATCGCTATGCTAGAAAACAAGGATTAAACAATGTTGAGCAACCCAAGCTTTCCTCAATGGAGATTTGTTCCAAACACCCAAATATTACTGTCAATAATGATTATTATCATAGTACAACTGTTTATAGTTGGGTTAAAAAGGCTAATACAATTGAAAGCTATGAATATTTTTTAAGTATCGTTAATTCGAAATTATTATGGTGGTTCTTAATGAATACTGGAGACATACTGCAAGGAGATGCAAGAAGGCTGAAAACTAATTATCTTAATCCTTTCCCCTTACCAAAAGATAATGATAAAGAATTGTTACTTACTGAAAAAGTAAATCAAATTCTTATTCTAAAAAATGAAAACATAGATGCAGATACTACTGCCTTAGAAAAAGAAATCGACCAAATGGTTTATAAGTTGTATGGTCTTACTGATGCAGAAATACAAATAGTTGAAGAAAGTCAAAATAAATAATAAAAATTAAAAATATGTCATTTAACCCCAGGTCAGAATACACAATTGTCCCAACAGAGTTTGGAATAAAGGACTTCCATGAATACAAGGAAGATTACATTACAAGACCTCCCTATCAAAGAAAAGCTGTTTGGTCTAAATCTAAAAAACAAGCCTTAATGGATAGTTTGTTTAGACGTTACTATATACCAAAGTTAGTAGTTAGAGAAGTACGTTTGTCTGACGATAGAACAGTAAGTGAGATTATTGACGGACAACAAAGAATAACTACAGTACAAGATTTTTTCAACAACAATTATCCGTTACCAAAATCATTAATGGATATTGATAAATCATTGGTTGGGAAATATTATAAAGACTTAGATACAGATGTTAGAAAGTTTATAGATAAATCTTTAAAATATCAAGCTGATGTAATTAAAAACATTGAAGAACCTAGAAATGTTAAACATCAAATAATTGCCACAGAAATATTCTGGAGATTACAACAAGGAGAATCTTTAAACTATATGGAAGTTGCACATGCACAACTCTCAAGTTTATCAAGAAATTTTATTGTAAAATATGCAGATGATCAAACATTTGATTACTTAACTTATGAACCAATAGATAACAACCCTGACAAGATGCCTTTCTTTTCATTACTTGATGTGGATAATAATAGAATGAAGCACTTACAATTTATGGCTCGTTTTGTTTTGATTGAAAAGGGTGGAGGGTATGCTGACTTAAGTGATAGGAAAATTTCAGACTTCATTAATAGCCAAAAAGAAGATGATGGTATAGCAGACTATTCGTATGAAAATACTGCAGATGCTTCTGCTGTTTTAAAGAATCTTAGAGCTTTTTATGATGTCTTTAAAAACGATCCTATGCTAGATGATAAAAATGGGATTAAAGAGTTGTCAGTTGAATATTTTATAATATCAACATACATGCTAATCAGACATTTAAGGCAGCATTATGTAATTGATGAAGCATTACAAGAAACATTACGAGAGTTCATTTATTACTATCATAATCGTTGGAGAACATTTGATGAATCTCAGGATACTGATATGTTGACATTCAGCAACAGAAGGCAACAGGGAGAAAATGATTTAGAAGTTAGAGATAGAATATTCAGGCAAATATTCTTTGAATATTTAGGTCAGAAAAATAAAGAACTTATTGTTAAAGATGGTAAACGTGCTTTTACTGAATTAGAAAGAATTATCATTTATAGAAAAGGGAAGGGCTGCTGTCAAGAATGTTTAAGGCAAGGTAAGCCAGAGCTGGAAGCTAAAGTTAGTTGGAAAAACTATCAGGCTGATCACGTTTTTCCTCATGCAAAAGGAGGTAAAACAATAATTGAAAATGGAGAGTTATTATGTAGCAGACATAACCAATCTAAAGGAGCAAAACTTACAACTGAATAAACTTCTATTTAACTTAAAGCTCTATCTGACTATGTTGTTTTGATAAAGGTTAAGTAAAAGTTATTTTTTAAAATAATTGATTACTCAGAAAATCAAATAAATTTTCTTAAGTTTGTTTTAGTAGATTGGTTAACGGTGCAAAAAGTGGTGCAAATTTTAGTTTAAAAGCTTGATGTAATCATGTAAAAAGGTGTTAGGTTGTAATCTTGCTACCCCGACAAAAATCGACCAATTTTCGTTACAATTTTTTGTAACTTAGTGAAAGTCTAAGAATTAAGAATGTTGTGTGAATTATTTTTTAAAGTAATTTACCAACATTTTCTTTATGCGTTTTACTCTAGTAGAGCCATATTCCAAAATACACAATTCAATACACTTTTTAGGCGATTATTTTTAAAGGTAATCCAGCCAAATAGCTGCTTTTTTGCTACTCTCCTACTGTAAAATAAAGTGAAAGATTGCCAAGTGATTTCCTCCAAAATCGCCAACTTTTGCGATTTCCGATTATTTTTCCCTTCCAAACTTCTTTGTTTTCCAACAAAAAACTGCCTTTCCTGTTTTTTATACTGCTTACGAATGAGCTTATCTAGGGCGAAAAAATTACTTCCTAAAATAATTATTATTTTAAAAGGTAATTACTTGTTTAGTAATAAGTTGAGTTATTTTTCTAGTATTATTTTAATTACATTGTACTCGTAAAAATGACTAATACAATATTAGTAAAGAAATTCCTTTACAAGGCTAAGAAAAGGACGAATGGTTTGTACTGTACGTCTTCATAGTAAATTAATTAGTTATATTTTAATTTGACAAAATACGGAAAATAAATAAACTGGCATATCCGTATTTATACGCATGTAAAAAACTATAATATTTTAACTATCAATTACTTAATTTCATACTGGGATTTTTTAGACGATAAATTTCACTCATTTTAAAAAATAAAAGGTGGTTTTCATTATTTTTTAAAAACAAAAAAACTACCCTAAACTGCTCCCCTGTTTTAGGCAGGGGGCTATCATTTATTACTATTGGTATTGTTTAAGTTTTTCTAAACAAAAAAAATGCTGTATTTTTATTCAGTTTCGCTTTTTTAAAGAGTGTGGAACCCTCTACAAGGAGTCAGTTACGCAACACAAAGAGTGCGGTATGTTTATTTGGGAGTCAGATACGCAACATAAAGAGTGTGAAATCCTCTACCGACTCTCAGTTACGGTACACAAAGAGTCAATTATGTAATAAAAAGAGTGTGGTGCATTTATTTAATAGTATCTACTTTTTTAGCAAGTACAATCCCACAAAAGTAATCGCGCCATTAAGTATCAATAATTCAAATCCAAAAGGAATATATAACTGAATTACATAACAAACTACAGGAGATAAAACTGCTACCAAAGGTACCCATTTATCCCTTACATTAATCTTTGTAAACAATCCGAAAGCATACATTCCTAATAAAGGGCCGTAAGTATAACCTGTTACCTTAAATAATGCTGAGATTACACTATCATCATTTATTGCTTTAAACACCAAAATCACTAATACTAAGAGGATTGAAAATCCAAAATGCACTAATTTTCTTTGCTTGATTTCTTTTGTGCCTGCATGCTCATCAAACCCTAATAAATCTACACAAAATGAGGTTGTTAATGAGGTTAATGCCGAATCAGCACTAGAATATGCGGCAGCAATCAATCCTAAAATAAATAGCACCCCTACCCCTATTCCAAGCCCTCCATTTAAAGCTACAGCTGGAAATAAATCATCAGCTCTAGTAAATGATATCCCATGCGTTTCTGCATACATATAAAGTAATGCCCCTAAAGATAAAAACAATAAATTAACAAAGACTAAAACAATACTAAACCAAAACATATTTTTTTGTGCATCCCCTAAACTTTTACAACTTAGGTTTTTCTGCATCATATCTTGATCAAGCCCTGTCATTACAATTGCTATAAATGCTCCTGATAGAAATTGCCTTACAAAATGCTGTTTCCCTTCCCAAAAGAATATTTGCGAATAATCACTTGCTTTTACAGTACTAACTAAAGAAGACAAGCTTAAGTTCATATCAACAGATACTAAATATACACTTAAACCTACTGCTAAAAGCATAAATAAGGTTTGCAAGGTATCCGTCCAGATTATTGTTTTTATACCACTCCTGAATGTATATACCCATATTAGCAAGATAGTAACCACTACTGTCATTTCAAAAGGAACTTCCCAAGCATCAAAAATTGCCATTTGCAATACATTGGCTACCAAATAAAGCCTAAAAGACGCTCCTATAACTCTACTAATCAAAAAGAATATAGCGCCTGTTTTGTAGGATGAAATACCAAATCTACCTTTTAAATACCCATAAATAGAAGTTAAGCTCATTCTGTAATAAAGAGGCATTAGAACAGTAGCAATAACCAAATAACCCAACAGATATCCCAAAACCATTTGCATGTATGAAAACTCACTAGTTGCCACCCATCCAGGAACGGAAATAAAGGTCACTCCTGATAAAGATGCACCAATCATTCCAAAGGCAACAATATACCAAGGCGATTGTTTATCTCCACTAAAAAAGGAGGCATTACTATCAGATTTTCCTGTTAGAAATGAAATTCCAACTAATACTAAAAAGTAGATAATGATTACGCTAATAATTAAAGTTGATGACATATAAATTTGTTTTTCACAAAACTAAAAGTATTCTGCATTAATAGTACATTTGCAAAATGAATTTTCCATCTAAACTTGTTGAAAATGCAGTTGAGCACCTTTCTCGTCTTCCAGGAATTGGAAAGCGCTCAGCCTTGCGCCTAGTACTGCACATGCTAAAACAAGAAAAAAACAAAGTAGAACAATTTGGAGATTCATTCATCCAACTCATCAATAACATTAATTACTGCACAGTATGTTATAGTATTTCTGACACTGAACTTTGTGAGGTTTGTGCTAGTGAAAAAAGGGATAAATCTCTAATTTGTGTGGTAGAGGATATCCGAGTAATGATGGCTATTGAAAATACTATGCAATTCAAAGGGGTTTACCATGTTTTAGGTGGACTAATTTCACCTATGGATGGTGTAGGACCAAATGATTTACGCATAGAACAACTTATTTCCAAAGTAGATAATGGTAAAGTAAAGGAAGTGATTTTTGCACTAAGCACTACTATGGAAGGAGATACAACTAATTATTACCTTTTCAGAAGATTGAAAGATAGTGACATTAAAATATCTTCAATTGCAAGAGGAATTGCTATTGGTGATGAATTAGAATATACTGACGAACTCACTTTAGGAACTGCCTTATCTAGTAGAATGCCTTATGAAAACTCCTTAGCAAAATAGTTAGAATTTCTTTTCTTTTCTTAATTTTGCCAAAAATTTAAAAGATTATGGCTAGAGTAGAATTGATTATGCCCAAAATGGGTGAGAGTGTTTCGGAAGCAACTATAATTTCTTGGACTAAGGAAGTTGGTGAAATGGTTGAGCTTGATGAAACTATTGTTGAGATAGCTACTGATAAAGTAGATTCAGAAGTTCCTTCAACACATGAAGGGAAACTAGTAGAGATGTTATTTGAAGCAGATGATGTAGTACAAGTTGGTGAGCCATTTGCTATATTAGAAACAGAAGGTGGAGAGGATACTCCAGCAGTAAAAGATGCTACACCTGCACCAATAGCTGCAAAAGTAGTAGAACAAGCAGTAACTGAAACAATTGAAAATAATACAACAACCATTAGTAATGATGGTGATAGATTCTATTCTCCATTAGTAAGAAGCATGGCTAGTGAAGAAGGAATTGAAATGGCTGAATTAGAAACTATTCCTGGAAGCGGGAAAGATGGTAGAGTAACAAAGTCAGATATGGTTTCTTACTTAAAAACTAGAGGAACAACACCTGCTGCAGCTCCGTTTAAAACTGAAACTAAAAAGGCTGCTCCTGCACCTAAAGCAGCTGCACCAGCACATACTCAAGTAAACATCCCGAATACGGGTGGTACTGAGATTGTAGAGATGGACAGAATGAGAAAACTTATTTCTGCTCACATGACTATGTCAAAACAAACTTCAGCACATATTACTTCTTTTGTTGAGGCTGATATGACAAATATAGTAAACTGGAGAAACTCAGTGAAAGCTGACTTTAAAAAGAGAGAAGGACAAAACATTACCTTCACTCCTATTATTATTGAGGCAATGGCTAAAGCCGTTAAGGATTTCCCTATGATTAATGTTTCTGTGGATGGAACGAATATCCACATTCATAAAAATGTAAACATTGGTATGGCTGCTGCTTTACCTGATGGAAACTTAATTGTTCCTGTTATTAAAGAAACTCAAAACAAGAACTTAATTGGTATCACTAAATCAGTTAATGATTTGGCAACAAGAGCAAGAGGCGGACAATTAAAGCCAGATGATATTCAAGGAGGTACAATTACTATGACTAATGTAGGTACTTTTGGTAATTTAATGGGAACTCCTATTATCAACCAACCTCAAGTAGCAATTATGGCTTGTGGTGTTATTAAAAAGAAACCTGTTGTTTTAGAAACTGCTGAAGGAGATGTTATTGCAATTCGTCATATGATGTTCTTATCATTATCATACGATCATAGGGTTGTTGATGGTGCTTTAGGAGGACAATTTGTAAGCAAAGTAAAAGATTACTTAGAACAATTTGATACTACACAAACAGTTTAATACTGATTGGATAAACAATATAAAGGGTAGCAATTAATTGCTGCCCTTTTTTGTTGAATTCTTTTACTAACAACTGCCAACTATTCATAACAACTAATTACCTTTACCCTATGAATTTAAAACTAGAAAAACCAATTGTATTCTTTGATTTAGAGACAACTGGAGTACAAGTTGCAAAAGATAGAATTGTAGAAATTTCTATTTTAAAAGTTTTTCCCAATGGAAATAAAGAAAGTAAAACTTGGTTAGTGAATCCTACTATCCCTATCCCTGCTGAAACAACAGCTATACACGGAATATCAGATGAAAAAGTGGCAAACGAGCCTACTTTTGAAACGCTTGCTCCTGAAATTTCAGCACTAATTCATAATTGTGATTTAGCAGGATTCAACTCCAATAGATTTGATATTCCTTTATTGGCAGAGGAGTTTTTAAGAGTAGGTGTTGATTTTGATATGGAGAATAGAAAAGCAGTTGATATTCAAAATATATTCCATAAACTAGAACAAAGAACCCTAGTTGCAGCCTATAAATTTTATTGTGATAAGGACTTGACTAATGCCCACTCTGCTGAAGCAGATACGAATGCAACATATGAAATTTTATTGGCACAAGTAGATAAATATGATGAGCTAGATAATGATATCAATTCACTTTCAGAATTTTCACAAAGAGGTGGTAAATTTGCTGATATGGCAGGATTTGTAAGGTTTAATGAAAAAGGAGCAGAAGTACTTAGTTTTGGAAAATATCGTGATGTAACATTGGCACAAATCTGGAAAGATAATCCTGGGTATTTTTCTTGGATTAATCAAGCAGACTTCCCTTTGTACACTAAAAATGTGATGCGTAATTTTGCAACCAAAATGAAATTACAAAAAAAGTTTAAAGGTTAATCATGAAAATAATTTGTATTGGTCGTAATTATGTAAATCATGCTAAGGAATTAGGCAATGCTATTCCTATTGAGCCTTTATTTTTCCTAAAGCCTGATACAGCTATACAACCCAAAGGCCACCCCTTCTTTATCCCTCATTTTTCGGACGATATTCACTATGAGGTGGAATTAGTGATTAGAATAAACAAAACCGGAAAACATATTGAAGAGCAGTTTGCACATAAATACTACTCTCAAATTGGTTTAGGAATTGATTTTACTGCTCGAGATGTTCAGCAAGAATGCAAAGCAAAAGGTTTACCTTGGGAAAAAGCAAAAGGCTTTGATGGCTCAGCACAAATTAGCAGAACTTTTATTGATAAATCTGATTTAGATTTAAACAATATCACCTTTAGTTTAAAGAAAAACGATGAGCAAGTACAGTTAGGGAATAGCAAAGATATGTGCTTTAACTTTGATGCTATAATTGCTCATATTTCAAAATTCTACACCTTAAAAATTGGGGATTTAATCTACACAGGTACTCCTGAAGGAGTTGGATCAGTACAAGCTGGAGATCAACTAAAAGGCTTTATAGGAGAACAAGAAATGTTTAAGGTTATAGTTAAATAAATAATCTACCTAGCAAACCTCATTTTATAAGCAGCATTTACTTTTCCTTTGCTTATATCCATTAGCTTTCCTTTTATCATTCTTTTGCGCAAAGCCGTCAATTTATCAGTAAATAATACTCCATCAATATGGTCATATTCATGTTGAATAACACGGGCCGTTAAGCCACTGTAAGTATCAGTATACTTTTTGAAATTTTCATCCATATACTCAATTGTAACAGTTGATTTTCTACTTACATCTTCCCTAACTTCAGGAATAGATAAACAACCTTCATTAAAGTCCCATTCCTCTCCTGTTTCTTCAATAATCCTAGCATTGATGAAAGCTTGTTTCACTATTACTTCCTCTGTTTCTTCTTCATCTTCAACAAAAGGAGTAGTATCAATTAAAAACAAACGAATTCCTTTATTAATCTGTGGTGCAGCAAGTCCTACTCCATAAGCTTCATACATAGTTTCCCACATATTTGCTAAAAGGGTTTCTAACTCAGGATATTCAGGTGTAATATCTACACATTTCTTTCTTAAGATTGGTGCTCCAAAAGCAACTATTGGTAATATCATTATAAAATTGATTCAATAATTTGATCTATACTCATTCCTTCAGCTTCAGCTTTGTAATTCTTTACAATCCTGTGGCGTAAAATAGGTTTAGCAACTGCTTTTACATCCTCAATATCAGGAGCATATTTTCCATTTATTGCAGCATGACATTTTGCAGCCATTAGCATAAATTGTGAAGCCCTTGGTCCTGCACCCCACTCAATAAATTGTTTTACAACATCAGCAGCTTTATCAGAATTTGGCCTAGTTTTAGCCACTAAACTTACAGCATATTGCAATACATTATCAGTAACAGGTAATTTTGTAATAACCTCTTGATACTGCATAATTTGTTCAGCCGACATAATTGTGTTTAAAGTTATATTGCTTTTAACAGTAGTCTGCTTTACAATTTGCAATTCTTCTTCATAAGTAGGATAATCCAATATTACATTAAACATAAATCTATCCAATTGTGCCTCAGGTAAAGGATAAGTTCCTTCTTGTTCAATAGGATTTTGAGTTGCCAATACAAAGAAAGGTTTATCCAAAGCATAACGAGTTCCTGCATTAGTTACCGAACGCTCCTGCATAGCCTCTAATAAAGCTGATTGTGTTTTAGGAGGAGTACGGTTAATTTCATCTGCCAGAATAATATTAGAAAATAAAGGTCCTTTTACAAACTTAAAGTTTCTGTTTTCATCTAGTATTTCAGCTCCAACAATATCTGATGGCATCAAATCAGGTGTAAATTGAATACGATTAAAATTAAGACCTAGAGAGTCAGAAATAGTTTGTACCAATAAGGTTTTTGCCAATCCAGGAACACCAACTAAAAGACAATGCCCATTACAAAAAATAGAAATCAAAACCTGTTGAACAACATCCTCCTGTCCTACTATTACTTTTGCTATTTCATTTTTAAACTCATTGTATTTAACAACAAAATCGTCAACTGCTTTAACTTCATTACTCATATTATTTACTCCATTTATTTGCAAGATTACACTCCTCAAGGCTATCAGATAATCTTATGTAAGTTCTTGCAATTGTTTTATTTACCCACTTCTCTAGTACTTCTTGTTGTTTTGAATTGATTGAATATTCTTTAATCTTAGCAAAGTCATCCACCAAATTTGCTTTATGTTCCTCCTTTCTTTTATTCAATCTTAAAATACGGTATGCCTTTTTTTCATCTTGCATTTGTATTACAGCAGGAGAAGAAATATCTCCTTCACTTAATTGATCAACAATTAAACGCAAAGCAGGAGCCATATCATCAAGAGTATGTAAAGTTGACATAGTATTTGGGTTCAATAACAAACCTCCATTAGCCTTATTCTCATCATCAGAATATTTAGTTACTGCATCATCAAAAGTAATTATCCCATCATTAATTTCTTTAGCAATATTATCCATTTTTTGTTTTGCTGCATATAAAGCTGTTGCATTTACTTTAGCTTTGATAAGGATATGTCTTACATTTATTTGCTCTCCTCTCCTTTCAATCAATTGTACAATATGATAGCCAAATTGAGACTCTACAACTTCTGATATTTCACCTTCTTTTAAACGAAAAGCAGCTCTTTCAAATTCAGGAACTAAATCCCCTCTATTTACAAAACCAAGCTCTCCTCCATTAGTTGCTGAACCAGGATCATCAGAATATAAAGTAGCCAACATCTTAAAATCTTCTCCATTGTACACTCTATCTCTAAAACTATTTAGCTTTGATCTAATCTTATCTTTTTGCTCAGTTGTAATTTCTGATTTTATTACAATTTGTGCCACTTCAACTTGAGTTGGCATAGTTGGAATCTCAGCATCAGCAAGTAAACTATATACCTCTTTTACTTCAGCAGGAGTTACTTTTATAGCTGAAGTAAGCTGAGCTTGCATTCTTTGTGCTAAAAATTGATCCTCTATAACTTTAGTAAGTTCTAATTCAATTTTATCAATTGACTTTCCAAAATAATCTTCTACTTTTTTAGCTGAACCTAATTGACTTTCAAAATAAGATAGTCGCTTATCAATCTCAGCTTCAATCTCTTCATCTGATACAACTAAACTATCAATCCTTGCCTGATTAATCATTAATTTTTGGAATAATAAATCCTCAATAATTTGACATTTTATTTCATTAGATTGAATATTTCCTTGCGATAGATATTGTAGATATTGTGATTCTATTTCTGATGTAAGGATAATTTCATCACCAATTACAGCCTCAATTTTATCAACTGATTGAGCCGAAAGCCCTAAATGAAATGAAGCTAACAATAGAAAATAATAAATTTTATTCATTAGTATATTTTAATTTTTTTCAAAGCTAAACCATTCCGATACAATTCATCTTCAAGTTGCTTTAAATATTGTATTTTATTTTTATTTAATAGTACATTCCGAATTTTCTCGCGTTCCAAGGCTAACGGACTAATACTTCCTTTTATTTGAAAATCCTTAATATAAATATAATAGCGGTATTGCTCGTCTTCCAACCAAACTCCTTTAGTATGTGCTAAAAAGTATTCTTCTTCAGTAATTAATTCAGGAAGTTTTTCATTGATAGTTGAAAAATACTGCCAATTACTATCTGCTAAATAGTATTCTTTAGCAAACTGCTTACAGTAGTCAGATAATTTCTCAATTGAGGCATCTTTTTCTGATTTATACCACTTGGATAAACTTTTTAATTTAGGTGCGGATTTATCAACCACAATGTACCTTCCTTTAAAGATATTTTTTAATAATTTAAATTCTTCCTTATATTGATTATAGTAATCAATCACAGCTTGTGATGTAATATTAGTGTCAAAGTTTTGATTGATTAACTCTTGCTGATAAGCATAAATTAAAAGAGAAGAACGGTACTCTTTGATTTGCTTCTCATAATCCAACAAATCACTACTCAAGTTTATCTCAGCATGATAAATCATAAGCTGTTTCCTAATCCAAAGATTCATATAACGATCAACAAAAAATGCACTATCTTCACTAGCTTCTGGCATCTCCTTTATTACATCAGAAAGCAATAAATCTTTTTCATTTACACTTGCTAGAACTCTTTTTTTATTATCATTAAAGCAAGCTGCAGCAAACATTAAAAATACTAATAATATAAAAACTTGCTGTTTTCTCATTGATTACTTAATAAGCGAATAAAGAACTTCTTTATTAATACTTACAATATATTTTTCTTGTAATGATGCAATCCATTCTGCTTCTAAAGTATTCTGATAATCAGAAATTACCTTCCCTCTTGTTTCGTTCAATTCCTTTTTTCCTGCAGCTAATACCTCATGAATATCAACAATAATATAACTACCATCTTTAGTTTTAATATCACCAGAAATTCCAACTTTCCAATTTACTGAATCAACATATTCATTTTCTCCTTTTATAAATTTATTAGCATTTAATTGTAAGCTTAAAGGCGCATCTTCATTTGCTATTTCTAATATCTCAGCATCAGAAATATTTCCTCTATGCTTTTTATAAATAGCTCTTTTCACACGCTTTGCAGTTGCTAAATCAATACAACTATATACAGTAGCATCTACTCTGTTTTCCCACATATAATTACCACTATTTTTAGTGTAGAAATTTTGTAACCCAACTGTATCCTCCACTGCCTTAGTCCATACCTTAGCATTAGTTAAATCAAACAACAAAATCCCTTCACGGTATTCTTTCAACAAAGCTTTATACTCAGGATATTTTGTTTCTAACTGACTTTCTTCATAAGCTAATAATTCTTCATTCACAAAAGCAGTGTACATAGCATCAATATCACTTCCTTCATTTTGATTCAATAAGATATATTCTTCAAACAAACTTACTGCAATAGCTTTTCCATTAATTGTAAGTAATGTATTTTTATTTTCTGATGTAGAACTAAATATTCCTAAAGCTACATTATTTGCAGCACCTTTACGAAATGCAGTATAAGTAGGAGGTTTATTTACAACTTTATACATTTTATGTAATTTAGTAAATAATGCTTGTTTACTTAATTCTCCTCTTGAATCTCTTTCTATCTTTCTTTTTAAATCAGGTTTTATATCCTCAAATACAGGTATTTCTTTTCTCTCTAACAAAGTAATAACATGCCACCCATACTCTGTACGGAATGGAGCTGAAATAGAGCCAACTTCTTTTAACCCAAAAGCAACTGACTCAAACTCAGGAACCATCTTTCCAACACCAAAAGCTGGAAGACTTCCCCCTTTAACAGCTGTTGATCTATCTTCTGAAAAACGTTCTGCCACATCAGAAAATTCTTCTCCTTTATTTAATAATTCAACTACTTTATTAATATTATCTTTAGCTTCATTTAACTTTTTTTCATCAGCACCTTGCCCAGATTTAAACATAATATGAGCTACCTTTACTTCACCTACTGCTTTACGCTTGTCATCAACCTTAATAATATGATAACCATATTTAGTTCTTACAGGCATAGATATCTCTCCAACTTCAGTATTATAAGCTGCGGACTCAAAATCATATACCATCATAAAAGCCGTAAAGTAGCTTAAATTACCACCATTACTTACAGCTGATTTATCATCAGAGTTCTTTTTGGCTGCATCAGAAAAAGATATATTTTTTTCAATAATTTCTGAACGAATAGCAAGAATTTTATCATAAGCAGATTTATCATCTTTAACTGTTGCTTTTTCATCTACTGCAATTAAAATATGGCTAGCCTTTACATCTTGTTTCATTCTTTGATAAGCTTCTGTTAGCATATCTTCATCAAACTCATTATTACTTAAATAAGGCAGAGCTAATTGCTTTTTATACCCTTCTAATTCAGTAACAAAGGCAGCAATAGTATCTAATCCTAACTCATCAGCATTTCTAACTTTTAATTTAAAATTAACAAATAAATCCATGTACTCATCCAAATATTCTTTAGTAAGTTCAGTATTATTATTATTTTTATAAAATACTGTTTTGAACTCTTCTAATGATATTTTTTCATTTTCAATAGTTAGCAAATCTTGAGCTGTAGTTGCTAATGCAAATGCTCCACATAAAATACTTAATCCAATCTTCTTCATTTATTTCTATTTAAATTTATTTTCTACTATAATTTGGTGCCTCTCTAGTAATTGTAACGTCATGAGGATGGCTTTCGGCTGCCCCAGCAGCAGTAATTTTCAAGAATTCTGCATTACTCAAATCATTAATTGTTGCCGAACCTGTATAACCCATTCCTGCTCTAAGTCCTCCAATCATTTGATGTATCACTTCACCTAAAGTTCCTTTATAAGCTACTCTACCAACAATACCTTCTGGAACTAATTTCTTTGCATCAACTTCTCCACTTTGGAAATACCTATCTTTTGATCCATCCTGCATAGCATCAATAGACCCCATACCTCTGTAAGACTTAAATTTTCTGCCTTCAAAAATGATTGTTTCTCCAGGAGCCTCTTCAACACCTGCAATAATTGATCCTAACATTACTGTATTTGCCCCACCAACTAAAGCCTTTACAATATCTCCTGAATACCTCACGCCACCATCTGCAATTAAAGGAATATTATTATTTTTAGTAACTTTAGCAACATCCATCACAGCTGTAAGTTGTGGCACACCAATACCTGCAACAATTCTTGTTGTACAAATTGAACCAGGACCAATCCCTACTTTTACTGCATCAGCTCCTGCATCAATCAATGCTTGTGCAGCTGAAGCTGTTGCAATATTCCCTACTACAACATCAATATTTTTAAACTTAGCTTTTACTTTCTTTAATACATCAACCACTCCTTTTGTATGTCCATGAGCAGTATCAATAATAATAGCATCAACTGAAGCGTTTGAAAGCGCTTCTACTCTTTCTAAAACATCACCTGTAACACCTACAGCAGCTGCTACTCTTAATCTACCATATTTATCTTTACAAGCATTTGGTCGCATTCTATTTTTTATGATATCTTTAAAAGTAATTAATCCAACTAATTTATTATTAGCATCAACAATAGGTAATTTTTCTATTTTATTTTCTTTTAAAATACTTTCAGCATTTTCCAAATCATTCAGTTCAGTAGTAATTAAATCACCTGAAGTCATAACTGCAGAAATAGTAAGACTCATATCTTTTTCAAAACGTAAATCTCTATTTGTTACAATACCTAGAAGCTTAGATTTATCATCAACAATAGGAATTCCTCCAATCTTATTCTCACGCATCATAGCAAATGCATCTCCAACAGAAGCTGACATAGTTAAAGTAATAGGATCTAAAATCATACCACTTTCTGAACGCTTAACTTTTCGCACTTCTAAAGCTTGTTTCTCAATAGTCATATTTTTATGCAATACACCTATACCTCCCTCTTGCGCAATAGCAATTGCCATTCTGCTTTCTGTAACCGTATCCATAGCTGCTGCAACTACAGGAACATTTAAAGTAATATTTTTAGTAAACTGAGTAGTTGTACTAACCATATAAGGTAATACCTCAGAATATGCTGGAACTACTAATACATCATCATAAGTAAGGCCTTCTCTCATTATTTTATTGCTCATATTGGTATATTTAAAAAATTATGCAAAATTAACATATTAAATAATAAAATAGTCCCTTAAAAAGGGACTATTTTACAAAGATTAATTTTTATTATCTTACTAAGGTTATAATATCTGTTTTCTCAGTCAAATCACCTACTCCATTTACATACTGTAAATGATAAACATAATTACCATCTTGAACAACATTACCATTAAAAGTACCATCCCATCCTTTTGTAGGGTCATTAGTTGTAAACAATATCCCACCACTTCTAGTATAAATAGTAAAGGAATACCCTTCCTCTGAAACATAATAAGTTATAGGATGAAATAGTTCGTTATGCTCATCACTATTAGGAGTAAATGCTGAGGGAACAAAAATAATTGGAGTTTGTGATACACAAGAAATATTAGAAAAACTCCCTTCAACAACAGGTCCATATGGAGTTGCATTACCTTCAAGAGCTTCAATATAATAACAGAACCTTCCATTTCCATCTCCATATTCAGTAACAATATCAATAAATTCTAAAGCTTCATCAGGATAATTCACTCTATCCCAAGTATAAATTGGCAATAAATTAAATGGCATTCTATTAATTGATCTATATAATCTATATTCTGAAACATCTCCTAACCATTTATCATATTCATTAAATGTAAGGGTATTAGTATACTCATTATCTAAGCTCGGATCAATATTACTATAATCTAAATTTATTTCTGTCTCTAATAAAATAGTCTGGGCAAATGAAGTATCATTAAAATACTCAGGCAAATATACTGGTGGAGAAAACAATCTAATACCACAAGTGTCAACAGGTAAAATACGATATTGATAATAATTATAGCTTGTTGTAGCTAGCTCATCTGTATAATGAATAGTTGTACTTCCTTCAAAAGGAATCTCTCCTATTTTTTGAAAATTATCATCTATCCGCAAAGAACGCATTACATCATAATGATCAATAATTGCAGTGTTATCAACTAAACAATTAATTTCAACAAAACCATTATCATGATTAATACTAGCATATTCAATATAATTGTAATCTGGCTTTTTAGGTAAATTAGGAACAAGTACTAATTGATTAGATTGAGCTGAAAAAATAGTATCTCCATCATTAGCAACTACATATATATTATAAGAATAATTATCAATTAATCTTTTCACAACATATTCATTTAAATCAACTAAATTTGTATCAATAATTGTCACCACCCCAAATAAGTCTGTTTCTTCAACCACTACAGTATAATAACTAACATTACTTTTCCAATTAATATATTCATTCCAGGTTAAAGACAAATCATGTGTACATTCATCTAAATCTGCAGAAAGGTGAATAGAATTATGATCTGATGTAGGAGACATTGCATTACTACAAGAATCTAGAGCTCTTACACTAAAAATTTCAGATAAATCAGAAGCATCAGAAGTTGCATATAAAAAAGATGTTATTGGTGCGCTAACTGTACCAACTGTTACCCATCCATCTGAATTTTTTATATAGATTTCATAAAAATCAGCACCTAGAGAAGGTAACCATGATACAATTGATTTTCCACTTGCATCAACTGAAACATCTGTAATTATTGGAGTAATAGGAATAGTTGTATCTGCTAGATTAGCTAAACCAATAGATGATTTTGAAACACAGCCACTTGCATCAGCAATTTCAACATAAAACTGTACATCATCAATACAAGAGACAGCATCATACTGAGCATTTAGTACAGGGATAGTTAAGTAATTTACAAAAGAAAAAGTCCCTCTTTTAAGAAAAAATTCATAATCAATAACTGAAGTAGCAAGCAAAGGATCATGTATTGCATTCCAATCTAAATCAACAGACATACCTAAATTTGTTGGCGTTAAATCCATATATATACTTTGCAAAGTATCAGAATGTAAATCAGAACCAGTAGTATCACACCCATCTTTATTAGATAAAAAATAAAATTGTGAAGCATTATTTCCATTAGCACCTTGATGAGTGTAAGTATTAATAGGAAACATAACACTATCAACCATAGAATAAGGACCTGCAAGACTTGTTGCATGCCAAACAAAAAATGGTTCAAAAGTTGGTGGAGCATTATCGATATATTTCCAATTTAATGTTACATCACCATTATCTTCAACAGAAACACATCTTAAATCAGGAATGGGTGGAACAACTGTTATTTTAATAGTAGCAATACTTATTCCATTGGCAGGACAAAAATCATCAAAAGCTTTAATAGAAAAAGTAAAAACATTTGAGGTACTATTACAGCCTACATCTGCATATATATGACTACAAGAAGTTTGCCACTCAAAAACTCCATTTACTATTGCAGGAGCAGAGAAAGGAGGGGTTACATTTGATGTACCATTATTAAAAGTTGCACAAGGGGGATTACTACACAACAAAGGATCAATAAAATCAGATGAAAATTGACCTCCAGTAACATCTAAAGTAACATCTTGAGCAACACCACCTGTATACGTGTCTAAATCCTCTGCTTGAATATTAAAATTAACTAAATCGCCAGCATAAACTGTTGTTGAATAGGAAGGAAGCCCAGCAGAATTTATAATAGTTACCCAATTTTGAAAACCGTTAGGAGTTGAAATTATTGGCGGGTCATTAAGACCATCAGTTGGCGGATTATAAACATTACAATCTAATAGCAGTACCTGTACTTCTCTATAAATTTCAGCAACTAATTGCCCACATTTTCTAGCTTCAACCTTAACACAAGTTACAAATACACCTGAAGTTGAAGCGTTATATGCAATTTCTCCTGTTTCAGAATCCAAAGTCGGATTTCCAGGTATAGGAGCAGTTACTGAATAAGGTGGTGATGGTGCAAATGTTAAAGCAGTTGCGTTTGGGTTAGAAGGATCATAACTAAAGTTATCACCTAAAGGCTCAGCCCATGAATAAGTAATTTCATCTAATTCTTCATCAGAAGCATTATGAGAATAAGCAAAAGGATATCCAGTACATATAATTGTTTTTGCTAATTCCTTAAATTCAGGAGAAGAATCATAACAAGGGTTTGTTGGTAAATACACGCCATTTGGAAAATCAGTATCATAAGCATACATTACAGCTCTTAATGTCCAAGAATCATTAGCCATACCGTTAGTAATTTGACCACTTCTACAACAAGAACCCCAAGTAAAGTGCCAACCTTCTACAGGAGGATTTCCATTTAAAAACATAGGATCAGACTCCCAAATATATTCTTCAACAGCACCAACATCTCCAGCACCACAATCAAAACAAGAATTTCCAGAAGCTGCTGCTGCTCCTGTAGGGGAAATATTCCCAACAGAAATAAAATTCATTAATATAGGAGTGGTCTGCCCTACAGCTGGATAGTTATGATGTGTTACTGTTTCTATTGTTTGAGAAAAAGTAATCCCAGAACAATCCCTATATACTTTCATTTGAAAAACAAACTTCCCTAAATCCGGACCAGGGGTTTTAATACATCTCCATGTAATCTCGCCCCCCATAAAATGAGAAGCAGAAGTTTGAAAAGAAAAACAAAACAAGGTACAAAAAATGAGTAAAATTTTTTTCATGATATATTTGATATTATATTTTAGAAAGTACTAATCCTTTTTAATCTAATTAGACTTTTCTTTTTTCAGTCTTATGTATTCAGAAAATAAAAAAAACTATCTAGTAATTTGTAATTCTTTACGAATTGATTTATTATTTAATTTTAACTCAACTATATAAACTCCTGAATTTAAACTAGAAACATCAATTTTTTCCTTAGCCTCACTATCAATTAGAAGCTTTCCTAAAATATCAAAAACCTGAATAGCATCATAATTACCCTCAACATTCAATGTATTATTTGCAGGGTTAGGATACAACTTTAAAGATAATAATTCTTCTTCTATACCTGTCCATGGACTTCCACCAGAACCAAAATAAGCACTATATTGAGGTCCGTTAGCAATTCCGCTTGTACAAACACCATTAGCATCAGTAATTTCAAATGTTTCTCCACTACCCTGTATTACTAATAACTCATAACATTCATCAGCAGAAATAGTAATATTTTCAGGAACACCACCAAACCCTGATCCAATAACACCAGCACTACCTGACTTTAAGTACCAAGAAGTAGAAGAACTTCCTCCAACATTGACTGTTATATCGCTTAGCCAATATGCATTATCAAAAGCATAAATAACATTTACAATTTCTTCATCACCAGTAGGCCTAGAATCGGTAATTCCATTTGGATTAGTAACTTTTGCGGTATAAGCACCTTCTGATGTAATAATATAATTTATACTAACTGATTTTTTATTTAAAGGACTAAGACTTCCTGACCAATTTTCAGTATATAATAATTGTCCTGAAGGACTTCTTAACTCAATATCTGCTGAAGTTAAGGTTGTATTTGAACTTGCGTTATATAAAGAAACTTCAGCATAATAATTACCTGGACATCCTGCAATTCCTGCATGTTTTAATAGTGAAGCATCTGCTCCACTATAAGTAAAGGCTGAAGGACAACTTCCTTTAATAGTTGTATAAAGAGTCCACCAATCATAAGATGTACCAATCACAGGGGCTGAATTATCACAATGCAAGTACAATGTTGGCACACCTGAACCATTATAAAAACCATCCACATGAGCACCTTGTCCATTTGGCCCAATTATGGGATACTCTGTTCCCGTAATCCAATCTCCTTGAGATCCTGAACCTCCTTGTAAGATAGGAATACTAGAACCTGCATCAACATCTGTAAAAAACACCATAACTTCATTTGTTCCATCAGGACCAAAATCATGATATACTCCCGCCATAGAATGACTTTCATGTAAATCAAAACAAGGACCACACCAGTGAGCAGATATGTCTACTAAAACGGCTTTACTTTCATCAATATGATTCTGTAAAACATGTGTATTTCCATTCATATCATCTGCAGTCCAATAAGAACCAAGCCATTGAGCATTAGATGAGAATGCTATTAAGCATAAAGATAAAGTTGTAAATATTTTTTTCATAATTGTATTTTTTAATTCTACAAATTTACAAAAAATAAAGATATTAAAACAATAGTATAAAAAATATCTTACGCACTCAAACCTACAAAGAAGAAACTCTATTTCTTTCCAAATCAAATTCTTCCACTATTTCATCAATAATATCAGCAACTGGCATTATTGTATCTATCATTGCCGAAACCTGACCAACTTCTAATTCCCCTTCTTCTAAATCACCTTCAAACATTCCTTTTTTAGCCCTACCTCTTCCTAATAAATTTTTTAAATCCTCAATAGTAGCATTATTTGCATAAGCATCTTGAATCTGCTTATAAAATTTATTTTTCATTAAGCGTACTGCTGTTACTTCTTTTAATGTTAAATCTGTTGCTCCTTCATCAGCAGTTACTATCTTGTTCTTAAAATTAATATGGGCGGAACATTCTTCACTAGCTATAAATCTACTTCCTATTTGCACGCCATCAGCCCCTAAAACCATAGCTGCCAACATTGCTTTACCACTACCAATTCCTCCAGCAGCAATCAAAGGAATACCTACTGCATCTTTAATCATTGGGATTAAGCACATTGTTGTAATTTCCTCAGCTCCATTATGCCCTCCTGCCTCAAAACCTTCAGCAACAATAGCATCAACACCAGCCTCAACACACTTTAAAGCAAATTTTTTATTTGCAATAACATGCACTACTATTATCCCATTTTCTTGAAATCTAGAAGTATACTTTTTAGGACTTCCTGCAGATGTAAAAACGATCTTTACTCCTTCTTCAATTATTATATTTATATGTTCTTCAATATCAGGATAAAGTAATGGAATGTTTACTCCAAATGGCTTATCAGTTGCTGCCTTGCATTTTTTAATATGTTGCCTTAACACATCAGGATACATTGAACCTGAACCAATTAAACCTAAACCTCCAGCATTACTCACAGCTGAAGCTAATTCCCAGCCACTACACCATATCATACCTCCTTGAATAATTGGATATTTTATTCCGAAAAGTTCGTTTATTCTATTCATAAAATTATATACATTTGTTGCGTTCACGAAAATAGAAATTTAACTTAATGTATAAGATGAAAAACGATCAAATAATTTTTGACTTAATTGCAAAAGAAGATAAAAGACAAAGAAATGGTATTGAATTAATTGCCTCAGAAAATTTTGTAAGTAATGAAGTAATGCAAGCAATGGGCTCTTGTTTAACCAACAAATATGCTGAAGGATACCCAAGAAAAAGGTATTATGGAGGATGTGAAATAGTTGATCAAGTGGAGCAATTAGCCATTGATAGAGCAAAAGAATTATTTGGTGTTGAATATGTAAATGTACAACCTCACTCAGGCTCACAAGCAAATTCAGCTGTACTTTTAGCTTGCTTAAATGCTGGTGATAAAATATTAGGATTTAATTTATCACATGGTGGACATTTAACACACGGATCACCTGTTAATTTTTCAGGAAAATTATACAAAACTTCTTTTTATAATGTAGATGAAGAAAGTGGGAAAGTAGATTATGATAAATTAGAAGAAACGGCAATTACTGAACAACCTAAACTTATTATTTGTGGAGCTTCAGCTTACTCACAGGACTGGGATTATGCCCGATTCAGAGAAATTGCTAACAAAGTAGGTGCTGTTTTAATGGCTGATATCGCGCATCCTGCAGGATTAATTGCAGCAAAATTATTAAATAATCCAGCTCCTCACTGTCATATACTAACCACTACTACTCATAAAACATTAAGAGGACCAAGAGGTGGAATGATTATGATGGGGAAAGATTTTGAAAACCCATGGGGATTAAAAACTCCTAAAGGTAAAACAAGAATGATGTCTGCAATTTTAAATTCAGGTGTATTTCCAGGTAGCCAAGGAGGGCCGTTAGAACATGTAATTGCTGCCAAAGCAATAGCATTTGGTGAAGCATTAAAACCCGAGTTCAAAGCTTATGGTGAGCAAGTAATAAAAAATGCAAAAATAATGGCACAATGCTTTATTGACAAAGGATATAAAGTGATTTCAGGAGGTACTGAAAACCATTGTATGTTAATAGACTTAAGAAGTAAAAATGTAACTGGAAAAGATGCTGAAAATGCTTTAGTTCTAGCTGATATTACAGCTAACAAAAATATGGTTCCTTTTGACACACAATCTCCTTTTATTACTTCAGGAATTAGATTTGGAACACCAGCAATTACCACTAGAGGAATTAAAGAAGATACTATTCCTTATATTGTAGATTTGATTGACAAAGTTATAATGAATTATGAGGATGAAACTGTAATTACAGAAGTTAGAAATTCTGTAAATGATTTGATGAGTAAATACCCAATTTTCGCATAATTATTATATGCAACCAATTGATTTAGAACAGGAAAAAAAGGATATACTTAATAAGTATAAATCTCTTTTGCGCGCTTGTGCTGATAAAACAAATAAGGAAGACAAAAAAGAAATTAGAAAAGCTTTTAATCTTGCTGTTGAAGCACATAAACACATGAGAAGAAAAAGTGGTGAACCCTACATTTATCACCCTATTGCTGTAGCTCATATTGCTGCTAAAGAAATTGGATTAGGTACTACCTCTATTATTTGTGCTTTATTGCATGATGTAGTTGAAGATACCGACTATTCCTTAAATGATATTGAAAAATTATTTGGCAAAAAAGTAGCTAAGATAATTGATGGACTTACTAAAATTCAAGATGTATTTGACAAGAATGTATCAATGCAAGCTGAAAATTTTAGAAAAATGCTCCTTACTTTATCAGATGATGTTAGAGTAATTCTTATTAAGCTAGCCGACAGGCTACATAATATGAGGACTCTTGATTCAATGCCGGTTCATAAAAAACTAAAAATTGCTTCTGAAACTTTATACTTATATGCTCCTTTAGCGCATAGGCTCGGGCTATACTCTATCAAAACCGAACTAGAAGATCTAGGTTTAAAATTTACTAAACCTGAAATTTACAAAGCAATTGCTGAAGGGTTAAATGAAACAAAAGAAGAGCGCACAAAATATATTACTAAATTTTGTAAGCCAATTAAGTTAAAACTAAAAGAAAATGAACTTGACTTTTCAATAAAGGGAAGACCAAAATCTATTTTTTCAATCAGAAACAAAATAGTTACAAAAGGAGTTAATTTTGATAATGTTTTTGACAAGTTTGCTATTCGAATTATTGTTGATTCTACTCCTGAAAATGAAAAAGCAGACTGCTGGAAAGTATATTCTATAGTTACTGATTTTTACAAGCCAAATCCTGATAGGTTAAGAGATTGGATTTCTACCTCAAAAGCAAATGGATATGAGTCATTACATACTACCGTTATGGGTGATGATGGTAAGTGGGTTGAAGTACAGATAAGAAGTAAAAGAATGGACGAAATAGCTGAAAAAGGTTATGCTGCTCATTGGAAATATAAGCAAGAAGGAAGTAAAGAAAACTCATTAGATCAATGGATTAATAATATCAGGGAACTTTTAGAAAATCCTGAAACAAATGCCATAGATTTTATTGATGATTTTAAATTAAATTTATATTCAGGAGAAATATACATCTTCACCCCTGGTGGAGATTTAAAAACATTGCCTAAAGGTGCAACAGCTCTTGATTTCGCATTTTCTATACATACTGATGTTGGATTAAAATGTATGGGAGTTAAGGTAAATGGAAAATTAGTTTCCTTAAGCCATAAACTAGCCAGTGGTAATCAAGTAGAAGTAATCACTTCTAGTAAACAAAGACCAAGAAAAGATTGGTTACGATTTGTAATTACCTCTAGAGCTAAAGCAAAAATTAAATCCGCATTAAAGGAAGATCAAAAAAGAATTGCTGATGTAGGAAAAGAAATTGCTGAAAGGAAACTAAAACACCTTAAAATCAAATTCTCAAAACACACTGAAACAGAATTAATTAAACATTTTAACACTGGAACTTCCTTAGATCTTTATTTTCAATTTGGTACAGGTGCAATTTCAAATGCAGAAATAAAAGAATTTGCTCAATTAAAGAATAGTGGATGGTATCAAACCATTAAAAATAAAATATATGGCCCACCATTATCTAAATTAAAAGTTAATAATAATAAAATAATTGTCTTTAATGAAGATGATGAAGTCTTAGATTACGGAATGGCAAAATGTTGCAATGCTATTCCTGGTGATTCAATTTTTGGTTTCTTAACAGTTGTTGATGGTATAAAAATTCACAGATCAGATTGCCCTAATGCTATACAATTAAGAGCTAATTATGCCTATAGAATATTAAAAGCTAAATGGATTAATAAAGAAGAGTTAGACTTTATTGCTACAATTAATATTAAGGGAATTGATAGTCTTGGACTTATGAACAAAGTAACACAGATTATTTCCAATCAAATGAATGTAAATATAAAATCAATAAATATAAGTAGTGATGATGGTATTTTTGAAGGAGTTATAACCTTAAAAGTGCGTAATGTTTCTTTCTTAAAAGCGCTTACATCTAAACTTAATAAAGTTGAGGCAATCACATCAATAACACGAACTTATAAACACGCTTAATTTTCTTCAATCTAATTGAGTATTTACCCTTAATGAATACCAATTTTTTATATTTTTGTTTTTTAATAACGCAATTGTGTCAAACCAGAAAGTAATTGAAACCGTTACCGAGATATTCACAGAATATCTGATAGAAAACAAGCAAAGGAAAACTCCTGAGCGCTATGCAATCCTAAATGAAATTTACGAGTTTGAAGGGCATTTTGACATTGAGTCAATGTACATTCAAATGAAAAATAAAAATTACCGTGTTAGCCGAGCTACTCTTTATAATACTGTTGAAATTTTATTAGATTGTCATTTAATTAGAAAACACCAATTTGGGAAGGCTCAAGCACAATACGAAAAATCATATTCTAACCGTCAGCATGACCATTTAGTTTGTACTAGTTGCGATAAAGTAATTGAGTTTTGTGACCCAAGAATACAAGGAATTAAAAATGTAATTGAAGAAAGCATGAACTTTAAAATAAGTAGACATGCACTTAATTTATACGGCTTATGCCAAGATTGCCAAACAAAGATAAATAACTAGAAATTTCAAAACAACAGATGAAAGCAGATGTTTTATTAGGACTCCAATGGGGAGATGAAGGAAAAGGAAAGATTGTTGATGTATTAACATCACAATATGATATTATTGCTCGTTTTCAAGGAGGGCCAAATGCAGGTCATACCCTAGAATTTGATGGAATAAAACATGTACTACACACTATCCCGTCAGGAATATTTCATCCTGGAGTTGTAAACTTAATTGGAAATGGAGTTGTAATTGACCCAGTTATTTTTGAAAGAGAAATTAATGACATAAAGGGGCTAGGTATTCCTATGTCAGAGTTATTAATTTCAAAAAAAGCACACCTTATCCTACCTACACACAAGCTTTTGGATGCAGCAAGCGAAAAAGCAAAAGGAAAAGAGAAGATTGGCTCTACACTAAAAGGTATTGGCCCAACTTACATGGATAAAACAGGTAGAAATGGACTAAGAGTTGGTGATATTTCTTCAGTTGATTTTAAAGAAAAATATGAGAAGTTAAAACAAAAGCATGTTCAAATCCTTAATTTTTATGATTTTGATTATGAATTAGAGGAATTAGAAACTGCTTGGTTTGCTTCCTTAGCAACCCTAAATAGTTTTGAACATATTGAAAGTGAGCATTATATTCATACTGCTTTAAAAGAAAATAAAAAAATATTAGCTGAGGGTGCTCAAGGTGCTTTATTGGATATTGATTTTGGTTCTTATCCTTTTGTTACTTCATCCAACACAATTACGGCTGGCGCTTGTACTGGCTTAGGAATTGCACCAAATAAAATTGGGGATGTATTTGGAATTTTTAAAGCCTACTGTACTAGAGTTGGTAGCGGACCGTTTCCATCAGAATTATTTGATGAAGTTGGTGCTCGTTTAGCAAAAGTAGGGAATGAATTTGGTGCCACTACTGGTCGCCCAAGAAGATGTGGTTGGATAGATATTCCTGCTTTAAAATATGCAATCAATATTAATGGGGTTACTCAATTAATGATGATGAAAGCGGATGTACTTTCAGGAATTGATATGATTAAAGCCTGTACGCATTACGAATTAAACGGTAAGCAGATTGATTATTTACCATTTGAAGACAATGAAGGCCTTACTCCTGTTTACAAAAAGCTTGAGGGCTGGGAAATGGATTTAATGCAATTGGAAAACTTATCAGAAGCACCTAAGGCTGTACACGACTATATTGCTTGGTTGGAGGATGTATTGGAAACGCCTATCAAAATTGTATCAGTAGGTCCTGATAGAAAACAAACTTTATTCAGATAAATTTGAGAATTCTATTCCATATTTTACTCGTTATCTTGAGTGTTAATTTATTCGCTCAAGAAAGTAAAAAAATAGAAATTCTAAATGCTGACAACACCTATGCTAACTCTAATATCCACCCGGATTATTGGCGCTTAATTGGGAATGTAAGTTTTAAGCATAATGATGCTGTAATGACTTGCGACTCTGCATATCATTATACTTCCGAGAATAAAATGGAGGCATTTGGAAAAATAAAAATTAACCAAGGCGATAGCATTACACTCACAGGAGAAACTCTTACTTATTTTGGTTCAGAAAATAAAGCGGATATAAAGGGAAATGTAGTGCTTATTGACAAGCACATGACCTTGAATACCAAACAAGTATTCTACAATTTAAGTAGCAATGTTGCCTCCTATCCTCAAGAGGGAACTATTATTGATAATGAAAAGACTATCAATTCAAAAAAAGGGGCATATCATTCTAACATTCATAAGTTTATTTTTAAGGATTCAGTAATAGTATTAGCTAAGGATTACAAGATACTTACCGACAATATGCACTACAATTCCAACAGTGAGGTTACTTACTTTTTTGGCCCTTCCTATATCATTTCGGATAGCAAAACTATTTACTGTGAGAACGGTTGGTACAATACTAAAACTGACATTGCACAGTTTAGAGTAAACGCCTATATTACTACTGACAACTACCTACTGAAAGGCGATAGCTTATACTACAACAAAAACAAGCAATACGGAAAAGCATTCAGTAATGTGGAATTGATTGATACAGTGGAAAACATGACTGTTTTTGGTGGAATTGCCGAATACTTAGAAGCAGAAGAAAAAGTCATCATTAGTGAAAAACCTATGTTAGAATTACTTTTTGAAGAAGATACTCTCTTTATGCATGCTAAGCAATTTGTTTCTCAGCAAAAGGAAGGAGAAAAAAAGATACTTGCCTACCATAAAGTAAAATTCTTTAAAACTGATTTTCAAGGAAAATGTGATTCCCTTAGCTACAATTTTACGGACTCTATTGTGGAAATGTACAATAGGCCTGTATTATGGTCAGATGGTTTTCAGATAACTGCTGATAGTTTGCAATTCCTAGTACATAAAGGTGAAATATCTCGCATGTTTTTAAAACCCAACCCTATGATAGTTGCCCAAGAGGATTCCTTAGATTATAACCAGATAAAAGGAAAGGACATGACCGCTTATTTTAGCAACAACAAAATGAGACGAATGGATGTGAAAGGAAACGGACAAAGTATCTTTATCATTAAAGATGAGGAAACAAATGATAAAATGGGACTCAATTATACTGAGTGTACTGATTTGATTCTCTACTTTAAAGACAACCAACTAAAGGAAGTTACCTATGAGGTTGAGCCAACCTCCACTACTACACCCTACCAAGATGTAGAAGAAAAGAACCGTTACCTGAAAGGGTTTAATTGGAGAGGAACTGAGCAACCTAAAAATAAGGGGGATATTTTTATTGAATAACAAAAGAAGTCCTTCTGTTTTCTTCTTTATTATCGCCAATAGGTTGACTTTCGCCAAAACCTTTAAAAGTAAGTTTGTTTTGAACTTTAGTATGTAAGTATTCATACACAACTTTTGCTCTTTGTTGCGACAGGATTTGGTTGTCTATTTCATTCCCAACATCATCCGTATGCCCTTGAATTTCAATTTGTAATTTGGGGTTCTTTTTAAGGTAAGCAATCAATTTATCCAATTCAGCAAAAGAACTTTCCTCTAAAGCATAGGAATTACTCGCAAAACTTACATTCTTTAAGATTACCTCCTCTCCTGATTTCTGTGTGATAATTTCCAATTCCAAATCTGCTAAGGGTTCAGCTTGTAAGTTTACAGGTAATTCAAACTGAAAGATATCCTCTTTACCAAAGCCACTTACATCAGAAGCATAATAAGCCGTTTTTCCGTTAGCCGCAACAATCAAGGAATTTTCAGTATTGTGGGTGTTTATAGGGTAGCCCATATTATTTGGCAATCCCCATTTTTTATCAGTACTAATTCTTCTACTTACAAATAAATCATAATCCCCAAAACCTGTTTGCCCATCAGATGCAAAATAGAAAGTAAGGTTATCAGGATGAACAAAAGGTGACATTTCATTGTACTTAGTATTAATTGTATCTCCTAAATTTTCAGCAGGTAAAAATCCTTTTTGAGTAATTTCGGAACGCCAAATATCCTTACCACCATAGCCTCCTTCTCTATTGCTTACAAAGTACAAATACTTACCATCAGGAGAAAAACAAGCTTGTGACTCCCATTTTTTTGAGTTTATAACACTTCCAATATTTACTCCTGCACTATATACTCCATTTCTTTTAACACTTATATATAAATCACAACTACCAAAACCATTATCTCTATTACAAGCAGTATAAACTAAGACTCCACCATCAGAAGAAATAGTTATTGCTCCTTCATTTAATGGAGTATTTATTGCCATAGAAACTGCTTTAGTCCATTTTCCTTCATCATCTTTCTCAGCAATATAAAAATCCTCTTGTGTAATTACTTTTCCATTATCAAGTTCTATAATAGAGTTTTTGCTTTCTACCCTACGAGTAATCATTAAAACCTTACCATTTACTGATATTGCTGGAAGGTACTCCTCAGCTGCTGTATTAATGTTTTCTCCTAAATTTTCAGGATTAAAATCAACAGGAAAGTTAATTTTCTCAATTGCATAAATACAATTCTGCATAAACAAGGTTGTTTTTTTACCTAAAACATCAGCATTCAAACTTTGAGCAGCATTAAAGTAATATAAAGCATTTTCATAATAGCCATTGCTATAATATAGCTTTGCAATTTGCTCTATCCCTAAAACATCAGCAGGAGTATTTTCATCATACACATATAGCATATAACGAGCAGATTCTTCAATATCCCCAAGGTCAGCATAAATGCTAGCCATTAATAAATTTGGCTTAATCCATTCAGAATTTTTGGACAATATCTTTTCAGTAAGCTTCTTAGATTTTTCTACTTTTCCTTCATGAAAATAGACAACTGCTTTGTCATAATTTTTATAATCTTTTTTTTGTGCAAAGGAAATTGCAGGAAAAATAAATAATATAAGAACTAGTGTTCTCATTAAGGGATATTCATGTATTTATGACTCTGTAAAGAAATAGTCCAATCTTTATTCTCTTTTATAAAATCAATAATCATTGGAATAATTTTTTCTCGTTTACTCCATTCTGCTTGTAAGTACAATTTACAATCAGGAGTTAAACCCTTTCTTTGCTCTTCAGCCCAAATAAAATCATGCTTGTTACTCACAATAACTTTTAACTCAGATGTTATTGGTTTTATTGCATCTAAAGGAGCTTGCATTTTTTTAGGTGACAAACATACCCAATCAAAATCCCCACTATAAGAATATGCCCCTGAAGTTTCCAAATGCACTTTTAATCCCTCTTTTTTAAGTGCAGCAGTTAATTTATCCAAGTTCCACATTAACGGCTCCCCTCCTGTAATTACAACCGTATCCACAGGATATTCAGCAATACCTTTTAGGATATCGGCAATTGATGTTGGCGGATGCAAGTCAGCATTCCAGCTTTCCTTAACATCACACCAATGGCAACCTACATCACAACCACCAATGCGTAAAAAATAAGCAGCTGTACCTGAGTAATACCCTTCCCCTTGCACAGTATAAAATGCCTCCATTAAAGGCAGCATTTCTCCACTTTCCACTGCTGATTTTGTTTGTTTATCCATATTGGCAAAAGTAAGATAGTTTTTGGTTTTTGGTTTCTAGTTATTAGCAATTTATTAATTAAGTTTGTACCAAATAAATTTACAGAAAAATGAGCAAACAAATTATAGAGTGTGTCCCTAACATTTCAGAAGGTAGAGATGAAGATAAAATCAGAATTATATCACAAATAGTTGAGGAGATTGATGGAGTGAAATTACTAAATGTTGATCCAGGAAAAGCAACAAACCGAACCGTAATTACATTTGTTGGAGAGCCACAACAAGTAATTGATGCAGCCTTCCTATTGATACAAAAAGCACAGGAATTAATTGATATGAGTAAACACTCAGGCGAACACCCAAGAATGGGAGCTACTGATGTATGTCCTTTAGTGCCAATTGCAAATATTAGCATGGAAGAAACTGCTAAATGGGCACACAAACTTGGAGAAAGAGTTGGTACAGAATTAGGAATTCCTGTTTACCATTATGAAGCAGCAGCAAAAGAAGAAAAAAGAGTAAACCTGGCAAATTGCCGTCAAGGGGAATATGAAGGTTTATCAAAAAAATTAGTAGATGCGGATTGGAAACCAGATTTTGGACCTGCTGAATTTAACAAAACAGTTGAAAAATCAGGATCAACAGCAATCTCTGCTCGTGACTTTTTAGTGGCTTACAACATCAACCTAAATACTACATCAACCAGAAGAGCAAATGCTGTAGCCTTTGATATTCGTGAAGCAGGAAGAATAAAAAGAGAAGGTGGAACACTCTCTGGAAAAATAATAAAAGATGCAGATGGAAACCCTTTAAAAACTCCAGGGCTTTTTAAAGCTGTAAAAGGAATTGGATGGTTTATTGAAGAATATGGTGTAGCACAAATTTCTTACAACCTTACAAATATCAACATCTCCCCTTTACATGAAGTATTTGATAAAACTTGTGAACGCTCTATAGCAAGAGGAATGCGTGTTACTGGATCTGAATTAGTAGGTTTAGTTCCTAAAAAAGTATTGATTGATGCAGGGAAACATTTCCTTAAAAAACAAGAACGCTCAACAGGGATACACGAAAGTGAAATTATAAAGATTGCAATTAAAACCTTAGGATTGGATGAACTAGCTCCTTTTGATCCTCAAGAAAGAATAATTGAGTATATGCTAGAAGCTGATGCTAAAAAACCTCTAGTAAACATGACGCTTACTGATTTTGCAGATGAAACAGCAAGTGAAAGCCCTGCCCCTGGTGGTGGTTCTATCTCAGCTTATTGTGGCGTAATGGGTGTTTCTTTAGGAACTATGGTTGCAAACCTATCAGCTCACAAAAGAGGTTGGGATGACAGATGGGAAGAATTCTCTACTTGGGCAGAAAAAGGAATGGCTTACCAAAGAACTTTATTGGATTTAGTAGATGAGGATACTAATGCATTCAATAAAATTATGGATGCTTTCCGCTTACCAAAAGACACGGAAGCAGCTAAAGTAAAAAGACAAGAAGCAATACAGGCAGCAACCCAATATGCTATCCTCACTCCTTTCAAGGTTATGGAAACAGCTTACAACTCAATGGAAGTAATGAAGGCTATGGCTGAGTTTGGAAATCCTAATTCGGTAACTGATGCTGGAGTTGGTGCATTGTGTGCTAGAACTGCTGTAATTGGTGCTTTCCTGAATGTTAAAATTAACTGTGGCGATTGTGAGGACAAAGACTTTGTAGCAGATATTTTAGAGAGAGGACAACAATTAGTTGATGATGCTTGTGCTTTGGAAGATGAGATTATGAAAATTACGAATTCGAAAATTTAGTTATATTTACAAAATTATTAACCTTAAAAGTTTTAAAATGAAAAAACTACTTTACATATTTTTAGCAACCTCATTAATATTTTCTTCTTGTTCAGATGATGATGATACAAATCAATTTACAGGAAATTGGACAGGCACCTATTCTGGTGATGATTCTGGAATTTGGATTGCAACAATAGCTGCAAATGGAAGTGTTAATGGTAACTCTACAAATTCTAATGGAGATGATCAAACTTTAAGTGGTTCAGTAACAAATAACGGATCTTTCACAGCTACAGTTGGGACAGGATCTCTAGGAAGTAACTTTTCTGGACAACTAAGTGGTAATTCTGGAAATGGTACATGGAGTAATTCAGCTTTAAGTTTTGATGGAACTTGGCAGGGTACTAAGCAATAATTAAGTCTTAGATAAAAAAACTAACATTTTTTAAAAACTATGTCAGAAGAAATGAAAGCTTGCCCAATATGTGAATCTCCTTATGGATATTCCACAGGAGATGATTCCTACACTTGCCCTGAATGTTCCAATGAATGGAGCCCTAAAAAAGTAGAAATGGAAGGAGGAATAGTGGTATTGGACAGCAATGGAACTCGTTTACAAACTGGTGATAGTGTTATTGTTATCAAAAACCTTCCCGTAAAAGGTGCTCCTAAACCAGTAAAATCAGGTACTAAAGTAAAAAACATCCGCCTAACTGAAGGAGAACATAACATCAACTGTAAAATTGATGGATTTGGTTCCATGCAACTGAAATCAGAATTTGTAAAGAAAGGTTAATATGCCCGAAAGTAAAAAACCAACCCTACATCCTAAAAATAAGAATAAAGGGCAGTATGATTTAAAGGCTTTAGTAAAAGTTAATCCGGATTTAGCAAAGTATATAAAAACTAATAAGCTTGGAGTAGAAACTATTGACTTTACTAATCCTATTGCCGTAAAGCTACTTAACAAATCATTATTGAATCATTATTACGGAATTCAATTCTGGAAATTTCCTGACACTAACCTTTGCCCACCTATCCCAGGTAGAGCAGATTACATACACTACATGGCTGATTTACTTGGGAAAAATGACAACATTACTTGTTTGGATATTGGTGTTGGCGCAAGTTGTATTTACCCTATACTAGGGATAAGTGAATACAACTGGAATTTTATTGCATCCGATATAGACAGGAAATCAATTGCAACAGCTAAAAAAATAGTAAGCTCAAATCCTAGCTTAAAAGACAAAGTTGATTTTCGTTTTCAAGAAAATAAAAACCAAATCTTTAAAGGTATTATTAATGAAGATGATAAAATGGACATAACAATTTGCAACCCTCCATTCCATGCTTCAAAAAAAGATGCAGAAAAAGGAAGTATGCGAAAAGTAAGGAATCTTACAGGCAAAAAATTAAAAACGGTACAACTCAACTTTTCTGGAATGGTAGATGAAATGATTTGTGAAGGAGGAGAAAAGCAGTTTATACAAAATATGATTGTTGAAAGTATAAAGTATGCTGAAAACTGCTTATGGTTTAGTTCCTTAGTTTCCAATGAAAGAAACTTAAATAGATTTTACAGTTCATTGGAAAAATATGGAGCAAAAGATGTAAAGACAATTCATATGACTACAGCTAATAAAATTAGTAGAATTGTTGCTTGGACTTTCCTAACTGAAAAAGAACAGAGAGAATGGAAAAGGGGCTAAATATATTTTTTACTTCTATCCTAGTTAATGCTTTAGAAAAATTAAAAGCAGATAGCAAAGCTGAATGGGGAATTATGACTGCTAAACAAATGATTATTCATTTAATACAAAGTAGTAAAATGATGCATTTAGGAAATACTAAATTACTCATTAAAGAAAAGAACATTGAAAAAGCTATTGCCTTTTTATATACCGATAAAGCCATTAGTAGAGGAATAAAAATTCCAAAAGATATTGGTTATAACTTTGAGGATGGCATAACTGAGGATGTTGAGCAGTTAAAAGAAGAGTTACTAGAATCTAGCAATGCTATGCTAATCTTCTTAAGTGAAAATACTGACTTTAAATCCATACATCCCTTTTTTGGAGAATTAACAGCTGAACAATGGTTACTCTTCCAAAAGAAACATTTTACGCATCATTTGAGTCAATTTAATTTGTTGTAAAAATTGTATCTTCATAAGAAATTCTTTTCTTTTTCTCTAGTAAAATCAAAAGTACTATGCTTAGCATAACTCTTTATTTTCAATAACTTAGTTTTGCTGAATATTAACTAATACATATTTAATTATGAAAAAAATGTTTTACGCACTATTAGCAGTTTCTATCGTCTTTTCTGCTTGTAAAGAAGAAGATGATATTACAGCACCAACAGTTTTAAGTGGTTGTACAGATGCCATTGCTACTAACTATGATCCAACCGCCACAAATGATGATGGTTCTTGTATTTTTGGAATTGTAGGAGGCACTTGGATTACTGATTCAGAAGAAATAACAATGCATGCAGTAGTTTCTATGGGAGGAGTAGTGTTTATGGACTCAACTTGGACTGAAACAGAAAATAATCCAGACTCAATGGATCATGTAGTGCAAAAGTTCTGGGGGAATGGAGAAGTAAAATTCTGGGACAACAATAATAATCTTGTAGATAGTGGTACTTGGGTACAATCAGGAACTACTGTAACAGTAACAACTGATACAGTAATTATTGGGGAGATAATAAGTGTAACTGAGACAAACCTAATACATGAAGTTGAAGGAAACGAAACTTTTACTGAAAATGGTGTTGACTATGATATAGATTTTATTTTTAAAGCCTATCACACAAGAGATCCAAATGGGTTTAATAGCAAAAACACAAACCAAAGAAAAGGAAATACTTCTTGGATTAACAAAAGAAAATTAATCAATAGTATTAAGTTTTAGTTTTAGAAAAGCACCTTTCGTGTTTACATTATAAAAAGGAATGTCCCATTTAAGGCATTCCTTTTTTATTTGTTCCCATTTGTATTTAGGCACTGAAGAATCAATAATTACTTGTTTACAGTTTATATTTTCTAAATCTAGTTTTCCTTTTCCTGAAACAATAATATAGTCAAGTAGTAAAGAATTAATTGGTTTTACAAAATTCTTATCCCAAAGCAGTATTTTCTCATCAAAAAACTGAATGTAATTATTACTTTTACAATAATTACTAGTTATAAAATCAGTAGATACTAAGCTAGAGTTTATCACCCTCCTCTCCCATCTAAAATGTTGAATATGAAAACGCATTTTACTTTTGTCATTATTTAAATTATCAGAAGCAATAAAATAGTTTTGATTGCCATCTACAAAATCAATAGCTCTTTCCTTTGGCACATTATACACGATAAAATACTGCTGTTGACTAGCAGAATTTTGCTCGTCTATTTGCATTCCCATAAATAATATTGCAACACTTAAAGCAATTTGAATTATTCTTACTTTTTTATTAGTAATTGCGACAACAAATAAGAAAATGAAACTATAAATAATTAGTGTTTCTATTTTAGTGATACTAATGCCAAGAGTCAAATAATAAGGTAAGGATTCAACCCAATTCACAGATAAATTTAAAAACAATAGCAACTTATTGATCAACCATGCAATAGAATTGGAAAATAACGGAATAAAACTAATTATAAATAATAAAATACCTCCATTAATAATAAAAGTAGCCAATGGAATTACAAATAAATTAGACAATAAAAAGTAATTTGGAAACTGATGAAAATAATACATCCCTAGTGGAAAAGTAGCTAATTGTGCTGCAATAGATACATTAGTAATTGCCCAAACTTTATCCATTAGCCAATTACTAGGTATGAATAGATTATATAATTTAGGTTGTAAATAAACAATTCCTAATACAGCCGCATAGGAAAGCTGAAACCCAACTTGCAATAAAATATAAGGATTGTACAGCAGCAACACAAAAGCAGAGGCAGCCAATGTATTGTATATATTTGTCTCTCTCTTTAGAGCCGAACCAATTATTATGAAGGAAAACATAGTAGCTGCCCTCAATACTGATGGGGATAATCCTGTAAGCATTGCATAAGCCCAAAGTGATAAAATAAGCGCTAGAGCCTTTAAGTAATTTCCATATTTAAAATATCCAAAAAAGAAAAACAAGGAGTTAAGCACTAAATAGATAATACCAACATGTAGACCTGAAACAGCCAATACATGCATTGCTCCTGAACTAGCGTAAGTCATAATTGTTTCCCTATCTAACAAATCCTTATAACCAAGCAATAATGCTGAAATAACAGCCAGCTCTTCATCCTGAAAATTACTTTCTAATACTTTAAGTAATTTCTTTTGATATACAAAAGCAAATTTCATAATTGAAAGATTCTGTTGATTACTCATGAGCCTCCAAGCATCATTTTTTACATACTGCTGAGCAGTAATCCCACTATTATACAAATAGCTTTTATAATTAAATTGTGCAGGGTTACTGGGATTACTGATTGTATTCCATTTTCAATTGATAATAATTTTATCACCATAACTTAATGCCTTAGACAATGTATCCTTAGCTAAATACAATATTGCTTTTCCCTCAGAAGTTTGCCAGTTATTAGCTGACTTAACTGCAATAAATTCAACTTCACACTTGTAGGAATTGGACTTAGAAATTACATCTTCTTTTAATACAACTATTGATGCATCAGCATTAATTTTATTAAAATGATAAAGTAAATTTGAGGGCTTATTTTGTTCGGTAATAAGTATTCCAAAAACAAAAATTAGCACCTTAACAACTGTACCAAAAATCCACCTTCTACTATAAGCAGTAAAGTAATTTTAGAAAAAAGAAATAATCAAAAGAATAACAAAAACAACTAGTCCTAATTTTAATATAACTAGTTGATTGCAATCACAATAAATAGAAAAAATAATCCCAATTATAAGAGGGATTAATAACCTAAAAAGTGGTATCTTATTCCAAGTTTTCATTTGGATAAATTTAATATATTTGTCCAAAACATATACACCATGAAAAAATTACTTTTTCTCTCAACTTTAGCATTATTTTTTAACTCCTGTGTAGAAGTAGAAACAGGAGGCTGTACTGATATATATGCGGATAATTATGAATCTTTTGCAGATTATGATGATGGTAGTTGTTACTATTCATGTGAGGACCCTTATGCAATAAATTATAATGTTTCCTCAAATTCATATTATTGTGAATATGAAGCAGATGTAGTGTTTTATGAAGATGTAGCTGCTGCTGTATACTTTGATAATCTTGGCATTAATTTCTTAGATGTTTATGTAGGAAATGATTATGTTGGTACACTTAATGCAACTTTAGGATTTACTTATACACCAAATTGTTACCCTATAGACCCTGATGCTGTTCATTTCACTTTACAATGGTTTGACACTCAAAGCTCAACATTCACATGGTCCGTAAGAGATGGTTCTGGACAAATACATTATAATGGCACAGATATTATTCTTGCAAATAATTGCCTCCCAATGGAACTAACATTCAAGAAAATTCAGAAGTATAAAGCCTCTAAATAGATTTAACTAAAAACTGAGCAGCATTTTTGGAGGCACCCTTTTTATTTAATAAATCACTGAGTTTATCATACTCTTTTATGATTTTCTTATTATTATTTAATAGGATATCTAACTCTTCTTTCAACTTGCTTTTATTCAAATCAGCTTGAATGAGTTCCTTAACAACTACCCTATCCATTAAGATATTTACTAAAGATAAATACTTGATTTTAATCAGGTTTTTTGCTAAAAAATAAGTAATCCAATTGGTTTTATAACACACCACTTGAGGCACTTTGAATAATGCAGTTTCTAAAGTTGCAGTACCTGAGGTAACCAAGGCAGCTGTTGCATTTGAAAGCAACCCATAAGTTTCATCAAATACTATTTTTACATTTTTTTCTTTTATGAAAAATTGATAGTACTCCTTGCTAAAAGTATTGGTTGCTGCAATAACAAATTGATGATTTGGATAGTCAGCAACTAATACTAACATTTCAGGTAATATCCCTTCAATTTCTTGTTTTCTACTTCCTGGAAGTAATGCAATAATTGGTTTTTCAACTTTATGAGAAAACTTAAAGTTTCCCTTGGCAATTTCATCCAGTAAAGGATTTCCAACATAAGTAACTTCCATACCGTATTTCTGATAGAACTCTACTTCAAAAGGGAAAATCACCAAAAGCTCATCAACATATTTTTTAAGTTTTGAAACTCTACTTTTATTCCAAGCCCAAACCTTTGGTGAGATATAGTAAAACACTTTAATCCCTTGCTGTTTGGCGAACTTAGCAATATTCAAATTAAAACCAGGGTAATCAACCAGTACAATTGCATCAGGTTTATATTCTAAAATATCATCCTTACAATAATTTAGGTTTTCTTTAATCGCTCCCAAATTTTTCAAAACATCCCAAAGCCCCATAAAAGCAGTTTCTTCTATGTGTTTGGCTAAGTCTACTCCCTCAGCAAGTAAACGCTCTCCTCCCCAGGCTCTTATTTGTATTTCATTATTACATTCTTTGAGTTCATGCACTAAATTTGCAGCATGCAAATCCCCTGAAGGTTCTCCTGTAATAATGTATAATCTCATTTAAAGTAAAATTAAGATAATGACTGCAATAGCATAAGCTAAAGTTGCTCCTAGAATCCCTTTAGCAATTTCATCTTTATACATCTTTATTTGCATAAAAAATAATGCTGTATTTGTTAAAAACACACTCAAACTGATATGATGTGTCATGGTTCCCATTCTATTAATGGTCTTGATAGCTGTGTCTAATTCAACTTCCAAATGAAACCCTACATAAATCAAGAATGCTATAATTGGCGCAAGCACACCCATAGAAAACCCTTTTGCAACCTCTTTATTCATCTGATAATATTTTATTTAAAGTAGAAATTGAAGGGTAAGCTGTAACATCAAACTGAACTGGAACTACCGATACATAATGATTAGCAAGCGCCCACTCATCTGTGTCTGTTCCTTTATCATAATTTACAAACTTTCCTGTAAGCCAATAATAAGTTCTTCCCTTAGGATCTACTCTTTCTTCAAATTCCTCTTCCCAATTGGCATTTGCTTGTCGACAAACTTTAATCCCTTTTATTGACTCATCTTTTATCTTAGGAATATTAACATTTAAGCAAACTCCCCTATCCATTCCATTTTTCAAAACAGATTCTGTTACTTTTCTGATGTAAATTTCTGCTTCAGTAAAATCAGAATTATGTGCATAATCCAAAAGTGAAAAACCAATGGCAGGCATACCTTCCAAAGCTCCCTCAACTGCTGCTGACATAGTACCTGAATATATTACATTAATAGAAGAATTAGAACCATGATTTACTCCAGAAACTAATAAATCTGGTTTTCTATCTATTAACTGATTAACCGCCAACTTTACACAATCAACAGGTGTACCGCTACAAGCATATTCTATCTGAGGACCTTTATCAATAACTACTTTATCACATCTTAAAGTTGCTTCAATTGTAATAGCATGTCCCATCCCTGACTGAGGACCATCAGGAGCTACTACTATTACATCTCCAAAATCATTCATTATTCTTATCAAATTTCGAATCCCTGGAGCTGAAATTCCATCATCATTAGTTACTAATATTAAAGGTCGTTTCATTTTAAGAAGTTTTAATACAACAAAACTACTATATTATTGTTGTATATTTAGAAGGAATTTTTCCTAATTTTGCAAAATAATTAAAAAATATAACTATGATTTGGATAATAATGATTGCCTTTATGATTGTGGGAGGTATAGTAAGCTCAAGACTTAAAAGTAAATTTAAAAAATATAGCCAAATTCCTACTTTATCAGCAATGAGTGGAAAAGAAATAGCAGAGCGTATGCTTGCAGATAACCATATATATGATGTAAAAGTAATTTCAGTTCCTGGAAAATTAACTGATCATTACAACCCTATGGACAAAACAATAAATCTAAGTCCTGATGTTTATCAAGGAAGACACGTTTCAGCAGCTGCAGTTGCAGCTCATGAATGTGGGCATGCAGTTCAGCATGCCACAGCTTATAGTTGGTTGCAAATGCGTTCTCAAATGGTACCTATTGTAAATATGAGTAATAAAGCAATGAGTACAGTATTTCTACTAGGAATATTTGGAGTAAGTTTTTTAGGGATATTTTCTTTCCAGCAGCTCATCATGCTATTCATTATTTTACAAGCTGTAGTTACTGCTTTTACATTAATCACTCTACCTGTTGAGTTTGATGCTAGTAGAAGAGCTTTAGTTTGGTTGCGTTCTTCAGGAATTACAAGCGAAAAAGAACTAACTTATGCAAATGATGCATTGAAATGGGCAGCTAGCACTTATGTAGTTGCGGCACTTGCAGCAGCTACCTACCTACTCTACTATGTTTCTATGTTAAGAGATTAGAAATAAAAAATAAGTTTACAAAAAAAGCCCTAACAAATGTTAGGGCTTTTCTTTTAAGATACACTCAATTATTTCTTAGTTAAGAATGGTAATCCAGTTCTTGAGTTTTCTTTTACATTGTAACCATCTGGTTTGTCACATGCAGTATCTCTTGAGTCTTTAGAGAAATAATAAATTCTTTGTACCCTACCTGTTGATTTTAAAGTAACATCTTTACAGTTTAAGTGGTATAAAGTACCTCTTTCGTTTGTGTGCGTAAAAGCCATAATTTAATTTTTTTTGGTTAATAATATTTTTACAGGACTAATATATAAAAAAAATTGTAACAAATGAAATTCCACTAGATAAGGAGGAAATTAATTGTTAATAAGTATAAAAGACAAATATTAATTAATGTAAAGACTTCAGCATATTAAAGTTATTTCTAATAAATATATGGAAATTTTCAATCGTCTGATTTTCATTGATTTATAGCGCATTGAATTAATAAGAACTTATATTTATACTCCCTAGATATGGGTGGTTTTTTACTAGGTTAAACGGTTAATAACTTAGTTTGAAAACAAACCTATAATTAATGAATTAGTAGTCTATTTCATATTCTAGAAGAATACGAATTGGCAATAATTTGCGTTTTATAGTACATATACCTTGGAAATCATACTTTTTTAATCTTATTACATTCATTAAAATAAATAACAAATTAGTATGTTTACACCTATAAAAACAAAATTATGAAAAAGATATTTCTAATCCTAATTTCAATAATTTGCATAAATTCAGGATCAGCACAAAAATATACTGATACTTATTTAAAAGATGCAAATAATGTTGCTATTAACTGGTTAAAGAATATAAATAGTAAACAATATAAAATTGCTTATAATTTACTTGCAAAAGATACTAAATCTAATTATGTAGAAGAAGAGTGGATTACTTTTTTAAATAATTTAATGATTGAATTTGGAAATATAAAGGAAAGGACTATAAAAACCTCTTCTTTCCAAAGTAGTGTAGAAGGCCTAGAAGACGGCTTTTATGTAACAATAGAATATACTAGTAATTATTTAAATACAATTAATCATGAAGAGTATTTGTTATTAAAGCAGAATGATAAAGCAAAATGGGAAATAGTAAGCTTTAACTATAAATTTACGAAACTGGATGGCAGTAAATAGCTATAAGCTATTTTTTGTAACCCAATACCTATACCCTAAAATTACTTTTTCATGCACTTTCAACTTTGATAAATCTTTAGAAATCATTGAAGGCATCATTATTTTATTGAAAAATGCCAGTCCTTTAAAAACATACTGTTTTTTGAATATCATCATGATTAAAATTAGGAGTAGCAAAAGTACAATTGTTATTGTACCATTTCCAAATCCTGTGCTTAGCGTTATCATCTTATTAAAGTTATATGTCCAACAATTATTTTTGAGGTACTCCCCTCAGTTTGTTTATATTCAATTAAAAATGGATAAACGCCTTGTGTTGCTAAATTCCCATCAAGCATAACTCCATCCCAACTTCCCATTTTGTAATACGGATCCGTATTTTCCAAATTACTACATATATTTCTATCCTGCGCAGGAGTAGTAAGTAAAATTTTATCAATTACTTAGCAATAGTAATTTTTTTAATAGAAGTTGTATTATCAGTATTTATGTGTATAAAGTATATACCATTTCTTAAAACTGCAACATCAATAATATTTTGATAATCACTTAATAACACTACCTTACCAAATACATCATAAATAGTTGCTGAAATATAAATTCCATCAATAGTTAATGTGTTTTTTGTTGGATTAGGATAGATTTTAAAATTCAAAATTTCTTCATTTATATTAGTTGCTGCACAAACAGAGTAGCAAGCAGATAATGAAGAATATACACCTTGCCCTGTTCCTGGATCAAAACAACCTGTTGTAGGATTACAATCCCAAGTTGGTGTAACAGTACAATTAACCTGACAATCTGCTAAAGTAGTATACGCTCCATTTCCTGTACCTGGATCCGAACAACCTTGACCAGGAATACAATCCCAAGTTGGTGTAACACATGAAGTAACACATGAATTAGAATCACTGTAAGCTCCAGTTCCAGTGCCGGGATCAAAACAGAAGTTATTTACACAATCCCATGAAGGAGCAATGCAGTTTGATTGACAATAAGACAAAGTAGAATACTGACCATTACCAGTTAAAGGATCAACACAAACTCCATTTACACAATCCCATGTAGGTGTAGCACAAGCTACAACGCATGCATTATAATTATTATAAGAACCTTGTCCTGTCAAAGGATCTACACATGCCCCATTAACACAATTCCAAGATGGACTTACTATAGAACATGAAGTATCACATGCAGCAAAAGTAGTATAAGCTCCAAGTCCCGTTCCTGGATCAAAACAACCTGTTGTAGGATTACAATCCCAAGTTGGTATAACAGTACAATTAGCCTGACAATCTGCTAAAGTAGTATACGCTCCATTTCCTGTACCTGGATCCGAACAACCTTGACCTGGAGTACAATCCCAAGATGGTGTTGAACAAGGCAATGTAGTACCATTAGGTCCAATTGCAGATGTATAGGTAAATATACCTTGCTGCATAGCCATACAAGCATTACTATAAGAATTACCATCACAACCACATACAGGATCAAATATCATTGTACAAGGACCACTACCGCCATTAGGAATACAACTTTCACAAATTGTAGTATCACAACCTGTGCTAATATCAGTTATAGTTACACACCAACCCGAGTAAAACTGTTTCTGACTGGAAGAGCCCACTGGCGTACCATCATTCCATCCAAAAGTATATTGTGCTATGCCATTAACAGCTGCATGCATCATTATGGGAGGTGCTGAATAAGGAACAGTAACTACTGCACCAACAAGTGTACATGGAGCTGTTTGTGCAGAAACATTTATTGTGATATTAATTAGAAAAGCAGCTAATAATAAAGTATATATATTTTTCATGGTATTTTATTTGATTAAGCGGTAAATATAATCAATAAAAAACAAAAATACAAAACAGGAAATTATTTTTGATATATTCCTTATTCAATCAAAATACTACCTAGAAAACAGAAGCTCTCCCTCTTCAGTTACCTGAGAAAATTGATAACCCAAATTAGTGAACGCTTTTAATTCTTGCACTTTTTTAATTTTATTTGTAATAATAAAGTTAGCCATCTCTCCTCTTGCTTTTTTAGCAAAAAATGAGATTACTTTTAATTTTCCATTCTTATAATCCTTAAATACAGGAGTAATTATAGGGTTGCTAATTTTTTTTAAATGTATTGCCTTACTATATTCCTGAGATGCTAGGTTAATAATTTCTTCTCCTTCTAATAGCTCAGCTTTAAGTGACTGATATAATTTTTCACCCCAAAACTCATACAAATTTTTCCCTTTACTTGTTTTAAGTTTTGTTCCCATTTCTAATCGGTAAGGGAAAATTAAATCTTTTGGTTTTAACAAACCATAAAACCCTGATAATATCCGTAAATTTTCTTGTGCAAAATCAAAATCATCTTTACTAAAAGTTTCAGCTCTTAATCCTTGATAAACATCCCCTTGAAACATCAATAGAGCCTGTCCAACATCATTAGTATTCCAATCTTGGAATCTCTGCCAATTCAACTGAGCTAAATTATCACTCAATTTCATTAACGATTTTATCTCATCAACAGAGTAAGTTTGCAACTCTTCTACTAGATATTTTGTTTCTTTTAAAAAAGGAATTGAAGTTCCTTCTTTTACAAAATTATCAGTTGCAATTTTTTTAGCTGGTGAAATAATTATCTTCATTCTTATATTGTATTATTGCACAAATTTAAATTAATAATGTACAAACTGCTTGAAAAACACAAAAACTACTCTCTACATCTAATGGTAGTTGTATTAGGTTTAACAGGTGTCTTTGGGAAATTAATTTCTTTAAGTGCCATTCATTTAGTTTGGTATAGAATGGGGATTGCTTTTTTAAGTCTTGCTATTTTCTTAGCATTTAAGAAACAATTGTTTAGCGTTAATAAAAAAGATTTCTTTGGAATATTAGGAGTTGGTACCCTTGTAACCTTTCATTGGTTATGTTTTTTTGAATCAATAAAAGTATCAACTGTATCAGTAGCTGTAGTTTGTTTGGCAACATCCTCCCTTTTTTCAGCTTTAATTGAACCATTTTTTTTTAAACGAAAACTATTAGGATATGAAGTAGTGATGGGAATAATTGTACTTGGAGCTTTAGGCTTTGTAATGGGAACTGAGACCCAATATTTCTGGGGTTATTTTTATGGAATAATGGCTGCTTTTTTAGGTACTTTATTTACTTTATTCAATGCAAAATATATTAATAAAGTAGGTGCTGCAAAAATTACTATGATTGAAATGCTTTCTGGATTATTAATAATTAGTGGGATTTTAGTTTTCCAAGAGGACTATTCGGTTTTCACATCAACCATTTCAACAACAGACTTTAGTTATCTTATAATTTTAGGTACACTTTGCACAGCATTAGTTTTTGTTTGGATGACAGAGATAATGCGACATATAACCCCTTATTCATTAATTATGGCTGTTAACTTGGAACCAATTTACAGCATTATTCTTGCACTTTTAATTTTTGGAGATACTGAACTCATGAGCACTTCCTTTTATATTGGTAGTTGTGTAATTATAGGTGTTGTATTTTTAGAAGGTTATCTTAAAAACAAACAATAGTTTTTTGCATTATTCGTTATGATTGCTAATTTTGCGAACTTAAATTAAAATTACTTAAAATTAATATGAAAAATTTATTACTCTTTTTATCTTTTATAACACTTTCAGATTCCATAAACGCACAAACTTTAGCTGAACTTTTACAACAAAAAAAAGAAGGTCATACAATTAATGGTGAAATAGTTGGATTACAAGATTCAACTGTGATGCTAGCCTATTATTTTGGAGGAAAACAATATGCAACTGATACTGCAGAAGTATTAAATGGAAAATTTTCATTTAAAAGTAAAAAGGTATTGCCTGGAGGAATGTACTTAGTAGTGCTTTCCAACCAACAATATTTTGACATTATTGTGTCAGAACAACACTTTTCATTCAGCACAAATCTTAATGATTTAATTGGAGGTATGACTTTTAAAAACTCTAAGGAAAACCCACCTTTTTATGAGTACTTAAACTTCATTACTCAAATGCAAAAAGAAGTAACTCCAATAAGACAACAATTAGAAACTGCTGAAGGTGATATAAAAAAATCATTACAAGAAAAAGCAACTGCTATTGATTCAAAGGTTAAAAAATTCCGTTCAGATTTCATGAAAAATAATGCTGATAAATTTTTCTCAAAAATTGTTACAGCAACCACTGAAATTGAAATACCAGAATCTCCTTTAGATAGCACAGGAAGTCCTGATAAAACTTTTCCATACCGTTTTTACAAAAAACACTTTTGGGATAACATTGATTTTTCTGACGAAAGAATGCTAAGAACACCAATCTTCTACAATAAGATGGATCAATACCTTGACAAATTAACGGCAAAACATCCTGATTCTATCAATGTTTCAGCTGATGTACTTATTGAGCTTTCTAAAGCAAACGGAGATATATTTCAATATGTAGTTTCTTACATAACTTCTACTTATGAAAGATCAAAAATTATGGGAATGGATGCGGTGTTTGTACATATGGTTGAAAAATATTACATCACTAATCAATGTGACTGGGTAGATTCAACTCAACTAATTAAAATTGCAGATAGAGCTCAAAAAATTGCTCCTAACCTAATTGGAAGAAAAGCATCAGAATTTCTTGATTTTTATGGCAGGCCTTTCATGAAAGATACAATAGGAAATCTACACACTCTACAGGCGATAAATGCTGATTACACTGTACTTGTATTTTATGGTCCAACTTGTGGGCATTGTAAAAAAGAAATACCAAAAGTAAAACATGATATTGATTCACTAATTGCTGCAGAATATAATATTGAAACATTTGCAGTTGCAACAGAATTTGACAAAGCAGACTGGAAGAAATTTATCCATGAACAAAAAATTGGAGATTGGACTAATGTTGCTGATATAAATCATGATGAAGAAGGAAACCCAGTAGCTAGTAGTGATTGGAGAGATAAGTATGACATCTATTCTACTCCAGTTATTTATTTATTAGACAAAGAAAAAAAGATAATTGCAAAAAGAATAACTCACTCACAAATAGTTGAGATTATTAGCAGGTTGGAAGAAAAGAAATAATCCTAAAGCATCACCTCAGTAGCACCAGCATCCTTTGATAGAAAAAAGCGTAAATTATAGTTTCTTAATAATTTATGTACTTCTGTTTTAAGTCTCCCTGTGCCAATTCCGTGAACAATAATTAGTTTCAGATAATTACTATTTAATGCTTTTTCAATTTTATTATGACATTCATTCAATTGAATCTGAACAATCTCAAAATTATCCAAATAATGATAATTACTAGTTAAGAGTTCAATATGCAAATCAACTTTTAATACTGTGGAACTTTTATCCCGACTAAAAGAATTTCTCAAATTATTATCGCCATCCTTATGGTAAAAGTTATTTCCGTAAGCGGATGCTTTATCGGTATTTATTTCAATTTTTACTAAATCTTTAGTGGAAGCCAAAACCTCAAAACCATCTTCAGTTTTTACAACAACCTTATAAGGAGAATTCACCTTAACCAACTCTCCCTTCTGATTTTCAGACTTAAAGAGCACTTTATCACCAATCTTAAAATCCATTAGTAATAAATAGGGTGAGTGTAGATTCTATTATTTCTAAGCTCAATTGTAGGCATTGGAAATTTAATAAAGCCAAATAAGTGCAAAATACTATTTAATGATTTACTTTTTGTTTTTATCCTTGTTAAATCAATATCAAGTGACAATAAATACTGCCTCATTCTATTACAATCTTCATTTTTCTGATACGCACTTACCATCCCATTAGCACCATATCCTATCGCTACATTTAACCAATTAGGAAAATCAACTGATTGAATTTTTAGCAATGATTTCATATTAAACGACAACCAATAGGTCTGCCCATTATAGTCTTTTAAAGCCCTCTCTAAATGAGTACTTCCTAGTTGGTCTGGGTTTTGACTTGCCCATTTTGTTGGACTATAGCTATATTTTAACTGAATTCTTTGTTCATCCCATTTTAAAGCTTGTCCAATAGCCAAAAAAGAACCTGCAGTATTTGCAATTAAATCTCCTGATGATGCTCCCCACTGTTCAGACTGACCATCTAAAAATTCAATAACAGTTAAAAAAAAAGTACCTGTTAAACCACCATACCAAATTGCTTTTTTTCTACTAAATCCAGCCCATTCATAAGCTTTAATCCCAGCAACACCACAATAGTAAGAAGTTGTCATGTGACCAAATTTATCCATCTGTAACCACTCGCCATTATCGTTTATAAAATGGAAACTACTTTTAGGATAATCAGCATACCAAAGCTGATTTAAACCAACCAAAGCAACAGTATAAGCTGTGGACTCTGAAATTAATAAGATATTTCTTTTTTTCTTATCAATACTATGAGGGATTTCAATATCCCAACCACCATTATTAATCTTAGGGATATTCCAATCTTGAGCTGATGAATCCATCATAATCAAAGAAAATAATATCAGAAAAAGTGGTTTCACTTACAGAATAGTAGCCTTAGCATCAGCTAAGATATCGAATACTTTCTCCTGAGTTGAAGCTTCAGCATAAGTTCTTAAAACTGGCTCAGTACCAGAAGGACGAATCATTAACCATGTGTCTTCATCAAAAAAGAATTTAAAACCATCTGTTGTATCAACTCTATCCACTTTATATTTACCAAACTGATTGAATTTACCAGCCTTACAATCTTCAATAATCCTTAGTTTAGTGTCATTATCAATATGTAGATCAATACGCTCAAAAGCAAAAGAACCAACAATTTCATACACCTCATCAATTAAATCAGTTAATGATTTTCCTGATTTTGCCATAAACTCGAACAAGATTAATCCCATCCAAATACCATCACGCTCAGGAATATGACCTGCAGTTGCAATTCCACCTGATTCCTCACCACCTAACAGCACATCTTCTGTTACCATTTTTCCTGCAATATGCTTAAATCCAATCTGAACAGTTTCTTGTTCCAAACCATAATGTTTACACATTTGTTCTACTTTTACTGAACACGAAAATGCCGTTACTACCTTTCCTGACATTCCTTTATATTTTACCATGTAGTGTATTAGTAAAAGGATAATATGATGAGAATCAACAAAGTTTCCTTTGCTATCATAAAGTCCAATCCTATCAGCATCACCATCTGTAGCAAGTCCACAGTCCAAGTTATTGTTCTTCATCAAATCAGAAAACTCTTGTAAGTTTCTATGAATTGGCTCAGGAGCTGTTCCTAAAAAACCAGGGTTATCATCACAATGCAATAAAGTAGTGTTTGGCAAAAGGCGTTTTACAGCATTCATCCCTGCCCCAAACATTGCATCATAAGAAAAATTCATGTTTGAATTATTAATTGCATCTAAATCAAAATTAGCAGCTGCATGCTCACAATACATATTTTCTAAGTCAATATAAATTACTTTACCATCAGCAACTAAATCCTCCATAGTAATTGCATTATAATCTACTGAGTTAGTATCAGGAATTCTATTTTCAACAGCTGTAATATCATTTGGTAAAAGCGGCCCACCAAAATCACCTTTTAATTTATAACCATTATAGCTAGGCGGATTATGAGAAGCAGTAATTACAACACCCAATGATGCTTTTTCCTTTACCACACCTAAGGAAACCATAGGGGTAGAAACAAATCCTTTTGCAATTTTTACTAGTATACCCTTTGATGCTAATACTTTAGCAGCTGTTTCTGCAAAAAGCTCTCCTGCAAAACGGCAATCGTGCCCAATTACTACTGAAGGGCTATCATTATTTTCATTCAACCAATCTGCTACAGCAATACTTACTCTTGCTACATTATCACAGGTATATTCTTTTGCAATAATTGCTCTCCAACCATCTGTTCCAAACTTAATTTTCGTCATTTTATTTTTTTTTAAAAGCGGTTGCGAATTTATAAAATTAACGCATAATTTTTCTCTTATTCAATGCCTTTTGATATTTACGCGCATTTATGAGGTGCATAGCGTAAGTTTTTGCAAAATTATGGTAGCCTGAAAAGTCCTCTTTTGCACACATAAAAATATAATTATGATCACTAGCATTCAGTACTGCATCAATTGAATTAATAGAGGGAATACAAATAGGGCCTGGGGGCAAACCTTTATGTTTATAGGTATTATAAGGAGACTCTACTTTTTTGTCCTTATTCAAAACACGCTTTATTGTAAAATCACCCAAAGCAAAAATTAAAGTTGGGTCCGATTCTAATTTCATGCGTTTTTTAATTCTATTCATATATAAACCAGCAATTTCAGGGCGCTCATCTCTTTTTATATTTTGTTCTTTCTCTACAATAGAAGCTAAAATAGCTACTTGATAATAATTTAACTTAATTTTATCAGCCTTCTTTTTTCTACTACTATTCCAAAATGTTTTATATTCTTTTAGCATTCTATTTACAAAACCTTCAGCTGAAGTATTCCAATAAAATTCATAAGTATTAGGAATAAATATACAAGCTACATTATCCTTATTTACTTTTAGTTTATTTAAGAAAGTTGTATCCGTAATATACTCTAATAAAGTCAAGGAATCTACTTCTATCTGACTTGCAATTTTACCTGCCAATTGCTCCTTTGTCCTCATATTGTTAAAGGTTACTTTTACTGGGGTTTGTCTTCCTGAACGCAATAAATTAATCAGTTCATTATTATTTAAATTATGATTGATTCTATACCTACCTGATTTTATATTTGTTGTATATTTTTTTGTTGCAGCCAACCACTCAAAAGAATTAGCATTTATTAATAATCCATTTTCCGATAACACTTTTACAACATCAGAAAAATCAGCACCAGTAGGAATATAGATGTACTTTTCAGATGAATTTTCTGGCAGTATAATATTGGGCTGATACACTCTAGAATACAACTCATACATCATACCTATCCCCCCTAAAACTCCTAATAATAAAAATGAAATCAGAAACTTTCTGAACCTTGATTTCTTCTTAAATTTTCTTTTTCTTTTCAAAATCTATAATTTTTCTAACAATTGTTTTGCCTTATGACCCGGAGCAATTTCTAAAATTTTATTGAGATATGCTTTTACTTGCTCAATTTTATTTTGCATTTGTGCTAATAGCACCAAATTTTCATAGGCTTGTAAATAGTCAGGATCCAATGCAATAGCCTGTTTTAGATAATTTTCAGCAACACTAAAATCTTCATTTAATATAGACAAATATCCTAAATTAACTAAAGCCTGTTTATGCAAAGGATATTCACTCAAAATGCTTTTAAACACTTTTATTGAATATGGATAATCCTTCATTTTAACCAATTGAACACCTAATTTCAGCTGATAATCCAGCTGATAGGGAGCTAATTTACTTGCTTGTTGAAAATGTGAAAGCGCCTGTTCATCAAGATTAAAAAAAGCAAAACTTTCAGCTATTCTGGATAAACAAAGTGCTTTATCACTTTTATTACTCTCAAGATATTGAATACCTAAATGCTGCATGTATAAATTAACAATGTCCTTAAAATTTTCCTGTAAATAATAATACTGAACATAAAGCGGATAACTTTTTTCAACAGATAGTTTATATAAATAATATTTAGCAGAATCCAAGTAAATAGGATTTGCTTCAAAACTTTCATAATGCTTTAAGTAAGCTTTTGCTTTTGATAAATCTGTAGGACTAGTATTATTGATTGCCACTAATCCTTTAAATGCTCCTTTCTTAGTTTCTCTTTCTGTATGAACTCCAATTTTATGATCTGTTATAGCAACATGCATAATATCGGTGGAAGAAGATGTTGGCATATGACAAGAGGTGCAATTTTGTGTTTCTTCCTCTTCACATACATCATGACATTGCATACACTTATTATCAAAATAAGAAGCAGATAAAGTGCTTACACTTTTATGTGGATCATGACAAGTAATACAAGTCATTTCATCTGAAATTTTGAAACAAGAACTCTCTTTCAATCTATCCACATGGGATGCCATAATAAAGGATTCTTCATTTTCATATTTTGGCAGATAAACATCCATTACTTCTTCCAAATGCTGTCCTGGTTTAAAGTCAGTAAAGTTTTTTCCCTCAGCTAAAACTGCTGTTCCCTGCAAATGACACCTTTGGCAGACATCAAACTGTAAGTCCATAGGTAGTTTACCAGGATTAACAATAGAATAATCAATGTATTTTGAAGTATCAATAATATTCCCCGCCAACTTTTGTTTTACATGCACCTCTCCTGGTCCATGGCATCTTTCACAATCAATTCCTGAAGGAATACCTTCATATTTATTAAGTGAACTCTCAACATGATTAGGATAAGCATTATGGCAACTCATACATTCCAAACCAATTTCACGGCTGAAACGCGTGTTATTTCCTTTTTCAAAACCTGGAGGTAAATCTGCAATACTGTCCTGAGTGTAATAAGTATAAGGCATTTGATGTACATAGCCATTTATTTCAAATAAGTGGGAATTGGTATGTTGCCCACTCCCTATTTTATAGTTTACTTTTTTGATGAGCAGATGGCTAGTGTCTTTTCCTTTTAATCGGAATTCCTTTAAATACAAACTATCATTTTTCCAAAAAGGTTGATAGCTTAAATTTTTGATAGAATCATGAATGAGTGGCATATCAGAATTTGCTAAAGCTGAATGCTCTTTTGTTGCAAAATGAAAGGATTTCCCCATTCCTGTTTGCATATAGGAATCATAAATCTCTCCATGACAAGCTCGGCATTGCTGCTTACCAACATACTTTACCGTATCATTATGATTTAAGTATTTAGTATAAGTACTTACATCCCCTCTTTGGCAAGCGAATAAAAGGATTGAGAAAAAGAAAACGACAACCTTTCTCATCTATTCAGTACATAATTGTTTTTACGTACCTTTTGGAAACCAACTGATTTAAACAAAGCCAAACTTGCTTTATTATCGGAGAAAATTCCTGTGTGTAATTGTTTTAATCGTAACTCATTCCAAGCATGGTTTATCAGTGCATTTAGGGCTTGTTTGGCAAAGCCTTTTCTTCTATATTCCTTCAAAATAACAATTCCTACTCCTGCATTTTGTTTTTCAAAATTGAACTCATATAAATCAATACAACCTATAGCCACTCCATCCAAATCAATTACAAAACGAAACTGTCCAGAAATAGCAATATCCTCCTTAGCATGCTGTATATAATTGGCTAATTGCCGCTCAGAAAAAGGAGTTGTAGTACCGCTCACTTCCCATAAAGCTCGGTCATTTTCTAAACCAAACAGAAAATCTAAATCAGTAGATTCTAAAGTACGGAGCGCTATTTCCTTTTCTTTTAGCATACAAATTCGCCAGCATAAACCATGCTCGCTTCTCCAATTAACCAAATATTACGGTAACCACCATTAAACTCCTCAAAGCTAACGGATAACTGCCCTCCTTTTGTTTTAATACTTACTGTATTTTCTTCAATACAATTAGCATAATGCATTGCAAGTGCAGTAGCAACTGTACCTGTCCCACAGCTTAAAGTTTCTGCCTCCACACCTCTTTCGTAAGTGCGCACTTGTAACTCAGCAGCATCCAAAACAAAATTTACATTTATCCCTTCCTTTATAAAAGGCTCAGAATTTCTAATTCTCTTTCCCTCCTTATTGATGTTAAGGTGTTTCAAATCATCCACCATTTCAATATAATGAGGGGAACCAGTATCCATCACCAAACCATCACCCACTCCTTCAATTTTACTTACATCTTGCATTTGCAAAGCAATTTCATCTTCCGTAAACTTTCCTTTATGCTCTCCATCAATTGCCATAAATGTAGTTTCAGTATCTATTATTTCCAATAGCTGAGCAAAAGCTATAATACACCTACCGCCATTACCACACATGCTGGACTGCTTGCCATCAGCATTAAAATAAATCATCTCAAAATCGAGTGTATCATGCTCACGCAAAAGAATTAAGCCATCAGCCCCTATCCCCATTCTTCTTTCACAAAGTGCAGAAATAATGCCACTATCGTTCATATCAAATTCATTCTCCCTATCATCAATCATGATGAAATCATTACCCGTTCCTTGATACTTATAAAATTCTATAATCATGTGGTAAATGTAGGAAAAAGTAGACAGAATTCAGCAAACAGCATTCAGAATAATAGAATTTATAAGTTTATAAAACTCAAGCTACTGACTCCTGAATTCTGATTACTGACTACTTCTATCAAAAAGCAGAATAAATACTATTCAAAAATCACTCACCTTTTCAGTAGAATATCTATTTTTGCAGCAATTTTATAATCAAAAAAATAAAACGCATGTCATCATCTTATGAAACGCAATTAAACGATTGGGTAAACAAAGAAAAATCAGCAGTTAATTTATTAAATTCAGTAGGTACATTAATGTACGATAAAGGAATTGAATTGATACTTTTTAGAAACCACCTACTAGAAATTGGTGTTTCAGAATTGATGAATTATATCTCATATGCTAACAAAGTAGTTGGTAGAGAAAATAATGTTGAAGTTGCCGCTCTTTTAGCTGCTGAAATGGGGAACATGGATTTAGCGCCTTCAAAATTAGATATTGGTTTACTAACAGCTGAGTATCTAGAAAGTGGAGCAACTGATGCTAATACTTTTTTATCAGATAAATTAAGCCACATCATAGGTGCTGACAATAATGATGTTGAACCTAAAGATGTAATCCTTTACGGGTTTGGAAGAATTGGAAGATTAGCAGCAAGAGAATTAATAAAACAAGCAGGAAAAGGACAGCAATTAAGATTAAAAGCAATTGTTGTAAGAAGATTAACAGATGCTCAAATTGTAAAAAGAGCTGCCTTACTTAGGAACGATTCCGTACATGGAGCATTCAGAGGAGTGGTTGATGTAGATTTAGCAAACCAAGCAATTGTAGTAAACGGACAAGTAATTAAGTTTATTGATGGCGGAAACCCTGAAGACATTGACTATACAGTACACGGAATTGACAATGCTTTATTGATTGACAATACAGGTGCATTTACTGATAAAGAAGCTTTATCGCGCCACTTACAATCCAAAGGAGTAAGTAAAGTATTATTAACTGCTCCTGGTAAAGGAATTCCTAATATTGTTTACGGAATAAACTCAAAAGAAATTGATGTAGATAACACTGATATTTTCTCAGCTGCTTCCTGCACTACAAACTGTATTGCTCCTATTTTACATATTATTGAAAATAAATATGGTGTAGTTAAAGGACACTTGGAAACAGTACACTCTTACACGAATGACCAAAACTTATTGGACAACATGCACAAGAAACCAAGAAGAGGAAGGTCAGCAGCCATTAATATGGTAATTACTTCAACTGGTGCAGGTAATGCAGTAACAAAAGTAATTCCGTCATTGGAAGGAAAACTTTCAGCAAATGCAGTAAGAGTACCTACTGCAAATGTATCCTTAGCTATACTTAAGTTAAACCTTAATAAAGCAACTTCAGTTGATGAAATAAACAATACGATTAGAGAAGCTGCACTAAAAGGAAATTTAGTAAACCAAATTAACTACCAAGTGGATCCTGAATTAGTTTCTACTGATATTATTGGAAACAACTGTTGTTCAGTTTACGATAGCCAAGCAACTATAGCTACTGCTGATGGTGAAGATGTAGTACTATATGTATGGTACGATAATGAGTTTGGGTACACAAAACAAGTTATCCGTTTAGCAAAACAAGTTGCTAAAGTTAGAAGGTTAACTTACTATTAATAGTAAGTTAAGGTGAAGTTAAAAGAAAATAACTTTCTTTGGTATAAACTACTAAACTCATCTTTTACAGGTTTATCTGTTGGTATACTATTTACAATTTATCAACCACTAACTGATCCTTCTATTTACTCTTTAGGTGGTATTGCTCTTGCTGCTGCAATGCTAGTAATTGCAAAGTTTTATGATAAGCTACTTAACATCCGTAAATTCTTTCAAATTTCCATGGGAGTTGAAATAATAATGCTAACCACTCTTTTGGTATTTATGGCTTTGCAATACACCTTTACTTCTGCCCTTTTAGTTTATATTGGTTATCAGTTTACTTTTGTTTTTGGTGGTTATTTGGTGCGTGCCGAAACGCTAGTTGCACAGGATAAAGAATTACTAGGAAAGATTGACATCAATAAGCAATTAGGATACCTCATTGGCCTAGGGATTTCCTTTTTATTTTACAAAACTTTGGAATATGGTTTTGAAATTACTGATGCTAAAACACAAATCAATATCTTGCATTATTTTTTAGTTGGATTGCAAGGAATAATTCTTTTAGTATTAGCTAATTCTTTTAGCTTGAAATAAAAAGTGGGCAGTAATTTTTACTACCCACTAAATTAAACAATTATCGGCTAATTATACAAACAACCTTTTTTTATGGTGTTTTCACAACCATTAACTCTAGCAATATTCAAAATCAAAGTGTTTGTATTTTAAACAAAAGTGTTTGTATTTTAAACAAAAGTGTTTGTATTTTACATCAAAGTCTTTGTTATTTGCATCAAAGTAGTTGTAAAAAAAATCTGTTTAAAATAAATACAAGTATTTAGCATAAAAAAAGCCAAGCATTTTGCTTGGCTTCTTCTTTACATAAAAACACATTCTATTTACATCTCATCAAAATCAACCACCACATTGGCTGAAGCTGGGCGTGCTTGGCAACCTAAAACAAAACCTTCAGCTACTTCTTCTTCCGACAAAGAATAATTGGCATCCATAGTAACTTTACCTTCCATTACTTTTGCCTTACAAGTACAACATACTGCTCCTTTACAAGAAAAAGGAACATCAGCTCCTTGCTCCATTGCTGCATCTAATATCGTTTGTCCTTTATTAGATAAGGTAAATTCAAAATCTTCACCATCCACTGATACCATTACATTTGCAATAATCTCAACAGCAGCATTATCAGCAACTTCTTCTTTTTCAACAACTGTAAAGCGTTCAAAGTTTATTTTAGCTTGATTGATATTATTCAGTAATAACAATTCATTTGCATTATCAATTAACTCACCAGGGCCACAAATAAAATAAGCATCAGCCGTTTTTATTGGTATAAAAGTATTTAATAACTGTTGGATAGTGTTTTTGTCCAACCTCCCATTAATTGCTCCAGATACACCTTCACGAGAATAAGCGTTATGGATTTTAAAACGATCGCTATTATTTTCCTGCAACTGTAATAATTCAGCAGCAAACATGCTAGAATCCTTAGTTTTATTTCCATAAATCAAAGTAAACTTATTATCTGAATCTTGAGCAAGTACCGTTTTTATTATGGATAAAATTGGCGTTACACCACTTCCTGCACAAATTCCCACTATGTGTTTATTATCTCCTTTTATTATAAAATTACCTGATGGCGGCATTACTTCTAACACCTCTCCTTCTTTTATGTTTTCAGTCAAAAAAGTGGACATCTTCCCTCCTGCTACTTTTTTAACGCCAATAGTTACACCTTCAGCATTAGTACTACAAATAGAGTAAGCCCTTCTTACCTGCTCTCCATTTATTTTTTTCTTTATTGTAATATATTGCCCGGCTTCAAATTGGAATAAAGAGTTATTACTAACATCAAAACTAATAGCTACAGCATCAGCAGTAAGCTTAGTTATATTTGTAATTGTTAAAGGGTGAAACTTATTCATAATCTTAAAATTTCTGCAAAAATATCATTTTAGATAGAACCGATTAGGATATTGTGACAAATATCACATTTAGGAGAGCATAAATTCATAAATTTGCACAACAAAATATTAATAATGAACGATATTAAATTTCAAGAGCGTATTGATGCCGAAAAGAAAATTGAGCCTAAGGATTGGATGCCTGATGCTTACCGTAAGCATTTAATTCGTCAAATTTCCCAACATGCACATTCCGAAATTATTGGAATGCAACCTGAAGGAAACTGGATTACAAGAGCTCCATCACTTAGAGCAAAAATGATATTATTAGCCAAAGTACAGGATGAAGCAGGACATGGTTTGTATTTATATTCTGCCTGTGAAACTTTAGGCATCTCTCGTGAGGAACTTGTACAGCAACTCCATGAAGGAAAAGCAAAATACTCTTCTATTTTTAATTACCCTACTTTAAGTTGGGCGGATATGGGAGCTGTAGGTTGGCTAGTAGATGGTGCAGCTATTGTTAATCAAGTTTCTTTACAAAGAACATCTTATGGGCCTTACTCTAGAGGAATGGTTAAGATTTGTAAAGAAGAAAGTTTTCACCAAAGACAAGGTTATGAAATAATGGCAGAAATGGCAAAAGGAACACCTGAACAAAAAGCTATGGCACAAGATGCATTGAACCGTTTCTGGTGGCCTTCAATAATGATGTTTGGTCCTCAGGATTCTGATTCTCCAAGAACAGGGAATGCCATGAAATGGAAAATAAAAAGACAAACTAATGATGCTTTACGACAAGATTTTATTGATAAAACTGTTGGGCAAGCTGAAGTTATTGGACTTACTATTCCTGACCCAGATTTAAAATGGAATGAAGAAAGGCAAAGTTATGATTTTGGGGAAATGGATTGGGATGAGTTTTGGAGTGTTGTAAACGGAAATGGACCCTGTAACAAACAAAGACTTGCACATCATAAAAAAGCTCATGATGAAGGAGAATGGGTACGCAATGCAGCAAAAGCATACGCTAAAAAACAAGAATTAGTAGCAAATTAAAAATATATTATGGCAGAAAACGCAACAGTTTGGGAAGTATTTATTCAAAGTAAAAATGGCTTAGCCCACAAACATGCAGGAAATGTACATGCAAGCGACAAAGTAATGGCATTGGAAAATGCAAGAGAATTGTACACAAGAAGAAATGAAGGCTCATGTATCTGGGTTGTAAAATCAGAAGATATTGTTTCATCAGAAACAGAAGACAGTGAAGCATTCTTTGACCCATCAAATGATAAAATGTACCGCCACCCTACCTTCTATACTATGCCTGAAGGATCAAAACATATTTAAGCATGAGTAATTTATTTACATATACTTTAAGAATTGCGGATAGCTCCTTAATTTTAGGACAAAGAATGTCAGAATGGTGTTCAAACGGACCAACTTTAGAGGAAGATATTGCAATGTCTAACATCTCATTAGATATGTTTGGACAGGCTAATGGATTTTATCAATATGCAGCACAATTAGATGGTGCTAAATCAGCTGATGAATTAGCTTTTAGAAGAAACGAAAGAGAGTTTTTTAACCATCAGTTAGTGGAGCAAGAAAATGGAAATTTTGGAACAACAATTGTAAGAAATTTTCTGCATGATGTCTTCAATTTTTTATTTTACACTCAACTTGCAACTAGTAAAGATGAAACGCTTTCAGCTTTAGCTAGTAAATCCTTAAAAGAAGTAAAATATCATTTACGTCATTCTAGTAATTGGTTAGTTCGCTTAGGAGATGGAACAGATGAAAGTAATACTAAAACACAAGTTGCTTTAGACGAACTTTGGATGTATACAGGAGAACTTTTTGAGATGGATGAGGTGGATACTGAGTTGGTAAACTCAGGTATTGCTGTTGATAATTCTGTCTTAAAGTCAGATTGGGATACTATGGTAAATAATATCCTTACTAAAGCAAAATTAACCCGACCAGAAGATGCTTATATGGCAACTGGAGGAAAAAAAGGTTTACATACTGAATACTTAGGATTTATTTTATCTGAAATGCAATTTTTACAAAGAGCATATCCAGATGCAAAGTGGTAATACAAAATACATTTGGGAACTTTTAAATACTGTTCCTGACCCTGAAATTCCTGTAATTTCAGTTGTAGAACTAGGAGTTATTCGAGAAGTGAAATTTGAGAATAACTCCTTTACTATTTCTATCACTCCTACCTATTCGGGTTGTCCTGCTGTAAAAACATTTATAGATGATATAAAAACTTGTTTAACAGAAAAGGGAATCAATAATTTTGAATTAAAAATAGTTTATGCTCCTGCATGGACTACCGATTGGATGACTGATGAAACCAAAGAAAAACTTAGGAAATTCGGAATTGCACCGCCTTCTAATATCGTAATTTGTCCTCAATGTAATTCCGAAAACACTACTTTAATTAGTGAGTTTGGGTCAACTGCTTGTAAATCATTATTTAAGTGTATTGATTGCCTTGAACCCTTTGATTTTTTCAAGTGTATATAACATTCGTTTAAACCCCTTATTTTTCTTATTTTAGCGGCTTAAATCTAAATTTAAGCATGATACAATACGAATTGATTGATGGTGTAGGAAAAATCACCTTAAACCGACCTGATAAATACCATTCTTTTGTAAGAGAAATGGCATTACAATTACAAAGCACTCTTGATGCTTGCAATACTGACAAAGCAGTTAGAGCCATATTAATTACTGCTACTGGAAAAGCATTTTGTGCTGGGCAAGATCTTGGTGAAGCTACTGATCCTAATGGACCAAAATTAACACAAATTGTACAAGAACACTACAATCCTATAATTCGTAAAATTAGAGCTATAGAAAAACCTGTTGTAGCTGCCGTAAATGGAGTAGCAGCAGGTGCAGGTGCAAGTATTGCTCTTGCTTGCGATATTGTTGTTGCTAATGAAAACGCCTCATTTATACAAGCATTTAGTAAAATTGGTCTTATTCCTGATAGTGCAGGAACATTCTTTTTACCAAGACTTGTAGGAATGCAAAAAGCAGCAGCTTTAATGATGACAGCCGAACCTGTTTCTGCTAAAGATGCAGTAGATATGGGAATGATATACAAATCCTATTCTACTGAAGAGTTTGAGAGAGAAAGTTGGAAACTAGTAAGTAAACTTGCTGCAATGCCAACCAAAGGATTAGGATTAACAAAACGTTTATTAAATGCTTCTTACAGCAATAACCTAGAGCAACAATTAACAATGGAAGATCAGTGCCAAACTATTGCAGGAAACACTGCTGATTTTAATGAGGGAGTACAAGCATTTTTAGAAAAAAGAAAACCAACCTTTAAAGGAGAATAAATGATGAAAGTAAGTGTAATTGGTGCAGGAACTATGGGAGCAGGTATTGCTCAGATTGCTGCTACAAACGGACATGAAGTTTGTTTGTACGATTCTTTTGATGGAGCAATTGAAAATGCTGAAATAAAACTTAAAAAAATTCTTAACCGCTTAGTTGAAAAAGAAAGAATAAGCCAAGAAGAAAATGAAGCAATTCTAGTAAGAATAAACTTCACAAAAAACATAAAAGAAGTTGCAGAAAGTGGATTGGTTATTGAAGCTATTATTGAAAACCTAGCTATAAAACAAAAAGTGTTTACTGAAATTGAAAGCTTGGTAGATGCGGATTGCATTATTGCATCCAACACCTCTTCCCTATCTATTGCCTCAATTGCTAGTGCCTTAACAAAACCTGAACGAGTTGTTGGAATTCACTTTTTTAATCCGGCACCATTGATGCCTTTAGTAGAGATTATTCCTGCTGTACAAACAGCAGAAAGCACTTTAACTAAAGCTAAATCAATGATTGATTCTTGGAAAAAAGTTACCGTTATAACAAAGGATACTCCAGGATTTATTGTAAATCGTGTTGCTCGCCCTTTTTATGGTGAGGCGCTAAGGATTTATGAAGAGGGAATTGCTGATTTTTCCACTATTGATTGGGCAATGCGTGAACTTGGTGGCTTTAGAATGGGACCCTTTCAACTCATGGACTACATAGGAAATGATATCAATTATACTGTTACTGAAACTGTATTTACTGCCTTCTATTTTGATTCAAGATATAAACCTTCTTTCACACAAAAAAGAATGATGGAAGCTGGATATTTGGGTAGAAAATCAGGAAGAGGATATTATGACTACTCCACTGAAACGCCACAAGCAAATGAAGATAGGGATCTAGGGAAAATAATTTTATGGCGCGTGTTAGCTATGCTAATTAATGAAGCTGCTGATGCACTTTTCTTAAATATTTCAACCAAAGAAGACATTGACTTGGCCATGACTAAAGGAGTAAATTATCCTAAAGGATTACTCGCTTGGGCAGATGAAATTGGCTTAGAAAATGTTTTAAAACAACTTGAAGATTTACAAGCAGAATATGGTGAAGACAGATACAGGCCTTCCCCATTATTAAAAAGAATGGTTGCTGCAAATAAAACATTTTACTAAAATGGATCTAGCAAAAAAAGTAGTAGATAAAATGATGAATGGAGATCCTTTTAGCCAATGGCTAGGCATTGAGATTATGGAAATCACTGCTGGGTTTTGCAAATTGCAACTAAAAGTTAGACAAGAAATGACTAATGGTTTTGCTATAGCCCATGGTGGAATTACTTATTCCCTTGCGGATAGTTGTTTGGCTTTTGCTGCAAATGCAGATGGCATACAAGCTGTTTCTATTGAAACTTCCATTTCTCATACTAAAAAAGTGACAAAGGGTGATGTACTAACCGCTACTAGTAAAGAGATGAATAAAACAAGTAAAACTGCTTTATATTATATTACAATTACAAACCAAGATAACCTAGAAGTTGCTCATTTTAAAGGTACAATTTATCGTACTGGAAAAGAGTGGTTTCCTAAAAATTAGAATTATGAAATACAAAGTATTCACGAATACAATTAAGCAAATAGAAAATATGAGTAAAAAAACAATACTAATCTTTTTATGCTTAACTTTTGTATTAGCATCTTGTAGTACTAGTCGTAAATGTGATGGAGGGAAGAAAATTAAAACAGAAATGTGGTAAAGCCACAAACTAAAAATAAATTATGACTTATATAATTGATGCAGTAAGAACTCCAATTGGAAACTTTGGAGGAACTTTAAAGGAAGTAAGAACTGATGATTTAGGAGCTATTCCTATCAAAGAATTAGTAAAAAGAACTGGAATTGATACTAGTAAAATTGATGATGTAATTCTAGGTTGTGCCAATCAAGCAGGAGAAGATAACCGTAATGTTGCCCGTATGTCCTTACTACTAGCAGGTTTACCCTTTACCGTTCCTGGAGAAACGGTAAACCGTTTATGTGCTTCAGGAATGTCATCTGTAATTCATGCACATAGAGCTATTACTGCAGGAGATGGAGATTTGTTTATTGCAGGTGGAGTAGAAAATATGACAAGAGGACCTTGGGTAATTTCAAAAGTTTCTAAACCTTTTGGTAGAGATGCACAAATGCACGACTCTTCTTTCGGTTGGCGTTTTGTAAACCCTAAAATGAAGGAATTATATGGAGTAGATGGAATGGGAAATACTGCTGAAAACCTAGCAGAGAAGTACAACATCTCTCGTAAGGACCAAGATATGTTTGCCTATAACTCACAAATGAAAGCTGCAAAAGCACAAAGCTTAGGTAGGTTTGATCAAGAGATTGTTGTAGTAGAAATTCCACAAAGAAAAAAAGATCCTATTATTTTTAGTAAAGATGAATTCATCAGAGGAAATACTACAACTGAGATATTAGGAAAATTAAGAACAGCATTTAAAAAAGAAGGTGGTAGTGTAACTGCAGGAAACGCTTCAGGACTCAATGATGGTGCAGCAGCTATGCTTTTAGCATCCGAAAAGGGGGTTAAAGAAAACAACCTTACTCCTCTTGCTAAAATTGTAAGTTCAGCAGTGGTAGGTGTTGAACCTAGAATAATGGGAATAGGGCCAGTTAAGGCTTCTAACAAAGCTTTAGAAAAAGCAGGATTAACTATGGAAGATATGGATATTATTGAACTGAATGAAGCTTTTTCTGCTCAAGCATTAGCTTGTATAAGAGAATGGGAACTTAAAGATAATGACCCCAGAATAAACCCAAATGGTGGAGCAATTGCTTTAGGCCATCCACTTGGTGTAAGTGGCACAAGAATACTACAAACTGCCGCCATTGAATTGAAAAAACAAAATAAAAAATACGCATTAGTAACCATGTGTATTGGTGTTGGGCAAGGTTATGCAACAATTATTGAAAAGGTTTAATATGACATTAAAAGAATTTAAAAATAGTATTGAGAAGAAAAGTAGCTTATCTTTTGCAAAAGAAAATGGAACTTTAATACCACCCTATTTCCATATTACTGAAATAGGTATTAAAAACAAACATTTTATTGATTGTGGTGGTGTGGTAAGAGAAGAATCAAAAGTTAGTTTCCAAATTTGGACTTCAGATGATTTTGACCATAGACTTTCCACACTTAAACTTTTAGGAATAATAAAAAAAGGAGAAAGACTATTTAATTCAAATATTGAAAATCTAGATGTAGAGTTTGAACATCAAGATGAAACTGTTGGAATTTATACGCTAACAGAAAATGAAAATGTCTTTATTTTACAAACAACAAAAACTGATTGTTTAGCAAAAGATGAATGTGGAATTGAAACAATAGAAGAAGAGAATGAATGTTGCACAACTAGTGGATGTTGCTAAATGAATGAAGCTAGCGAAAATATAACAGCTTATATTGAAAAAGCAACTCCAGAGTTTAAGCAAGTGATGATTGCTTTACGCTCTGTTTTAAATAATCCTAATTTTGATATAAAAGAGGATTGGAAATGGTATGCACCAAATTTCAATAATAATGGTATAATTTGTTGGCTAGCTTATTTTAAAAACCATGTAGGAATGAATTTCTTTAAAACCTCACTTATTACAGATAAATATAAATTGTATACTGATACAGCAGCTAATAAATGTAACAGGCAAATAAAATTTACAGCCTTAAATCAAATTATTCCAGAGCAAATTGAATATTATATTAAAGAAGCTATAAAACTAAATCTATCTGGAGTAAAAGCACCAAAAAATGAAATCTTCACCACTCCCCCAGAAGATTTACATTTAGAATTAAAAAACAACTTAAAAGCAAATATATTTTTTGGGAATTTAGCACCATCCTACAAAAGGGATTATATTGCTTGGATTACAGAGGCAAAAAGAGAATCAACAAGAACAAAAAGACTTGCAACAACTATTGAGTGGCTCTCTGAAGGAAAAAAGAAAAATTGGAAATACGAAAACTGCTAATATGATTTACGAATTTAATGGATATAAACCAGTAATACACGCTACTTCCTTTGTTCATAAGGAAGCAACAATTATAGGAAATGTAATTATCGGGAAACATGTATATATTGGCCCTGGAGCTTCTCTCAGAGGTGATTGGGGTCAAATTACAATAGAGGATGGTTGTAATGTTCAGGATAATTGCATTATTCATATTTTCCCTGGTAAAGATGTTGTTCTGCAAAAGAATGCACACATTGGTCATGGAGCAATTATCCATGGAGCAAATATTGGAAAAAACACCTTAGTTGGCATGAATGCAGTAGTAATGGATGATGCAAATATTGGGGATGAATGTATTGTTGGTGCACTCTGTTTTGTAAAGGGAGAAATGAAAATCCCTAACCGAAAAATTGTAGTGGGTAATCCTGCAATTATTAAAGGAGATGTTTCTGATAACATGATAAATTGGAAAAGTAAAGGAACAGCATTATATCAAGAATTACCTGAAGAATGCAGAACTTTAATGAAGGTATGTGAGGCTCTAGTAGAGGTTGAAGAAAATAGAAAAGAAAAACAAGAAGAGTTTTTCTCAACTTGGAAAAAATCTAAAAAGTAGAAAGATATGAAAGCGTATATGAATTATGCAAAAGGGAAGTGGACAAAAGGAGATGAAGATGGTACACCTCTTTTTAACGCAATTACAGGAGAAGAAATAGGAAGAGCATCATCTAAAGGATTGGACTTTTCTGAAATGATGGGTTATGCCCGAAAAGTTGGGGGTCCTAAATTAAGAAAAATGACTTTCCAAGAAAGAGGGTTAATGCTTAAAGCTCTAGCTCTTCACTTGCATTCTATCAAAAATAAATTTTATGCTTTAAGTGCTGAAACAGGAGCTACAAAAGTAGATTCTTGGATTGATATTGAAGGAGGTATAGGAAATATATTTGCCAATGCTTCCTTGAGAAAAAACTTCCCTGACTTACCGTATCATGTGGATGGAGATATGGCTCCCCTATCTAAAAACGGGACTTTTATCGGTCATCATATTATGATGCCAAGAGAAGGGGTTGCCATACACATTAACGCCTTCAACTTCCCTATTTGGGGAATGTTAGAGAAGATAGCAGTCAATTTAATGGCAGGAGTTCCTGCTATTGTAAAACCTGCAACTATCACTTGTTTCCTTACTGAAATGATGGTGCGTGAAATTGTTGAATCAGGAATACTACCAGAAGGAAGTTTACAATTAATATGTGGTAGTGCCAGAGGAATTATTGACAGTGTAGAAACAGGAGACATTGTAACTTTTACAGGAAGTGCTTCAACTGGGATGATGTTAAAATCTAACCCAAGGTTGATTGAAAAAGCAGTTTCATTTAATATGGAAGCAGATTCGTTAAACTGTTCAGTTTTAGGAGAAGATGCAGTTCCAGGAACTGCAGAATTTGATATTTTCATAAAAGAAGTGCAAAGAGAAATGACCGTAAAAGCAGGACAGAAATGTACTGCAGTTCGTAGGATTATTGTCCCTGAAAAATTAGTGGAAGATGTGCAAATAGGACTCGGAAAACGATTAGCTAAAACTACCATTGGAGACCCTTCAGTAGAAGGAGTAAGAATGGGAGCTTTAGCAGGAAGTGAGCAGAAAATAGAAGTAACCGAAAAAGTACAACAACTCGCCAAATCACAAGAAATTGTTTACGGAAGTTTGGAAGAATTTGAAGTGACAGGTGCAGATAAAAATAAGGGAGCATTTATCTCCCCTATCCTATTTTTAAATGATGATCCGTTCAACAAAACCGATTGTCATAATGTTGAGGCATTTGGTCCTGTATCTACTATCCTACCCTACAAAACGATTGAAGAAGCAATAGAATTGGCTAGAATGGGTAAAGGTTCTTTGGTCTGTTCTATCATAACTAACGATATGAAAATTGCAGAACAATTTGTATTGGGTGCTGCAAGTATGCACGGTAGAATTCTGGTGTTAAATGAAGCATGTAGTAAGGAAAGTACTGGACATGGTTCGCCTATGCCACTACTTACACATGGTGGACCTGGTCGTGCTGGTGGTGGTGAAGAAATGGGTGGTGTTAGAGGTATAAAACATTATTTACAGAGAACGGCAATTCAAGGACATCCTACAACTATCACAGCACTTACTAAACAATATCAAGTGGGTGGCGCACAAAACACAGAAGGACCTCATGTTTTCCGTAAGCACTTTGAAGAAGTTGAAATTGGAGATACCGTAATTACGGACAAGCATTTGGTTACTTTGGATAATATAAATGAGTTTGCAGAACTTTCAGGAGATAAATTCTATGCCCATATGGATGAAAATTCTTTGGAGGGAACGATTTTTACTGAGCGTGTTGCACACGGATATTTTATTATGAGTAAGGCAGCAGGATTATTTGTTGATCCTGAAAAAGGACCTGTTCTCTTAAACTATGGAATTGATGAATGTAGGTTTACAAAACCGGTTTACCCAGGAATGACAGTAGGAGTACGCTTTACTGCCAAAGAAAAAATAAGTCAAGAAAAAAGAGAAGATGATGATGTTGCTAAAGGAATTGTGAAATTCTTGGTGGATGTTTATGATGAAGAAGGAGAAACCGTAATGCTAGCCACTATCTTAACTATGGTGCGTAAATTAGACCAGTCATGATAGCAAACACACCCCAACCACCTTATATTGCAGCAATATTTACTTCTATCCGTACTGATGTATAAGAAGGTTATGAGCAAATGAATGAACTTACTTTTAAGGAATTGGAAAGTATTGAAGGTTATTTGGGATATGAAGCCTTTAGAGATGAAAACGGTTTTGGCGTAAATGTTTCTTATTGGAAAGATATGGAAGCCCTAAAAAATTGGAGGGATAATACTTTGCACCAAAAAGCCCAAGAATTAGGAAAAGAAAAATGGTACACAAACTATAAATTAAGAATTTGTACAGTTGAACGAGATTATGAATTTGAAAAATAAAGAATGACAGAATACGTAAAGATAAATACAGAAAACGGAATAGGAACAATTGAGTTTTTCCATCCACAATCTAACTCCTTACCAGGGCATATATTGGCAGAATTAGCCAATACAATTACCAAAGCAGGAGAAGATAAAAACATAAAAGTAATCATCCTTAAAAGTGCAGGAGAAAGAGCATTTTGTGCTGGAGCATCTTTTGATGAGTTAATTGCAATTGATAATGAAGCAACTGGTAAACAATTCTTTTCAGGATTTGCCAATGTGATAAATGCAGCCCGTAAATGTCCAAAATTTATTATTGGTCGTGTACAAGGTAAAGCAGTTGGTGGTGGTGTCGGTATGGCATCTGCAACTGATTATTGTTTTGCTACCAAATTTGCTTCTGCAAAATTATCGGAACTTGCTATTGGGATTGGTCCTTTTGTGGTGGGTCCTGCTGTGGAGCGTAAAGTAGGAACTTCAGCATTTTCTGCTATGTCAATAAACGCAACAAAATGGTTTGATGCAGAATGGGCGCGTGAAAAAGGATTATACACGGAAATATTTGATTCAGCAGAAGAAATGGATATTGAAGTAGCAAAATTGGCCACTACCCTATCTAATTCTAACCCTGAAGCAATGGAAGGATTAAAAAAAGTAATGTGGCAAGGAACTGACCATTGGGATACATTACTAATGGAAAGAGCAGTAAGTAGTGGAACTTTAGTTTTATCTGATTTCACTAGAAATGCAATTGCAAAATTTAAAAAGAAATAATGAGTAAAAAACTCTCCAAAGATATTTACAAAAAAGCATATTCCTTAATGAGTACCGCTCGTGCTATGAGCGATTTGTATGAGGAAAATTCTGCAGTAACCTCCAAATATGTACACGCTACATCCAAAGGACATGAGGCCATTCAATTGGCAGTTGGTTTACAATTAACTGAAAACGACTGGGTATCTCCTTACTATCGTGATGACTCTATCCTATTAGGAATTGGATTGGAACCTTACGAACTCATGTTACAGTTATTGTGTAAAAAAGACGATCCATTTTCTGGAGGTAGAACCTATTATTCTCACCCCTCTTTAAAAAGAGATGGATTCCCAAAAATCCCACATCAATCCTCAGCAACAGGTATGCAAGGAATACCAACAACAGGAATTGCAATGGGAATTCAATATCAAGAAAAAGAGGGATTAACAAAGCCTAAAAAAGGAGAAGAACCAGTAACAGTTTGTTCTTTTGGAGATGCATCCATAACAGAAGGAGAAGTTGCAGAAGCTTTTCAAATGGCAGCACTTAAGAAATTACCTATCTTATATCTAGTACAGGATAACGAATGGGATATTTCGGCACATGCATCAGAAATGAGAGCAGTAGATGCTACTCATTATGCAAAAGGTTTCGGATTAAAAACTTACACCATTGACGGAACAGATTTTACAAAATCTTACGAAACAATTCAAAAAGCATTTAAGGAGATAAGAGAAAAAAGAACTCCTATTTTGATTCATGCAAAGGTTCCACTTTTGAACCACCACACATCAGGAGTTCGTATGGAATGGTATCGTGATGATTTGGAGGAAGCAAGAAGTAGAGATCCATTTCCTAAATTGCAAGCCGAACTATTAGCAAATGGTTTTTCAAAGTCAGATTTAGTTGAAATTGAAAAACAAGCAAAAACCACAGTTGAAAACGATTACCAAAAAGCATTAAAAGCGGAAGACCCAAATCCTGGAGATTTATTTACACATCACTTTGCACCTACTCCTATTTTGGAAGAAAAAGGAGATAGAGTACCAAAAGATAAAGAAGCTACCGTAATGGTGGATTCTGCCCTATTTGCGATAAAAGAAATAATGTCAGAACATCCTGAAAGTTTATTATACGGACAAGATGTTGGGAAACGATTAGGAGGGGTTTTCCGTGAGGCAGCAACCCTAGCACAAACCTTTGGAGATAACAGAGTATTCAACACCCCTATACAAGAAGCATTTATTATTGGAAGTACAGTTGGTATGTCAGCAGTAGGCTTAAAACCAATTGTTGAAGTGCAGTTTGCTGATTATATTTGGCCAGGGCTAAATCAACTTTTTACAGAGGTAAGTCGTTCCAATTATTTATCAAATGGAAAATGGCCTGTAAGTTGTATTATACGTGTTCCTATTGGTGCTTACGGTAGCGGAGGCCCTTATCATTCTTCTTCTGTTGAAACGGTATTGACTCAGATAAAAGGGATTAAAATCGCATATCCTTCTACTGGTGCTGATTTAAAGGGATTAATGAAATCAGCTTATTATGACCCCAACCCAGTTGTTATTCTTGAACACAAAGGATTATACTGGAGCAAAATAAAAGGAACACTTGCTGCAAAAACAATTGAACCTTCTGAGGATTATGTGATACCTTTCGGAAAAGGTAGAGTAGCTTTAGAAAGTGACAATTCGGACAATACTATCTGTGTTATCACTTACGGTATGGGTGTACATTGGGCTCTAAATGCAGCAAAAAATCATAAAGGAAAAGTAGAAATTATTGATTTAAGAACTATTAATCCTTTAGATGAAGAGCTAATATTTAAAACGGTAAACAAGCACGGAAAATGTTTAGTCCTTACTGAAGAACCTTTCCAAAGTTCTTTTGCACAAAGTCTAGTAGGTAGCATACAAGAAAACTGTTTTGAAAAATTAGATGCTCCTGTTTATTTAATGGGGTCAGAAAATTTGCCTGCCATTCCTTTAAACTCTACTTTGGAAGCAACCATGCTACCAAATGCTGATAAAGTAAGTAAAAAGATTGAGCAGATTTTAGCGTACTAAATTATAAAGTTAAGCAAAAAAAGCCGAGCATTTGCTCGGCTTTTCTTTTTATATAAATCTATACTTTCTACTGCAATATCAACTTCTTATTTATCACACCTTCATTGCGTTTTCTTTGTCTGTCATCTTTATTAATTTAATAAGGTTAAAATTAACAAAAACCATATACTAGACTTTTAAACTAAACAGTCCACTTTGGTCTGACGGATTACACCACTTCTCTTTGCATTGTGTGCGAATAAATAAACAAAATTGTTTCTATTACCTTCTATAAATTGTTGCTTATTACTCGTGAAGTCCCAAACCAATTTTATATCTTTTAACGTTTGAGTTTCATTGTTTGGATATGCTTGGTATTTGAAAACTTTTGAGTTTTCATTCAAGTACAAATCACTATCATAGGATACAAAACACAGCCTAAGAACATCTTTTACAGACTTATCAGATTTCACTTTTAAAAAGTCATCATAATAATTTCTTAATGCATTAAAGCAATAGACATGAGTGCTGAAATCATTGTCGCATTTAACCAATACTTTTAACCCTTTTCCAGATGGGCTAACAAAAGCAGCGTATGTATAAGGATTGCTTATTATTTTAGACTTTACATCTTTAATATTATCAAGTTTGTCGTAATCTAAATGTAATAAACCTGAATAAGATTCTAAATTTTCTGGCTTTCGTTTATATTTATAATTAGCAGAGATTGTAAAAGCAGGGAGTTTTGATTTTAACTCAGATACTTGCTTATTATCCCCATTATTTATATGATATTGGATGTCTTCTACTTGCTTTTTCCAATAACCCTTCTTGATTTGTTGAAGAACTTCTTGAACGTCTACTGTTCTTTTTTTTGACCCATTTAATGAGTCCATAAAATTAATTTGATACATAAAATTTGATTTAATTATTAAACAATCGCCAATCGCCAAACTTGCTATTTCTGCCAGATAAGACTATTGGATTTAAAGTGCAAATGTTTTAATAATATTTTGCCCATTATGGGCTAAAAATGCCCATTTGGGGAATAGGCATTACTCAAAAATGTTATTAAAGTTGTTTTCTCTGTTTGTAGAGGATGATTTGTTAAGGCAACTAAGTTTGTTTTTTACAAAGTAATCTTCATAATTCTTTTGACTTATTAATTTCATCTCTTCATATAAAATTCGCATAAATTCATTGTCCTTTATGTAATGAATTAATTTATCGTGTTCTAATCGCTTTTTTAAATATGAATAGTCTAAATAATAATCTATGATATGTTTTGATGTATATTCAATGAATTTTGAATAAGTATTTGGAGAGATAAAGACATGTGGATATAGATTTTGATCATTTAGTTCATCCCTCTCACTATTTAATTTTTCTTCAAAAACCTTAATTAAATGAGAGTGAATACGAAATGAATAGCTGTTGTGTTGCTCTTTTGAATAGTAAACATTATTCTTTATGGATAAATCTTTGGTATAAAAAAAATCTCCCTCTTGATAAGGAAATGACAAATCCTTAATTAGATTATAATTATAACGAACATCATTTAATAATTCATTTTCATTTTTAAAGAAAACAAAGTACTCACTTAGGGTTTTATCAAGTTCTTTATTGGAGATAAAAAAACTTTGACTTAAACCTTCAATCTTTTCTCCATCATAAACATCTTTTAAATATTTAATTATTTCTTTAATCAAGAGACTGCTTTCATTCATTTAAGTCAAATTTTGTTATTTGTATTAATAATGTAGTAGAAAATTGATATGTAATTATATATTTGTTAAAAATATGAAAATTAAGAATGTTATTTAACTCTTTAGACTTTGCAATATTCCTTCCAATAGTATTCTTACTTTATTGGTTTGTTGCACAAAAGAACCTAAAGTTTCAAAATGCTTTAATAGTTGTAGCAAGTTATGTCTTCTATGGTTGGTGGGATTGGAGATTCTTATCATTAATCATATTTAGTACAGTAGTTGATTATTTAATTGGACAAAGATTAAGAACTGAGGACAAGCAATCTAAAAGGAAAGTATTATTATGGACAAGTATTGTCGTAAACCTTGGTTTTTTAGGTTTCTTTAAATACTACAACTTCTTCTTAGAAAACTTTGTTGATGCCTTTAGTCTCTTTGGAATGCAGATTAATGCCAATAGCCTTAACATTATTCTTCCTGTTGGTATCAGTTTCTATACCTTTCAAACACTGAGTTATACTATTGATCTTTACAGAAAGAAATTAGAGCCTACACAGGATTTTATGGCTTTCTCAGCCTTTGTGTGTTTCTTCCCACAGCTTGTAGCAGGGCCAATTGAAAGAGCTACTAATTTACTTCCTCAGTTCTATAAAAAAAGAACGTTTGAATATAACAAAGCTGTTGATGGTATGCGTCAGATACTTTGGGGGTTGTTTAAAAAAGTAGTTATTGCTGATAATTGTGCTGAGTTTGCCAATCAAATATTTAATAACTCAGCCGATATGAATGGTAGTACTTTAGTTCTTGGTGCGATATTCTTTACCCTTCAGATATATGGTGATTTCTCAGGATACTCAGACATCGCTATTGGAACATCAAGACTCTTTGGTTTTGATTTAAAACAAAACTTTGCCACACCTTACTTCTCAAGAGATATTGCTGAGTTTTGGAGACGTTGGCACATATCATTAAGTACTTGGTTCAGAGACTACCTATATATTCCTCTTGGAGGAAGTAGAGGTGGTACTTGGATGAAAGTTAGAAACACCTTTGCTATATTCTTAGTGAGTGGGTTTTGGCACGGAGCTAATTGGACATTTATTATATGGGGAGCACTAAATGCAATTTACTTTTTGCCTTTACTTTTAACTAATAACAATAGAAAAAATTTAGGAGTGGTTGCTGAAGGGAAACTATTACCTTCATTTAGAGAAATGTTTGCAATGCTAACGACATTTATGTTAACCGTATTTGCTTGGATATTTTTTAGAGCTGAAAATTTAAGTCACGCTTTTAGTTATATAGGTGGAATGTTTTCTAAAAGTATTATAAGTATTCCTTATTTCAAAGACGGAACAAATTCATACAAAACAATAGGTTTGATATTCTTTTTTATTTTGATTGAGTGGCTTGGAAGAAAAGATAAGTTTGCAATTGAAAAAACACTTAAAAACCATAAGATAAAGCAAGTTTTATTTTATTTTATATTAATTTTAATTATATATTTTCTGTATCCAAGTACCAAGACAGAATTTATTTATTTCCAATTTTAGCAATGAAAAGATTTATATTTAATATTTCAGCAGGATTTGTGTTTGTAATTTTGATTTATTTTATATCATTGAATATCTTATTTTCTATTTTAAAAAATCATATATCTAATAGTGAGATTATAATTTTAGGTGATAGTCATACACAACATTTAAATATTCCAAACTCTTTTAATTACTCAATTAGAGGAGCATCATATGTTTTACATTATAATTTTATTAAACAATTTAAGAAAGAAATAAAAGGAAAAAAAATATTATTTTCAGTTAGTTCAAATAACTTAGCAAATTTTAAAGAGTATAAATTTAAAAATGTTGATAAAAATATTGCATGGATAAATAAAACCAATAAAAATCTTAATCTTCTAAGTATTTTTCCAACTAAAAAGTTTAACAAATTTGAGTGGCGTGAAAAAAAAATAATTGATTTTGATGTTTTAAAAAATTTAGTTGAATATTACTATCTTAATCATATAAAAATCAACAAATCAAATGAAAAATTTGCACAACCTTCCAATTTTGCTAAAACAATTAATAGACACTTTGGCGATTCAATTAGTATAATTAATGATAGAACAGAAATTTTGTATTTAGAAAAATCATTATTAGAACTTGAGTCAAATAAATGCAATATTTTTCTTTACAATAGCCCCAAAACAGATTATTACAACATAAATACACCTAAAATATTTAAAAATAGAATTGATACCTTTTTAAATAAAAAAAATGAAAAATATTTTGTTTTAAACTATCATAACTTTAACAGTTCAAATTTATTAATTTTCAGAGATGCTGACCACATGAATCACATGGGTGAAATTAAAATTTCAAAAATTATATTAGATGAAATAAATCAATTGATGAAAGAAAAATAGGCATATCTTCCTCTCTTAATTCTGCTATTTTTAAACCTCTTAAGTAAGTTAAACTAACATTTATAGATGAATGTCCCATAGCTTTCTGTAGCTTGGTTATTGAGCCTGTTCTCTTAAATATTTCTATTACTCCTGAGTGCCTAAAAGAGTACAATGTTTGTCCTTGTTCAAGTATATTAGATTGTGTCTTAAAAACGACTCCAAAGGGTCTTAAAATAGTCATCATTATATGGTTGTACGTCTTCATACCAAAGTGGAATAATTTTGTGTAAAGTAAGTAAATAGTTTTTGCTTTTCATAATTATGCTGATTTCAGCTTTTGTTGTAAATATTCTTGTCTTCTTTTTTGTATTGATTTTAATTTGGTTTCCTTCCTTTTCTTTAAGATTTTCTCATCTCTTCCATAATAAACATCTGATGGTATTACATTGCTCAAAGATTCATGATAACGCTCATTGTTGTAATACTCTACCCATTCATTTATCGCCATTTCTAACTCTGAAGGATTGTAATAATGATGCAGTTTCACAATATTCTTCATAGTTCTGTGATACCTTTCTATCTTCCCTTGAGTCTGGGGGTGATTAGGCTTTCCTCTAACATGTCCCATTCCTATATCTGATAAATAAGATTTTAACTCATTAGAAATATAACAACTACCATTGTCAGATAATAATCTTGGGAGTTGTTTTTCTTCAAGATTTGCATTATAAATTGCAGTGTCAATACTTCTTTTTACATCCTCAGTTTTCATCCTTTCACAGAGCTCCCAACTCACAATATAGCTGGAGTAATCATCCATAATAGTGGATAAATAATACCAACCATAATTCTTAATTTTAAAATAGGTAAAGTCTGTCTGCCATTGCTGATGTATTCTTGAGGGCTGGTCCTTAAACTTCTTTCCAGCAGCCATTACAATATGAGTAGGAGTAGTTATTAATCCTCTTCTTTTTAGTATTCTGTAAACGAAGACTCTGAAATAAAATAACCTCTTTCATCTGTTATGTGAGCAGCTAATTCTCTTGGTGATAGTTCAGGTCTTTCTAAGGCTACTTTAACTGTTTTGTCAATAAGTTTGTTAGGAGTTTTGTTCCAGAATTTACTTCCCTTTCTCTGTTTTGGAGCAAGACCATCAAAACCTTTTTCATGGTATCTTCCATACCATTTATAGAAAGTACTTGTATGAATATTCAATTCCTTAAGGGTAGGCTTTACTCCCAATTCTGAATCTTCTACTATTTTAATAATTTCCATTTTTTCTTCTTGTGTGTATCTTCTATATTTCATCCCTATTTTTCTGAAGTATTGTTTTTTTTCAGAACTCTAAGTTCCAAACTTACTTCCTTAAACATATGGGTAAGCTCTTCATTTTCTCTTTTAAGCTTTTTCACTTCAGAAGAATTAGCTTCTCTTAAAGTATCTCCTTGTAATCTAT